>BNJU01000184.1_pt1 | contig 518385 bp, 573 predicted proteins | sample 8539281 | NCBI WGS metagenome assembly BNJU01 (sample SAMD00202456, study PRJDB9452) | human saliva metagenome | isolation source: human saliva | place: Japan
AGTTTACATAATATCGATTATCAGACTTTCTCACTAATTTTTACACAATGGGATGAATTGTGAAGAAGTTGTGAGGAGGCTCTGTTTTATGGCTCAAGACGCTCTTATTCAAGCGTTGCGTATTTTTAAGGATCAGCGAGATTGGACGTACCAGAAGCTCGCTGATGAACTTGGATGTTCTAAGACTCAGCTAACTAGTCGATTTTCTGGCAAAACTGATTTTACGCTCAATGAGTATATCCGCGCACTGCATTTGACGCATGCAGCATCTAATCTTCCGTTTATTGGATCTCTTAAAGCCTATGTAGATGACGTATCTGCTCACGAAGCTGAAAGGACGTGAGTTTTTTACGTGGGTCTTAGAGCTGATGGATGCGCAGACTGCATTCTCTAAGGCCAAGCAGTGAGGAGCTGTACACAGACCTGTACTCGCTAAATAAGAGAAACCCTCACCGTTCAGTCTGCGCAAGAGACGGTGAGGGCCTCTCTTTACTGTACGAAAAATTAGTAATTTTTGCAAGAAAAAAGCGCCTTGGTTGCAGCCGGCGCTTTCAAGAGTCCTATAAGGAGGACCAAATATGCAGGAACAATATAGCACTAAGCAAGAACTATTGTCTAGTCAAAATCACGAGAATTTTTCTGACTCATTCTCGGTTATCTACTATGACTGGATGACAAACCCCAAAGGTCTCAATCTCTCACCCCTTCAAGCATCTCTTCATGTTTACGCTGTTATCTATGCGGTATCTCGCATTGATACAGGTTTTATGAGTGCTTCTACCTATGCGCTTGCAGAGCGTATCGGTTTTTCTCGTAGTTCCATCAAACGTGCTATTAAAAATTTACTTGCTCAAGAGTTGATTGTCTGTGAGGCAATCGTCGGAAACGAACGTACCGGCATGCGTCTCTATAGAGTCAATCAGACAAAAATCAATGATGCTATTAATTCCTTAAATTGTTCAAACTTTTATGAAAATACCCAAAAGTCAACAAAAGTTGGTTTTCAACAATCCCCAGATGAATCGACTAGGGTCACGATGAACCTAGCCCCCTCTACTAGGGCCAATTTGGACCTAGCTAGGTCCACGGTGAACCTAGCTAGGGTCAGCTTGAACCTAGCCCCTGAACAGGCAATTGTTGAAAACTCACCAACTTCATCTACCAGCGAAAACTCAGAAAAAGAGCAGGTAGATAATGGTGTAAAAAGTGATCAAATCGCATATAAAGAAAAGTATTATTAACAGTAACAGGAAAAGAATAAAAACTGTTGCTTTTCCTGTTGATAGGTTAACTTCCTTGAAAGTTAAGGACGCCGACACGCTACGAAAACTCGTTGAGGCGTGGCATTACTCACCTCTCCCCGACCAATTTGAAAAAATCGTCCAAGGCTGGTCGCAGCTTATGGACTCAGGCTTTTCAGGTGAGCAGATTTGGCGTGCTTTTTGAGGCAAAAGCGTGATTGCTATTTTGCCACCTCACATGAGAAAAAAATCTGAATTTGGAGCGCTTTGGTATTGGTTGCAAAACGATGGAAAAGCACGTGCTGAGATGTACCAACTCGGTATGCGTCCACACAAGAAATCCGTTAAAAAACCGTATGAGGTTTATAGAACAAGAGAGCGTTGTGCTGAAGGAAATATGGTTTTCTGGGTAACCAATGGAGATCTCAAAGAGCCACATTTGATTGAGCTTTCCGAAACAGCAAGCCGAGAGGAAATCATTTCTGCAGTTTTAGCCGAGGAAAAGAAGTCCAATCCGAAAAATACAGGTTTTTGGAAATCGGCAGGACAAAAATGAGAAATTTTGTTAGTATTGAGCAACAGGAGTCCTCTTCCAGTTGCTCAAGGACTCAAACACAGAAACCCGAGGTAAGGTGATCCCATGAACGAAGAAAGACAAGCTGAGCAGCTCGTTATACAACTGATTCAGATGACAGCTCCCCGCGTTGAGCAGGTCTGTATGCTAACGCTTCGAGCACTTGCAAAGCTTAGCGTGCATGGAACGAAATCGCTTGCAGTAGGTGCGCTCAAAGTTACCGATGCCGGACTTTCCCACATTGACGGCTTGGGGTCAAAGGGAATTATTTCCCTTGACAAGCTGCGTAAACAGGCAGGAAACCAGAGCCTCACCTTCTTTGACGTTCCAAACGGCATGGAAGCACATGAACGCCTTCGTGACTTTGGAAAACTCTTGCAAAAATACAACGTGACCTGCGCAATAGTTAACAATGAAACCGGTCAGCAACAAGTCGTGTTTGCTTCTCCTCATGAAGGTGCTATTGCAACTGCTATGCAAGAGATCGCAAACAAGTACCTCTCCCCTGCTGAGCAAAAGGAAGCGATTCAGAGTTTCCCACACTATCAGGAGGGCATGACGGCGCAAGCATTTTCAGCAGGCAGACGGTACGCTTTGGGAACCTGTCGTTTCTGATCCAGGGACCTTTACAACCCGCCTTGAGCTAAATGAGGGCTGCTACGCCCTGGCTCAAGCTCATGATTCCGGAGCTTATGAAGCGACGGTTTTCAATGCTCAAGGGCGCGAACTGTACCGGTCAGAAGGTCCGGCAAGGCCAGGACTAAATGAGGATTTAGCGGGTGCGCTTGTGCTTGCTAAAGTGGCCTCTGAAGGTGCATTTAGCCCCACTGCTGAAGCAAAAGCACGCGCTGGGCTTTCTCCACACAAGACACAAAACGCTGCACAGAAAGCCTCTCAGAGTCTTACTCCAACCTCTTCTGAGGTGAGAGCACAAGTCAAAGCTGCAGCGGCAAAGAAAAGCCTGTACGCACCTCAGAGATCGCCAAAACAAGCGCATATCCGGACTCCTCGTCCGCGCAGGGGGTAGATCTTTATGGCTCAGTCTGCGCGAAAGGTCGCTCTCAAAGGCTTAACAACTGTTCTGATCTCTGTCTTCTGTGGATATGCCGGCAATATCTTTATCCAGTACATAACGGCGCCTGCAGGCGCGCGGGACACAGATATTTTGGCAGAAATCATAGCCGCCCATCCTCCTATTGGCTTTTCTATAGAATCAAAAGCTCTGTACTTCACAGGCCTTTTCTTTGTCTTTGCGCTTTTTCTTTTAATCGTACTTCCTTGGAGACGTCAGAAACATCCGGATGTTCATGGATCCGCTCATTTTGCCACGGCTCCCAGCCTTATGAGATATGCACACGTTAAGGAGTTTTCCACATATGAAGGCAAAAGACTTCCATGGCCAAAGCCTGAGTGGTGTGAGTGCATCGAAGACGATAACTTTTTGGTTGCTGATGGCGTGGAGCTTGGCATTACCGATAATCCTCATTTCAAGCTCCGCATTCCCAATCGTCACGCCTACAGCGTTGCCGGCTCTGGTTCCGGCAAGACATATTCAATCATTTGGCCTAATGTTATGCAGCTCAATGGCGACTATGTAATCTTGGATCCAAAGGCTGAAAACTTCCACGTTCTCGCGCCGTTTCTTTCTCGTAGCGGCTACAAAATCTCCTATCTTGATCTTCGTGGTGGCGTAACGATGCCATATTCGATGTGCTACAACCCGATGCACTATGTAAGCGGCATGACAGACATTTCACAGCTTGCTGAGATGTTTATCGAAAACACAACAAGTCCTGATGCCCGTTCTTCTGAGCCATTCTTCAGAAACATGGAGAAGATTGTCTATACCTGTCTGTTGGGGTATTTCTTCTTTTTCTTTGCAAAAAACGGACATGAAGAGGACTGTACGCTTCCAGAAATCCTGGACTACTTATCGCTTGTTAAAAAACAAGACAACGGTATTGCTGCTCTTGATCTAGTGTTTTTTGGAACTCTTGTGGAAGATGGCTTTATGGGTTTTCGTGAGTGGCTTACCGAAAAGGTCTGCGACGGTAATGCGGACGCCGCACGTAAGCGTCCTGAGTGGGCCATTATTACGAATTATGAAGGTTTCATCTCTTCAAGCGATTCCCCTGAGACGCGTGCCTCAATCGTGTCTTCGTGCTATGCACGCCTTCAAGATCTTGCTAATGCCGATGTTGCGCGTGTGCTCTCAAGAGACGAGCTCGAACTGGATAAGATGGGAGATGCCGGAGACAAGCGTGCACTTTTCTTAATCGTGCCGGATGCGGGAAACCAGACCTTTTCTTTCTTGTCCGCTATGGTGTTGCATCAGCTGTTCCATACGAACATGACAAAAGCTGACAACTCTTCCGAGCGTCACCTTGCAAAACCCATCATGTGCTATTTGGATGAGCTTGCCAACGTTGGTAAAATCCCCAATCTTCCGGAGCTTGCCTCAACGCTCCGCAGCCGTTGGATCAACTTGTGTCTTATCTCTCAAAACTTGGTCAGTTTGAAAAACTCTACGGAGACAAAGATGCAAAGACCTTGTATGAAAACTGTGCCATTACGCTTATGTATGGCGGTATTGGTCCTGAAACTGCAGAGAAGATCTCTAAGGAAATCGGAGACAAGACGGTCTGGAACACTGAGGTTTCCGTCGGTCATGGTGCCTCTGGTCACTCTTCAAACGTCTCTGAGCATGCGTACCGTGTTCCTGTAATCTCCGCCTCCGAGCTTACTAACGAAAACTTCCCCGTCACGGACTGTCTCACACACTACCGCGGAACGAGCTGGTATCGCGGTATTAAAAACGATCCTAAAAAACACCGGCGGTGGTCGAAACTCCAAGAAGCTCTGGCAGAATTTGACAGCCAAATACAGCAAGGAGGCTATACCTCTCCGGTGGAAGCTTGGCATCATCTCTACAACAAATCAAAAGGTGACAACCCTCAAGTTCAACTTGAGGATGAATGCAAACAAGAAATGGAACTTGTACCTATGAGTGCAGAGTACACAGTCGCGAGGAGCGAGTAAGGAGCTACGTATGGAAATTGTCCGCCGCATTTTTACCTTTGTTATGGCAATGCTGGGATTTGGTGGAGGAATCTTAGTGGTGTTCTCTACTATCCAGGCAGTCAATGATCGACGTGCATCACACCCAGTTGATGACAAAGCGTTCTGGGGAATCATTTTGGGTCTGATTTTGATCGGTCTTTCCGTCTCCAGTTTTGTGACTGATCTTGTAAGCCAGATCCCTCAGTTCTAAGGACGCTTTGTTATGACACAGACCTCATTGGCAACAAAACTCGCAGAATGGAGGGATAAAGGCGGCCTTGAGCGTTTGGACCTAGCTACAAAGCCTGGTAAATTTGCCAAGGTAACCTCTGTTCTTTGTATATTTTTGCTTATCATTGCAACAACGCTTGCGATGATCCGTCCGGCTGAAGCCGCAAACGCAATCGACGCTGACTCATACTCAGGTAAGGTCCATTGGGTTCTTAAAAAGCGGGATATTCATTCAGACGGTACGCAAACTTGTTGGTGGCAATTAGTAGATGCTGATGGAAATCCAGTTGATTCTATTAGTAAGAGTGGTACAAAAATTGATTTCGGCAATGAGGTACCACGCGGTCAAAGTGGAGGTATTTGGGCAACAACATCCGGCGTAGATGCAATGGAATCTACCAACAGAGATGCCTACTACCGTGACAGACCTTCTTCATGGCCAAAGGGAGCCAATCAAGGTCCCTCTATTCCTACACATATTTTTGATCCTGATGCAGCGGAAGTGCCTCAAGACATCTCCAAGCTCGGTGGTTCATATAACGATGATCCACATAACAACTCTAACCAGGGCACTGACTCTGGTATTACTGAGCGAGACATTAACGATGGTCTCAATAAAAGTGCTAAGGTCGGTGACAATGACTGGATTCGTGGCTATGCAACCGGCGAGACCGACGGAGAAGGCAACGTTGTTGGAGAAGGTTTTGCTGACGGCAACGCAAAAAAGCCTGACTTCAACATCACGGACTTCTGGGGATCAGTCGTTAAGTGCCTCATTCGCTTTATCTACACGACCTTTATTGCGCCACTCATTCTTTGGGTGACAAAGGTTATCGGATGGCTTCTTTCTGTTATCGACCCTAAAGCCCTCTTTGTAGCAGATTTTCAATACGGAGCTTATGCTAACTTCTATGACATGGGGCGCATTGTCTCTTCTGCTATAGCAGGTCCTTATGCCGCACTCATTCTAGGGATATCAATCGTTGCCGGAGTTGCTCGCATTGCCTCTACGCGTCGTCATGAAGATCCTTTGCAAAATCTTATGACCTATCTTCTTACCGTAGCCATTGCCTACACGCTCGTGACAAATGCCTATGTGCTTTTCCGCGGTGCTTATGAGCTTGCCAATATGTTGACCGGCTTTGCGACAACAGAACTCACTCGTTTGGGACATCAGGCAACAGGAGTAGGTCTTAGTAATACAATCGTTTCAATGATGACAAAACGCGTGGCTGAGCTTACTTATGCAAACTTCGGAGCTTCGTTTTTATGGATTATCATGATCTTCTGGATGCTTATGACGGCGCTGAAGTATGTCATTCATGTGTTTGTAATCGCATTCTCGCGCATGGTGGAACTTTACCTTTACGCTGCGTTTAGCCCTGTTCCACTTTCCTTCTTTGCCATGCGCTCAACGCGCCATATGGGCATCAAATACATTCAACGTTTCGGGTCCGTCGCGATTCTTTCGGTGATCATTGTCGTCACACTTGCCATGACACCGGCAATCACAAGTATTGCCTCTACGATCATCTCTCAGACGGTAGAGGGACAAGGTGATCCTGTCACCGCAGTTGCGGCAGCAGCAGCTCCTATCGTGATCTCAATTTCGCTTGCATCAACCATCATCGATAAGTCTGAGGGTGTTTCTAAGGCTCTCTTCGGACTTGTTTAGGAAGGAGTGACTCATGGAACGCGATCTCATCAGTGATCCTTCAAAGTTCTCATCTAAAACAGTTGGAGGCTATCTCACCACACGCTCATTTGTGGCACTTCTTTTTGGTGGAGTATGTATCGTACCTGTTGTTGTACTGACCATTAGAGGGGTTATCGAGCCTGAGATTGCCTCATTCTTAGCGCTTTTAATCTCTCTGCCTTTTGGCTTTATGGGAGCCTTCAAACTCCATGGAATGTTCCCAGAGAAACTCCTTCCTATCATGAGCAAGGAATACAAGTCTCCGCGTGAGATGACATGGCAAAACCCAATCGTTATTGAACCTGTCAAAAAGGCAAAAAAGCTTTCTCGTCAAGAGAAAAAGCTGGCAAAGCAAGAACGTATAGAGGCAGCCGGCTATGATGCACTTTTAGCTTCACAGTTTGAAAACACAGACCAAGAATAAGGACATATCATGTTTGGAAAAAAGAAAAGCAAAAAACCTGAGATTACCTCTCCCGAGCTTTCCGCCCTTGAAGACGAGATTCAGGTACTTCAAAAGGATCTTGAGAAAGCTAAAGCTGCAGAAGACTTTACCCAAGCGGCTGATCTTAAGGCTCAGCTTGAAACCAAACAAGTTGAGCGAGATGCGCTGCGCGCAAAGCTTGAGCAAGAAGCCCGCGAGATCCCAACTTCAGATGAGCTGAACCAAGCTGCACAAGAAGTAGCGAAAGCCACCCGTAAGCGCGATCGCAAGGGTAAGCGTGCGAATAAAAAGGCGCCTAAAGATACGCTCTTTTCTCCGTATGCAACCAGGCGCGCCGTACCCTTCTCTGCGCTATATCCTGATGGCATCATGAAGCTTGATGATGCGGACGTGGATAATCGCTATTCGTCCTTCTATAAATTTGATGATGTCGGTTGGACGACAATACAGGAGGCGGAGCGAGAAGAAACAGCGGCAATTTGGGGTGAGTTTCTCGATAGCCTCAGTTCCGCTTCTGCTATGCAAATCTGGATTCATACCTATCCAATCACAGATGAGCAGCTTTCAAAGAGTTTTATTACGGAAGATACACAGGCGGAGAAACAAGAACTTGCGTTAGAACTTCAACGCTATGTTTCTTCTCGCGTGTCTTCTGATGAGCGTCCTATGCAGTCTACAAGAGGACTTGTTTTTACCGTCCTTGCAAACTCTCATTCTGAGGCCAAACAGAAGCTCGCTGCTATTCATGCAACAGCGAAAAACTCATTTTCCCTGCTTGACTCCGATTCAGAGCCGGCTACAGGTGTTGAGCGAATCCGCCTTATTCGCTCAATGACACGTTCCAACCAGCCGGCTCGCCTGGTTGATCCCTATACAGAACTGAAAGGAACCCCTCTTCTTAGTGTTCGCGATTTTTGTGCACCTTCTAAGATCCAGCGGCCTTATGGTTCTTCAGATCTCATAGTATCTGGAAAGTATGTACGTACCTACCTTGTTATCCGCTACGCTCCGACGGTTCGCGATAGCTTTATTACCGATATTACAACGCTGCCTTTGAGACGATCATCTCTCAGCATGTCCATCCCTGGGATACGGCGCGTGCGAATCGTTTTGCTGCAGCACACGTCTCAGATACCTCAACCGAGGCCACGAAGTACAAAAAGGACCGCTCACAGCCTGAACGCGGTTATTTCGTTGATGATGACAACTTGCCCCCCGACATCAAAACAAGCGTAGCCGAAGCCGAGGACTTCAAGTACAAAGTATCTAACGACAAGCAGCATCTTTTTTCAGTGACTACTACCATTAGCGTTATGGCGGATACGCAAGAGGAACTTGACCAGGCAGGACAGCGCCTTGAATCTGTCTTTGATGCTCATCTTTTCGAGGAGATCGAACACTGGGATTGCCTGCGTGAACAGTCATTCACAAGTGCGCTTCCTTTAGGTTCTCGTGAGCTTCCGAGCGAATATGACTACGCCATGCTGACAGAGGCCTTAGAAGTCTACGCCCCCTTCTCATCGGTTCGTATGAATGACGAGAAGGGTGCGCTTCTCGGCTTTGACGCTGATACTTCAGCACCTATTCTCTACGATCAATCTCTTCGTGAGGATACCAACTCTTTTGTGCTTGGCATGCCAGGAAAAGGCAAGAGTTTTCTTACCAAAATCTTGACCATACAGCGCTACCTGCGTGAGCCGGATGCCGATATCATCATCATTGATCCTGAAGCCGAAAATATGGCTATGGTGCGTGAACTTGGCGGAGAGGTTATTGACCTTTCTGAGGCATCGGAAAACCACAGTAACCTTATGGAAATGAATGAGTTTTACGGCGCTGCCTCTCCTGACAAGTCCGGAAACCCAATGCCAGGAAAAGTTGGCTTCATTTTGGCTGCCGTTGAGGCAATGGCATCGAGTTTGACCGCTTCCCAAAAGTCCATTCTCGATACAGCTTGCATGAATATCTATGCAGACTTTCTTGAGAGTAAAGATAAAGATGACCTACCGACACTTGATAAACTCTATGAGTACCTCCTTAATGTCAAAGGCTCCCCAGAAGAGGATGCTCGCGCTTTGGCGGTCACGCTTCAGCGCTACGTTACCGGATCTTTTTCGGTCTTTAATCATAAAACGAACGTTGACCTTAACAATCGCCTTATTGACTTTGTGGTTACGGATCTCTCGGATGATCTAAAGCCTTTGGCGATTATGGTGCTTTTGGATTTTGTATGGTCAAAAGTTACAGAGAATCGTCGCCTGGGGCGTCGTACATATCTGGTCGTTGATGAGACACAGCTTTTGCTTGAAGTTCCCATTATGGCCAAGTGGTTGGATCGCTTCTTTACCCGTGGCCGTAAATGGAACTTCTACATCACCTGTATCACACAGAACATCCAACGTATGATCGACAATGAAAGTACGCTCTACATGCTGCAAAACACTCCATTTGTCGTACTTACCGGACAAACAAATGAATCTGCGGCCGTACTTGCGCAAATCTATGGTCTTTCTAAGATTCAACAACGTACTCTTTCTCATGCAGATCCAGGAGAAGGACTTTATCTCTTTAGAAACAAAGTCATTCACTATGACTTTACTTTGGATGAGCGAGTAGTTCCTGAGCTGTATCGTATCATCACGACAAAGCCTGAAGATATTCAAGGAACAGCTTCTGTAGCAGCGAAGGATAAGGACATCTCAAAACCTTTTTATTCAACGTATAGTCCTTATGTCGATGATATGACAGAAGAGGGCGTTAGCGCTCCTGTAGCCGTTGTATCAGACGATGAAAACGTTACAGAGACACTCACAGAGACAGCAGAAAATAAGGGCAATCTTCCTACTTCTCCGTATAAGAAAAGCTTTTCATCAGAAGACTCTTCTCAAGTAGAAGAGAACACTGCTCTTCCAACAATTCCCTATGACTCTGTTTCTGATTCAGAGATCGTTGCAGAGGCAAATACAGCACCTACAGAGAATACTTCACTTCTTGAATTGCTCAAAGAAGGCATTCTGATCACAGAAGAAGATCTGGCTGATCTTGCAACAAAAAATGAAGAGCGCGCGCACGCGAAAGAAAGGAAGTTGTACCAAATTGGATTGACACTCCTGCTGATAAGGACGAGAAGGACAACTAATGAGCAGAGCTTACTCATCAAAGCGTGAGGAGCTTCTTCGTCCTTCTGTGTCGCCTAAGGCACGTGCAGGCGGCGATTTCGCTTCTCGCCGCCAAGCACGTGCTTCAAGGATCCTTAGTACAAAACCGCACGCTACTCTAAGTGAGACAAGTGAAATTCTTCCCTCGCTTACACGTGGAGCAGACAAAGCTAAGTCCCCTTCCCCTCTTGAGCGCGCCAGTAAGCGCTCACTCAAGAAGCGCGGTAGCGTTGGGTATATGCGTGCACTTCGGGCATCCAAGCACCATGTTGTGAGCGCTGCCGTTACGTCTTCATCGGCTGTTACATCTTCAGTACCATTTGATCTCGACGAAAGACAGGATGCTGAAAGCACAGCAGATGACTTTGTCGAGCGCACGTCTGCTCGCGTTAAGCGCGGCGTTTCAACAGGTGGTCGTCATGCTCGTCAGCATGTCACTGACAGTGTTGTGAAGCTATGGAAACGCCGTCGTACCAAGGCACGTCAAAGACGTGCTGTAAGGCGTTTTGCGACAAGAAATGCTGCTCGTGCTGCTAAAGGTACAAAAGTTGCTGTAAGGACTGCTACAAACGCTTTTAGACGCTCAGTTCAGATCGTAACGATTGCGGTTAAGGCTATTATTTCAGCTGTAGCAGCGGCTGTTTCAACAGTTATTACCTCTCCTATAGCATTCCTAGCAACTGCAGGCCTTATTGTGCTTGTGTGTATTTTCGTTCCAACATGCTCTGCTTTTACATCTATCCTTAATCAAGGCTCAACTCAAGGCTCTGGACAAGCCCAGGCGTTTGCGAGAATTGTTCATCAAGAGTATGAAGGCGGTATGGCAAATGATGGTGAAAAGTACCAAAACGAGATGGGTATTCATGGCGATTGGTGCTTAATCTTTGTTTCCTGGTGTGCAAAGAAAGCAGGACTGATGGAAGTAGGGATATTTCCTTCCAATACCTATAACGTGCAAGTCCTTCTTCAGTGGTATAGAGATCATCCGGATGCCGGTACCATCAATGATTCATGGAGCTATGATCCGAAAGTTGGAGATTTAGTGCTCTACGATAATACCGGATCGAATCCAGGACCAAATCACATTGGCGTTATCGTTCAGGTTGGGCAAAACGAGGCAGGACGTAAGTTTTGGGTAGCAGATCACGGAAACCCGAGGCAAGAAAAGACCGTCACAGCAGATGCAACAGGCTCATATGAGGCGGATGCCAATGCGCACTCAGCAGGTGGCTATCAACACATCTGGTATATAACGCCTAAATGGAAAAGTGGATCTAATGCCGGAACGATTCAGATCCCAGAGCCATATGGTGCTGGTGGCTATTCCATTACTCCATACGATTCGTTTTATCCCATTTGGGCAAGGTCTTCACGTCAAAGAGTCGTTGCTGATATGTGGGCTAATGCTGGCATGCCTTGGAATGACCACATCGCCGTTCTTAATGGTCGTTATCTCATAGCTTGTACAACTACCTTCGGTCAGGTTGGAGACATGGTTGACTTCTACCTAGATGATGGAACCGTTATTCCCACAATCATCGCAGATGCTAAAAACCCCAATGATCCAGGATGTAATGAGTGGGGTCACTCAAATGGTCAAAACGTTCTGGAATTTGAAGTAGAAAACGCTCATTACCGTGCAAACGGCAATCCTGGTACCAGTGCATGGAAAAGTGAGTGGAAAGGTAGAAGAGTTACTTCTGCTACAAACATAGGCAGTATCCTTTAGGAGGGATAAAGATGGGAAACAACGAACTAAAGCCTGCAGGTCGTGCCTGGTATCAAAATAGAGTACTCCTCATAAGCGCTGCCTTTGTTGGTATCGTGCTTTTGAACGTTTGTCTTTGGTACTTCTTCTCAGGACCAGGGTCGGCTACAAACAAACCAAATGAACCGCAACAGACACAAGAAAAGCAAGAAAATGATCCCTATACGCTTCCGGATGGTCGTCATACCAACGCTGAAGGCGTGCCATATGATGAAACAAAGGAAGAAAGACGTGCACGCTATATGAAGAAGTATCTCGTTCCAGTTGACCATATTAGTGGTATGAATAACATTTCCAATTACTCAGCCTATGACCAAGAAACGATACGTATGTATATTGGTCTCTATTTGGAAATCAACGGATACAACCCAAAAGAAGATACTGTTACTATTTCACCAAAGTCTGGGGGCACCAGTTCAGTTGGTGCCCACCAAAATGTTGTCTACCTGACAGTAGACAAAGACGGTACTAAGGTTATCGGATGGCCTATATCAACTGATAACGAGAGGTGGATGTTTAAGAACTATACCGAAGATGATGATCGTCACGAAAGAAACGGTGACGTATATATTGAAGATGCCCGCAAAGAAGAACTTGTTGATATTACCGATGTTGAGGGTATGGCCAAAAAACTTCCGCGTGGCTTTGCGGAAGGAGTCCATGACGCATTCGTGAGAAATGTTGGCGACGATACAGCCAAGGTAAACGTTCTTACGGCGGTCTATACCGACTCAACCGGTACCTTTGAAAGTCACTGCCTATGACAAAGATGGTAATATCACCGGAAACTACATCGTGACCTGGCACAATAGTCATGGCGAGAATGACTGGAACTTCGCAAAGGTAACTAAATTCCACTCATGAGTAGTAGTTCTTACATACAAGAACTTTCCTCCTTATCAAGAAGGTTGTCTCAAGCGTCGAGGGCAAGAGGGTTTACGACGCTTCAGGAGGCTGCTGACGCTATTGGTATTACGCGCACCGCCTGGTCCTTTTATCTCACAGGAGCGCGTTCTCCTTCAGCAGTCTCCCTCATTAAGATCTCAAAAACTCTTAATGTTTCGGTTGACTGGCTTTTAGGAATTGATGATGAGAGAGGAGGACAACGATGAGCAACAACGCAGCTGAACGGATTCGTCAGTTAACTGCAGAGGCGATAGATGAGCTTCAAAGCTATATCTCCGATCAAAAGGGCTTTGAAAACGTAGCCCTTTCCCTTGCCTATGATCCCCTCTCTTCTCTACCAGGTCGCACCTCATGGAAGAAAAGCAGTGCAGATGTACTTCCGATCATCGAGCCTACACAAAAAGCAAAGCTTACAAAGTTAGCGGACACTATCGCAGAAGTGCATTCTATCGAAAACCTTCCCCCGCTTCTTGATTGGATTATCTGCATCCGTTACGGGCTTTTCTCTATAGATGATCTTCCTTTTCCTAAGCAAGAAAACACCATCGATCCTAAACAACGTATGCGCACACTTTCAACGACTCAAAAGATGCTTGTTCGTATTGTTGAGTCGTTTGAGGGTTCTACTTCCAAGACTTCCGGAGAAAATGTACGGAGAGTCTCACAGAGAAAAGAGAATAGGCAATCACATGAGGTCGAGCAGAAAGACTTCCGGAACATAAGAGCCAGACTACCTAAAGTACAAGAAGAGCGCCAGGAACAAAAAACGGAGGATAAAGAACACCAAATTAAAAAGGAGGATCATAAAAAACTCATAGAAGCTTACACTCCTCCAACCTCGACCGATCTCATTAAAGATGTTCTTTCTGCAGCCTCTAAAAAGCAAGCAAAAAATCCCTTTGATTTTCTTTCAGGAAAGTAACAACTGTTTCGCCATAAGCTAAGAGTAAGCGCACCTGGTAGTATTAAGAATACAAGGTGCGCTTCCTACTATAACGCCCTGGTTACACAGACCCAAGTACTCACATTCAGGCTGTTTGCAGAGCGCACATGTCCACTCTTTTTGGAGGTATGTTATGGCGCTCGACAATCAAGCACATATTTGCATCGGTCAGCCGGATGGAGATCGGGAGTGGATCACACTTCCTATGGATCCAGATGAATTGAATGAGACTATTTCAAGACTTTCTTATAACGGCCAACATGATCTGATAATTGAGGATTTTCATAACGCAGGTATTATCTATACATGCAATCTTTCCAGCGCTCTTAATTGGGCCGATCCTTCCCAAATAGTTGATTTGAACAACCTCTGTGTTCTTGCGGAAGGTTGTGAGTACGAAGCCGCTATTGAAGCTCTTGTGAAATACAACTCTTTCAAAAATATTCTTGAAGCAACAAATGCTGTTTTACAGGCAGATGAGATTCCTTTCTATGAATTTACTCATGATATTTCTTTCTTTGGATTTTCAAAAGAAGAAGCACTTGGCTATACACTTGCTGAAGAATCAGGTCTTATTGATCCTCATCCAAAGCCAGGTAGTCTCGAAGAAACCATTCGATGCTATTTTGATTATGCGCAATATGGAAGAGACTACTCACATGATGTAGTTCTTACTGACAAGGGCTTTATGGAACTCCAACCTCTTCCGAATCTATCTTTATATAGCCGGGAAGAGGTTGCTCAGAAAGCTGATGCTATTCGTACTTCTTATCCAAACTATGAGCAGCTAAGTGAGATACTCGGTATCTCCCAAGAATCTCTTAAAAAACTACTATCCAGGATCCCCAAAAAGAGAGCCTCAAGACTCTGATTTCTCTTGCTGACACTCTTCCTTACAACAGCGGTCAGATTAAGACAATCCTCTTTAACAGATCACAGACGATACCTGATCCTGATTGGATCTCTACTTGTATCGTCTTTTCTGGGATTGCCGGAACTGTACCAACTGAGGTAACCCATGGTGCCAAGTTTGATTCTGAAACGCTTAATAAGATGGCAGCCATGACCACCCCTGAGATAAAAGCGGCCATAACATCGCTTTCTATTCACAACCAAACTCCATCGAGAAAGGCCTAGGAGGTATTTACTATGGGCGTTACCAAAGAAGGCAAATACTTTTCAAAAGAACATTCAGAAGATCTTATGCCACAAGAGATCCTAGAAAGGGTACCTGAACTCTATGGTCAAGAAGACGTTGCTTTTGCGGAAAAAGAAGTATTTGCAGCCTATGTCATTCTCTTCCGCTCAGACTGGACCTGGTATCTCACTGAATATGATCCCAAGACCCATAATGCCTTCGGCCTTGTAGTGGGAGATTATCCCGAATGGGGATACTTTAACCTTGATGAGCTGAAACAACTGGGTGCTCAAAGACTCATTTTAGAGGATTTCCCCAAGACCTTTAGACAGCTTAAGGATACCGAGCTAGTTAATCAACTCTCTTCAGATGAGCTTGAGAGACTTTTCTCCGGTGCTCTTACGTATTCTGAGCAAGCTAGTAAACAAGATCACAAAGTATCTCATTCCCATACACACTAAACAGGAAAAGATCAGATCATGAGTGTTAACACAGAAGTTTCAGTGGCCGATTGGATACTTAATGGCGGTTTTTTCTATTAGCGGCTATGACATTGCAGAGACCAACTGGGCTATTGAGCAAAAGCTAGAAATACAGCAAGAGCTAAAACGTCTCCGCTTATAGGACAACATTTCCCCTAAAGTAAATGCCCTCAGTACCGAGGGCATTTACTTTAACTGCACAAATGTTATATAAGGCTCTGAGAGCTGTTTTAAGCCATACCTTTTACTTGAATGAGTAATTAGTCATAAAAACTACGTTTCTTCACTATCGTCGTTTGTTATTTGTATCTTCTGCCCGTCTTTTTCGATAAAAACATTCCATCCGCACGCTTCAGCAAACGCTATAAAGGTCTTGAGCGTTGGAGAACTTTTTTGATGCAAGAGTGCGTTGACATACGTCGAGGACTTTCCCATCCAAAGAGAAAGCTTATATCTTGACATATGAGAATCCTCTGCGAGGAACTCTAAGATATCTTTTTCTTTCAAGGAAAATCTCTCCTTACCTATGTAATAACTATTATGTAGGTTCTGTGTAATAGCTATTATACACCACGCCAACTATTAGACAATAACTATTATTGTTATACTTAGTATCAACATAAGCCTTCCAAACCAACTATCACTACACAGACAAGAAAGGTAAACAGGTAATGTCAGACAGGCAAAAAATACTTGAGCGAATCCGGAAGCTCTTAGCACTGAGTGAGCGCAATACGAACTCAGCTGAGGCAACCCAGGCGGTTCTTTTCGCTCAACGCCTTATCGTTCTTTATAACGTAGAGGATGCTGAGCTTAAAAAAGACTCCATTCAAGACGAAAACATTGTCTCGGTTAATTCTCAGATCATCTCTAACCCCCGTCTTTGGAGAGTGTATCTAAGGAACCTGGTTGCTGCTTCTTTTAGATGCAAATCCTGGGAGACGGTAGAAGAAACTTATAGCCCCTGTGGACAAAGAAAAACCCATAATCAAGCAACTTTTTATGGATATGAGCAAGATGCCCAGGCTGCTACCCTTGCTTTTGAATATCTCTATCGCACCGGTAATCGCCTGGCTAATGCAAAGATGAAGTCTTTGAGAAAAGAAAGAAGATCTACCAAAGGCGCCTACAACTCATATATTGCTGGGTATCTTTCCGGACTTACGCATGAGCTGGAAAAGCAATCAAAAGAACTCATGGTCATTCTTCCGCTTGCAGTAAAAGACAAGTTTGATGCAGAGATAGCTCCTGCTATTAAAACTGGATCTGCCAAGCAACTCTCATGTGATAGACGAAGACAAAGCCTTATCAATGAAGGGTATAGAGACGGAATCAAAACTGTTTGTGCGCGAAGGATTGAAAAGGAGTCACAATGAAGAAAGAAATAGAGTTTTATTATGAACTCGCCTAAACGTTCCATACCTGTAGTAATACTTGCCCTCAGCCTTATAGCTGTAGCTATAGGAGCTTGGATGACGATACCTGACTTCCTGGCTGCAAAAGCATATGAGGATCTCAGCGTTTCCGTAAGATCTAAAGCAGCCGTAAGTATAAACTCTGAACAAGGCGACGCTGCTCCTATTGACTGGGAACAAGCTCAAGAGAAAGTACCGAATGCTATTGCTTGGCTTATGATCGAAGGCACCAACATCGATCTTCCGGTAGCTCAGGCAACTGCAGAAGATCCTGAATACTGGCTTTCTCATGACATTATGGGTAATGCTTCTCAATCCGGCACTATCTTTTTGGATGAGCAATGCAAACCCTCAGATAAGATGCTTCTTTTCTATGGCCATAAGATGAACAATCGCTCTATGTTCCATGATTTGGGAGAGGTCTTTATCCAAGACAACTTTAACAATCTCGGAACACTTACTTTAGATGCTTACAACCTTGGTATTACTCGCTTCACTCCCCTTGCTGCAGGTTGCATTGATGCGTATGACACAGATGTGAGGGCCTTGCCGCAAATGAGCGAAAGTGAGCGCTTGGAGTGGATAAAAAACTTCTGTGAAACCTCCGGTTCAAAAGCTTCAAATTGGTCAGAAATTGCTACCATACATAAAAGATATGCAATTTGTATTACCTGTTCAGGCTATGTACGGTATGGGCATGACGCAAGAACTGTTGTTGTATTTGTAGAAGATTAGGGTTTGTAGTTAAGGCTAGAGATTGGACAGAGCGTGCAGACAAAGCAAAGCGTATATGACAAGCACGGCAACTACCTTGGCGAACTTTATATTGTACCTCCAAAAGCCGAAGAAATTGATTCTTCTTCTCAGCAGATGATCCCAAATGACACTTCTAAAAAGAGAAGAGGTACGCCAGTTCATTACAGAGATCGAAGCCGAAGAAAAAGAAAAGAAGACACTCAAAAAGCAATCAAAGGTCTTAAAACGCTTCTTATGATTCTCTTTGGCCTTTTTATTCTCTGGTCATTTTTAGATGGCACAATCCCAAACATTTTGAGATCCATTGGAGTGGCTATTTTTTCAATCATTTTTGGCCTGTTTGCTCTTAAAGCATCGTTTCGTTCGTAAGGAGACCACATGAACACAGAACCTAAGAAAGGCATCGAAACAACAGACGCCGCACGTAAGGCTTACACCAAGCGCACCATTGCCGCCGGCATCGCTTCGGTTGCACTTGTCGCAGCCCTTGGTATTGGCACGGCATACGCCCACGGAGGACTTAACCGCAAACCCAATCCTCCTGCAGGCGAATCTGCTGCAGTTCAAGCTAAAGAGGGGACGCAGGAGAAAATAGAACTTACGGCACAAGAGGTGGCAGACACAACAGCTGATTTGCACTTTGCCGGAGACGACGTCTCGGCTTCTTCTAACATAGCCGTTAGCATCAAAGATGGTCACGTTATGGTAACTGAGACCTCTGAAGACACTGCAGCAAACAACGTCTGGTATGCCCCCAGACGCGCTGCTGCTATGGCAGAGCGCCTGAAGGACACTACTATTAAAGCCGATAGCGAAGTGGAGGCCACTGATATCAAGGATGTCACCTGGGTCACTACAGATACATCTGGAAACGTACAGTCGCCGTTGTTAACTCACCTGACTCTAACGCTGCACATACAGCCGGAGAGCAAACTCCCCTTCCAAAGACTCCGGAAACAAAGCAAGCGGACAATGCCGAGACACAACCTGCTCCTATACAACAGCAAGTGGAAGAACAAAAGACAGAAGAAACTACACCTTCAGAGAAGGCCTCTGAGAATACTTCTCAGCCCCAAGAAGAGAAGACTCCCACTCCTGAAGAGAAACCAAAGACAAGTGACGTACTAAATGGATCTGATGGCTACACCATGAGTAAAGAGACTCATAACGCACTTCCTGATGAAGAGAAGGACAAGGTTTCTGAGTCCGGCGGTAAGACAGTCACAGATCCGGAAGGTAACACGATTACACCTGCAGAGCCGGCTCCGAAACCTGAAGAGGAGACAAAGCCCCAAGAGCCAACCAAACAAGCTGAAGATGCGTCTTCTCCATCTGCTCCGTCTAATGGTGGCAGCTCAAGCTCTTCTAGCAACTCCGGAGCTGGATCAAGCTCTGCTTCCACTCCCCGTGAGAAGCGTCCGGTGTACCGTACTGAAACGCGCTACGTAGTAGATCAGCCTGCCTACACAAAGCAGGTTCCTGATGGAGAATATATTCAGTTCTCTGATGGGCATATTTGCTATTCTCGCGCTGAAGCCGCGGACTACCTTGACGAGCATGATGTTTCTTATTCCGTAAAAACTAAATACAAGACCGTAGAAGTACCTGAGCAAGGTCATACTGAAGAGTACCAGGTTCTTGATCATTGGGAATAAAGGAGATTCAATATGTTAAAGCGCTATTTTCCGTTTTTTGATTTGAAGTTTTTTCAATGTGGATAACTCTCTGAATTGTGGAGAAGCCTCTTGTTTTTCGAAACAAGAGGCTTTTTCTTTGTCAAAGTTAAAATCTTAAATATAATGTAGCCACTATCCTTTTTATGCCCTCTTCCACACGACAGGGGCTACACAGACCAAAGGAGGCTGTATATGAGATACTCTCGTACTATGTCGTGTAATTCTTCTCTTGCCCACAAGCTGAAGGTATTTTTGATTGCACTGATCTTTACCTTAAGCCAAGTCTTTGGGCTTGTAGGTGCTGCGGCTCCTACAGTAGCCCTTGCTGAAGGTGCAACCAAAGACTCCATCAGCTCGGTTGAAACGCAACCGGGAGACAAGAATTACAATGTTTGGCGAAACTCTTCAGGCGAGATTATGTTCTGTGGTGACGAAGCCAATCACAGCGTAGCCAAGGCCGGAGACACCGGCACTATTGTAGATCCAGCTACGTTTAAGAACCTGAAGTATGACTCACGTGCTAAGTCTTACTCAACTCGCGAACTTCGTGCTATCTCCTACATTATGGCCAATGGCTATAGTGTTAAAGGCACCGTAGGCGGCCAGACCGGCTGGAATGCTGCTCGTGCAACCCAGCAGGCTATTTGGCATGTCCTTCGCCCGGGTCTTGTGCCTGAGTCTCCTGAAGGCCGGAAGCTCTACAACGATGCTATAGCCTATGCTGATTCAAGCTCTACTGAGTATGATGGTACACTCGGTCTTTTTGTACCGGACAACGGCGTTCAGGTACTCTTCTTTCTCAATCGCAGCGGCTCTTTGAAGCTCGTAAAAACCAGTGCAAACCCTGCCCTTACCGACGGAAATAACACCTGCTATGATCTTGCAGGTGCTGAGTATACGGTTTATTCTGACTCTGCAGCTACAACAGAGGTCGGCAAGATCACACTTGACTCAAAAGGTGAAGGCGAGCTTACAAACATCAAATCCGGCACGTATTACGTAAAGGAGACAAAAGCTGCTAAGGGTTATGCCCTGGATGAAGAGATCCACGAGGTCAAAGTTGAGTCTGGAAAAACCGCTGATCTTGCCGTAAAGGATGTTCCTCAAAACGATCCTGCACGTATGGCGGTCCAAAAGATCGATGCTGAGACCGGTAAGGCCTCTCCTCTTGGCGCGGGCACACTTGCTGGAGCTGAGTTCGCCGTTAAGTACTACAACGGCATGTATAACTCTGAGTCAGAACTCCCCTCAGAGGCAACTCGTACTTGGGTGTTTAAGACGAACGATAAGGGTATTGCAAATATCCTTCGTGACGAATCTTTTGTCTCCGGAGACGAGCTTTATATGTCTGCCACAGGGGTTCCTACCATTCCTTTAGGAACAATTACTATTCAGGAGACTAAAGCTCCAAAGGGCTATACTATTTCCGACACGACTTTACACATTCAGCAGGTAACTTCTGACGGTAATGTTGAGTCTGTCAATACTTTTGTTGCTCCAAACGTCTCCGAGCAAGTCATTCGTGGAAACATCAAATGGGTCAAGGCCATCGAAGAGACCCAGGTGCGCGTTCCTAACGCTCTCTTTAGGATCACCTCAAAGACTACCGGTGAGGCTCACTATGTCGTGACTGATGCCAACGGCAGCTTTGATTCTTCCGCACTGAAAGCAACTAATAACACCAATGCGAACGACAAGGCGGTAGACGCTGACGGTAAGGTTGATGAGACGAAGCTCGATTCTGAGGCTGGTGTGTGGTTTTCCGGTGCTAAGGATGCAGAAGTAAAGCCTGACGATGCCAAAGGTGCATTCCCATATGACACCTATGAGGTTGAAGAGATCATCACAAGTGCCACTGAAGGCACCAAGCCTGTCAAGTTCGATGTGACAGTTGCACGTGATGGAGTCACGGTTGATATGGGCACGATTGATGATCAGCCGAACAAGCCTTTGATTCAGACTGAGTTTACTGACGAGGGCGGAAGCCATGAGGTTGAAGCTAACAAGGAAGTCAAGCTTAAGGACACAGTAAGCTACAACAACTTGACACCTGGCAAAGAGTACAGCCTAACCATGACGATCCATGTTAAGGACAAGGATGGCAAAGACGAAGGTGAGCTTAAGGACAAGGACGGAAAGCCTGTTACTACAACCGTTAAGTTCACACCTGAGAAGGCTGACGGTACAGTAGAGGTTCCCTACACCGTTGATACGACAGGACTTGAGGAAAAGTCCATTGTCGCCTTTGAGTCTCTGCAGAAGGATGGTAAAGAGATCGCTACACACGCTGACATCACAGACAGCGGTCAGACCATCCATGTGAAGAAGACTCCAACGCCACCAACAACACCCACAACCAAGACTTCAAAGAATGTTCCTAATACAGGACAGTCCCCTCTTGGTATGATCTTGACTGATGTTGGCTTGGTTGGAATTGTTGGTTCTGGTGCCTGGATATTTATCCGCCACCGCATGGCCACAAACCCTGTAGGTCGTCTGTAAGGGAGCCTACAAGAGCTGACTCGGAACACTGCCTAGACTTATCTAGGCAGTATTTTTTTGCAAAAACGTTGCATATATGCTACTATAAGTATAGATAATTCACGGCCGAAAGGATTGATTATGACAGTAGAAGAGCGCAAAGAACTTGTTATGGAAGCCATACATTCAACGGAGCTTGAAGGTCTTCATGTAACCCCCGCTTTTTATGAAATGGCCGAGCAATATATCAGTGGTAGTATCACAATACAGCAGTTCTCAAAAAAGCTTATTGCATATCATAAAGAAAAAGTTGCCGCAGAAAACTTTGTTGCATAGACATGAGTGAGTTTGTAGATCCTTGCATTGATCAGGAAACGGGCATTTTTAGAAACTTGTTTGGTGCTCGAACCCAAGATCAGCTTGACGAAATTGAAGCAGACATTACTACAGTAACGACTCTTGAGTTTCTTCAGTCGAGTCCGCGCCTTACCCATTCCTTTGAGGATTTTATTGTGATACATAAAGCCATCTTCGGAGAAGTATATCCTTGGGCCGGACAAGTAAGAACATACAACCTTAGCAAAGGACAAACAGCCTTCTTGCCTTATGACCGATTTCCTGTGGCGATTCCTTATGAGTTTACGCAAATGCAGAACATCAATTTTCTAAAGGGTTTTGAACGCACAGACTTCTGTCACAATCTTGCTGAACACTTCAATGAAATGAACTATATCCATCCCTTTCGAGAGGGAAATGGTAGAACTCAAAGAGTATTTTGGACTTTAATCGCTCGTGACGCAGGATATCGTATTAACTGGCTCTCAATCACTTCCGAGGAGCTAGGGGTTGCTTCAGAGTATGGAGCTATAAATGCCGATGCTTCAAAACTAGAAAGTCTTTTCTTGAAAGCTGTTGGCGACAAACTTGAGAGAACACCGACGTCGGCTCAAGTCATAAGTGACGTACTCTCGTCAATAGACCATAGGAAGCGTAATTCTCAAAATATTAGAAACAAAGGTCACCGTCATGGTAGATAATTCCCCTATTATTTATGCGCTTCGCGATGCACGCCTTGAGCATGGATACTCGGTTTATAAACTCTCTGAGATCACTGGTATGCCGCGTTCTACCATAAGTCGCATCGAGTCTGGACAAGTAGCACCTACGATAGCGTCTCTTGAAAAAATTGCCCAAGCGCTCGGAAAAGAACTCACAGTTACTCTTACGTAAAAAGGCTCTTTAGAGCCTTTTTTCTATTTTGGAATCTCGTTTGGGTCAATAAGCCCGCATGTATTTGTTGCATGTTCGTCTCTCACAAGGACCATAACTCCATGTACCTGTATGGCCATAGCTCGCGCACATTCGTCTCCGGAGACGACGCACGTTCTTCTATGCCAAACTCTCATCTCGCTTTCTCGTTTACTATCCTCATCAGCGTCTACTATAGTTAGATCTTCTTCGTGGTGAGAGGTCTTGATGAACTCTTCTGCGTCATGTACGCTTGCAAACTCGGCAACCAGGCTTCCGGTGTCTTTCTCAATGACTAGAACACCTTTGTAATCCTTCTCATCTGGATTTGCCATACGCACGACCTGGTCCAAAAGATGCCGTTATCCGGATCTGAATAGTCAATGGTGTTGTCATCCAAAACAAAGCCATTTGCCAAAGACATCTCCGGTGCCCCTATGGTGGTACATCCCGCCTTCCACCACACTACCAGCTCTTGTGAGTTCATTTCTTGTTGTCCCTTCTTTGTATATTGATCTTTTGGTCAGACTTTACCGTAAAGCCGAGTTTACGGACTTCGCGTTCCTGCTTTGCCGCTACTTTCATTGCCTCTATACGATTAGCTTCAGCATATGCGCGCTCAAGGGCTGCCGATGCCGTACTTAACCTCTCACCACGCCAGGCATTAGCCCGTATAAGCTCGTCTGCACTCTTATAATGGCGCACCTTAGGCTTTGGAGGAGTAACATTGCTAAAGTCACGCTTGGGTCGCTTAAATCCGCCCTCATCGCCGCTATGCGCTCTCTTTGAAAGCCGCTCTAACGTTTTTAGCCAACTATCCGCTCGCTCTTGAGCATATCCCGTTTGCCTTAGCTCATACTCTACTGAACGTAGAAGCTCTGAAGTGGACGCTCTATAGTTTCCTCCTCGTTTTTCAAGCATGACTCCGGCTGTATTTTCAAGCCTCGCTTGTACCGCACGCAGTCGCTCTCTGGTCGCTTTAATCTCATTTCGCTTCTTGGGACTTACAAAGATTGCTTTGTCAGCCTCTCGGGTAATATCTGTGAGCTTGGATGCCAGCATAACTTCGGTATGCGCATCGGTATCAAGTTGTTGTGCTTTTGTGAGTGCACGCTCTGCGTCTCTATAGCTCTGCGAGAGCCTCTCACTTGTACTTCTCGCTACCTTCAGTTGATAATCAAGAGTACGGACAGAATCAATACCGAATGTGGCACAGATATTTGCATCTCTGATCGTATCGGCTATATCATTTCCATATCTTCCGGCAACCCTGTATAGCCAGGTTTGTAGACTCTGGTCATGCCTGGGGTAAGAATCAAATACTGCTTGTTTCAATTCCGGATCTATCTCATACAAAACCTCACGACCAAGGCTGAGCTTCTTGAAATCAAAGCCCATACGAGACGTGAGCGCCGCTTCAGTGTATTTGCCACCGAGCTTTGCTGCTCGTACTTTCTTATCATATCCATTGCTCTCCGGATGCCAAAATACAAGACCTCCGCCACGTCTCTCACGGGTGATCTTGATACCTTTTTTGTTGAGATCTTCTACAAACTCACCCCAAGTAGAACACCTTGTCATAGCCACATCAATATCTATTTTGATCTCATGCTTCCAGCTGCGTCCACCGCGTCGTAGAATGGCCTGTTCAGCTTTATCGGCGCGCACACGTTTGGACTCCCAACGCTCATTTCTTCTGTGCTCATAGACCGTTTCGGTCTTACTTAAACCGTGAGCTAAGGCTACCTGGTTCTTAAGGATTGACTTGTCATTCCATTCATTATCGTTGTAGTGAATTTTTCTCCCGGTATCCGGATACACTGCATTGACTACGATATGAGCATGTGGAATATGTCCGGCATTATCATCATGTACAGCAGCCACCCACTGAGATCCTGGAAAAGCTAACTCTACCCATTCAGCGGCCATGTCTGCCACTTCACTAGGTGAGGCTTTATCTTCCGGATCCGGAGAAAACACAAAGTGGTAGTACTTGCGCCCGTCTTCCTTTTTGTAGCCAGCACGAGTTTTAGCAAAATCCTTTGCCCACCCAAAGGGAGTCTCTGATCCGTTCCAAGATGTGAAAGCTCGCACTCTCGACGCTTGAGCCTCATGGCCATACTCAAGATAGTTGGCAAGACTTCTATCATCAGAAAGCCCTTCTGCAAGGTACAGCTCAAGACGAGTGGCCGAGCTTTTCGCGCCTCCCCTATTTCTAACTGGTTTTAAGATGATTCCCAAGACTACCTACAATCTGCAAAAGCATCCGACACTTCACGGTATGCTTCTCCAAGCGATAGTTTTAGCCAGGCAAGCTCAGCTAAAACTTTTCCAAAGTCAGCATCAAGTTCTTCCTCTCCCATATGTGTCATTTCTTTAACGATGGCGTTTGAAGATCTTGAGATTTGATTCAAATTCGCTCCATGGCGAGCAAGCTCTACTCTTAACTCAGCAATCTCTTTTCTCGGCGGAAATGTTCGCTTAATTCTCTTTGAGTCTTCTACACAGCAATGGAAAATGAACTCATGAAGACTCTTAGTTTGAGACGCTTCCTTGGCCACGATGAAACGCTCGTATTCATCAGCGGTCAGTCGGAAGTGAATCTGGATAATCCTTTTATTTTTTTGTCCGTATCAAGCACGGTGTTCACCTTCTAGTCTGTGTTTATAGCTCTATCAAGTGGAAGAGAGCTTTCTTTTCTTTCCCTCAGAATGAGGCCAGGTATAAGGGCAGAGCCCTTGCCTTTTGGTACTTGGTACCAAAAGGCGATGCTTGCGGTTTGCTCCGCAAACCCATATTAGCACAATCGCGCGTAAGCGCGATTGGCAATATTTTGTTTGGAAAGACCGCATTCGGTCTTTCCATTCGAGCTACGCCCGAAGTCAAGGAAGGAGGAAAGTGATGTTTTTTGACCTGATTGAAGCGCAAAGTAACCTTTTCTTTTACAAAACCGCTTTTGTACGTTGCACAAACAGGTATGTCTACCTTGCATTTTTCTGTAACGTTTCTACCAGTAATGAATTTATTAGGCAAGGATAGGGGTCTTACGACCCCTATGACCCCGTTTTACACAGTATGCGAATATCTATATAAATATATGTATTTCACTATATATAAATATTTGAATATAGGTTTAACCTTGCTTTTTACGTTCGCATACTGTGTGAATGGAGGGGTTGCTATGTTCTTTAGCAACCCAAGCTAAAATGTGAGTTTTCAACGGCGATTGTAAGTGATTGAAGCTCGTTCTTAGCTCAATCACTTACCGAGCTGTTGTAAACTCACACAACCTTTTCGCCTGCCGGCGGTATGGGTAGCCCCATGCCGGCAGGGCGGGCCTGCTGCGAAGGCGTAAGGGAAGGCTGCCGAGCGCTTGCGCCGGACCTCAAAAAAATGGACGGTGAGAAAATCACCGTCCACAAAACCTACATAATAGTTATTACTTAATCTCTACTCACATCAGCTGCGCCTATGAGGTGACGAAGACCTACCGTCATATTATCATCAAACATATTGATTGAGATGACGTCAAATCTTGCGTTATCCACATAAGGATGAGTGAGCATATAAAGATCTAAGGCCTTTTTGAAGTCGGCAATCATCTCAGGTGTAATGTCTAGAGGTGGAAATTCATTTGACGTTTTAGAGACGCGTTGTGCTGAGATACTAATAAGAACTGCCGTATCTTTATCCATAGCTACAACGTCAAATACACGTCCAGAACAATCAAACTTAAGTTCGTAACCCCTTCTCTCAAGATGAGTGCATGCAACCAAGATTCCCTTTTCGTGCAACTGTTCATCTGACATTTCCGAAATCGGAATATCACCTTCCTTTACTTTATTCTTTTCTGCAAGGTTGGTCTTACTTTGAGTTTTTGCGGACATAGTTACTCCTTACAGTCATGGAGATACCCTTTGTATCCCTCGTCCATAGCATTAACGAGTTCTGAGCATTTGCGCCAAAGCGTTCTTGCGGCTGGGTGTGCTTTGGTGCAAATGCCAGAACGTCCGCATGAAGGGGTCATAGCGGCGTTATGCTTATGGACGAGGGATACGAGAAATTAGTAAAGTACAAGGTAAATAGCATATGATTTGTATATTTATACGAATATTTATATGCTTATACAAGAAGCGAGGTGTTTTCAACGCCGTTCTTTGGTGTTGTAAACCCGAGCGCAAAACCAGAGTTTTCAATGACGAAGGCAAAAAGGTTGAGTCCCACCTCAAACTGAACCGTTGCCGAAGTTGTTGGAAACTCTGGTTTTAGATCCTAAGTTTTCAATAGTCGTGCGCGAAGAGCCATACCACAAGCTCGTAGCGCACGGTTCACTGTTGGAAACTTAGGATCTTATCTAACTTCATTTGAAACATTGTTTGAACTCAAAAAGCGAGCTTTTAACACTATTCTCAATGTTAAAAGCTCGCTCAAGTGGTATGGGATATTCTAAGTTTTGACCCCTTTACTGTTAACTTTTTGATTAGTCTTTCATGTCATTGATAAGTCCCAAACATGTGACTTCTTATGGCAGCTTCAGCGATTGAAGACTTTGAGTCATACGGTAGAAAATGTTCTTTGCTCTGTGCGATAAAAGCATTCATCATAGTAATTACGCTTTCCGGTAGACGGTAACTTCTCCTTTTCAAAAAACCTTTATTTTCTTTAATGGCAACCAGATATTCATCTTCATATTTCAACGTATTCTTCATGAGATCTATAATCCATCCACTTAAAATATCTCCTCTTGAAAGGAAGGCTCCATCTTTTGCAAGATGTTCATATGCTGCTCTTTCAAGACAGGCAACTGCATCAGGCGTGAGTGTAATTGCCACGGTTCTTGTCGTTTCTTTTTGTGTGTATTCAATATCAGGACGTCTTAACTCCGGAGCATTTGAAAAGAAGGGAGTAGAGGTTATTTCTGTCTGATTACGTGGATGCCCTGCAGCGGCTTTCATGATATCGGCCATAGAAGGCTTACTAAAATCTGGCATGATTACCTCGACTCATATCCTTCGTTAATCCAACTAATCACATCATCTACAAACCACGAATACTAAGAATCCCACCATGTAAAACAGTACTAACTTCAAAGATACTTTTTCCCTCATCCTGAGCGCGTTGGATGTCAGATTGTAAACTGATTGGTTTTCCAAGCAGCTTAATATTTCGTTCTTTACAAACTGCTTTGATTTTCTCTGCACTTTTGTTATGTAAAGAAACTATCGTTCGGTACATCGTAATTGCGACACCAATATTCTCACCAACGCTATTACGGTTAAGATCTACAAGACCTTCGATAAAACCAAGGCTTTGATCCAGCGCTTCAAGGCCATACTTGTCCGGAGTCGTAGGTAAGATAATGTGAGTTGCCGCTACAAGCGCTTGTGCAGTAATTGGATCCAGTCCTGGATGTGTATCGATGATACAAACATCCCAACGACCGTTTTCAGTACCATCATTACGCGCTCGTTCGATAGCATCAGCGAGAAGGTATGAGTCAATCTCGCGTTCACCTCTTCCCCATAAAGCAAGATCCGGAAATGCCGGTACGAGTGCCTGTCCCGTCTCGTCTGCCTTTACATGTCCTCCTTCGATGAAATCTTCAATCGAAGCGGTTCCTGGAACGAGAAGACGGCTCTGAGCCTCTGAGAAGTTGCCTTGAGGATCACAGTCAATCGCAAGTACGCGAGCACCTTTGAGACGAAATCCATCAGCTAAAGCACTTGCTGTAGTTGTTTTGCCAACCCCGCCTTTTTGATTAGCAAGAACAATAATAGGAATTTCACGCATAACTGCCTTCTTTCTGGTCTGTGTTTTTTGATAGATCCGACTTAGTTATTTTTGAACCACTGGAGATCATCAGCAGTAACTTCAAGAATACTTCGCATATCTCCGGTTTCTGTTTCCCACCGACGCATATGAAGTTTGCCGGAAACGATTACTGCAGTTCCTTTTCGGACGCCTTTTTCTGAGCATGCCGCTTCAGCGCGTTTACCCCACACGACCACGTTCACAAACGTTGGTTCATCATCAATCCAGACACCAGACTCCTTGTCTTTATGGCCTTCGGAAACGGCTACCGAAAGTGTTGTTACCGGATGTCCGCTGTCTGTCGCTCTGAGTTCCGGATCGCGAGTAAGATTACCGGAAATGTTGACGCTGTTCATAAAGACTCCCATCTACAGAGAAACCTCTGTGGTATGCGAGCACAGTTTTTGAGGAGAGTACCTTTATCTTGGCTGTGCTCTAACGTCGTGACTAGTGGAAGTGACGTTAATAGTTATTATACATAGACTCTATCTCTCTTGTCAATAATTATTCTCTTATACACTTATTTATACATACATCTACATTTGTATTTTTATTGGCGTAATTGAAAGTCTGAAAAATGTAAATTGCCAGTTGCATATTAAATGGGATGGTGTAACATATTCCTTGCCTTTTTACTCGCACGGAAGTGTGAGTACTTGGGTCTGTGTAGTGATAGTTGGTTTGGAAGGCTGGCTATCACGGTAGCAGGGGTTGAGTTTTTACTCCCCTGCTATTTTTATACTGAATATTTATACGCTATACATACATTTATACTCATTGAAAAACAAAAATCAAGATTGAAACTTTCTAAAGTTGTGCTACTCTATCTGTAGGTAAAAGAGGTTATTTGTTGTAAAAACATAGTGTCTGAGCTGGTAAAGTTTACATACTATCGATTATCAGACTTTTTATATACTATTATATAAATAGTATCAACTGCAATAGTACACAGAGACTCAATCACATTATTATTACCCAGAAAATGAGCCTCTGAGAGCCTTTTTAAGCCACGATATTAATTGCTTATGAGTAATTACACCTACAGCTCCAGAAACTATGCTTGACGACATGATAAATTTGATGATTTTTTTCAACTTGATATGTTGGCGACAATACTGAATCTTTTATTTATAAAATGGCTTTCTGTGTGCATTGTTCTAAAAATTTATTTTTAGAGCTGAACGTATTTTTTTATAATTTCACATGTTGATAAATCATCTTGAAATGATTAAATAACAGAGCTTTATATTCACTGTATTGATAGTACAAAATTACACAGCTTAATGCTTCATTGTATGCTTTTAGTCTTTTACTCCCCTTTTATATATATAATAAGCAATCTACCTGCATAAATATAATAAACTGACAGGTAGATTAGGTGCTCTTACTGCAGAGTTGAAAACAGACGGCTATGAAGTCATCAGCGGACCAAGGACAACCGGAGATGGCTATTATGAAAGTTGCATTATTGCCCTTGAAGACAATCAAATTGAAATTACGATTTAAGCGCGTATCTCACACGTTGTAAAAAAGAGAAATCTCAAGTAACAATATATTGCTTTGACCGATTGTTTGATTGAATTAATCTGTGTTGTACATTATAATAACGTTGTTATTACATTTAGGAATCGAGGTTAACATGGCAGCTTCGTCGGTAACAATCCGAGTTGACAGTAATACCAAGAAGGAAGCTTCTCACATTGCTGAACATTTTGGTTTGATTTATCATCCGTTACACGTGCTTTTTATAAACAGATGATTAGGGAAAATAGAATTCCTTTAAACCTTTCTGACCCCGAGCCTACCGCAGAGTCACTTGAGTCAATACATGAGGCAGATAATCTAATTGCTTCTGGTAATCCTGGTTATAAATCAGCAGAGGACATGTTTTCAGCAATGGGGTTATAAATGCTTGATGCTCTATACACTTCTAGGTTCGAACGTGATGTAAAGTCACTCGTTAAAAAGCACTATGACATTGCTCTTCTCAGCGAAGTCGTCAACTTGATACTAGAAGATACCGAGCAATCAACAAGGATTCTCAAACAACATCACAATATGCACACCCTTACAGGAAAATGGACAGGCAGTAATGAATGCCATATTGCCAATGCGGGAGACTGGCTTGTAATTTGGAAAACAGGAAACGGTTTGGCGGCTTTTCAACGTACAGGCTCACATGATGAATTGTTTCGTTAAACCCTTTCCTATCCCTTCTCCTGGTCAGATAAGATTTCCGTTTCATCCAAAGGATATATGCTGGGTTATTACGATATGAAATTACCAAGTATCAAAGGCGTCCATCGTCTTCTGGCAAACATGGGAGACAATATAATGTACATGCAGATTGTTAAGATAGAATTGCTGTATTAAAAGGAATTGATGGCTTAATCGTCTCAAGGAATTACATGAATATCACCCTTATAAAACCAAGCGAAGAAAATAAAGCCAAGCTCAAAGAGATGCTTGATGAGTGGAAACATGATATCAAGACCAATCATACAAACCCTTCTCCACGGTGCATTTTTAAGCATGATCACTATGACTTTACAAACTATCTAGAACAACTAGACGAAAAGGAACCAGTTCCAGCTGGTCGAGTGCCCACAACAACCCTCTTTTGCTATGACTATGATAAAAATATTTTTGTTGGTGCTGTAAATATTCGCCATAGTCTTAATGAGGGGCTTCTATATAGTGGCGGACACATTGGTGATGGGATTCGACCAAGTGAGAGAAGAAAAGGGTATGCAACAGCAATGATTGGGCTTGCGCTTGAAGAATGTAAGAAACTTGGCATCGAGCGTGTTCTTATGTGCTGTCGTAAAGATAATATCGGCTCGGCAAAGTCTATTATCAATAACGGCGGAATACTCGAAAACGAAGTTCTTGACGAGGACGATGTACTCACACAAAGATATTGGATTAATCTTTAGTAGTTCTTCTCGCCAAAGAAATAATAAGGGGACCGTAAATATTTGCGGTCCCCTTTTAGCATCAAAAGATAAAGCTTCTTATCGAGAAACTCTTAGCCCTCGACAGGCTGTCCAAGATAAGATGCTACAGAAGTTGCGGCAATAGCGCCGTCTGCAGCAGCGGTAATAATCTGTCGTAGTGGCTTCTTATTGAGGTCTCCTGCAGTGAAGAGACCAGGAGTTTTAGTAGCCATACGCTCGTCAGCAAGGACATATCCCTGCTCGTCAAGGTCTACGATGTCTGTTAGAAGCTCGGTTGAAGGCACGCGACCTACCAAGACAAAGACGCCAAAGCTGCCCTCATCAAAGGTCTCTGTGTGCTCTTCTCCCGTCTGGTTATTACGGAAGGTGATAGAGGTAAGCAAATCATTGCCATCAACTGCAGTGATGCTGGTCAGATAACGAATCTCTGTCTTAGGATTCTCCTCAAACTGCTTAATTGCAGTAGCGTTAGCTCTTAGGTGATCCTTGCGGACAATAAGAGTAACTTTGTCAGCAAAACGAGCCAGGAACTGAGACTCCTCTACAGCGGTGTTGCCGCCGCCGATGACAAACACCTGCTTACCGCGATAGAACATACCGTCGCAGGTAGCGCAGTAAGAAACACCCTTGCCAGTGAACTTTTCTTCGTTGGTAAAGCCAGCGTGGCGAGGATTAGCGCCACCAGAAACAATGACGGCCTTTGCGTGATAGGTTCCCTCAGAAGTCTCCATCACAAAGAGGTTAGTCTCTGGATCCTTAACAATAGAAAGGACATTGGCCATAACAATCTCTGCGCCGAGGTCTGTAGCCTGCTTCTGAAGAGTATCGGTAATAGTGAAGCCATCAGTGTTTGGCATGCCAGGGTAATTCTCAACCTCAGTAGTGGTGATGACCTGGCCACCTACCGCCTGTTTCTCTAAAACGACAGTATCGAGAAGAGCGCGCTTTGCATAAATTGCTGCGGAAAGTCCTGCAGGACCACCGCCAACAATCACAAGGTCTTTAGTAATAACGTCTGCCATGATTGGCTCCAATCGTATAAATCGTAACTGGCTTTGTTATACCCTACTGGTGACAATCATTATCAGTTATCTCTAAAAAATAGATTGCACACAATCTATTCATAAATAAAAAAGAAGCGCGTCAAGACCCCCATCTTGAACGCGCTCCCCAAATACTAAAAATTAATTAGCAATGATGAAGTAAGCAACAAATGCAAGAGTTGCAACCCACATCAGAGGCTTAACCTTCTTAACGTTACCAGTTACAAGAGCAACAACAACGTAGAAGATGAAGCCAAAGCCAATGCCGTCAGAGATTGAATAGGTCATTGGAATACCAGCGATAACCATGAATGCTGGGAAGCCCTCAAGAAGATCGTTCCAATCAATCTCAGTGACCTCAGACATCATCAGGAAGCCGACAAGGACCAGTGCGCCGCAGGTAGCTGCAGAGCTGACGATAGAAATGAGAGGTGCAATAAATGCTGCTGCAATAAAGAGCAGACCGGTGAAAATAGAAGAAAGACCAGTACGACCGCCGTCAGCAGCGCCGGATGCAGACTCAATAAAGGTGGTAATGGAAGAAGCACCAAAGAAACCACCTGCAGCTGCAGCTGCAGAGTCAACAATGAGGATCTGCTTGATGTCCTTAACGTTGCCATCCTCAGTGAGGAAGTCGCCCTGCTTAGCAATAGCCATAGCAGAGCCCATGGTATCGAAGAAGTCAGACATCATCAGAGAGAATGCAAAGACAAGAAGAACTGGCGTTGTCAGGGCCTTAACAATACCCATAACACCAGCGCTATCGGTCAAGAATGGTGCACCAAAGGTGGAGAAATCAAGACCAGAAACAATGCCTGTAGGGCTTGCGGTAACACCAAGAGGAATACCAGCAAGGACAGCAAGAATAATGCCGATAAGCAGGGAGCCCTTAACGCGAGCAGAGTAAAGAACAACTGTAGCAACAATAGAAATTACACCAACAATAAAGGTTGGAGAGAAGATATCGCCAAGAGCAACAAGTGTGGACTCATTAGCAACGATAATACCGCTGTTCTTGAGACCAATCATGGCAATAAAAAGACCTAGGCCAACAGAGATTGCATGGCGTAGGTTTACAGGGATTGCATCCATGATTGCTTCACGAAGGCCGCAGAGAACTAAAGAAGAATAGCGATGCCCTCGATGAAGATAACTGCCATTGATGCATGCCAATCTCCACCAGTAATTGGAGTCAGAGAGAAAGCTACAACAGCATTTACACCCATACCAGATGCGCAGGCAAGTGGACGGTTAGAGAACAGACCCATCAAAATGGTCATGATGCCGCCACCAAGACAGGTAGCAGTAATAGCTGCCGAAACTGGAACTCCTGCAGCAGCGAGAAGAGCTGGGTTTACTGCAATGATGTATGCCATTGCGAGGAATGTTGTAATTCCAGCCCTAAATTCTTGAGCGGGATTACTACCGCGCTCAGCTACCTTAAAGAACTTCTCCATTAAGCTCTTCCTTCCTAAAGAGACTTTTCCTTTATGCAAACGCCGCAGCGCTTATCACCAAAATAAGAAATTACTGAACTCCGCTTGAACCAAATCCACCGGCGCCACGATCGGTCTGATCAAGCTCTTCAACCTCAACAAGCTGTACAACTGGAACTTGCTGAATTACAAGCTGTGCAATGCGCTCGCCGCGCTCAATATGAATAGTTTCTTTACTATCAAGATTAATGGCGCAAACTTTAAGCTCTCCACGATAATGAGCATCAATAAGACCAGGAGTATTTGCCATAGAAAGGCCCTTCTTAAGAGCAAGGCCACTTCTAGGCTGTACAAATCCTGCATATCCATCTGGAATTGCAATAGCTAAACCAGTAGAAATAAGTTTGCGCTCAAAAGGAGCAAGATCAACATCTTCAGCACTTCTAAGATCTAATCCAGCATCTCCGGTATATGCATATGAAGGAAGTTCAACCGTAGGATCAAGGCGTTTAATAGGTAGCTGGATGTCAAAATTGCTCATTAATTCAGGCTCCTTAATTCTGCGCTAAATTCATCAACATCTTTAAAGTCTCTATAAACAGAAGCAAACCTAATGTATGCAACTTTATCAAGCATAACCAGGTTTTTAAGCACAATGCTTCCAAGATCTTCAGATTTAATCTCGTATTGACCCTTATCTCTAATCTGAGACTCAATACCATCAATAAAATGATCAAGGGAAGCAACAGAGATATCTCTCTTTACTGTTGCAGCAACAAGACCTCTCATAAGCTTCTGTCTATCAAAAGGCTCTTTGTGACCGTCTTTCTTAACAACGGTGATAGGAATCTCTTCTAAGCGCTCATAGGTTGTAAAACGAAACTTACAGGACATGCACTCGCGACGCCTTCTAATGGCATCGTTATTCTCGGATGAGCGAGAATCAATAACCTTTGACTCTTCGTGACCGCATTTTGGACAACGCATGGAATCCCCTTTTTTCGTATAAAAGGAAGATACCATTTTACGCAGGTATTAACTGTTATCAACACAGAATTCCGAGAGAAATTTACATAAATATTTACTATTTAGATACAGAAGGAATCTCTAGAGTTTGTCCAGTTCTTAAAAGAGAAGAATCAAGATTATTTTTTTCTCTAATCCAGCTTACTTGTTGCTCTGTAGAGACGCCCTCAATAGGATTGCTCTCTGCAATTGACCACAGTGTGTCATTGCTATGAACGGTAATTGTTTGTGAAGCGTTATCCATTACAGATGTAGCAAAAGAATTGAGAGCGGTTGTGCGAAGAAAAGATACCGCAAACATCAAAACAAACGATGCAGTAATAATAAGACCAGCAATAACAGCTTCTTTATTAGTCAGCGTCTTTACGTAAGAAACTTCCTCACGCTGAGGTGCAACAGAGCCTTTCTTTACTCCGCCTTCAATTACCTTAAAAGTATGCCTATAAGAAGCAAGAGCTGAAGTTCCGCTAACCTGATACATCTTGACTGATACATACGCCTCATATCATTTCCTTCCGTAATAGTTTTTACGGAACTAGTTATATCTAATACACCGGACAAAAAGTCATGTACGAACTTTTGTTCTAATAATATGTAGTACGTTTGTTCGTGTCAAGAAAAAATAGAACATTCGTTTGATTATTTTTTAGAACACGTGTATTATTATTAAAAAGAAAAAGGAGGCTCATATGCCAAAGGGCAAACTCAGCAAGCGTCAGGCAGCAATTTATGAATACATCTGTTCTTACACAGATCAACATGGCTATCCCCCTTCAGTAAGAGAGATTGGTGCTGCCGTTAATCTTGCGTCTCCTTCAACTGTCCACATGCATTTAAAAGTTCTTGAGCAGTTTGGACTGATTGATAGAGACCCAAAAAAGCCTCGTACTATGAAGATTGTTCCTCAGGCTTCTAACACCTCTGATACAGCAAAGCTTGCCCCCGTTACTCAAGACATAGCTAATAATGTGATTAGCCTTCCTCTTGTAGGACGTGTTGCTGCTGGTACTCCGATTCTTGCTGAGCAAAACGTAGAAGAATCTCTATCTCTTCCAACTAGCATTGTTGGGGATTCAAGTTCTTTCATTCTTCGTGTTCGCGGAGAATCAATGATCAATGCTGGTATTTTTGACGGCGATTATATTGTTGTAAAAGAGCAGCAGGATGCCCATGATGGAGAAATTGTTGTTGCTCTTATTGATGATTCTGCAACAGTTAAAACGTTCTACAGAGAAAACGATCGCATTCGTCTTCAACCAGAAAATGACTTTATGGAGCCAATCTACGTACAAAATCCTGTCATTTTAGGTAGGGTTACTGCACTTATTAGATCAATCTCTTAGTCATATTATGGGTGCTGAGTTAAGACAAACCAAAGGGAGAATAACGTTTTTTGACACTATACGAGGTATCTCGGTAGTTTCAATGATTCTGTTTCACTTTACCTATGATTTGTTCTTTATTTCGCACGTTAAGCTTACGTGGTTTACACCTCTGCTTATGCAAATCTGGATACCGTCAATCTCATATCCTTTTATTTTTATTGCTGGTTGTATGTGCGCCTTCTCTAAAGATTCTTTTAAGCGTACAGGAGTTTATGGCCTTGTAGCCTTAGCAATATTTGCAGCAACTACCTTTGCAAAAGTTGATACTCCTATTACGTTTGGAATCTTCTTTTGTATGGCCTCATGTACCCTGGTAGAAGCTCTTATTTCACGTTTCGCTGTTCCACCAAAAGGATATGCAGCAGCAATTCTTTTGCTTTTAATTTTTGTTGTTTGCATTCCAATTTCTAGTGGACATATTGGTATAGGCAACATAGTTTTCTCGTTACCTAAAGAGTTATACCAAACACCATATTTAGCCTGGGCTGGATTTCCCTCTCCATCTTTTTCATCAGGAGATTACTACCCATTACTCCCCTATTTGTTCTTGTATTTAAGTGGTGCTGCTTTTAACAGACAGTTTAAAGAAGCTGGATATCCCAACTGGATGAAAAGGTTCTCTCTTCCCCTCATAACAGAGATGGGAAGACATTCACTTCTCATTTACCTTTTGCATCAACCAATTTTGCTGCTTATTGCATTATTCATCAGTCAGAATATCGTCTTCTGACACCACGTACGGCTCTAAAAGTGCCTGCATATACGTGTCGGCTTTTAACTGACAGTAAAAGACCTTCAGCAACATATTGCTCGTGCAAAAGCTGGCATCTCTCATGAACAGACTTAACAAGAGCGCCTTTGTTGAACGGAATAAGTGCGCTAACCACCTTGTCGCCGGCGCTAGCTATTTCTTGAATCTTGTGGAGAAGGCCGTTAATGCCCATACCTTCCTGAGCAGAAATAAATACAGCATCTGGATAGAGTGCTCTGAGCATTTGAAGCTCTTGCTCATCAAGTAGGTCTACCTTGTTTAATACAAGAATCTGATCGCTTTTATCGGCCTCGATATCTTTCAAAATACTCCGAACAACTGCTATTTCTTTAGAAAGATTCTTATCAGTTGCATCAGCAACGAGCAGAAGAAGATCTGCTTCCTGAGCCTCTACCAAGGTAGATTTAAAAGACTCAATCAGATTAGTTGGGAGCTTTTGAATAAATCCAACAGTATCCGTAAGAACAATCTTTCTGCCTTCATCAAGAGAAAGCGCTCTGGTAGTTGGATCAAGAGTTGCAAAGAGTTCGTCTTTTGCATATACATCTGCGCCAGTTAGTTGATTCAAAAGCGTTGATTTACCAGCATTGGTATATCCAACAAGAGAGACGCTAAACGTTCCAGAATTCCATCTGGACTTTGACTGAACTTCTCGCCTTTGACTGAGCTGCTTGAGTTCATTTTTAAGGGTTGAAATGCGCTTTCTAATAAGGCGACGGTCAACCTCAAGCTGGCTCTCACCCTGGCCAAATCGGCTACCAATGCCGCCACGAGTTTGCTCGCCTACCAGGTGACTCCACATACCACGAAGCCTTGGAAGTACGTACTGAAGCTGTGCAAGCTGTACCTGAAGGCGACCCTCTTTGGTACGTGCATGAATACCAAAAATATCAAGAATAAGCGCTGTACGGTCAATGACTTTAACAGGCTCGCCAAGTAATTTTTCTAGATTAGATTGCTGAGAAGGCGTGAGCTCATCATCAAAGATGACCACATCAGCGTTGGTGTTTCTTACCAGAGAGACAAGCTCCTCAGTTTTACCTTTGCCAATGAAAGTCTTGGGAATTGGTGCATCAAGTTTTTGCGTAAGACGCATAAAGACTTCAGCGCCGTCAGTTTGCGTCAGACGCTCAAGCTCGTCCATTGATTCTTCAAGCGACCAATCGCTTTTACCGCAATCAACGCCTACAAGAATTGCTCGTTCAACTTTAGGAGCAGTTGAAAATGGAACAAATCGACCCATAAACTCCCTATCTAAGACAAGGTAAATACGTTAAATTTTGATACGTCCTACTGGCATTGTACGTCAGAATGTTGCGCAAGAATCAGCTCGAGGACTTCCTCAGGCGAAAGCTGATCCATATCAAGCCACCTTACTCGACCATCTCGTTTAAGCCAAGAAATCTGTCGCTTTGCATACTGTCTGGTATGCTGCTTAATAAGCTCACGCGTTTGTTCAAGCGACTGTTCACCATCAAAATACGCAAAGAACTCTTTGTAGCCAATTGCCTGCCCAGCCGTGCAATTTTTATAGAGACCTGACTCAATAAGCGCTTGAACCTCTTCAACAAGCCCTTGCTCAAACATAAGGTCAACTCGGAGGTTTATTCGCTCATAAAGACGCTGACGGTCCATCGTAAGACCCCATATCTGGGCGTCAAAGTACGGTGAATGAGCCTTTAGGCCCTCATGATGAGTAGCATACGACTTGCCCTCTTCCAAGAGCTCTAAAGCCCTTACAACGCGTCGTACGTTATTTGGATGGATAAGCTCTGCACTTTCTACATCTTTTGTGGCGAGAAGTTCATGCAAGCCCTCAGCACCAAGCTCTTCTGCAAGCTTTTCATAACGAGTACGTACAGGAGACTCGATTGAGCCTGAAGGAAACTCCATCTGATCAATAATCGAATCAAGATAAAGACCCGTTCCGCCACAGAATACGGGTGTTTTACCAGCATTAATAAGCTTATGAGCTTCTTCACGGGCTGCCACTTGAAACATCTGGACAGAATATTCTTCTGAAATGTTGGCACAATCTACCATGAGAAGAGGAACTTCTCGCTCCTCAACAGGAGTTTTAGCGGTACCAATATCCATGCCACGATAAACCTGCATTGCGTCAACAGAAATGACAGAGGTCTCAAGCTTCTTAGCTACCAGCTCAGACAAGGAGCTTTTGCCCGAAGCCGTGGGGCCTACAATGCAGATAACCGAGCCTTGGGAGCTCATCGTGGATCAGACTCCATGGTTCCGCGCAAATACCAGGTACGAGCCTCATCAATATGGACATCAACAATTTTGCCGATAAGATCTTCTGGCGTATAACCCTCTGGCAGATTGAAGTGAACTGTTTGGTTCTTCTCGCTATGTCCCACCATAACGGTATCATCACGCTTGGAAGTTCCCTCGACAAGAACTGCCTGCGTAGTATTCAAGTCTACCTGGTTAGCGTCATGTGCCTGCTGAGCCACAAGCTCTGCAAGCCTATCAAAGCGCTCCTGGATGACCTCGTGAGGCGTGTTGTCTTCGTATTTAGCCGCAGGAGTGCCTGGACGCTTAGAGTAAATGAAGGTATATGCGGAAGAGTATCCTGCTTCTTTGACCAAAGAAAGCGTATCCTCAAAGTCTTCCTCAGTCTCTCCGGGGAAGCCAACAATAATGTCAGTTGAAAGCGCCAGTCCTGGAATAGCTGCACGAAGGCGAGAAACCACGTCCAAGTACTCTTCTCGTGTATAACTGCGGTTCATCTTTTTGAGAACACGCGTAGAGCCACTTTGAACCGCAAGATGAAGATGAGGCATGACAGCTGGTGTTTCCTTCATAGCTGCAATAGTCTCATCAGTAAGATCTTTTGGATTCGATGAAGTGAAACGGATTCGCTCAACGCCCGTCTGACCCACGGCACGCAAAAGCTCTGCAAAACGAGGTTTACCGTAGAGATCGCGGCCATATGAGTTAACGTTTTGGCCAAGAAGGGTAATCTCACGAACGCCATCTGCGACAAGACGCTCGCACTCACCAATAACAGCCTCAAAGGTGCGGCTGCGTTCACGACCGCGAACGTAAGGAACAATGCAATACGTGCAGAAATTGTTGCAGCCAGTCATGATAGGCACCCAAGCGTGATACTGCTGAGCGCGGTTACTTGGCAGATCTGTGGAGAACCCCCTTGCCCTCCTCAGAGGTGTCTACAGCAACACGGTCATTCTCGCCCCTAAATGCGCTGGTGAGAAGTGCCGGCAGGCTTGCGAGAGCACTGGTGCCAAACACAACGTCAACGGCCGGAACCTTTTCACGGAGTTTCTCGCCATCACGCTGTGCAATGCAGCCGCCAATAGCAACAATACGCTTGCCTGATGGAGGCGTTGGGAGCACTCACCATCGCAGAAGCCTGACCATAGAGACGCTGATCGGCGTTCTCACGGACGCTACAGGTCATGAAGATGACAATATCAGCGTCATCAGTATCTGAAACCTCATTGCAGCCACAAGCCTCAAGCAGACCAGAGACACGCTCTGTATCGTGCAGATTCATTTGGCAGCCAAAAGTTTTGATGTGATACGTTTTTCCTACGAGCTCGGAATTTTCAATCATACTTAAAGTACCTCGTCATACTCAGCGGGACTAACAGCTGGCGTCTGCGTATCGGGAGCAGACAATGTGTGGACATAAATGGCAATTTTTATTGCAGTTCTACTCTCCCCTGCAATTTCAATATCAGAAAACGTTGGAGCGCAGGTAATGTCCAAGCCACACGGAATCAAGAATCCGCGGGCAATGGCAACAGCCTTGATGCCCTGGTTGACTGCACCAGCACCAATGCACTGGAGCATAACAGGTTCATTATCTTTAACCAGGCCCGCAATAGCTCCTGCTACAGAAGCTGGTGAAGACTTACTTGAAACTTTAAGCAAACCCATGAGTGCTCCAATTATTGTGCGTTTGTTCTACTCTTGCGACTCAATATCAAAAGTCACAACAATTTTGTTTTTACTTACACGAACACGAGGCTCAGACGTCAAAGAAACGTAGTATTTCTCGGACAACTCAGCAAAACTCTGCTCCATTTTTCGAGAAAAGCTGCTGATATCAGCCTTACTCATCTTGAGACCTCGGTGGTCTTTCATCAGATCAATTTCGCGAGAAACCCCTTCAGGTTCAACAGTGTGGCTGACCTGTGCATACACACTACGCAAAGGCTTAATCTGCTCAGCAATAATTCTGTGAGCAGTTCTATCTGACATGGAAAGACCCAAAGTCTTACAGACTTCAGATAGCTCTGTTGCATCCGCTGCGGCCCTGAAGCGCTCGAGAACAGGAACGTTTTCAAAGCCTTCAACAAATAGCAGGTCAGCGATATCAAGCGTCTGCGCAATTCTGCGACGAGCAGTAGCCGCAATCTCTGCAGCAGAACCCAGCATTACCTCGCACGAGCCTTTAACCTCAAGCGCAAAGTCACAGCAGGTACGAATAATGTTATGAGGACCTTTAACGGTTGTTTTGAGTCCGTCCTCATTCAAACCACAAGTTGGCCAAGTAGACTGATCTACTCGCTCGGAAATTTTAGTAGTGTCTACCACAATCTGAATAACAGAGCCAAGTCCTGGAGCAGAAGCCACAACCTGGGCTGATTCACAGTTTTCTCTGATGGAATAAAGAGCCATGCCTCGTCCATGAATTCCCCAACGGTCCATATGCATACTCTCAAGCTTTGAAGTTACACGAGCTTCAAAGATTTTCTCCTGCATGTCTTTTGGAATACCCTGACCATCATCAAGTATGGTGATAGTTCTAAGCGCACCCTCTTTAGACGTTGCTACATAGATATGGCGAGCACCTGCATCGCGAGAATTTCGTAAGAGCTCGATAATAATATCTTCTACCGAACGGATATCGTGCTTTGCCTGTCTACGCTCTGCTTCTGCTACGCGTAAACGAACGTACCCCGCACCGAGGGATTCCTCGACACGGAGTGCGCGTTCACCTCCCATGGAGGCAACAAAACCTGTTAAGTCAGTAGAAGTGGCTGCCATAAATTACTTAGCAACATCCACAGCACGAGACTCGCGAATAACAACAACGCGAACCTGTCCTGGGTATTCCATCTCATCCTCAATTTGCTTAGCAATATCGTGTGCAAGAACAGTTGCCTCGGAATCGCTAATCATCTGAGGCTCAACCATAACGTGAAGCTCACGGCCAGCCTGCATTGCATACGTACGCTCAACGCCCTCATGTGCGTTAGAGATTGCCTCAAGCTTCTCAAGGCGCTTGATGTAGTTCTCAGCAGACTCACGACGAGCGCCAGGACGTGCAGCAGAAATAGCGTCTGCAGCCATGACAAGCATGTCAAGAACAGTATTTGGCTCAATATCTGCATGATGAGCCTCAATAGCGTGAACAATCTCTGGACGCTCACCATAACGACGAGCAAGATCTGCACCAATTACAGCGTGTGGACCCTCAACCTCGTGGTCAATTGCCTTACCAAGGTCATGGAGAAGACCAGCACGCTTTGCTGGAGCAGGCTCAAGACCAAGCTCTTCAGCCATAATGCCGCAAAGTACTGCAACCTGGACAGAGTGAGCAAGAACATTCTGACCGTAAGAGGTGCGGTAACGGAGCTTACCAAGAGTTTTAACAATCTCTGGATGAAGATCGTGAATGCCACAATCAAATGCAGCCTGTTCACCAGCCTCAAGGACGCGCTCATTTACGAGGGCTTCTGCCTTCTTGTAGAGCTCCTCAATACGTGCTGGATGAATACGACCGTCTGCAATGAGGTTCTCAAGTGCAACGCGAGCAGTCTCACGACGAACGGGATCAAAACTTGAGAGAACTACAGTCTCTGGAGTGTCATCAATAACAAGAGAAACGCCAGATACCTGCTCGAAGGTACGAATGTTACGACCCTCACGACCAATAATCCTACCCTTTAGGTCATCTGATGGAATATGAACGGAAGTAACGGTGATCTCAGAAGCCTGATCTGCAGCGACACGCTGGATAGCAGTAGAAATAATCTCACGAGCAGTTTTATCTGCTTGTGCACGAACGCGCTGCTCAGACTCACGAAGAATCATAGCCTCATCGCGAACGCTTTCTGAACGGACTCGAGCCAGAAGCTCATCATGAGCCTCGTCTTTTGTAAGAGCCGCAATGCGCTCAAGCTCTTGAGACTGCTGAGAAACAAGAGAATCCAAATCATTCTTACGACGATCAAGCTGACCCTGAAGGCTGGAGAGCTGGTGCTCACGCTTCTCTAGTGCGTCAGTGCGGTGGTCAAGAGATTCTTCACGCTGAAGAATACGATTCTCCATGCTACGGAGCTCACTCTTACGCTTCTTCTCTTCTGCTTCTGCTGCCTGCTTAAGCTGAAGAACTTCTTCCTTAGCCTCAAGAACAGCCTCTTTTTTAACAGTTTCTGCCTGGCGAGCTGCTTCGGAAGCAATGCGATCTGCATTAGTCTGAGCATCTTTTAACTGCTGTTCTGCAGTTTTAATCTTTGAATTACTAATGTTAGAGAGCACGCCGTATGCAAGGCCTACTCCCACAAGAAGGCAAATAATGCCTACTGCTGCTAATTCCATACCTACTCCTCAAATGGCGATTACAAAAGTGTTCAGGAGACTTTAGACACAACAGTATCTAAAGAACCCGCCATGAGCAGGGGTCATTGGCTGGTCATGCCACATGCAGAGATAGATCAAGTGTATGAGATACCTACTGTATACGTGACGCTGGTTGCCCAGCGGAAATGAGCCTTTTCACGGCATATTTATCGTATAGAGCATTGTAACTTTTGTCAATAAATAGCAGGTAGGAAAAGTAAAACACACCAATACAACAGACTTATAAGCTAAGCAAATGTAATCATTCAGATGGAGCGTTCTCGTCTAAAATCTTTTTAGCAACTGATGAAGCTATAGAAAATGAGTATCCCTTAGTTGCCAGAAACCTCACCAGTTTCTCATAATCATTTTTTCCGGATAGATGTTTTCTTTGAGCTAAAGAGTACGCAACTTCAAATTCATCCACGTCAGAAAAATAAGCGTCAGGCCATCCAGGGAGCGTCTCAACTTCAATCCCTTTTTTAGAAATTTCAGTTTTAATTTTAAGAGGACCCCAGCCTTGCGAAATTTTAGAACGTATATAGACGTCCGCAAAACGACTGTCATTAATCAAACCAACTTCAACAGCCCTCTGCACTGCAGGGTCTCTTACATTCTTCTGATAGCCATCAAGCATGAGCTTTTTTTGAAGCTCAGCTGTAGAGTAGTCCCTTTTTACAATCAAAACCTCAATACGAGCTTTAATACACTGTGTTGAAATCTCTTTTAGCTCATATAAAAACTCATTACGAGAAGAAGGCGTAAAAACACCATCTTTCTCTTTGTTCTGAAGAGCACGAGCTACTGTTGGAGGGACAAAGAATTCCTCCGTCCCTCCGACTTCAGTTTCTAAAAGTATCTTTGCTTTAGGCTTTGCCTGACCTAGAACTGCCTGTTTCTTTTTTGGAAGCTCAATCGACCAAGAAATTTCTGACATTATTCAGCAGAATCTTCCGTTGCAACCGGAGTGCCAACTTCAGAATCTTCATCAAATACAAGGCCACAAGCAACTCGTACTTTGTGATCAATCTCTTCCATGAGATCTGGATTGGCAGTAAGGAAAGATTTAGCTGCTTCTCTACCCTGGCCAAGACGCTCACCCTCATAGGTGAACCAAGCTCCAGACTTGTTGACAATCTCAAAATCAACAGCCATATCAAGAATGGAGCCCTCTTTGGAGATGCCTTGACCGTACATAATGTCAAACTCAGCAACCTTAAAAGGCGGAGCAACCTTGTTCTTTACAACCTTAACGCGAACACGGTTACCAACGTTTTCTCCGTTAACCTTAATGCTGTCAACGCGACGAATATCCATACGGACAGTAGAGAAGAACTTAAGAGCCCTACCACCAGAAGTGGTCTCTGGGCTTCCAAACATAACGCCAATCTTCTCTCTAAGTTGGTTAATGAAAATACAAAGCGTATTAGACTTTGAAAGAGAGCCGGCTAACTTACGGAGGGCTTGACTCATGAGACGAGCCTGAAGACCAACGCTAGAATCGCCGATTTCTCCCTCAATCTCTGCACGAGGAACAAGAGCAGCAACGGAGTCTACAACTACAACATCAATTGCACCTGAGCGAACAAGCATGTCACAGATCTCTAGAGCCTGCTCACCAGTATCTGGCTGAGAAATTAAAACATCATCAATATCAACGCCAATACGAGCTGCATAGCCTGGGTCTAGTGCATGTTCTGCGTCAATAAAGGCAACAACACCACCGAGAGCCTGAGCTTCTGCAAGAATTTCTAGAGAAAGAGTTGTCTTACCAGAGGACTCTGGGCCATAAATCTCTACGATACGGCCGCGAGGAACGCCGCCAATACCCAATGCTGCATCAAGAGCAAGTGAGCCAGTTGGAATAGCCTGAATATCAAAGGCAGGACCACCCTCACCTAAACGCATAATAGCGCCTGCACCAAATTTCTTCTCGATCTCTGCTGTGGTTGAAGAGATAACCTCATCTCTCTCATCACCAGTAGTACGAGCTTTGATCTCTTTTGAAACTGCCTTTTTAGCCATGAATACTCCTTGCTCTTTCTGATACCACGATAATATAAGAACAGACGTTCTATGTCAACGTCAAACATATACTCTATAGAGGGAATTTGTCTGAATTCTTACCTCTATTTTTCCGTTCTTGAGCAGATAATTTCTTCTTAATTACAAATTTGACTGTATAAGTCCTGCATTGTCGCAGAAATTAAGAGGCTCAAAACAAACTAGTTTTGAGCCTTCTTATTAAAATCGGATTTTAAGCCTTCACAATTGCTTCATGAATTAATTGCAAAGCCTGCAAAACAGCACCTTCTCGCACCTGTTCTCTATTACCAGAAAAATGTTTGCAGACCGTATGGGTAAAGTTTTTGCTGTTAATACCAAACCAAACTGTTCCAACTGGTTTACCAGGCTCTTCTCCTGTTGGTGCCTGCTATTCCTGTAACGGAAACTGCAATATCTGATCCAATAACGTCTCTAACGCCTGAAGCCATTTGAGCTGCGCAGGGCTCAGAAACAGCGCCAAGAGACGGTTCATCAAAAATGTCTTTTGAAACGCCTAATACCTTTTGCTTAATCTCAATGGTATAGCTTACAACAGAGCCCTTAAGTACGCTTGATGATCCAGAGATAGCTGTAAGAGCGCCTGCAACAAGTCCTCCCGTACAAGACTCGGCGGAAGCAACGGTAAGACCTGATGCGAGGGCATCTGAAATAACACTTTGAGCTTCTTTGAGAACTTCTTCAGAGAACATGATCTTCCTTACTTTTAATAAGATTTGATACAAAAGCGGCGCCTCAGAGAGACGCCATCTTGTTAAACTTCAGCAATGTATTGCCAAGACTTTACAAAGTAGTCAATTCCTGACCAGGCCGTTAGAACTACTGCAACCCACATAGATGCGTTGAAGATAAAGAGCAAAACATCCTGAATCATTCCATCAGGAATACTAGGTAAGAAGAGTAAACCGCAGATAGCAACCATAGTTGTTGCGGTCTTCCACTTACCCAAGTCAGAAGCTGCAATAACAACTCCCTTTGAAGCAACAACCATCCTAAGGCCCGATACCAAAAACTCACGTGCAACAATCACTAAGAGCACCCAAGGAGAAACCATATGCCACTCCAGAAGTACAAAAAGAGCTACAACAACAGCGAGTTTATCGGCAATTGGGTCTAAGAACTTGCCAAAGGTAGTAACTTCATTTCTACTACGGGCAAGGTAACCATCAAGCTTTATCGGTCAAAGAAATGACAACATAGCCGATAAAAGACAAGAAAAGCTCCAAGTTTAAAACCAGGTGTTGCCAGAGAATCTGCCAGAGATACACCTAAAAGCTGCGCCAAGAGGAGCCAAAAGGGCACTAAGACCACACGAGCACAGGTAACAATATTTGCAGGTGTCCAAATTGTCTTTGATGACATGACCTATCCTCAACTAAACGGTTTTCTCGCCAGACTGTGTGTCTGTAGTGTCTACAATCTCGCCAATCATTTCATAGCAGAAAGAATCTACCAGGTCACAAAGGACAATATCTCCGACTGCAGCCTCTCCCTCTGCAATGTGAACAGCGCCATCACAGTCTGGAGCCTGGAACCACGTGTGGCCGATAAGCTCAGTGCCCTCGTCAGATTCTTCAATTCCGTCAATAATGACTTCGCAGCGCTCGCCAACGTGACGAGCGGTGGCTGCAAAACCGAGCTGTTCAACAAGGTCAAGCAGGCGCTGAGTGCGCTCAATCTTTACCTCATCTGGAACCTGATCAGACATCTTTGCGCCAAGAGTTCCCTCTTCAGGTGAATAGGTAAAGACGGATGTGTAATCAAACTCCTGCTCCTGAATAAAGTCGTAGAGCTCATCTGATTCATCATCAGTCTCACCTGGGAAACCGCACATTCCCGTAGTACGAAGAACCATACCAGGAATCTCTGTTCTGAGGCAATCAAAAAGCTCACGAAGCTCCTGCGTAGATCCAGAACGACCCATACGCTTAAGAATGCGCTCGTTGCAGTGCTGAATTGGAATATCAATGTAAGGCAGAACCTCAGGTGTATCGCGAATGGTGCTGATGAGCTCATCGGTCATACCTTCTGGCTGCAGATACAAAGACGCGAATCCATCCCTTATAAGGACGAACCACCTCAGCAACCTGCTGCATAAGCTTGGCAAGCGTTGGCGTCTGACCATCTGCTGTATCAGGCATATCCGAGCCCCAGATACCGGTGTCCTGGCCAATCAGAATGACCTCACGAACACCACCTTCCATCAGCTCATGTACCTCTTGAAGAATCTCTTCAGCGGGCCTTGAGTGATAGTGACCACGAATGTACGGAATGGCGCAGAAAGCGCAGAATCTATCACAGCCCTCGGAAATCTTTACAAATGCACTGGCGCCATCAATGGTGCGCAGCATTCCATGAGCGGCAACAATGGACTGCGTAGGCTCAGGGATATTCAGAACGTCTGCAACAACGCTGACAATGCCATCTTCTTGATCTGCCGGAACAAATGCAGCAACTTCAGGGAGCTGCTCGTTAAGCTCTGCGCCGTACCTGGAAGGAACGCAGCCACACATAATAATGGGCAGCTTACGGACTCCCTCAGAAGCGCCCTCAGCAATCTCAAGCGTAGTCTCAATAGACTCCTCTGTTGCTGAAGCCAAGAATGAACAGGTGTTGATAATTGCAACGTCTGCTGAGTCTGGATCTGCAACTTCACCAAAACCAGAGGCTAAAAGACGTGCACGCATGCGATCTGTATCAACCTCGTTTTTAGCGCATCCTAACGTGATGTATAGGACGTTGTAGCCCCTATCGATAGTTGTTGAACTGGAGGGGCTGGCCATAGTCTTTCTCCTTAAGGCTTGCAATCACAGACTGAAGAACATCGCGAGAAGCGCTAGAAACACGCAGCTTATCGCCCTCAACGGTTGCCTTAGCCTTAACTTTCATATCACGAATATCTTTAGCAATCTTCTTGGCGGTTTCCTGGTCAATACCAGAAACAATAGAGCCAATTTGACGCACGGTAGAACCTGCTGCTGGAATGGGGTCTCCCCAACGAATAGCAGTAAGATCAATTCCGCGCTTTACCAGCTTGGAGCCAAGAACATCCCTAACCTGAGATGCAACAAAATCTGCAGGAGCCTCAATAGTGAACTTACCCTCTTTCTTAGAGAGCTCAAGTGTTGCACCAGAATCCTTAAGATCGTAGCGCTGAGTTAGCTCACGAGCTGCCTGCTGAAATGCATTATCAACTTCCATCATGTCTACTTCAGACACAACGTCAAAGCTTGATTCTTTAGCCATTTCCCCTCCATAGTATCCAGGGCGAGAAGAACTTCTCGCCCTATGGCGTTTAGTTATTTGAATTGCTGTTGGAATTCTGGTTGTTAGTTGTACCAGAAGTTCCGCTAGTTGTAGTTGTTGACGTGCTGTTTGTTTGAGTTCCTGAAGCGTTTGTACCGTTAGCATCAGCAGGCTTAGTACCCTGAATGGTCAAGGTGCCAATGCCAGAAGCATTTGCGTCAAATGGCTTAGCAGTGCCATTAACGGTAACCGCAACAGCGCCAGGAGTACCTGCAAGAACAGTCATGGAGTCAGTGACGGTGTATGTCTGAGACCATGGACCGGTAATAGCGTCAGCCTCAACACTCTTGCCGTCAACCGTAATCTCAACCCAGCTGGTCTGACCATCAGCAACAGTAACCACTACGGTAGTCTGCTTAGGAGTCTCTTCCTTCTTTGGCTCAGTTGTAGTGGTGCTCTTAGAAGCATCAGTTGAATCCTTCTTAGAGGTGTCCGTGTTGCTGTTTGTAGTAGTGGAATTCTTAGAAGAATCAGTTGTTGAGTTGTTAACGCTTACCGTCTTTGTTGCGGTAGGTGTGGTTCGTGCGGTCATGCAAGAACGAACGCTAAACAGCAAAACTGCAGTAATAATCACAACAACAAGAGCAAATACGGTAGCAATGGTGCGTCCTGTATCAGAGAAATAATTCTGAAGTGCACCCATAACGCCTGGTCTTTGAGGAGCACGGCGCTGCTGAGCAGCGGCGCCAGATGGCTGGCGACGGCGAACATTAGGCCTATCTACCTGCGCAATATTTCTTGAACCACGACGGCCAGAAATGGTTGATGCACGCTCGTAAGGAGCAGTTACATTGTCATAACGAAGGTCATCAGTGTAATCGCTTGGAGCAACAGTTCTTCTGGTTACATCGTCTTTGTAAGCTGGAATGCTAACGCCTGCAATGCCTACACGCTTGCGCTGAACGCCACCACGCGTACGGCTTGCCATAGTCTTCTGACGAGAAGCCTCTTTCAATACCGGCATTGTACGCATGACCTGTGGCATAGCGAGAATACGAGTAGCCGCCAGCATCCTCCTCAGATGCCTGAGCACCCAGAGGCACACCGGTTTGTCTGGAGCGAACACCAGACGTAGTTGCAAAGGCACCCATATCGCCAGCAGGGCCTCCCGATGTGGGGAGAAGACCGTGGTACTGTACGTATGCCTTTGGCCTACTACCAGACTCGTTTACAACGTCATAGCCAGCAATGCCACGACCAGACTGAGTATCGCGGGTACGGCGACGCAACTCATGAGAATAGGTGCCGTTTTCAAACTCGTAACTCTCTTCCTGGAAGAGGTCTACAATCTCACGCGGATTGAGTCCCAGGTAGCGAGCATACGAAGAGAGCATGCCCTGAGCATAACCGCTCTGAGGCATATTCTTAAAATCGCCTTCCTCAAAAGCAATAAGTGCCTGCTCCTTGAGGCGAAGAATCTTTGATGCTTGAGTGATAGAAAGCCCGAGCTGACGTCTACGTTCTACGAGCATCTCACTAAAACGAGGGCGTGGCATGCTTACTCTACCTCCCTATAGGCAGCGTCTTGAACTTTGAGCTCTTCAAGAGCATCTTTATCGATAAGAACTTCTCGAGGCTTTGATCCGTTGGCTGGGCCAACAACACCTTTTGCCTCAAGCATATCCATAATTCTACCAGCACGAGCATACCCAACAGAGAGTGCTCTTTGCAAACTAGATGTAGAACCTAGCTGAGAATCCACAATAATACGCGCAGCTTCCCAAATAAGTGGGTCATCTGCCTGCGCCATGCCACCAACTCCACCAACGCCATCGGCCTGTGTTGGAGTTGCAACGGTCAAGATGTTGTCGTGATATTCGGCCACGCGCTGAGTGCGGATGTACTTAACGGTCTCCTCAATCTCCTCGTCAGAGACCCAGCAACCCTGTGCGCGATTAGGCTTCTTACCACGAAGTTTAACCAGCATGTCACCCTTACCCAGCAGCTGCTCAGCGCCCTTTTGGTCCAGAATAATGCGGGAGTTCAAAGAGTTATCAACTGAGAGAGCAACACGGTTATCGATGTTTGCACGGATCAGACCAGTTACGACGTCTGCAGAAGGACGCTGCGTTGCAGACAATCAGGTGAATACCTGCAGCACGACCAAGCTGAGCAATACGGACAATGGAAGACTCAACGTCTTTGCCAGCAACCATCATGAGGTCAGCAAGCTCGTCGATGACAATGACAAAGTATGGCATGTGCTTTGGAGGATTCTCCATATCAGCGTACTTATCGCCATCAACATTTCTGTTGTACGTCTTAATGTCACGCACTTTGTAGTGCTCAAACACCTTAAGGCGACGCTCCATCTCGGTGACGCCCCACTGAAGCGCACTTGCGGCCTGCCTTGGCTCAGTAACAACTGGAACATACAGGTGAGGAAGACCAGCATAACCCGTAAACTCAACGCGCTTTGGGTCAACCATAATAAGGCGAACCTGCTCAGGAGTTGCGCGCATGAGCATAGACATGACAATGGCGTTGAGCAGGACAGACTTACCAGAACCAGTGGTACCTGCTACCAGCAAGTGTGGAAGACTTGCAAGGTCAACAACAATTGGCTTGCCTTCAGAATCGCGACCAAAGGCGCACTCAAGAGGACCGCCCTTTGCAAACGGAAGAACGTCAGCCAAGTTGACTGCCTGGGCTTTCTCGTTAGGAATCTCAATACCAACCAGAGAAGTTCCAGGAATTGGTGCAAAAATACGAACAGACTTTGCCGCAAGTGAAAGCGCAATATCGTCCTCAAGATTAGTGATCTTGTTGACGCGCTCACCCTCGCCCATCGAAATCTTAAACGTAGTGACAGAAGGACCCGCAGTCCAACCAACTACCTGGCTCGACAGGCCAAACTCCTCAAGCGTAGCCTGGAGTCTCTGAGCAGTAGCTTCAAGCTCATCATCGCTTACGGCAGAAGTGGCCGAGTTCTTGTTTGTCTTCAGAATGGTAAATGGTGGCAGCTCATACGACTCATCGTCATCGCCTGGCCTCTTGAGCTGGTCAGGTGTGGCGAGAAAATCGGGCGTCGTTTTAGCTTTGCTCTTAGGTTTAGCCTGTTTTGTTGTAGGAGCAACATCAGCTACAGCAACATCATTTTTCTCGACAACTGCATCATCTGGCTGGTCTTTCTTCTTAGAGCGCAGTTTGTTCTTAGCTTTATCAATGAGCGTAGTAGGAGCATCTCCTGCGTCCTCTTGCGCCTCTTCTTCCTCGTAAAGACGGGCGTCACGCTTAATGACAGAAGTCTTGCGATTGCCCAGATACGTGGTCTCCCCTTCACCGGTCTCGTCAAAGAGAGAAGACTGGTTGTTTGCGCCACGTCTACCCTGCTTCTTTGCAGGCTGTGGAGCATTTTGCAGCATAGAGTGCCTCTTCTTTTGCAAGAGCACGTTCTTCTTTGCGATAGCGATGATTCTCGCGCGCCTCATCCAGGCGGAAGCTTACGCGCTCAACCATGTCAGAGATGGAGAAGCCGCAGATAACAACACCGGCAATAATAAAGCCAACCAAAAGGACATTGCCCACCACGCGGCCAACAAAGCGCAGCAAAACCCAAGCAATACCGCCGCCCACATAACCGCCGGCAGCCTCTAGGACTTTTGTGCCCAGAAGCATATCTGGAGCAGCCTCAGCACCTGGGAAGTTAAGTGAAATAAGAGCAAGGGCAGCAAGAACGTCCAGCGTTAGACCAATAGCAATACGCGTAGAGATTCCCTGATCATCACGCATAAAGAAGGTCATAGCAAAGACAAATACTGCAATGGGAAAAAGTAGCGCTCCCGTACCAAAACAGAGCTTGAGCCCATGACCCATTGCGCTGGTAATAACAGCGTTAGAAGGGACAATAATGGACAAAAACAGAGCAATTGCAACCACTGCAAGAACAACACCAATGATGTCATTCTGCAGTGGGCTCAAGCCTACTGCCTGGGCAGAAGCGGCGTTTCTAGAATTTCTTTTTGCTGCGTTTGAGGTGCGTTTAGAGGGCATTGGGCTTATACCTCCATAATGACCGGAATAACCATTGGTCGAGTACGAGTTTTGCTCCAAAGGAAGTTAGAAAGGGCATTACGAACGCTCTTTCTCATTGCTTCAATGTTTGCACCTTCGGATTTAGAGGCCTTCTCGATTGAATTTCTCACAAGATTCTGTGCGTCATTCATAAGCTCGTCATCGTCGGCAAATGAAACACCACGGCCAGAAATCTCAACAACACCTGGCTTAAGGTTGCGACCAACAAGGGTTACCACAGCAGTAACAATACCGTCCTGAGAAAGGCGCTGACGGTCACGAAGAACAACAGGGTTAGCGTCGGTGACAGAGAGGCCGTCAACGTACACTACGCCAGACTCAACCGTCTTACCACGAGTAACCTTGCCGTTTCTCATCTCAAGCGTGTCGCCGTTATCAAGAATGAAAATGCGATTAGCAGGAACGCCCATCTGCTGAGCAAGTTCTGCGTGAGCACGCAGGTGAACAGCCTCACCGTGAACAGGCATGAAGTTCTTTGGACGAGCCATACCAAGCATAAGCTTGAGCTCTTCCTGGCTACCATGGCCAGAAACGTGGACAAGTGCCTTTGACTTGTCGTAAATCTCGCAACCAATCTTAGAGAGCGCGTTGATGATGGACTGAACGCTCTTCTCGTTACCTGGAACAGGAGTTGCAGAGATGATTACGGTGTCCTGAGGACGAATGGAAAGCGACTTGTGCTCTCCGTTTGCCATGCGTGCCAAAGCACTCAGAGGCTCTCCCTGGGAACCGGTACACAGAACAACAATGCGATCATCTGCGAGTTTATCAACATCGTACGCATCAATGATGTCTTTATCGGCAATGTTGAGGTAACCAAGCTCACGCGCAACCTTTGTGTTGGTAATCATAGAGCGACCAGTAACAACAACCTTACGCTTTACCGCAACAGAGGCATCGCACACCTGCTGCAGGCGGTGAATGTGGCTTGAGAACGACGCAACAAAGACGCGACCAGTTGCATTCTTGATGATGTGACGAAGCGCCGCACCAACAGAAGCCTCGGATGGAGTCATACCAGGGCGATTAGCGTTGGTTGAGTCAGACAACAGCAGGTCAAGGCCCTCGGAGCCAAACTTGGTGATAGCCGCATAATTTGGACGCACGCCATCAATTGGAGTCTGATCAAGCTTAAAGTCACCAGAGTGAATAAGCGTTCCTGCAGGAGTCTTCATATGAATACCAAAAGCCGCAGGAATAGAGTGGGTCATCGAGAAGAACGTGATGTCAAAGGCGCCAAGCTGGACCTTTGAGCCATCAGTAACCTCACGAAGCTTGGTGCCCACAATCTTGTGCTCAGCAAGCTTGCCTTCAATAAAGCCAAGCGAGAGCTTACTGGAATAGATTGGCACCTTACGAGTAAGATCCATAAGCAGGTACGGAAGAGCACCAATGTGATCCTCGTGACCGTGGGTAATCAAAATACCGCGAAGCTTATCTTCATTTTCAAGTACATAGGTGTAGTCTGGCAAAACTAGGTCAATACCAGGCTGTTCGTCATCTGGGAACATTAAACCAGCATCAACAAGCACCATATCATTACCGTATTCAAAAACGGTCATGTTCTTGCCAATGCCATCAAGTCCGCCCATAGGAATGACTTTAAGAGCTGGGTCTTTCTTAGGCATTAAAACGGTTTCCTTTCAAAAACTTTCTATGACAGACGCAACCCCAAAGGGCCGTCTATAAGACTTTTTGCAAAATCTACATGTTGTTTAATTATATAAAAAATCTGCACGTATTACGCTATATATTCCCAAAGAATCAAAATCTCAACAGAATAACAAGAGAGCTCCGACATGCATCGAAGCTCTCTTCAATACCTCATGTTTTATAAGACCTCGCGTGGCGAGAAACCCATTGAGTTTGAGCGTGCCTTATGCGTCGTGGTGACGACGTGGCTGCCTGCGCTCAGAGTTGCCGTTGTCGTTCTGACGACGTGGGCGACGCTCCTCACGGTCCTTCTTTGGAGCACCCTGTGGTGCCTCTGGCTTATCAAGACGGTCAAGAGAAATCTTGCCCTTCTCGTCTACCTCAAGGACCTGAACCTTAACCTCGTCGCCAACAGCCAGGACATCCTCGATCTTCTCGACACGTCCCTGTGCAACGCGGGAAATATGAAGCAGACCGTCCTTGCCAGGAAGGAGCTCAACAAAGGCGCCGAATGGCTGAAGACCAACAACGCGACCAGTGTACTCCTCGCCTACCTCTGGAACCTTAACAATAGCCTTGATGCGCTCTGCAGCAGCCTCGGCAGCACCGTTAGTACCAGCGATAAAGACGGTGCCATCTTCCTGGATGTCAACGGTTGCGCCTGTATCCTCCTGGATACCGCGGATAACCTTGCCACCAGAGCCAATGACGTCGCGAATCTTATCGGTTGGGATAGAAAGCGAGATGATCTGTGGAGCGGTCTCTTTGGTCTCAGTACGAGGTGCAGGAATCTGCTCGAGCATCTTGTTCAGAATGAACATACGGCCCTCTTGAGCCTGGAGAAGTGCGCTGCGCAGAATCTCTGGAGTAAGACCAGTTGCCTTGTTGTCCATCTGCATTGCGGTAATACCCTTGGTGGTACCGCAGACCTTGAAGTCCATGTCGCCGAGGAAGTCCTCAAGACCCTGGATATCGGTAAGAACAACAGTCTTGCCGTTCTCCTGGATAAGACCCATTGCAACACCAGAAACAGGACGCTTTAGAGGAACGCCTGCATCCATAAGGGAAAGCGTAGAACCACAGGTAGAAGCCATGGAAGAAGAACCATTGACTCCATTACCTCAGAGACAACGCGGATGGTGTAAGGGAACTCTTCCTCGGAAGGAATGACAGGCAGAAGTGCGCGCTCTGCAAGAGCTCCGTGACCCAATCTCGCGAGCGCTTTTGGACTGCCCATACGGCCAGTCTCACCGGTGCAGAATGGTGGGAAGTTGTAGTGGTGAATGTAGCGCTTGCCATCCATTGGCTCAATGGTATCAAGACGCTGCCACTCGTTGAGCATGCCAAGCGTACAAATGGAGAGAACCTGAGTCTGACCACGCTGGAAAAAGACCAGAACCGTGAACAAGTGGCAGGTAATCAGGCTTGACCATGATTGGACGAATCTCGTTAGCCACACGGCCGTCAACGCGCTCGCCGGTCTCAACAACCATGACGCGCATAGCGTGCTTCTCAAGACCCTTGAGCTCAACAGCAATGGCGCGGCTCCAAAGCTCCTGCTCCTCCTCGGTGAACTGAGACTTAATCTCGTCCATCAGGTCAGCAACCTTCTGCATACGAGACTGCTTGTCAGCATCCTTAAGAGCAGCACTCATCTGGTCATAGTAAGCAAAGATGCGGTCATGGACCTCAGCAATTGGCTCGTCAAGGATGTACTCACGCTTGACGATAGGGCCGTTAACCTCTTCCCACTTAGCAATAAACTTCTTCTGCTCCTCGCAGAAGGCTGCAATTGCTTCCTGACCAAATGCCATAGCAGAGAGCATATCCTCTTCGGAAATCTCATCTGCACCAGCCTCAAGCATGGAAATAAAGGTGGAAGAACCGCCAAGCTCAAGGTCAAGATCAGAGTGATCGCGCTCTTCATAGGTTGGGTTAACTAGGAACTCGCCGGTATCAGCGTTGCGGCCAATACGGACGCACGCAAGTGGTCCCTCAAAAGGAACGCCACCAACGGCCAGGGCAGCAGATGCACCCATGACAGAGATGGTATCGACAGCGTTTACCTGATCAGCAACAAGAGAAGTTGCAACAATCTGAACCTCATTGCGGAAGCCATCTGGGAAGGATGGGCGCAGAGGACGGTCAATCATACGAGCAGTAAGGGTTGCCTTCTCGGATGGACGAGCCTCACGCTTGAGGTATCCACCAGGAACACGACCAACTGCGTACATTTTCTCAATAAAATCAACAGTCAGTGGGAAGAAGTCGTAATCTTTACGCTCCTTGGAAACCACTGCAGTGAGAAGTACGGTAGAATCGCCGCACTTAACGATACAGGCACCTGTTGCCTGCTTTGCGAGCTCACCAGCCTCAAGGGTGTAGTGCTTACCATAGAGGTCAAATTCGTGAGTTACTTTAGTCATTTCTTTCCTCTTCTATCTCCGTTTGCCCCATTGCAAACGGGCCTCAAATATAAAGGGCGCCAGACGGCGCCCTAAAAAGCCAACTTACTGGATGTTGTCGCGGATACCCAGGGAAGCAATAAGAGTACGGTACTCTTCAATGTCGTTCGACTTGATGTAAGAAAGAAGACGACGACGCTTACCAACGAGCATCAGAAGACCACGACGAGTGTGGAAGTCCTTCTGGTGGGACTTCATGTGGTCGGTGAGCTGACGAATACGCTCAGTAAGAAGAGCAACCTGAACCTGTGCGGAACCGGAGTCCTTCTCGTCCTTGCCGTACTGCTTGATGAGCTCAGCCTTACGATCCTTAGTTACTGCCATAATAAACCGCCTTTCGCGTTGAATACTCCTTGTACTGAGAAGGTAGCCGGCAGTGACTAGCCCCTAAGAACAAGGAAATAACCTACAAGAGGATACCAGTTACTGGTGAACTTTGCTAGTAAAAATCCACTTCAACTAGATACTCAGCAGAAATTCAAATGCCTTGAGACGCGCTTCAAGGTGTGTGGCTGCCCAAATATGCGCGCTTGTGAGCAAAAAGAGCGCAGTTTCTGGAGCAATCTCGGCAACAACAAGCTGGTCAAAGGTAAGTTTTAGAAGCGACGACAACCACGAGAGCTCAAGTGGAGTTACCTCAATGGCTCCCTCAATCTCATGCGCACAACTTCCACACAATGCGCCACCAGCAGCTGGCGAGAAGTACGTCAGAGCTTCATCTCCACAGGCAATGCACGATTCCAACTCAGGGCGCCAGCCTTCATGTGCCAAAACCTTAACACATAAGCAGCAACAACAAGATCTAAGTGTTTCTCGTCAGCTACTTCTTCGCAGGCCCTGAGAGCACGAGAAAGCAGTGGATAGAGAAACGCGTCTTCGACGCCGTCGATACACGAAAGGCGTGCAGCTTCGCAGATTGCCGACGCAGCTGCTACCTTAGAAAGATCTCCGCGCAGTGATGCGTGCGGCTCAAGCAAGGTTGCCTCGGACAAGATGTCAAGCGAGCGACCTTCTGCCAGCAGTACGTCTAGCTCACAAAACAGTTCAACGCGGGCTGCAAATCGGCCGCCTGGCTTTCTAGCACCCTTTGCGACTGCACGACGCTCTTCTCCTGAATCGGAGAGCATGGTTAAGATGAGGTCTTGCTCAGCGAGTTTTGTTCTATCAAGCACAATTGCTTTAAGACGCGCACTCTTTCTACCAGGCACAACTAGTCCTCAGTTGAGTAGCCCAGGCGCTTAATCTCATTGGCATCACGCCTCCAGAGAGGCTGAACGCGCACCTGCAGGTCAAGGTAAACCTTGCGACCAAACAGTTTCCTCTAGATCTTTTCTAGCCTCAACGCCAACGCGCTTAATCATAGAGCCGCCCTGACCAACTACGATGCCCTTTTGTCCTTCTCGCTCAACCAAAATGGTGGCAGAAATAGAGAGGTGTCCATCTGTTGCCACCTCATAGGAATCACAAACAACGGCAACGGAATGGGGAACTTCTTGACGAAGGTTCAGCAAAAGCTTCTCGCGGACAAACTCTGCTACCAGGTCTTCTGGCAATGCGTCAGTCTCCATGTCCTCTGGGAACCACATGGGACCCTCAGGAAGATGCTCTGAAACAAGCGAGATAAATGCCTGAATATTGAAGTCTTCTGGAGCAGAAACAACAAGCACGTCATCAAAGTGTGCAAGAGCCTGTGCGGCCTCAAGCTGCTCTGTTACTTGCTCTGGAGTTGCAATGTCAGCCTTGGTAATAACCAGCAGCTTAAAGGCGGCATGCGCCTGCTCAACATGATTGGCAACCCATTCATCTCCACGACCAACAGGTTTGGTAGCATCAATCAAAAAAGCAATGACATCAGCGTCATTAAGCTCTCCGAGCGCTGCCTTGTTGAGCTCTTTTCCAAGAGCGTCTTTGGGCTTGTGGAGGCCTGGGGTATCTACAATGACCAGCTGGGAGTTCTCACCGTTCACCACTGCCCTAAAACGACGTCGTGTTGTCTGGGCAACAGGGCTTGCAATGGCCACCTTCTGACCCATGCAAGCGTTTAACAGCGTGGACTTACCAACACTTGGACGACCAACTAAAGCAACAAAACCGCTCCTAAAGGGAGTGGTCTCAGATGTAGTGTTTTCAGAAACTGAATTGGCGGTCATATGTCCTCCAACTTACCAATGAAAAATTGCACGCGAGAAAATCAAAAGTCCTATAAGAGCTGCGGTGATGCTAATGCAGCACGATGCAGCTGCCGCAATATCTTTAGCTTTACCAGCCATAGGGTGAAACTCTGGAGAAACCAGATCTACCACGGTTTCTATTGCTGTATTGAGAAGTTCTGTGGTTAAAACCGCACCAATACAAGCAAGAACAAGTGCCCAGCTCACAGCGTCTAAACCAACAAACAATCCCACCACCACGGTTACTGCAGCAGCAACGGCCATACGACGCAAGTTTGCTTCCTGAGCAAATGCTTGACGAGCGCCCTGTAGTGCAAAGAGAAGGCCGCGCTTAAAGCTTGGATGTCTGCCTTTAGATCCCGGAATCATTACTCGTCAATCCCCTCACGGTGGCGAGTCAATACAACTGGCTCAATAGTCCTATCCGTTGAAAGCAGAGCAACAAGAGCGTCCTCACGAGCTTCCATAATCTCTGCCTCATCATCTTCAATATGGTCATATCCAAGCAGGTGAAGCATGGCATGAACAAGCATAAGCCTAAACTCGTCCGCCTCTGTAGTGCCATATTCTTTTGCCTGGCGAGCAATAAAATGAGGAGCCAGAATAATATCGCCCAACTCACACATCTCACCAGGAGCCAAATCTGGATCATCAGGGCGCTCTACCTCAAGTGAGATAACGTCAGTGGGCGCATTTTTTTCTCGCCACTCAAGGTTTACCTGCTGAATCTCTGCATCGCTAACAATAGAAATGGAGACCGTGCAGGGGCGCTCCACGCCCTCTTCAGAAAGTACAAGATTGCAATCGGCTTCAATCTCTTCTACAGAAATTGGGCACTCGACGCCTTCTTCGATCACAATGTCGTACTCGTTATCCACGTTACTCCCCTAGCTGTTTCTTCTCATACGCAGTGTATGCATCAACTATCTTACCAACCAACGTGTGGCGAACAATATCATTTCTATCTAAATCAACAAAAGCAACGTCTTCAAGGTTACCCAACACCTGTCGAGCAACATCCAAACCACTTCTTCCTACAAGGTCTCGCTGTGTTGCATCACCAGTTATCACAAACTTTGACGAGAAACCCAGGCGAGTCAGAAACATTTTCATCTGCTCAGGGGTGGTGTTTTGCGCCTCATCCAAAATGACAAACGCATCGTTCATAGTGCGGCCGCGCATAAATGCAAGTGGCGCAATCTCAACAATTCCCTGTTCAATGAGGTTATTTGCGTACTCCATGGAGGTCATATCAAAAAGCGCATCGTAGAGCGGCCTAATGTAGGGATCCAGCTTTTCTTGAAGCGTGCCTGGAAGAAAACCAAGAGACTCTCCTGCTTCTACAACAGGTCTTACTAGCACAATTCTGCTGATTTGCTGAGAAGTCAAAGCTGAAAGCGCCATGGCAACTGCCAAATAGGTTTTGCCGGTACCCGCAGGACCAATACCAAAGGTTATAGAGTTGTTTGCAATTGCCTTGGTATACGCTATTTGACCTTGTGTTTTAGGCTGAATTGCTTTGCCTTTATGAGTTACAAACAGGGTACGTGTTCCCGTATGATCTAAGTTGGCATTTCTTTTTGTACTATCAAGCAGGAGCTTTACGTCTTCAAGCGTTGGCCTAGATCCAGACTCGACCATTTGAATGAGGTGAGAAAAAATAAGCGTTAACTGCTCAATTTCTTGAGAAGTTCCCGACAAAAAGATTGCTTTGCCTCTGACTGAAATAAGAGCCGCACATGACGCTTCAATTTCTCTGAGCAAACTATCAGCTGGACCTGTCAGATATAAAGGATCCACTGAATCAGGAATAGTTAAGCGAATCTGTGTTGGCTCCATGTTCCCCCAATTTATAAACGAGTAGCTTTTAGCGTTCCATTAGGTAAAACTTCATCAAAGCGCATAGCGATAAGTTCATCAAGTTCAATAGTAGGATCAACCTGGACATCAAAAAGACCGCCAGAAATTCCCCTACCAGGATACTGTACCACCACATTATCGCAGGTACCAACAAGCTTCTTAGCAGCATCAAAGCGCATAGCATTACCCAGATCACGCATTTTCTTTGCGCGCTCAGCCATCACTTTTGGATCTACCTGATTTGGAGCAGTAGCCGCAGGCGTTCCAGGACGCTTGGAATACCTAAATACATGCATCTTTGAAAAGCCCATCTGACGACAAAACTCATACGACTCGTCAAATTCTTTATCAGTTTCTCCAGGAAAGCCAACAATAAGGTCCGTTCCCAAAGCAATGGTTGGCAGTACCGAACGAGCTTCCTCAACAGCCTTGCGATAAAGCTCTGTCCTATACACCCTGCCCATACGAGCAAGCGTAGCATCGCATCCGGACTGAAGACAGATATGCAAGAAAGGTGCAATTCTTCCGTTGGAGGCAGCAATTACCTCTACCAAACGAGCATTTACATCTGGTGGCTCAAGAGACGATAGTCTCAAGCGTCCGACCTCAGTTTTTTCAAGCACATACTCGAGAAGATCAGGAAGACGTAGAATTCTTCCACCTTCATCCTCAAGTTGAGCCTTATAGCTGCCAAGGTTGATTCCTGTAAGAACAACCTCTTGAGCTCCTCTGCTCATAGCATCTTTTACCTGCGAAACAACTTCACGAGGATCAAGAGACTTACCTGCGCCACGTGCCTTCCACACAATGCAGAAGGTGCAACGATTATCGCAACCATCTTGAATTTTGATGCCAGGGCGCGTACGACCTGTTGGAGTAGGCTTGGAGATGACAAGTCCGTCGTCGCTTACGGATTCTGGTGCAAAACCCAGCTCTTCAAGAACCCTATCTGCAACTTTGTCCTTCTCGGCTTCTACCACAACGTTAGGAGCAAGCGAGGCAAGTTCATCAGCAAAAAGACTTGCAACACAACCCGTTGCTACTACAAGAGGGGCTCCTGGCATAAGCGCTGCTTTACGCACAGCTTTTCTCGTCTTAGCTTCTGCTTCTGCAGTGACAGCACATGTGTTGATAACAATTGCCTGAGCTTCATCTTCTTCAACAATGCGACATCCCATGCGAAGCAGAGAATCCGCCATTAAATCAAGCTCAACGCGATTTACCCTACATCCAAGATTTATGAGCGCAATACCATGAGCCATTAGCGCCTCTTCTTGGAAGCCTTTTTGGCTTTCTTGTCTTTATGATCAGAGGAATCTCTGCTGCAGAATGCTGATCATGCTGCTCATCTTGAGTTTCTTGAGCGCCACTTTGTTTGCGCTCATCAATAAGGGAGGTAAGCGTCTTTAGCTGATCTTTAGTCAATCCAGTTGAAGTCTCAATGTGAACCAGAACGTAAAGGTTGCCACGAGCCTTAGTATGCAAACGAGGCATACCTTTACCAGCCACACTTAGCTGCTGACCATACTTACAACCTGCAGGTATAGAAATCTCAATAGTTTCATCTTTGATAATGCCGTCAATGGTAACGGTAGTACCAACAATTGCCTCAAGAGAATCAACGCTAACTGAAGTAAAGAGATCGTCTCCCCTGCGCTCAAAGTCTTTATGCTGGGAAACCTCAATAGTTACGATGAGGTCACCAGAGGTATCACCTCTGACACCAGCTTCACCTTTACCGGTAATAGAAATTGACTGGCCAGAATGAACGCCTGCAGGAATTTCAACAGAAACACGCTCATGGTCAGGAGTTCTTCCCTGGCCATCCACAGGTCTCACAGGCATGTTCGACTTTTTTGCCTGTTCCTTGGCACTCTGGACATACAGTCTGAGACTGCATCTGACCAAAGACGGTATTTTGAACCTGAACTACCGTGCCCGTACCGTGACAGCGTGGGCAGTCTTCAATTTTTCCACCCTCACCAAGACCGGTGCCATTACAGTCATCGCAGGTAGAAAGTCTGTTATACGAGATAGTTTTTGTGACACCCGCAGCAGCCTCTTCCAAAGTGATAGAGAGTCTAATTCCCATATCACTACCACGAGTACGCTGAGCAGCGCCGCGACCACCATGACCGCCGCCAAAGAAGGAGTCAAAGATATCTCCAAAGCCGCCAAAACCACCGCCAAAGATATCTGACATATCCACATAGCCGCCACCAAAACCGGATGGACCATTAGGATCTCCATAACGGTCATAGTTGGCACGTTTTTGCTCATCTGACAGCACAGAATAAGCTTCGTTTACCTCTTTAAACTTCTCTTCTGCATGAGGATCATCAGAAACATCAGGGTGCAGCTTTCTTGCCAGCTTTAGAAAAGCTCGCTTGATTGTTTTTTGGTCTGCATCACGAGCAACACCTAAGAGCTCGTAGAAGTCTTTTCTTCTGCCACGCTTACTAACTCTCCCTTGTAAAACCTAAAACTTAAATTCCATATAGCCGACATGGCCCTAATCCGGCCGTACAAGCATACAAAGTCATAATAATAATTGAGTAGAAGGCACCGTTGATAATTCCCGAAACAAAGGCATTTGCAAAACTTCTCCACCAGCCAGCGTTCATCTTGACGCCATCTGCAAGAACATTTCTCATGCCAAATATCAAAAGTGGAATCAACACAATGGCAAATAGTGGTGACCTCAAATTAAGTGCCACAAATACTAAAAGCATTGCAGTAATACCCAGTGATACGAGCTCCCGCGCGCTGACGGAACGTCAACTGCTCTGAAGGAACCTTAATATTTACGATAAAATCGCCAGTTGCAGAACCATTTGTTCCTGCATTTCCCATTCCAGGTACTCTGATCTGATCGCCATCATGAGAATTAGCTGGTACATCAACCATAATTTCACTTGCAGACAAAACACGTCCAGAACCACCACAAACATCGCAGGGGTCCTGTACAACGTGTCCAGCGCATCACACTCTGGACAATCAACTCTAAACTTTCCTACTCCAAAAATGGAAGAAAGATCAATATCAATGTGTCCCGTTCCATGACAGGTAGGACAGGTGGTTGCCTCAGTCTTATGCTGAGATCCCTTACCAGCACAAGCATCACAGGTTACAAAACGCTGGTACGTTATGCCTTTCTTAACACCATTTTTAGCATCAGTATCACTCAGTGTTAAGTCGTAGACAATATCTGCACCTGTCTGAGGCTTATATGCGCGAGAGCGCTTTTGAGATCCAGTAGTCCAATTATTAAAGTTAATATCGCCAAACGGAAAGCCTCCCTCAAAAGGAGAACCTCCATACGCAGATCCACCTGGATAACCAGAGGGGCCATAACCGCCACCGTAGAAAGAGCCACTTCTCATTGCGTCATAACGACGGCGTTTCTCGGCATCTGACAGAACAGCATATGCCTCAGAAACCTCTTTAAAACGCTCTTCAGCATCGGGCTCTTTATTGATGTCTGGATGAAGCTTACGAGCTTTAGTTTGAAAAGCTTTTCTAATTTCTTCAGCTGTCGCGGACTCAGAGACACCAAGGATGGCGTAATAGTCCTTCTCGTTCATTGCAGCCATGAAATCTCTCCGATTCAACCCGTTACAACTTATGATTATAAGAACAGTTGAAAGTGTACCCACATGTTTTTAACTTAATGCAACCAAATCCCATTAAGAATATTCGTTAACTACATACATGAAAAATCGACATACTATCGAATGTGTTCATGACTTTTTCAAACTGCAAATGAAGAAAATTATCAAATGTTTACTTATGATATTCCCGTATTTTAAATGCATACTTAGTTAATAAATCTTTCGAGTAGGTTTTTCACCCTTTTGAATCTCTAACTTCTTTCCAAAGAACAGAAGCCACCTTTAATTTATTAGAATAGCTATAGCTATTTTTCATCTGCACAAAAATCTTTTAAAAATTGATTCCACTGACAAGCCGAATTATCGTATTTCGCATAATCTAAATCACCATAATATACATTTAACAAATCCCTGATTGTAAATGCACTATTGTTCTCTCTTAACTTTTTCTCCAAGCAGCAGCCATATCAGCAGTAAATTTAAATGGTGAAACTTTTTGTTAAAGAAGAAAAATATTCTCTAAACTTTGAATTAAATGAGAAGCCACACTCAAGCAATGATGAATTTAAAGTAACAATTTTTTATTGACTTTTTTTATTCTTTGTAAGTCTTTTTCTTAATCAAATTACCTTTTAAAAATACTGTTCAATAATATAATTGAGTTCTCGTTTTTGTACCTCTATATTCCAAACCTAAAGACTTACATATTTGCATAAGTTCTTCACGATACCAGTAATACTTATTAAACTCATCAAAAGATGTAATATCATCAAAATTAGGTCTTTTTTTCTGCCCATTCTTCAATCCTTTTTCTTATTATTCATATTTATTTTGAAACATCAAGTAAATACTAACTACATCAAATAAATTTTTCTAACATTATCTTAAATCCCAAAGACGTCCATAGAGCTCGTTTCCAAGCAGCCAGCCCTTCTCGGTAGGCCTATACGAAGCCTTAATCTCAGAATCTGCTGCATCAACGCATTCTAGTAACTCATCTTGTACACAGGCATCAAACACTTCTTGTAAAGTTAATGCACCAAATACCTGCTCAGACTCATCCAAAAGCGCAGGCGCAATTGGCTCTGTGAGGCGTGCATGGAGCATCAAATCTTCTGCCACAGCTTCTCTGTGAGTTAAAAATTCAACGTCAAACTCTGTCGAGAAAAGCGATGCACCTTCAGCAATTTTTTTTGGAGAATCAAGAACCACCAGTCGTGCGCGAGCAGCGTCTTGTGGACGCGGAGGTAAAGAGGTGTTCTGCTCTGCAAGCATATCGTACTCAGGTGCGGTGAGCATGCTTGCAGCGCTGGTACCAAGACCAAGATACGACTCACCTGTCCAGTACATCTTATTATGCTTGCAGCTTTTCTGATTACGAGCATAACTTGCCACCTCGTAACGCTCAAATCCCGCCGCTTGAAGCGTCTTTGAAGCAGCTTGCATTCGATCTGCCTGCACGTCATAGGCGTTCCAAGGAGTGTCTTTATCTTGGGTTTGTTTAGCTAACGCCGTGCCGTCTTCAATAGTAAGCGGATAGACACTCACATGATCCACCCCAAGCGAGATAAACCTTGAAAGCGAATACTCCCAGGAGCTCTCTGTTTGCTCGGGAATAGCACACATGAGGTCAACCGACACGTCGTAACCACGCTCTTTTGCGGCTAAAACCCTGTCATACGCGAGGTCTGCCGAGTGAATTCTGCCAAGCCTCTTAAGCTCGTTGTCGTTAAAACTTTGAACTCCCAAAGAAATTCTCGTTACTCCACCTTTAGAGAGATTGGCGAGAAGATCGTCAGATAGTGAGTCTGGATTTGCTTCCATGCTGAACTCACTAGGCTGCGTAAGAGCTGAGACGTTCTGCGCCAAATCTACCGCATCTTGCCCAAGCAAGCTGGGAGTTCCGCCTCCCATATAAACCGTTTTAGTAGCTGCTAACAGCCCAAGTTGAGCGGCTTCATCTAGCTGATGTTTTAGTGCTTTAACGTAATTTTTCATGCGATTATCGTCTTGTCTTGTGGACCAAGAAGAAAAATCGCAATAGAAGCATTTTTGTGCACAAAACGGAATATGCAGGTAAAGTGCAGGAGTAGATCGTTTGGTTGTATTTAGACTGCCAGGAATCCACAACAGATCACTAGCTCATAGGTAGATTGTGCTCAGGAGATTCTTGCTCACCCTCAAGCTGCTTGACGGTTTCTTTAATCTCTAGCGCAAGATCAATAAAATCCTGGGCCGTAACGCACCTTACTGACTTTCCACGCCAATAGGCTGCGTTTGGAATACCTCTAAAATACCAGGTAGAGAGGCTTCTAGCGCGAGCAATATGAATGTGAGCAGCATCAAGTAACCTTACATGCATCATAAAAGATGCAAGCATTTGATCAAGCGTTGGAACAAGCACAGGTTGACCCTCAACTAAAGCTTGAGTGTTCTTAAAAATCCACGGGATTTCCATACGTTCCACGAGCAATCATTACAGCTGTCACACCCGTCTCTGTAAGAGCATGAGCTGCTGCTTCAGCAGAGAGCATGTCGCCAGAGCCTATGACCGGAATAGAAACGGCGTCGCAAACCCTATTAACCGTCTCCCACTCTGCTGTCCTCGATACATCTGGGTAGCAAAGCGACCGTGGATAGCAACGGCAGATGCTCCGGCAGCCTCCATGGCGCGCGCAAACTCAGGTGCCACTTCCTCATCCTGGCGTCTACCGCGCCTAATCTTGACAGTAACCGGTACGCTAACCTCAGATAGACAGGCTTTAACCAAATCTGCAGCAAGCTCTGGTGTGTCCAAAAGGGCTGAACCCTCCCCTTTTTTCACAACCTTAGGAACAGGACAGGCCATATTGATATCGATAAGAGCCAGCTTATCCCCTAAACGCTCACTAATCTGAGCTGCTGCTTCTTTAAACTGATCTGGCTTTGAACCAAAGAGTTGAACAGCAATATCAGGCTCTGTTGTAAGAGGCTCTACAAGCTCCCAGGTTTTCTCGCCACCATAATGAATTCCTGCGACAGAAACCATTTCTGAGTATGCAAGACCTGCTCCGCCCGCTCGAGCCATGGTGCGATACACACCATCACTGACACCAGCCATGGGTGCCATAAGCACAGGATGAGCGGACAGGCGCTCCTTGAGTGAAGATCCTGACGCAAAAGGAACAATACGTGAAGAAAGACCTGCTTGAGGTGCGCAGGTTGAAATGATTGTTTGAAGCGACTCCACAAATACCTTCTACTCGTCGTCAACCTTGAGAACAGCCAAGAATGCCTCTTGAGGTACTTCGACTGAGCCAATCTGCTTCATACGCTTCTTTACCCTCTTTTTGCTTTTCAAGCAGTTTGCGCTTTCTGGAAATATCGCCGCCGTAGCATTTAGCTAAGACGTCCTTTCTACGTGCGCGAACAGTAGAGCGAGAAATGATTTTATTGCCAATAGCACCTTGAATAGGAACCTCAAAGAGCTGCTGAGGAATGATGCCTTTTAGTCTGTCGCAAAGACCACGAGCAAGATCATATGCTTTGTCTTTGTGAACAATAAACGAAAGCGCATCAACGACGTCTCCAGCAAGCAAGATATCAAGCTTAACCAGGTCAGAAGTGCGATACGAATCAAACTCATAGTCAAGTGAGGCATAACCTTTGGTTCTACTCTTAAGCTGGTCAAAGAAGTCCAGGATAAGCTCGGCCAAAGGAATGCTAAAGATCATCTCGACGGACTTATCAGACAGATACACCATGTCTTCAGATACGCCACGATGATCAACAACAAGCTGCATAACCGTACCAACATACTCAGGAGGCACAATAATCTTTGCCTTAAGGTATGGCTCATCAATGCGGTCAATCTTGGTAACCTCTGGAAGATCTTGAGGACTGGTAATCTCAATCATAGTTCCATCGGTCTTATAGACGTGATAGTCAACAGAGGGACTGGTAGCAATCAAGTCCAGGTCAAACTCACGCTCAAGACGTTCTTTAACAACTTCCATGTGGAGAAGACCCAAAAAGCCTACTCTGAAGCCAAATCCCAAAGCAACAGACGTCTCTGGAGACCACGTAAGAGACGGATCATTAACGTGCAACTTATCAAGTGCGTCACGGAGATTCTCGTACTGTTTGTTATCAACCGGGAAAAGACCGGTAAATACCATTGGTTTTGCCTCACGGTAACCTGGCAGTGGTTCTGCACAAGGATTTTGCTTATAGGTAAGCGTGTCTCCAACGCGGACAGCTTCAGGGTCTTTGAGGCCAGTTACCACATAGCCAACTTCACCAACAGAAAGCTGGTCAACAGCCATCTCAAGAGGTCTCTTAGCGCCAACTTCTTCAACAAGAAAAGGCATAGATCCCTGCATCATAAGAAGCTGGTCGCCGGCCTTGATTGAACCATCAAAAACACGCACCGTTGCAACGACGCCTCTGAACTGGTCAAAAGTACGAGTCAAGAATAAGCGCCTTAAGAGGTGCCGTAGGGTCTCCCTTTGGAGGAGAAACCAAATACACCAAAGCCTCAAGAAGCTCGTGGATACCCTCACCAGTCTTACCGGAGACACATACCGCATCATCAGCTGGGATTGCAAGAACATCTTCAATTTCTGCACGAACCTCTTCAGGACGAGCAGATGGAAGATCAATCTTGTTGATTGCAGGAACAATATCCAGGTTGGCGTTCATGGCCAGCATGGCGTTTGAGACAGTCTGTGCCTCAACGCCTTGCGTTGCATCAACAACCAGCACTGCACCCTCACAAGCAGCCAAAGACCTTGAGACCTCATAGGTAAAGTCAACGTGGCCTGGGGTGTCAATCAGGTTGAACTGATAGCGCTCTCCGTCATCTGCGTCATACATGACGCGGACGGCATTTGATTTAATGGTAATTCCACGCTCACGTTCAATGTCCATAGTGTCCAAGAGCTGTGACTCCATATCGCGTTCTTCAACGGTATGAGTAAGCTCCAAAATGCGGTCACTGATGGTAGATTTACCGTGATCGATGTGCGCAACAATAGAGAAGTTGCGAATATGTGAAGTATCCTGTGTATTCATAAGGAAAATAATAGCGTAAACTACCCCCTTCGTGCTATACTTCAACAGCTGCCTCAAACGTGTCTCAGCGAAGAGGCCTCACATAGTAAACACCGAAAGGAACCGCACGTGGCTAACATCAAGTCTCAGAAGAAGCGTATTCTCACCGCTGAGAAGGCACGCCAGCGCAACAAGGCTGTCCGTTCCGAGCTTAAGACTGCTATTAAGGCAGTTCGCACTGCTGTTGAGGCAGGCCAGCTTGAGGACGCACAGGTTGCAGCTAACAAGGCATCCCGCCTTCTTGACAAGGCTGCTTCTAAGGGCATCGTACACAAGAATCAGGCTGCTCAGCGTAAGAGCGGCGTTCAGAAGCTTGTTAACACCCTTAAGTAGTTCTTATCTACTTTTAACTTTTTAAAACGGACTCCTTGGAGTCCGTTTTTTCTTACCTGAATTCTTTGAATCTACACATTTGCGACGCCGCACAGAGCAAAGATAAGCTTGGTCATTGTGGTTGTTTTATCTTCTCCACTCTTAAGACCACGTTCTGCATCTGCGCAGAGACTCAAAATATGCTCAAGCTCGCCATCTGCAAATTGACGCGCCCATCGTGCATAATTTCTTACTTGCCAGTCCTGCTTGCCCAAAACTGGAGCAATTTCCCGTTCTGTACCTCGCTTAACCATAGACCTGGCGCAAATAAGCTCTCTTACGCGTCCAGTCATAAGTGACAGATTTCCAATAGCTCCCGATTCATCCATCTGACTGTAAAGCTCCAAAGCCTTTTGAGCATTTCTCGCTGATAAGCTGTCGAGAAAATCCCACGGCTTGACCTCAACCACTCGTGCAACATGAGTCTCTACAAACTGAACGTCAATTGCACCAGGACGACCCAACAGAGCTGCTAGAGATTTAATCTGAGAATCGAGCATGGTGGTATTATCGCCAACACGACTTACAAGCTCGTTGGCCACATTTGCTGGAATTTGTAGCCCATACTTTCTTCCAAGATCTCCTATATATTTAGGCAATTCACTTCTGGTCATTGCACCGCAATTAATAACTGCGAGCTTACCTAGGGCATCAACTGCTTTGTAGAGCCTTGTTGTTTTGGCAAGTTTACTTGCAGAAAGCATCAGCGTAGTAGTTGGATTGGGGTTCTTTAGATACTCAACAAGAGCCTCTGACACAGACTTAGGCAATTTACCTGCATCATCAATGACAACAATTCGTCTAGAATCACCCATAGGTAGTGTTTGAGCGGATGACAGAACAGATTCTGGAGTCAGCTCAGCACTTACAGAAATCTCATCAAGATTAAACGTAATAAAACTCTGGTTAAGACGGCTTTTAAGCTTGTCTATAGCCCTCGCACGCTTCATCTCGTCAGGGCCAACAGCCAAATATGCAGCTAGTAGCTTAGCCTGCTCCGCCATCTTTTTCCTCCTCTAAATCTGTATCTACTTTAGCATGTTGCACACTTACCCTAGGTCCATGTTCTCCGGGAAATACGGTGACGTCTCCATAATCTTTTGTGCAATAAAACTTTGCGCCAACACCCTCTAAGATATCTACCGCTTCCTGTTTAGGATGACCATAACGATTATTCTTTCCAGCACTTGCAATTGCTACCTCGGGTTTTAGCGCACGAGCAGTTTCTGGATAAAGCGACTTTGCTGCACCATGATGTCCAACTTTTAAGAAATCTATATCGCCTACATCACCTGAATCCACCGTCTCTTTTGTCTGATCTCTTTCAGCATCTCCCGTTAAAAGCGTAGTTAAAGTATTTTGCCCATCGTTATACGTCACATAGAGCTCAACCGACGCATTATTAGCTTCTTTAGCTTTATATCCCCTATGTGGCCACACTACCCGGACATGAAAGCGACCCACATCAAATTCATCACCATATAAAACTTCATAGGAACCACTGCCAGAAATCCTCTGAATGGCTTTCTGTAACTCAGGCTTTCTCTTGTTTTGTTATTCCTTCTCCAACTAATACCCGTCCTGTCTTTACCGAACCAACCATGTACCTCACGCCACCAGCATGATCCTCGTCAAGATGTGTGAGCAAAATTGCATCAAGATATGAAATGTGTTGTCGCTCCAGAGCGTCATTAACCACATCTCCCACGCTTGTATCTACAAGCAGAGAGTGCGCGCCGTCACTGAGCAATATGGCATCTCCTTGGCCAATATCCATCACACAAATCCTTGTTGGGCGAGAAAAACCTCCAGTAGATGCTTAAACCCAAGATAAGCATAAACACCATCAAACAAATACCAGATAAAACTGCTCTTTTCCCTTTTGGCCAAAATACGTAAAGAGCCACCATTGCTGCAAACACAAGCAATGAAACTATCCAACTTATGTCAATTAACGACACGCTTGCAAAAGATCTTTCGGATAAAAAAGAAGTAAGAGTCTCTATAAACTGACCAAGAAAATCCACAAGGCAGAAAGCAACATCTTGAGCCGGTTTAAACCAACATAAAGCTATTGCTCCAATTCCAAATAAGCTCAGAAGAGAAAATAAACTTGTAATCAGCGCACTTGAAAGAGGAGCAAGTAAAGAAAAATGACCAAAGTACATGCAAGAAATTGGAAGGCACGAAAGCTGAGCAACGGTTGTGGCACACATAGTGTTTCGTACGTCAGAAAACGGTTTTCTAAAAATCTTCTGCATTGTTCCATATCCAGATATGTGAAAAGCAATTTTTGCATAGTACTGAGCAAGACCGCCGTAGATATTCATGCCAAAAATACATGCTAAAGACAAAGTGAAAGCAATATTCACACTTAGCTGTGGATCTATACAAAGCATAAATAATGCAACGATAGAAACTGCTGAGAGCGTATGATTTTTTCTTCCCACATATTGCATTACGTATTTTTGTTCAACAAGAAGTATTGCCCTCATTGCAGACGCAGGTAATCCACAGAAAAGCGCGTAGCTACTGAGTAAAAATAAATTCACTACCCCTCTTAAAAGAGGTTTTATCGTTAGCTTTTTAAGAAAAGCGTCAATAAAAGCAGAGAGAATTACCATGTGACAACTAGAAATTGCAATGAGATGCATTAGACCGCAACGCATAAATATTCTAGGAATGTTAAAGCTATACAAGCTAGGTCTATAGGCACAAAGACCACATGCAACTAACGCTCGACCAAAGCTCTGTTCTGGTTGGAGTTGAGAAATACAGTTTTCTCTAAATTGAGCAACTTCTCCAATAATTCCCTCTCCATAGGTTTTTGAATTTACCTTGGTTACCTGAATTGTGCCAAGTACTCCCCTCTTAAATTGTTCTTCTGAAAACTCCTTATCTTTATATTGTGAAAACCTACCTTCACAACAAAGATGCGTTTCTCGCAAGAATGGTTCCTTGGCATGTAGCCCCACAGATCCAATGCATCTACCCTGGTACATGACATTTGCCTGACCAGTCCATGTATGATTTTTGTAAACTAAATCTCTTGATACGACTAATTCAAAATTATGTATAGCGGTTGACTCTAAAAGATCCACCGATGTCATTTGACTGACATATATAAAAGGAAGATCTGATTAGAATTATTACAAGTGAAAGTAAAACCACTCCAACAGTCATAAGGCTGGTATGCGCATATTTTACATACCAAAGTCCTAATGCCGCCGCCATACAGCTTCCTAAAATCTGAAGCAAAATAGTATCAAGCGTTGTGTTTCTCGCGATAAAAACATGCAGCCATACGCAAACAAATAGCAAGATACAAAGGCTATACGGAATAAAAGGCCTAGTGGGTTGTTCTATCACCTTAGACACGAATATTGTCCTTGAGCTGATCAAACTTTTTCTGGCCAATTCCAGAAACACGCATCAAATCTTCAGTTGTTTTAAAAGGTCCGTTCTTTTGTCTGTCTGCAACAATTCGCTGAGCCAGTCCTTCTCCCACACCTTGAAGCTTGGTTAATTCTTCTACAGTTGCTCGATTAATATCTACAACTGTCTTTTTATCTCTCTTCGTATTTGTTTGCTTATTGCTTGTGGCTTTGTTTTGCTCTGGCTGTGGAATCTCTGGTGGCGGCTCTTCTCCCTTTTTAGGAATATATATTTTTTGACCATCTTCAACAGGAGCCGCTAGATTAATCCCTTGCCCGTTTGCATCTTCAGTTAAACCTCCTGCTATTTGAATAGCATCATTCACGCGTGGGTTTGCCATTTGTAGAGCGTAAAGTCCTGGTGACTTAACAGCTCCATCAACATGAACCATCATTTGAGGAGAAGCTTCTTTAATCTTATGATCAGCTCCTGGCTGATCTGTAGCATTATCTTCTTCCGTATGTTGTGGATTTTCTGTAACAGTCACTCCTTGCGTAGAGTCTGCTTGATTATGCGATCTATCAAAAGACTCCGATGTTCCAGCAGAAATTATTCCAATTAATACAACTCCTGACACAACAGCTAGGACAACCACAGCGGCAACCGCTATGAGTTGTTGCTGAGATAGATTAAATCTTCTCATCAATTTATTAATTACTTGAGTGCGGTTATTTGAAATCTGAGCCATACAATCACCTCAGATTTATATTCAACTATTAGGTTAATGAGAAGCACTACTTTTAAAGATTCATCTAATAGCTTTGTCCTAAAACTGCTGGTAATCTGACACAGTTATCAACAATTGCCAGATATATTGCACAAACTAACAAGAACAGAATTGCTCTAAATAAGATTATCAAACCACTCGCATAAAAAATCCGCCCTTTTACGGGGCGGATTCTAAAAATGCATCTGAGCAAAGCGATCAAAAGTTTTGAGCAGTGAAAATATTCTAGTCAGCAATAAACTCTGCAGGAGCAAGCTCTTTATGACGAGCAGCAAGGTTTTTAGGTGGCTTATATGAAGGACACTGACTAAAGTCAATGTACTCAATATGCTGCATAAGGTCATCAATCATGGCTTCATGATCAAAAGAATTCCATGCCTCAAGAACTTCTCGCATTCTTGCATGAGTCTCAGGACGGCGAGGCATAAACAATGTGCAGCAATCAGGAGCCGTCTGCGTTGAGATATCAAACGTGTTGATATCTTGGGCGCGACGGATGATTTCTTGCTTGTCAGAGCCAATCAAAGGCCTCAAAACAGGTATGGTGACTGCCTCGTTGACAGCAGCAATGTTATCAAGCGTCTGAGAAGCAACTTGACCAAGTGACTCGCCAGTTACCAAGGCTTTAGCGCCCTCAAGCTCTGCAATCTTCTGTGCAATGATGTACATCACGCGACGATACATAATGACACGAAGAGCCTGTGGAACAGCAAGGGAAATCTCACGCTGGTGCTCGCCAAAGGGCACAACATACATTCTGCCAATAAGACCAGCAGGCTCAAGGGCCTCAATGATATCCTGGCACAGATATTCGCTGGTATCGGAAGTCATAGGACGTCCAGAGAAGTGAACAGGAATAACCGTAGCTCCCCTACGACCAACCATCCATGTGGCAACAGGCGAATCTATACCGCTAGAAAGAAGAGACACAACCTTGCCCGCAGTACCAACAGGAAGACCGCCGACACCGTGAATAGATGCAGCGTAAACGTATGCGTTACCCTGAACAACGTGTACATAGACCGTCATATCCGGATTATGCATCTGAACTTTTTTATCAGGAAAATTCTCACAAAGGACTGCGCCTACAAGCTGGTTAATCTCAATGGAATGCTTTTGGATAGACCGTTGAGGAACGACGAGCATGTACTTTCGAAAACGTAGTAAAGTCACCGGACTCCCCAGCGCCTTCACGGCGGCGTTACAAAAACTCCTGCTCATCTAAGCTACAACGATACGCCAAAGAAGCACGTGCAACGCTCAGGAACCTGGGCCACAGCATGTTGCAGCTCTTCAGTTGCTTGTTTATCAGTGGTTTCTACAAGAAGGTAGCCAGAAAGTGAGAAAACCCCCGCCACTGGAAAGTGTCGGAGGGCTCGTCGCAAAATTTGTTACCAACTGATTTTTCAAAAAGTGGATCGGTTCTTACCCTTTAAAACCAATTTCGTGGTAGTGAACCAGACATACTCTTTCAGTCATAACTCTTAGTAAACGATGGTGTTCTCGCCCCTAATTGCCTCGTCAAAAGAATCTTTAACAAAGCCAAGGGTACCGTCGTTAATCTCTTTCATAGCAATAGAGACAGAATCTTTACCACTTGCAACAGTAGTAATGTCATCAAAATCCTGAACAGCGGTTACACGCAGGTGCTGACCGTGAAGCATATTGTTAATATCGCAAGCACGCTTAGAAGCAAGTGAGCAAAGCAAGAATGGATTCTGCTCAGTCTTCTCAAGCAGGCTGTCAATCTCAGGCTTAATAACAGACATTAAAGCTGACCTCCGTCTGATTCATAGTCATCAAAAACTTCCTCGAGCTTGCTCAGAGCAGTCTCAAGGTTGTCGTTCACAATGCAAACAGTATAGTCGTTTGCATGCTCCATTTCACGCGAAGCATTAGAAAGTCTCGTAGAAATGGTCTTCTCGTCTTCTGTACCACGGCCTCTAAGGCGCTGTTCAAGCTCTTCAAATGAAGGTGGCTTAATAAAGACGAGAATGGCGTTGGGATATTGTTTGTGGACCATAAGTCCACCCTGAACGTCAATCTCTAGAACAACAGACTGACCTGCAGAAATCAGGCGATCAACCTCGGATTTGAGCGTGCCATAGCAATGGCCATGAACATGAGCCCACTCAAGGAATTCACCAGCATCAACGCGCTTTTTAAATTCTTCATCGGAGAGAAAATAATACGCAACTCCATCGACTTCTCCTGGTCGTGGAGAGCGCGTAGTAGCCGAAACCGTCAGGCCTAGGTTTGGGCGCTTGTCCCTCAACAGAGAGACAAGCGTTCCTTTTCCTACACCTGACGGTCCAGATACTACAAAAAGTTTGGCTGAACGAGCCACTACTTGGTCAGTGCCTCGAGGAGCTGCTCACGCTGACGAGCGCCAAGGCCCTTAACGCGGCGAGTTGCGGAAATTCCGAGCTCGTCCATAATCTTTGCTGCCTTTGCCTTGCCATAGCCAGGAAGGGACTCGATAAGAGCGGAAACCTTCATACGCTCAGCAATAGGATCGGTAGAATCAAGGACCTCTTTAAGGGAGACCTTACCAGTCTTAACCTTCTCGCGAAGCTCTGCGCGAGCGTGACGAGCCTGAGCTGCCTTCTCAAGTGCTGCCTTACGCTGCTCATCGGTAAGTGTAGGTAGAGCCATTGTTCCTCCAAACATCGTTTTCGTACGTCATATACGAAACTCAATTTAATGTGCCTTTTGCACTTCAGCAAAATAGTTTGCCACATAACACGTTATTTACAAGGGGTTTTTTAATATTTCGGCATTAAAAACCACCTGTTCACCATAATTCCAAAAACTTTTGTTAATTTTTAAGCTCAGAAACGATGGCTTCAAATGCTTCGACTGGATCGTTTGCGCAGGTAATTGGCCTACCAACTACCAATTTGCTTGCTCCAGCCTTAATTGCTGCTGAAGGTGTGGAAATTCTGACTTGGTCGCCCTTCTCGGCACCTTCTGGACGTACTCCTGGGGTCACGATGAGTGCATTTGGCCCCAAAAGCTCTCTCATTTCCTGTGCTTCCTGAGGCGAGCAGACAATTCCGTCAGCACCTGCGTTGTAAGAAAGAGAAGCCAAACGAGCAACCTCGTCCTTAATAGAACCGTCAACGCCAATGGAGTGAAGCGCATCCTCATCCATGCTGGTGAGGACAGAAATGGCCACGAGCTTGGTGCGGCTGGACTCATCAACACCACGCTCTGCGGCAGCCTCTTCTGTACCTTCACGGCCAGCAGCAATCATCTGAGCGGTTCCAGTCCGTGGATGGAAAGGATGTCTGCGCCAGAGAGCGATGCAGAGTGGACAGCGCCCTTAACCTGGAATGGAATGTCATGCACCTTGAGGTCAAGGAACACCTTGAAGCCGCGAGCATGCATCTCGTCCACCATCGAGGGTCCGTAGCGATAAAAGAGTGTCATGCCAACCTTGACCCAGCGTGCATGGCCGGCGAGAAGATCGGTGAGCTCCAAAGCTCTTTCTCTTGTGCAATCAAGCGCAACAATAACGGCGTCGCGTGCCTGCTCGTCTGTTAGCATTCAACAGCTCCAATCAGCTCGTGGATGTCAGATACACCCTGGGACTTTGCCCAGTCAGTAAGCTCGTTCAGGATACGTGAAGCGCACATTGGGTCGTAAAGATTTGCTGAACCAACAGAAACAGCCGTAGCGCCTGCCAGAATAAACTCTGCAGCGTCCTCGCCCGTTTCTACGCCACCAACACCGCAAATAGGAATAGAGACCGCTTGTGCGCACTCCCAGACCATGCGGACAGCAGCATTGTGGCAGAGAGGGCCACTGAGGCCTCCTGTTGGCTTAGAAAGCCTGCTCTTTCTGGTGTGAACATTAATTGACATACCAGGGATGGAGTTGATGAGCGTAAGTCCATCAGCGCCTTCAGCCTCAAAAGCCTTGCCAATCTCGGCAACATTGACAGGAGCCATCTTGACCAAGATAGGTAGCTTTGTCAGAGGACGAACTGCCTTCATAATCTCTGTGGCCTGCTCAGGAGTGCCGCCCAGGGGTTTGCCGCCCTTCTCGAGATTTGGGCAGCTTACGTTAAGCTCAATAGCTGAAATATGTGGATTAAGCTCTTCAAGGCGCTCGACAACATCAATCATCTCTTGGACAGAATGTGCAGCCATCTGCATGATAACGCGCGTACCGCGACCCTCAAGGTCCTTCATGTAGTCATCGGTATGGGCGATAAAATCGTCCACTCCAGGGTTAGCAAGACCAACGCTATTCATCATGCCGCCGTTGAGCTCGCACATACGAGGAGCAGGGTTTCCTTCCCAGGGAACACGAGCGACACCCTTCATAGTAATTGCGCCAAGCAGAGAAACGTCGTAGAAGCCCTCAAACTGCCAGCCATAACCAAAGGTGCCCGCAGCGGTATTGATAGGGTTTTTCATCTGGATGCCGCCCAGATTGACGGCCATTTTTACCTGATCTACCATGCGATCTCCTTTGCCTCAAAGACAGGTCCAACCATGCAAGCAGACGCATAGCCGCCCTTAGCAAGTGGAACATTGCAGGTATTACATGCACCAAAAGCGCAGCTCATCATACGCTCCATAGAAACCTGGCAGGCAACGTTTTGAGCAATTGCCAGCTTGGCCACGCTTCTCATCATAGGCTCAGGACCGCAGGTATAAACGGCATCCCAAACGCCCTGGCTCAAAGGCTCTTCCAAAGCTGCTGTTACAAAACCCTTGATGCCTTTGGAGCCATCATCTGTTGTAACATACACATTCTGTGCGCCTAGCGCGAGAAGGTCCTCTTCTCCAAAGAGTCTCTCGGCAGTTTGTGCACCAATAACCGCGTCAAACTCAACACCAAGCTCAGTAAGCTTGCGCGCTGCAGCGATGATTGGCGTGATGCCCACACCGCCTGCTACCAGTACACTTCTCTTGCTTGAAGCGTTAAAGCGCCAGGGACGACCGCACGGAGCTGTCATGTCGCTGGTGTCCCCTGGCTTCATCTGAGAAAGCCTGCGTGTGCCCTCGCCCACTGTTGCGTAGATAAGCTCCAGTGTATCGGTTGCTTTATCAGCAAGCGAGAAGGACAGTGGAATGCGAAGAATATGGCGCTTATCGCCTGGTACGTTGACGTTTACAAACTGACCAGGTTCCAAGGACTTACAAAGACCTGGTACCTCGAGTTGAGCTCTATACAGATTCTGGGCAACCTGGGTATTGCTCAGAACTATAAAGTCAAATACCTGTACATTTCCACGTAGTGGCATTACTTTTCCCCTCCAGGAACAACTACCACATTGGCAAGAACGCGCTTGCCGTCAACAAACACATCAGTTGCAACGCCATAAAGCTCAGCGCCAATAAAGGCCGAGTTCTTAGACTTGCTCTCAAAATACTCTGGCGTAATCTGAACCTTCTTTTCTGGGTCAAAAAGGGTTAGGTCAGCCTTATAGCCTGCAGCAATCTTAACAGGTTCAAGGCGCAGAATACGACGAGGATTCACGGCCATAGCGCGGACAAGACCAGTGTAAGAAAGTTTGTTGGTGCGCACCATATTGGTGATCATCAGAGGCAGCGAGGTCTCAAGACCAATGCATCCAAAGTAAGAGATTTCCCACTCACAGTCCTTCTCGTGAGCTGCATGAGGTGCATGGTCGGTAACAATGCAATCAACCGTACCATCTGCAACAGCAGCCTGAAGTGCAAGTGCATCCTCAGCGGTTCTGAGTGGCGGATTCATCTTAAGGTTGGTGTTATATGTATCAGTGATGTCATCCTCAGACAAGAAGAGATGGTGAGGGCAAACCTCTGCGGTAACCGGCAGACCTTCCTTCTTGGCGGCGCGTACCAGCTCTGCTCCCCTGCCCGTTGAAATGTGACAGATGTGCAGAGGACAGCCAGTAAGTCGGCAAAGATCAATATCTCTGGAAATCTCCAGCTCCTCGCCAAGTGCCGGCCAACCAAACATACCGAGGCGCGTGCTTGCGCGGCCCTCATTGACAACGCCACCAGCACTGATGGATTCAATCTCACAGTGAGCGGCAACAACGCGATCAAACTGGGAAACGTACTCCATAACGGTACGCATCATACCAGCACTTTGAACGCCGTGCCCATCGTCAGAAAACGCAGAGGCGCCCTCGTCAACCATGTTGCCAATCTCAGCAAGCTCTTGTCCCTTAGAACCCTTAGTCAAAGCACCCATGGGACGCACGTGAATGAGGCCAACCTCATTACCGCGGTCAATCTGGAAGCGAATAGCTGGTCCGTTATCGGTAACAGGATTGGTGTTTGGCATGGTAGCAACATCAGTGAAACCACCATGAACCGCGGCTCTAGAGCCTGTTTCGATGGTCTCCTTGTACTCAAAGCCAGGATCTCTAAAGTGAACGTGCATGTCAACAAGGCCAGGTGTCAGTACCTTACCCTTTGCTTCAATTACAATATCGCCCACTTGAGGTTTAACCGTTGCTGCAACTTCATCAATGGTTTCTCCGTCAATACGAACATCCATTACCGCATCAAGATTAAGCTGTGGGTCAACAACGCGTGCACCCTTAAGCAGAAATGCCATTAAAGTCTCCTCCCAGAAGCAAATACATTTCGGCCATGCGCGTTAAAACGCCTGCATTGACCTGGTCAAGAATACGAGAGCGAACACAATCAGCCACCTCGCTGTTAATTTCCATGCCACGGTTCATAGGACCTGGGTGGCAAATAATTGCTTCGGGCTTCATCAGCTTGCTGCGGCGCTCATCAAGACCCCAAAGCCTGTTATACTCACGGCGAGAAGGAATAGGAGCTCCTTCCATACGCTCCAGCTGCACACGAAGCATATACACGACGTCTACATCTCCAATGACTTCATCAAAGTGCGAAGTCTGATAACAGTCAAACCAACTTGGATCATCTACGTGGAATGTTGGAGGACCGACCAAAACCACCTCTGCCCCCATAGTTTTAAGTGCTGGCACCAAAGAACCAACAACGCGACTGTGAGAAAGATCACCGACAATAGCAACCTTAAGACCATCAAGATGTCCAAAGTTCTTGCGGATAGTATAGAGGTCAAGCATTGCCTGAGTTGGGTGCTGATGCTTACCGTCACCCGCATTTATAACCACCGCATCAGTATTCTCAGTAATCTTCTGTGGTGTACCTGCAAGTCTTGCGCGGCAGATAAACATATCAACGTTCATAGCGTCGATAGTCTGGATGGTGTCTGCCAGCGATTCACCCTTAACAACAGATGAAGTTGAGCCTCCCATATTTAGAGCATCAGCAGAGAGACGCTTCTCGGCAAGTTCAAATGAGGAACGAGTCCTGGTAGAAGGTTCCAAAAAAAGATTTACGATGGTACGACCACGAAGTGCTGGCACTTTTTTGATGTCTCTGTTGTTCACAGCCTCAAATGACTGAGCGGTATCAAGAATCTGCTGGATATCATCATGAGTCAGACTGTTTGTATCAATCAAATGTTTAACTGAAAGCATTAGTTTTCTCCCTCAATAAAAGGATTAGAGTAGTCAGCTTCATACAACAAAACACAGTCCTGACCATCAATTTCTTTAACATTTAAACTGACTACCTGGCACTTTGATGAAGGAATGTTCTTTCCTACATAGTCAGGTCTAATGGGAAGCTCGCGACGTCCACGGTCAACTACCACAGCTAGCTGAACACGTTCAGGACGACCGTAATCAATAAGAGCATCAAGCGCTGCCCTGATAGTTCTTCCAGTCTGAAGAACGTCATCTACCAGCACAATACTTGTGCCCGAAATATCAAAATCAATATTAGTTGCGTGGAGTACTGGTGCAATATTTCTTCTAAAATCATCGCGATAAAAGCTGATATCAAGTGAGCCAACTTTTGGCTTACATCCAGTAAAACTCAAAATCTTTTCCGCAAGACGAGAAGCCAAAACTTCTCCACGTCGAATAATGCCTACCAGAACAACGTTTTCAATTGAATTGTTATTCTCAACAATTTCGTGAGCAATTCGTGTAAGCATGCGGTCCAAGGACTTCTCATCCACAATAAGAGAGTGTGAACCTTCTTGAGCCATAGCGCCTCCAATAAAAAAGATACCTCACCTGACTAGGCACAAGGTATCCAAAAGGCAAAAATATGACTATGAGCCTTACGGGTATCTCGTACCACATTTAAAGACACACATATTGTACTCGTATAGGACCTAATTTGAGGTTAGAAATTTTAATTATCTCTTGAGATGCTCGTAAGCTTCACAAACTTCATCTACAGGACCAAGCATGCGCTGTTTACCTTTCTCAATCCAAATGGCGCGGTCACAAATGCGTTGGACCAGGTCAATGGAGTGAGAAACCAGAAGAACCGTAACATTATTTGAAGCAACCAACTCTTTGATGCGATTCTCGCACTTTGCTGGAAGAGAAAATCTCCTACCGAGAGCGTCTCATCAACAATAAGCAGGTCGGGCTCTGTGACCGTAGCAATTGCAAAAGCAATACGTGCCACCATACCCGACGAGTAATTCTTGAGTGGCATATCCATAAAGCCCTCAAGCTCAGCAAACTCAACAATCTGATCAAAGTGCGAGTCAATAAATTCCTTTTTGTAACCAAGAAGAGCGCCGTTAAGATAGATATTCTCTTTAGCTGTCAGTTCCATGTCAAAGCCAGCGCCAAGCTCAATAAGAGGCGCAATAGTACCCTTGACCTCGCAAGTTCCCTTAGAAGGCTCAAGTACGCCCGCAATGATTTTAAGCATGGTAGACTTACCAGAGCCGTTAGTACCCACCAGGCCGAATGCCTCGCCGCGCTTTACCTCAAACGAGATGTCATCAAGGGCTTTGAACTCCTTAAAGGCTACCTCACCACGAACAAAGGCAATAAAGTACTCTTTCAGCGAGTTGAACTGCTCTGAAGCAATATTAAAGATCTCTGAAACACCGTTTACTGCAACAACGGTCTCTGCGTCTTCAGATGGAAGCGGTGGACGCATAAAATCGTTATCACCAGCAACAACTACCCAGGCAGTAACTGTCTGAGGGTTGTTGAGGCTATCAAATGCATCAATATAGAGATGATAGCGACCAGGCTCAGTAAACGTAAACGTCCACGAGGTGTCTGTGATTGAACCACCAAACTGGTGCTCCGTGGTGTCCCAGAAACCCTCATCCCAACGATCGTACAGACTCCACACATAGTTGAATCGGAAGCCCTCAGGGTCTGCACCAATAATTTTAGGAGTTGCAGTTACAGTCTCTCCTGCACGAATCTCGTGCGTATCCAGAGAAACCTGAACTGACCAGCCTAATTCTTTATTTGGTGACTCAGACATACAACTCCTCTAATCAACTATTGCCTGAACAGTATAGCTGATTATGACGAGAAACCCGACTTTTTAAGAGACTTCTCTACTTCTGTGGTGCAGCTGTGGTGGTACGAACGATAAGCTTTGGAGCAATTCTAATTGCTTCAGGTTCATAACCCGCCTCAGATGCACGTATTGCATGCTCAAGTGCCACACGACCGCGCTCTAGGAGATTAAAGCGCACGGTGGTCAAAGAGAAGTTTGGCAGATAGTCTTCAAGAGAGTCGTCAACACCAACAATGCTTACATCTTCTGGCACACTCAGTCCCACTTCTTCAAATGCCGCAATGATACCTAATGCCATCTGGTCGTTTGCTGCATAGACCGCAGTAAAATCACGAGTTTCTCGCAGTTTTTTACCAATTTCATAGCCGCTGTTGGCAGTCCAATCGCCAGCTAAAGGCTCAACGATTTCTAGACCGTACTCAGCCATGGTGTCGCGCCAGCCCTTCTCGCGAAATTGCGAGTCAATAGAGTAAGAAGGACCTGCTACGAAGCGAATATTGCGATGACCCTGCTCATAGAGGTGGTCTATAACTAGCTTAGAGCAACCGTACTGGTCTGAGTCAACAGTGGTGCAGTAAGGATGCTCGTGCATGGTAAGAAGCACTGTTCCAAGGCCTGGTTGTGGCACAAATGATTCAAAGTCTGATGCCATAAGACTCATACTGATAATCATGCCGTCAACAGGAAGATTAGACATACGATAAGAAATGTCCTGCAGACAGAGGCCGTCGTCAGAGCCTTTCTCAATCATCGTAATTGCATATTCATGCTCACGAGCAGCGGAAACAATGCCATCGAGGGTTGCCAAGTTACCAAACTCACGAATGTCGTACAGACAGAGTCCCACCGATTGATACGAACCAGACCTCAATGACCTACCTGCAAAGCTTGGCCTAAAGCCCATGGACTCCATTGCGGCCTGGACTTTTTCACGCGTTGCCTTGCTCACGTTTTGAGCGCCATTAGCAACACGAGAAACGGTCTGCTGAGAAACGCCAGCGGCTTGCGCAACATCAGCCATTGAAACAGAGCGTTTATTTGAGCTAGAACTATGCGAGCGAGTCACGAATTCCTCCGATTATCTGCTTGTTTACGTACTCATACTAACAGGCAGACTCACATAACGCGATAAAATTGCATATATAGCAGCAAATTAAACGCTCACGGTAAAAAAATAACCGTTCAGCGAGAAGGACTTTTGACCTGCGCTCTAACCGTTTGCCCCCGCAAAGATACCACTGACTGAAAACTTAATAATTTCCTGTTAATTCGTTATGAGTACGTTAACATAGTATATGTAATGCACTATGAGTAGTATCTCGGAGGTATCCGATGATTGATGTTCGACCTTTTGATAGTTTTGTTAACTCCCCTGCTGCGCTTACATATACTATTCGCGGCGCCCATTCATCAATTAAACTAAGCAATTTTGGTGCCACCATTCTGGGCATTTCAGTTCCAGATGTTTATGGAACACAGGCAGATGTAGTTCTTGGGTATAGCCTATTTGATCTGTATTTAGATAACCCCGCCTGCTTTGGTGCCTCCATTGGACCTTCTGCTAATCGTGCAGATAAAGCAGAGATTCCACTTAATGGTGTTATCTATCATCTTCCTAAAAACAACGGTCCAGACAACCAAAATAACCTGCATACTGATTTGGTTGCTGGCATCCATAAGCGCATTTGGCAGGCAGAAATTGATGAAGCTCAAAATACGGTAACCTTCAGCATTGACTTGGTAGATGGAGAATATGGACTACCAGGAAACCGCCACATTACCGCAACCTATAAGCTTGTTGAAGAGAGCACGCAGTCAACGGTAAATCTTACGTATACCTGCACAACCGATGCTGCAACATTTGTAAACATGACTAACCACGTATACTTCAACCTTAATGGTCATGATTCTGGAGATGTCTGCGGTCATAGTCTGACCATTCACGCAGATTCGTATCTGCCTCTACGAGAAGACTCGATTTCCGCGGGAACCATAGATTCTGTTGCAGGAACTCCCTTTGATTTTCGAACGCCTAAGACCATTGGTAAAGATCTTAATGTAGAAAACGAGCAGCTCAACATTGCCCGTGGCTATGATCATTGCTTTGCTATTAACAACTATGAAAACGGTCAGTTGCGCCCCGCCCTTCTCGCCACATCAGAAAGCGGACGCTCGCTTGAGATTCAAATTACCGCTCCAGGTGCTCATCTTTATACCGGCAACTGGATTGATGAGGCACGTGCAAAAGACGGCGCTATTTACAAGCCCCAGGCTGGTTTTGCATTTGAGAGCGAGTTTTATCCAGATTGTGCTCACCATGCAGAGTGGCCTCAGCCCACATGCACGCCTGAGCAGCCATACAGCTCACAGATTGTTTATCGATTCTTTTAAGGTACCTAGCTTCACAGCATCACAGGGAAAGGAACACCATGGCTCACACGTTTGACGAGAAAACCACAGCTCAGCTCAATCGCGCAAAAGAGCACTTTGAGCAAATGTTCGGAAAGCTGACCGCTATCTTGCAGTACATGCGCCTGGTCGCTCCGAGATTGCTGGTAATCACACTGATCACGAGGGTGGTCATGTTATTGCCGGCGCCCTAGACGTTGCTATTGACGCTATTTGCGCACCTAATAACCTGGGCGTTATTCGTGTTGCCAGCGTTGGATACGATCCTTTTGAGGTAGATTACAAAAATCTAGAGCCTTCAGAGGATGAGTTCCTTACCACTAAGGCCATCGTTCGCGGCATGGCTGCAAACCTGGTCAAACTTGGCTTTGAGCCAACTGGTTTTGACATGGCAGTAGTAAGCGACGTACCTGGTGGCGGTGGACTTTCTTCCTCTGCTGCTTTTGAGGCTGCAGTAGGTCGCGCAATGGAAGCACTCTGGGAAGGCGGCGCCGAGATTTCTGCGGTTAAGCTTGCTCAGATGAGCCAGAACACAGAAAACGTTTACTTTGGCAAGCCGTGTGGCCTTATGGATCAGCTTGCTGTTTGCCTTGGCGGCCTTGCCTTTATGAACTTTGAAGATTCCTCAGAGCCCAAGGCAGAAAAGCTGGACCTTAACTTTGAGGATTACGGCTACGCCCTCTGCCTTGTTGATGTTGGCTGCGACCATGTTGCCTTCACTGATGAATACGCAGCGGTCCCTGTTGAGATGCAAAAAGTTGCAGCAGCCTTTGGCAAGGCTCGCCTCTCTGAGGTTCCGGTTGAAGACTTCCAGGCTCGCGTTAATGAGCTGCGAGAAGAGCTTGGAGACCGCGCACTTCTCCGTGCTATCCACTACTGGTACGAGAATGACCTGGTAGATAAGAGATGGGCAGACCTCCAGAACTCTGATATTGAGTCCTTTATTGCGCTCACCAACGCTTCTGGCGCAAGCTCCGGCATGTACCTGCAGAACGTTTCTACTTCTGGCTCGTATCAGCCAGCTATGCTTGCCCTCGGTTTGGCCGAGAGCATCTTAAAAGGTTCTGGCGCCGTTCGCATTCACGGTGGCGGTTTTGGTGGCTCTATCCAGTGCTTTGTTCCTCTCGCCCTTGTCGAGACCTTCATTGCACAGATGAACCAGTGGTTTGGTGAAAGTGCCTGCCGTCACTACGCCATCTCTGACCAGGGAGCTTGTGCACAATGGCTGTAGCAGACAATGAAAGTGCTCTTTACATTCAACAGCTTGTTGTATATGCCTGTGAGCGTGGTCTCATTCAAACCGATGATCTGACCTGGTGTTATAACGCGCTGTTGGACATGCTTTCGTACGAAGGTCCCGCTCCTGTTAAGCCTTGGGAGAAGATTGACCTGGCGTCGTTTGATCTTGACCAGACACTTGCCGAGCTTGCACGCTTAGCTGTTGCTCACGGTCTTGCCGAGAACACCCAGAGCGGCGAAGACTCTTTTGCCATGCGCGTCATGGGCCTTCTGCTGCCAAAGCCTTCCGAGGTGGCGCACCATTTCAATGAGCTGTACGTTGCCGAGGGACCTCGCGCCGCAACTGACTGGTTCTACACACTCTGCTGCGATGCAGGCTATGTCAGAAGAAGCGCCATCGCTAGGAATATCACGTGGACTACCCCAACTACCTGGGGAGACTTAGAGATTACTATCAACCTCTCCAAGCCCGAGAAAGATCCTCGTGAGATTGCCGCAGCTAAAACAGCTCAAAACACTTCTGGCGAGAAGTACCCCGCATGCCAGCTCTGCCTTGATAATGAGGGCTATTCTGGACGCGGCGCTTCGTCTGGTGCAGGCGCTCATCCTGCCAGGCAGAACCTGCGCATCATCCCCATTGAGCTCAACCAGCATCGTTGGGGATTCCAGTACAGCCCGTATGCGTATTTCAACGAGCACTGCATTGCCATGAACTCGGATCACATTCCTATGCACATTGATCACGAGGCGCTCGTCAATCTCTTTGACTTTGTGGACAGATTCCCCCACTACTTTATTGGCTCTAATGCCGACCTGCCTATTGTGGGTGGATCGATCCTCTCGCACGATCACTATCAGGGCGGACGTTACGAGTTCCCTATGATGCGCGCGGAAGTTGCGGAAGAGTTTGAACTCAAGCAGTTCCCCGAGGTAGCGGGCGCAATTCTTAAGTGGCCGCTCTCTGTCCTCCGCCTCTCCTCTACCAGTCGAGAAGAAGCGCTCAAAGCTGCAGAGTTTATCATCACCGCATGGCGCACCTATACCGACGAATCCGTCTCTGTTTTTTCGGAAACTGACGGCGAGCCCCATAACACGGTTACCCCTGTTGTTCGCAAGCTTGAAGATGAGACTTACGAGGTCTTTCTTGCGCTGCGCTGCAACGTTACCAGCGAAAAACATCCGCTTGGCATCTTCCATCCACATGCCGAGTATCACCACATCAAGAAAGAAAATATCGGCCTCATCGAGGTTATGGGCCTTGCCGTGCTTCCACCTCGTCTTGTGCCAGAGCTCAATAAAGTTCAGTCTGTTATGGAGCAGTGCCTGGCAAATGGCAAGAAAGCTAACGCAGTCTACGGACAGCTGACTACGGATTCCACCACCATCTCTCACGCCGATTGGGCGCGCCAGATCTACGCTAAGTTGCTTGAGCAAGGAGACGGTTCTAGCAAGGATGCCGACAGCGACCTGCACACGGACAGCTCCCCGAAGAAGGACATCTCTTCCCTCTCGTCTGAGCAGCTCAAAAAGTACATCTACGACGAAGTTGGCATTGTCTTCTCGCACGTCTTAGAGGACGCCGGCGTTTCAAGTGGGACGAAGAAGGACGAGCAGCACAGCATCGCTTTATCGAGTCTCTGTAGCTGCTGCCGCCCGCAGGTTCGCGCGCCACAACGAGCCGCAGCTCACGATGTTCCACGAGCAATAGCGTATCTTGCAATCGTAAAATTCACCTAGCAAGAGGGCCGAGAAAATCGGCTCTCTTGTTTTTTACCGCCATACCGTCACCCAACGACGGTTGAACAACGAGCAAGCACAGCAAAGTCAGATATTCTGTTGGATGTGGGGTCTGATTTGACCCTTCTAACACACCTATGTCGGATAATCTGTCGCAGATGGCTCTACTCAATGCCCTAGCCACACCTACGTCAGATAATCTGCATGTATCGAGAAGCCCGACCACAGTAAAGTCGGATAATCTGTCGATAGTTAACATATTTTCCGACATAGGTGTGTTATTTCTCTTTAAAACTGCAGAATATCAGTCATAGGTGTGCTCTCAGGGTCAAAAATTGCAGATTATCTGACATAGGTGTGTTGCAAAAATTCTAAAAGGGCATATGTCTAAATTGATACCGCATTTTACCAGCTAGTTTGTAAATTTCCCGTAAAGGCACTTTTCCTTAACGTGCAAGCGCTGTCTTTCGCCAAAAAAAGAGGCGTCTACGTAAGTAGACGCCTCGAAACTTGCACGTAGTAGCACGCTTTTCCGCTCGCCGCTGCGTTTCCGCACTTGCGGCGCATGTCCGCGGTCCGCGGCGCGCGGCGCGGGGAGCGCTGGCTACTTCTTCTGAACGTACTTCAAGCAGTCAAGGGTGACAGCGGTCAGAATAATAACGCCCGAGAAGACAAACTGAAGATTGGTATCGATACCAAGAATGGTCAGTGCATACGTCAGTGCAGTGAAGATAAGAACACCCACGGTAACACCGGAGATCTTACCAATACCACCGGTGAACGAGACGCCACCAACAACGCAGGCTGCGATTGCGTCCATATCCCAACCCTGGCCGTAAGCTGCGGAACCAGAGCCGACCATACGCATGCACTCGAGCCATGAACCAAATCCGTAGAGGATACCAGCCATAACAAAAGCGCCAACCATAACTCTAAAGACAGAGATACCGGAAACAGCTGCTGCCTCAGGGTTTCCACCTACAGCATAGAGGTTCTTACCAAAGGTGGTCTTGTTCCAGATGAACCAAACAATAGCGATAGCTGCGATTGCCCACAAAATAATTGATGGGAATTTGCCAATTCGTGGAATGACCATATCTGGAATAGATGGCTCGATAGCACCAAAAGAAACACCCTTTGTTGCATAGGTAACAATACCAAAGATAATCAGCATGTTAGCCATGGTCGAGATGAATGGGTGCATCTTAAACTTAGCAGTAAAGAAGCCAGCGATACTGGTAAAGCAGGTGCAGAGAACAATACAAGTAACCAGAGCCATGATGATTCTGACAGGAATTGGAATACCAGTGAGGTCAAACGTGATACCAAAGACCTGACCAGTATTGATGCCCTGGTGCATGATGATGGTTGAAGCGGTCATGCCCATACCAACCATACGACCAATGGAAAGGTCAGTACCGGTAAGCAGAATCAATCCAGCTACACCAAGAGCCAAGAACATTCGAGGCGATGCCTGCTGAAGAATGTTGATGACGTTGGAGTATGTCAGGAGCTGAGTGCCCTTAACTGCTGGAGTAATGATACAAAGGGCAATAAACACCAGGAGAATAACAATGTACAGGCCGTTCTGAAGCAGGAATGAACGGGTGTTGAAGGTGTACTTGTAGTTCTCCCACTTCTGAGCCTGAGACTCCAGTGGAGTGAACTTAGACATCCTGAGAAGGTCGATGAGGTGATACTCATGACTAAACGCATTATGAGCACGGTCTTTAATGCGCTGAAGGTCTTTCTGATAGTTGACCTTAGCATCAAACTGACGGTTCTTATAGACGTACTTCTCGTCCTTGATTTCCTGAGCATCAGAAGTCTTGCTGACGGCCTCTTCATGCTCCTTCTTAAGGCGCTCGAGAGCTGCAGCGTAGTTCTGCTTAGCCTGCTCCTTCTCGATAGCACAGCTAGCCTTTACAGGCTCCATGTACTCGCTCTTGTAGTGCTCCTTGAGATAAGCCTCGGCCTCTGCAATAAGCTTGGAGACCTGAGCGCTGTTCTCGGACTCTACCTTCTTTGCAAGCTCCAGCTCAGCCTTGTAGCCCTCGATAAGCGTGTTGCGCTCTTCGGCGGAGATAGACTTATCGCGCTTTGTTGACTCAATAGCACTCAGTGTTGAAATTACTTTGTTGGTACCATTTGCGCGAAGCTCATCAATCTGAGCCTGAATGGAACCAATCTTCTGATCAATAGGCTTTAGCAGCTCTTTTTCCTGCTCGGCCGTCAGAACAGATCCACCTGTTTTTGGCATTTGTATCATCCTCTCCTACAGGTACTTTGCGCTGAGGCGCAGGAGTTCTTCTTGATTTGTCTCGTTGGTATTTACGATGCCCGAGAGCCTGCCGTTGGACATAACGCCAATACGGTTGGTAATTCCCAAAATCTCTGGCATCTCCGAAGAGACTACGATAATAGTGGTACCGCTCTTAGCCATATCAATAATGAGCTGGTAGATCTCATATTTAGCACCAACATCAATACCACGAGTAGGCTCGTCCATCAGGAAAACCTGAGGATAGCGCTCGAGCCACTTACCAAAAATGACCTTCTGCTGATTGCCACCAGAAAGACTTGAAATCAAGTCTGATGGACCTTGAGCCTTGGTATTCATAACCTTGAGCTCGTTGACGGTAGCCTTAGTCATCTTAGGATCAGAAAGGATTGGACCAGACTTGTACTGGTTCAAGTTTGCAATGGTTGTGTTAAACGTCAGGTCGCCCTTAAGGAATAGGCCGTTTGCTTTACGCTCCTCGGTAATCATGGCAAAGCCGTGATCCATTGCCTCTGCAGCTGTCGAGAAGTTCATAAGGTGTTCGTTGACGTAGACACGACCGGCAGCTCTTGTTCTTACACCAAAGATTGTTTCCAGAAGCTCAGTTCTACCAGCGCCGACAAGACCATACAGGCCAAAAATCTCACCCTTCTTTACATCAAAGGTGACGTCTTGAAGGTATGGCTCATATTTAGTTGAAAGGTGCTGAATAGAAAGATACGTCTTACCAGGTGTGTTAGTAACATCTGGGAAGCGATTCTCAAGTGAGCGGCCGACCATTGCCGAGATAAGCTCATTCATGTTGGTCTCATTTGAGCGCTTGGTCATAACAAGCTTACCGTCACGAAGAACTGAAATGTCGTCGCAAATCTCAAAGATCTCATCCATCTTGTGAGAGATGTAGACCAAAGAAATTCCCTGCTCTTTGAGCATGTGAATCATCTCAAAGAGTTTCTCGACCTCTTGGGTCATAAGTGAAGAAGTAGGCTCATCAAGAACAATAATCTTAGCGTTGTAAGAAATTGCCTTTGCAATCTCGCACATCTGACGCTGAGATACTGACATGTTCTTCATAGGCTGTGTCAGGTCTACGGTCATACCAAGACGCCTGAAGAGCTCGTTAGCCTCTTTTTTCATGCGTCCCTCGTCGACAACACCCATTGCATTAACGGGATAGCGACCAAGGAACAAGTTATCTACAACATTTCTATCGAGGCACTGGTTAAGCTCCTGGTGAACCATTGCGACGCCATTCTCAAGTGCGTCTTTTGGTCCAGAGAAATTAACCTCTTTGCCATCAAGAAATATCTTGCCTTCATCTTTTTGATACGTACCAAACAGGCACTTCATCATGGTAGATTTGCCTGCGCCGTTCTCTCCCATAAGACCCATAACGGTTCCACGGCGTACGTTCATTGAAATGTGATCCAGAACGCGGTTACGTCCAAAGGACTTGCTCATTCCATCAATTGTTAGAACGATATCGTTTCTGTATCTGCCATGTAATCACCCCTTATCTCGCTAAGTTATTGCGCTTATTCGCGAGAACACCGGAGGAGAGCAGGTGTCTCCCCTCCGGTATTGTTTCGTGCTATCGACTACTTAATTACTTAAGCAGCTGGGTATAGGAAGAACCGTTGTCGGTCTTAACCATGTTGAATGCAAATGCATCGTACTCGTCAGGGTTGCCAAGACGGTTGGTAATGTTGGACTCAGTCTGGCCGTCGCCTGCGATGAACTCAACGTTGAGGTTGAGCAGTGGAGCATACTTCTTGAGCAGTGGTACATAGGTTGAACCAAGGAAGTTGTCGCCAGAGTTGTAGGTGTTGAGCCAAACCTTCTTCTCTGGGTGCTTGTCTGCGCTCAGCTGAGCGGAAGCATCCTTGTAAGTAGTGGTTGCGTCAAGGTTATCCTTGTAGTTCTCAGCGGTAACTGCAAGGTTGAGAGCGTAGTAAGAACGCTGCTCTGCAACATACTTGTAGTCCTTGGAGTCAATCTTATTGCCAGCATCGTCTGCGGACTCAATGCCGGTGTTGATATCAGCGCCGTCAAGAGCGTTGCGGAGCAGACGGAGAGTCAGGTAAGCCTGAACATCTGGGTGCTGGGAAATGGTGCCTGCATAGCCGTCAGCAATAGCTGCAACAGCGTCAGAGTTAGCGTCGTAACCAAAGGTTGGGACCTTCTGAGCCTTTGACCATGCGTTGAAGATGGACATGCCCATACCGTCGTTGTTGGAAACAACAACATCAATCTGATCGCCGAAGGAAGAAGACCAAGCAGCAATTGCATTACCAGCGGTTGCAGCATCCCATGTTGCACCAGCGGTATTCTTCATCTCCTGAGAAGCAAGCTCACGGATGGTGTAGGACTTGCCGCCGACCTCAAGCTTGCCGTCCTGAACAACAGAAGCGGAGCCATCGGTGTTGGTGCCTACTGGATCGGAAATAATCTTACCGTCCTTCTCGATGCCAGTACCAAGTGCCTTACGGACACCACGAGTACGAGCGATAGAGTCATTGTGACCAATGTCACCAATTGCAAGAACGTAACCAATGATGCCGTCCTTGTTGCGATCAAGCTCAGCTGCGTGAGCCTTGATGTAATCAAGAACCATCTGGCCCTGGAGCTCTGCACCCTGAACTGCATCAAAGCCAACGTAATAGGTGTCTTTGTTGAAGTTAAGAGTGTTTGTATCAAGCTCACCGGTTGAGCTGTTAGAAGGCTGACGGTTGAAGAAGACAACAGGCTTATCCTTGTTCTCTACCTTTGCATCTTTAGCGCCTTCCTCTTTTTTCTCGCTAGGTGCGCAAGCTGCAAGAACGCTAGATCCACCAACGCTAAGAACGCCCAGACCACAGAACTTTAGAAAACTGCGACGAGACACATCCATAGTAGTGACCTTTCTCATTTGTTATGCCTTTTGCATAACACTGACCTTAATGAGTACGTTAACAAATCTCATCACAGCTCTTTGTGAGATGTCGCTCAACGGTTGCAGAAATACCGTAAGCGTTATGTTTTGTACCTTTTACGGTGTCAATTTTGAAGTTTTTGAGGATAAATAAAGAAAAATCGGTCAAATGACCAAATTGTCGAGAAAATCGTCCTCTTCAAATCAGCATATAAAAAAATCTGCCTAATGCGAGAAAAGCAGAACGGTTCTTTAAACAAAAAAGACCAGGCATTGCCTGGTCTTGAAAATTCTGGCTCCCCGAGCAGGATTTGAACCTGCGACACGCTGATTAACAGTCAGCTGCGCTACCGCTGCGCCATCGGGGAATATGTGTGCTTCTCAGCGGTGTTTAAGTATAGAGAGACATTCCAAACCATGCAAGCATTATTTAGAAAAAATTTATTCAAATTCCTCTTGCACAATCTCACACACCTAAACCAAGAAGCTACTCCTCCATGTAGTCCTTAAGACGACCGGACCTAGAAGGATGACGAAGCTTTGCCAAGGTCTTGGACTCAATCTGACGAATACGCTCACGCGTAACGCCAAACTCCTTGCCTACCTCTTCAAGGGTACGAGGATGACCGTCCTCAAGACCAAAGCGGAACTTAATAACCTTACGCTCACGATCAGCAAGGCCGTCAAGAACCTGCTCAAGCTGCTCACGAAGCATTGAATCAGAAGCTGCATCTGGTGGAGCAACAGCTGAAGAGTCCTCAATAAAGTCTCCAAGCTGGGAATCTTCTTCTTCACCAATAGGCGTCTCAAGAGAGACGGGCTCCTGGCTAATCTTCTGAATCTCGCGGACGCGATCGGGAGACATACCCATTTCTGCGCCAATCTCTTCTGGAGAAGGATCTCTACCAAGATCTTGCAGAAGCTGACGCTGAACACGGATAAGCTTATTGATGGTCTCTACCATGTGAACAGGAATACGAATGGTACGAGCCTGGTCTGCAATAGCACGGGTAATTGCCTGGCGAATCCACCATGTAGCATATGTTGAGAACTTAAAGCCCTTGGTGTAGTCGAACTTCTCGACAGCACGAATAAGGCCCAGGTTACCTTCCTGGATAAGATCGAGGAACAGCATGCCACGGCCAACATAACGCTTAGCAATTGAGACAACAAGACGAAGGTTTGCAGAGATAAGCTGCTGCTTAGCGTCAAGTCCTACGGACTCAATACGCATAAGGCGGCGCTGCTCGGCACGGTTGAGCTCGATGAGGCCATCCTCAAAGTCCTCCAGCTTCTGGGAAGCCGCAGTACCTGCCTCAATCTTCATAGCAAGGTGAACCTCTTCTGATGCAGTAAGCAGGTCTACCTTACCAATCTCTTTAAGATACATGCGGACAGGATCGCCGGTAAGCATAACCGTGGTGGTATCTGAGCGACGAGCACGAGCGCGAGAAGAACGTTTGGCTTAGAGACTTTTGCCTTAGAAACAGAGCGGAGAGCCTCTTTGACCTCACGCGCCTCATTTACGGCATCAAAATCTTCATCATCTTCATCTTCAAAATCAGATGAATCATCCAAGTCATCATCGGATGAAAAATCATCCTCTACGGCGTCATCTTCAATGGCGAAAGAAACGGTTGCTTCAGATGCGGTAGTAATCTCTACACCTTTAACGCGCAGCGAATCGTACAGATCAGAAAGCTCATCATCGTTAACGTCAACGTCACGAATGGCAACCTGAATATCGTCTTCGCTGATACTACCGTTAGACTTTGAAGAACTTACCAGATCATCAACAATTTTAGTAAGCTCATCTGAGAGTTTGACCTCGTCATTTGCCTTTTTTGCAGCCACAAATATCCTTTCGATAGATTAGCGCAAATCTTTATACCCAAAAGTTTCTCTACCTAATCAAACTACTCATTTTAATTTATAAAAAATCAGATGAGTAGCATCCCCATAAAATGAGTATTTTCTACTGCCCCGAAGTAAGCCTCTTGCCTAGCTCAAGCGCTCGTGTCTGAAGCTCCTGCGCAGCAGCAAGTTGCTCTTCAGCAAGTGTTCCGCTTGAAGACTCCCCTGCATAAGAACTGGAGCGCAGATTTGATCGAATTTCTCGCAATTTGCGCTGTACCGAGTAGTAGTCAACAGTATCCACAATAAACTCAAGCGAGCGACGTGTATCGGAGTTGCCCTCAGATATCACGCGACCAGAAGAAAGAATAGCTGCCGCATTTGGCTCAACAGCTGCAGCCGCGGCAACAACCTGCGCCGGCGTAGCGCCCTCTGGAGTAGCAAGCATGGCCCATGCCATGGTTTGATGGCGAGCATCAGCCCACACAAAGTCTGCAATGCGGTCTTGATATTCTCGCACCAAGGACAGATTTGTTGCCATAGCGCTTAAGAGCTCAAGCTCTGAGTTAACCTGCCTGCGATCTTCTGCGGAGAGACCCTGTGAGCCTCGTGGCTCATACGTATCAGCAGAAACACTATACGATGAAGGATCATCATACGGAGACACCTCGTCATACGGTGGAACATCATCGTATGAAGGACCCTCGGTATAAGCTGGAGTTTTAGCAGCTGAGTTATATGAAGAGGTGTGGGCATTCTTCTGAGGCTGTTTGCGCACCATCTTTGAAGTGCGCGAATCTGACGCGTCGTCTTGAATAGGCGCGGCCTTAATTGCGCGCTTTGCTTCCTCAACATCAATATGAAGCAAATCAGACACACGAAGTGCATACTCGCTCAGCAGCACCGATGTCTTGAGCGGGGCCAACAGAGACGCTAAAGCCTCAAGCGCTTTAACTCGACCACCGGGCACGGATAAATCAAACTGAGCGGTTGTGGCATCAAAGACAAAGTCCATAAGCGGACGAGCTGCATCTAAGATAGGACGTAGCTTATCTGCACCTGATTCGGCGAGAAACTCCATGGGGTCCTGGTTATTTGGCAAAACAACACAAAGAAACGCAGCGGTTGTTTTATCGATAAATTTAATGGCACGAGCAGCAGCGTGTTGACCTGCAGCATCACCGTCAAACATGCAAATGATTTTGCGTGCACGCTGGCGATCGATGAGTTTGACGTGCTCAGACGTAAATGCAGTGACCTAGAGCTGCCACAGTGTTGGTAAAACCAGCCTCATGCATGGCAATAACGTCAGTGTAGCCCTCGCAAATAATGGCCTCGGACTGAGCTGCAATAGTCTCTTTTGCAACATCGTAGGCAAAGAGGTGTTTACCTTTATTAAAGACAGAAGTGTCCCTGGTATTAAGGTACTTAGGAGCGTTTTCTACCTTTTTAGTAATTCGACCGCCAAAAGCAATAGTTCTTCCCTGCTCATCATGAATAGGAAACATCACTCGATCATAGAACCAGTCGCTGATGCGACCGTTACGCTCGACAGCAAGGTTTGCAGCAATCATCTCTTGCGTGGTATAGCCACATTTACGCAGGTGCGCAACAAGCGCGCCTCTGCCAGGGGCATATCCCAGCTTCCAGCGCTTGCAGACAGCCGCTCCAAATCCGCGACCAGAGAGATATGCACGCGCCGCCTCAGGACCTTCTCCCCTTCCGCGCATAAGCATGGAGTGGAAGTAATTCTCGGCCTCGGTAAGGCACTCAATTAAGCGATTCTTGCGGGGACCCTTAGAAACATGAGCCTCTTCTGTAAGGGTAATTCCGGCTTTATCGGCAAGATATCTGATAGCGTCAGGAAAATCTAGATTTTCTCGCTTCATGACATAGCTAAAGACGTCTCCACCTTCGGAGCAAGCGCCAAAGCAGTGCCAGAGACCCGTAGAAGGATTTATCTTGAATGAAGGGCTTTTTTCTTGGTGGAAAGGACAGCATCCCCAATAGTCCTGACCTCGGGGTTTTAGCTCAACTGTCTCGGAAACAAGCGTGACAAAATCTGTGGCTTGTCTTACGCGCTCTTTATCTTCGTCAGTTATCATCTTCCACCTCCCCGTTTCCTAAGTTATATGAAGTCGTACCCAGATTCTGGGCTACCCAATCTATATTTCCACGGACGGCGCATTTGAGCTCTTCAAGTGAATCAAATTTTTTAGATTCCCTCAGTCTCTTCACAAATACCGTTTGAACCTGCGAGCCATATAAGTTACCGCTAAAACCTAGGAGGTTAGCTTCAAGTAAAGGTCCTGTTTGAGACTCAAATGACGGAGCTTTTCCCACATTAACCGCAGCGGGCCATGCTGTTGCACCGTGAACCACATAGCACGCATACACGCCATCTTGAGGAATGCAATCACGCAGGTCAAGCGAAACATTTGCAGTTGGAAAACCAAAACCAGTACCCTGGCCTCGACCGTGCTTGACTACGCCGCTCACAAAGTGCCAGCGGCCCAACAGGCTTGCTGCTTCCTCAACTTTACCCTGCTCAAGCAAGTCCCTAATGCGAGTTGCAGAGATTTTCTGTCCACCTGAGCAAAAGAGCTCATGGGCGTGAACTTCAAAGCCGTGTTGACGTCCAAGAGAGGCAAGTAACGCGCTTCCTTCAGCTCCTTGTGCGCCCAAGCCAAAGTCAGAACCCACATGAACGGACACAGCCGAAACACTTGGAAGCAACTGATCCTCAACGTATTGCGTAGCGCTCAATGCCGCAAACTCACGGGTAAAGTGGTGCACCAAGATGCCATCCATCCCCCATGCGGCAAGTGCGCGAAGCCTATCTTCTCCCGAGAGCAAACGTCGAGGAGAGCCATCAAACAGTACCTCAACAGGGTCTGGTAGAAACGTCACAGCCACAAGTGGTACATTGCGAGCTTCGGCGTCCTTTTTTGCGCTGGCGAGAAGCCCTTGGTGGCCCTCATGAAGTCCGTCAAAGACACCAAGCACGCACACGCAAGGTTGCTTGTAGCAGTCAGAACGCAATGTATAGAAGTCGGCATCACCAAGCTCACGTGGAGCCGGCAACTCACTTCCATACAAAACGGATTGTGCTATGCGTTCTACCTTGTTCAACGTGCATCCTTACTTACACAAAATGCCTTGAGAGAAGTTAGTCTGGCAGACAAGACAGGAACTCTGCCTTGACCAAATTCCTACGAGAGCTTCATTCCACACAAGGCTGACCAGCGAGTTATGAGCAATCTCAGAGAGATCTTCCGGAATACCAAAACGTTTTCCAACCTCAACACACTTGTATTCTGCTGCAGTCAACCTGTGCACAGGGTATCCCAGAACCTCAGTTGGATTAAGGCGTTTAGCTTCAAGCACCTGAGCTGGGCTTTGTTCAAGCTCTTCTAATAAAGCGCAGCTACCAAGCGTAATGGGGCCAGAGAACGTCCTTCTCAGACCACTAATATGTGCCTCTGTTCCAAGAGACTGACCAAGGTCTCGAGCAATACTTCTAATGTAGGTGCCTTTTGAAACGTCAAACGCAACCGTCCATACCAGTGATTCATCCGTAGTAGAAGGTTTGTGCACTGCCAAAAGCGTAGCGTCGTAAATAGAGACTCTACGAGCTGCAAGCTCTGGCGTCTTACCTTCACGAACAAGCTGATATGCACGTTTGCCATCAACTGAGATTGCAGAAACTGCAGGTGGAAGCTGGTCTACCGTACCCACCAGCTTTGCGCATGCAGCGCGAGCAAACTCTTCATCGCATAGATTTTCTGGGACAGCAGCAGTGGCCACAACCTCACCGTCTGCATCATCAGTTGAGGTGCGAGCTCCAAACGAAATGTCGGCTACATACCCCTTGCGGTCAAGCGTCAGAAGGCCCAACAGCTTTGTGGCAAGGCCAATACCCACTACCAGCACGCCGCTTGCATTAGGATCCAAGGTACCTGCGTGTCCCACGCGTTTCTCGCCAAATGCACGGCGAACGCGAGAAACCACGTCATGGCTGGTTAAGCCAAGCGGCTTGTCAACAGCAATAAGTGCGTTAATTCCACTAGCTCCTCGCTTCACCTATGACTCCTTGTCAAGCGCGAGAAGATCAATGAGCAGCGGGACTATCTGGGTAAACACATCGTCAATGGTGCCTTCAGCGGTAAAACCTGCGGCAGCAGTGTGTCCGCCGCCACCCATTTGACGAGCTACGCCAGAAATATCTAGCTGAGATTTGGAACGCAAATTGCCACGAACTTTTCCGCCGTCAACCTCTTTGAGGAAGAGGGCAATCTCTGTTCCCTCAACACAGCGCACAATATCTACCAGGCCATCCATCTCTGCTAGAGGAACGCCTGACGCAGAAAGATCTGCGGTAGTGACGTAGCTGTAAGCAACACGACCCTCACCAAAGGTGCGAATACGACCCATAACCTTTGCGGCAAGATGAAGATAGGCCAAGCGATCACTCTGGTAGACATGAAGCGCAATCTGAGATGGAGAAGCACCTGCTTCCACCAGCAAACTTGCTACCTCAAAAGCTTCGCCGTCAGCGTTTTGGTACTGGAAACGACCAGTATCAGTTACCAGCGCACACATAAGGCATTGTGCCTCAGATGGAATAAGCTCTGTGCCTAAATGACAGGCAAACTCGGTGATAATGACGCCAGTTGCCGCCGCATCAGGACGCACAAGTCCTGCATTCCAATACACGTTGTTATAAGGGTGATGATCAAGCACTGCTACCGTCTTAGAGCGCTCCATCAGCGCTTCTGCATCAGCCAAACGACCTGCAGTAGAAAGATCTACGCAGATAAAAAGATCTGGAGTTCCCTCGTACTTATTTGCAGGGACAAAGCTCTCAGTACCATCAAGAAACTTGTAAATACGTGGTACTTCTCCATCAGCATCTGCCAAAAGATTGGTGACAGTTTTGCTAGGCCATCTTCTCTGAATAATGGAAGAAAGTGCTAATCCAGAGCCAATCGCATCTCCATCAGGAGAAGTATGTGCGCAAACAACGATTGACGAGGCCTGCTCAATCAGAGCTATAACCTCGTCAAACTCTGGACGACTGACTTTTGTATTCAGTGACGTCACTTACTTACGCCTCCTCGTCAGAATTCTCTTCATCAGAAGCTAGAGGGTATCCAAACTCGTCTTTCTCAACACCAAGCGTTGGTGGAACAACCTCAAGGGCTTGAGCAATACGCTCAGCCTCATCGGTAGTGGTATCAATTTTGAAATCAAGCTCAGGGGTTACACGCCAGTTCAGCGCGTGGCCCAAAAGCGAACGAATCCTACCCTTAGCACGCTTAAGAGCTGCAAGGACCTTATCGTAGCGATCAGGCTCACAGCTTACATAGGCACGCATAAAGGACTTATCAACCGAGACCTCGCAGCTTGTGACAGTCACAAGCTGGAGATCAGGGTCGGAAATTTCAAACAAAAGGATCCAGCTGAGCTTTTCTCGAGCAATTTCATTAGTACGACGAGAAAACTGATTCTGTTTCATGCTGTCCCTTCTTACTCGGTACGAGCCACCTGCTCAATGCGATAGCCCTCAAGCTGGTCGCCAGGCTTGATGTCCTGGAAGTTCTCAAGGCCAATACCGCATTCGTAGCCGGATTTAACGCTCTTAACGTCGTCTTTGAAGCGCCTGAGCGATGCAATCTTTCCATCGTAGACAACAAAGCCGTCACGGATGAGGCGGATGTTATCGTCGCGGGAAATCTCACCCTCCGAAATCATGCAGCCGGCAGCAATACCAACCTTAGGTACCTTGAAGGTATCGCGAACCTCAGCAACGCCAGTCTGGACTTCCTGCTCAGTTGGCTTAAGCATACCAATACGAGCAGCGTCAATCTCTTCAATTGCCTTGTAGATGACGCTATACGTTCTAATCTCAACGCCTACGCGCTCTGCAGCAAGCTTAGCCTTTGCATCTGGACGGACGCCAAAGCCAATGATGATTGCGTTGGATGCATCTGCCAGAACAACGTCGGTCTCGGTGATTCCACCAACAGCAGAGTGGATGGTGCTGATACGAACCTCGGACTGGTCCATCTTGTCCAGGGAGTCCTGGAGAGCCTCGATGGAGCCCTGAACGTCAGCCTTGATGATGAGGTTGAGTTCCTTGACGTCACGGTCAGCCATGGTGTCAAAGAGGTTCTCGAGGGTAACGTGCTTAACACGGTTCTGCTCTTCAATACGAGCCTTAAGGGCGCGCTGATCAGCAAGCTCTCGAGCGTCGCGCTCCTCCTGGAAGACGCGGAACTCATCGCCTGCGCCAGGAACGGTCTGCAGACCAAGAATCTCAACTGCGTCAGAAGGACCAGCGGTAGTAACTGCGTTGCCCTTAGGATCAAGCATTGCACGGACGCGACCAAAGGCCATACCAGCAACAAGAGCGTCGCCGATGTGGAGGGTACCGCGTGTGACCAGAACAGTAGCAACAGAGCCGCGACCACGGTCAAGCTTAGCCTCAAGAACGTTACCAGACGCAAAGGTATCTGGGTTAGCCTTTAGCTCAAGGACATCTGCCTGCAAAAGAATGGTCTCGAGAAGATCGTCGATGCCCAAATTCTGCTTAGCGGAGATGTCAACAAACATATTCTGTCCGCCCCACTCCTCAGGAATAACACCGTACTCGGTGAGCTCCTGACGGACACGGGTAGGATCTGCGCCTGGCTTATCAATCTTGTTGACTGCAACAACAATTGGAACACCAGCAGCCTTTGCGTGGTTGATAGACTCAATGGTCTGAGGCATAACACCGTCGTCTGCAGCAACAATCAAGATGACAATATCGGTAACCTTTGCACCACGAGCACGCATTGCGGTAAAGGTCTCGTGACCTGGGGTATCAATGAAGGTAATCTCACGGCCGTTAATGGTGACCTGAGAAGCACCAATTGCCTGAGTAATACCACCAGCCTCGCCAGCTGCAACGCCAGTGTGACGGATTGCGTCCAGAAGCGATGTCTTACCGTGGTCAACGTGACCCATGACGGTAACTACTGGAGGACGTGGCTTCAAGTCCTTAGGATCATCGTAGAAGGTGAAGGAATTCTCCTCCTCCTTGGACATGATCTTAATCTGGCGGCCAAGGTCATCAGCAACAATCTCAATAAGCTCATCAGACATGGTCTCGGTAAGCGTCAGAGGATTGCCAAGCAGGAACAGGCGCTTAATAATGTCATTTGCAGGAACGCCAAGAAGCTCAGCAAGCTCAGAGACAGTAGAGCCCTGAGGAACCTTTACGGTATCAAGCTGGGAAATATCCTGGTCATTTGCAAGTGCTTCCTCAATACGCTGCTCCATAGCAGCCTCTGCAGCCTGCTTCTGACGACGCTCTTTACGCTTTTTACGGCGGCCAGTGGACTCACGGCTTGCCTCTTCAATAGCAACGCGAGCCTCATCTAAAACGCGGCTTCTGTTGTAAGCCTCAGCCTCACGCGCCATGCGGCTATAACGGTCTTCTCCGTCATCTCCACCGCGACGATTCTTCTTGCGCTTGCCGTTTGGACGCTCATCAGACATGGAGGCGTCATCGCGCTCATTTTTGAAGTTATGACGAGAAGGAGCACCACTTGCCTCGCTTGCATTAGCGCGAGCGTGGTTTCTAGGTCCCTTCTCAGCCTTCTTCTGAGCAGCGGACTCCGCTGCCTGCTGCTTCAATACCTCTTCCTGCTGAGCAATCTGGTCAAGCAGGTTGTTGAAGGAAGGAGCAGCCTTAGGAGCGGTATCCTTTACCCGGTTACGCTCGGCCTCTTCAGCCTCAAGACGCTTCTTCTCCTCCTCAGCGCGGCGGCGCTCCTCTTCTTTCTTGCGAGCAGCCTCCTCTTTTTGCGCGCTTCTTCTCTTCTTCAGCACGCTCAGCCTCACGCCTTGCCTCTGCAGCAAGTCGCTCAGCCTCTGCTGCCTCTGCAGCAGCCTTTGCCTCTTTGGCAGCAGCCTCTTCCTCAGCAGCCTTCTGAGCTGCGATTTCAGCGGCACGAGCCTCCATAATAGGCTGGAGTTTCTTACGAACAATAGAGATATATGCATCTTCAAGCGTAGAAGAAGCAGACTTTGCAGGAATCTTCATGTCCGCAAGGTGCTCGAGCAATTCCTTGCTCTGCATACCATATTCTTTGGCAAGGTCATGTACACGCATTTTTGCCATATATGAAAACCTTCCGGTTGACGGGATAGTTACAGGTAGTTGCCTAGATCAGTGAGTCTGGATCAGAAGAAATCTCTGCATTCTCCATGTCATCATGAATGCCACAGAAATCAGAACCAGGTCTTGCCATATTGCGGCAAGGAGTTCCGTTAGGGCTCACATACTTGCAACGATGAGCAATCTCTTCCTCGTCAACAGTCTCTTCAACAACCTCAGGAAGGTTGTTCAGAATGCTTGCAGCAAGGGATTCGTTCTTGATGTCAATGTGAAGACCAGTTAGGCGAGCAGCAAGGCGAGCATTCTGGCCCTCTTTACCAATTGCCAAAGACAGCTGATCATCAGGAACAATAACAGTTGCGTGTCCTGTAGCACCATCAACAATAACGCGAGAAACGCGTGCAGGTGAAAGTGCAGACGCAACGCAACGAGCAGCATCGTCAAACCAAGGCACAACGTCAACGCGCTCTCCACGGAGCTCAGAAACTACGGTGCGAACACGGCTGCCCTTAGGACCAACGCAAGCACCAACTGGATCAAGGCGCTCGTCAACGGAAGAAACAGCAATCTTGGAACGGACGCCAGCCTCACGAGCAATAGAGCGAATGCTTACAACACCGTCATAAACCTCTGGAACCTCAAGCTCAAAGAGACGACGGATAAGATCTGGATGGGTACGAGAAACAACAATTGGTGGACGCTGACGCTCACCGCGAACTGCTGGCTGAGTTGCATTAGGATCGCGAACGTCTACGATAATTGCCTTAATGCGCTGGTTGTGAAGGTAGCGCTCGCCTACTGGACGCTCATCACGCTCATCAGGGAAACGACGCTGGTCAAAGTGAGGAAGCTCTGCCTCAACACCCTCACGAATCTTAATGATGGTGAAATCAGGAAGTGGACTGAAGAACAGTACCAGTAATGATGTCACCAATGCGACCACGGAACTCATCATAAATCTGAGCGCGGGCGGCGTTGCGCACAAGCGTCTTAATCTCTGTCTTAGCATGCTGTGCAGCAATACGGCTGGTATCTGGAGGAGTTACGTCTACCTCATCAAACTCAGTGTACTCACCAGTCTCCTCATCTGGCTCACCCTTAGGGACAAGCTCATAGACGTAGACACGGCCAGTAGCCCTATCAATGGTGACACGGGCGCCAAAATCAAGATGGAGGACGTCAGCATAGCTTTTTGCCAGAGACTGCTCCAAACGGTCCAGAAGATACAACTCATCGATATGTTTTTCTTGGCAAAGCGTCATCAGAGCTTCCATCATCTCAGATGCCATGTCAATTCCTTCCTCTTAGTTCTTAGTTTGACTCGAAAAGTCAAACGTTGGTTTAAGCGTGCATTTTTTTATCTCAGTAAGAGGTATGTCATAGGTCATACCGTCAGACTCAAGTGAAACAACATTTTCTTGAATACCTAAAAGCTTACCGGTATACCGGCGGCGCCCCTCCAAAGCCGTAGTCTGCAAAGAGACTTGACTGCCGGAAAAGCGCTCAAAATCACGGACTCGACGCAAAGGTCTGTCTATACCCGGCGAAGATACTTCCAACATAAAAGACCCTGGAAATACATCAACCTCATCAAGGGTGTCAGAAATCCATCCTGTCTCCGCTGCCACTTCATCAAGACTGATGGTTTTACCGTCCTCATTGGCATGATCAATACGCACTCGCACAACAGGTGCCTTGGCAGACCCTACCACTTCAACATCAACGATATCGATATCATGACCAGGTGCTCTCTCTTCAAGCACAGAAATAATGCGCTCTACGGAACCATCAACTGACATGAAACCTCCTTATCTACATATAGAAAGGAAGCGGAACGAAAACTCCGTTCCACTTCCCACAAGTACAACTTCATAACAGAAATACTGTACGAGATACTGTCCTTTTGGTCAAGTATCTTACTCTGCCATGCGTCTTCTCAAGGCAAACAATCCCAAAGATGCTGCTCCTGAGAGTATCATGAGCACAAAGTATGGCAGTAACCCATTGTGGTCTCCAGTGTCAGGCAATACTGTTGCTTTAGGTGTGTGACTATTGGTTATGATGATATTGCCATGATCTTTGTCATTAACACTCATCACATAGCCTGAAGGGGTATTTGTTTCCTTGACAGTATATTCTATGTCCTTTCCATCGGCCTTTTGCGGAAGGTTGTTCCATGTATAGGTCCAATTGCTTCCCGCATTAAGCTCAACAGGTTCCCCTTTCTTTTCACCGTTGGCATAGAGCTGCACCTTGATACTCCCAGGTCTTATCCTGTCTCGGTCGTTGGCATCCTTCCAATTTTTAGTTACCGTAACCGACGTTTCCTCTGGGGTATAGCTATTTTTGATGTTATATCCCTCAATCGTGGTGTTGTATGCTTCTACGGCATTCTCTGTGACGGTATATTTTACTTCTTTTCCGTTCTCGTACTTCGGAAGACCAGTGAAACTGTATTTCCAATTTCCGTCTGCGTCAGCCGTCACTGTAGCAGTCTTAAACGGAGCACCGTCCTTAAGCAGGTTTACCGTGATTTCGCTTGGACGCTTTCCATCTTGGTTATTACTATCGTCCCATGTTTTCTGACCCTCAACGCTGGTTGTCTCGGGAACATGTTTGTTGGTGATGACTATATTTCCCGGATTCTCATCACTATAGGAGGTTGTGTAGCCGTCTGCTGTCCCTACTTCCTTCACCGTGTACTTTATGGTCTTTCCTGCCTTCTTCTCAGGCAGATTGTTCCATGTATAGGTCCAGTTTCCGTCGGTAAGTTCTACTTCGTTTCCAACCTTATTGCCATCTCCATAGAGCTGCACCTTAACACTATCAGGGCGCTTACCGTCTTGGTTATTGGCGTCATCCCAACTCTTGGTTACCGTAACTGATGTTTTCCCCGGAGTATAGCTGTTCTCGATATTGTAGCCGGTAACTTTAGCGGTATACCCCGCTACGTCGTCCTCTGTGACGGTATAGGTGATTTCTTTGCCGTTATTATCATACTTAGGTAGGTCTTGAAACTATAGGTCCACTTCCCTGTTTGATCAGCTGTTACGTTTTTATTCTGAATAGGATTTCCGTTAGCCAGAAGGTTTACCGTGATTTCGCTTGGACGTGCTCCATCTTGGTTATCTGCATCATTCCATGTTTTTTCGCCTGAAACCTCAGTCGTATTCTTAATCCAGTAGCCAACAAGTTCAACATTACCGTTTGGCATCGTAAATGAGCTGTCATTATCCTTGACGGTTACCTTCTGTCCACTTTCAGTATGCCATCCTGTAAAAATATATCCAGCCATACTTAGATCGGGCTTTACATCAACTGATGCGTTAAGGTTATATGTCTTTGAATCAACGGGTGCTGCCGGACTTCCCGCCGGAATTTCTTCACCTGCAGGATTCTTGACTATTTTATACGTTACCTTGTATTCCGATTTTTTATTAGTAAGCGTTAAGTCTTTGTTGTTGCCTTGTGCATCTTTATCGGTATCGGTAAAGCTTATTGCAAACTCCTTTGATACAGCTGGATTACTGCTGTCGTATCCTGCTGGCGCCTTTGTTTCCATAAGGCGATAGCTTTTACCGTTTGAGAGACCGCGGATGTTCAAAATACCGTTTTCATTGGTATAGAAGCGGTCACCATTTTTACTGCCGCCATTTCCAACTACTGTAACGTAATCCTTTACAAACTGCGAATCTGAATCAACCCAGTTCCCTGCAGGATCCTTCTCCTGAAGCTTAAATTCCGCATTCTCAATGCCCTGTCCTGTCTTAGCCTCCGTCTTCATAATGGCTGCGCCATCTTTATAGGTGTATAAACTGACTTCGCCTACGACAAAGTAGTTCTTTGCTGTTAGCTGTTCTTGTGAAACAGTAGCCGTATTCTCAACGTAAGCTCCATTCCTCAAAACAGGCTTAACCAAATCGGCAGAAAAATAAAAGTTAAAATCGGTAATAGGCCAATCCTTGATTTGATTATATACGGTATCTACCGGGGTTGGGACACTTTTCGTTTCATTATCCGCGGTAATGTCATAGGTAGGGAAGAAAGCAGTGATAACCTTCTCCTTGCCGAGCTTATCGCAGAGATCTCCCCACGTGTACATGCTGGCGGGATCTTTTGATCCAACCTTACCAAGATTCATCACCAGTCTGATATCTCCGTTGGGGCTATTGTAGATTCCATACTCTCCCGGCTTGAGCGACGCTTTGAAATCATCGTAGGACTGCCCTGCCACTGCTTCTTTCTTTGTGAAAAAGTCGTCAATCTTTACATGTCCGCCCGCCTCGGGGAAGGAACAGGTACTGGGATTACCATCACCGTCGTAGTTCTGACTTAGAATCGGCGTCTTCCCATCCTTATACAGTCTCGTGCTTCTTATCCAAAGAGTGTCATTAAGTGTAAGGTTTTTGTAGGTATCACCTGGAAGTAGATCTTCCACATACACATTTTCCGTAGCTGAATACGAACCAAAAGCTTTATCGTAGCCAGACAGGAATGCTGCCGTTGTGGATGAATATGTGAATGTATCATTTTTCTTACCGGTAATAGGGGAAGTTACCGTATATGTGTACGTAGGTTTGTTTACAACAATAGACCAATTGGTACTTGTATTGGTAGATGAAGTTCCTCCGGACTTACTATTTCCCTTTTTGAAAAAGACTGCAGAATCGCCAATCTCCGGAACAGGGTACACCCCAAATGAATTTGTACCTCGAACCACTCTGTAATACGCTTGTACGTTGACATTAACATTTTTATCATGGATCTTTATCTTGTCAATGCCCGTAGGTTCTGAAGCATACGCCGCATCAACCTCAGCCTGCGTAGCAAAAGTTTTTGAACGGAATAAAACACCTCGCATCGTCGTAGAAATTGTCATCTTAACTGCCGTTTTGACATTATCCTTTTTGGTGAATTTGATTAAGATTTTATTATTTGTAATCGTAGCCTCACCTAAAAGCGATCCATCCTCAGAGTCATACACCGAAAGTCCAGTACTCTCGTAGAGTTGACCTTGATCTGCTGTAACCGGAAGCTCAATATAGTCACCGGACAAAATCGGAGTTCCCTTATTTACCATAAGATTAATCTTGTAGTCAACGTCCGTCCCGTATTTTACGGATGTTGAAAAATCATTAACATTGGTTGAATCCTTAATTTCCGCATTAGGTGATGTGATGGATTCAATCGTTACCTTATCCGTGATATCGGTCTTTGCCTCTTCCGCGAAAGTTGGTATTGCATATTGAGATATGGTACTAAGCATTAAAAGTACTGTCACAATTAATGCTAGTACTTTTTTTGACACGCGGTCATTCATGTTATTTCTCCTCCATAATACAAATAACCCAAAACATAACTTTCATGCTGGTAACTCAATTATTAATGAAGTCTAAATTAAAGTTAAAAAAATATCCACAAGTATCTTTAATCTACGATATCTACACAATCTATAACTGTTAAATCACAAAGTGGAGTATCCCATAGAAAAGTTACTGAATGCTTCTATGGGATACGTAAACCTTTTTATTTAGTTTTTCATTGGCGTGTAAACGCGCGTTCGATAAACTTACAGTTTCCAGCTAGACAACGATATTTACAAGACGTCCCGGAACTACAATAACCTTGCGAATCTCTCTTCCCTCAAGCTGATCGGCAATTGCCTCAGTTGCAGCTGCAGTGAGCTCTTCCTCAGAAGCATCGGCAGAAACCTCAATGCGAGCGCGGACCTTACCCTTGAGCTGAACAGCAATCTCAACGGTATTGCTCTTTGCCTGCTCTGGGATCAAACTCTGGCCAAGGCTGATGATAGACAGGTGTGTCTTTACCCAGAGCCTCGTGGCTGAGCTCCTCAGCCCAGTGAGGAATGATTGGAGCCAGCATGGCAACAACATCATTTGCAACCTTGTAGCAAAGTGCAGCATCTCTAGACTCTGCAGGAACCTCGTTGATGTAGGCGCTTGCCGCATTAACCAGCTCCATGACTGCAGAAATAGCAGTGTTGAACTGACCCTTGTCAAACTCGGTGGTGCAGCGGATTCCCATAGCGTTGAGGACGCGGTTGAGCTCAAGCGACTTTGCATCCAAAGCTGTGTGGTCGAGTACGGCAGAAGCATCAGCGGTGCGAGAAAGTTCCCAAACCACACGCCACGCACGCTTGATAAAGCGGTTTGCACCTGCAACGACCTTCTCGTCCCAGTCAAAATCCTTCTCTGGTGGAGCAACAAAGAGAATGGCAAGACGCATCGTATCTGCACCGTAAGGCTCAATGACAGAGCTTGGAGGCACAACGTTACCCTTTGACTTTGACATGGTGTCGCCGTGCTCATCCTTGACCATGCCCTGGGTCATCAGGTTCTTAAATGGCTCGTCAATAGCAATCATGCCCAGGTCACGAAGGACCTTAGTAAAGAAACGAGAATACAGAAGGTGCAGAATTGCGTGCTCAATGCCACCAATGTAGTTATCTACCGGCATCCAGCGATCCACTGATTCTTTAGAGAAAGGAAGCTCGGTGTTGTGTGGATCGCAGTAGCGCAGATAATACCAGCTAGAGCAAGTGAAAGTGTCCATGGTATCAGTGATACGCTTGGCGGGCTTGCCGCACTTTGGACAGGTGGTCTCTACAAACTCCTTGCACTCAGCAAGAGTGTCTCCTGCTGCCAGGTCAAGATTGTCTGGAAGCGTAACAGGGAGCTGGTCATAAGGAACTGGGACGTCACCGCAGCAATCGCAATGAATCATTGGAATTGGATTGCCCCAGTAACGCTGCCTTGAGATAAGCCAGTCACGAAGGCGAAACTGAACAGTTCTACGTCCAACGTTGTGCTCAGTCAGATAGGCAACAACGGCCTCTTCTGCCTCGGAATGCTTACCACCGCGAAGTCCGGTGAAAGGACCAGACTGAACAAGAATGCCAACGGTATCCATTGGTCCATCCCAGTCAACAGAGGTTACCTTGTACTCAGAAACTCCCTTGAGCTCCTCGTAAATATCAGTTCCCTCTTCGCAAATGATAGGAACAATAGGCAGGTCATACTTCTTAGCAAAGTCAAAGTCGCGCTTATCGCCTGATGGAACACCCATAACGGCGCCAGTACCATAGTCGAGAAGGACGTAGTCAGCAACCCAAATTGGTACGGTCTGTCCGGTAACAGGGTTAATTGCGTAACGTCCAGTGAATACACCGTGTTTCTCGCGATCTGTACCCTGACGATCAATGGAAGAAACCTTTACGGCCTCCTCGTGAAGAGCGTCAAAGGCAGCCTTGTACTCTGAACCCTCTACCAGCTCAGCAGCAAGCTTAGACTCTGGTGGGAAGCAGCATGAAGGTGCAGCCGTAGATGGTGTCTGCACGAGTGGTAAAGACAGTCATCTTGGTATCGGTTGGCGTGACACCATCGGTATCTGCCAGGGTAAAGTCAATTTCTGCGCCCTCGGAGCGTCCAATCCAGTTTGCCTGCATGGCGCGAACACGCTCTGGCCAGCCCTCAAGCTGGTCAAGGTCATCAAGGAGCTCCTGAGCATAATCAGTGATGCGCAGATACCACTGAGAGAGCTCACGCTTCTCTGGAACTGCACCACAACGCCAGCATTTACCGTTAACTACCTGCTCGTTTGCAAGAACAGTTTTATCGTTAGGACACCAGTTAACAGGGCTCGTTGCACGATATACCAAACCCTTCTCAAGCATCTTGAGGAAGATCCACTGGCCCCACTTGTAATACTCAGGGTCGCAGGTGTTAAACATGCGGTCTTTGTCGTAAGCAAAGCCCATGCGGAACATGGTCTTTACAGCCTGGTCAATATTTTTATGAGTCCACACAGAAGGCTGAGTATTGTGCTTAATAGCAGCGTTTTCTGCAGGAAGACCAAAAGCGTCAAAGCCCATAGGATGCAAGACATCAAAGCCACGCATGCGGGCCTGACGAGCCATAGCATCGCCAATGGTGTAGTTACGAGCATGACCCATGTGAAGATCGCCCGAAGGATAAGGGAACATCTCTAGAACGTATTTTTTAGGCCTTGAGCTGTCTTCTTCTGTCTTGTAAAGATTCTGCTCTTCCCAGACACGCTGCCACTTAGTTTCAATGGCCTCAGCATCGTAGGCAGGAAAATCACCTGTATCGGATACGTTCTGTACTTCCTCGTTTTCCACGAGTTCCCCTTTCTTATAGCGATGCGTCACCAAGCAAAATACTTGGTGACGCCAGTAGTCCATAAATCCTGTGAGCTACGAACGGAAATTGTAGCTGACCTGCTGGTTTGAATCTTTCAGCAAGACGTCGTGTGCGCCACCCTCAACAATTGAAGTTGAAGAGACCAGCGTAATCTTTGCCTTATCGCGAAGCTCTGGAATATCAAGAGCACCACAGTTGCACATGGTGGACTTGACCTTTCAGAAGTGATGCCTCAACGCCGTCCTTCAGAGGACCCTGCGTATGGAACGTAGGAATCAACGCCCTCAACAAAGGAAAGACCGCGCTTGTTGCCGCCAAGGTCGTAGCGCTGCCAGTTACGAGCACGTGCAGAACCCTCGCCCCAGTATTCCTTCATGTAAGAGCCGTTAACAATAACGCGGTCAGAAGGACTCTCATCAAAGCGAGCAAAGTAACGACCAAGCATCATGAAGTCAGAACCCATAGCAAGGGCCAAAGTCATGTGATAGTCGTAGACAATTCCACCGTCAGAGCAGATTGGAATATAGATGCCAGTCTCCTCAAAGTACTCATCACGAGCGCGAGCAACATCAATGACAGAGGTTGCCTGACCACGACCAATGCCCTTCTGCTCACGAGTGATGCAGATAGAACCGCCGCCGATACCAATCTTGATAAAGTCAGCGCCAGCCTCTGCCAAGAAGCGGAAGCCCTCAGCATCTACAACGTTACCTGCGCCAATCTTGACGGAATCACCGTAAGTTGCACGAACCCACTCAAGCGTGCGCTTCTGCCACTCGGAATAACCCTCAGAAGAGTCGATGCATAAAACATCAGCGCCCTGCATCAACAAGCAGAGGAACGCGGGTCTCATAGTCACGAGTATTAATACCAGCGCCAACCATGTAGCGCTTAGAGTCATCAAGAAGCTCATCTGGAGCAGACTTGTGGGAATCATAATCCTTGCGGAATACAAGGCTGACCAGGTGGCCGTTCTTATCGACAATAGGAAGGGTGTTGAGCTTGTTGTCCCAGATAAGGTCATTTGCCTCTTTAAGGGTGGTATCCTCAGCTGCGGTAATAAGCTTATCAGCTGGGGTCATAAACTCAGATACCAGCTTAGAGCGATCATCGCGAGAAGGACGATAATCACGAGAGGTAACAATACCTACGAGCTTACCGCGAGAAGTGCCGTCATCGGTGACAGGCATGGTGGAGTGACCAGTCTTCTCTTTAAGGTCAAGCACCTCACCAAGGGTCATCTCTGGAGTAAGAGTTGAATCAGAGACAACAAAGCCTGCCTTGTAGCTCTTAACCTCACGAACCATCTGAGCCTCATCCTCAGCGGACTGAGAGCCATAAATAAAGGCAATGCCGCCCTGCTGGGCCAAGGCAATTGCCAAACGAGGACCAGAAACTGACTGCATTACTGCAGATACCATAGGAATGTTGAGCTCAATTGCGCTTTTCTCGCCACGCTTTAAACTTTACAAGAGGAGTCTTCAAAGAAACATTTGCAGGGATGTTCTCAGCTGATGAATAGCCAGGAACCAAAAGATACTCAGAAAATGTGTGTGATTCGCCTTCGAAGAACTTTGCCATTGTTTTTGGCTCCCTCCTGACCAACCGGTCATGCTCAACGTGTTTTGGCATTGTACCACCAGTGGAGCTAATTATTTAATTTGAACTCCCACTTGAAGCAATAACATCCTCAAAGTTAACAGCAATGTCATGTTTAGTAGGAACCCACTCAACCTTTTTGAACAAAGCTGCAACGGTAATAGGGATATACGTCATCATAAAAAAATAGGGGAACGTAAAGAGATTGGTAAAAATACGCCATTTCTTCTTTACGTGGAAATGCTTGTACTCCGAGATGGTGGTAATAAGCGCCAGAATAAAGAAGACCACATACATCGAGAAGACCGTCATGACCAAAGATCCCACACTCATAGCAATCTCTGCGTCAGTAGCAACAAAGCCGTGGCTCAAATAGCCAACCAGCATGTAAGTACCATTAATAAAGGCTGAAAGCAGTGTCAAAATCATGCCTGGCGCAATGGTCATGAGCATATCGTATGAAGCAAACTGACCCTTAAAAATACCCTTAATAAGATCAAAACCATACGAGAAGAACACCTGGTAAAAGCCTTTTGTCCAACGCATACGCTGTGTCCACGATGCCTTGAAGGTCAAAGGCTGCTCATCGAAAAATTCTGCAGGTGCATAGCCAATTTGAATATTGTGAGCACTGCAGAACGTGGAGAATTGAATATCCTCGGTGAGGGTATGAAAATCCCATCCATGCATGCCTTTAATAATGCGAGAAGAAACCATCCAGCCGGAACCAGAAACAGCGCAGCTGGTACCCATCATCATACGGGCATTATTCAAGAACTTTGCCTCGCGCATAAACCAGGTTGCGTATGCAGAGCTTACCCAGCTGGAATCAAAATTCTTTGAGTTTCTGTAGCTGGTACAGACAAGATATCCTGCATCAAAAGCCTGATTCATAATTTTTAAGTAGCTTGGAGAAACCAGGTTATCGGCGTCCATAATAATGAATGCCTCGTATTTGTCGCCGTACTCATTAAGAATGCGATCAAAGCCGTAATCCATAACCCAGCTCTTACCTTTACGAGCAAGGTCATTTCGCTCCCATGTAATTGCTCCAGCTTTTCTCGCCTCTTCAGCTGTTTTATCGGTACAAGCATCTGCAACAACAAAGACATCCATCAGCTCTCGAGGATAATCCTGAGAAAGAATGGACCTGACAAGATTGCCAATAACTGGCTCTTCATTGTGGGCAGCAATAAAGAAAGCATAGCGGTGCTGCTTTTTTGCCTCTGGAAGCTTTTACCTCCCCTTTAACTAAGACACGAAGGATATACACAATCTGATAGAAAGTATGCGAGTGTAAAGAAAAGCCAGATGATAAAGTTAAAAACAACGATTGGAGTGATACCGAGTCTGTTAAATTGCAATGGCATATATCCCTACGCTCCAAACTCAAGGCAAATATGTTTTATCAGCCAAAACCTCTCGATAAACAATTACCTTACAATCTTAGCGCAATGGAAGGGTCAAAGCGCCCATGCCTTTGAATCTATTTTTTCTCCCACATCAACGCACATGCAATTGGCCATCTTGGATATCGAGAAGAACGTCTGCTTCTTGATCTAGTTCATCAGAGTGCATAATCACCATGACAGTCCGCCCTACCTTTGAGGTTGGTGAGATATCTACAAAGCCTCTGAGCTGTTGGCGCATCTAAATTCTGTAGAGGTTCATCCAAAACAAGTGCCCCTTGTTTTCTGGATAGAGCTCTCAAAAGACCAATTTTTTGTCGCTCGCCCAAAGAAACGGACTCCTCTTTTCCGTCAAAAGCATGAGTCTCAAGAGAGGAGAAATCGAGCAAGTTGTAAACCGTACGATCAATCTTTTCTCCAAACATATTGTCAGCAAGGCTTCCTTCTACAAGAGGTACCGGACGAGCAAAACGAGAACAGTCTTTAAAGATCATCCGAAAGCTCTATATCACCACTGAATAGTGATGGATCAGAGCAGCCTGCCAAAAGATCCACGAAAGAAGACTTGCCTGAACCATTGGAACCTCTTACCACCACGAGAGATCCTTGTGGAATGCTGAGAGCTTGTGTATGGAAAAGTTCTGGTCCTTCTGGAGTAGCTAAAAGAGTTCCCTCTCCTATCTTTACAGCTGGTTTAAGTGAAGAATTCCAAAGCTTCTCATAACCTGAAGGCTCTTGGGATTCTTTGAAAGTATTTTGTAGTCGCTCAAGATGAACTTTATTTGCTTTTACAAACATGATTGACTGAAAAAGTTCCGCTAGAGGATTTTGAATCAATGCGCAAAGTTGATATGAAATAAAAATATCTCCTACAGATGCAGCATGAATCTGATACATTTCAATGGTTAGGGCAAGCATAATAATCTGCAGCAGAGAGCACATACTGCTTGGAATCTTCTCATTCAATCCCTCATTAAAACCGATATCTTTTTTTATGGAATCCAAGTACTTTGAACCGATGTCATGATATCTCTCTTTATAAAAGACGTCAGCTCGAGCAATATTGATAGCTCTTTTATTTTCTACGATGCGTTTTGATTCGTTCAAATATCTATCTTGAGCTGGAATAATATTTCGCTGTAAATCTGCAATACGCTTGGCTGGAACCCTTGTCACAAGAAATAAGATAGGAATATAGGTAAGCACTACGATGAAATATACATAATTGGTAATAAGTAGCGCTAATAAAATCACTACGATACATCCGACAGAACTCAAAATGGCAATATTCACAGCACTATACACAGATCCATACATGGTCGCAGAACTGCTTAAGAGGTTCATGTAGTAGCCTTTTTCATGTTTTTTGTAGACACGGGCCGGCATCTCAATAACCCTTTGTATAACCTGCGTAGTACAACTCATTCTTTGGATAATCGCCGCACGCACAGGAAACCATCCTTTAAATGTAAGAACAAGGACTGCTGATACGAGAGAAAGAAATAGAACCCCCACAAAAGCAATCGTTTTACCAGTCATCCAAGAGCCTTGAGAAACGGCACTCACTATTGAGCCTAAGGCCAAGCTCGTAGCTACAGAAAGAGCAGTTGATAATACTGATCCTACTATTAAAAAGACATTTTTCTTTGTAATGACAAGAGATGAAGGTACATTGAAACTTATATTTGGTTTGTGTATTCATTATTGTCTCTCTCCCACATCAACGCACATGCAATTGGCCATCTTGGATATCGAGAAGAACGTCTGCTTCTTGATCTAGTTCATCAGAGTGCATAATCACCATGACAGTCCGCCTACCTTTGAGGTTTGGTGAGATATCTACAAAGCCTCTGAGCTGTTGGCGCATCTAAATTCTGTAGAGGTTCATCCAAAACAAGTGCCCCTTGTTTTCTGGATAGAGCTCTCAAAAGACCAATTTTTTGTCGCTCACCCAAAGAAACGGACTCTTCTTTTCCGTCAAAAGCATGAGTCTCAAGAGAGGAGAAATCGAGCAAGTTGTAAACCGTACGATCAATCTTTTCTCCAAACATATTGTCAGCAAGGCTTCCTTCTACAAGAGGTACCGGACGAGCAAAACGAGAACAGTCTTTAAGATCATCCGAAAGCTCTATATCACCACTGAATAGTGATGGATCAGAGCAGCCTGCCAAAAGATCCACGAAAGAAGACTTGCCTGAACCATTGGAACCTCTTACCACCACGAGAGATCCTTGTGGAATGCTGAGAGCTTGTGTATGGAAAAGTTCTGGTCCTTCTGAAGTAGCTAAAAGAGTTCCCTCTCCTATCTTTACAGCTGGTTTAAGTGAAGAATTCCAAAGCTTCTCATAACCTGAAGGCTCTTGGGATTCTTTCTCGTGCTCAAGATAAACATCAATATCCGCTTTTGCAGCAAGATATGAGCTTTTAACAGAACAAACCGTATCAAGCGGTTCGCTCAATACTGACAAAATCAGATAGGCGGCTAAAATCTCTCCAACACTCATCTGACCTATAGAAAGCAGCATAACACCTGTAATTATGGCTACGACTTGCGTGAAATTTGAAAGCGCTGATGGAAGGTTCTTTGATAAAGCACTAAAAAAACTACTTCTTTTTACATAGAGAAAATACTCATCATTAGCTGCCTCATAAGCATTTTCAAAATAGTTCTCTGCTCGTAGCACATTAATCGAAAACTTTTCCTCAATTATGCGCCTACCGATATCCAGCCAGCCTTCTCGTTTTTTCATTGACTCGGTCAAAATCTCATTTGTTTTCTTGCTCGGATAATCAATAATCACCAAGTAAAAAGGGATATAAAGCAAGACAAGCAAACCAATCCATGGATTTACCGTAAACGCCACAATTGCTAAAACAATAACTGCTAAAAGACCACCTAAAAATTCAACACTTACTGCAATTTGAACACCACTGAAGACAAAGGCTGCCATAGTGACTACATTAAGATAGTGTCCGGCATTCTTTTTTGGAAAAACACGAAGCGACATCTTTAAGAATTCCGATATCGCTACCTCAGAACTAGCAACCGCAGCTTCTAAATTGAGCTTTTGTGGAATCCAAACAGTGAGAAAAAAGCTTAAGCAAAGCGTTACAAGCGAAAGGAGCAATAACAACCCTAGCTTTTGACAAATACCGTCAGCAGCTTGCACATTAAGCATACTATCAATTAAATCGCCCGTAAAAATGCCCAGCATTGCGACAGCAATATATCCAATTGCCAAACCAAGGGCGGATAGAAGCATATGTTTTCGTATAACAAATAAGTGAGAGAGACGATTATTCATACTCATCATCCCTTCCAAAACATTAATTACCTGCACTTGTAAAATAAACACTTAATGGACTCTTTAAGGTAAAAAGCGGGTTTCTCGTATAAAATTGCGTTATCACCCTATAATTTGACGCAGGAAAATACCGTTGAAAGGCTGATTATGAGCGAAAAGCGACTAACTCAAGCACTTCAAAATATACTTGCCAATGGGAATTCTCTTGCTCAAGGTGACGCTTCAAATGTCATTTTGAGTGCACATTACGAAACAGAAGAATCTGTTAACCCTCATATCAGAGGATTTTTTACTCTCACTTCTGCTTTTGATTTAGCAAATTTAGGCCAATTTTCTACAAAACCTTATGGAGACGACATTGTGAGTCTCTCAATACTTGCTCGTAAAAACTATTTTGGAAGTTTTCTTTTCTTTCTAATGCCTTCATCAGAAGATTTCTTTACTTTTACAACAAACCTTATATCAAATAAAAATACACTGCCGAAACAAGTTCATCCAGCTGATATTGAACAAATTTACACACTTTATAGTCAAATTATTATTACGTATTCCGAAAGAAAACCAAATTGGGAAGCTATTGTTACTTCCTTACTTATAGCGCTTATTACCTGTCTTCTCCTGATGCTCACTATGCGTTCACTCCAGGTAACACTAATGAGACGATCGCTCTTATCCTTAATGAAATTACTGCTCATTCAGAAAGTATTACACTTGCTAAGCTTTCAGAAAAATACTCATATACACCAACTTATCTTTCTGAACTTCTCAGACAAAAATGTGGCAAAACTTTTTCTGAACTTGTTTTAGAACAAAGAATGGAACGAGCAAAAACGCTGTTAATTCATACCAAATTGCCTGTCTCTACTATTTCTTCAATGATTGGCTATGGTGGAACATCAGAGTTTTATAGGAAATTTAAGGACTACTTTTCTATTACACCACGTGAAATGAGAAGCGAAACTTTTTAGTCATATTACAATTGAGGACAAATCTCATCGCCTACAGAAGTCCTTCCCATAGACATAGTGCTTTGAGAAAGTAGGGCTTCTTGCAGGTCTTTTGGTAATGTGTCTGCCACCACGATATTCTCGCCCGTAAAAGGGTGCTCAAACTGAACATGCCAGGAGTGTAGAAAACTGCCTGTTAAGTCCAAGGTTAAGGCTTGTATCTTTTTTACCGTAGAGTTGATCGCCGACAACAGGATGACCAATGTGGCGCATGTGAACTCTAATCTGGTGCGTGCGACCTGTATAGAGATGGCACTCAAGAAGCGAGTAGCCCTCGCCTTTTCTGCCCTGCTTCAAAGCGCTCAAGCGTTCTGAAAGGTGGTAATGGCCTCTCGTGCGCCAGGCGCGTCTGATACGGTCATTTTGAGACGGTCTCGCGTTGAGCGAGCAATGCCCGTTTCAATGGTGCCAGAATCGTGGGCAACATAGCCTTGCACCAACACAATGTAGCGTCGATCAAAGCACGCGCAGCCTAATGAGGTCTTGAAGAGCCTTTTGCGCCTCGTCTGACTTTGCTGCCAGCATAAGACCAGACGTATCCATATCAAGACGATGCACAATACCAGGACGTTCTTCTCCCTGAAGCATTCCTAAGTGCTCGTAGCCACAGTGTGCTACCAGCGCATTTGCCAGGGTGTCATCAACATGGCCAGGTGATGGATGGCAAACAAGGCCAATCTGCTTGGAGAGCACTATGAGGTACTGGTCCTCAAAGCGAATATCAAGGGGAATGTCTGGGTTTGGACGTAAAAGTCCCGTTTGAGGCTGTGCGTCTGGAAGAGACACTAAGAGTCTATCGCCCAACATAAGTTTTTCTGACTTGGAGGTAGCCAGCGTAGCGTTGATGGTTACTCTTCCCTCTTCTACCAGCTTTGCGCAGGTACTTCTTGAGGGAAGTGTATCTTGGGCAGAAAGAAACGCATCTAATCTGACGCCGTCCCCTTCTGGTCCAACTAGTATGTCAACGATACGCTCATTCATTGCCACTACCCTGTTGTTGCTTTTTGTCCCAGACCATCCAGTACACAAAAGCAATAAGAATGCCACAGGTTACAAAGATATCCGCCACGTTAAACACGGCAAAATTAACAAACGTTGTAGCAAAGAAATCAGTAACCTGACCATACAAAATACGGTCAATAGCGTTACCAATTCCGCCACCTGCGACGCCTCCCAAAAGCGCAATAAGCGGCAGCGGGAGGTTTTTCTCGCGAACTACAAAGCCCACAAGTGCGGCTATGACCACAGTAGTGAGAGCCACAAAAAAGAGGGCATTTCCAGAGCCCACAGAAAACGCTGCACCGGTGTTACTTACGTGGAAGAGCTCCATAACACCTGGGATAAAAGGTACTGCGGTTCCCTCTGGAATTGAAGTTCGTACCCAGAGCTTGGTTACCTGGTCAAGCACACAGGCAACAGCGCCCGCCCCGCAGAGAACTGCAAGGCGGGTCACTAGTGTGTGAGTTGTATGTTGCTGCTGGTCAGTGTTCATTTACGCAACAACGTCGTGGCAGCGGTGGCAAAGGTGATCCTCACCAAGCTCGCGATAGTTCCAGCAACGGTCGCAGCGCTCGCCGTTTGCAGGATAGACGCTTACGCTCAGCTCAGAACCTTCGGAGACGGTAACCTCAGAGCAGACAAATGCCTCAGCAAAGTCAAGGCCAGCATGAGAAATGGATGCAGCCTGCTCAGCGGTAAGGGTAACCTCTGCACGAGTAGCCTGCGTGGTCTTCTCGGTAACAACACCTGCCTCAAGAGCGGTCTCGTATGCCTTAGTGTATGCGGCGCGAGCATCAACCAGTACCTGATATGCAGGAAGCAGTGCTGTGTACTCGTCAGTGCTCATAGGAGCCTTATACCAGTCGAGAAGAGCTGCGTACTTCTGACCGTCACGCATAGACTCTGGCAGGAACTGCATAGCCTCATCGGTGGTGTAAACCAGAATTGGCTGCAGGTCATGAACAAGCATGGAAAGAATCTCTGCCCAAACAGTCTGAGCGCTTCTGCGTGTTGCAGAATCTGCAGCATCGCAGTACATACGGTCCTTAGTTGCGTTCAAATAACCGTTGGAAAGCTCAATGATGTAATCGTAGAGGGTACGGAAGACGTTATTAAAGCGATATCCCTCGTAAGCCTCAGTGACTGCAGCATGAACCTCGCACATACGTGCAAGAACAAGACGGTCATACTCTTCAAGGTCCGCTACAGCAACTGCATCGGTAGCAGGATCAAACTGGCCCTCGAGCTCGCCAAGAAGGAAGCGCAGGGTGTTTCTGAACCTACGGTATGCATCGCCTACCTGGGAAAGAATGGCGTCATCGCAAGGAACGTCAGTTGAAGTGTCAACAGAAGCAACCCAAAGGCGTAGGACGTCTGCGCCACGTTCAGCACAAACGGCATTTGGATCAATGACATTGCCCAGAGACTTACTCATCTTGCGTCCCTGGCCATCAAGCGTAAAGCCCTGTGAGACAACAGACTTGTAAGGAGCAACTCCGTAAGCTCCAACAGAAGTCATGAGAGAACTCATGAACCAACCACGGTGCTGGTCGGAGCCCTCAAGATACATATCAGCTGGGAACTTAAGGTTTGGACGGTGTTTGCAAACAGCAGTGTGAGAAACACCAGAATCCCACCAAACGTCCAGAATGTCCTTGTTAGCCTTGAGATTGTGGCCGCCACATTTAGGGCAGACGCAAGCGTCGCCTAAATAGGTCTTAGGATCGTCGGTAAACCAAGCATCAGAGCCCTTCTCGCGGAAAAGCTTGATGACAGCGTCAAGTGTCTGGTCATTGATAACGGTTTCGCCGCAATCCTCGCAGGTGAAAGCAGGGATTGGAACACCCCAGTTACGCTGCCTGGAAATGCACCAGTCAGGGCGGCCTTCAACCATAGAACCAATACGCTTTACCGCGTTTGCAGGATAGAACTTAACCTTTGTAAGCTCCTCTGCTGCCTGCTGACGCAGACCAGTCTTATCCATGGAGACAAACCACTGGCTTGTTGCACGGAAGATAACGGGCTCTTTACAGCGCCAGCAGTGTGGATAGCTGTGGGTAATCTCTTCTGCAAGAATGAGCGTTCCACGGTCTTTGAGCCACTGAACAATGACAGGGTTAGCCTCATTGACCTCCATACCAGAGAAGGGGCCACCAGTGCCCTGACCGTCACCCTTGAAGAAGTGACCGTCATCATCAACAGGCATAGTCTGTGGAATATCAAAGCGAACACCAGCGTTATAGTCGTCTACACCGTGACCAGGTGCAGAGTGAACAACACCAGTACCGTCGTCAAGGGTAACGTACTCTGCATAGATAAATTTACCAGTGTTACCAAGATCACCAAAGATTGGCTGCTTATACTCATTGCCTGCAAGCTCAACACCAGTTCTCTTCCAGGTGTTGCCCTCTGAGTCCTGAGCAAGCTTCCAATCGGTATAGCCAAACTTGGTAGCAGCCTTCTCTGCAAGAGCCTCAGCAACAATCTCTATGTGTCCATCAGGAAGCTCAAGACCAACATAGTTTGCTTCTGGATGCAGAATGACTGCCTCGTCTGCTGGCATAGTCCATGGAGTTGTAGTCCAGATGTCTACCCAGGTCTTACCTGCATAAGCCTCAAGACCCTCAGGAACAGTGGTTAGCTCAAAGCGAACAAAGATTGCAGTAGAGGTGACATCGTGATACTCAATCTCAGCCTCAGAGAGAGCAGTGTGGTCATGAGTACACCAGTGAACAGGCTTGGTACCTCTATACACAGAGCCCTTGTCGTAGATTGCCTTGAAGATCTCAACATCAGTTGCGTCGTAATCGTTGACGTAAGTGAGATAAGGGTTGTCCCACTCGCCCAAAACACCAAGGCGCTTAAAGCCCTGACGCTGGGTATCTACCTGCTCAACTGCCATCTTGCGGCAGAGCTCACGAATCTTCTCGGTAGATAACTGATTGAACTTCTCGGTGCCAAGCATCTGCTCAACCTTGTGCTCGATTGGCTGACCATGGCAGTCCCAACCAGGAACATAAGGAGTCTGGAAGCCCTGCATAGCCTTATAGCGGTTGATGATGTCCTTGGAAATCTTATTCTGTGCGTGGCCCAGGTGAATTGGACCATTTGCATAAGGAGGTCCATCATGAAGGACAAACTTGTCATGTCCCTCATTCTTCTTCATCAGGAGCTCATAGACGTTGTTTTGGTCCCAATCAGCCAAACGCTGAGGCTCGTTCTGCGCAAGTGATGCGCGCATAGGAAAGCCTGTGTTTGGCAGGTTGGTGGTCTTTTTGTACTCGTTTGCCATCAAGCACAACCTTTCTGGGCACAAATAAAGCGCCCGTCCCTCACAGCTGGGACGAAGCGCCACAATACACTTCGTTGTAACCACCCAGCGACGGATATGTCCGTTTACTCGGCTGGCCTGTCACGGCGACCATTTCCGGCAGCATCTACTAGTACAAAAAGCTTGTACGTTTGAACTGCAGCTCCGAGGTGATGTTCACACGGACGCAAATGCGGACTTCCACCAACTCCGCTCGCTTGAGATTTGCGCTACCCAGCTACTGTCCTCATCACAGCTTGTGCTAGTAATACTACCACGTCTTGTACTCATTGAACTAAGTAATACGTACGCGTAAACCGTTTTTAACAAATTACACGGAATTCAATTTTTAAAGTTTTATAGAAATAAAAAAAGAAGAGTGGGTACAACAAACCTAATATCTAAGTGAGCTCATATCACATTTGAGCCAAACAGGTAAAGGGACGTGTATGGCAGATAACAATAACAAGCACCGTAGATCTATGTCGATGCTACTCTATATTGCAGTAGCCATCTTTGTATATCTCCTGCTTAGCAACACATTACTACCAGGACTTTTGCGTCAACAGGTACAAACTGTCTCGTACAGTGAGTTTCTTAACAAGATTGACAACAATGAAGTCACCAAGGTAGACCTTAATACTGGCAACAGAAACATTAGGTTTACAACTGGCTCTGGAGATTCCGAGAAGGTCTTTGAGACTACGCAGTTCCCTAATGATTCAACGCTGGTTCAGACGCTCAGAGACCACAAAGTTGATTTCTCGGCTTCTATTCCTGACAACTCTACAAACATGCTGCTCTATGCCCTCATTCAGTATGGAATCCCTCTAGTTCTTTTCTTGGGCATTGGCTACTTTATCAACCGCTCCCTTAAACGCGCTATGGGAGACGATGGTCCTTCCATGAACTTTGGTGGCGGCTTTGGAGGTCTTGGCGGCAATCTTGGCTCGCTCAAGCGCTAAAGAAATTAAGGGAGAAGACACGGGCATTACGTTTAAAGACGTTGCTGGCCAAGAAGAGGCCAAAGAGTCTATGCAAGAGATTGTTAGCTTCCTTAAGACTCCCGATAAATACAAAGAAATTGGTGCTCGTTGCCCTCGTGGTGCTTTGCTTGTAGGCCCTCCAGGTACTGGTAAGACCCTCATTGCTAAGGCAGTTGCTGGTGAGGCAGGCGTTCCTTTCTTCCAGATTGCTGGCTCTGAATTTGTTGAGATGTTTGTTGGACGCGGTGCAGCAAAAGTCCGTGATCTCTTCAAACAGGCTAATGAGAAAGCTCCTTGCATCATCTTCATTGACGAGATTGATGCAGTTGGTAAGCGCCGTGATGCTTCCCTTAACTCCAATGACGAGCGCGAGCAGACCTTAAACCAGCTGCTCTCCGAGATGGACGGCTTTGATAACCACAAGGGTATTGTTGTTCTTGCAGCAACAAACCGTCCAGAGACCTGGACAAGGCACTTCTGCGTCCTGGTCGTTTTGACCGCCGTATTCCTGTTGAGCTTCCAGACCTTAAGGGTCGTGAGGCAGTTCTTCAGATTCACGCCAATGATGTAAAGATGGAGCCAGGTGTTGACCTCTCTATCATTGCTAAGTCCACACCAGGCGCATCTGGCGCAGACCTTGCAAACATCATCAACGAGGCAGCTCTTCGCGCTGTTCGCTTTGGTCGTCGTCGTGTTACCACCGAAGACCTTGCTGAGTCCGTTGACGTTGTTATTGCCGGCGCAAAGAAGAAGAACACTGTTCTTTCTGAGCACGAGAAGGACGTTGTTGCTTATCACGAGACCGGCCATGCAATTGTTGGTGCCATCCAGAAAAACGATGCTCCTGTTACCAAGATCACCATTGTTCCTCGTACTGGCGGAGCTCTTGGCTTTACCATGCAGGTTGAGGATGATGAGCGCTATCTGATGAGCAAGAGCCAGGCTATGGATGAGATTGCTGTTCTCTGTGGTGGACGCGCTGCTGAGGAGCTTATCTTTGGCGAGATGACCAATGGCGCTTCCAACGATATTGAGCGTGCAACAGCTATTGCTCGCGCTATGGTTACGCAGTACGGCATGTCTGACAAACTTGGCATGGTTACTCTCAGCCAGCAGCAAAGTCGCTATCTTGGTGGTGGCTCTTCCCTCACCTGTTCTGAGGCAACAGCTGAAGAGATTGATGCTGAGGTTAGACGCATTGTTGAAGAGGGACACCAGCGCGCACTCCAGACGCTTAAGGAGAACCGCTTCAAGCTGCATGAGATTGCTCACTACCTGCAGAAGAAGGAAACAATCACCGGAGAGGAGTTCATGAATATCCTCAAGCGCGAGAATACCTTTGCACCAGTAGTTGAGAACACCAATGAGGAAGGTTCCTCTACCTCTTCAGCAGAGTAACTTTGTCTCATAAGTAAAATTAAACGGCCGCCTATTCTGAACTGCCTCCCATTTCTTGGACATAAGAAATGGGAGGCAGTTCATATGCAGGTTATTATGATTCTGCAGCGTGTTAGCGCAGGCTTTTAGGCCTGGCGCACAAAATAGCGCAGCTTTAGTAGGTTCTGCTAAAGAATCGACGTGTTCCTAATCAAGATAGCTAGGCAGCTAGGGGTTCACTGTCTGATATACATCTCTATGCATAAACTTCATCTAATATGCTTAAACATGAATAGACTTATATAAGGAATTTAACTATCGATAAATTCTGTCTCTACGGAACACACCTAAGTCGGATAATCTGCTCAATTGCGGGCATTTTACACATCTAATGACGATAATCTGCATGATTGAGGTATTTTCAGCGTCATGTATACGTCTTTTTAACAGATTATCCGACTTAGGTGTGTTTTGAACTGACTCCAATTTTTCGTTTCCAAGAAATGGGAGGCAGTTCACTCTTGTAGATGGCCGTTTTTTGTACTGCGATTAAAGGCATTCCACAAAAGCTATCGAGCAAAAAGTTCCCAAAAAGCAACAGCAGATGATGCAGCAACATTGAGTGAATCTACCTGATGAGACATGGGGATGATGGTGGTAATGTCACAAGCCTTAATGGTTTTCTTATCAAGACCATAGCCTTCACTACCAAAGAATAGTGCAGCTTTTTTACCTTTTACCAGCTCTTTATTAAGAGGTACTGCAGAATCTGTGAGTGCAAGTGCACACGTAGTAAAAGAATGAGCTTTAAGCTTTTCAATAAGGTCCAGTGAAGTTGTCTCTTCATCCAAACGAGTCCAAGGCACATTAAGAACCGTTCCCATAGAAACGCGCAGGACACGCCTTGAGAGGTTGTCGGCGCACTTAGCAGTCAAGATAACAGCATCTACATTGAGGGCCGCAGCTGACCTAAAGACAGCACCAACGTTGTTAACGTCTACTAAATCTTCTAGTACGGCAATATGCTTTGACGTGCTTAGAATCTCTTCTAGCGATGCACCTTGAGGTCTCCTCATGGCACAGAGCACTCCTCTATTCATCTTGTAGCCAATAAGCTGTGTAAGCTGCGCATCTGGAAGAATGAAAATAGGAACGTCATCTGACAAAGGATGGAACTTCTCGACAATTTGCAAAATATTATCTGTATGAGAAGTGTTTGCAAGAAATGAAAGCGGCTTGCAGCCTGCGGCAAGCGCAGTCTCAATCACAAAATGAGACTCACAAATCATGACGCCGCGAGTTGGGTCAAGACGATTACGAAGCTGGTTATCAGTCAATCGAGCATACACATCAAGGCGGCTGTCGTCAGATGAATCTATGTGAATAACTGGATGTGTTGCCATAAGTAACGTACCTCTCGCCTCTTGATAGACAGTATTCTCTCACTCTTGAGGCAAGAGTAACGTCATGTATTCCTAGATTACTTCTGTAGCAGCTTTCTCTTGAGGAAGAAGCTCAGAGAAACCAGCGAGACAGAGGAACAGACAAGTGTGCCCTGAAGCGCAATCTGAGAATAATCTGCAGTATCAGGAAGCTGTGACTTCTTCTGAGGTTGCTGAGGCTCCTCGGGAGTGCGCGTCTCAGGTGTTTCTGGCGTAGTCTCAGGCTGCTTCACGTATACGTGAGTCCAATTTGCAGTAATGGCTGGCTGAGAGGTATCACTTGTGCCAATAACAAGATTGACTTTTAAATGCTGATACGAATCAAAGTTATCTGGATCTGCAGATGTTGGAGTAAGCAGATATTCAATTCGATACTGACCAACAGGCAAGGTGTCATCTTGATATGAAGAATAGACAACATCCTTAAAGTGATTAGAGAAATAAATAGCATTGCCGTCGGCATCAACGACACGAGGTGTGCCGTCTGATGTATAGGTCAAGTCATTAGTAAATTGACCGTCCTCAAACAGTTGGATATCGTAAGTGTTACCACCAGGAGTTCTGCTGATAGCAATATCTCCATTATGAGTAGCAGCACTAACAGGGAAAGCTGTGTAATATCTTGCGATTGAATCTCAGCCATAAGGCGAGCTGTCACGGCATCAATATCCAATACTCGCCTTGTACCTGCATCAACCGTGTGGTCATAGTTGTAAGAAGAGATGGTAGCTGGCGCATTCTGAAGACCAGCGTCAATAGGTTTTAAAGTAGTTCCGGTATCAGAGACATATGCGGTGTGCGCGAGTGTGTAGTAATACGTGATATGCGTCACATATGTAGTTGGACGCGCAACATTGCCATCACCATCATAACCAGCAGAAATCGTATAAGAATCCACTTCTTTGTGGTCAAGGATGTCATTGCCCACTACCTCTGGAGCCTGGAATAGACCTTGCTTTTCAGTCTTATTTCCGTTGCTATCAACAAACGTTGTGAGGTTACGATCAATATCAGATACACCCACGTGCATGGTATAGATGTAGTAGAAACCATGCTCTTGATCATACGAGAGCGTTTTTTCCAGCTTATACTGACCCATAGGCAAACTAGTATCAATAACAGCGGTATTATCCTGACCAACCGACCCTTGTGCCAGCTGACCATTAGCAATGTAAGAATTAACTCTGTCTCTGTGAGTCTGAATATCATTGTCTGAATCAAATTCAAACACTGGAAGCAAAATTCTACGATCAGTCACACCGGCAAGCTCTGGATGAGTCTGAATGTATGCATCTACAGCTGCATCATCTGTTGTATATCTCAGAGAATCATCTGGCGAGAAAAGCGACGAGTCAAACTGATCTCTATCTAAATAAACAAAATCGCTTACCTTGCTATAGTTTGGATGAGAATCAGTGTTAACTGCCTCATAAGGCTTAACTGGCTCAAGAGTATCAAACGATGTTGAATCATTGCCAACAAGCGAAGCAAAATCAGAAGGAAGAAGCTCATATGATTTGACATCAGTATGCAGTAACAACTGATTAGCAGAATGAGAATTTGATTGACTTGTTGATGCAGTAGCTACAGCAATTTTAGGAAAAGCTGAAATGCATAAAAGAAGTACGGCAAGAGCAGTACAAACACATCTAATATTTTGCGTAGTACTATTGACTCTAGTTGATGACATACGCTATTGCTCCCCCTGCAATTGAAAAATAATTATTTCTAAATGTCGTATATATTACTCCAGTTTTGTTCATCTCCTATAGAAAATAATTCCACGTAAGTTCCATAAAATATGTGGTGAATATGCACTACACTAAATGAATGTGTCTTTGACTCATTTGCAGAAAGTCTGTTTGTCAAAACACACTGATTTTTGCTATGTAACTTCGTTTTTATAAGGAGTGCTCCTTGGCTAAGCACTTTGCAAAAAGCTCTGCTTCTCATACCGCTAACCTACAACCTCTTTCCCTCAGAAGAAGCTACAGAGAAAGCACCTTCTCTTAAAGACTCAGTACCAAGCCTTGGCGATACTGATATGTACGTTGCTCTTAATGAAGAGCAGGTAAAAGCCAATCAGCTCAATGAGTCTTCACAAGCTACAGAGTCTCCAGAAGAGCAAGCAGATGATCTAACTGTCATTGCTCCCCTTGATAGCGCAGAGCTTGGAGAAAAAGAAGAGGCTCCCATTGTTCACAAGAAACATCAGTGGTGGAAAATACCTGCCGTGGTCGTTGGTGTTCTCGCCCTTGTGTATGTGAGTGGAGCAATCTTCTTTAACTTCTTCTTTATGCCTCAAACCAGCATTTATGGTAAGGACTACTCCTTAAAACCTGCCTCAGATTTACAAGCTTCTAGAGCAAATGAAGCCTCAAATTACTCCGTCCAAGTCTCTGGAAACGGCGTAGATTTAACCATCAAGGCGTCTGACATTGATTTGACGTATGACGCAGCTGGATATACTCGCGATGCTATTAGCCAGCAGAATCCTTGGATGTGGCCACTGGAACTTACTCGTAGCAGGTCCTTGAGCCCACATGCAACCGCCTCGTACGATACAAGCAAGGCGGACGCACTCTTTAATCAAAGAATTGAGCAGGCAAAAGAATCTGCTCAAAGTCTAGAGAACAATGGTATTACCTACGATAGCTCAGCTAAAAAGTTCATTTTTGCTGACGATGCTATTGCTACAAGACTTTCTCTTGAAGGCGTCCATAAAGACTTGCAAACTGCTTTTGATAATCTGAGCACTACCGTTCAGCTTGGCCCAGAAAGCCTTATGAGCGCAGAAGACCTTGATGCTGCCTTGAAGACAGCTAATTCCTACGTTACCTCTGCGGTTGATTTGATGTTGGGTGACTCTGTTGCATATCAGCTTGATCAAGACACCATTGCTAGCTGGATTAAGTTTGATGAGAATATCTCTATTTCATTTGATACAGACGCTATTACCAAATGGGTCAACGAGACACTTGCTCCTGCAGTAGATACTCGTGGAACTTCAAGAACGTATAAGCGCTGGGATGGAAAAGAATTCACTACAAAGGCCGCTGGTGCATACGGTTGGGTTATTGATAATGATGCTGCTGTAAAAGCTATCTCTGACGGTCTGTCCGCTGGTCAGGCAACAAAGATTGAACTGCCTACAAAACAGTCGGCCGATAAAGTTTACTAAACAGGGCGAGCAGGACTGGGGCGGTCGTTATATTGACGTTGACCTTACCACTCAGCATGCTGTTCTTTATGGTGATGATGGAACCATTCTTTGGGAAGCCGATGTAGTAACAGGTATCCCAGACGGACATCACAACACTCCAGAAGGAGTCTGGTATATTACCAGCCACATTAGAGACGCTCGTCTCCTGGGACCAAATGACGAGAATGGCAAACCAGGTTGGGATGCACACGTTGACTTCTGGCTTGGCGTAAAGGGTCAAGAAGTTGGTTTTCACAACGCTCCATGGAGAAGTGCGTTTGGTGGAAACATCTACAGAACAGGCGGTAGTCATGGCTGCATCAACCTAAGCTATGAAAACGCTCAAAAACTCTTTGATATCGCCAAAGATGGAGATCCAATTATCATTCACTACTAGGTTTTCTTTGAAAAAGTTTATGCGCGCTTTAGAAAATAATTCTGAAGCGCGCATTTTTTATGTCTTACAGAAGATCCACAACACGCTCTTTGTTTGCCATAAAATCAAGATACTCTGAACCTAAGCGAGAAGTGATCAATGAACTGGCAGAAGGAAATTTGCTGTCTGCTTTAACAAAACCATAGTCTCCTGTGCCGTAATTAAATGTCGCAAGTATATTATCAGACAGAAAGGTTCCTCCACCATCTGTATTGTATTCATAGTAGGAGACGGCAGGTAATTTGCGACTGCTTATAGCTTGTAGAATATAAGCAGTCCCATAAAGAATATATTGATCAAAATCTTGTGATGAGAGAGAAACTGAATATAAAGCGGCATCTTGCTCGATTGTTCCAATGATTTCTCCATTAACACTTACAACCCACGAAATGCCACCGTCTAATAATTCATTGTTTTTCTCTACAACTGATAAAATTGGACCAGATATATACACATCGTTTATATTGCAGGTATAAGTCCTATATTCTCCAGACTCAAACTTTTCATATGAGAAAATATTATCAGCTGATTGCTCCCTTATAAATTCCACAGCTTCATGTTTTAAAAAATCGAGGTTTCGCTCCCTAACCGCTTCGGGTCTAAACCAATTACATATGAATATAGAGGCTATAAGCATTGCACCAAGAGTAGACAAAACTACTTTTCTTTTAAGCTGCATCATCTGTCACCTCATCATTACCGAGTAATAATGAAACTAACTAGAAGCTATTGTAACAATTGTTTATTCTTCAATAGTTTTAACTTTAAAACCAAAATAGTAAATGTGTCCTAACCAAACAATAACAAGGACAATACTGCCAACAATAACGCCTTTCATAAGCATGGCAATCAGACCTACGGCCATAATCAAGGTTACTGTAACAAGGATGCGTGTTTTAGTCTTAACAGTCATCCCTTTTCCAGCTTTAAAATCAGCAAGATTATTTTGGTAAAATTTTGTATTAATAAGCCAATTATTGAGTCGGTCGGATGATTTTGCAAAGCAAAATGCAGCAAGTGCCAAAAATGGAACAGTTGGCAAAATGGGAAGCACTACACCAAGCACAGCAAGTGCCAAGCTTATACAACCTAGTGCCATAAAGGCAACACGTTTAATTGACATAAATACTCCCTACTGCTTTTTGAGAGAGTTTACCATGTTTAACAAAATGCAGTAGGGATATTACTCGACATGAGCAATTCTTATATAAATTTATTTACTAGCAACGCCTAGAAACGGGGCATTTGACCTCCGCCAAAGCCCATATTCTTCATCATGGACTCCATTGCACGACGGCCCTTCTTTGCATTTCCGCCCTGAGTCATAGCCTTCATCTTGCCCATCATCTTATTCATCTCTCCCCACTGGCGAATAAGTTGATTAACTTCCTGAACACTACGACCAGAACCCATGGAAATACGACGACGGCGCTGACCGTTAATAATCTTTGGACGTGCACGCTCTTCCTTGGTCATGGAATGAATGATAGCTTCAATCTTTCCCATTGAACTATCGTCCACACCACCCTGCTGGGCCATCATGCGGTCACCACCAGGTAGAGCACCAATAAGCTTTGCAAGACCGCCCATCTTGCGAATTTGGTTCATCTGATTGAGCAGGTCGTCCATAGTAAAGCCTTCGCGCAACATGCGCTCAGCATCTTCAACCTGCTTCTCATCTGCTGCCTGCTGGGCCTTCTCGACAATAGAGATAACATCGCCCATGCCAAGGATGCGCTTGGCCATACGATCTGGATGGAAAACCTCAAGTGAATCGGGTTTCTCGCCCATGGAAACAAACTTGATAGGCTTGCCGGTAACCTCACGTACGGAAAGTGCGCCACCACCACGAGCATCGCCATCAAGCTTGGACATGATAACGCCGTCAAAGTCTACGCGCTCGGCGAAGGTGCTAACAACATTGACAATATCCTGGCCGGTCATGGCGTCAACAACCATAAGAATCTGATCTGGCTTGACGGCACGCTTGATAGCAACGGCCTCTTCCATCATTTCTTCGTCAATTTGAAGACGGCCAGCAGTATCGACAATTACCAGGTCGTTGAGGTGATCAACAGCCTCCTGGATAGCCTGAGACGCAATAGCAACGGCGTCTTTGCCATCACCACGATAGACTGGCACGCCAATCTCTGAACCAAGTGTTTCAAGCTGATCTGCTGCTGCGGGACGGTGAACGTCGCAGGCGGCAAGCAGAGGATTCTTTCCCTGAGACTTTAGCAGGTAGGCAAGCTTTGCAGCTGCGGTTGTCTTACCGGAGCCCTGAAGACCAACAAGCATAATGACGTTTGGAATGCGGTTCTGCGCCAGCGTGAGCTTGGACTCAGTTGAACCAAGCAGTGTCGTGAGCTCATCCAGAACAATGCGGACAACGTTTTGAGCTGGAGACAGAGACTCTAGCACGTCAGCGGTCATGCACTGCTCTTTGCAGCGGCCGACAAACTCCTTAACTACCTTGTAGTTAACGTCAGCCTCGAGAAGAGCCATGCGAATTTCTCGCATTGCTGAATTGATATCGTCCTCAGTGAGACGGCCCTTTCCGCGCAGAGCGGAAAATGTATTTTGCAGTCTATCTTGCAGGCTGTTAAACATTACTGAACTCCCTCACCAACAAGTGCTTCACAGAATGAACGAGCATCAAACGTCTGAAGATCATCAATTGACTCGCCCACACCAATACGATAAATAGGCAGGTTAAGCTGGTTGGAAATTGCCAGAGCAATTCCTCCCTTTGCGGTGCCATCAAGCTGGTGACAATAAGACCATCCAAAGACAGGGCGTCGTTAAACTCTTTTGCCTGATTAAGGCCGTTTTGGCCAGTAGTTGCATCAATAACCAAGACAACACTTACGGGAATATCTCCTGCGCGCTTTCTAGTTACCGAGACAACCTTAGCAAGCTCACGCATAAGATCGGATGAGGTGTGCAGACGTCCGGCAGTATCAATAAGCACCAGCTCAGTGCCTTGTTTTTCTGCCGTTTCAACAACCTCAAAACAAACGCTTGCAGGGTCAGCGCCACGCTCTTTGGTTACTACCTCAATGCCAGAACGCTCTCCCCATACCTGTAGCTGCTCAATTGCAGCCGCACGGAAGGTGTCAGCACCGCCAATCAAAGTCTTTACGCCATTAGCATGTGCGCGACCAGCAATCTTACCAACAGTGGTAGTTTTACCAGCACCGTTAATGCCTACAAACAAGACAATAGAGGGCGTATCCGTAAAGGGGTCTCTTTCTGCAACAGGAAACTCTGCCGTAAGGCGCTCTACAAGAGCGCGGCGGAGCTGATCGGAGCGCATAAGGTTTTCTCGCGCTGCACGCTCACGCAGGTCATCGGTGACACGCATAGCCACCTCAGCGCCCATGTCTCCCATAACAAGCGTATCCTCGAGGTCATCCCAAAAATCCTCGGTGACCTCGCCACCCATATAAAAGATTTCGCTTAAGGTCTCACGAGAACGCTCAAGACCGCGGCGAAGATTGTCCATAAAGCCCATTAGATATCAACTACCTTTCCGGTTGTCTTATCAAGCCTCTGAGAGACAACGTGGCTAACACCGTCTGCCTGCATAGATACACCATACAGTACATCTGCCTGCTCCATGGTGCGCCTCTGGTGAGAAATGACAATCAGCTGAGTGGTCTCTTTGAGCTGCTCAATGGCATCAAGCAACTTGGAGAGGTTGGCGTCGTCGAGCGCGGCCTCAACCTCATCAAAAACGTAGAACGGAACAGTACGCGTTCTGTATACAGCAAAGAGCAATGCCAGGGCGGTGAGGCTCTTCTCGCCACCTGACATGAGCATCATCTTGGTAATGCGCTTACCGCGCGGCTGAGCCACAATCTCAATGCCCGTCTCGGAGAGATGGTCTGGGTCGGTAAGCTCAATGTGGGCATGGCCACCAGGGAACAGCATGGAGAAGATCTCGGAGAAGTTCTGGTTGACGCGGTCAAAGACAACAAGGAAGCGGCTACGCATCTTGCGATCAATGGCCGAGATGATTTTCTTCAGCGAGGTTCGAGCAGCCTCTAAGTCAGCTACCTGCTCGTTAATGTAATCAGCACGCTCTTTGAGGCGCTCGTACTCATCCATGGCAACAGCGTTGACAGGCCCAAGCGCCTCAAGTTGGCTCTTGAGCGACGCAGCAAGGCGTTCTGCCTGCTCTCTATCTTCTGGCTCAGGAAGCGTCAATGCCTCGTCCAATGAGGCGCCCGTAGCAAGAATGGCCTCGATGGCGTTTTGAACCTGAACCTCAAGCTTGCCAATCTCAACGCTAATCTGGTTAGCAGCGTCTTTCTCTTTTTCTACCGCAAGCGCAGCTTCAGAAGCAGCGTCTTTTGCCTCAGAGATGGTCTCTCGTAGCGTCTCAGAGTCTGCCTCCGCCAACGACGCGCGATCCTTGAGCCTAGACGCCCACTCAAGCGCCTTCTGGTGCAGAGCATCGTAGCGCTTGTACAGCGGGTCTACGCGAAGCCTGATTACCTCAAGCGCGTGCGTTGCCTGTTTAGCAGCAGCAAGCTGCTCATCCAGCTGAGACAGACGCCTCTCAAGCTCTGCCTGGCGAGAAGCCATGCTCGTTGCGCGCTCTTTTGCAACAGTGAGGTCCGTTTTTGCATCCGAAAGCTCTCGGTTAGCCCTACCCTGAGCGCGAATGGCATCCTCATGCTGGTCCTGCAGCTCTTTGAGCTCCGAGGCCAGCGACTCCATGCGAGCCTTAGCCTCTTCTGCCGCACGCTTGTGCTCATCAATGTGCGCACGAGCCTCTTGAGCGCGCTCTTTTGCCTGCTCTCGAGAAGCGCTAACCTGCTTTCAGCTCAGCCTGAGAAGAAGCAACCTGTCCCTCAAGACGGCCTCGCTCCGCAGCGATAGAGGTAAGCTCACCGTTGAGGCGAGCAACCTCACCCTTGGACTGCGCGCTTTTCTCGCGAACTGAAGCCAGCTCATTCTCGCAGTTGGTAACTGCGGAGCGAGCAGCCTCCAGATGACGCTTGAGGGAAGGAAGTGCGCCCTCAAGCTCACGGATACGACGCTTACGCTCAAGAGAGCCGTCCTCAGCCTGAGATGCGTGTCCCAGGAGCAAACGACCATCTGGATAGAGCAGCGTACCGTCAGGAAGCACATAAAGCCCGCGAGGCTCATTTTTGTGCGCAGTGTAGGCGTCATCAAGGCTCTGAGCAACAAAAACGTGACCAAAAAGCGCCTGTACAAGAACCTCGGCACCCTTCTGAGCAGAAACATGCTCAAGCAGAGACGTTGTATGGGCTGGAGCAGCAAGAGCTGGAGCTGCGTCAGAAAGAGCAACCAGCGTAGCTTTGCCGTCCTCAGAAAGCGTCTGAACGCGCTCAAAGAGCGTCTGAATGTTTTGCTGCTTATCAACTACAAGCGCGGAAAGATCTTCTCCCAAAAGCTGCTCAACAAGAGCCTCAAACTCTGGCTGGACCTCAAGATAATCAGCAAGTCTGCCAGAAACAAGAGAAGCGATTGCTGCATCCGCAACAAGCTTTTCTGCCAGAGGACTTCCCTTTTGGACTTCCACATCAAGCGCACGAAGTGCCTCAAGCGTAGCTTCACTGCTTGAGAGCTCCTGGCGAGCAGTACGCTCTGCCTCGCGAGCTGCTTCAAGTGCAGAGGCGCGCTCAGAAATCTCAGCGACAAACGCCTCGGACTCCTGACGAGCTTTCTCAAGAGCCGCAGTGAGCTCTGCTTCTTTAGCGCCACTATCTTCTAGAGCAGCACGAGCAATCTCAAGCGCTTCCGTAATCTGAGTCAACCTAGACTCAAACATCTTGTCTTCTACCTGCGCATGAGCAATCTGCTCTTCAAGCTTTACATACGCAAGCGTTTCTTTATCAGCGGTATTACGCGCACTTCGCTCAGACGCAGTGCAGTCAGAAATCTTTACATCAAGAGCACGACGCTCGGCAATTGCCTGGTTAGCCGCCTCTTGGAGCGCGTTCACGCTCTCCGTCAGATCCGCAACCTTTGCACGAATTGTTGCCAGCTGACCAGAAAGCTCTTCATTCTCTTTTGAGGCGTCTGCCTTCTGTTTATCCATCACAGAAAGCTGCATACGCGTGTCAGAAAGGCGAGAAACCATGTTCTTGCCTTTCTCCTCCAAAAGACGCATGTCAGATCCCATGCGACCAAGAATCTCTTGCATGCGGCGACGCTGCTCGCCTAAGTCTCCAACAAAGAGGCCCTTTTGCTCAAGAAGCGACTGGAGTTTTTCAAGCTCTCGGTTTTTCTCGCCCGCACGATATTGAGCAAGCTCAATAGCAGCCTCTGCCTCTTTAGCGCGTGCCTCCAACTTGCCATGCGTAAACTGCAGCTGACGAAGGTCATCAACCGCAAGCTGAACCGTCAAATCTTTGAGCTGAGCAGACAGATCTTTAGCGCGAGAAGCCTTGTCTACCTGCCTCTCAAGCGGTTTAAGCTGGCGGGTAATCTCGCGAGAAACCACTTTGGCTCGCGTGAGATTCTCATCCATGGAAGAAATCTTGCGCTCCGCACGCTCTTTGCGGCGGCGATGCTTAGAGATATCTGCTGCCTCTTCAATAAGCTCACGGCGCTGCTCAGGACGGCTAGACAAAATGGAATCAAGCTTGCCCTGAGAAATGATGGAGTGGGTATCTTTGCCCAGGCCAGAGTCATGCAAAATGTCCTGGATGTCCATGAGCCTTGAGGGAGCACCGTTAATCAGGTACTCAGACTCTCCGGAGCGATACATACGCCTGGTGATACCAATTTCAGAGAAATCAATAGGAATGGTGTGGTCGGAGTTATCCAGAACCAGCGTTACCTCAGCAACGCCCACCGCTCCCCTTGCTGATGAGCCAGAGAAGATGACGTCTTCCATGGCTTGGCCACGGAGCATCTTTGCGCTCTGCTCGCCCAATACCCAGAGAATTGCGTCAGAGACATTGGACTTACCCGAGCCGTTAGGACCAACGACAACGGTAAGACCGGGGTCAAAAACCATCTGAGTTTTATCAGCGAATGACTTAAAACCCTTAAGTGTCAGCGATTTTAGATACACGGGTACAGGGTACCTTTCTACCTTAGGTGCATTTCTGCATCAGCATCAAGCGGAGCATCATCCACACCAAGACGCACCAGTGCGTCTTGAGCGGCTTCTGACTCTGCGGCTTTCTTTGATGGTCCCTGTCCACGACCCACCTTAAGGCCGTCGACAAATACCACAGCGGTAAACGTTGGTGTGTGAGCAGGTCCACTCTCGCCAATAAGCTTATATTCAGGGGTAGCCTTGCCTTTAGCCTGTACCGCTTCTTGCAAACGAGATTTAGGGCTTACCGAACGAACTGCCAGCGCTGGAGAAATGTGAGGTCCAAGCGTACGAATAACAAAATCGTGCGTTGGATCAAAACCCGCATCAAGGTAGAGCGCGCCAACAATGGACTCGTAGACGTTCTCCAGAGCAGACTTCATGCCACGCTTTCCCGTGCCCTTCTCGGAAATTCCCATAACAATTAAAGGAGAAATTCCTAGAGCATCAGAGACAATAGAGAGTGTGTGACCAGATACCAGAGAGATTTTCAGCCTAGTAAGCTGGCCCTTCATCCATATCTGGATAACGCTCAAACAGCTCTGTTGCAATAATGGCACCAAGAATTGAGTCACCCAGAAACTCCAGGCGCTCATACGAAGCAGAAACAGGCTTGCCCTCCACCGCCGAAGGGTGTGTGAGGGCAGCCTCGATAAGTTCTTTATTGGTAAATGTGTGACCGCAAATAGCTTCTGCAGCAGCTACTCGTTCGTGCAATTTCACGTATAAAACCTACTTAAGCAGCAAGAATAGCATCTACTGCGTCACCAACGGTAGCAATCTCATCGATGTTTTCTGCATCAAAGGTCATATCAAACTCTTGCTCAAGGTCTGTGACAAGCTGCAAAAGATCAAATGAGTCTGCACCAAGATCTTTAAATGAGGTACCCTCTGTGAGCTCAACGGAATCGTCAAGGTCCAGTGTCTCTCTAACAACGTCAATTACCTTTTCAAGTGTTTCTGTGCGATCCATACATCCTCCTTGCACACAACAATGACGCTAGTAATTTTACCCCGTGATGGGCGTCTGTATGATGACATTACTAAAGCTGAAACAAACAATCTTAAAAAAAGTAAAGCCCACAGAATTGTCCATGGGCTCCACCATAACTTATAAAAATTTTTATGTACAGACGCTTTTACTACAGCTGAATTGACGAGGAAATTTTCTCGATAAGGTTGGCACGTACTGCATTTGCTGCAGAAAGTGTTCCTGCGCACACAGCAGAAGAGCTGGTAGCACCATGTCCTTTAAGTACAGGTGCAGAAACACCTAGCAAGAAGGCGCCGCCAACAGAATCTCCTGAAAGTTCCGCTGCTGTAGCCTTCAGAGCATCCTTCAAAAGAAGTGCACCAAACGCAGCCTTCTTGGAGGAATTAATTGCGTCTTTGAGGCTAGACATAATAAATTTGCCCGTGCTCTCAATAGATTTTAAGGCCACATTTCCAGTGAAAGCCGTCTGTCACAATAACATCAAAAGCGGCTTCCTAAAATATCAGTTCCCTCAGCATTTCCACCAAAATTAATAGCCGCTTCTGCAAGAGCTGCGTGATATGAAAGAGCAAGCTCAGAACCCTTGGTCTCTTCAGAACCATTGCAGAGAAGCCCTATGGTTGGGTTTTCAATTCCAAGCGATGCATTGGCAAAAGCCCTACCCATTTGTGCAAATTGCACCAAAACTTCTGGACGCACATCAGCGTTAGCACCAGTATCCAAAAAGACTGTTTTATGACCACCAAGTCCAGGAAGAATCAGGGTAAGTGCAGGGCGTTTTACGCCCTTGATGCGACCAATACCAAAGGTAGCTGCAGTAAGCACTGCTCCTGTAGAGCCTGCCGAAAAAAGACCGTCAGCCTCTCCAGCCTTGACTGCCTGCGCAGCCCTTACAATACTGGCGTCTTTCTTCTGCCTAACCGCATTGGCAGGGTGTTCGCTCATGGCAATAACTTCAGTGGTTACCAAAGCCTTTGCGCGCTCATGCTTGCTTGCAAAAGGAGTAACAAACTCATCAGCTCCGGCGAGAAGAACCTCTAGCTCTTTGTCCTTCTCAAGAGCCATACGAACTCCCTCAAGAACAACCTCAGGACTTTGGTCAGATCCCATAACGTCTACACAAATAACGGGCATGATAACTCCTTAGTGCTATAAAAAAGAAGGCCGGCCCCTAAAGAACCAGCCTTCTTGGCCATACGATGTATGAGTGTTACTCAGTAACAACAACCTCACGGTCCTTGTAGAAGCCACAGTTAGGGCATACGTGGTGAGGAAGCTTGGAGCGCCGCACTGTGGGCATACAGAGCGAGCTGCTGCGTTAAGCTTGCTGTTTGCCGAACGACGGGTGTGGGTTGCGCCGCGGCCCTTCTTTTGTTTAGGTACTGCCATCTTAAACCTCTTTTGCTCTTGCTAGCGCCCCTAAAACACATGAGGGCGCGACCCATTCACATAATGCGTTGGATACTATACCACGTACTGACACATTTTGTACGTAGATACAGCATTTCTCCACCATTTAGGAGAAGAAATTTTATTTTACTCTTCCGAATCCGGCTCAATCACAAGATTTTTGAGAGCCGCAAACGGGTTTGAAGCAAGCTTTTCTTCTTCTCGCTTCTGCTCAATCTGAGCTGCATGACCGCAATCTTCTTCATTCAGATTGCAACCGCATACTGGGCAAAGTCCCTTGCAGTCGGACTTGCACAGTACAACATAAGGCGTCTCCATAACAAGCGAAGGTAAAAGAGCCTCTGCAAGATCGATGGTTTTATCGGCATTTACTAAAACGTAATCTGCCTCATCTTCATCATCTGCAGAAATTACAGGCTCTTCAAAGAGATAATACTCATCTACCTCTGCGTTTAAAGAGAGATGTGCGTCCTCAAGACAACGGTCACACGTACCAACTGCGTCAGCACGAAGCATTCCGGTAACCAAAATGCCCTCACCCGCGTTGGTAAGCACTAGATCAAAATCAATTCCCATAGGAAGAGAAAATTCATGCTCCCCTAGCTCATACGAATCTTCATTGAGATGACCCGCATAAGAAACGGTATCGCCTGCATTTGCAAGACGATCATCTAGTGCATAAAGAACTGGTTGCATTGGAATTACCAGGCAACGTTATTGCTGGTGTTACGAGGACCAGAGTTCTCATCAAGTGTCTGACGAACACGAGAGACTGAGTTTGTCAGGCTCTTGAGGTTCTCCTCAAGGTGAGCAAGAACGGTATCTGCATACTCCTCAGCGTTGTAGCGAGTATCACGCTCATACTGCTCTGCCTGGTCACGAATGCCATCTGCCTGCTGCTGAGCAAGGCGGACAACCTCCTGGTCACCAGCAAGAATCATAGCCTGCTGCTGTGCGTCAGCAATGATGGATTCTGCCTGAGCACGTGCGCGCTCAAGGGTCTCATCCTCTTCCTTGATGATGCGACGAGCGGTTGCAAACTCTTCTGGGAAGACACGACGAATCTCGTCAAGCAGCTCATAGAAGTCCTGGGCATCAATAATCTTCTTGTTACCGCCATCCATAAAAGGTGACTTAGCCTCAGTTACCATCTGCTCAATCTCAGATACAAGGCTCTCAATTTCCTCGCCTGGCTGCATCCAGGGCTCCTTTCAATCCAATACATAAGCTGTGTTATATGCAGTTTTAGCCCTTATGAGCACGACGCATAAAACACCTTTTTAAGAATGTTAGCAGAATATAATGAAAATGCAGGGCAAATATACTTAATTACCGCAATTATGCAGAGCATCAAGCTTTTTAATGACGTTCTTTGGTACCAAAAATGATACATCTGCGCCCATAGCTGAAATTTCTCTCACAATTGAGGAAGAAATATAGCCGTACTCTGGACTGGACATAACAAAGACGCTCTCCAGCTCAGGAGCCATATGAGCGTTAAGATCTGCCTGTTGCAGCTCATACTCAAAGTCTGTCATAGCTCTTAGGCCCTTAACAACGCCACCTGCACCGCGAGCATTGCAGAAATCAACGAGAAGACCTTCCATAGGCTCTACAGAAACGTCCACAAGTCCTTCATCTACCAGAGCGTCTTTGAGCATCTGTACACGCTCTTCAAGAGAAAACGTAGTTCCCGTGCCGTGTTTGCGCTTTGAAGCCGCAACAGCTACCGTAACATTTTCAAAAAGACGAGAAGCTCGTTTGATTACATCAAGGTGTCCGTTTGTGACGGGATCAAAAGTACCTGGTACAACTACGTGAGTGATGCTGTTCAACGTATCTCCTATCCCTCACAACGAACAAGTAAATCAACTTGAGCAATACCATAACGCTTACTCTTAGAAAGCTCAAAATTATCAAGAGAAACTGAATCAGATTTATGGCTATGCTCATAGACTACTACAGCGTCTTTTGTCAGACTTCCCGCCTGAGTCAAGTCTTTGAGCAGCTTGGATACTACCTCTGCCTCAACGGCATAAGGAGGGTCCAAAAATACCACGTCAAAAGGACCTCCAAACAGCTGGGATGACTCAGCTAAGCGAGCTGTATCACCACAGATAACACTCATCTCAGAGGTGCTTTACGCCAAGAGATTTAGCCGTACGCTTAATGCGATCGCACGTCTTTCTATCTTTATCAACAAAAGCAGCGTATAGCGCTCCTCTAGAAAGAAGCTCAAAACCCATAGCACCTGAACCTGCAAAAGCGTCGAGCACTCTGGACTCACTAAGGTCAAGACCGCGAGAAGCCAAGATGGAGCTTGCAATAGCCTCACGCGTACGATCAGTGGTTGGTCGCGTAGTCCCCTTGCCATCAGGGGCCTCAATTGCACGACCTTTCCATTTTCCGCCAACAATCCTCATGGGTTTCTCGCCACCAAACCTATCTTGTACTGCAGTTTACCTGCAGGTTATTACTTATAGCCAAGCTCTTCAAAGTAGATGCCAAAGCGATCTTTTGCCTCAATTCCCAGCGTAGCATAGGCGTCGCTGGTAAGATTTGGGTCCTGAGCAGTAATAGCTAGGGCGTCCATGTGAGCCGCCTCAATCAGGTCCGCATCCGCGTAAAGATCAGAAATCTTGAGCGTGGTGCCGCCCTGACTGACGGTATCCCAGGGTTTCTCCCTCGTGCCTGAGCTCGAGGTCAAGCTCTGCCAAACGTGCGCCGTCGGAGGTTTGTTCAAGAGCAGCAAGACGCTTTCTTGCGGTAGAGCCTCGCTTGGCGTTGCTGGCAAGATACACAGTTCCTGGGAAGTCTCCTCGACCAACACGGCCTCTGAGCTGGTGCAGCGTTGCCAGACCAAAACGATCCGCATTAAAGACAATCATGACCGTAGCGTTAGGAACGTCAACGCCAACCTCAATGACGGTAGTGGAGACCAGAATCTGCGTCTTATTTGCGCGGAACTTTTTCCATTACCCTGATCTTTTTTTGCGTCTCAGGGCAATCTGCCGGTCAAAAGATCACAGGTAAAGTCCTTGAAAACGGTCTTTGAAAGCTCCTCATATACGCGAGTTGCACTGTAGAGCTTACCGTTTCGTGCGAGCGGCCTCAGGAACATCCTCAAGCTCTTCTTCAGAATCGCTTGGGTCAATTAAAGGACAGACCAAATACGCCTGATGACCCGCTTGAACAGCTTCGGCGACAGCGGCATATGCTTGATCAAGGTTTTCTGGAACACACAGTTTGGTGGTAACGCCAGCTCCTGCCTTTGGTCTTTTGGTAATGCGAGACGTATCAACATCTCCGTATAAAGAAAGCGCCAGCGTACGCGGAATAGGCGTTGCGCTCATGGCGAGAAGATCTACGCCTTGTCCTTTTTTGCGCAACGCTGTTCTTTGATCAACGCCAAAACGATGCTGCTCGTCTACAACAGCAAGGGTGAGCTGCTTAAATACCACACGGTCAGAAAGAAGCGCCGTAGTACCAAAGACAACGGACAAAGAACCGTCAGCTAGGCAAAGCTCAATCTGCTGCCTCTCCTCTTCTGAGGTAGAACCCTGTGATAAGCGCCCACGTAATTCCCAGCAAGCGAAAGCAAAGGACCAATCTTTTGAGCGTACTGCTGAGCAAGAACTGAGGTAGGAGCCATCACAGCTGCCTGAGTTGAAGAATCTGCTGCTGCAGCCAAGGCAACAGCGGCAACGGCTGTTTTACCAGTACCAACATCACCCAAAAGCAAGCGATTCATAATGCGTGGTGCAGTCATATCAGAAAGAATCTCTTGAGCAGCGTGATTCTGCTCGTCAGTTAGGGCAAAAGGCAAAGCCTCAATCAGAGCCTTAACTTTAGGTCCATCTATAACGTGCTCAAAAGGCCTATGACCTGCAAGCTCCAAGTTTCTTCTCGCCAAAAGAGCAAGCTGCAAACTTAAGAGCTCATCAAAAAGGCAAGACGGCGACGAGCCTGTTCAGCTGCGTCCAAACTGGAGGGAAAATGAACCTCACGAAGCGCCGATGAGAGCGACATGAGGTGGTGTTTGGTGACAAGCTCTGAAGGCAGCCAATCACACACGCTTCCCGTGTCCGCCAAAGCCGCTGACATAATGCGACGCATCCATGCAGGACTCACGCCCTCGGTAGCTGGGTGAACAGGAAGAATTGCAGCTTTTGAAGGTGTCTCTTTGGAGCGTGCTTCATCACTTGAATCAGACTTTGCGGTGCTGAGTACCTCGTAGAACGGCGACTTCATCTGGCGGTAGCCATAGGCAAAGAGCACCTTGCCACTAAGTGCCACCTCATCGTCAACGTGGATTTGCTCAGCTATCCAAGGCTGCCTAAAAAACGAAGCTGTGAGCACGCCCGTATCATCCACAACCTCAATCTCAACAATGACCATTTTAGGACGTGGACGCTTAGTCTTAACCGAAGCAACGCGGCCCGTAATGGTAGCGTCCTCACTTATCTGCGCAAAAGCAATCTGCACGCGGTGAGAAAAATCGAGGTAGCGGTGAGGAACATTGAGCAAAAGGTCTCGAACACGCAGAATGCCGAGACGCTCAAGCGCCTCGGCACGATTTGCATTGACATACCTTAACCTGGTCACACTATCAACAAGTGAGCAGGTATGTGCTACTCGCTCTGATGCGGGAGCGATGCTTACCTTGGACTCAGACATGTCCTACTCAATAGAGAAGATGACTGGATAGAGTGGCTGCTCGCCGCGCTGAGCGTCAACCTCAAGGTCTGGATAGGCATCCTCAATCTTGCTGGCGAGAAGATCGAGCTGCTCGTCAGAGAAGTCTTCACCTGCAAGAATGGTGAGGTTGTCGCCCTCTTCCTCCTCTTGCATCTTAGCGATAAGGTCAAGCGTGACCTGCATAACATCAGAGCCGACAACATCAATGGAGCCGCCCTGGATACCCATGACATCACCATCGTGAATAGGGGTGCCGTTAGCTGCAGAGGAATCACGGACTGCAGTGGTTACCTCGCCGTAGCGAACGCCAGAGATAGCGTCAGTCATCTCTTCTACAAGCTCTTCAAATGGAACGCCATCTGCAACAACAAACATTGCAGCAAATGCCTGAAGAACAGACTTGGTTGGAATAACGGCAACCTTAACATCCTCGCATGCGCTGGCAGCAGCCTCTGCTGCCATACGAATGTTGGAGTTGTTTGGCATAACAATGACCTGGTCTGCATTGGCCTCTTCAATTGCAGCAAGAATATCCGCAGTTGAAGGGTTCATGGTCTGACCACCAGAAACAACAACATCCACACCAAGAGACTTCAAGATTGATGCAGCGCCAGAACCAGCGGTTACGGCAACAAAGCCAAGCTCCTTTTTAGGTGCAGCTGCAGCCTTCTTATCTTCAGCGATCTTCTCGGTACGCTCCTTAGCCTCAAGGTCCATGTTATGGATGAAGACCTCAAAAATCTGGCCGTACTGAAGCATGTACTCAAGAACCTTGTTAGGAGTATTTGAGTGAACGTGAATCTTGTAGTCTGGATTTGCACCAACAAGAAGCTCGCAATCACCCATAGTTGCCAGGAAGTTCAGAGCTGCATCCTCATCAAAGTCTGGGCTATCTGCCTTAAAGAGGAACTCATTGCAGTAGCGATACTCAGAACCCTCCCAGTCATCGTTGAGCTCAATCTCAACCTTTGCGCTGGTAGCAGCCTTAGCATCAGAAACAGAAACGGTTGTCTGGAAGTCAGTAGTCTCAGTCTTGCCGGTAACGGCGTTTACAAAGCCCTCCAGGAAGGTTGCAAAACCAAATGCACCGGAGTCAACAACACCATTCTCTTTAAGAACAGGAAGAAGCTCAGGAGTGCGGGCAACAGACTCATATGCCTCAACAACCAGGGCGTCCAAAACCTCAACTGGGGTGAGCTGAGACTTCTCAAGGGAGTCTGCCTTAGCAGAAACGTCCTTCAAAACGGTAAGAATAGTGCCCTCAACTGGCTTTCTAACAGCTTTAAAAGCAACCTCTTTACCGCGACGGAATGCGTGCGCAATATCCTTTGGGGTTACTGCCTCAGGATTTTTAACGTCACACAGACCCTCAGCAATACCACGAAGAATCTGAGACGTAATAACGCCAGAGTTACCACGAGCTCCCATCAAAGAGCCGTGAGTGATTGCCTTTGCAATATCCTGCATGCTTGCATCTTGAGGAAGATCTTGAACCTCACGAACAACGGTGCCCAAGGTAAGGGACATGTTAGTGCCGGTGTCTCCATCTGGTACAGGGAAAACGTTGAGCTTGTTGATCTCTTCTGCTTTGTCTGCAACGGCAAGGGCTGCTACAGGGAAGCATGTACGAATGACATTTGAAATCACGTTAGACCTCAGTTCCTACTCATTTGAAGCAAAAAGCTTAGCGAGAATTACGCATGGCCTCGATATGTACAGTTACATCAACACATGAAAGCTCTGCAATTTGCTTAAGCAAAAACTTTACTGAGCTCTCAAGATTGTCGACAACAGACGCCATGTTAACGCCCTGCTCAACAACAATGTGAAGGTCAACCTGAACTCCCTTAGGAGTTGGGGTCACATCGATACCCTTACGAAGTCGGTACGTTGGAAGAAGACGAGCAACACCTGCTGCCTCATCGATCTCTGCCATGCCAACAACGCCATAACATTCCATAGCTGCATAGCCCGCCAGGTCAGCAAGGCAATCATTAGAAACTCTTAGTGTTCCGGGAACAGCGGTAGTCATTACATAACTCCTCTCGCAAGAACCAGGGTTAGTCATTGTTATTTAGTATACCGCAGAGCACATTTATTATTAAAGCGGCTTATATATACAAGTTGATAACCTTGCAATTGACAAATCTTTTTCTTGTTATTTAATCTTGGTGTAATAAATGAAAAACATTCAAAAGCTGTCTAAAAGCTATCTAATTGTGAATGTTATATTCATGCTTTGACAACACAATATATTGTGCTATATTTATTCGGCTATTTGGAAATTTTAGGCGCAGAGGGCGCCTATCCTATGGAGGTCTTACTCATGTCGAAGGTCTGTGATTTCTGCGGTAAGCACGCCGTTGCCGGTCGCTCCATCTCCCACTCTCACCGTACTGTGGCCCGCACCTTTAAGCCAAACATCCAGCGTGTTACTGTCGTTGTCGATGGCCAGCGCAAGAAGATGAATGTTTGCTCCCGTTGCCTCAAGTCCGGCAAGATTGCTCGCAACTAAGCAACTCAGCTCGTCTTACCTCAAACTTAAAAAGGTCGCTTCGGCGACCTTTTTTCTTAGCTCGATTATCTGACAGCAACATCTAATACTTCTTGCTGGACTTACAGTCGCTTGTTGGGGCTTTGTTTCTCAAACGCAGCGCAGACGCGACTCGATGAACGTTTTAGTTCCAAAGCTGTACCAAAAGGCAACCCTTATTACACGTCACACAAGCATCGTTGGCTTCAACAATATTTGAAATGCCATCGTCTCCAAGCAGTGTGAATTTCTCGTGATTAAGATTCCACCTCATGCCAGTCTCAGAAACCTCGCACTCCTCTGACAGAGCTACAAGAGAAATCTTTTTACCCGCATCTGTTGTGCTCAGCTGCCACGAATCAACTTGACCCGCAGCTAAAAAGCGCATCTCAAAGTCATTCTCGACAACTCGAACCGCCGCCTTGCCCGTCTTTGTCCACGTGGCGAGAAGCCCGAGCACTACAAGCTGGTGATCCAAGTGGCCACCGGACGTTGAGACGACCGTAAGCGAGAGCTTGCTATCTCTACGGATTGCCTCGTACTCGGCAGACTTTAAAGCAAGAGCCAGGTCCGTATCATACTTATCCGCATTAAACTTCATGCAAGGTACCTGCTGCTCTTTGAGCCAGGAGAGCGTTTTTGCAGAAGCTGAGTCAAAGTCTCCAAGCGCAAGCTGTGGAATTACTCCGGCGGCAAAGCACGCATCGGCACCGTGGTCAACTGCTATCAGGTAGTCAGCGCTTTGGGCGCAGGTAGAGAGCGTCGTGTGCGAAACCGCCTCTGGGGATCCGCCCACAACGAGGACCTCAAGGGGTTTCTCGCCAGAAGGCGCTGCGGTCAGAGGGCGCTCGTAGTCCTGAAGGCGCAGAAGCGACAGCTCGCCGTAGGTGTGGGCAAAGATGTTAGAGTGCTCTCGCATAAAGACGGGGTCGCGGCCGTCGTGGTCGTTGTAGAGCGCTACCACAGGAAAGCCCGCATTTTGTGCTGTCTGTGCCCCAAACGGAGCGTCTTCAAAGACCCAGGTAGTTGCTTTATCGGTGCCAAGACGACGAAGAGCCTCAAGGTATACATCAGGCTCAACCTTGTCCACTCCCCCCACATCTTCTGTTGAGACCACTGTTTTAAAGAGGTGCTCAATACCTTGAGCTGCCAGAGCTGCACGAACTTCTCGCACGGGAGTTGACGAAGCAACGGCCATAGGAATACCTGCATCGTAGAGTTCCTGTAAGAACTCCTTTGCACCGGGAATGATTGAAACATGATGTTGGTACTGATCAGTTACGTACGCGCAGAACTCTTCATACAAAGCTTCCGCTGTAATAGGCAAATCCAGCTCATCAACGCAAATCTGACATCCACCAATGAGGGAAACAGCCTCAACGCGGTCAAAAATATCCGAATCAATAGTCTTGCCATATTTAGGAAGAACAGCGCCAAAAACGTTATGCCAAACGCGCATTGAATCAACAAGAGTTCCATCGCAATCAAAAATTGCACCGGTCACCTGCATAATGCCTCCGTAAACAAACTTATTAGTTGCAATCGTGAAATATCTACTCTAAGTAGGGTAAAGTATCTCACGTTTATAAATTGTTTTCATGGAGGACGCATGGCACGTTATAGCTATCATTGCACACACTGCGACAATACCTTTGAAATTGAGCGCCCAATGAGCCTGAAGATTGAAGCTCCTCAGTGCCCAAAATGCGGACACGAGACTGAGCGCGTTTACAACACCTCAACCATTGTCTTTAAGGGCAGCGGTTTTTATAACACCGATAGCAAAGGAAAGTAATCCCGCGCTATAAGACACTAGACGTTTTAGATGCCCCGCACGCTCATCAACAGCACCTATGAAGCTCTTGTTGTGATACACAGCAAGAGCTTTTATTTGCGCTTAAGGACCGCCATAAAGTGAGCATCACAATCAGCAGACGCAAAAGCCGTCTGCAAAAATCCCTCTGGCGTAATGCACGTATCGAGAAACTCTTGTGCTTCTGTCGTTAAGCATGCACGCGCGGGGCACTCAAAAAGACTTTGTACCTCAAAGTGAGAGCCCTCTGAACTTGCAAGAAAATCGTCAATAACCTGCTGATTCTCTGAATTTGAGAGCGAGCACGTTGCATAGACTAAATAGCCACCAATCTCTACACGGCTGCTGCAGCTCTGCAAGAGTTCTGTTTGCAAAACAGTGAGTTCTCCGCCGTCATACAGGCTTTCTGAAGACAGGTTCCATGCAATCTCTGGGTGACGACGAAGCGTACCCAAACCAGAGCATGGAGCATCAATAAACACCACGTCAAAGCTTTGATTAAGCTCCTCTGGAACCTCTGGTGATACAAACTGTGTGGCATCAAACGTGAGTGATGTAACCTGATCTGAAAGTCCAGCGGTCTTCAATCTTCTTTTTGAAACGTGGGACTTTCCTTTTACAAGCTCAACAGCGGTGATGTGGGGATTCTCTTTATCTAGCACCTCAAATGCGTGAGAGAGTAACAAAGATTTGGTCCCTCTACCCTGTCCAACCTCAAGCATATCTTGGTCTACATAGGATGCCGCGAGAAGTGCCACAAGCTGAGAAGCTAAATCTGCAGGAACAAGCTGAACTTTCTTTACATATGCGTCAACGTTCAGTTGAGCAGGATTTTTTACCTCATACACATCTGGAAGAACTGTTTGCTGTAGCTCTAAAGAGCTGCTCTGCAATTGTTGTTCTGATACGTTTCTTTGTAGAACATACACAGGAGCTGGGTTCTTTAAATTAAGAATGAGCTTTTGAGCGGCAGACTCTCCCAGCGACTCAATAATCTCCAAACAAATCCACTCAGGAATGCCTGACGCCCACGAAAGCTCTGAAGGAGTTTTCGGGTTTTTCGCGCGCGTCAGCTGAGCTTCTTTTTCAGAAATTTTTCTAAGCACAGCATTTGCAAGACCAGAAGAACGCTTTGAGATAGACTTTACCAGCTCAACACCTTGGCTAATGACGGCGTCACGTCTAGTCTCTAAATATAAAACCTCAAATACAGCAATACGGAGAGCGTCCTGTACCTTTGGCTCTAGATGAATACCTGACTTAAGATGATTCCTCAGAGCTTGATCAAGTTTGCCCTTTGTGAGGGTAGCCCCTAGTGCAAGACGAGTAGCAAAAGCTTTGTCTTGTACAGAGAGTTCCAAGAAATCTTTTGACTCTCGTAAGTAATCACGAATACGTAAATTATTGCGTCTACACTCAAAGAATGCCTGATAGGCCACTCTTCGAGCAGGAGTTAAGGTGGCCATTATTGAAGCATCTGCCAGGTCATCTGGGACTTCTGAAGTCCTGCGGCAAATGATTTTGCATCCATAGAGCGCTTGCCATCTGGACGCACCTCAAGAAGCTCAAGAGTTCCTTCAGCACAGCCAAGGAACAACCTATGATCTTGAAGAGCAACCTGACCTTGGGCAACAGAGGCTTCACTTGGAGCTAGCTGAGCGGAGAGAACACGCAAAGATCTGCCACCAACCGAAGCGCGCGCAGGAGCTGTATCAGAAGAAGCTTGAACCCTCAACGCATTTACCTGGGCTGAATCTTCTGGAGCAAGCTTCATTTCTTGCTTAGTAACTTTAGGAGCAAACGTTACTTCTCGCTCATCCTGTACATGCCACTCAAGAGAGCCTTCCTTGAGCTCAGAAAGAGCCTCAGACAGTGCGTCAGCACCCAAATGTGCTAGAGCGTCAGTGAGCTGCTCGGTATTTTTGGAGCCGACCTCACACGATGCTTGCTTGCACCAATCTCCTGCATCAAGCTCGTGCGCAATTTTCATGATAGAAACGCCAGCGACAACGTCACCAGCAAGGATCGCACGCTGAATTGGAGCGGCTCCTCGCCAGCGAGGCAGCAGCGACGCGTGAACATTCAGAGCACCATAAGGAGCAAGAGAGATTACCTCATCTGGCAAAATACAGCCAAAAGCAACCACACAGAGCGCTTCTGGTTGTATCTCTTGCATTGCAGAGATTACTTCTGGAGTCATGCGGTTTGCCTCAAGAACGGGCAATCCAAGCTCTTGTGCGCATTCTTTTACGGGAGACGGCTCAAGTGTTTTACCACGACCGCGAACGGCATCTGGCCTTGTAATGACCAGAGCAACCTGGTGGTCATGGGCAAGTTTTTTGAGCGATGGAACAGCAAAGTCTGGAGTTCCCATAAAGACTACGCGCATGTCAACTCCTAATAGTCTGTTTGACCAGGACGAGCGCCAGAAGCCAGTGCCTCTTTGTACTCCTGCAGCGTCTCCATACGAGCACCTGGTCCCAGGTGATCAGGCATGGTTACGCCGTTGATGTGGTCAATCTCATGTTGCAGGCAGACAGCGAGAAGGTCTCCTTCTGCTTCATAGCGCATAAGATCACCATCGAGGTTATATGCGTGAACGACAACGTGGCTTGGGCGCGTAACCGGAACCGTAATGCCTGGGAACGAAAGACAGCCCTCTTCATATACACGAGGTTCGCCATCTGCAACTTTGATCTCTGGGTTAATGAGCACAAAAGGGTTCTCTTGACCGTTAGGATGGTCAACATCAATGACTACCATGCGCTTCATATAGCCCACCTGAGGTCCAGCAAGACCAACGCCGTCGGTAGCATACATAACTTTGAGCATGTGCTCAGCCATCTTACGGACATCGTCGTTAATATCGTCAATCTCTTCGCACTCTTGGCTCAGACGAGGGTCTGGCCAAAGTACCATATCATCAGCTTCAGAACTCATAACTATCCTTACATCATGTCGTAAGCATCAACATCTAATGTCATGTTGATACCCACTCTTTTATCAAGTGAAGCAGCACACTCAGAAAGAATTTCTCCCACCTGAGCGTCCACGGGAGACTTTACTAAAATATGTCTGCGATACTTATCTTTTACCTTAGCTTTTACACAATCAGCAGGACCCAAAATCTCCCATCCTGATTGTGCATCTAACTTTGCATGCAGTACCTCTGCCATCTGATCTGCTACGCGGCGAACTTCTTTTTCTGAAGCACCCCAGAAAAGCACGTTAGACAAGCGCGAGAAGGGCGGATAAGCTCCTTCTCTTCTTTCTTTAAGCTCTGCGTCAAGAAACGGACGTCTGTCATGGGTCACAACAGAAGCAATAGCAGGATGTGTTGACCAGTATGACTGAATGATGACCTTACCTGGCTTTTCTCCCCTGCCCGCACGACCAGCAACCTGCTCAAGCAAATCAAAGGTTCTCTCAGCTGCTCTAAAATCTGGCAGCTTAAGCATGGTATCGGCGTTGATAACACCAACCAAGGTGACATCAGGAAAATCCAGACCCTTTGCAATCATCTGCGTACCAATGAGCACCGCTCCAGGAGTTGCATCAAAGAGCTCAAGAAGTCGCTGATGTTCGCCCTTTTTGGCCGTGGTATCGGCGTCCATACGAATAATTGGCGCATCGCTGCCAAGCAGAAGCTTGAGCTCATCTTCTACACGCTGTGTTCCAACACCATATGCACCCATATATCGGCTGCCGCAGTTTGGGCATTTACTAGAAGGATTAGGATACGCATGCTGAGACCATTGTCTGCCGCAACTGTGACAAACCAAAGAATGCGTGCGCTCATGGTACGTGAGAGACGTCGAGCAGTGCGGACACTCGGGCACACAGCCACACTCGCGACACATCAAAAAGTTTGCAAATCCGCGGCGATTAAGGAGCAGAACGCTTTTCTCGCCACGCTCTGTTGTTTCTTGTAGCGCAAGAGCAAGAGCTGACGAGAAGACCGATCTGCCTCCGTTTTTAAACTGGGAAGCCATATCAACTACCTGGACCTGCGGAAGAACCGCCACGCCAGGCCTCTCGGTCATGGCGACGCGTATCCAGTTAGTGCCACGCCAGCTTCCTTGAGTCGTTCGATATAAGCTCTCAAGCGAAGGTGTTGCAGAACCAAACACCAGTGCAGCACCGCGAAGACGAGCCATTTGAGCAGCTACTTCTCTTGCGTGATAGCGTGGAAGTGAATCTTGCTTGTATGAAGCCTCGTGTTCCTCGTCAATGATGTAAAGTCCCGGATTTTGAATGGGCGCAAACAGGGCAGATCGAGCACCTACTACTACGCGGGCTCTACCCTGTCTGATTAAATCCCACTGATCAAAGCGCTCACCAAGTGAAAGCTTTGAATGAAGAACGGCTACCTGCTCGCCAAAACGCGAACGGAATCGGCCAACTGTTTGCGCGGTAAGAGAAATCTCAGGGACAAGCACCACAGCACCCTTGCCGGCTGCTAAGGTCTTCTCAATAGCAGAGAGATACACCTCGGTTTTACCTGAGCCTGTTACACCATCAATGAGCACAACGTCGCCCTGAGCAACAGTTTGCGCAGCCTCGATTGCTGCAAGAGCAGACTCTTGCCCCTCAGTAAGTTGCTGTGGACGAGGTGCTACACCGCTTGAAAGCGTGGTTCCCAGACCCTCCTGGCTTCCACGAATTTGTCGCTGTGTGCGCACCTCAACGATGCCTTTTTTCTGCAGTGCAGTTACTGCACTGCGAGCTCCTGGGATTGTGGCCGAGAGTTCGGATAATTTCATAGCACCTTGTGCGAGAGCCTCAAGCACCGAACGTTGCTTGCTTGCATTTGCCGAAGGTGTGAAGTCAGCAGCCTTTTCTGTCAGCTCAACCCAACGCTCATCAACAGGACCGGACTTCTCGCAAACAAGCTGCCAGGGAGAATCCGCGTCTTTTCTGGTGACTTTAACTTTTTGACCAGGCGCTAAGAACGGATGTAGGGCGTCTGCATAACTGCAGGCATACTCTTTGCTCATCCATTCTGCTACCTGCGCAGATTGCTCATCAAAAGCTGAATCTGCTAGGACTTGTGTTATTGGGAGGACGCGTGAAACATCCAAACCTGAAGACACATGGTCTGAGACACCCACAACGTAGCCAACGACTTGCCTGTGAGAAAACGGCACCAAGACCGTTGTTCCCACAACCGCAGTCTCTTCCAAGGCTTCTGGAATAGCGTAGTCAAACGTGCCAGAGAGAGCACGAGTTGGTATGTCTAAAACAACATGTGCAAAAGGCACGTTCTTGCCTCCTTAAAGCCGTGGTTGATGGTTTGCATCAAATGTGTAACGGGCAACGTGTGGCTGGCCAGCTTCTTCGACCTCAACACAGATAAACGCACACTCAACCCTAGTAAATCCGCGTTGCATCAAAACGTAGGCATAGAAGTTTGCCTGCATTTGATGATGCTCGTAAATCTGAGCGGCACTGAGGCCCTTATCGCCCGTTTTATAGTCAACTACCAGCGCATCTTTGCTTCCCTTATTATAGGAGAGAAGATCGATGGCTCCTTCTACATAGTTCCCATATTCAGAATCAACCTGCAGCGTAAAGGGAGACTCCGCAATAACTACATCATGAGCTAATGCTGCTTGTCTAATTGCAGAGTTACTCCACAATTCAAGTGCTTGTTTGACTCGTGATATCGCACGCTGAGGAACGCTGTTCTTCAAGCACAATCTATCAATAGTTTTTTCATCAACCTTAGACTGAGTCTCAACCATAATCTGAGCAAGCTCGTGGAAGGCTGAGCCGAGGCTTGTTGGATCTACTCCATCGTCAGCTAATGTGCCAGGCAACACAACGGAAGTCTCAGCCGCTGGTTGAGGGTTATCTGTATCATATTCCAGGCTTTGTGCCTGACACCCTTCCTCAAGCGCCTTGTTATTCTCGCCCTTAAAGTTCTCTGCCATTTGTTGGTGAGCAGAAGAATAACTAAAGAAGCCTTTTCGCTGGTCATAAGTAGTTTCTGAGGTAACACTTAGTCTTACCTTCTCATAGAGGTCAAACGTTTCAACAGCCTGAGAGTTTTCCTCTTCACTTGGGTTGCTATCAGAAAGGTTCAACCAACTCTAAACCTTCAACCTGAATTGGCTCATCCTTCTTGCCAGAACCCTGAACCACACGCATACAACCAGCAAGATTTCCACCATATTCAAACTGATGCTCACCAGCAGAAAGTGGAGGCTCTTCAAACAAGGCATTTGTAATTTTGCGCGTATAACGAGGACTAATTCCCTCTTTAGTAAGGTCGATGGTTGAAGTAAGAATGACTGCTTCACGAGCTCGCGTCAAAGCAACATACAGACGGCGGTTCTGCTCCTGCTCTTCAAACTCATTCTCTTGAGTTTCCAGGAACATTCTCCACTCAAGAAGACTCTTACACTCATCAAGGCTTGTAGGGACCTCATGACAGCCATCATACAATTCATGAAGTTTTTTAGAACTGCTTGAGAATGCAATCTGATACGAATCGTCTTTTCTAACATGCAAAAATGGTTCACTACCAGCGCCTGCCTTAGGACCAGAAACAGCTCCTACAACAGCAACAACAGGAAATTCCAATCCCTTAGAAGCATGAATAGTCATAAAGGTAACCGCATTTTGAGTGCTGCAGTGAAGCACCTTTGGTGACTCTTTAGCTGTATCACACCATTGACTAAACGCTTTTGCGACTGAAGCTACGCCAATGCTCAGCTCCTTTTGCAAGCTATCAATTTGTTCAAGAGCTGCAAAGATATTTGCAATCTTTGACTGTCCCTCATTTCCCATCTTTTGAAGGCGAGAAATCCATCCAGCATCAAGAACTACCTTTTTAATAACGTCTGAAACTCTCTTGTTTGAAAGAGAGCTACGAGCGTTACTCAACACCTCTAAAGCATTTTTGAGCTTTGGACTTATCTCAAAAGGTGGATTACATGCATCATTTACCACTGACTCTGCAATATCTCTATTGGTAATCCTCTGACCATTTTCTCCAAAATTAGTGCCCAAGAGAAGCAGGTCAGATGCATCAAGACTAAAAATCTCACTCGAGAGTACAGGAAACAGTCCCTCGTATGAATCGTACATATTTGCGAGTGCTTGTAAAAGACTACCAATCAGCTGAACCTCAGGCTGCTCACCAAACGTTGAAGCTCCAGAGACCACGCTTTCAATTCCAAAGGTACGAAGTGCCTCAATATAGGGCTGTGCCTTTTTAACTGATTTCATCAAAATTGCAACATCTTTTGCTTGGATCTTCTCATCCTGCATAAGCGTGTTGATTCTGTCTGCAAGTTGATACGCAACAAGCTGGCTTCTTGTAACGTCATCGCCTGGCTTAGAATTTCCTGACTTTTCAAATTTTGTGACTTCAAAATATACGCGTGGCGAATGAGCAATGAACGGAGTTGCAGGTTCTTCTCGCCCAGCAGACAGATCCATAAAGTTAGGAATCATGCCGTCAGCGCTGCAAACCTTTGCAACAAATCGCAAAATTTCGTTGTGACTGCGGAAATTATCTACAAGACGGGGTTGCAAATCTTCTGAAACCTCTGCTTGACGTCTAAAGAACACATCAACATCAGCACCGCGGAATCGATAGATTGACTGCTGTGCATCACCAACTGTGGTGAGATATTGAGCATCTTTACCTGAGAGACTCTTAATCATCTGCACCTGTTGCTGGTCCGTATCTTGGAACTCATCAACCATTACAAGCTTGAATTTATCCGTGTAAACAGCTGCAATCTCTGGATGCTCTTCGAATACCTTTGCCGTTAGATGCAAAAGGTCATCGTTATCAAGGCCGCCAACAGCAAGTTTCTTCTGTTTAAAGAGCTTGTAGACCTGCTCTGTAACATCTTTTAGACACTGACCCTCAGACATGTCCTGAATAAGTCCAAATAAAGCGTTGCAAACTTTAAGCCGGTACACAGCCTCATCTTTTACAATTTTTATTTCTTTTGAAGAACGGATGGCCTTAACGGCTTTTCCCAGAGCCTCCCAAAACGCCTGGTCAAAATCGGTTATCGAGAGAACCAAGTGTTGCTGCAATTTACTTGAAAGCTCAGATTGAACACTTTGTAGCTGTTTTGCTTCATCTGGTTTTGTGGCAGCAATTGCACCCTTTAGCGCTTCAAGTGCACCACAGAGATTCTCAAGCTCCTCTTTTAGAACTTCCAGGTCAGAGCTATCCCCTACAAACGAAATAGCATCCATTCCTACAGGAGATGACTGAGCGTACGAAATCAGTGTTTCAATACGAGACTTCAGTGCATCTCTGTTCCCTGCATAGGTTGAGAGAAACTCAGCATAGCTTTCATCTTGAGAAAGCTCTCTGAGTACTTCTTCAATTGATATATTGACCAGCTGATTTCTGGTCATGTCGTCAATGATTTCAAACTCAGGATCAAGACCCAAATCAAGTGCATGAATTTTTAAGATTCTGCTGCACATACCGTGGATAGTACTAATCCACGCATCATCAACCTGCAACGCAGCGCTATGAAGACCTTCTTTTTCTAGAGCTTCTCTAACGCGCTCTTTAATTTCTGTAGCTGCGGCATTGGTAAACGTAATAATCAATGCCTGGTCAAGACTACTCAGATACGGCTTTCCGTCAGTTCCCGAGCCTTCTTTTAAAGCCCACACAATTCTCTGTGTAAGCGTAAAAGTTTTTCCTGAACCAGCACCTGCTGCAACAAAAAGAGGCTTATCAAGCGTCTTGATGGTCTTCTCTTGACCGGGCGTATAACGTGTGTCAGCCATAGTAGCTTACCTCCTCTTGTCGCACAGTTTTACTGGACAATACTTACATGCATCCTTATCGCAAGGATTGGCTCGGACATCTCCAGAAAGCATGGCTTGAACCTTCTGAGCAATTAAACTCTCCCAAGCGTCCAAGTAGTCTGCAAACTCTGCTGAGTTTTGCGACACAACCATAACCGCCTGGTCCCTGAGCTTTTTATCTTCCGGATGCATGTTCCAAATATGTTCTGTTGCCGCTTCTGTTGCCATGCCTGCAAGAGCAAATGAAGGCTTATCTTTTTGCTCTTTGGTGCCCAGATAAATTGCAGCAACTGGCTCAAGCTTATATTTGGTGAGCTGCTTTCTCATAATCTGAGCATATATTGCAGACTGTACATGCCTTGGCAGAATCTCTTTTGAAAGCTCACTATCCAGACTTAGCTTTGCTGAATAAGCCTTCAGATCTTTTGTGACCTTGTGTTTATAGTCAATAATAAGTGCCTGACCATGAGCGTTTACATCTACGCGGTCAATCGAGCCTGTAAATTGAGCTCCTGCATACTCAACAACATTTTCTTCTCTACCAAAACGAAGCTCAAAAAACCTGGGCTGATAGCCAATAAAGTGTGAAGCTTCAAACTCGAGAAGATCCTTGAGATTTTCTCGAATATTCTCAACCTGTTTTCTTTCTTGAATGCTATGCGGAATAAGCTCATTTGAAGATGCTCGGTTAATGTTGTTGAACTGCTCATCCCACACCTGAGCAAAACAGGTATCTAGCACCTGCTTTGCGTGGTCTAAGTTGTCAGATGTAATTCTAGAGCCAGCAATGTCTTGCAGAAGCATAGGCTCAACTACAGAATCAACCTCAGCAACATCGCAACCAAGTGCTTCTGCTAAAAGTGTTGCGTGTGTTAGTTCTAAAACAAGATGGATAAAGGTGCCCATCTGCATTGGAGCAAAGTCAGTGTCTACCTGAGAAATCTTGATGCGGCGTTGCGTGAACCATTTGTAGGGACATTCAAGATACGTCTCAATCTGAGAAGCAGAAAGAAGCGGTAGCCCTTCTCGCGAGACCTCTATAAGACCCTGTAATTCCTGCTCAAGGGTCTCCCTAGTCAAATGACGTGGGAGTACCACGATATTTTTGAGTTTAGGGTCAATCTCGCCAGATTCGATTGTTGGGAGTTCTGCAACACGTTCTGGGTCAGTAGCTTGAGGCAACAGGTTTACCAGCACCTCTTCTTCTCCGCGTGCAACCCCTGTCTTCTTTGCATAGTCTTTTGGATAGCAAGCTATAACTTCACTGAGAGCTACTGCGTTAAAGACATCTTTTTGTTCAACCTTCTCAAATGCAACGCTGGTAGAAGCGGTTGTAAGCGCCGTATAAAAATCTCTTTGATATCGTGCAAACTCTGATACCTTAGGCATTTTGCTCGCATGGCGAACAAACTCTTGAAGTGCGCCGTCTGATGCTTTAACGCCAAAATTCGATGTATCCATGCCTTGGAAAATGACGGCATCAAAAGAATGTGGCTCAAAAGAATGAGCTTGTCTTACAGGAGCGATTAGCACCTGAATATCAGACTGGACACCATTAGAAACAGGCAACATGACCGTCTGGTCTTTGCAAAGCTCAATAAACGATTTGAGTGTCTGAGGAGAGAGCTTTAACCCCGCCTCATGCAGCTCCTGCGCAGAAGAAACAATCTTACTCATTACCTTAAGCGACTCTTGGTTTTGAAGAGACTGAAGCATCAACTCTTTAGACTGAGCAACCTCTGCCTGCTCATCAGATGTTTCTGCAGAAAGGTATTCAATAATGCGCTGAGCAGCAGAGCCAATTCTGCCAAGCTCAAGGCTCTTGATGGTCTCTGCGCACAGACGTGAGCTCATAGCTGCTTTAGAAAGCGTCTCAAGCACTCTGGTGGCATACAGCGTTCTATTACCGCGCCAGCTTTTATCCAGCATCCACGCGCGCTCAACACTTATGCCTGAAATAGGAGAAATCAAATAGTCCGTAAGGGTACGTGGAGGCCACCACGACATATCCCCCATCTGATGGTCAGATGCCTGGTAGTCAATGTTTTTCTCGAGCTCTGAGCGTTCACTGAGCGTGACGTACGCATCAATCAAGCTAGCAAACGCGCTGCCTGCAAGTGAATCTTGAATGCGCACTGAGCGATTATAGTGAGCAGCAATCCCCTTAGCTGCAAGCTTTGCGAGAGCGCGTCCCAAACCCTTTGTGAATCTGAGGTGTACACCACAAAACTCTTGCTACCAGACTCAACGCGCTGAGAGATGTACCTGCTTATAGACTCTGCCTCGGCATGCTGACCCAGCGGCGACAAAAACGTTACTGCACCGCTCGGCGTAACCTCATTGCCCTCCTTGGCCCTGAACACCCTGGCGAGAAGATCGTTGAGCTCCTGACTTTTTGAGGCTGGCGCTGGCTCCGCATTCACACGACAATCGCATCCCGGGCCGCCGACCAACTCCAGCTGCTGCTCTGCCGCATAACCTGCAGGTCCTTCGGGCACGTAGAGAGGAAAACGACACCTCACGCTTCTGCGACAGCTTGCGCACAAACTTAAGACGCGCCTCCGAAAGATCTTCAACTCGCGAGAAAACCAGTGCAGGTCCTTGCGCTGGAATGGACTGCAGCAGGTAATCCAGACACTGACACACCTCGATATAAGACTTTTCTTCAAGCAGCGCCTTGTAGCGCTCTAGTACCTTACAGGCACTCATCTGACCAGCAGAAAGTTGACCAGAGGTCATAATCTGATCAAGCTCTGTAAGATACTCTGGAGCAAGCTTAGAGAGAAGCTCCACCGTACCTTTGCCAGCATTCAAAGAACCCAGCTCATCAGCAGACATTCCATCTAAAACCTGCTGGAAAAATACCTTGCGAAGCGTAGTTGAAAGCAGACGATCAGAGCTTCCGTACAACTTCCATTGATCGCGCACCCACTCATCAAAAGTTGAAACATTCACGCCAACAGAGAGCTCTTGGATGGCACCAAGCTGCCTCTTAACTAACAACACAGCATCGGAAGAAGGCACTATAAGCTGAGCAGACCCCCACCTCTCAAGTGAAGCCCTTAGCTGCTCTTGAATAGAGTTTGATAAGAAAGCACCTGTTTGTTGTTTGTACAGAAGCAAGCCCATACGTCACCTCTCCGATTTTTCTTACTTCTAAAGTTACCACGCACACCGGACATAAATTAGAATCAAACTAAACAACAACTAAAAATCCCGTATCAAAAGGATTTTCATGATTATTTTGCTTCCTCCATCATCAGGAAAAACCGCCCCCACCTCGGGACCTTCTCTTGATCTCTCATCGCTTTTGTTTGGCTCTGAGCTTACCAGCTGTCGAGAAGAACTCATCAAGGACTTACAACAGGTATGCTCTCATGCAGACGCAGCTCAGGTGCTTAAAATTGGTCCTAACACCGTCGGCGACATAGCCGACAACCTAGACGTCTATGAAGCTCCAACCACAACCGCACTCAACCTCTATACCGGCGTGCTATTTGAGGCTGCAAAATTCAACCAGACACTTGAAAACGTTACGTTAGAAAACACGCAGAAAACAGTCACATTACCAGCAGATATCCTTAACTCAGAAATCATGATTTTCTCTGGTCTTTGGGGTGTTGTAAGGCCGCACGATCTTCTCCCCAACTATAGACTGTCTGCCTCAATCAAGCTGCCCACTGTTGGTACCGTTGCAACTTACTGGAAAAAGCAGCTTAATCCCCTGTTAAACGCCGCTCTAAAAGATCAGATAATTGTGGATTGTCGCTCGGGAGAATACAGAAAGATGTGGACTCCTTCGACAAAGCATCCTTGTGAGCTGTTGCAAGTTGTAGTGCAGCGAGAAGACTCGCTTACGGGAAAGCGTAGCGTTGTATCGCATAATGCAAAATATATGCGTGGTGTACTTGCAGGTGCCCTCTTTGAGCAACGCGCAAACGGAAAACTTTCTAAAGAAGTTAGCGTGTCTCAAATTGTAGAAATTGCAAGCGATCTACCAGGCGTCATTGACGTTAACGTAAGCACAGCAAATGCTTCTGGAGAAGCAACGCTCACGCTAGTTACTGGTCGCTAGTCAAAACCTTCAAAATAGACCTGCATATTTTTATGCAGGTCTATTTATTAACGAATCACAATTTCTCTGATGAAATAGAACGCCTATTTAGCAGAAAATTTCTGTTTGACCTGCCTCATCAGCCACTGGAACACCATAACTACAACAATTGTGACTACAAAGACAAAGATGCCTCGTACAAAAGCGTTACCAAGCAAGCTGTATGGGAATCGGCCAAGTCTTAGTCCCAAGAAGTTAATAACAGGAATCTGGAACAGATAGACTCCTAAAACACCAGCAGATACCGTGCTGATGCATTTCTTGGCACAATCGGAAAGCTCCTGCAGCCTTGGCTCAAGGTTCAGCACAAACAGGAACAAAGATGCGGCCTGTGCTAAGCAGAGGAAGTTTCTAATAGTAATGGGATAGCTCTGATATGTCATTTCTGGCGTCAGTGGGGTTCCAAAGTTGTTAGCAATAAGTCCCCAGCCAAACATAGTCGCAGATGAAAGCAAGAAAATTACAGCAAGCACAAGATTGTTTTTAGTAAATTTTGGAAGCTCGTCGTAATACGTCTTAACGTAATATCCCAGCAAATAGTAGAAAAGGCCATCGCTGTTAAACGCAGCCCATCTAAACAGCTGATCAAAGTAAACACCACGAACACCAATGAACTCAAGTAGCGGCAATCCAAAGCTCACAAAGAGCGTAAGCGCCATAACATAGAGCAGGGTTTCTTTCTTTTGAACTACCAAAGAAAGCACAGGTGTCAAAAGATACAGATACAAAATGGTATAGATGAACCAAAGAGTGCTGTTAACGTTATTGGTTAGAAAGCGCTTTATAAAATCAACAACACCAGCGCTTGCGGCGACCTCTTCGGCGCCCCAAAACTTTGTAGGAAAAAGCACGTACATCAGATACACCACTGCGCTACCAAAAATGAGCGCCATCAGCGTCTTTCTTGCACGCTTCATAAAGAATGTCTTTGTAGAGTATTTACTTCTATACCCAAGCAGATTCATACCGCTCAGCATAAAAAAGATAGGTACCGCGTAAATAAACGCTGCTTGCAGAGCTAAAGAGAAGGCCCATGTTTTAGTGTGCGCAAGAGAAAAAACATTAAGCGAGGTATGCAGCATCACAACAGCAATACCTGCCAAAATGGTAAGAACATCTGCAAAAACAAAGCGCTTCTTAGTAGCAATTGCTTTTGAAGAAACTGTAGCTTTTTCCACGGGCTTCTCCCCAAATTAATCAAACTTCATCTATGCTTAGTATACGAAAAGTACCAGCAGGAAAGAGGCATCATGGCAAATGTCGTTGACTATCTACACTGGCGCGGCGATCTGACGTTTGAGAATGACCCTTTTAACAACGTCGATAACCTGATTCTCTCAATCCTTTCCTATCTGGGATTTGGCGGCGTCGTGCCTTCTGAACGTAGCGAGAAACGCGTTCAACTTGGCGACGCCTGCGCCAAAATGCTGAAGAAACTTAAAGATGACCCGTCTCTTATCACGGGATTTTCTCGCGTTGATGGAACCTTCCTTGAGGCACTGGTCAACGCTCCCCGCTTTGCCAACATTGAACTTGGTCGCTATGTAGACCGCATTAATGTCGAGAAAAGCCTGCAGTTTGCAGCGTTTACCGCTTACCTACCTACTGGTCAGATGTTTGTTTCGTTTAGAGGAACTGACGGCACGCTAGTTGGCTGGCGAGAAAACCTTAACCTTAGCTTCCAGGTTACGTCCGCTGATAAGTCGGCGGCACTATACCTTGAGAAACGTATTCGCGAGCACCTTGCAGACGGTAATAGTGCTACCTGCGCAAATGTTATGGTTGGTGGCCACTCTAAGGGCGGCAACCTTGCGGCATACGCAGCAACAGTCTGTCCTGAAGAACTACTCGGCGCAATTGATCGCGTCTGGAGCAACGATGGTCCTAACATGTGTCCAGAAATTCTTCCCACCACAGCCCACAAGGTGCTTGGAGATAAATACATCAGAATTTTGCCTGAATTTAGTGTAGTGGGCATGATTTTTGATGATCCTGCTGTTCCAAAGCTCATCGTAAAAAGCTCCGAGACAGGCATGATGGCTCACGACGGCGTTTCATGGCAAGTCTCTCGCAATACCTTTGAGTTTGCTGACGACTTCCAGCCGGAATGTAAAAAGATTAACGAGGCATTTAGCAACTGGTATAAAGAACTCCCGCTCTCTGATCGTGAGCACTTTACTAACGAGCTCTTTGACGCCCTCTCGGCAGGCGGAGCAGTCTATTTCAGCGACATTATTAGCTCGCCCGCAAACTTACAGCCTGTTGTTGCGGCACTCACTAAAACAGAAAAGCAAACCAAAGAGGTCTTCTTTGACCTCCTTAGTTCGCTTGTCAATGCATCCGCAACATCGTTGATTGAAAACATTACCGAGTCATCGCAGATCTCTCAGATTACCTCTGCTATCTCGGAAAGTTTTGCCAAGCTTGATAAAGCCCAGAAGGAACTTAGGAAAGGTTCTCCTTCTTCAGACCAGTAAGGTTAATCACAATTGAAGAGACAATTGAGATGACTATTGATCCCAGGATAGCGGTGCCTAAAGAATCAATAGCAACGCCCGCATGCAGCAAATTCCTAGAAATAAAACTTGAAAGCTCAAGCATAAAAGCATTGATAAAGAGCGAGAAAATACCTAGGGTCAGCACGTTAATAGGCAATGAGAGTAGCTTAACAACAGGCTTAATGCCCGTATTGACTGCTGCGAGTACTAACGAGAACAGAATAGGACCTGCCCACGAGCCTCCCACAATAGTTAGACCTGGAATTAAGGTGCAGGCCACCAACGTAGCAACAGTAGTTACAAGCCATGTTGCAACAAATGTCATACTAACCCCTCTTTGAAAAAAGCCCGGCAAAAGCCGGGCTTAACGTGCACTTTTATGTAAGTTAGAAACTTACTCGCCAAAGCCGTTGTCAACAAGAGCAATAAGAGCGTCAAGAGCTGCCTGCTCATCAGCGCCGTCACATGCAATCTCAATCTTGGTGCCAGTACCAAGGCCAGCAGCAAGAATCATCATGATGGACTTAGCGTTAACTGGTGCGGAGTCCTTGTCAACATTCTTGATGGTGACGTTGCTCTCAAACTTCTTTGCCTCAGAAACAAAGACGGATGCTGGACGAGCGTGAAGACCAGTTGCATTGATAATAGTAGTCTGCTTTGAAACCATAAGTGGACTCCCCTTCCGGAAACCAAAAATCTACTCGAGAGTTATTCTCGATTAATCGTTACTATCGTAACAAAACATAACGTATTATATCCAATCTTATTTCCAGAAAGAACCAAATTAGACTATGATTTGCTCAAAAACAGGGTAAAAATAAAAAGTCGGAACTCTTGTAGGAGGTTCACCATGGCTGAAAACGATATCCAAAACTCTAAAACCGAGGATTTGGACACAATAGATACTCAAACAACCACTTCTAATGAACAGAATGAGTCTGAAAACACACCTGAAGTCAGCAAGTCCCAGGACATTCAAAAGATTGCCAAAGACACTACTCAGGTTGTAGCAAAAGGCGTTAGCAGCGCGTTTGAAAGCGCCACAACCGCTGTTGCAGAAGGTTTTCAGGCTACCAAAGAAGTCCACAACGCCGCTAAAGAGACAAATTCTGCAAAGCAAGAGCTCAAACAGATGCAAGAACACCTTGCTCAAGACAAACAAGATCTAGAACACAGAGACTACGTACAGAGCTCATTTGACCAGATTATTGCTGAGCAAGAGAAAATTTTTGCAGAGACCGCTCAGGTCATGAGCGATCAATCTACGCAAGTGGATCTTCTTACGGTTAAGAAAAACCAGCTTATCCAGAAGCTTGAACAGCAAAAAGTTGACGACGAAGCAAAGATTAAGCCTTACAAAGAAGTTGCTGCCACAGCAAAAGGCAGGCTGGATGATATCTCAAAGACAATCTCCGAGGCGCAGCGTGGTGTCAAAAACGCTGAGGCTCAGCTTAAAGAAGTTACCGAGAAACGCGATGCTGCTGTAGCGTCTGCACATAAAGCACTGGAAAACTCCCAGGCAAGACAGCTTTCTCTGAGAGAAGAGCTTGCTGGTCTTAAGACAGATCCTGCTGCCAATCACGATGCAATTGTTCGCATTGAGGAAGACCTTAAGTCAGAGCTTGCTCGTGCAGAGCAGGCCCAAAAGCAAGTTGAGGAACTACAGAACTCTTTCCAGTCTTCACTTGAGATGGCACAAACGCATTACTGGACCCAGGGCAAATCGTTGGAGTCCTCAGAGTCTTCTATTGATGCGGCTCGTAAAGACTATGAGCAGAAGCAGCAGGAATATGATGCTGTAGTAGCTGAAGCTAATGCTCGTCAGAGAATTCTGAGTAAAGACATAGAGAACCTGGAAGAGAAAATTAAGACAGCCAAAGAGCTCTTTAACGAAGCAGCAGATAAACATGATGAAGCACAGTCAGTTATCGATGACGCTAAAGAGATCCATGCAACACCAGAAATTACTGAGCAGCTCAGAAAGTCTGTTGACGAGCAGGTAATTAACATCAATACCAAGCAGCTCACCCTTAAAGAGCTTATTACTGGCGAGAAAATCCTTCGAGAGACAACTCGTGGTCAGCGCATTGGCTTCATCATTGTTGTTCTTGGCATGATAGCGATTCTTGCGTCTTTTGTTTGGCTGATTTTTAACTGGTAATTTAGTCTTTGCCCAGACAAATCATCGTATGAAAAAAGTGCTCACAATACTGTGGGCACTTTTTCTACATCTAAACTCTCAAGTTAAACGTAAGGGATCATGGTCACGTAACCAAACTCGCTAAATGATGATCATGGCATCACCAAATGACAAGAAGCGGTACTTCTCGTCAATGGCACTTTGATAGGCGTCCATAATCTGCTCGCGCGTTGCAAACGCAGAAACCAGCATCATCAAAGTTGAACGTGGAACGTGGAAGTTGGTCACCATGGTGTCTACCACGTGGAACGTAGAGCCTGGCATCAGATACAGGTTGGTAGTTGCATTTTCTCGAGCAACCATATCGCCTTTATGAGTCACTGCAGCAGAGTCTTCTGCCTCCTCAAAGCGACGAGCAACAACAGGAGGCTCAGCTGCAGGAATCTGATTATCCCAAGCACTTTCAAGCGAGCGAACACTGGTAGTACCAATGGCAATAACCTTATGACCAGCGGCTTTGGTAGCCTTTACTGCTTCTACAACTTCTGGAGCTACGTGGTAGCGCTCGGTATGAATGACGTGCTTAGTAGGATCGTCCTCTGTTACCAACCTGAAGGTATCAATACCCACCTCTAACTCAACAGATGCCCACTGGACACCCTTTGCTTTGATGGTTTCAATGAGCTCAGGAGTAAAGTGAAGACCCGCGGTAGGAGCTGCAGCAGAATGCTCGTCCTGCATAGCATAGACCGTCTGGTACTTCTCTGGGTCTCCCTCGTACTGCGTAATATACGGAGGCAGTGGAACGTGGCCCGCCTCATGAATAGCCTCGTCAAGAGTACGATCTCCCTGTGCTTCAAAACGCACCAGACGACCTCCCCTGTTGTCGTCAACAAAATCCACAATGGTGCCCGTCAACACAACAGGAGCTGAGTCAGGAGCATGCAAGCCACCTGCACGGTATTCAATTACTGCACCAGGCTTAAGGCGCTTACCAGGGTTTACCAGACACTCCCATACACTACCCAAAGCATCAATGTCTTCTCGACGTTTTAAAAGCAGCGTTTCTGAGACGCCGCCCGTATTTTGCTTTTTACCTACAAGGCGAGCTGGCATAACGCGCGTCTGATTAACTACAACCAAATCGCCCGGCTCAAGATACTCCACAATATCGGTGAAGTGCTTGTGCTCTATGCGGCCCATCTTTCTCTATGCAGCACCAAAAGCCTACAAGAGTCTCTTGGCTCAGCAGGAGCTTGTGCAATACGCTCTTCTGGAAGGTTGTAATCAAAATCGTCAGTTCGCATGACGTGCTGCCTTTCTTGCGTCACGAGCTTCATGACGCTCTATCTGAGCCTCGGCTGCAGAATATCTGCAACCGCAATAATTTTGTCGATACATACCAAGCTCACGAGACTCTTTTGTAGCCTCTGGGTAAAACGGACGGAAATCTCTCCATACAGGCGTCAGTCCATGAGCATGCGCAATGGACACCAGCTCATCCTCGCACGCATCAAAGAGCTGATAGGGCGAGACAGCCAGTGTTGTAGAAACGTATTCAAACCCGCGCTCAGCCGCCACACGACAACTCTCTGCCAAGCGGATTGCGTAACAAGCACGACAGCGACGATCTCGCTCAAACCCTTGGGGCGCAACAGCTCGCTCCCACTGCTCTCGCGGATCTCCTGCCACAATCACCTCAACATGAGCTTCTTCTTGAGCCCACGTAAGTAAGGTTTGCAGACGCCTATCGTGCTCTTCAACTGGCTGAATATTAGGATTAGTCCAGCAGATGGTTGGCTCAAAGCCCTCTTCCCTCAGATGTTTTAAAGGTTCAAGTGAGCATGGACCACAGCATGCATGGAGCAGCAGCGGTGTTCCCGGCTCTACTGAAAGAGTCTCAATTGACTGAAGCATGTTTGAAGCCATTAGTTCTTCTCGCCTTGTGCCTTATAACATTTCCAACCTACTATAGCGCAGGCAGCAAGGCATACAAAAATGGTAACAACGCTTGCTTCAATACCGTAGGCGCCACCCGAGATAAACTCAGATGCTGCAGGATACGCTGTTAAGAGCGTGGTAGGAAGAAGCGTAGTGGTAACCGAGATGCCCAGAATAGGGCCGGTTACAAAGTTCCAGATAAAGTGCATAGCAATGGTCATGAGCAGATTATCGGTAAGCCAAAACACCAAGCCATAAAGAATGCCCATCAAAAAAGACTGAGATTGCTGCGGCAATAGAGATGTTAGGCGTTAGTCCATACGTTGCGGTAAAGAGCACTGCTTGAAGCACAAGCGCTACAGGGAAAGAACTCTTAGCTGCAACACCAGTTTGTAGATAGCCTCTAAACAAGATTTCTTCTGCAGCAGACTCAATAAGCGTTGCCACAAGTAAGAAGAGAGCAGCAAAAATGTTATAGGAAGCGTTGAAGTTAAAGTCAAAGCCTTCAATGAGCATGATAGAGCCAAAGGTAAACAGCACCATCAAAAAGCCAAAGGTAACTCCGCGCATAAATCCTGGCCAGGAGCTTACTCGAAGACCCAATGACCTAAAATCTCGCTTATTGACGCGGGTAATCCACACAAGGATCAAGCCACCTGCCAACATGCTTCCTAGAAGACCCAACACGGCTGGAAGGATGTCATTGGGTGGGAGCTCTCCCATAACCATCAGCGGAATATGACACACAAACATAAGCAAAAGTGCAAGGTCAGCCACAAGGAAGGGCGTCACCACAGACTTTGGTGGATCCTTTAGAACAAACTCAAGGCTTGTCTTTGGCTTTTTTCTTCCCACAAACTCTCCTTACATAATTTCTACTCACTATAGTATCGACTTCTGAATCTATTCGTGTAGTGAATCAAAAAAAGATTAGAATAAGAAGATAATTTGCGTAATCTACTAATTCCAACTGCGAGGTATCCATGGCCGAAAGCTACGACATGAACAACCGCCCTCATTTTCCTAAGCGCGCTGTCATTACCGGTGGTATGCCCTACGGTAACAAGAATCTCCACTTTGGACATATTGCGGGCGTCTTTGTCCCAGCAGATTTCTTTGCTCGTTTCTTAAGAGATCGTATTGGCCAGAAAAACGTACTGTTTATCTCGGGAACTGATTGCTATGGCTCTCCTATCGCAGAGGGCTATCGCAAAAAGGTTGAAGAAGAGGGTTACGAGGGCACCATCCTTGACTACGTTAATCATAATCACAACCTGCAGAAAAGCGCTCTTAACGCCTACAATATCTCGCTTGATTTCTACGGCGGTTCCGCGCTAGAACCCGCTGCAAAGATCCACGAAGAGATGGCTGACAGCATCATGCACCGCCTCTACGAGCGCGGTAAACTCTCCAAGCTCTCAACTAAACAGTTTTACGATACCGAGGCTCAGACATTCCTTAATGGTCGCCAGGTCAATGGACGTTGCCCCATTAAGGGCTGCAAGTCAGAGAAGGCTTATGCAGAAGAATGCGACCTGGGTCATCAGTTCAATCCCAGAGGAGCTCATTGCTCCCTGTGTCTCAGCTCACTGGCACCACGCCAGAGCTTCGTCCTGCACCAAGCTGGTACTTTGACCTGCCACAATACAAAGAGTTTCTAAACAACCTGGTCGAAAAGTGGAAGAACAACCCACAGATTCGCTCAGTTGTTACCTCTACCGTTCAAGAGACTCTGACCGAGCCTATTATCTACATTCAAAATTCCTACCGCCAAGACTTTGACGGCGTTGCCTCTTCCCTCCCAGCTCATAATGTCATTGAGCCAGAAGGTAACGCTTCTTCCTTCTCTGTTGTTTTTGAAAACTGGCAAGATAGAGATGAAGCTCGCGAGAAACTCAAAGAGGCTGGAATTCGCTTTAGAACAAGTAAGACGCTTCTGCCTTACCGCATGACGGGCAATATTTCTTGGGGCCTTAAGTCTCCAGACATTGAAGATCTTAAAGACCTTACCATCTGGGTTTGGACTGAGTCCCTCTGGGCTCCTATCACCTTCACCCGTGCTGCTCTTTCTGAAGACGCTAGCAACGGTGGTTCTCGCTACTCTTCTGACGAGTGGCGCGATTGGTGGTGCAGTGACGATGCTGCTGTCTACCAGTTCATTGGTCAGGACAACATCTTCTTCTACTGCATTGTCCAGAACCCGCTGTGGGATGCACTTGATTGGGGTCTTATCACCGATACTCCAGTTGCTAACTACCACATTCTCTTTATGAACAAGAAGGCTTCCAGCTCTGGTGCTATCAAGCCTCCAATGGCTGAAGAGCTTCTTGAGTTCTACACTCCAGAGCAGCTCCGCGCTCACTGGCTCTCGCTTGGCCTTGATCAGCGCGCCGTGTCCTTCTCGCCAAAGGCTTTTGATACCTCCGTATCCAGGAAGGGCAAAGACGGCGAGCCAGATCTTCTGGTAAAGGATGATCCCTCGCGTTGTTGATCCAGCGCTCAAGGAGTCAGCATTTCTCACTAACATCTTTAACCGCATGGCTCGTAGCTGCCTGTATGGTGCAGCCAATGCGTGTGGTGGTCACCTGCCTGTCAGTGAGCCTCACCAGGAAGTTATCGATGCTGCTCAAGAGGTTCTGCTGAAGTACGAGCAGCTTGCATACGGCTTTGACGCACACTCTGCACTTGCTGCTGTTGATGAGTATGCTCGCGCAGAAAACAAGCGTTGGGGCGAGGCTTCCAAGGCCGCTCAGGGCAATGACGAGGCCTACGACCAGGCACTTGCTGATGCATTCTATGCGCTCAAGACCATCACGCTGCTTATGCACCCGGCTGTTCCGGAAGGCTGCGAGCGCATTGCAGATGCTCTCAACTTCCCACATGAGGAGTTCTTCTCTTGGGAGAACGCCTTTATGGGTCCAAAAGAGCTTGCGGCAAAGCTTGGCCAGAGCGCAGAGGAGCACCAGCTTGAAGAGCTTCCTCCTCGCTTTGACTTCTTCAAAGCACATCCAAGCCAGAAGAATTAAAACACGCAGCTAGGAGCATACGTGGTCGAGTTTCCACCCGTCTACCGCCCAAAACCTTATAGCAAGCCAACAGCACACCTGAAGAGTCATCTTCAGGTGTTGCTCGATGACGGCGCAGAAATTGCAACGTTTGTCTACACTCCTGCTGCTCCAGCTGGCGAGAAACCCTGTGAAGACCTTGCTTCAACTGCAGCTTATTTGGCGTCTGTTCCCAACGATACCTTTGCTACACCCATTGTTTTTCTCCACGGAAATGGAGAAGAGCACGGCATCTTTGGCACCATCATTGACGAAGTATGCAGCCGCGGCTACATCGCAATTGGTATTGATTCAAGAGATCAGGGTTTAAGCACCCGAGGAACTGCCGCCTTTACCTACGAGCAGATGGCAGAAGATGCGTATGCTGTCCTGAGGCAGCTTGGTGTTTCATCTGCTCATATTGTGGGCTTTTCTGACGGAGCTATTCTTGGTCTTCTTCTGGCACGTGACTATCCAGACGTAGTTGTCTCTCTCGTATCTATCGGAGCAAATCTTGAGCCTGACACGTTAGGTGATATGACCTGGCTCTATGAAAGTATCGAGGGCAATAAACGTTGGGCAGCTCAAGGTTGGGAAGGCGCTGTTCTAGAAGATGGCTATCCCGTTCCCTCGCCTGCTGAGGCGGCTCGTATTGCAGAGCATCTGGAGCTCATGGTAGATAATCCCTCATATTGACCCCGCGTCCCTTGAACACATCTCCGTTCCTGTTGTTGTCATGGCAGGTGAATACGATGAGATTTATCCAGAGGAAACTCGCCGTATTGCTGAGGCAATTCCTACCGCTCGACTTCTCTTCATTCCAGGATGCCCTCACAACGTTCCTAAGGTGTCTCCTGGTGCGGTAATTCGTAGGTTATTTGCAAATTTTGCCTACCTTTAAAAACAGAGCTGGAACTCTAACCTGATTTACCTGCTTTTGTTTCAAGAAAATAAAACTTCGGTACTTAATTGTTAAGTACCTTGCTATCTCAAAATTTTTGAGTAAAATACCTAACAAGAATTATTTCTGTTATCGGGAGGTACTCATGCATCAAGCATCAACCTCACCTACTCAAGAGATGCGCATTATTCGCAATCTTGGCCATCTAGGTCATTATCTTTACATCACGCGCGGATGTCGTGGCGGTCAACAATTTATTTTGACTGCGCTCTATCGTGATGGAGATATGACACAAAAAGATCTTCTCGCCAAGACAAAGAATACATCTGCATCTCTTTCAGAAATGGTGAGCAAACTTGAAGCAAAAGGTCTTGTTGAACGTACGCGCGTAGACAAAGATCGCAGACAAACACTTCTTTCTTTGACAAAAGAAGGTCGAAAACAAGCAAAAGAAGCTCAAGAGGCCATCGAGTCATTTGAAGCGCAGGCTTTGTCGGTTCTTTCAGATGAAGAAAAAGTTACATTCTGCGCATATCTAGATCGTTTAGTTGAACATTGGGACACAATTAACAGAGATGAGAAAGGAGAAACGTCATGTCAGAAGAAGTAACTTCAACTGAAGAACTTGAAAGCATGGTTGAAACATCTGAAGCAGATACTACCTTGGCTCCCTCTACCCTGACAGGTATTGTAGATGTCAGTAATCTTTCCATTAAAGAGATTGCTTTAGTGCTTTCAAAGAGTATCGGTGAGTTCAAAAGAGACACTATCCTCACTCCTCTCTTTGTGTTAATTGAGACCATCTTAGAAATCCTCATTCCTTTTAGAACAGCTAATCTTGTTGATACGCTTCGTACAGGGGCAGAACTAAACGCTGTCATTCAGTCTGGAGCTGTTCTTGCTGTTATGGCAATGCTGTCGCTGCTGTTTGGAACACTATCCGGTATTTCTGTTGCCAAAGCATCCACGGGCTTTGCACGCAATCTTCGTCGTGATATGTTCCGTAATATCCAAAATTTCTCGTTTACCACTATTGATGCATTCTCTTCGTCATCGTTAGTAACACGCCTTACTACGGATATTTCTAACGTACAAATGGCATTTATGATGCTCATCCGCCTGGCCGTTCGTGCTCCATTTATGTTTATTGCAGCGTTTATTGCTGGCTTTATCATGGGTGGCTGGCTTGCCATTATTTTTGTTGCCGTCATGCCTCTTCTAGGAATTGGCCTCTACTTCATTATTTCTAGAGTCATTCCTATTTTTAAAAAGGTATTTAAGAGATACGACGCACTCAATGAATCCGCTGAAGAAAACTTGGCTGGTATCCGCGTTGTTAAGTCATTTGTAAATGAAAATTTTGAGCGTCAGAAATTTGATAAAGCTTCAGAAGAGCTGCGCGAAGATTTTACAGCAGCCGAGAGGCTCATGGCTCTGAACTCTCCATTTATGAACTTCACTATTTACGTGCTGTTTGTCTTCATTCTGTACTTTGGCTCGTACCTGATTGTCTCTTCTCAAGGGAACTGCATTTGGCGTTGGACAGCTTTCTTCGCTTATTACGTATGGCTTTATGATGCTTATGTCACTCATGATGCTTTCCTTTGTCTTTGCCATGATCATCATTGCAGAAGAAGGTGCTCGCCGCATCTGTGAGGTACTTCTTGCAACTTCCACTATTAACAACCCAGAAAATCCTCTGACCGAGGTTACAGACGGATCCATTGATTTGAGAACGTTGGATTCTCCTATTCCGGTCCAGAGGGTCGAGAAGCCCTGTCTGATGTAGATCTTCACATCAACTCTGGTGAGGTCATCGGTATCATCGGTGGTACTGGTTCTGCAAAGTCCACACTGGTGCAGCTTATTCCTCGCCTATACGATGTAACCGCTGGTAGCGTTTCTGTTGGCGGACACAATGTCAAAGACTATGACATTGACACTCTTCGTGGTGCTGTTGCCATGGTTCTTCAGAAAAACGTTCTCTTTAGCGGCACCATCAAAGAGAATCTCCTGTGGGGTAACCCTGACGCTACCGATGAAGAGATTCTTGAGGCAGCTCGTCTTGCTCAGGCTGATAGCTTTGTTCAAACCTTCCCTGATAAATATGAGACTCATATCGAGCAGGGTGGCAACAACGTTTCTGGTGGTCAGAAGCAGAGACTCTGTATTGTGCGCGCATTGCTTAGACGTCCAAAAGTACTTATTCTTGATGACTCTACCAGTGCTGTTGATACAAAGACAGATTCTTTAATTCGCTCTGGTCTTAAAGATTTCTTGCCTGATACCACCAAGATCATCATTGCTCAGCGTACTTCCAGTATCGAAGAATCTGACAAGATTATTGTTCTGGATAACGGTCGCGTTAACGCAATTGGTACGCACGAAGAACTCCTGAAAGATAACCCAATCTACCGCGAAGTGTACTTCTCACAGAACAAGCAAAGTGTTGATGAAATCAGTCTCAGGAAGGTGAGGTGACTTCTCATGAGTAGGGCAACAGAAACAAACAACACAAGACCAAAGCTTCCCGTGGGAAAAATTCTTACTCGAACCATTAAAATGCTCTGGGAGTTCTATCCTGTCCTTCTCCCTATAGCACTCCTTGGTGCTGTTATCCAAGCAATTATGCAGTCACTCCCAAGTGTCTTCTTGGAGCGAATCCTCTCTATCATCTCTAACTTTATTGATAGTGGTGACTGGAATTCTGCTGAAGGCCTAGTCTTCCAGAACGTGGCTCTTCTCGCCACCTTCTACGTCATTGGACTTCTTGCGAACATCATCTCTACCCAGGGTATGGCTATTGTCACTCAGGGAGCTCTGCAAAAATGGCGCTCAAAGATGTTCTCGCACATGCAGGACTTGCCTATTAGGTACTTTGATACGCATCTCAATGGCGACATCATGAGCTATTACACCAATGATATTGACGCAATGCGCCAGATGATTGGTACCAGTCTTCCAAACCTCCTCTTTACCTCTGTGGTTATCATCGCAGTAGTATTCATCATGTTTTACTACAGCGCACTTATGGCCATGGTCGTTCTGTTTGGCTTCTCTTTGATGGGTCTTGCTACTAAAAACCTTGGCGGTAAGTCCGCAAAAAACTTTGTTAAGACTCAGAAAACTACCGCAGATGTTGAGGGTCACATTCAGGAAATGATGAATGGCGAGAAGGTCGTTAAGGTCTTTAGTCATGAGGCAGAAACTATTGAATCATTTGACAAAATCAACGATGAACTGATGGTTGTTGCAAGAAATGCAAACCTTTATGCCAACACGCTTATGCCCATCCTCAACAATCTGGGCAACATTATGTACGTTGTAGTTGCTGTAGTTTCTGGTGTGTTTATTACTCTGAACATCCAAAACGTTTCTTTGTCTGGACTGCCTTTCACCATTGCTGTAGCTGTCCCCTTCCTCAACATGACACGTCAGTTCTCCGCCCAGATCAACCAGATTTCTAGTCAGATTAACTCTGTTGTTATGGGTATCGCTGGTGCTAATCGAGTTTTTGAGCTACTTGATGAACCAGCAGAGACTGAAGAAGGTTACGTTACTTAGTCAACGCAGAAACCATTGACGGTAAAGTTCAGGAAGCTGAGTACCGCACCGGTTACTGGGCTTGGAAGTATCCACACAGTGACGGCACGGTTACTTACACCCCTGTTAAGGGAGACGTTCGTCTCTTTGATGTTGACTTTGGCTACGAGCCTGGCCACACCGTGTTGCATGATATTTCTCTTTATGCAAAACCTGGTCAGAAGGTTGCCTTTGTTGGCGCAACAGGTGCTGGTAAAACAACCATTACTAACCTGCTCAACCGCTTCTATGACATTGAAGACGGCAAAATTCGCTACGACGGCATCAACATTAACAAGATTAGGAAGAGCGCTCTTCGTCGCGCTCTCGGTATTGTTCTGCAAGACGTCAACCTCTTTACAGGTACCGTCTTGGATAACATCCGCTACGGCCGTCTTGATGCTACTGATGAGGACTGCGTGAAGGCCGCAAAACTTGCTGGTGCCGATGACTTTATTAGACGTCTTCCTGACGGCTACCACACCATGCTCAAGGACAACGGCAGCGCCCTCTCCCAAGGACAGCGCCAGCTCATCTCCATTGCTCGCGCAGCAGTCGCAGATCCACCCGTCATGATTCTGGACGAGGCTACCTCCAGCATTGACACACGTACCGAAGCAATTGTCCAGCGTGGTATGGACGCTCTGATGTATGACCGCACCACCTTTGTTATTGCTCACCGTCTCTCTACGGTTAGAAACGCAGATGTCATTGTCGTTCTTGACCACGGTCGCATTATTGAGCGCGGTACGCACGACGAACTTCTCGCCAAGCGAGGAACGTACTACCAGCTCTACACAGGAGCCTTTGAGCTTGAGTAACAGCTGAGCCTCTGTAATGCAAAGCGCCTTGTCATCTTGGTGGCAAGGCGCTTTTTGTGCGTATGTAACAGTTTCTTAGGCGAGAAGAACGTGGTGTAGATCTTCTACCGTATCTACAATTGCAACTGCTCCCGCATCAATAAGCTCCTGTTTATTGGTGGTTTTTCCATACAAAACGCCAATACACGGAATCTTATTTGGGAATGCTGCTTCCATATCAAAACGACGGTCGCCAATCATAACGCTTTCAGAAGCATCAAAGCCAAGCTGGCGCATAACGTGAGCAATAGCAGTGATTTTATCAGTTGCTGCCTCATCTATTCTTCCAGCATAGGTATCAAGAACACCAATAAGGTTGTTGTCCCTAAGGCCCATCTCTAGCATAGGCTGATTCTTTGAGCTTGCTACCGCAACCTTTTTACCGGCGGCATGAAGGTCATCAATGAGGTCTCTCATACCCTCAAAGAGTGGCCATTTTCCTGTAGTTACATAGAGCTCTCGGTAACGCTTAGTAACCGCAACAGCGTCCTCATGGCTTAAGCCAAAGACCAGCTCAAACGCATAAGGAAACGGTGGTCCTACAAGCTTTTTAAGATCTGATTCTATAAAGTCTGTATGGCCGCAGTCTGTCATTGCCATCTTTGCGGTAGAAACAATGGTGGGCAACGTGTCTGCCATAGTCCCATCAAAATCAAAAATAATAAGCGAACGATTCTGCAGATCTGAAATTACATCAGAAGCTACCAGTGATTTATTTGTATCAGTTACGTTTTGCATTATTGCCATGTCAATCCAATCATCTACGTATGTGAGTATACCGTTCATGACGCAAAACTAACCAGTCAATGACATTTTCTTCTCGCCTGCCGAATTAACTATTGACAGCTGAAATGTCGCACACCAGCTAAAGGTATATAGTTAACTATAGATGAATCACTATGCCTAACTTGGGAGGTGTATGATGACTCGTCAGGAAAATAATCCAGAAGCTAAGCAACCTGGAAGAAACAGGCTTGGAAAACTCTATCCGTCTCTCGTCAATACAGACGTTCTGCCTGATGAGTCTCTAGACGCTGTTCAAAATAATCAACATGTTGGTTCTATTGATCAGACTGGTTGGCATACAAAGCTCAATATTGAAGCGCTTTCTCTTACGCTTACGGAGTCCACCACCCCTCTTGAAGTGCTCAAACATTTTGTAACTACAGCGTTTTTGCGTGAAAAAGATTCTCACCGAAAAGGTGGATCTGTTGCCATCCCGCCAAGTGATTTTGAACTGCATCTAGCCCAGCGACTAAAAGATGCCGGTGTTCTCGATGCGCAAGACATTACTATCCCCTGCCGCGTGGTGCGCCTGCGTACCAATGGCCTCTTTTATCTGCGCGCTAATCAAAAAGCACTTTCCTATGAGCAGAAGATTCAGCTTCTTACTATTGAAAGCGCACTAAACACTGCCCTCTTTGCAGAGCGATACTTTCTTGATGCAAATATGGCATCTGAGCTTGACTTGCTTGCTTTTGAGCAAAAGATTGTTTCTACCATGATGAAGCAATCTCGCCCCCGCTGCGCCACCACTCAAAGCACCCAAGAAGATGGCGAGTGGGTTGTCCGCAAAGCCATCTCTCTACACATTGAAAGCCTGCGTCTATCTCAGCGTCTTGTCACTGAGTTTAGGACCAACGTACACAAGGGAATTGCCGCCTTTAGGGTACACCTGGCCCTTCCAGAGCAGTTCCCAAGAAGCTTTCTTGCGCAGATGGAAGTATCAAAGAAGCAACCTTTGATGACCTCAGCCGTGCGGCAACCGCTTACAACTTACACCTTGGTATGCTCATCACCGCAAGTGCTTTTAGAAGCTCGAAGAGGATTAACGAGGTATGGCTCTCTGGCATATGCAATACAAACAAGCTGCATGCCTGTCTTTTCTCGTTCCACATTACTCGCAAGCAATTTGAAGATACAAACATTACAGAAGATACTAATCCGCTTTCTGTCTATCAGCTCTGGAACGCGCAAATCGACGAGGCAGATGGCATTCTTCATGCGGTTCATCCACTCTTTACCTTAGATGATGAGATTTTCTGTCCACCCAGTAGGTACGATTTTGTTGAGTCTTCTCAAAAACGCCTTGATAGCGTCGCAGCTCACGCACTAGGCACCGATGAAGTGTCGGGGCTTTCTATTGATGAAGGTCAGGCGCGAGAAGAAATTATCACCAAAATTTTGCGCAACCTCTCTTCTTCTACAGAAGAAAACGTCCGCACTATCTTGTCGTATACCGCAAACTCCACCGATCCTACGGTGCGAGCAGCAGGAGAACGCGTGGTTTCTCGCTTTATTAAGGGCACGCTTGCAGAAGATGACTTTGAGGCTATTTCAGAAGAGTTTGTTGACGGAGGCGTTCTTTCCTTGGCGGTTACCAAGGCCCAGCGTCTTATTGGCGAGAAAAACTATCAAGACGCAGAACTGCTCCTACGTGAAGCGCTGGACTCCGTTGATGGCAATAACACCTACACGGACTCAAGCACTACTCAGTGGCGTGTATTTATGAACTACGTCGATCGCGTACTTTACAACAGAATTCTCTCTAATCCCGAGAAAAACACTCGTCTAGCTCCTATGTCTTACTTTGAGGCACACCTTCTGATATCTATTGCTCAGACGCTCCAGGGACAAACTCAAAGTGCTCTTCAGCACGCGAGAAGGGCTGTTGAGATTGCTCCTCTTAGCATGAGTGCAAGGCTACACCTCTCCCACTGTCTTGAAGAGTCGCTAGATATTACAGCTGCGGCAGATGAACTCAAGAAGCTCCTGCTGCTTGCCCATGACCCCGAGAGTATTGGGTTTGGCTACTATCGCATGGCATTCTTCCAGTGGCGTTTGAGACATCTTAAAGCTGCTCAAGCTTGCTATCAGTTTGCTCTTAAGTTCTTACCAGGTGCTACGTTTATTATTGGTACCGAGACGGCAATTCTTGCGCAAAGTGAGCCTGAGTTTAGCTGCGAAGAACTGAGCGATGATGAGATTTACGCCACGCTCATAGAAAATCAAATTCCTGTTGCTCCGACAGATGAAGTCTCTACTATTTTCTTAGATGGTACCCGCGCCTCACTTGATGCAGAGCTCTTTAGTGTGGCCAAGAACTTCATGATGAACCTAGGAATTATGACTAAAGATGACGTCTACTTTGACATGCTCAACTCCATTGAAGGGGAACCTGACAGATAAGACAACTCAACTCAAACTCACAAAGAATTGGCATAAAAAAGGAGTTCCGATTTCTCGGAACTCCTTTTGCACAATGTGCTGTGGCTTTTACAGCTCATTCATTACGCGAACAAGCTTTACAGCATAGTTCTTATCCATTGCCCACGTTCCAGCAAGCTTGCGGATAATGTTTGCCTTCCTAGCAAGAATCCATGCACCGTAGCGAGGGTCAACCTTTTGAGCCTCGCTTGGATCAACGGTCAGTGGCTCATAACCTGCGTATGCACGAAGGTGCAAAGCCTGTGCACGAAGTCCCTTAAGAACGGTATCAAATGAGAGTCCGCGCTCCGTTTCCAGTTGCACCCATACCACCAAAGTTGCACTGCTCAGGAAGGACATCGCCACCAAAGCGGAGGTTACCTGTCTCAATCATGACCTGCGCATAGAGGAGCTCTGGACGAACTCCCTCGTCAATTGCAGCCTGCCATAGCTGGTTTACAAAATCGGTTCCTGTTGCAGCGCCCTTCTCGGCATAGACGGCTGGATAAGCAGAACCTACGCGCTTGTTGAAATCTCGCTGAAGGTCCTCTTTAGTGACAAGAGGTGCTCCAAGAACGCTGGTGCGATCAGAGAAATTACCGCGAGTTGGCTCAATTGGAGAATCGTTATCAGCTGGAGTGTTGTTAGCGTCTCTATTATCTCCGCCGTTATTGCCGTCAACGTTTCCACCTCTACCGTTATTGGTATCAGTAGGCTTAATGTTAAGAACACCGTATGTATCTGCGTGTACAACACGACCATCTGAAAGCGTGATGTCTTGGTTACGGAGCAGACCATTATTCTCGTCAAAATAATAATATGAGCCATTGATTGATTGCAGACCAAAGAGGGCGCCGTGCTCAGTAGTAGTTGGGTCAAAGTACCAGGTCTTGCCATTTGGAGTATTAAACCAACCAGAGGCTAAGGCGCCACTTGATTGAGCCCATGCCCAAATATTGTTAGGCAAGGCAACCCAACCATTAGAGGTCATACCATTGTTTACATCAACATAATACGAGCCACTAGAAGTAGCAAAAATGCCGGTCTTCATAAGTGGGTAAGTTGCATTCTCATCAAAGTAGAACCACTTACCATTGGGCATATGCTTCCAGCCAACATAAAGAGAGCCATCTGAATTTGCCCATGCCCAATTGCCATCAGCAAGGCTAATCCAGCCGCCAGAAATAAGACCATGATCAACATCAATATAGTATTTCTGATAGCCATCGGACATTAAGCCAAAGGTGGCGCGATAGTTGTTATTACTATCAAAGTAGAACCATTTACCGTTAGGCATACGTTTCCAACCGGCTTGCAATGAGCCGTCTTCTGTTGCCCATGACCAAGAATCGTCAGGCCAGTGAATCCAATTATTCTTTACAAGGCCATTTACTTCATCAAAGTAATAAGACTTACCTGAAATGGTCCTCTGGCCAAGAGCGGCAGCGTTATGAGGTGCAGCTGCGTCAAAGTACCAAACCTTACCATTTGGCGTAGTAAACCAGCCAGAAACAGCAATTCCCCTAGCATCAAAATAATGCCATCCATCACTGTCTTGCAACCAACAGCTGACATAAGGAGTTCCCTGAGTATCAGCATACTTCCAGCCATCAGCTACTTTACGCCAGCCAGGCTGCTCTTTTACTGTAGCATCAAATTGCATCTGACGAGTAATTTCTTGTCCATCAGAAGATTTTGTAGTGATATACAAGGTATATCGACCACTTGTTGGAAGAGAAAATGTTGCTGACGTATCAGATGTATTAGATGCAACAGTCACCTTTGATCCATCTGGACCAACATAACTATAGGTAAACGTCGCACCCGTAACTACACCAGTAAGAACTGGTTTAAGAATTACATCATTACCCTGTTGGACAGCGGAAACACTACTCATGCTCCACCAGGTATCAGAGCTGTACATTTCCCAAATTGCCCATGCATCTGCCCAGCCAATGTAGTCAACCTTGGAATTATCGCCAAGGTCTTTAAACTCAGCGGCATGTGCTGGATTAGAGATGAATTGATGCTCAATAATTACGCCAAGAATTCCCTTTTGACGAGCATAACGAACAATACCGTAGTAATCGGACTCGTCGCCATTCTCGTAATAATCTGATCCATATTTATCGTTATAGCCGCGCTCAGTAGCGCCATCACCGCGAGTGACAATACCCGCTTTATTTCTTAAGTAATAGTTAACCTTACTGGCAAGATCCTGCCCAGCAACATAAAGGTCATGGTTATAACTCACGTCATGAGGAACTAAAACCTCAGAACCTGTTGCTGATGCTTGACCAGCATTGTAGTGCAAGGAAATAATGGCACAAGCGTTTGCGTCAACAGCACGCTGTACGCGCGTCTTGATCGATGGATCCTCGTGTTCTCCACGAACAACAACAACCTGTACACCCCATTTCCAGATACTTCTTGGCGTACATGGCAGTTGCCCAAGCCAGGTCTCCCTCTTTGAGTCCAAAGTAGGTAGCACCTGGATCTCTGCCTTCAAGGCCATCACTGTGACCTGGGTCAAGTGCAATAGGTCTGCCAGTTGCACGAGCAAGTGCTACGGCATCTTTTAGTGATTCACTCTGGATAATGTTTCCTTGGGCATCCATAGTTGTGTAGGTAGTTGCATATGCGTTTTGAACTGTTGTTGCAAACAATGCTGCGACAATAAAGAACAAAACAGCAAGCAATTTACCGCGAGTATTAAATAAGCTGCGTTTCATGCGGTCCTCCGAAAAGTATTGGTTTACTCCTCTTCATACTTGCTAAAAGTTTACACTAGACTGGCATATCAACAATAAAAAACACAAGCTCACCGCAACTTGATTGGAACTCTGTGATTTTCTCGACACTTGAAGATATTCTTGCAACAGATTTTGAAGCAGCAATTTTTGATTTTGATGGCACTATTGCTCATACACACCATATTTGGAAGCTTGTTGACCAGGAGTTTTTTGAGTCGCGAGGAATCCCTTACACTCCAGAAATTGGCAAGATTCTCTCCCCTCTTGGATTTGAAAAGGGAGCTGAATGGGCAATTGCCACCTATGGGCTAAAGGAAGATCCAGAAGAAATTGTTGCCGAGTGGAAAGAACTCAGTAAAAGCTTTCTTTGTAAACTCCGTGCAGCTTAGACCTGGTGTTGTTGATTTTATTGGCAAGCTACAAGAAAAAGACATCCCTACTGCATTGGCAACTGTCAACGAGCCGGAGCTTCTTGCTCTTCTTGAGCCTCGTTTACATCTATCCACTCTGTTTGATACTCAGGTGTTTGCAGCAGATGTTGGATCTGCAAAAGATGAGCCTCATCTGTATCTTGAGGTGCTTAAACGCCTTAATGCTCCAGCCGAGAAAACAATTCTGTTTGAAGACATCCCACTAGCTCTTCAGACAGGAAATTCTGTTGGCCTTATCACCTGTGCTGTTAATTGTGATGATGAGCATCAAGATATCGAGAAACTCTCTGAACTTGCTGACCTTTACCATCAAGCACTGGTATTAAAGCTCTTGGTTACTGTAACTGTAAAAATAGCGATGTAACAAAAAAGGAGACCCGAAGGTCTCCTTTTGATGGTAGTGTTCGCAAGTACTAGATCTTGTGGACGCTAGAAGCCTGGAGCTTACCGTTCTGGCCGGTGGTAATCTCAAACTCGACAGGCTGACCCTCATCGAGAGTCTTGAAACCGTCCATCTGAATCTCGGAGAAGTGTACGAACAGATCGTCGCCATCCTCACGAGAGATGAAGCCGTAACCCTTGTCTGGATTAAACCACTTTACAGTACCCTGAGCCATTTCGTGCCTTTCTTTCTTAGCCCCGCAGGGCAAAACTGCGCCTGTGGAGCGCGATACCGTGACGTTTCGCCACGTGGAATATAATAACCTTAATCAACAACTTATGTGGCGAGAAACCACTCATGGAGATTTTTACACCATCTACCGGAAGAGCCACAGGTAATCAAGCTGTTTTCCAGCATTTATTTATGGATATATCTGCTATTAAACGATTTTTATCTCATTAGTTGAGCATTTTTTCATAGAAGATAGAGAATTTGTATAGGATTAATTTACGAGAACAATAACAGACATATCAAACTATTATTTATATAGAAAGTTATCCCTTCAAAAAAGGATATGCCCGATGGAAAAAAAGAAGATATGTTTGTCCAGCAGGCCTTCAATGCAAAAGCTTATTGCGGTTGCTTCGTTGAGTGCAGCTCTACTTTGTGGACTCCATGCTACTCCTGCTCTTGCAGAAACTACTGATACATCCACAGTAAGTGCCCCTGAATCAACTTCTAAATCCAATTATCCAAAATTGAAAGAAGTTGATGGAAAGGTATATTTTTATACTGAAGATGGAACTATTCTAAAAAGTCAGTGGATTACTTATGGCGATGATAAATATTATGTAGATGAAACTGGAGCTGCAGCATCTGGTTTCTATACTACGCCTGATGGTAAAACCTGGTATTTTAATTCAGATTTTTTTCCATACGCTCGATACGGATTAATTTATTTTGACCAAAAAACGCCTGATAATCAATATGTTTACTACTACGTAGATAAAGATAACGGCTTGATAAAAAACAATTGGGTTAAAACAGATAAAGGTTGGAGCTGGGCCGGAGCTGATGGGCGTTTTATTGAAGGATGGTTTACTGATCCTGATGGTAAAACCTGGTATTTAACTAGAGATTTTAGGTCGGGTCCTCCGGTTATTGCTAAATCAGTTCCGGTCGATGGAAAGGTGTACTTCTTTGATACTTCGACAGGACTTTTACGAAATTCTTGGGTAAATATGGGCCAGGGGTGTAGAAGCTTGGTACTGGGCTGGTCCAGATGGCGCTGCTGTCTCTGGCTGGTTTAAAACTCCAGATGGCAAAACTTGGTATGCCGACCCAGAACATTCCAATAGGGTAGTAATGGGCGGAATTGATATTGATGATAAATATTATTTCTTTGATCACAGTAATGGCCTCGTTACCCATGGTTGGATCGGTGGTGGTGATGATGGTGAATGGGCTTGGATTGAAACAGTAGGCTCTGTTTATTCTGGCTGGAAACACATGCCAAATGGTAAGTGGTTCTATTTTGAAGAAACAGAATTCCCTATGATTAATAAGGATTTTGTCTACACTACTTACAGCTTCCCTGTGCTTAAGAAAGGTGTCTTCACTATTTCCAGCGGCACTTATTACGTTGACGTAAATAATGGAATGACCTCTAACGATTGGGTGCAGCTTCCTAATGGCGGCTGGGCTTGGGCGCAGTCGAGCGGTGCATTTGCTTCTGGTTGGTATACCACTCCAAATGGCAAAACTTGGTATTTTGATCCATCAGATCCGCAGCATCCTGCACTTATTGGAGACGCTGAAATTAACGGTCAATCATATTATTTTGATTCAGGCTATGGTCTTCTGAAAAATGGATGGGTTCATAGAGCTGATGGTTCTTGGTCCTGGGCTAACTCTGATGGCTCTTTATATTCAGGTTGGAAGCATATGCCTAATGGCAAGTGGTTCTACTTTGATACCAAAGATTCCAAGCACCGTATGCTTGTAGGTGTCATCCAAACTTCTAGTGGAACTTATTATATTAATGAGTCTGCTGGAATGACTGCTAATAATTGGGTACAGCTCCCAGAAGGCGGTTGGGCTTGGGCACAGTCAAGTGGCGCATTTGCTTCTGGTTGGTATACCACACCAAATGGTAAGACTTGGTATTTTGACCCAGCAAAACCAAGCCATCCTGCTTATACTGGAGAACACACTATTGACGGTAAAGACTATTACTTTGATGAAAGTTATGGCCTTGCTCGCAATCAATGGATTACCCGTTCCGATGGCGTAAGACGCTGGGCTGGACCAGACGGTGTACTTACTGAATACAAGCGCTAAATCAGTCTACAGCGGCTCTTTATTTGCTTGTGATTTTTGTTTTGGGGATAGAACATGAAAAAAAAGACGCGTTATTCATGCAAGCCTTCTACACAGAAGCTAATTGTGGCCGCATCTCTGAGCATGGCTCTACTTTGTGGTCTACCTGCAGCTCCGGCTCTTGCAGAGACTACTGATACTTCCACAGTAAGTGCTCCTGAATCAACTTCTAAATCCTATTATCCAAAGTGGAAAATAGTTGATGGAAAGTTTTATTTTTATACTGAAGATGGAACTATTCTAAAAAGTCAGTGGATCACTTATAACGATAGTCAATATTATGTAGATGAAACAGGTGCAGCAGTATCTGGTTTCTATACCACACCTGATGGCAAAACCTGGTATTTTTAATTCAGATTTGTTTTTTTTCCATACGCTCGATACGGATTAATTTATTTTTGACCAAAAAAAATACGCCTAGTTATCACTACACTTTCTACTACGTAGATAAAGATAACGGCTTGATAAAAAACAATTGGGTTAAAACAGATAAAGGTTGGAGCTGGGCCGGAGCTGATGGGCGTTTTATTGAAGGATGGTTTACTGATCCTGATGGTACAAACCTGGTATTTAACTAGAGATTTTAGGGGGTGCTCCGGTTATTACTGACGATGCCTCAGTCAATGGAAAGCTGTACTTCTTTGATACTTCGACAGGACTTTTACGAAATTCTTGGGTAAATACGGGCCAGGGTGTAGAAGCTTGGTATTGGGCTGGTTCAGATGGCGCTGCTGTCTCTGGCTGGTTTAAAACTCCAGATGGCAAAACTTGGTATGCCGACCCAGAAGATTACAATGAAGTAGTAATGGGCGGAATAGATATTGATGGTAAATATTATTTCTTTGATCACAGTAATGGCCTTGTTACCCATGGTTGGATTGAGGATGATGGTGAATGGGCTTGGATTGAAACAGTAGGCTCTGTTTATTCTGGCTGGAAGCATATGCCTAATGGCAAGTGGTTCTACTTTGATCCAAAAGACCCTTATCACCGTCATGCTTGCTTAGAAAAGGTGTCATCCACTATTTCTAGCGGAACTTATTACGTTGACGAATCCGCTGGAATGACCTCTAACGATTGGGTGCAGCTCCCTAATGGCGGTTGGGCTTGGGCACAGTCGAGCGGTGCATTTGCTTCTGGTTGGTACACCACGCCAAATGGCAAAACTTGGTATTTTGATCCATCAGATCCACAGCATCCTGCACTTATTGGAGACGCTGAAATTAACGGTCAATCATATTATTTTGATTCAGGCTATGGTCTTCTGAAAAATGGATGGGTTCATAGAACCGATGGTTCTTGGTCTTGGGCTGGAGAGAGTGGGGCGCTTCAATCAGGTTGGAAGCATATGCCTAATGGCAAGTGGTTCTACTTTGATACCAAAGATTCCAAGCACCGTATGCTTGTAGGTGTCATCCAAACTTCTAGTGGAACTTATTACATTGATGAGTCTGCTGGAATGACCGCTAACAGTTGGGTACAGCTCCCAGAAGGCGGTTGGGCTTGGGCACAGTCAAGTGGCGCATTTGCTTCTGGTTGGTATACCACACCAAATGGTAAGACTTGGTATTTTGACCCAGCAAAACCAAGCCATCCTGCTTATACTGGAGAACACACTATTGACGGTAAAGACTATTACTTTGATGAGGGTTATGGCCTTGCTCGCAATCAGTGGATTACCCGTTCCGATGGCGTAAGACGCTGGGCTGGACCAGACGGCGTACTTACTGAATACAAGCGCTAAATCAGTTTGAGCTGCTCTTTATTACCTGGATTTATTGGAGTTAAAACAATGGAGAAGAAGATGCGTTTTTCCTACAGACCTTCTACACAAAAGCTTATTGCGGTTGCTTCGTTGAGTGCAGCTCTACTTTGCGGACTCCACGCTGCTCCTGCTCTTGCAGAGACTACTGATACATCCGCAGTAAATGCTCCTGCTGTAACAACTGAAACTACTGCAACATCTGAAAATACTTCTCCTACAGCACCTGAAAACTCTCAGCCCTACCTCACCTGCAGCGCCAACAACAACTCCAACAACAGACCAGACACCTGCTGTTCCAACAGAGAATACTTCGCCAACCCCTCAGTCTTCTGGATGGAGACAAGAAAACGGCCAATTCCACTATTACAAAGAAGATGGAACACTTGTCACAAGCCAGTGGATCAAAGATGATTCTGGTTGGCACTATGTAGACGCTGCTGGTAATGCAGTCAAGGGTTTGGTACACAACACCTAATGGTAAAAACTTGGTATTTTGATCCAACTGACCCGCTGCATACGGCAATCTTCGGTGAAGTTGAAATTGATGGTAAGTTTTACTACTTTGATTCAACAGGCGGACTTGTAACAAATGGATGGGTATATCGTTCAGCAAGTTCTTGGTCATGGGCAACTGAAGATGGTACTTACTATTCTGGATGGAAGCATATGCCTAACGGCAAGTGGTTCTATTTTGATCCAGAAGAACCTCGTCATCGTATGTTAATTGGAACAATTCAGGTTTCTGGTACCTCATATTACATTGATGAATATGCAGGTATGATTTCTAACAGTTGGATTCAACTACCAACTCGTGAGTGGGCTTGGGCTCAAAAAAATGGCGCTCTTGCCTCTGGTTGGTTTAACACACCAAATGGTAAAACTTGGTACTTTGATCCATCTGTTCCACAGCATCCAGCGCTTATTGGCAATGTCGAAATTGACGGCACATATTATCATTTCGATGAAAACTATGGAATCCTTAGAAATAGTTGGACTCACAATGATGATGGTTCATGGTCTTGGGTAGATACTTATGGCTCATTCTATTCAGGTTGGAAACATTTCCCAAATGGTAAATGGTTTTACTTTGATCCAGAAGACTCAATCCATCGCATGAAAACTGGACTTTTCCAACTTCCTAGCGGTTCATATTACGTTGATGAAAATGCTGGTATGACTTCAAGTAATTGGGTGTCCCTACCAGACGGAAATTTTTCCTGGGCTCAATCTGACGGCTCTCTTGTCTCTGGATGGTTTACTACTCCTGGCAATAAGACCTGGTATTTTAATCCATCTTCAATTGACCATGCCGCATACGTTGGAGAGCATTCAATTGATGGAAAGAATTACTACTTTGATAAAAGCTATGGTCTAGCAAAAAATGAATGGGTTACTCTTTCAAATGGTGTAAAACGTTGGGCAGGGCCAGACGGAGTACTGACTGGATTCATTTCTCCCGAAGGGGTCTTCTCTACAGATGACGGTTCACAGCCAACAGGAGCGGTACATCTTCCTGGCTTGACTGTAAACGTTGGCTCTGACCATAAAATTAAGACAGGTTGGATAAAAGAAAATAGTAAAGATTTTTACTATCTTTCTAATGGTGCACCAGCAGATGGATGGCTTAATATTCATGGAACTTGGTACTATTTTAGTTCCAATGGAGAAAAACAAACTGGTTGGATTAATTCAAAGGGCAGTTGGTACTTCCTTGATTCTGACGGCAAGATGAAAACCGGATGGATTAAAGATAACGGCAAGGACTACTATCTCAGTAATAATGGTTCCATGCAAACTGGTTATGTAACCTGGGGTGGAAAACTGTATTGGTCAGCTGCTGATGGCGCCATGGAGGAGCAGCCTTGCTACTACCCTGATATGTATCGTTATGCACAGAACTACTATAGTGCTACTAACTGGCTCATCCAGATTGATACTACTGGCAATCGCTTTGCTGTATACAGGGGCTCACACGGTAACTGGGTTGTTTGGTACGAATGGCAGTGCACCACAGGAGCACCAGGTATGTGGACCCCTCATGGTCAATTTACCGTAGGTAACAAGGGTCTCTACTTTGGCTCTGGCTTTAGATGCTGGTATTACACGACCATTTCTGGTGAGTATCTTATTCACTCCATTCTCTATAACTCCGACGGTTATACCGTCCGTGATGGTAGGCTTGGATACAACGGTTCCCACGGTTGCGTACGTCTTGCAACAGAAAATGCTAAGTGGGTTTATGACAACATTCCTTATGGAACTAAGATTGTTATTTGGTAATCCAAATAAACATGAAGCTCTATAGCAATAAACCCCAACTCATATTGAGCTGGGGTTTATTTGTTAGCTTATAAAATGTGGTTACGCAAAATACTTTGCTTCAAAATCCTTAAATTGCTCTGGAGTAGCGTTTTGATCTACCGAGAAGGACTGTGCAACCGCTACTGCCTGCTGTCTTCTGAGACCAGCCTTATCCCTCGTCTCCTAGTTGCTCATAAACGTGAGAGAGCCTATCGAGGGCATACACCACATACTCTGCAACTGAATCAGCTACGCCGGAGAGCAACATCATCGTTACAAGAGAGTCTGGCGAAAGCGCAAGAGCAGTCTCTGGGCTCAAATCAATGAGCTCTGCAACAGCTGCCTCTACCCCATCAAGTGACTCTTCAGTTTGAGTCTCTAAAGCATTTCCCAAACCTGCTGTGACCGTTGAAGTAAAGTCATCGATTACTTCCAAAATGTAATCTCGTTGAAGCATTTTGTTCCAATCTACTAGTTAGTAGGAACAGGAATACGTAAGTGATCAAATGCAGCATGCGTTGCCTGTCTACCTTGAGGAGTTCTAATGATAAGCCCTTGCTGCAAAAGATACGGCTCATAAACATCTTCAAGTGTAGACGGATCCTCTGAGACTGCACTTGCAATGGTTGTGAGACCAACGGGGCGTCCTCTGAACGTCTCACAAAGCGCACGTAAAACACGCACGTCCATTACATCTAGACCAAGCTCATCAATCTCAAAGAATGAAAGGGCTTCTGAGGCTACCTGCCAGGTAATAGTACCTTCGGCTTTAACTTGTGCGTAATCTCGTACGCGTTTTAACAGACGGTTTGCTAAACGCGGTGTACCTCTTGATCGAGAAGCAATTTCTGCAGCACCCTGCTCATCAACTTCTACATCAAGAATGTTTGCCGAGCGCATGACAATAGTCTGAAGCTCAGGAACAGTGTAGTAGTCAAGGCGATACGAAATACCAAAACGATCGCGCAAAGGACCAGTCAAAAGTCCGGTTCTTGTTGTTGCAGCCACAAGGGTAAAGCGTGGAATATCAAGCCTGATTGACCTTGCCGCAGGACCTTTGCCAATAACAATATCTAAGAAGAAGTCTTCCATTGCTGGATACAGAATTTCTTCAACCTGGTGATTAAGCCTGTGAATCTCATCCACAAAGAGGATATCTCCCTCTTCAAGATTGGTGAGAATTGCTGCTAAATCTCCTGCTCGCTCAATTGCGGGACCAGAGGTTGTATGAAGCTTTGAGCCCATTTCTCCTGCTAAAACACCAGCAAGTGTTGTTTTACCAAGGCCTGGAGGCCCAGAAAATATAACGTGATCAAGCGGCTCATTACGACTTTTTGCAGCCTCAATAAGAACACGGAGATTTGATTTAACACGTTCCTGACCAAGATACTCATCAAGAGTTTTTGGTCGCAAGTTTCTATCTTGCTCCAGATCTTCTGCCTGAAGTCCACTAGAAACTACACGTTGAGAAGTGTGTCCTGGAAATGGAGCTGGAGTAGACGACGACTCAAATAAGTTATCTGCATCTGCTTCCCACATTAATTACCACTTCCCAAACGCCTTAGTGCATATCCAATAGCAGCTTCAATTGTAATAGCACCAGCCTCTTCATACCCCTCAAGAGCAAGCGTTGCTTCCTGAGAAGTAAAGCCCATTCCAAGAAGAGCCTCAATAGCCTCTGATTCTACAGAGGTTACAGCAGGTTTTGGAATAGCAGCAAAGTCTGCAGGAGACGTAAGACCAACAAGCTGCTTAAGCTCTGCATCTTTTGCGAACACATCAGAAAGTTCAATTACTAAGCGCTCTGCCTTCTTTTTACCAAGGCCAGAAACGCTCTTAAGACGATTTCCGTCATTGGTAGCCACAATTACCGCAAGTTGCTGTGGCGTAAACGTAGAAAGCACAGAAAGAGCCAATTTAGGACCCTACTCCAGAAATTGCACGCAAGCGATCAAAGAGCGCACGCTCTTCTCGCGAAGCAAAATCCAAAGAGTTCCATTGAATCTTCTCTGACCACCATACGAGTTAAAAACGGTGACGCCTGCTTCACCCGCTTGTGGAAGCGCAGCAGCTGTTGAAGCTGATATACCCAGCTCATACCCAACGCCATTAACGTCGAGAACAGCAACTGAAGGAGTAACGGATACAAGTGTGCCCGTAAGTTGGACAATCATAGTTGTATTCTTCCCTTTCCAAGCGAGGTGGTTCTTACAAGATTAGCGTGACAAACTGCAGCAGCTAAAGCGTCAGCCGCGTGATCTGGATGAGGCTGATGGTCCAAGCACAATATGTTTTGAACCATATACATAACCTGCTGTTTATCAGCAGCTCCTGTACCAACAACAGCCTGCTTTATCTGCATTGGAGTATATTCTCCAACCGTAAGACCTGCTTTAGAACAAGCGACAATAGCGGCACCGCGAGCATGTGCAGTAGGAATAGCAGATTTAACGTTTTGTCCAAAGTAAATGCTCTCAATAGAAAGAGCTTCTGGTGAAAACTTATCTATAACCTCAACAATCTGGTTATAGATTCTTCCCAAGCGCATATCTATTGGTTCATCTGCGGTTGTAGTTATGCATCCATAGGCGCGTGCACGGCATTCAGAACCCCTAGTCTCTACAATTCCCCATCCAGTGTGAGCAAGACCAGGGTCTATTCCAAGAATTACCATTGCACCTCCTAATATAGAACGTTCGTTCTATATTATCACAGAGTATGCGCAAACGATGCAACTAATTTTCTGAGAAAGGGCCTCTCCACATTTTGGGGTCAACCATGCCAATTTGTGCATCAGATTCTTGTGCCAGCTCTTTTAAAAGCTCCAGCATATCCTTAAAGCCCTCCTGAGCCTCCGCTGGATCAACTGACAACTCAGGCAGATGCATAGAAGCTCCTTGAATTTCTCGCAAAGAATTTCGCAAGGACTCTACCAGGTCAGATTCGGAAGCCTTTGTATCTCTAATTTTGTCTTGCCAGACTGATGCGTGTGGAATTTGGGCATTTGTGAGGCTTTTTGAAGACATTTCCAGAACCTCAGTGGTGTTTCTGCGGTCTTTTTGGCGAGCGTGAAGCCTAGAAATAATTGCTTTGACCTCGTCAACCTTTCCCATTTCTTCCACAATGGCAGAAATGCTCTTATTCCACTCAAGATAGCTGGTAAGCACGTAATCAACAAACTCGATGCGTTCTTGAGGAGTTGGCGCAACGTTTTCTAGGCCATCAGTTACAACCTCAGAGATATTCTCGAGAACTGCATGGTCAATAGCTGGTGAGAAGGTATTTCTTACCCTTGCAAGGTCAACAATGTCTGCATGATACATATCACCAAGAGGCCACAGAGAATGCGCACTAGAAATCTCTGTTCCCTTGAGCGCAAGAATGGTTTTATCGGCAGTCTCAAGCGTTAAATAATTGTGCTGGTCAGCGTATGCATAGCCGTATGCACTCACCAATTTTGTATCGGTCAATGTCGAGAAAACCGTGCTATCCACAGCAACTTTATTAACCCGAAGTCTTGCGGTAAGCAACTCTGCAGCACTTGTTGCTCGAGAATCTGTGTTTGGAAGCAACAGTACGTGGACGCGCATAGGACCTAAAGCGTCTGAAGCAAGCGCAACGGTAACAAGAGAATTGAGCGAGCCATCAACTGCAATAAACACGCCGTCAAAGCCAGACTTTTACCGTGTAGTCTCGCACTCCTGTAGCCAATACGCCCCAGGTAGTAAGCGCGCTGTTATAGACACCCGCAGTATCTTCTCTATCAAAGTTTTCGATAGTATCTTGATCAACATCGCAGACAACCATATCTTCTGAGAAAGACGCTGCTTGTTTGACCAAATCTCCTGAAGGAGACAAGAAGAAGCTTGAACCACAAAACACCTGGTTACCATAGGCGCCAACAGCATTAGCCGCAATAAGCCAGCTATCAAATTCTTCAACATCTCCCAGATAGCGGCTTTCTGCCACTGCCATGCCCATGGCGGACGACGAATCGTCAACAGCAAAGCCAAAATACGGCAGGTAAATGACAGCATCTAACGAGTCGTCGACATCTTGCCACGCGTCAAGATCGTCGTAGGTAAAAGCAACGCCAAACGTAAGGCCGCCTGCTTCAAATTTTGCGAGCTCAAAGGTATTCTCGCCAGATGTTTGTGCAGAGCTAGCAGAACGAGCAAGAGCGCTCATGTGCGCTATCTGGGCAGTCAATTTTAGCGGGGTTACGGCTCCGTTTCTAACGAGAAGAGCCTCGCTAGCTGCACTTCCATCAAACTCTGTTACAACAGGAATAAGGGCCGCAATTGGAAGCTTTTCTGAAAGCGAATTGATAATCTCCGAGAGGTCTGCAAAAAGCCCTTCTATGTCAGCCTCTGGCACGCTTAGCAGCCCTGTAAGAGTTGGCGCAGGATAAATGACTAGCTCAGCACCTTGCTGTTGAGCTCTCTGAGCATATTCCAGCATGGTCTGAGCGGTAAACTCGAAGTCTCCGGCCTGAGTATTCATTTGTGCAACTGCTATGCGCATACCATTCCTATCATAAAGTGCTTAATTTGTTTTTACCCAAAAACAAACAGGTGTAGTAAGAAAAAACGGAGCTGCAGGTAGCAGCTCCGTTTGACCTTATTAAGCTAGTGCTTATTGTTGAGTCAATAGACTTAGAGGGAAACCTTCCAAAGACCGTGAAGGTTGCAGTACTCATAAGCCTCTGCCTCAACACCCTCCTCAAGAGTGAAGGTAGCAACTGGCTCCTGGCCAGGCTTAAGCTGTGCAAACTGAGCGCCGTTCTCAGAAACAAGAGCGATGAACTCAATGTAGTGCTCTTCGAGCATTGGATGAGCAACCTCACCAACACGGACGGTAACGGTGTTGCCCTCACGAGTAACAAATGGAACGTGCTTCTCAGCTGCACCGTCAGTAACGCCAGCCTGGAGAAGCTCAAGGTCTGCTGCCTCTACGTTGCCTGCGACACCGTAAACAACAGCGCCTGTCTCCTTGTTGCGATAAAACTTTGCGTCGATCATTTTTTCTCCTCTCACGACATCCGAAAGATGTCAGAATTTCTTAGCAAGTGCTACTTAAATAGTAACAGTTATTACTTAAGAGTAACCTGCAAATTTAGAATCGACAAAATCTAAACAATCTGTGCGTATCCGCTTTGACCAATAAAATCTTTAAGCTCGGTCAAAAGAACCATGCTACGTCCATCAATCCTGGTAGGAATTTCCATGCGCATAACATCGCCCATGTCTGTTTCTACCCTAATCTCAATACAGTCCATGCCGGGATAGCGCGAGAAGATCTGTCCAAGTGTCTCGATAGCCTGTCTTTGAAGTTGAGAAGCAGGCATATGAATAACGAGTGTCTTTGGTGTGTTGTTAGCACTGTTAAGCTCAATAGGATTAACTTCTTGAGCAATAACCTGGTCTCCTCTATCAGAGCGCTCAAGCTTTCCAAGAACAGAAATGAAGATGTCACTCTGGCTCTCGCCAGTCTCTGGGTCAACATCTCCAGCAAGAAGTCTTGCAGCCTTCTTGTAGAGCTTAGGGAACATGACAATAGTGACGCTACCCTCCATGTCTTCAAGCGTAACAATTGCCATTGGATCGCCGTTTTTAGTAGTGCGCTTCATAACATTAGTAACCATGCCCGCAAAGCGAATAGGTTTACCTTCTGGAACTTTGAACTGCTGAGACATAGCACCGTTAGGAAGCTGAACCTCTACATTCTCTTCAATTTCTGCAAGGGCATAATCTCTGCTCTTAGCGAGGGCGTACTCGTATGGACGAAGTGGATGATCAGAGACATAAATGCCTAAGACCTCGTACTCTTTAGTAAGCTTGAAACGCCTATCCCACTCAACCCCATCTGGCTCTGGGACACTATCACTAAAGCCAGAACCCTCTACCTCTGCAAACATATCAAACATAGAGAACTGGCCAACAGCCTTATCTTTTTGACGCTTAGTAGCAGCATCAATGATGTTTTGTGGGTTGTTCTTATCCACAAAACTCATCATCTGCATACGGGTATAGCCTGTTGAGTCAAAAGCTCCTGCCTTGATAAGAGCTTCAACAACGTTGCGCTTTGCCTGGCTTGCATCAACACGATCGACAAAATCGTGGATATTGGCAAAAGGACCGCCTTTTTGGCGCTCAAGCATAATAGCTTCACCAACGCCAGCTCCTACGCCGCGAATTCCCGCAAAGCCAAAACGAATACCCTCTTTAGTGGCCGTAAAGTCTTTACCAGACTCGTTAATATCTGGTGGAAGAATCTTGATGCCCTCATGACGGCAAGCGCTTACATAGTGAACAATCTTATCCGTCTTGCCCATGTATGAGGTAAGAACTGCTGCCATAAATTCATGTGGATAATGCGCTTTAATCCATGCGGTCTGCATAACAAGAATGGCATAGCCAGCAGAGTGAGATTTGTTAAATGCATACGATGCGAACTCAAGAACATCGTCCCAAATGCTTTCTGCAACCGAGCGATCAAATCCGTTACGAACTGCGCCGTTTTTCCAGTGAGCCTCCATGGTCTCATCAGTACCGTCATCCCAGTGCTGGACAACCTCCTGCATGAGTTTGATCTTCTTTTTTGCTACTGCTTTTCTGACCTTGTCAGACTCGCCTGCGGTAAAACCAGACATCTTCATAGAAATCTGCATAACCTGCTCTTGATAGACCATGGTTCCGTAGGTCTCTTCCAAGATGTCATGAAGACGTGGATCGTAATCTTTGACTTCTTCTCTACCGTTCATACGGTTGATATAACTGGTAACCATGCCTGCGTTAAGAGGACCAGGACGATACAAGGCGATAAGTGCGACGATGTGCTTATACTCTGTTGGCCTCATGCCCTTAATGGTTGCAGTCATACCTGCAGACTCAACCTGGAAGACACCAGCAGTTCGACCTTCTCTCAGAAGTCTATAAATCTCTGGGTCTGTAAACGGAATGTTATCTACATCGATATCAATACCGTAGTTATCCTTCACATTTTTGATTGCACGAGAAATAACCGTTAGAGTTCTTAGCCCCAAGAAGTCCATCTTGAGAAGACCCATATCTGCAACAGAATGGCCCTCGTACTGGGTAATCTCTACGCCACCCTTGGTATCAACCTTGGTAGGAACGTGGTCATTAACAGGCGTAGGAGCAATCAAAACTGCACAAGCATGCACACCCTCACCACGATGCAAGCCCTCAATAGACAGAGCTGCATCAATAATTCTTCTCGCATCAGGGTCATTCTCGTACGCATCTTCAAAATCAGCGGAATACTGATCGGCACCCTTTTGACCTTCTTGAGCCTTATGAAGAACAAATTTTAGGTGAGCGTTAGGATCTCCTGGAATCATCTTAGACAGACGCTGTCCCATATAAACGGGATAACCCAAAACACGACACGCGTCATTTATTGCCTGTTTAGCCTTGATGGTTGAATACGTAATAACGTGAGAAACACGCTCAGATCCATAAATCTGACGGACGTGCTCAACAACCTCAAGACGACGCTCATCGTCGAAGTCCATATCAATATCTGGCATCTCAGAACGCTGTGGAGACAAGAACCTCTCAAACATGAGGCCATTCTCAAGAGGGTCAAACGAGGTAATGTCCATAGCGTATGCAACAATAGCGCCTGCTGCAGAACCACGACCAGGACCTACACCAATGCCATTCTCTTTTGCCCAGCGAACATACTCCTGAACAATTAAGAAGTAATCTGCAAAGCCCTTTTTGCAGATGATGTCATATTCATACTCAAAACGGTCTTTAACGTTAATCTCGTTGATGACAACGTTTTGCCAATCATCTCCATAACGTCTTGCAAGACCAAGCTCACACTCTTTTCTAAAGCGCTCCTCTGAGGTCTCCCCCTCTGCCAAGTCTGGGAACTTTGGCAGGTACATATGGGTCCAATCCAGCTCATAATTGCACTTATTTGCAACCTCAATGGTGTTCTCGATAGCCTCTGGACACCACGAGAAAATCTGGCGCATTTCTTGCTCACTCTTAAGATAGAACTCGCTGCCTGTCATGCGCTTGCGGTTCTCATCATCAACACGAGCGCCTGAACCAATGCAGGAAGCAATATCTTGAACGCTTGCATCCTCTTTAGTGAGATAGTGGTTATCGTTGGTAGCAACTACCTTAATACCAAGGTCATGACCCATCTTTACAATGCGTTCTGCAAGAGTTCTATCGGTATATCCACCCCAGCTTGGATCAGATAAACCGTGATCTTGAATCTCTAGGTAGAAATCATCTCCAAAGATATCTTGATAGATTTTTGCCCAACGCTCCGCTTCTTCTGGACGGCCTTCAAACAACATGCGAGGAATGATGCCAGAAACACAAGCTGAAGTGCAGATAATGCCCTCATGGTAGCGCTTAAGCATCTCAAGCGTAGTGCGTGGCTTGTAATAGAACATATCTTTTGAGCCCGCCTCTGACATCATCTTCATCAGATTGACATAGCCGGTCTCATTTTTAGCAAGCAGAATAAGGTGATAACGTACCTGCTTAGTGCCCTTCTCAATACAATCATCAAGAATGAAATAAGCTTCACAGCCAAAAATTGGCTTAATAAGTGGAGAAGGTTTATTGGCCTTTACGGCCTCAATGTCATGTGTTTGATTCCAAATTTGAACATCAGAAGCCCACTGAGCATGAACCTTATCATGCTCACTTGCATTGGGATCATCTGCAGGAGGCTCTTCTAGATCCCAACCCTTTTCAAAACATTCTACATCATGGCACCACTGGCCAAGTCTTTTAGCGCCTCATTGTACTTACGGCATGCAAGGTCAAAATCTGGAATTCCAAAGAGATATCCATGATCAGTAAGAGCAAGTGCTGGCATACCAAACTCTACAGCTTTACTAACCATATCTGGGACACGGCTAGCTCCATCAAGAATGGAAAAATCTGAGTGGTTGTGGAGGTGAACAAATGCCATCTTTTTCTACGCTCTTCTCTTTGTACTTCAAAATTTGTTCTTTTACCAAGGGCTCTTAATTTCTTTGTATAGTGTAGCCGATTCACCGGACAATAACTACTAATACAAACATATGTTCTATGTGCTAATACTTCTATTGCCGCTGGTAAATTGGATGAAAATATTTTCTCGCCAATTTCATAACGTCACAAAATCTCTCTTAGTTGACGTGGATCATCTGTTCAAAAATTTCTCAAATTAAAAGTTTCAAACTGGTAACTCTTAGACTAGGGACACCTTAATTGGGAATATAGTTTTTGTATTACCTATTCCAGTTAAGGAGATCACATGGATCAGATGAAAAGCATTTCCTTTGACGACATTGCAGCGGCTCAGAAGAACTTTGAGTCCGACCGCGCTCACACAGTAGCTAAGAATGCTGCTACCAGCGCTGGCATTAGAAAAGCAGCTCGTGTACCAGAGGGCGTTGCCCTTAATCCTCTTACTTTTGATGTTGAGGTAAAGCAGGGTGACCGCACTAACCAGAAGCGCTCTGGTCGTTGCTGGATGTTTGCATCGCTCAATACGTTTAGATACCGCATCATCAAGAAATACAACCTCTCCACTTTTGAGCTTTCCCAGGCATACCCACTGTTCTGGGACAAGATGGAGAAGTCCAACTGGTTCCTTGAGAACATTCTGGATACCCTTGATGAGCCTCTGAATGGTCGTCTTGTATCCTTCCTGCTTACCGACCCAATTGGCGACGGTGGCCAGTGGGATATGTTCAAGAGCCTTGTTAAGAAGTACGGCGTTGTGCCAAAGAGCGCTATGCCAGAGACTGCTAACTCTTGCAACACCCACGAGATGGACGCATACCTTACCCGCTATCTTCGTAGTGCTGCAAAGCGTCTTCGTGAGACCGCAACAGCTGGTGAGTCCCTTGAGTCTCTGCGCGAGATGAAGAAAGAGATGATGGAGGACGTCTATACCCTGCTGGTAACTTGCCTGGGTCAGCCTCCTGTATCTTTTGAGGCACGCCTGCGCGATAAGGACGATAACCTCGCCCTTTCTGGCACTTTTACTCCTCAGGAGTTCTTCGCTGAGACTGTTGACATGAATCTTGATGATTACATCTCAATCATCTCCGCTCCTACTGCTGATAAGCCTTTCAACCACACCTATACCGTTTCCCGCTTGGGCAACGTTGTTGAGGGTGGCGGCGTTCGTTACCTCAACCTTGAGATTCCTGAGCTCAAGCGCCTTGCTGTGGCTCAGCTTAAGGACAACCTGCCTGTCTGGTTTGGTTGCGACGTTGCTCAGTCCTACCTTCGTGAAGAGGGCATCATGGACACCCGTGCACTTGACGTTGACGGCCTCTTTGGCTTCCCTGTTGAGGGCGCACTTGACCGTGCTGAGCGCCTTGACTACGGCGAGTCTCTGATGACTCACGCAATGGTTCTTGAGGGCGTTAACTTTGACGCAGAGGGCAACACTACTCTTTGGAAGGTTGAGAACAGCTGGGGTAAAGACCACGGTCGCGATGGCTTTGATACCATCTCTGACCCTTGGTTTGACGAGTACGTCTACCAGATTGTTGTTGACAAGAAGTACCTCACTCCTGAGCAGCTCAAGACCTTTGAGACCGAGGAAGCAACCGTCCTCGAGCCATGGGACCCAATGGGCTCTCTTGCAACGCTTCGCTAAGGCACAAACCATCTGGCGAGAAGATCGGTCTTCTCGCCAGGTTTTTCTAAACGCTACAAACAAAAGGAGCCGCAATGGCTGATCAGACCGTAAATCCACAGTGGGCAAACGAGGAAACCGCTGCTTTCAGCGCAGACCGTGCTAACCGCGTTGCTCGCAACTCCGTAACCTCTATGGGCGTTTCCGCAGCTGCTCGCGACATCACCACCATGCGTACCTACGCTGATACCTACGGTGTTGCTGTTGCAAAGACGGGCGACGTCACCAACCAGCGTCAGAGCGGTCGCTGCTGGATGTTTCTCTTCTTTCAACGTACTTCGCCAGGAGGCAATCAAGAAGCTTGACGTTGATACCTTTGAGTTCAGCCAGGCATATGGCATGTTCTACGACAAGCTTGAGAAGGCAAACTCTGCACTTGAGTACATCATTCAGACCGCTGACCAGCCAACCGATTCTCGTGTTGTCAACACGCTTCTGACCGAGGGTATTGGCGACGGTGGCTACTACTCATTTGCCATGAGCTTGGTTGAGAAGTACGGCCTGGTTCCTAAGGATGCCATGCCAGAGACTGCTTGCTCCAAGAACTCTACACAGATGGATGAGCGCATTGACCGCCTGTTCAGAAAGAGTGCTGGCGAGCTTCGCGCAGCATACGCAGCTGGCAAGTCTCTAGATGAGCTTCGTGCGCTTAAGCAGGAGCAGCTCAAGGGCTTCCACCAGATTCTTTCCGTCTGCCTTGGCGAGCCACCTCTGACCTTTGACTTGAGTGCAAGGTTGGCAAAAACGCACAGGTAGATAAGTCAAAGCTCTCTCCTGTTGAGCCAAGTAAGGCTTCTGACAACAAGGACAAAAAGGACGGCGAGAAGGACGAGGAGAGCACCCAGATTCTTCGCGACTTTGGCATTACTCCTCTTGAGTTTGCTGAGCGCTATTGTGGCGTTGATCCTCGTGGTTATGTCCAGCTCATTTCTGTTCCAAGCAAGAAGTATCCTTATGGCAAGGTGTATCACCCAACCTTCATCGATACCGTTTTAGGTGGCATTAAGACTCGCTTCTTAAACGTTGAGCCAGAGGTTCTTGAGGCAGCTACCATTGCTTCTTTGAAGGACGGCAACCCTGTCTGCATGGCCTGCGACGTTATGCAGGAGTTCCCTCGCCACAATGAGGACTTCAACTACGTCCTCTCAACCGACACCATGGATTACAACGGCCTCTTTGGCGTTGATTTTGACATGGATCGCGCCTCAATGATTGAGAACTATGAGACTTCCCTTACCCACGCAATGACCTTCCAGGGCGTTGAGCTTGATAAGGACGGCAAGGCTAAGCAGTGGCGCATTGAGAACAGCTGGGGTAAGGACTCCGGTAAGGACGGCTACCTCATCATGAGCGCAGACTGGTTCCGCCTCTACGGTGGCGAGGCTGATGTTCGTCGTCAGTATGTTCCAGAGGACCTGCTCAAGGTTTGGGACGAGGGCGAAGATGTCCAGATTGATTTCTGGGAGAACCTTGGCTACTCCCTTGGTGGCCGTAACCGCAAGTAAGGTACGCAATCACAGCCTACGAATCACGGACATAAAAGCACCTATGGCCGGTACAGAATTTTCTGTGCCGGCCTTGTTGGTCTATACTGAAATAAGAGAAAAACCTTATCTTATTTTTAGGAGGCTCTAATGAGAAATATTTTTCAAAAAGGAGCGTGTCATTTTACGAGTTATTGTTATATTTCTTTTCCTCTTAATCTGGTATTGCGATTCCAGAGGCATGCTTCAAAAAAATGGCTACGCAATCCTTACTGTTCTTTTATTCGGTATTTTTTGGTTTATTGAGGCTAGATTTATCAAACCCACTAGAACAGATCAAAACGCGCCGCGCAGACCTCGGCTGTAATCTTTCCAGCGCTGAGCTCTGTCAGCGCATCCGTAAACGCCGCTTTCTTCTCCGCACCTAAAGTCTATGGCGAGAAAAACGTCCGCTCCAAACTCTGCCGTTATAACCTTGCCGCCGGTATCTGAGACCAGGCGTTGAATCTGCTCATACAGGTTATACGGGACCGACAACTCCACCCTCACAACCTGCAGCATTTCCTGAACAGCAGATGCTTCCTCAGCAGCAGCCAAAGCCTCTTGAGTTGCTGCCGTATACGCACGAACAAGTCCGCCAGGCCCCAAAAGCGTTCCGCCAAAGTAGCGCGTGACAACGCAGCAGACGTTCTTGAGCCCCGCTCCGCGCAATACCTCCAGCACCGGCATTCCCGCCGTTCTGGAAGGCTCTCCGTCGTCGGAGGCGCGCTCTGTTCCGTCCTCCAAGATCCACGCAGGCACGTTATGGCGGGCGTTGTAGTGCTTCGCTCTGACTCGTGGCGAGAAACTCTTGCGCTTCTGACTCTGTTTCTACATGACAAAGCTGGGCTATGAAGCGGCTTTTTCCTGTCTTCAAAAAGACCTTCCGCAACAAAGTCCAGCTTGAGTGTCTTGTAGGATGTGTCAGACATGGAGCAACTATGCAGTCCGCAGTTATGCGAGTGCACAGACCTTCTCGCCAGCAGAAACTGACTGGTCTGCAGAGGCAAGAATCTCTACGTTGCTGTACTCGCTAGAATTGGTGATAGCAAGAATGACTACCTCAGGATGACCCGCGTCCTTAACCTTATCCAGGTCAAACGTCATGAGCGGCTGACCAACCTCAACGCGCTGATCCTGCTCGACAAGAGCGGTAAAGCCGTCACCCTTCATCTCAACGGTATCAACGCCCACGTGAATCAAAACCTCTTCGCCAGAATCGGCAGTGATTCCAAATGCGTGAACGGTTGGAGTAGTTGCGGTAATAGTGCCCGAAACTGGCGCGTACACAACACCCTCAGAAGGCCAAATACCCAGACCCTGTCCAAGCATCCCACCTGCAAAAACAGGATCAGGAACGTTCTCTAGCGCAACAACTTTTCCGCTTGCTGGTGCATAAATTGTTTTAGCAGTGTAATCAGAAACAACAAGAGCCTCTGGCGTGGCTTCTTGGAAGATTTCTTGAAAAGATCAAAGAGTCCCATGCTAGTCCTTTCGTATGTAAGCCTATCCATCATAGCAGCATTCAAAGAGGCTAGCTGTTGCTTTTCATGAACACGACGTACCAAAATCACACCCTTCTCACCACTCAGCGTATCTGGCGAGAAACCCGCGCCTCGCAACATCTCATTTACTTGGAGATTGTTTGACTTCGGAGCTTCTGGCCTTATGAACGTGATACAATCGCCCATGCAAAGTGGACCAGACAACCGCGGAGTGCCCGTCCAGCTCATTGGAAGGGTGCTATGAGGAAAGTCCGGGCTCCACAGGGCAGGATGCTGGCTAACGGCCAGGCGGGGTGACCCGACGGAAAGTGCCGCAGAAAAGAAGACTCTCACCTGCGCATTCGCGTAAAGAGAAAAGCTGAAACGGTAGTGTAAGAGACTACCAGCATGCTGGCAACAGCGTGGCTTGGTAAACCCCATCCGGAGCAAACGCAAATAGGAGCGCTATGGTGTGGCCCGCACTGCGCTCGGGTTGCGCGCTAGAGACCAGCAGCAATGCTGGTAGTAGATAAATGGTTGTCCGCGACAGAACCCGGCTTATACGTCCACTTTGCCTATTGAATGCAAATCCCCCGTGCGATTTTCTGCGCGGGGGATTTTGATTCTGCAGCGTGTTAGCGTCGGCTTTTAGGCCTGGCGCACAAAATAGCGCAGCTTTGGTAGGTTCTGCTGAAGAATCGACATGTTTCCTAATCAAGATAGCCAGGCAGCTAGGCGGTCGCACTACCTGATATGCATCTCTATGCATAAAACTTCATCTAATATGCTTAAACATGAATAGACTTATATAAGAAATTTAACTATCGATAAATTCTGTATCTACGGAACACACCTAAGTCGGATATTCTGCTCAGATGCGGGCATTTTACACATCTAATGACGATAATCTGCATGATTGAGGTATTTTCAGCGTCATGTATACATCTTTTTAACAGATTATCTGACTTAGGTGTGTTTTGAACTGCTCTCTATTTCTCGTGTCTAAGAAATGGGAGGCAGTTCAATTTCTGCGCGGGGATTTCTTGTACAGGAAATCTTTAGCAAGATATTCTTGCAGGCAGCTACACGCGTTGCAAAATCACATAGCGATTAAGATTGTTATCCTTGCCATCTGCACTAAATTGTGCACAAACGTGCACGTCAGAGCCAAGGCTTGCAAGAAGCTCATCAAGTTCCTCTTGCGAGAAATGATGACAATAACGCCAGGTATCCGCCTTATCTTGCCAGCCAATCAGATAGTCATTCTGCTCAAGATCTGATGCGTCTATACCCAGCGCACGCAGCCCTTGAGCAGTGGTTTCTTGAGCTTTAGCAGCAAGTTTTTGGCTGTTCATAAACTGCCAGAAAGAAACACACACAAAGCCGCCAGGTTAGTCTTATCTAACAGAGTGTGCAGAAGCTGGATTCTCTTTTGTGCACCTGGCGCATGATGCAAAAAGCCAAACGCAACCACTAAATCACAGGACGGAACAGTAAGACGCGAAGAAAGCGTGTTATCAAGCAGACTCTTTATCACATCTAATTCAATAAATGCCAGCTCAGAGACATGAGTGTCTGCCTCACCACTCTCTACCAGTGGCTTGCAATTATCTACAGCAAAATACTTTGCCGGAACAATCCCCGCCTCATCGCATAAAAAGCGAGCAAAGCGCAGGTTGCCGCAACCCACATCAAGTACAGAGGGTTTCTCGCCAGATAAAAGCTGAGGCATGGCATCTAGGCACTGCTGCCACCCCTGCCAAGGCGTCTGACGCGTTGCCGAGAAACTCTGCGTCTGCTGAGAGTAAAACTCAGAGGTTACGTAGCTCAGCCGCTCAGCGGTAGATGCGCTGATAGAGTGAGTGTGCGTTATGTGAGAAGAAGTATCCATACAGAGATTTTACGTCACCGTCTTACTCCCAAAGGTCAGAAGCTCACCTTATTGCCTATACTGTTTGTATGGATGAACTCATTTTGGACATATTGAAACAGCTCAGAGATGGCTCACAAGGTGCTCTTGATACGCATCAGCTTGAGATGCTCATTAACTCGCACAACAGCGGAATTGACTCTAGCGCCCACAGTACAGAGCGCGAGAAACTCATTCCTAAACGAGCAATTCTCCCCTATTTTTTGCAGGTCAAGCAGAACAATGATGAGCTGTGGCAATCGTGGAATGTAACGCCTGAGCTGGAAGAGAGGTTTATCCACTCCGTGCGCATGAAGCCTCGTCGCACCGCTTCTGGCGTGGCTACCATTACCGTGATTACCAGGCCGCATACCTGCTCAAGTAATTGCATTTATTGTCCGTGTGATCTGCGTATGCCTAAGAGCTATCTTGCTAACGAGCCTGCCTGTCAGCGCGCTGAACTCACGTTTTTTGATCCATACGTACAGGTTGCAGCCCGTCTTCAAGCGCTTCATCAGATGGGCCACTCAACCGACAAAGTAGAGCTCATAGTGCTCGGTGGCACCTGGAGCGATTATCCAGAGAGCTACCAATACTGGTTTATCAAGGAGCTCTTCCGTGCACTCAACGAGTGGCCAAACTCTCCTAATCACATCAAGGAGCGCCTGAATTGGTACACCTCGTTTGGCTTGCAGAACTCTGAAGAAGCACTTTCTTCTTTTGTTGCTGAACAGCAGGCGGCGGTCTTTGATGACACTGCCACGTATAACCAGGCTTTTCATAAGCTCTACGACACTAGTCAGCCCTCACCAAAGCGCATGGTCTCAGATGCAAAGTACCTATGATGAGCTGGTGGAGCAACAACACGTTAATGAAACAGCTGCTGCCCGTGTGGTTGGCCTTGTAATAGAAACCAGACCTGACACTATTACGCCGGATAACCTTCGCATGTTTAGGCAGCTTGGGTGCACCAAAATTCAAATTGGCATTCAGAGCACACGCCAAGAAATCCTTGACGCAAACCAGCGTCAGATGAGCGTTGCCCAGATTAAACGAGCGTTCTCGCTGATTCGCTTGTACGGATTTAAAATCCACTCTCACCTGATGGTTAACCTGTTAGGCGCAACTCCTGAGGCGGACAAACAGGACTTTAAAACGTTTGTCACGGATCCAGGATTTCTCCCTGACGAGATTAAACTCTACCCCTGTGCACTGGTATCTGGAACGCAATTGGTCCAGAAATACCGTGAGGGTGCATGGCAGCCATACGCCAAAGATGAGCTGGTAGACGTGCTTGTTCAAGACGTGCTTGCAACACCTCCATACGTGCGTATTTCTCGCATGATTAGAGACATTAGTGCCACCGATATTTTGGTGGGAAACAAACATACCAACCTTCGTCAGATGGTTGAGCAAGAGCTTGCTGCTAAAGATGTTGCAAGCCGCGTGCAGGAGATTCGCTTTAGAGAGATTAACCAGCAGCAGGTAAGTGCTGCAGAACTTACCCTTCAAGACTTTGTTTACACTACCGCGGTCAGTGACGAGCACTTCCTGCAGTGGGTAACTGCTGACAATAAAATCGCAGGTTTCTGTAGGCTTTCACTTCCCCACTGGGACAAACTGACCGCTGGCGCATGTGATGTTACCGCCAATGAGCTGCTGGTACAGCCAGGTCAGGCCATGATCAGAGAGCTCCACGTGTACGGACAGGCGCTTTCGCTGGGCTCAGAAGGAATGTCTGCTCAGCACCAGGGCTTGGGCCAAAAAGCTTCTCGCCAAAGCATCATCTATCGCAGCTGAGGCGGGTTATACCAGTCTTAACGTCATCAGCTCAATTGGAACGCGCACCTACTATCGCGCTCAAGGCTTTAGCGATGCAGATCTCTACCAACAAAAAGCCCTGTAAAAAAGGTAGCCTTGCACTTCTAAACTAGTTATATATGTCCAACTTTAAAATCAAAAAATGCCGAGAAGACCGTTGATCTTCTCGGCATATTCATGAGCGCCACCCTCTCCTGGACGCAAATGGATCTTAAGGAATCAGCGACAAAATCTGAGAGAGATTCTTCTTGCCGAAGTCAACCTTCTGGCCGTCGTTGATAACCAAGCAAGGAACGCTCATGACATCGTAGGTGTCTTTGAGCTCCTTGAAGTGGTTGATGTCGTAGACATCACAGGTGACCTGAGGATTATCTGCAGCAATGCGCTGAGCAGCCACAACAACATCTGGGCACATGGTACAAGAAAGTCCTACCAAGACCTGCAGATGCGTCTTTGACTCGATGGCGGCAATGGATGCCTTATCCTCGTCACTAATAGGCTGACCAGGACCTGCGGCGTTGTAGAGGCCAAGTACAAACGAAGTGAACTCGTGACCGCCAGGAACACCATGGAACGCAAGACCTGTTGGCGTGCCATCCTGTGCGCACACACGAACAACAGGAAGGTTCTTCTCGCCCGTGTCTGAAACCGTCTGAACGCTCAGCTTGTCGGTCATAGAAGAAAGCTCTTCCATGTAAGCTACGAGCTCCTCAGAGACAGGCCTCTGGTCCAGCTCCAACTGAAGCACAAGCGGACGAGCCATGCGCTCAAAGACAGCGTTAAGCTGCGCTTTCATGTCATCGGTGAAGATCTCTCCGGAGTCAGAGGCACTCTTAGCCGCTGGAGCTTCAGGAGCCTCCTTCTTGGACGAGATACGCGTGACGTTCATCTGTGGAACAAGGCCAGTTTTCTCCTGAGCGCGCTTGATATAGCGCTCCATCTCGGTAGCGGTGGTTGCCGCCTGACCGATAGCCGTTGCAACCTGACGCAATGGCTTCTGACACACATCACCTGCACCAAAGAGGCCCCTCACAGGTTGTTTCCTGGTGCTCATTGGTAATCAGATAGCCGTAGTCATCAGTCTGAGCCAGTCCTTTTACCAGGTCAGTCTCAGGCGCATAGCCCGCGAAGACAAAGACGCCAATGGAATCTCCATCTTCTGGAGCAAAGGTGGTCTTCTCACCCGTCTTGAGATTCTTGTAGGTAATAGACCTAAGTGCGGAATCTCCGGCAACGGATTCAACCTGCGTGTTATAGAGAACCGTAATATTTGGATTAGTGCGAGCAGCCTCGGACGACGCAGGGGCGCAGGTAAATGCTTCCTCGCGCACAAGAACCGTGACGTGCTTTGCGTACTTAGTTAGAAATACGCTTTCTTCTGCGGCTGCAAAGCCTCCGCCAATGACAAAGACTTCCTTGCCGGTAAAGAACTCGCCGTCGCAGGTGGCGCAGTAAGCAACTCCGTGGCCCTTGGTAGTCCTCTTCTCCCACAAAGCCGATATGACGTGGATGTGCTCCTGTGGCGAGAAGAACGGAGAGGCAGGGACGCTCACCCTTGGTGGTGTGAACTACCTTGACATCTCCGGACATGTCCAGGTCAGTGACATCTGCCAGCAAAAACTCTGCGCCAAAGGCCTCAGCCTGCTTACGCATGGTTTCTGAGAGTTCAGAGCCACTAGTAGAGAAAACTCCCGGGTAATTAACGACCTCATTAGTGATAGTGATCTGTCCGCCAAAATGGTCCTTCTCGACAACTAGAACACGGTAGCGAGCGCGGGCCAGATAGAGGGCGGCGGTGAGCCCAGCTGGCCCACCGCCGATAATCACCGCGTCGTAGAGGTCTTTGACGTCGGTCATTGTAAGCTCCTAAATCTTAGAGCTGACCAACAAGGTCAAGGCTTGGCTTCAGGGTCTCAGCGCCTGGCTGCCACTTAGCTGGGCAGACCTGATCGCCGTGCTCTGCAACAAACTGTGCAGCCTGGAGAAGGCGGAGAAGCTCCTCAGCGTTACGGCCAATGCCACCAGCGGTGACAAGCTCAACCTGGATGACACCCTCAGGGTCAACGATGAAAGCGCCGCGCTCAGCAAGGCCAGCATCCTCAATAAGGACCTCAAAGTTCCTTGCAAGAACGTGAGCTGGGTCAGCGAGCATTGGGTAGGTTACCTTAGAGATACGCTCGGACTCCTCGTGCCATGCCTTGTGGACAAACTCAGTGTCGCAAGAGACAGAGTAGACCTCTGCGCCAGCAGCCTGGAACTTGTCATAGTTGTTTGCAAGATCCTCAAGCTCAGTTGGGCAGACAAAGGTAAAGTCAGCTGGATAGAAGAAGAACAGGCTCCACTTGCCCAGTGTGGACTCTTTGCTTACCTCAGTGATTTCACCGTTGTGGAATGCGTTTACCTTAAAATCACCAATTTGCTTACCAATAAGAGACATAGTCAGTTCCTTTCTGTAAGTAAAACAATTTGTAAAACGTGCTACTTAGGAGTTTACTCTCTTTAACTCTTTTGTCAATAACAATAATGATTACTATTTATATTCACAAAAAGAAACAGGCCAGATTACTCTGACCTGTGAACAGTTGGTGGGCGTTATAAGATTTGAACTTATGACCTCTTCCGTGTCAGGGAAGCGCTCGTCCCCCTGAGCTAAACGCCCGAATATGTTTGCTGCTGGGGATGCAGCAAGGGATATATTACGAGAAACCCGTCCCCTCTTGCAACCGTCAAACTCAACTTTTTTAGAAATTTGCAAAAGATCGGTTCGTCGCAACATTGATGACTATTTAGATACCGCGGGCTATCAAATGAATGACTCCCTTTTAAACCTGTATGTCTTCTGCACCTCAATTATTAAAAAATAGGCAACTGGATTGTAAAAGCATACGGTCAGAAGTATTATGGCAAGTCGTTCGATTGAGGGAGAAACTTATGAACTTTCTGGAATATAACAAAGACGAGAAGCTTCACTTTAATTATAAGAAATCATGCGGTCTCTGGTTAATTGTTGTAGCTCTCATCATTTTTGCAGCTACCGTAATAGGTGGAAAACAGATTATCAATATGTCCGTATTTAGCTTTGGATATGTTGCAGCCTTCTTATCTATAAACACAAATAAGAAAGTTCTCAATAAGTTTTCCGATGGTCCTTCAAGTAAGTTCCAGAACAAAATGTCTCTATACGCGGTGATTTTCTTATTCATTTTGATGTTTTTATTAGGTGGACCATTTTTTGCAACTGAAAACTGGAGACTTATTTGGTTGGGCGCGTTAATGGCCACGGCGCTGCACTTTTTCCTCTATTACTTTGTACACGGAAAATCGATGATCTATTTGGCTATACTCTGCGCCATTAATGTTGGTATAGGTTATATTTTTCCAGACATCCCACTGACAATAACTGCCTATATTGATGCAGCAATTAAACTTGGCTTTGGAATATACCTGTTCTTTTTCTCAAAGCCAACTCAACAAAAATAACCTTCACCTAGAGTCCGTGTGCGTCAAACGTGTCCTTAACCAAAGCCACAAGCATTGGTATAAACACAGCCACGCCTGCTAAAAGCATTGGATTGTCACGTACTTCCGGAATGTCCTGTAAGAAATTCTGCAGATCATAGACAAGACCAACGGCAACGGCAATAAGAATAGGTGCCAGAATAATCAAAATAGGATTTGGTGGTTTACGCATAAGGATGCTTTCTTTTACAAGTACTGCACACGCAGCGGTCCAATAGAGCAAAGATACGTATCAAGCCACATTCTGGCTTTTCTTCCTTACTTCTTCCCTACTTCTTACGCTTAACCTTAATTTGAATGCCAGAGGTCTCTGGACGAGACGATGTAGAAGCAACAGCGCCTTTCTCGCCATTTACAAAAGCCGAGAAACGCTGACGGAAACGATTCCACTTGTGGTAGATAGGCTCGTGGTCGTGAGATCTGAGACCCAAAAGCATGCTTGCTGCCAGAGTTGGAAGCAGATACTCAATAGCGCGCCAAAGTACAAAACCTGCAGCAATTTCCTCGCCAAACATATGGCCAAACAGGAAGGCAAAGCCACCCTCTGCGCCACCAGTACCACCAGGAAGTGGAATGGCCGAGGTCAAGAGCTCAAGCATTGAACCAGATGCAAGGCAGGTCAGAAGGTCTGCGGGTTGGCCGAGTGCACGCAGAAACAAAGTATGGAAGTGCATAGAGGCAGCCAAGCTGAAGCAAGGTAACCAGCAGAACAACGCACATCTCTGGGATGTTCTTTGCAGCAGTCTTAAAGCCGTTTGGAGAACTCATCTACCTGCGTGTTAATGATGCCATGCCAGTGGTCGTACTGCTTTACGATACGAAGACGTGAAAGCAGCCTTAAGCCCCAGTTGCCCACGGTCTTAACCATTTTAGGAAGCAGGCAAATGGCCAGGATAACTGCAACCATCACTATCTTTGCGCCAAACAAAATAACGCCAATAACGGTTACATCGCCAAATTGCTCGTAGAAATAATTGGCCCTAAAGATAAGCATCAGAGCTGCAAAGATGCCCTCGCCCGCCTCGTACATAACAAAGCGGGTGAACTGCTAAAGCTCCTGCCTGACCAACGGAAATACCCGCACGAGTGAGGCGATAAATCTGAGCAGGAGCAGCAGCTGCACCGTTTGGCGTGAGGTTCATGAAGAAGATGCCCGACGCCTCAACGCTCATCAGGTCACGGACACCAACAGGACTCTCGGGGTCTGTAATGACTGAAATTACATAGGCGAGAATACCCAGGAAATAGTAGACAAAAGTAGCAAAGTGCGCCAGCAATGAGCCAACCTGTATCTACGTCTGCTAGAGCAACAACAAACTCATCAAACTGACCAGAGAAAACGATATAGAGTGCGTACAGTATTACAACCGCAAAGAGGAAGAGAATGCTCTTTCTAACTTGACCAAAGCTCTCTTTTGCCTCTTCTACCTGCTCAGATGAAGAAGTTGGAGCAACACTAATCTTAGGCTTTTTGGTTGAAACACCCTTAACGGTTGTAGATCCAATCTTCACCGTTACCTTCGGTGTAGATGAGGGGTGCTCGGTTTCAGACGCGCCATCTGGGCGATCCATGGGCACCTCCTTGGACTCTGGATCACAATACGTGTACAGAAAGAACACTCTTTGCAGATAAACGATGCAACCTCAGAGGGTTTCTCGCCACCTACCTGCTTTTTTTCAATTTTACATGAACCGCTCAAGTATACCCTTGTCGGCCTCAATAATGCCACCGCCACAAACTTCCTGGCCATCGTACAAAACCGCCGATTGACCTGCTGCAACAGTTTTTACGGGCTGGTCAAATTCAATAAATCCACATTGATTATCTGTGAGCGTAAACGTTGCGGGAACCAGCGCACCTGTGTGACGAGTTCTGACCACATACCTACCGTTAGCTGCAGGTTCTCCAGAAATCCAGTGCATGTCCGAGAGCTCCATACGACGAGTCCAGAGCGCAGGACAGTTGAGGTCAGAGGTAACGTAGACCACATTCTTAAGCGTATCGGTTGCTACTACATAGCGAGCAGGGCCTCCACCGATGTTCAGTCCCTTTCTCTGGCCAACGGTAAAGAGAAATGCTCCGTCATGGGTGCCAAGAATCTTGCCTGTCTCCCACTCAATGACGTCGCCCTGCTTTTTCTGAAAAGTGTCCAGCAAAAACGTGCGCAAGCCAACGGGGCCAATAAAACAAATGCCGTCAGAGTCTGGCTTTGTTTCTATGCCCAGACCTCGCTCCGCACATAAAGCGCGTACCTCTGCCTTGGTGGCAATGTGTCCAATAGGAAAAAGCGTGCGTTCAAACAAATGACCTGGTACACGCCATAGGAAATAGGTCTGATCCTTGTGAGCATCTGCGGCACGCAAAAGTTTTTTGGTGCCCGGGACGTTCTGTGCATAGTGACCCGTTGCAACAAAATCAGCGCCTTCTGCAAAAGCACGTTCTGCAAAGGTGCCAAACTTGACCGTTTGGTTGCACATAACGTCTGGATTAGGCGTACGGCCGTGCTCATAGGCATCAAGCAGGTAATCCACAACGGTAGCCTTATACTCGGCCTCACAGTCCCACACGTCCAAATCAATGCCCAGCGTTACGCAGACGCGCTCAGCATCAGCCAGGTCATCTGCCCAGGGGCACTTAAAGCCTGGCAGGTCCTTTGACCAGTTACGCATATAGATAGCCTTGACGTTGTAGCCCGCCTCAAGAAGCAAGGCCGCGGACAGCGCCGAATCAACGCCGCCACTCATGCCAAGGTAAACTAATTCTCCCATGTCACTCCTACACGAGCAGACTCCTGCTTGACAGCCTCAGCGATTGCCCAAGCTGCGTACAAGATGTCGTCTTCTGTGGTAGTTCTTCCAAGCGTTAACCTGAGGCTTCCCGCAGCTACTTCTCGCGGTGCTCCAATTGCCTCAAGCACGTGAGATATTTGCATCTTTGATGCGGCGCAGGCAGAGCCCGTTCCCACCGACACGCCCAGACGCTCAAGCAAAATAACCAGACGGCGAGCTTCAAGTCCCGGGAAAGAAACGTGCAGCAAATTAGGAAGCCTCAGCTTGGCGTTCTTTGGCCCCGAGACAATCATCTGCGGAAACTCTGTGCAAAGCAGCTCCTGTAGCTGATCTCTGAGGCGAGAAACCCGTTTTGCCTCGTCAGTGCGAGTCTCATCAGCAAGCGCTAAAGCACACGCAAAACCAATGACGCCTGCGACGTTCTCCGTACCTGAACGAACACCGCCTTCTTGTCCGCCGCCGAGTACCAGCGGCCTTAAGCGCACATCATCGGAGGCCCACAAGAGACCCACCTGCTTTGGACCGGAAAGCTTTGCTGCGGAAAGCGTCAACATATCCACGCCCAAAGACGACACGTTCACGCTCAGGTATGCCGCAGCTTGAGAGGCGTCTACGTGCAAATGCAGCGGACGAGTCTCCCCTGCCGCAAGCCTGCGCGAGCGCTCCTTGCAAGCACCTGCGAAATCTCTCGGATAGGCTGAATGGTGCCAATCTCCCCGTTTGCAAGTTCAATGGAAACCAGCTCAGTCTCTGGCTTGAGCGCTTTTGCTACGCGCTCTGGATTCACACGACCGTCTGCCTCTACGCGTAGAGTCTTGTGCGAGAAAATCCCTGCACACGCAAGGACGCTCTCATGCTCAATAGCATCAACGATGACGTGCGCATCTTCAGAGACCGTTGCAAACGCCAGGTTGTTGGCCTCTGTAGCACCTGCCGTGAGCACCACGTTTCCTGGACGAGCACCAATGGCATGCGCCAAGACAGCGCGGGCACGTTCTACCTCGTCACGAACCTGGCGAGACAGAGCATACGGTGCTGAAGGGTTGTAGAACTTCTCCGTGAAGTACGGAATCATTGCATCAACTACACGTGGGTCCATAGGTGTAGCTGCGGCAAAGTCCAGGTACACGTTGCCTGTTGGATGTTCTGGTTTTGCAGAAGGCATGTGCATTACAAATCCTTTGGGTTTCTCGCGGTCTTGCGGGCTTACGGGCGTGCGGCGTTACGGGCGTGCGGCGTTACGGGCGTGCGGCGTTACGTGCTTGCGGCGATCGGCGACTTGCTGCCGAGCGGGCCGGCGGTCGATGCGCAACAGCTATGACTTATCAGACGAATCTGGCGACGTAAACGTCATGTTCTGGAAACGAGCAGATACAAAGCTGTCATCGTAGTGATTATCTACCCACATCTCAAACGCGTTTGTCGGAGGAATGCCAGCGTCTCTCTGAGCTTTTCTCGCCAAACACGCCACCGTCATAGTGATGTCGGCAACAAGATACACCGTAAGCAGGGTAACAAATTGCTTGCCTTTTTGATGTTGGCTCGCCAATCTTGTAGAGAGCGCGAGGCATGATGACGCGACACCAAATCAGGCCCAAAATGCCCCAAAAGCCCAAGAATCGCCAGGCCACCCACTGTGTGATGGCGTCTGGAAGATGGGCATACGTCCATGATTCCGAGTGGAAAATCTCTTGCATTCCCCAGCCAGTCAGTTGTTCCAGCGTGCCACCAACAACAACCGAAACCAGAAAAATGACCAGGTTGTTGGCATGATGCTTGTGTAACTGATAGCAAATAACCGTGAGAAATACTGCGCCAGTTCCGTAGAGCGGAGAAAATGGTCCCCAGATGAGGCCAACCCTGCTCTCGGTCAGGCCAGCGGTAATGAGCATCCAGATCTCTTCGATAAGAAGGCCAGCCATGCAACCCACAATGAAGAGAATGACCACCTGGTACCAACCAAGATGCATCTTGTCCAAGTACGCCGAAAGCTCGGCTTGCGTTGGTTTTGGCTTGGAGAACGGTGCGGCTAGTGCGGCGTCGGGTGCGTCGTCAGGTGCGTCCGATACAGCGCTAGAAGCGTCGGGTGCGAGCCCATCGATCTTCTCGCCAGACGAGAGCCAGCCCCAAAAATAGCGCACCACGCGAACAAAACCGCTTGCGACAAGATACGCAAGCGTCAAAAGAGCTATGAGCGACGCGACAATAAAGAACATACAACCTCATTCAAAAGTTCTTGTTCTATGATACGGCAAGCGGTCACACTTGGCAATCTACCTGCTCTTATTTGCAAGATTTTGCAAGAAAAATCCACCTCTTGAGCGCATGAGGATTCGTGACTTTTCTAAAAAAGTTTGACGATTTTGAAATTTACACTTGCACTCAGCCGTGAACTTGCGTATATTATTCCTCGCGTTCGCGGGCTTAGCGCAGTTGGTAGCGCGCAACCTTGCCAAGGTTGAGGTCGCGGGTTCGAACCCCGTAGCCCGCTCCATGATTTTTCGGCCGGATTCGTTTCGGCCTTTTTCATATGGCGAGATGGCCAAGTGGTAAGGCAGAGGCCTGCAAAGCCTTTATCCCCGGTTCGAATCCGGGTCTCGCCTCCAGTGAATTGACAACCCCAGCTTCGGCTGGGGTTTCTTTTTGTCGCGCGTAACCGAGCTAGTTTGGGGTTTAGATTGCGAGCCTATTTCGAGCCTGAAAAACGCGTCATGTCTGAGTAAAACAGCTCAGACAAGGTGAGAAAAACCGGCAAATAGCTCAGATATGGTGCGCTTTTCAGGCAAATCGTTCAGACTTGGCGAGAAAATCAGGCTCGATGAAAGCGCCCATGACACCACACTGGATCCAAAAGGTACGTCACGAAAGGCCTGCCTGAAAAGTGCAAAGAATCTGTATTTGCGGCACCGATTCTTTAACAAAATCAGGCAAATCTACAGATTCTTTAATGCTTTTAGGCAAAAGTTACAGATTCTTTGAAGAAATCAGGCGCGCACAAGCGTACGCCCAACTCCCGTCGTCCACCTGGCGAGAAACCCGTCCACTTCCAGCATTTGCGAACAAGAAACCCGGTATCCACACGAAGTAGATACCGGGTTGAAATCGACTTACGACCTGTACTCGCGCCCGCCCGTGCTCGCGCTCGCACAACCTAGCGCATCATCTTGACCAGGCGAACAATGGTGCCGTTGCCGGAAGGTTTCTCCTGGATAGACACGGCATCCATAAGCAGGCGCATCAGCTTAACGCCGCGTCCACGCTCGGCAAACTGGCCGGTCTCGGGAGGCTCTTCCTCATCGGAGATGCTAAAACCGCCGCCACAATCCGAGACGTCAATGACCACCCTGTCTGGATACGCAGAAACCGTGGTCAGCACGCCCTTCTCGCACGCGTGATCAACAGCGTTGCCAATAGCCTCGCCAACTGCGAGTTCGATATCAAATTTTTGATCCGAGGTAAACGGAAGCGTCTTTAGCAGCGCAACTGCCCTCGAGCGAGCGTCGCACATTTTGTTGGGATCAACTCTAAACGTTGTCTGGAACGACGGATGCGTGCCCGGCGCAAGCGGAGTCACGCGCGACTTAGCGGCGCAGGTACTTATAGGCATGAAAGTCGATAAGACCCATGCGCACCAAGGCCTTAAACGCCGTCGGTTGCACGTTGGTTAGACTCATAAGGCCGCCGAGCGTCTTCATGCGTCGAACAGCGCACACGATAAAGCCCATGCCGCATGAATCGATGTACGAAACCTCCGACATATTCAGCACAATTCTTCTGCAGCCGCTATCAATGAGCTGCTCAATCTGAGCCTTCACGCGCGGGACTCCCCTCACGTCAAGGTCAGTATTGACTGAAACAACTGCTATGTTTGGCTGCGTATACATACGTTTCTTGTTCCCGCGCAGCAACAAGAATTTCAGATATCTGCATTTTTTGACGAGAAAATCGTCTAGTTGCTCTTCTCGCCAGAGTCGTCAGCATTGCCAGACACGCCAGACTCGACGCCGCCAAGCTCGTCAAAGCGCAAGGCAACCATGGCAACGTCGTCGTCAAGCCTTCGGCCGGTATAGCGGTCAAGCGTGCTCAAGAACCTATTGAGCAGGCCATCAAAGCCACGAGGAACCTCGTTCATAATCATGTCTCGCAGGCCAGTTTCGCCAAAGAAGGCGCCTTCGGGACTGCGAGCCTCTGTGGTTCCGTCGGTGTAAAGCAGCAGGATATCGCCCTCGTGCAAGCGAATCGTACCGTTTTTGTACTCCATGTCGTGAAACGCGCCCACAACGCCCGACTGTACATCCAAAAGCTCAGCGTCGCCCGATTGAGCAGACACCAAAATCGCAGGTGGATGACCAGCGGAGCAGTAGGTCAGCGACGAAGTTGTAAGGTCAACAATGCCAACAAAGAGCGTTGCAAATGTTTCTACTCTCGAGAAGCCCAACAGGAATTCATTCAGCGTTGCCACCATGCGAGCGGGAGTTCTTCCCTCCCACGCATAGGCAGAAAGTGCCGTTTTAACTGCGGATGAAATAGAAGCTGCCTCAATACCCTTACCAGAAACGTCACCCATGATGATGCATGCACGACGGCCTGGCAGCTTAATCATGCTGTAAAAATCGCCACCAACAAACGCGTCGGCGGTTGCGGACGAATAAATTCCCTCGGCAGAAATTCCTTCTACCTTCTGCAGGTCATTTTTCATGCCCGACTGCAGCGCCTGGGAGATATGCTTATTTTGCTGGCTCTCTTCGGCACCAACGGCCAACGAGTGAACCAGAAGCATCACGCGGTCCAAGAAATCAAGCTCAATGTCGCTTAAGGGCTCAGCGTTTTCTTCTCGCAAGAAAAGCCAGGTATGCTGCTCGCCAGCAAACTTGCCCAAGAAAAGCACAGCTCCCTTGCAGGGCAAACCTTGTGCAGCAAGCGCGCGACTCAGTTCAGATTCAAGCTCAACCTCTTTGACTGACGCCTCACCCTCTCCTGTCTTGAGTCCCTCAACCGTCGATGGAAGCGCAATCTGGTTGCCGACATCCTGCGCGCCACCGGCCTCCGCCGCAGCCTGCGCGCCGCCGGCCTCCGCTGCAGCCTGCGCGCTGTCTTGCACACCGTCCTGAGCGTCGCCAAACGCTTGCTCAGCGCCAAGCGCATGGAGCGTAATGTTGCCTGTGACCTCACAGCAATCTACCGAGAAAACCTGTGCATTCAGATCGGTGCCCACCGACCTCATAACCTGCTGTAATCGCTCACCAGAGATCTTCTCGCCCTCTGCAGCGCTATGGAGCAATCCTTGGCGCACGCGAGCTAATGCCTCGCGAAGCGTGTCTCTACGCTGCGTTCTCATGGCCGACAACGCGCCTACAAGCTGCACCGAGAGGTAATTTGCAATGGAGTCCAGAAGTCTTGCGTCTTCAACCAAAAGCGCACGCTTACGCTCCCAGCCCACCTCAATCAAGGCAACAATGTGGCCGCCAAACCACACGGGCACCACAAGAAAGCTGGTAAACGGAGGCAGATGACTTGCATCAACGGTTATGACCTCACGAGTTTCTTCGTTAACAAGGTTGCGCTTTTTAACTCTTCCCTGCTTGAGCGCGCTAGAGTTCAAAGGCATGGTATGCAAGCGAAGTGCGTGCTCGGAATAAAACGTCAAACGCTCCAGAGAGCTGTTAAATGCAAAGTAGCGAGGAATCACACCGTACGAAGCGCTCTTCAATGACTCCGTTGCACCATGAAGGTGATACCCGTCTTGCTCAGCAAGATAGATAAGCGCACCATCAGCCTCGACAGTCTCTGAGAGCTCTTCTAACACGCGCTCGATAAGCTGACCCATATCTTCCGAGTCAAGCGTGTCCAAAACAATCTGAAGCGCTCCTGAGAGCCTCTTATTGGCTCGCCGAAGGTCCAACACCATTCGTTCATCATCGTGCATAGGGCTAGCCATGTCACGAAGCTTAGACGCTGTCAGAACAATAGCCTGTGTAGGCGCACCCACATAATCTGCGCGCACGCTCAGCACCTGCGACGTGCCGTCTTGCGCAGGAGCAGCCACCATGGACGTGGAGCCATCAATCGCAAACGGCAACGACTCTACAAAGAACGGTTTCTGCAAGTTTCTCTTGATTTGCCGGTGTAAACAAAAAGCGAACATCCAGGCCGGCAATGGTGCCGTCTTCCTTAGCAAATAGGCTTTCGGCCTCCTCATTGGCGAGAAGAACCGTGCCCTCCATATTAAAATACGATGACTGCATCGCTGGTCAGTCGTAGCAACTGAGACAGAGTTGCAGCAACGGTTCCGTCGACAACTCCCTCAACACGCCTTACGCTCAGCTTGTTATCTGCCACAGCTACTCCTTACCAGCAAGGAAAAACAACTCACATAGCCTAAGTATACGAAAAAGGCGGACCTCCGAAGAGATCCGCCGAAATTTCGTGGTGTCGGAGGCGGGACTTGAACCCGCACAGCCGTTAGTAGGCCACTAGCACCTCAAGCTAGCGCGTCTGCCAATTCCGCCACTCCGACTTGCTTTGCAGCGAGGGATATACTAACACATCTTCAAGCAACATTTGAGAGAAAATTTAAAACTTTTTCTCAAAAGAACTTTGCGAGAAGATCGCCTCGTCCCTTGCTTACTTCTGCCAACCAACAATGGTTGCAGGTACGCTCTGGAAGAGTGATGGACCAAAGTTGGCAAGACCCTTCTTAACAACGTAGCAGTCTGGACCAGTGTAGACAGGAAGATATGCGTAAGTCTGCATCATCTTCTTCTCTGCCTCATTCATGAGCTTCATGCGCTCATCAAAGTCCTTGGTAGAGACAACCTTTGCAAACATCTCATCGGTCTCTGCAGAGCCCTGCTGACCAAAGTTGGATCCAGACTCAGAACCATAGAGCTGGTTGCCGTTGTTGTAAAGAAGTTGAGGAACCAACCCAACCAAAGAGGCAGACATCCCAAGAACCAGAGGTAAGAACATCAGAGAACTCAGAAGATGGGTGAGAATCAAGGGTAAGGTTGATGCCTGCGTCCTTGCACATCTTCTGGATTGCAGCAGCACGGTTCTTAACAGTAGTGCCGTCACCAAACAGAGTGTAGGCGAAGGTTACCTGCTGACCGTCCTTCTCGTAGTAATCGCCGTTGAGCTTATAGCCTGCATCCTCAAGGGTCTTCTTAGCAGCAGCCTTGCGCTCATCAGCGGACTTGAGGTTCTTGATATCGTCTGGAAGGTTGTTGTCATAACCAGCTGCCCAGTAAGGCCAAAGCATAGAACCTGGTGCATCCTCTTTCCAGTTAACACCCTGGAAGACGATGGAAACGATGGTTGCAGGGTCAACGACCTGGCAGAATGCCTTACGAACTGCAGCATCCTGAAGAACGCCACGAGTGGAGTTAATCTCGATAACAGCAATAGACATACCAAGACCACGACGGATTTGAGCCTTATCACCAAGACCGGTGAAGTTAGAAAGAAGCTCAGCGGAACCATTGACAGAGCTACCAGTAGTGTCAACCTCTTCGTTCTTGAATGCGTTAATGGAAGCCTGGGTATCCATCTGCTTGTAAACAAGGGTATCAAGCTTAGGAGCGTCACCCCACCACTTTGGATTTGGCTTGAAGGTTACAGCAGAATCGTCGAGAGAATCAACGATATAAGGACCAGAACCAAGCTCGTTGTGTGGCTCATTGTTGTAGCCATTGTTAAAGAATTCTGGATCCTGAAGCTTTGGGTGCAAAGCATAGCTCAAGATGCTCTCGATTGGATAGACTGGCTCCTTCATAGTAACAACAGCGGTCTTAGCAGTATCACCCTGCTCAACAGACTCATACTTGTCATAACCATCAGTTGAAGAAACCGCATACTTTTTAGTCTGACCACACATAGTGATGAATGCGGTCTGAATTGCGGTCCAATCAATAGCAGTGCCATCGTTGAAGGTAGCCTGATCAGTGAAGGTAAGGGTAGCAACCTGCTTGCCGTCCTTCTCCTCTACCTTGAAGTCCTTGATGTAATCCTTGTTTGGCTCATACTTATCGCCATCAGCATTAGTAAGGAACAGGTCACGAGGGTTGATAAGACCGTGAAGGATGTTCATGTAAGCGGTATTACCAGCAAGTTGGTAGTAATTCCACTGTGGACCAATCTCAGTGATTGGCTGGGTCAGAGTACCGCCATCCTTAACCTCATCGCGGGTCTTAGGATTGTTGTACGTCTTGCCCTTCTCTGGGATTGGGAGCTGATCCAGAGGAGTGTTTGCAGGGGAGCCGTCCTGTGGCTCAGTACCAGTGGTGGTGGAGTCGCCCTTAGGATTTGATGGAGCACAACCGGCAAGGCCAAGGCCTGCGGCGGTGATACCAGTCAGAGCAAAGAACGAACGACGGGAAACTGTCAGCCATATGATCACCCATTTCGTTAAAGGCCTACAGATATTCACTTAACTATACGAAATTGCCTGAAAATACTCCATAGCAGAAACATTCCCGTAACAACCTAGTTCACTATTTGTAACAAACAAAAACCCGCACCTAGTTTTAAGTGCGGGTTTTTAAAAATTTTATTGAATCTTTGTTACTCGTTAGAGATATGAGTAGCAGGAACCAGTTTACCGTCCTGATAAATCATACGCTCACGAGTACGCTCAATCTTTGGATCAGGAATTGGAATAGCCGAGAGAAGTGCCTTGGTGTAAGGGTCTTGTGGATTAGTGAAGACGTCTTCAGTCTCACCGTACTCAACAATCTTGCCCAGGTGCATAACAGCAACTGTGTCAGAAATATGACGAATAACAGCAAGATCGTGAGCAACAAAGAGATAAGAAATCTTCAACTGAACCTGAAGGTCCTCAAGAAGGTTAATAATACCTGCCTGAATGGAAACATCCAGAGATGCAATTGGCTCGTCCAAAAGAAGAATCTTTGGGCTTGTTGCAAGAGCACGAGCAATAGCAATACGCTGACGCTGACCACCAGAGAACTGAGATGGGAAGCGGTCAACATAGTCTGGGTTAATACCAACCAGACGCATAAGCTCACCAATACGAGTATTAATATCCTCTTTGTTCCAACCCTGTGCCTGAAGTGGCTCAGCCAAAACATCATAGACAGGCATACGAGGGTCGAGAGAACTCATTGGATCCTGGAAGATAACCTGAAGGTCTTTACGAAGCTCTCTACGCTGTGCTGCGTTCTTAAGTTCAGCAACATCTTTGCCAAGGACTGTAATACGACCATCCTCAGGCTTCAGCAAATCCATAATCTGCATCAGAGTTGTTGACTTACCAGAGCCAGACTCACCAACCAGTGCAAGAGTTTCTCCCTCATGAATCTCAAAAGCTTGCACGGTCAACTGCGGTCATAGTGCCCTTGCTGCGCCTAATAAAGCCCTTTCCCTGAACAGGGAATGTCTTGGTAAGGTTTTCAACCTTAAGTACAACAGGACGCTCGTTACGAGGAACATCAACCCACTTTGGAAGGATTGGCTCAAAGTCTGGATATACCTCAGCATAGGTGAGGTTCTTCTCGCAAATCTCCTGAAGGTGGTGACAAGATGCCAAGTGGCCCTCAGCAGCATTTGCAGGAAGCAGAACTGGCTCTTTCTTGGAGCACTCCTCGGTAGCCATAGGACAACGTGGGTTAAAAGGACAACCAGTTGGAATAGCGGCAAGTGATGGTGGATTGCCCTTAATAGGAACAAGCCTGTGCTCTGCCTGAAGGTGAGGTTTTGGAACAGCACCCAGAAGGCCCATGGTATAAGGATGGCGAGGCTCAGCAAAAAGTGTATCAACGCTTGCGCGCTCTACGCCACGGCCTGCATACATAACCATAATGTCATCAGCAGTACCTGCAACAACACCAAGGTCGTGAGTAATCAGAACAACTGCTGCACCGGTCTCTTTCTGCGCAACCTTCAAGACGTCAAGAATCTGAGCCTGAATAGTTACGTCAAGAGCTGTGGTTGGCTCGTCTGCAATGATGATGTCAGGGTTATTTGCAATAGCAATTGCAATAACAACACGCTGACGCATACCACCAGAAAACTCATGTGGGAAGGAATCCAGACGATTTTCTGGATCAGTAATACCAACGATGGAGAGAAGTTCAATACAACGCTTGCGAACGTCTGCCTTGCTCATGTGAGGATTATGGGTAAGCAGAGCCTCTGCAAGCTGATCTCCAATAGAGAACATTGGAGTCAAAGCGGACAGTGGATCCTGGAAGATCATAGAAATCTTAGTACCACGAAGCTGTGACATCTCTTCGTCGGTCTTACCAATGAGCTCCTCATCACCAAGCTTAATAGAGCCGGTAACGTGAGCGTTGTCATCAAGAAGACCAATAAGAGCCAGGGCAGTTACTGACTTACCAGAACCAGACTCACCTACGATACCAAGAGTACGGCCTCCCCAAAGGTCAAAGTTAACACCGCGAACTGCGTCTACACGACCAGCCTCGGTATTGAAGGAAACCTTAAGGTCACGAACAGAAAGAACTGGATCTCCTGTTGGAGCACCCTTTGGACCATTTGACTCAAGCAGCTCGTAGCGAAGGACATCGTCCATCTCTGCACTTTCCTGCTTTGTTGAAGTAATAGTAGTGTCAGACATTATGCACGCTCCGTAGTTTCTTCAGAAACGATGCTACCCTCAAGATTACCAAGCTGAGCATCATCCTCGGAAGAATCCTCTTCCTGATCTTTGACGCTACCAGCAGCGCGTGAATAAGGGTCAAAGGCATCGCGAAGGCCATCGCCGATGAGCTGCAGGCCAACACAAACAATAATCAGAAATGCCGATGGAATCAGAATCATCCATGGAGTGGTGAGCATTGCAGAAGAACCAGCACTCAGAAGGTAACCAAGGGAAGTATCTGGTGCCTTAATACCAAGGCCCAAGAAGCTGAATGCAGTCTCAGAGTTAACGCCGCCAATAACAGCCAAGACCAAGTCAATAATAAGAATTGAACCAAGGTTTGGAATAAGGTGACGAACAATGATGGTAAATGGTGGAACACCCATGTACTTAGCGGCCTTGACGTAATCTCTCTCACGCAAAGACAGGGCCATGGTACGGATAGTACGTGCGCGACCAATCCAACCAAACGCAGTCAGACCAAAGATAAGCATGAGCCAACCAGACTCACCGCCTGCTGCACGAACAATCATAGCAACCAGCAAGAAGCTAGGAATGACCATGAGCATATCAAGAAGCCACATACCAATCTTCTCTGGAATGCCACGGACATACGCAATGGCAGTACCAATAATTGCAGAAATGATAGTGGTCAAGATTGCGTAGCTGATACCAATGGTCAAAGAGCGACCAAGACCGTGAACAACGCAGGCATACAGATCGATACCAGCACCGTCAGTACCAAACCAATGCGTTGCATTAGGAGCCATGTTAATTGCAGTAAAGTCAGCATCTGTGTAATTAAACGGAGTGGCATATGGTCCAAAAACTGCAATGAGAACCATAATTCCAAGAATAATCAAACCGATTACTGCAGAACGCTGGCGGAAGAAACGTCTTGCAATCAGGCCAGCATAGCTAATTCTTTTAACTTCTTTATTGTCATACTTAGCATCTGCCTGAAGCTCACGCTCAGCGTTAGTAAGACCTGCATCAATGGAGACGTTTTTCTCGTCATTATTCTGAAGCTCTTCTTTAGACATGTCCGCCTCCTTAGCTCATCTTAATTCGTGGATCAAGAGCAGCAGCAAAGAGGTCAGCCAGAAGAGCGCCAACAAGAGTCATTGCGCCAGAGAAAGCTGCGACTGCAACTGCACCGTGAATATTGTTGTTGTTAATACAGTTAATGAAGTACTCACCAAGACCGTGAATTGCAAAGACCTTCTCGGTCATAACAGCACCGGTAAAGATACCTGCAAGAGAGAAAGCAACTGAAACAGCAGTTGGAATCAAAGAAACACGAAGAGCGTGCTTACGAATTGCCTTCTTACGAGTGAGGCCCTTAGCGCGAGCAGTACGAACGTAGTCTGCGTGCATCTCGTCAAGCAGGTACGTACGCTGAGAGAGGTGGTAACCAACGGAGCTTACGATAGTAAGAACAATGGTTGGAAGAATAATGTGCTGGAGGAAGTCAATGAGCCAAGTGAAGAAGTTTCCGGTATCTCCACTAGAAAGATCGGTTACGTAGAAAATACGAGTACCGGCACGTGCGTTAATCTCGATTGCCGCAAAAACAATTAAGATTGCCATAACAACAGTTGGAATAACCAAAAGAATCGAAGCAACACCACTTAAGAAGCGGTCCTGCCACTGGTATTGGCGCTGAGCGGTATAAACACCCAAGCTGACGCCAATAACAACAGACAAAATAGTTGCTGGAGTCATGAGCAGAATAGAAGCCATGAACTTTGAGCTCATCTCTCGGTTAACGTTATCGCCGGTTGGGGTCATACCAAAGTCAAACTTGGTAAGCAGATTGGTAATCCAGACCTGATAACGCTCAATAACTGGAGTCTTATCATTTAGATTAGTCCTATACAGGTTTTCCTCAATAGACTCCTGTGGAGGACGTGGAGTACGCTGCTCAAAGTTGGAGCGTGGGTTCATAAATGATGATGCGAGGAAGAATGTGAGCGAAGTTGCAACAAAAATCATCACAATGTAGCTCAAAATCCTCTTTGTAACGTACCAAACAAACCGTGCCATTGACTCTCCTCACCGCCTTGCGCTTATCCACCCTGATAAGCGAGGTTTTCTCGGTATGGCAACCTAGCATTCCTACAACAAACATGCCGTGAATACACAGCAAAGTGCAATTTTACCATGGATAAGCTGCTTAACCCAAAAAATATCTCTTAGATAAGCAAGATTATGCATACCAATCCCAGTAAAACGTATCCACATATAATGACTGTTTGACTCCAGCGTACAGGTCACAATCAAATTTGTTTACATATGAGAAACGTTATTGAAAATTCTGTTAAGAAGTAACAGAAAACTACTATCTGTCGCATCCAACCATTTTGCCGTTATTCCTAACAGCAAATTTTCACATGCTCCGCAGGCTACGAATAAAAAATGCCGAGAAACTCGGGTTTCTCGGCAGGTAATTCAAATATGCAAGCGACTGCTTAGCCAATAGCGCCAACAGGGAACGTCAAAGCCATCACAATAGCGCAAACCATAAAGATGGTTGTAGTGATGATGGTGAGTCGATCAAGGTTCTTCTCCATAATGCCTGAACCAGCGCTTGCGTTATACATAGATGCAGCAATCATGTCAGAAACGCCGGTGCCCTTTCCGGAGTGTGCCAAAACAAGCAGCACCGTCAAAATGCCAGAAAGTACAAACAGCACTAAAAGAATTGTATTCAGAACGCCCACGAGGTTCCCCCTCTTGCTGGCGAGAAAATCCAGCCCTAGTTATTTTCACGTACAAGAGAAAAGAATAGCACACGCCACTCCCCTTTGGGAATGACGTGTGCCAAGTTGCAAAACAAACAAGAACTTAACAAATGAGACCAAGCGCCTCACCGGTGGTAAAGGAGCTTTGTCAGAGTTTAGTTCATTGCGCTCTTAACCATTGCAACAAAGGAATCAGCCTTGAGAGATGCGCCGCCAACAAGTGCGCCGTCGACGTCCTCTTTCTCGAGGAAGCCACCAACGTTCTCTGGCTTTGCAGAGCCACCGTAAAGAATACGAATGCCATCTGCAATTTCTGCGCCAAAGATCTCTACCAGGGTCTTACGGATTGCACCGCAGACTTCCTGTGCGTCATCAGCAGTTGCAGTCATACCAGTACCAATTGCCCAGATTGGCTCGTAAGCAATAACGTACTTGGAAGGATCTGTAATCTCTAGACCCTTGGTATCTGCCTTAATCTGGTCAACAACAAACTGAACATGAGTGCCGGCGTTGCGAACCTCAAGAGACTCACCGCAGCATGAAATAGGAACGATGTCATGAGCCATCAGTGCCTTTGCCTTGCGGTTAATGTCCTCGTCGGTCTCGCCAAAGTAGCCACGACGCTCTGAGTGACCAATGATGCAGTAAGTTGCACCAACAGAGGTCAGCATTGCTGGAGAGGTCTCACCAGTAAAGGCACCAGACTCCTCCCAGTACACATTCTGTGCAGAGAGAGCAACAGAAGAGTTGGCCTGGGTAAGAACCTCAGAGACACCCTTAAGGTCTACAAGAGGTGGAGCAATAACAACATCAACGTTTCCGGTACCGGAAGCAAGCTGATCAACAATTCCCTGAGCAAGCTCAACGCCCTCAGCGAAAGTCTCATTCATCTTCCAGTTACCTGCGATCATACGATTACGCATCGAGAAGCGCCTCCACTCCTGGAAGTGCCTTACCCTCAACGAGCTCCATGGAAGCGCCGCCGCCAGTGGAAATCCAGCTCATCTTGTCAGCAAGGTGGAACTTGTTAACTGCTGCAACGGAATCGCCGCCGCCGATGATAGAGGTGCAATCAGCATCTGCAACAGCACGAGCAACAGCCTCGGTGCCCTTTGCAAACTGGTCAAACTCAAAGACGCCCATAGGACCATTCCAGAAGACGGTCTTTGCGCCCTTGATAGCCTCAGAGTAAAGCTCAACAGTCTTAGGACCAATGTCCATACCCATGCGGTCTGCAGGAATCTGGTCAGAAGGAACTACCTCACCAACAGCGTCCTCACCAAAGTGATCGGTAACAACGTTGTCAACAGGAAGCAGAATCTTAACGCCCTTCTCCTCTGCCTTCTTGAGCATCTCGCCTGCGCGCTCAATCCAGTCTGGCTCCTGAAGAGAAGTACCAACGGTATAACCCTTAGCCAGGAAGAAGGTGTATGCCATACCGCCGCCGATGATAAGGGTATCAGCGGAGTCGATAAGGTGATCAAGAACACCAATCTTAGAAGAAACCTTGGAGCCACCAACGATAGCTACAAGTGGGCGCTCTGGGTTAGAGAAGATAGAGGTAAGAGTGTCAACCTCTTTCTCAAGCAGGAAGCCAGCATATGCAGGAAGGTAAGCTGCTGGTCCCAACAACAGAACCCTGTGCACGGTGAGCGGTACCAAAGGCATCAAGAACAAAGACGTCACCATAAGATGCAAGGGTCTTTGCAATCTCTGGATCGTTCTTCTTCTCACGCTTGTCAAAACGGACGTTCTCAAGAACAAGAACCTCGCCGTCCTTGAGTGCGTCTACAGCCTCACGGGCCTTCTCGCCATAGGTGTCCTCAACAAACTTAACCTCGCGGCCAAGAAGCTCAGCAAGCTTCTCTGCAGCTGGGCGCAGGGAAAGCTCTGGCTGGAAGCCGGTGCCATCTGGACGGCCAAGGTGGCTCATCAGGATGACCTTTGCGTTGTGGTCGAGAAGATACTGGATGGTTGGAAGTGCAGCGCGAACGCGGGTGTCGTCAGTAACAACGCCGTCCTTCAGAGGCACGTTGAAGTCAACGCGCATAAGAACGCGCTTACCATCAACATCTGCATCGCGGACAGTCTTCTTTGTAAAAGCCATGTCACTCCTTTAAATACGTTTCCAACAAAAGAAGGCGCGATCGCGGCAGATGCTGCGACCGCGCCTAAGGCGTCTATGTAACTAGAACTTAAGCAACGAACTTCTCGAAGTACTTGATGGTGCGGACCATCTGAGAAGTGTAGGAGTTCTCGTTGTCGTACCAAGAGGTGACCTGAACAAGAGTGGTGCCATCGCCAAGGTCAGAGCACATGGTCTGAGTTGCGTCGAAGATGGAACCGTGGGTCTCGCCGACGATGTCGCGGGAAACAATGTCATCCTCGTTGTAACCAAAGGTCTCTGGGAATGGTCTCTGCATATGCCTTCATTGCAGCGTTGACCTCGTCAACGGTGACCTTCTTGTCAACAACAGCATAGAGGTTGGTGAGGGAGCCAGTTGGCGTAGGAACGCGCTGAGCAGCACCAATGAGCTTGCCGTTGAGCTCAGGAAGAACAAGGCCAATAGCCTTAGCAGCACCAGTGGAGTTAGGAACGATGTTCTCTGCACCAGCACGGGAACGACGGAAGTTACCCTTGCGCTGTGGGCCGTCGAGGATCATCTGGTCACCAGTGTATGCGTGAATGGTGGTCATGATACCGGACTTGATAGTTGCGAAGTCGTTGAGACCCTTTGCCATAGGAGCAAGGCAGTTGGTGGTGCAGGAAGCTGCGGAGATGATGTTGTCATCTGCAGTGAGGGTCTCGTGGTTAACGTTGAAGACAACGGTTGGGAGGTCATTGCCTGCAGGAGCAGAAATGACAACCTTCTTAGCACCAGCGTTGATGTGAGCCTGTGCCTTGTCCTTAGAAGTGTAGAAACCGGTGCACTCAAGAACAACGTCAACGTTGAGATCGCCCCAAGGCAGGTTGTTAGCGTCTGCCTCCTTGTAAATAACAATCTCGTGACCGTCAACGATGATGGAGTGGTCAGTTGCCTCTACCTTGTGATCACGGGAATAGTTGCCCTGAGTAGAGTCATACTTCAGAAGATATGCAAGCATCTCTGGAGAAGTAAGGTCGTTGATTGCAACAATCTCAGAACCCTCGTGACCAAACATCTGCCTAAATGCAAGGCGACCAATGCGGCCAAAACCGTTAATAGCAACCTTTACTGCCATACGTAATGCTCCTTTCGGTGACCCAGAGCCATTCTCCGGATTCATTAACATTAAAACCGTACACCGTGTATTTACCGCACTCGCCGATAACTTATGCATCTTTTTCTAAATCCTGAACGATTTTTTCCAAACGCAGCAATCGGTGATACATAGCGGACTTGGATACGGGTGGTACAAACGACTCCCCTAGTGCAGATAATGACAGCTCAGGGTTATCTTTTCGTGCAAGACAAAAATCTCTGACCGCTGGCGGCAGAGCTCTGAGTCCAATGAGTTTCTCGGCCTTTTCTATAAGCGCTAACTGGTCTGCCGCTGCATTTGAAGACCGCGTTTGATTTGCCATCTCTGCGTTGACAACTCGGTTGACGTTGTTGCGATAATGCTTTTGCACACGCGTAAACGCAATAGCGCGCGCCATAGTGGGCGCACCAATCTCTCGCAAAAACTTGATGATGTCATCAGAGCTCTTAAGGTAGACAGCATAAATTTCTCTGGTTCGCATGAGCGCATTGGTATGGCGGTTACGATGATTAAGACGCGCCTTTACGCCAATGGATCCCATAAGTTTTACCAGCTCAGTGGCAAATCTTTCTCCCGAGACAGCAATCTCTAAGTGAAAATCTTTTAAGGGATCGGCCAAAAATCCGCCCGCCATAAACGCTCCGCGCAAAAAAGCTCGCTGCGCCTGCTTGGTGCGGATAACGCTTTTAGGAATGCCACTTACCAGGCCTTCTCCCGGTATATAAATGCCAAGAGCGGAAAGTGCTTCTGCAAGCGAATCCTGGTTAGAAATCTCAAGCAAATAGTTGCGTTTTTTATGCATGATAGAGCGACGGTACTCAACGGAAGTACCCAGATCAAACAGACGGCGAGAAGAACTAATAACTGTTCGGGCAACCGTGCCTGTCTCGGTAACAATGCGAACGGCAAATTTACCAGGACCGTGCATCGATAACGTTCCGGAAACACGAATAAGCGCAGAAAGCTGGGCTAATTCACAGTCCGTCTGAATTTCTGGTACGCTGACCAGCTCATTTTTTACCAAGGCAGTATAGGACATGACAGACTAACTTCTACTCAGCCTGCTGAGACTTCTTCTGAGCCGCATCAAGATCGCGATGGAACAGCGTTACGCGATAGCCCTGGCTGGTAAGATGCTCTGCGGTAGCACGGGCGATTGCAACGCTTCTATGCTGGCCACCCGTGCAACCTACTGCAATAGAAAGCAAACTCTTGCCCTCCTGTACATAGCCAGGCATTACTACATCAAGCAACTCAAACCAAGACTTAAGGAATTTCTTAGTAGTGCCGTGCTCAAGGACAAACTGAGCTACTGGCTCATCAAGACCGGTAAGTGGTCTGAGCTCTGGATCATAGTAAGGATTAGGCAGGAATCGCACGTCAATCATGAGGTCAGCCTCAACGGGCAAACCATTTTTGAAGCCAAAGGAAAATACGCTAACATCCATAAGCTGCTGTTCAGCAAGCTCTGAAAATGCGCGACGAAGACGACTCTTGAGCGTATTAGTGCGCATAGATGAGGTATCTAGGACCACATCTGCCAGCGCTTTTATGTCTTGAAGCTGTGCGCGCTCCTTAGAAATTGCAGATGAGAGATTTTCTCCCTCCTGCGCTAAAGGATGACGACGGCGATTCTCGCTATAGCGACGCATAAGTACTTCGTCTGAGGAATCCAGATAGACAATCTTGTACGTGAGCTCGTGATCTGCAAGAGACTTCAGAGCTTCAGAGATGTCATCAAAAAGACCTTGCGAGCGCAAATCGCAGGTAACGGCCAAGTGGCGGCCAACACCTGTATTAATGCCCACAAGGTTAGAAAGCTGCAAAATAAGAGCTGGTGGCAGGTTATCAATGCAGAAATAACCCATGTCCTCAAACACATGAAGCGCCTGCGTACGACCCGATCCAGACATACCCGTAATAATGACAATGTCGGGAATAACTGAAGATGTAGGATCGTTTTTCTTCACAGGCGCTCCTTAAATACGTGACGAGAAAACCTTACCGCTCCAAGCGTTAATCCTCAAGTGCTGCAGCAAACCAAGAGGTAATTGAAGTTGGATGTGTAATGGCTGTACCTGAAACAACCGCCCAAGCGCCTGCATCCAGAGCATCTTTTGCGTCTTGTGGTGTGTGGACGTGACCCTCGCAAATAATGGCAATACCTGGGAATTCAGTAGTTGCCTGCTGGAGAAGGGCAATGTCAGGGCCATCGTCAAGCGTTGTATCAATAGCGGCCTTGTTGTGAGAAAGTGTAGTTGAAACGAGGTCACAACCAGCGGCAACAGCGCGACGGATGTCATCCATAGTCATGCAGTCAGCCATAATCAGCACGTCAGACTCTGTACGCAGAGTTGCAACAGTCTCTTCAAAGGTTCTACCATCAGGCCTTGGACGGTCTGTTGCATCCAGGGCAACAACATCTGCGCCGGCGTGAATACAAGCACGCGCATGACGAAGCGTAGGAGTAATGTAGACACCCTCATGACCCTCTTTCCAGAGGCCAATAACAGGAATTTCAACTCTGCCTTTAATGGCAGAGATATCAGACAAACCCTGGCACCTAATAGCTGCAGCGCCGCCAAGCTCACAGGCGCGAGCAATCTGAGCCATGGTCTCTGGATGCCTCATAGGCTCACCAGGATACGCCTGGACGCTGACAATGAGTTTTCCTTTAAGTGACTCAACAAGCTCTGAATATGCCACGATATTCTCCTCACCAGAATGTACGTACGTTAAAAGATATCTGTCTTTGCGACATGCTGGTCAGCAAGCAATTTGCCTGCTGACATGCTTCTGCCTAAAGACGTGTCTCTAAATAGCCAGGTAGAACAAGGTTTTCTGCAGCTCCAATAAGAGGAGCTTCTCCACCAAGCGTGCCCTTCACAAGAGGCGTTGCCTGAACAGGAGGCATTGCCTGCAGCTTAAATGCAGCTTCAAGTGCCTCGTGCCAGTACTTGCCGCACTCTGCAACGGAACCAGACAGAATGATGACAGAAGGATCAAGCATGTTGCACATGCTGCCCAGAACCTCACCAAGTGCGCGGCCTGAGCGCTCCTCTGCAGCCTGAGCGATCTTCTCGCCAGCAAGAGCCCTGCGGTCAATCTCAGCGCCATCAAGAGCAGAACCGTCTTCAAGCGTGTCGGAGCCGCCGAGGCGGACGTACTCGCGAATAATGCCAGGACCTGCGGAAACAGGCTCAAGGTGAGAAGTTCCACCACAAGGACAATCAACGCCTGCAGCTGCTGGAGTTGCAACGTGACCAATGTGACCAGCCTCGTCGTGAGCGCCCAGCATCAAAATGCCGTGGTTCACAAAGGCGCCACCAATGCCCGTGCCAACCGCTACGGTTAAAACGCTATCTTTGCCGTGGCCAGCACCGTGACGAGCCTCGCCCAGAGCGTGAGCATGAACGTCATTAAGGACGCTGCACGGAAGGCCAAACTCACTGGTAACTGCAGAGCCAAGAGCAGTTCCGCCCCAGCCTGGCATAAGCTCATTTGCGTAGGTGATGTCGCCCGTACGAGGGTCAACAACACCAGCAGAAGAAATGCCCACGCCAGAGATAGTAAGGCCCAGCTCTTCTGCACGAGCAAGAGCCTCTCTAATTGCCTGCAGAACGGTGGCAAGAACCTGCTTGCCACCCTCTTTTGCGTTAGTTGGGACCTTCTTTACGGACTGGACGTTTGGAGCGTCGGTGCCGTTAAGAGTGACTATGCCGCAGGCAATTTTTGTGCCGCCAATATCAACAGCACAAACATGTGTTGGAGAAACAAACTTAGAGTCCATGGTGTCCCCTCTTGTTTAGAGAAGGCCGTTTGCAATAAGAACCTGCTTGATTGCCTCACGGTTCTGGCCATCAAGTGGCTTAACAGGACGAGGCATCTGGTCAGAATCAAAGATGCCCATGAGGTTAAGTGCGCACTTGAATGCGCCAACGCCAGCACCATAGCCCTGAACGCCTGAAGTGACATCAAAGATGTGGGAAATCTCGTTGAGTCGGTCCTGCTCACGCTTGACCTCTGCCCAGTTACCTTCCTGAGCTGCCTTCCACATGCGGACGTAGCCCTCTGGCTCAACATTAGCAAGGCCAGGAACAGAACCGTCTGCACCAGAAAGAAGGGCGCCGTCAACAACAATCTCATGGCCGGTCAGAAAGGGTTAGAGGGATGACCGTTCTTCTCGTTCTCCTGAACAAGATACCTGAAGGAGACGTCATCGCCAGAAGAGTCCTTAACGCCTGCAAGAACGCCCTCTGCGCCCAGACGAGCAAGCATCTTCCAAGGAAGTTTAGTGTGAACGCAGACAGGAATGTCATACGCAAACAGAGGTGCATCCAGCTCCTGGTGGAGAATACGGAAGTGCTCCTCAACATCAGCTGGGCCGCCAAGTGCGTAGAAAGGAGCGGTTGCCACAAGAGCATCTGCGCCCAGTGCGAGGGCACGGCGACCGTGCTCCAAGACGCGCTCGGTCTCGGTATCAATGATGCCCACAAGAACCGGAACGCGATGATCAACAATGCGCACAGCCTCGCGAACAATCTGATCACGACGCTCATCAGTTGCAAAAACAACCTCACCAGAAGAGCCGAGGAAGAACAAGCCGTCTACGCCAGCCTCAATGAGACGATTAATGGAGCGCTCAAACGACACAACATCAAGCTGATGGTCTGGGGTATCTGGGGTTACAACTGGTGGAACAACACCGCTAAATGGTACGTTACTGGACATGCTTTATCCTTTCACACGTTGGAAAATCCAACTGGTTTCATACAACAATGTACTGAAGTAGCCGACCAAAGCATTGATCAAAAGCAACTTCAAAGAACCTACGTAATTATAGTCCGCTTAGTTATGACAAAGCCCTGATATAACCTCGCAGAGATAGTTGATTTGCTCGTTCTCAAACTGATTGATGCGCTCGTGGCCAAACTTGGGATATACACGCATCTCTTTCTGCCCCGTCAGGCGATTGTACAGCGCAAACGTTCCCTCAGTTGGCGCGCTCTGGTCCAGTAGAGCCGTGCCGATAAGCGCAGGCACACGCACCAGCTCTGCCGCGCACGCGCTGTCGAGAAGACCGACCGCGTCGATAGCTGCATCTGACTGCGGAGTGTCTCCGCACCCGACATGTGCTCGCAGGGTTGTTGCGTTGTCGGCAAAGAGCGGGTTTAGCGCCATAGTAAGGCTCACTTCCTTGGGCAGAAGCGCCGCCGTAAACAATGCTTGCGAGCCGCCTAGACCTTCTCCCCAGGTAACGGTTGTGTGCCCGAGGAAGCGCGATGCAACCGCGGTAGTTACCAGTGCGTCATCGATGAGCTGCTTGAGCGTGGAGGATGCGGCGTCATCTGGGTTGATGAGCGCGCCAGCAAGCTCCTCTGCGGTCAACGCTCCCCTCCAGGCGTCTTTGAGTGACGCTTCGCATGGCCGAGCCTCTAGGGCTACAACGGGCGTGCCAAGCGCCGAGAAACGCAATAGGTGCAGCCAGCTGCGCACTCCCCGACCAAGATCGGAGAAGAGCACCACTGCTGGCAGCTCTGTCGTTGCTGACGGCTCAGCCGCCGGCAGGGCCTCTACTGCGGTGGTCAGCTCTGCCGCCGATGCACCCGCTGGGAGAACGACACGAGCGCTCAGTTGCGTCTGGTCAGTTGAGGTAAAGGTAAGGCGCTTAAACGTTGCAGTCTGGGTAGCGGACGGAAGCTCAACCACACTCTCTACGTGCGCATTTTGTGCAAACGCTACAGATGGCTCCCAAAATGATTCAAAGTTTGATGGTCTAAGCCAAGCGCCTCGATAAGAGCGAGCATCTTCAAGCCTTTGTGTTAAACCCCTCATGCCCCCACCTCGCATTCTACTTGAGAAGGAAATGAGGAATCCAACTCTTTAAGAGCTTGCTCTCCATTTTCTGAGCAGAAGAAGTCGATGATTTTATCGTCAAAATCACCAATCTCTTCATGCGCATACCCGGGATACAACAAATGTCTCTTTGGGCAGGTCAGAGCATTGTAAGCGGCAAACTGAGCCTCTGGTGGAACAACCGGATCATCAAGTCCAGTACCAAAAAGCACAGGACAGGTAACCAGACGTGCAAAATTGGCTGAATCAATGTAGGCAAGCTTTGCAAAGACCTCATCAACGCGAGAGCCGTCTGCATCAAACCAGCGGGAATAATAGCGAATTCCCTCGTAGGCAACCTCGTCAGCATTAAGCTCCCATACGCACCTAAAATCGGTAAGGAAGGGATAAAGAATTGCTGCTCTATTAATAAGGTCTGGGTTAAGTGCACAGGTAGCTAAGCCAATGCCGCCGCCCTGCGAGGCGCCGTTCACAAAAACGCGATCTGTATCAATGCCTTCAAGCTGGCGAACAATTCTGCAGAGCAAGCGAATGTTCTGATACAGGTGCACAAAGTAAAGATCCTCTACTGGCCCATCCAGTCCAAGCACCAAATGACCAGAGACGGTAGTGCTCTTATATGAGCTTCCGTCCAAACTACGAGCCACCCTGCCCAGGGTTATCAAGCGCAATGAGCGAGCAGCCCAAGCCTAAAAATGAGCTCTGCTCAAACCAACTGCGAGAAGATCCTGGATAGCCATGGAACTGTAAAACAAGCGGAGTTTGTACATCTGAAGGCAGTCTGTGGACGCAGGTACTTTGCGTAGACTTCCGCGCCATCAATGCCTACAAATGTAAGATCAAAAAAGTGAGCTGAAGCAGTTGACGTGACCTCTGTTGAAGGAACAATCTGCCAGCTGAGAGGAGCGTTATCTGCTTCCTCCATACGTGCCTTCCAAAACGCCTCAAAATCCGAAGGATAGGGCGTCAAAGCATGAGCTGCCTTCAATTCTGCAAGCTCAAGCGTTTCTTGGTGCATTGATCCACCTAACAAGCTAAAAGAGCGCAGCCTAAGCTGCGCTCTAGTCAAACAAAAACGTAAGCGCTACTCACCCAGTTTAGGATGAAGCAAAGATGGTGCAGCACCCAAAAGCGTCTTAGTGTAAGGATCTGTTGGATGCTCAAAGACCTGCTTAGCAGGACCATCTTCCATAATCTGGCCGTGATTCATAACAATGATGCGGTCAGAAACATAGCGGACAGTCTGAATATCGTGCGAAATAAAAATCATCGAGAGACCCAGCTCAGACTTGAGGTCGGTGAGCAGGTTCAAGATCTGTGCGCGAACAGAAACGTCCAGTGCGGAAGTAGGCTCGTCAGCAATGATTGCCGATGGGTTCAGAGAAAGCGCACGTGCAATTGCAACACGCTGACGCTGACCACCAGAGAGCTGACCAGGAAGGGCGCGAAGTGCGGAATGTGGAAGTCCCACCAGACCGACAAGCTCATTAATACGGGCTTCTCGCTCCTCTTCTGTTCCTACCTTATGCACGAGCAGTGGATCCATGAGCTGGTCTTTAACAATCATACGAGGGTTAAGAGCAGTTGCTGGGTCCTGGAAAGACAACAGAGACAACGCGGCCAATCTGCTTTCTAAGCTCTGGAGTACGCTTGGTAACATCCATTCCCTTGAAGTACACATGACCGGACGTTGGTGACTGAAGACCACACATGACATTTGCGGTAGTGGACTTTCCGCAGCCAGACTCACCAACAATACCAATGGTCTCGCCAGGCATAAGCTTGAGAGAAACATTCTGTACAGCGTGAACCTTATTAGGCTTAAAGATTGAACCCGTACGCGTTTTAAACGTAACCGAAATATCATCGAGGAAGATAATTGGCTGCTCTTCAGTTGTTGTAGCCATTTACCTCACCTCCTTTTGAGAACGCTCAAGGTAAGGCACAAGACCATGCTCCTTCAGATACTCATCAGGCAGCTCGGAGAAACGATGGTGCTTACCAGGAATCTCCTTGATAACAGGGTGAACCTCAAGACCCAGATCTGGGTGGCTTGAACGAGGAGCAAACCTATCGCCTGTTGGGAAGTCTTCTGGAGAAGGAACAGAACCTGGTACCTGGTGAAGCCTGGTACCGTCCTGTGCGCCTTCCTCAATGGAAAGAACAGAGCCGAGAAGACCGCGGGTGTACTCGTGAACAGGATTGGTCAGAAGCTCAGTAGTAGCTGCCTGCTCAATAACCTGGCCTGCGTACATAACGGTAATCTCAGAAGCAACCTCTGCAACAAGTGCAAGGTCGTGGCTAACAAAGATCATTGCGAAGCCAAGACGACGCTGGAGGTCATTCAAGAGCTTGATGACCTGCTTCTGAACAGTAACGTCCAGAGCGGTTGTTGGCTCGTCGCAGATAACCAGTGAAGGATCGCGGGTTAATGCCATAGCAATCAGAACACGCTGACGCTGACCACCAGAAAGCTCATGTGGATAAGACTCAAGCGTACGCTTTGGATCCAGGCCTACAAGCTCTAGAAGCTCCTCTGCGGAACGAGTGCCTCCCCTGCTGGTAAGCTGCTTCATCTGAGAAGAGATAAGCATGGAAGGGTTCAGCGAAGACAGAGCATCCTGATACACCATTGCAAGCTCGTGACCAAGCAGCTTGCGGTGCTCTTCTTTGGAGAGCTTCAGGAGGTCTTGGTCTTTGTAGAGAACCTCGCCAGTAATGGTTTCCTTTGGATCAGTCAGACCCATGATGACCTTGGTGGTAATAGACTTGCCGCAGCCAGACTCGCCAACCAGTGCCATGCACTGACCAGGACGAACATCAAAGCTTACGTGGTCAACAACCTTAACGTCTCCGTGAGACTCAAAGCTGATGCAAAGATCTTTAACACTGAGCAATGGAGCAACATCAAAGTCTGGCTTACGTCTGTCTGTTCTGGACAGCTCAACCTCTTTGAGTGCATTAAGTCTGCGCTCAAGGGACTCTGCCTGCTCTGCGTATGCACGAACTGGATCAGACGCAAGAATGTCATCTGCACGCCTGGAGTCAGAGTTCTCTGTATCGACAGGAGCGCCAGGTGCTGCTGCCATAGCATCAGTAAGACCCTCGGAGAGGATGTTCAGTGCCAGGCAGGTCATCATAATAGCCAGGCCTGGGAAGAATGCCTGCCACCAACGACCAGCAAGAACGCCAGCACGAGCATCAGCCAGGATATTACCCCATGTTGGAGTTGGCTCTGCAATACCTGCACCAATGAAGGTCAAAGATGCCTCAAAGATAATTGCATCTGCTACCAGCGTAACGGTAAAGACCATGATGGGAGCAATGCAGTTACGAAGAACGTGCTTCCACAAAATCCATGGTGCACGAGCACCAGAAACAATGGTTGCCCTTACGTAATCCTCGCCGTACTCACTTACGATGTTTGCACGAACAATACGCGCAATCTGTGGCGTGTACATAAAGCCAATGGCAAGATGATTGAAGGAACGCTGTTACCAAGAATAGAAACAAAGACCGCTGCAAGTGCAATGCCTGGGAACGACATGATGATGTCGAGCACACGCATGATGACCTCAGAGACAGCCTTTCTAGAAACAGCGGCAATAGCACCAATAATTGAGCCACACAGTAGCGCCATACCCGTAGCACCAAAACCAATGACCAGTGAATACTGACCACCATAGAGCATACGAGAAAGAATATCGCGGCCCTTATCGTCAGTACCAAAAATGAATCCATTGCCTGGAGCCTGACGAGCATTAAAAATCTCAAGTGGGTTATGTGGAGCAATAAAGTTTGCAAAGACAGAAGCAAGAACAACAAAGACAAGAATGACAAGAGCAATCTTGGAAGCTGTCTTCATCTTCTTAAAGCCACCAAAGGTTGAACCCTTTGCAGCAGCTTCTTCGAGCTTCTCGACTTGTTTTTTTCTAATTTGTACCATCGCACTACACCGTCCTAATGCGTGGGTTAATCAAGATGTACAACATATCAACAACAATGTTGATGATGATGAAGGACAGTGCAACGACAACAACAACGCCCTGAACAAGCATTGCCTCGTTACCCTGGATGCCCTCAAGAATTGCGGTACCCATGCCAGGAAGGTTAAAAATAACCTCAATAACAACGGCGCCACCCATGAGGTAACCAATCTTCAGACCAAGCGTGGTTACAGGGGTAATAAGAGCGTTGCGAAGTACGTTTCTTGCGATGACGATTCTCTCTGGAATACCAGCGCCGCGAGCAGTGCGGACGTAGTCCTTATCCAGCTCCTCGACCATTGCGGTACGAACAATACGGGTCATCTGACCAGACATTGGAACCGCAAGTGCAAATGCCGGCATAATCATACGAGCAAAGTAGCCGACAAGATTTACCGTAGGATCTGGTAGTGCTCCAGAGGCTGGTAGCAGCTTAAGCGTAGACGCAAAGACCAGAATCAAAAGAACTGCCAACCAAAATGATGGCGTTGCAAGACCGGCAATTGAGAATACGCGGATGATTTGATCGGGCCATTGATCTCTATAGAGAGCCGCAATAACGCCCAACGTAAACGAAACTATTGCGCCAATAAAGAGACCCATAAAGGTCAACTGCATAGTTACTGGCAGAGCCTTTGAAATTCTTTCAGCAACTGAATAGTGAGAAGTGCCGTAGGTACCCAAGTTTCCATGAGCAACATCACCGATATAGCGTACATATCTCACAGGCCATGGGTCATCAAGGCCATTCTCAATGTGATACTGCTGGATAGCTTCTTCAGAAGCAGACTCTCCCAAGGCATTGTATGCAGGATCAACATGCGAGAAAGACATTAGGAAGAATACGAGAAAGGTGACGCCTAGAGCCATAATCGGCAGCGCAATAAGACGGCGTCCGATAAGACGTAATAGGTTGTTCACTATCTCCCCCTCTCTCTTTAAAACAAACCGTACAAATAAAATTTGATGAGACTTTATTCACCTCAGGACTAAATTTTGAGCACAAGAGCCCGAGCGTTATAAGTAAAACGCTCGGGCCCCAATGTATGAGATGCTAAGCGCGTGACGACAACAAATTAGCTAGCAGTAACTGTGTTGACATCAATGAAGGACAGGCCGGTGGTTCCGATGCCCTTGAAGCCCTTGAGAGCAACGCCGTTGCTGTTTGGCTTCTCGCTCCAGGAAGCGGTGAAGGTCTTAGCAAAGAGAACTGGGTACAGAGGTACGTTCTCAGCGATGATGTCGAAGCACTCGTTCCAAGTGGACTGCTGATCAGCACCAGACTGGCCAAGAGCCTTGGTCATGAGATCGTGGAGCTTGGTCCACTCAGCAGACTCCTTCCATGGGCAACGCTTGGTCATCCAGACGTTATCGCCATACCACCAGTTAAGCAGCAGGTCGACGTCTGCGCCGAAGCAGGAAGGATCGCCAGGGGCAAGCAGGATGTCCCAGGAACCGTCAACTGCGTCGATTGCAGCATAGGTTGCTGGAGAAGTATCGGAAACGATGCTTACATTAAAGCCAAGTGCGTCAAGGTCGTTCTTGACCTGAGTTGCCATGGACTTAACCTGCTCGTTATCGGTGGTGCGGAGAACAACATCACCAGGAGTAATGCCAGACTCAGCAAATGAGCTTCTTAGCCTTATCTACATCGTGTGCATAGACAGTAGATGCCTTGTGATAGTTAGCAAAGGAAGAAGGAAGGTAGCTGGTAGCAACCTCTGCCTGACCAGAGAATGCGTTTGCAAGCATCTTGTCTGTATCAAGTGCATAGAGGCATGCCTGGCGAACCTTAACGTTGTCCCAAGGAGCCTTGCCAAGGTTGAACATTGCAAAAGCGGACACCAAAGCCCTGAACAGCGTCAACGGTGCAGCCTGCGCCCTTGAGCTGGTCTACAGCGTCTGCAGGGAACCATTTCCATAGCAAGGGTGGTTCCATCCTGCTGTGCGGTCAGACGAGCGGTTGGATCCTTAAGGACGTCATAGTGGAGCTTATCGTCCTTAGCAGGAGTTGCGCCGTTGTAGTTTTTGTTAGGAACAAGGTCAAGAGTGTTGTCAGAGATGGACTCATACATCCATGGACCAGAACCAACTGGCTGCTTCTTCATCTCATCCTGGGAGCTGCTTGCTGGAACAACGCGAACAATGGACAGGCGCTCCTTGAGGAGGGAGAAGTTAGCAATAGTGGTCTTAACGGTGACAGTCTTGTCATCCTTCTTCTCTACGGAAGCAATTGGAGAGAGCATTGGGACGTAAACGCTACCCTTAGCAGCGGAACGGTTGAAGGACTCAACAACGTCATCTGCCTTTACCTCGTTACCATCAGAGAACTTTGCGCCGTCACGGAGGGTAATCTCAAAGGTGTAATCGTCAACCTTCTTAGGATCAGCAGTAGCAAGCTCATTGAATGTGGAGTAGTCGTGGAAGTTAAGACCATAGAGGCCCTCAACTACCTGCCAGTTAACACCAAGAGCAAGTGCTGATGAAGTAGTAGATGGATCATAGTTCTGGGTTGAATAAGCGGTACCAGCAGTAATTGTGCCGCCGCCTTCCTTTCCAGATGGAGCTTCAGCTGCCTTCTGCTGTCCGCCACCGCAAGCGGTGAGACCAAGACCAGCTGCTACAGTTGCTCCGCCAAGGAAGCCGCGACGCGAAAGTGGACGGTTAATAAACTCGCTCATTTCTGCCTCTTTCTAAAAACTCTCCTTGCCACAACGTGGCACCAATGCCACTTGTGTGGCTTACATCTACATAACTATATGAAGAAAAGATATTTCCTCTGAACACAGTTCGCCCAACGGTATTAAAATATCGCCCATTGGCTGCTCAAAATATGAAAACGTGTTTTGTTGTATTATTTACTGCATATAAATCTTAATAGCAGCTAAGAAGGCCCGCAGATAGCGGGCTTTACTATTATTTTACCTTATCAAATATATAAAATATTTAACTAACTACATAAGTAGTAATCATTGTCAACTACCGTTTACCGATGATTTGCTACCGTTTACCTTTAGAAATTACGGATATGTTGTGAAGATTAAACAAGAGTCAGTCCAAAATGAACTGACTCTTGTCTTAGAACAGCAAAAACACCTCAAAATTACTTAGCTAAATCTACAACGCGCTCAGGGTTCGCCATAAAATCTAGATGTTCTTCCCCTAAATGAGATTCGATTATCTCTGATACTTGTTCGTCATTTTTTTCAATGTCAAAATTTCCATCTGCTGGGCTATAACGTCCTAAATAGCCATCAGCTAGATAAGGTGGCGGCCATCCACTTAACCCTACGCCACAAAAACTTTCTAACTAGACATCTATAATTTCTATTATGCATTTCTTGTAACAGTCCCAGCGTTCCTTGTTTGAATCCACATTTTTGGAGTTCCAAAATAAGACCCAATGGCAAATAGCCCCAAATCTTGCTCAACAGTTCCAACAACCGTTTCTTGAGAGCTTATTACCCAATATAAATCTACATTCAACATAAGTAGGTTAGCTTGACTGACTCCTAAAAATGGCCCAGAGATAGTAGCGGTCTCTAAATCAATATTTTCTGCGGACCCAAAATCAGACTTAAGACCATTTTTCTTATTCTCATATTGTTGCACAACATACTGAGCTGCCTGCTTTTTTAACTCTGGCAGCCTCATAGTATTCAGCTTAAAAAACCAGTTTTTATCAGCAAACCACAAATAACAAGAACTACCAATAATGACAGACCTTTTATAAACCTTTTTCTACGCTTCATCTGCTGTCACCTCATTAGAACTGCTTGTCGCAATTGACATAAGAGTAATGACTAGGTAGCTCTAATGATATTCTGTTCGAGTATGCTTTAACAGCTAATCTGTCGGCCAATGGCTATATTTCAGCGTTGAATGAAAAAAATAAGAATGGCATAACAACACTTCATAGCTGCCATTCTTATTACAAATAACTCTATTGTTTGATTTGGTTTTAGAGATTGTGTTTCTTCATCCTTTGCTCAAAGAGCTCGTTGATAATCTTTGACATCTCTTCAACTTGTTGAGCACTAGGTTCATCTCAAATGCAGCGTAAAGCTCTGGATACTCCCGAGCAATATACTCACAAGACTTACCTGTTGCGTGACCACGAACAAAGAACGGAATACGCTTAATGTACCCAGGATTTACTAGTGCCAAGATCTTCTCGTCTGCTGTTTTACTCATGAGTTCCTCCCCTTGCATCTAATTTCTCATGTACAGCTGTTGAGGATTCTTCCCAAGCTTTGAGTTCTTCATAAATAGTTTCTGCCAAATTCACAGAAACACCTTTTACCTGAGAGATATCCTCAACACTTGCAGCCTTTAAGCGCTTAAAAGAGCCAAAATGACGCATGATATCTTTTTTACGTTTAGGTCCTACACCAGGGATTTCGTCCAGAATAGAGACGGTCATTGCCTTATCTCTAAGCTCACGATGGAACGTAATCGCAAAACGGTGAGACTCATCACGAACTTGCTTGATAAGGTACAAAGAAGCCGACCCTGTTGGTAACACGATTGGCGTGTCGTCCCAAGGTACAAAGACTTCCTCATCAGACTTAGCAAGGCCGCAGACAGGAATATCCAACCCCAGCTCATTAAGCTGGTTGATGGCAGCGGTCAACTGAGGCTTACCACCATCAACTACCAGCAAATCAGGTCGTGAGCCAAAGCGCTCATCTGCCATGCGTTCCGGGCTATACCTTCTGCCCAGGACCTCTGTCATTGAGACAAAGTCGTTTGCTTCATCAAGCTCAGCGCGAATCTTAAAGCGGCGATACTGGCTTTTATCAGCCTTTCCGTTAGTAAAGACCACCATCGAGGCAACGGTAAAAGTTGCCGTGAAGCGTAGAGATATCAAAGCACTCAATGCGCAGCGGCGGCGCATCAAGCGCAAGTGCGCTTTCCAGCTGAAGAAGCGCCTGGTTAGTGCGGTCATCAGCATAGCCCGTGCGAATCATGTGTCGCATCAGCGCATGGCGAGCGTTAGCAGAAGCCATCTGGAGAAGACGGAACTTCTCGCCACGTTGTGGGTGGTGAAGCACGCAGTTGTGCCCTCGTTTTTGTGTCAGCCACTCGGACAAAACCTCTGCATCGAGAAGATCAATGGGCAGGTTAACCTCTGCGGGAATGTCAGCGGTTTCATCGTAGTAGCGCTTTAGGAAGCCCGAAACCAGCTCTTCCTCGGAAACGTCCAAGCCTTTGTCCAGGATAAACTCAACTGAGCGGATGGTACGACCTTCTCGCACAACAAAAACGCAGGCAGCGGAGATAGTTTCTTCTCGGTAAATGCCAATGAGGTCAATGTTGACCGAGGTAGGAAATGTGACTTGCTGGCGGTCGTCAAGATCAGAGAGTGAAGTCAGGCGGGACTTAAGCCTAGCTGCCTTCTCAAAATCCAGGTCAGCAGCGGCTTCTTGCATCTGATCTTTGAGCTCAGAGACAATCTCGGAACGATTTCCGCGGAGGAAGTTTTCTACCTGCCTGACATTCTTTGCGTAGGAAACGGTGTCAATGGCGCCCACGCACACGCCAGGTCCCTTGCCCACGTGGTAATCAAAGCAGGGACGCCCCTTCTTTGCCAGCAGCAAGTTAGCAACAGCCGCCCCATCAGGGTCTTTTTCGAGCAGGCGCTTGGCACGCTTCCACTCCACGCACGTAGCGGAGCAGATAGGCACTACTTTTCTGAGCGTCTCAATGGTCTGGCGAGCGGCGTAAGAATCAGTGTAGGGACCAAAATAGCGCGTACCCTTCTTGTGTTTCTCGCGCGTGTATTTAATTGCTGGGAAGGTATCTGACTCGGTAATGGCAATGTAGGGATAGCTCTTATCGTCTTTGAAGTCCACGTTAAAGTACGGACGATACTGAGCGATAAGATTGCGCTCCAGCACCAGTGCTTCGTGCTCGTTTTCTACCACAATGTAGTCAAAACTACGCACGACCTGCATCATCAGTGGAATCTTGGCTCGATCATCTTGAAGCGTGACGTACTGCCTCATGCGAGCACGCAGGTTTTTAGCTTTGCCTACATAGATAACCTTGCCAGACCCATCTTTCCAGAGGTAACAACCTGGATCAGTTAGGAACCTGATCAACCTGTTCTCTGATGGATACCAGGTCATCTGAAGGCTCGGAAGAAAATGACGGCGCAAGTCCCTGGCGCCCCCGAAGGCACGTAGTTGGGGTCAAGGTTGTTTCTGAGAGCTATCTTTGCCGCTTATAGCACCGCTTCTGGCCATACTATGACCTTACGCGAGAAACCAGTGAACGAAGCATGGCGGACTCTGGTGATTTGAAGAGGATTGCCAAGCCATAGGTAACCAAAACAGCTGGAATACCTGCAAAGATGCAGTACAGCACGCCATAGAGCGCTCGGCCATCTGGTACGCCAATAACAGCGCGCAGGCCCACCATGATAAGAAGTGCTGCAGCCGATCCTGCCAGGCCAAAAAGAATTGAACGAACAAATGCAAACACCATGGACTTAAGTCCAATCTGACCAAGGTGCTTACGCAGGCTGATCAACATAATGGTATCGATAACCACATAGAAGATGGCTGAAGTAGTTGCTACAAACATCATGCCAAAGTGAGAAGTACCCACCAGCAGCACTAAAACCTGCACGACAGAGCCAAGCGTTGCAGAAACAGCGTAGAGCGTCATACGACGCATAGCAGAGCAGACTTTTTGCAGGTACATGCCAATGCCATACAAAGGCAAAGCAAGCGACTGGCCAATCAAGAATTGCTGGGTTAACAGCAGTTGGTCTTCAGTGAACTTGCTTGCTCCAATAATAGAAACAAGAGGCATCGAGAAGATCATCAAGTACATCATGAACGGCACGGTAAAGAAAAGAATCTGGTTGATACCGTGCTTGAAGTCCTTCTTGAACTGGTCCATATTCTCTTTTGCCCAGCTATCGGACAGCTCGGTAAAGAGGGCTGTGGTAATAGGCACCGTCAAAATGGAATATGGCAGCGTGTACCAAAGACGAGCGTACGCCGCAATGGAAGCGCCCGATGCGGAAACGCTGAGCTGCGAGCTTGTCTGCACCGACATAGTTACAAACGTGGCAACCACAACAATCAGAGCAGGCGCGCCAATCTTGAGCGTCTCTTTAAGTGCGGGGTCTTTGAGGTTAATTCTCCACGAGAGCTTAATCCCCTTGCGCTTAAGTGACGGTACCTGAATCAGAACCTGAATCAAAACGCCCAGAGGATTTCCCAGCGCAAGAATAAGAAGACCCAGCTCAGGATTTAGTGTTAACCAAGAAAGCATACGCAAAGAACGATGCCGTAGTCACAAAGTTATTAAAAATAGGAGCCGCAGCTGGCCAGAGGTAGTCTCGCTCTGCATTCAAAACACCAGAGAAAATGGTGGAGAAGCAATACAGCATAACCTCGATGACAAAGAACCTAAAGAAGTACACTGCCAGCGTTGGATCAAAATCAGCACCTGCCGAGAAGGACTGTGTATACACCACTTCTGCGGCAAAGAAGAAACCTAGAAACAGCAACAAGACCTGTTGCGACAACAACAATGGAAAGCAGGTTGGAGGTATAGGCATTTGCCTCATCCTGTCCAACCTTCTTCTTAATAGAAAGATATACCGGCAAAAAAGCCGTGGTGAGCATTCCCGCACCAACAAGCTCATAGAGCTGGTCAGGAAGGGTGTTTGCAATGGAATAGCAGCTTGCAAGAACGGTAGCACCCATAGCAAATGCCTGGGCCCAGGTTCTTAAAAAGCCCGTAATACGACTAATCAGAACAAGCACGCTCATCATAGAAGTAGAACGGCTCAAATCCTTCTGCTTAGAAGCATCCTCTTCATCTGTGGAAACTTCTTCCCTATAAGAATTGCTTGAGGCAGAGCTGTCCCCTGAAACGGAGCTGATCTCTGTAGCAAAAGCATCTTCTCCTGCTAAGCCATTCTCCTCAGCAGCAACTTCTTCAAGCTTCTGGCTCACAATCTGCTCAAACGCCTCATCCTCAATTGGTTGATGAAACGTCTCTGGGAACAACAATGTTGTCCACTACAGGAGGCTCATCAAAGGTCTGATCAAGAGCCTTGCTCAGAGTTTCTTCAGATAAGGGTTCCATCAGAAGACTCTGCTGAAAGTCGCATATGTTTGGGCTGATATGCCACTAGTGCACCTCGCGAACAATATCTGCAAACGTAGCCGATACAAATGAAGCTAGATCTTCTGGAGAAAGCGTTAAACTGAGTCCGCGTTTTCCACCAGAGATATGAATGAGCTCAAAAAGCTGAGCAGTCTCGTCAATTATAGTGGGAAACTGTCTCTTTCATACCAACGGGAGTGCAGCCGCCACGAACATAACCCGTTAAACCCTCAAGCTCTTTAACGGGCAGCATGGAAAGGTTCTTTTGACCGGATGCAGCTGCAGCTTTTTTAAGATCAAGCTCTTGATCTACAGGAATGCAGCACACCACATGCTCTCCGCTTGAAGATACGCAGACAAGCGTTTTGAATGCAGCGTCTGGATCTTCTCCAAGCATCTCTGCAATATGAGTTCCCAACTCTCCAGAAGGAACGTCTTCGTCTACCTCATAAGATTGGAACTCGTAAGCAATGCCGGCAGCATCAAGCTCCCTCATGGCATTTGTCTTTTGAACCTTTGCCGTTTTTCTCGCCATGTTATGCGCGCTTCTTCTGAGCTTTTTTCTCTGCAGCTAGACGTGCGTTATCGCGGTCAAGAATCTCTTTAAGGAACTTGCCTGTGTGGCTTTCTGGAGTTGCCGCAACCTTTTCTGGCGTACCAGAAACAACTACGGTTCCACCGCCATCGCCACCTTCTGGACCCATATCAATAATGCGGTCAGCCATCTTGATGACATCCAAGTTGTGCTCAATAACAAGAACGGTGTTGCCTGCATCAACAAGACGCTCAAGAACAACAATAAGCTGTCTGACATCCTCAAAATGAAGGCCAGTTGTTGGCTCATCCAGAATATAAAGAGTTTTACCAGTCTGCTGACGGTGAAGCTCTTTTGCAAGCTTGACGCGCTGTGCCTCGCCACCAGAAAGCGTGGTTGCTGGCTGACCAAGATGAATGTAGCCAAGACCCACATCGTGGAGAGTCTGCAGCTTGTTCTTAATGCGAGGAATGTTTGCAAAGAATGCAAGCGCCTCATGAACAGTCATATCAAGGACGTCAGAGACAGACTTGCCGTGGTAGAGAATCTCGAGCGTCTCACGGTTGTAGCGCTTACCGTGGCAGACCTCGCAAGGAACATAGACGTCAGGCAGGAAGTTCATCTCAATCTTGATCTGGCCGTCGCCCTTACAAGCCTCGCAGCGGCCTCCCTGGACGTTAAACGAGAAACGACCAGCTGAGTAACCACGAGCACGGGATTCTGGAACTGAAGCATACAGGCACGCAGGTCATCCCAAAGACCAATATAGGTTGCTGGATTAGAACGAGGTGTTCTACCAATAGGACTCTGATCAATATCAATGACCTTGTCGATAAGATCGACGCCTTCGAGCTTTTTATACTCTCCCACCACGCGCTTTTGAATGCTGAACTGCATTGGTAAGCGCGGGAGCAAGGGTATCGGTAACCAAAGAAGACTTACCAGAGCCAGAAACACCTGTGACTACTGTCAATGTGCCCAGCTCGATAGCGGCGGAAACGTTCTTAAGGTTGTTAGCGCTAGCTCCTGTAATCTTGATTTTTTTCCGCGACCAGGGCTTACGACGAGCCTCTGGCAGCCTAATCTGCTTCTTTTCCCGTGAGATACGCGCCCTGTGATGGAATCAGGGTTTTCAACAATCTCTTCTGGAGTGCCAGCAGCAACAACGTGACCACCAAGCTCACCGGCGCCGGGGACCCATGTCAATAACGTAGTCAGCTGCACGAATGGTATCTTCATCGTGCTCGACAACAAGTACGGTATTACCGCGATCTCTGAGCTGCTTGAGGGTCTCAATGAGGCGGTTATTATCTCTTTGATGCAGACCAATGGAAGGTTCGTCCAGAATATAGAGAACTCCCATGAGGCCGGCACCAATCTGAGTTGCCAAGCGAATACGCTGGGCCTCTCCACCAGAAAGCGATGCTGCTGCGCGAGAAAGCGTGAGGTAATCCAAGCCAACATTTACCAAGAACTGTAGCCTTGCCACAATCTCTTTAACAATAGGACCTGCAATGACCTTCTGACGATCAGTAATAGTCAGCTGCTTGAAGAACTGGAGCGACTCTTTACAGGAAAGTTCACAGACCTCCCAGATGTTTTTCTCGCCAACCGTAACGGAGAGAATCTCTGGCTTTAGGCGGGCGCCGTGGCAGGTAGTACAGGGCATCTCGCGAATATACTTCTCAAGATGCGTCTTCATATTCTCTGACGTGGTCTCTTGGTACTTGTCAAAAAGAATCTTTCTGACGCCAGAGAACGTAGTAAACCAGTGCGTATTGCGGCCGTCGCGCGTCTTGTAGTCAACGCGAATCTTAGTGGAACCAAGGCCACCGAGAAGGGCATCTTGTACCTTCTTGGGCAGTTTATTCCAAGGTGTTGTATCGGATACGTCAAAATGCTTGCAGACTGCAGACAAAATCTGAGGATAGTAATTGGGAGTGACCAAAGAGGCTTCCAAAAACGCCTTCAGAGACAGACAGTTTTGGATCAGCAATGAGTGCTGCAGCATCAATAATTTTACGAGTTCCTAGGCCGTCGCAGTCAGGACAGGCGCCGTAAGGAGCGTTGAAGGAAAAATCGCGAGGTTGCAGGTCATCCATGGAGTGACCGTGAATAGGACAAGCAAGCGCCAGTGAATACTGCAGGAGTTCTTCTGGCATAGTCTCTGGATTGGATTTATCAGCCAGAAGCAATATGCCTACCTTGCCCTGGGCAAGCTTGGTTGCCTGCTCAACGCCTTCAACAATACGACCTAAAGAATCGGGGCGGATAACAATACGGTCAACGACAACCTCAATATCGTGCTTGAGCGTTTTACCCAGCGTGATTTCTTCATCGAGTTCACGCACAACGCCGTCAACACGAACGCGAGAAAATCCTTCTTTGCGCAAGTCTTCAAAGAGCTTGACGTACTCGCCTTTGCGACCCAAGACAACAGGAGCTAGAACATAAGCTCTGCGTCCCTGACCAGCCTCGAGGATTTTATCGGCAACTTGATCTGTTGTCTGGCGCTCGATAACGCGACCGCACTCAGGGCAGTGAGGAGTACCCATGCGAGCATACAAAAGGCGCAGGTAATCGTAGATTTCTGTAACAGTACCTACGGTAGAGCGAGGGTTTCTAGAAGTTGTCTTCTGGTCAATAGACACAGCTGGAGAAAGACCGTCAATAGAGTCAAGATCTGGCTTATCCATCTGTCCCCAAGAACTGACGGGCATAGCTGGACAAGGACTCAACGTAGCGGCGCTGTCCTTCTGCGTAAATGGTGTCAAAGGCAAGACTTGACTTGCCCGAACCAGAAAGTCCCGTAATAACTACCAGCTGATCACGAGGGATATCAATGTCGATATCTTGCAGGTTGTGCTCTCGTGCGCCACGGATAGCAATTTTGCTTGAAGCCATAGTTCCTCACATAACCAGTTTGACGTGCGCGTCTCTTTTGACGTGCCTACTGCCAAACAATAGAAAACAACATCAGTACACAGATACAATTTGTGCGTACTGATGTTCTAGTATACCCAAGATAGTGCTGCCAAAGCACGGCAAGCGCGCTTCCCTATTTAACACGAACCTTCATCACGGCCTTTTTAAGCTTAGAGCCAGATTTCTCCAGCGTGCAGCCTGGTTTGTGGGCATCAGATGGAGGTGTCACCAGAAAATCACCTGCGTGCAGGGTGACCCATGTCTCTTCCCCAGGATTGGTATAAGCACCAAAATCAGCGTCAGCATTAAACTCACCCTTAAGAACACACTGCTCAAGAGGGGCAACAGCAATGCTTTCGGTGCCAGAAATAACTACGTGAATATCGGCGTAAATCTTATGAGCCTCATAGTCCTTCTCGCCAGGCAGAGCTGACTCAAACTCCATTACGTTCACAAAAACGTTATCTCCATCAATTTCTGTCTTGCCCAAAGGTAGCTCGTCCAGATTGTGGGTTGTCAAAAACTCCGCAGCACAAGCCATATATTTCTGACCAAAGTCATTCTCAGATAAATTTTTAATTGACGAGAAAATCATGTGAACCTCCTACGTTCAGCTAAAGTGCGCCGAAAAGATTATAGCTATCTCGTTTGCCATAAAGTTCTATGGGTAGAATTAAGTAGTTACTGCATACAACTGCTACATAAGGAGAGACATGGCAGACGTAGATATTGATCGTGAGGCGCTTCGTAAAGAGATTGACGCCGCACTTCACGGCAAAAAGAAAGAGCCACAGCCACCAGCCGGCTTTGAACTCAATCAGCACTCAAGCGTTAAGCACGTTATTGGCGTTGTTTCTGGTAAGGGTGGCGTTGGTAAGTCCTTTGTCACCGGCATTCTTGCTACTAACCTTGCTCGCGCAGGTAAGCGTGTTGGTATTCTTGACGGCGATATTACCGGACCTTCAATTCCTCGTATGTTTGGCATCTCTGATGAGCGCTCTTACGGCGTTGAAGAGCAGCTTATTCCTATCGAGGATGCAAACGGTATCAAGATTATGAGCGCCAACCTGGTGCTTCAAAACGAGACCGATCCTGTTCTCTGGAGAGGCCCTGTTGTTGCTGGTGCTATCCAACAGTTCTACAGCCAGTGCAACTGGGGTGACCTTGATTACCTGCTCATCGATATGCCTCCAGGAACAGGCGATGTTGCACTGACGGTATTCCAGTCCCTTCCTGTTGAGGGTGTTGTGATTGTTTCTTCTCCACAAAGATCTTGTTCAGATGGTTGTGGGCAAGGCAGTGCGCATGGCAGAAATGATGCATGTACCTGTACTTGGTTTGATTGAGAACATGGCATATATCACCTGTCCTCACTGTGATGAGCGTATTGAGCCTTATGGTCCCTCAAAGCTTGCCGAAACCGCAGCAGCATTTAACCTCAAGCCTTTGGGACAGCTTCCTATGGATGCAATCTTTGCTCAGATTGCCGATAAGGGAACCTTTAGCACGGAGCTTCCTCAAGGTCTTGTTCCTGACGCTACACAAAGCGTTCTTGATCTGTAAGCCCTAGAAGCTAGTACTTACACAGCACAAAAGGTAGTTCTTACTATGGCTCAAACAACGCGCATTAAAGAACGACAAGCAGCACAAGCTCTGCGCATCAAGCAAGCTCAGGCATTCATGGTGCCAGACAACATTGATGTAGCAATTCTAGGTGGCGGCGCGGCAGACTCTGCGCTGCCATCACTGCCGCTGAGGCTCTTGGTGCCAATAAGCGCGTTGTTGTCTTTGAAAAAGCACTGGAGAGCGGCAGAACTATCCTGGCAACAGGCGGCGGTCGCTGTAACTTTACCAATGCAGATTTGAGCTTTGAGAATTTCTCTCATCCAGAGTTTGTTCAGGCTGTCTGCAAAGACAAGGACACCTTCCTTGCAGACATTCTCTCTTTCTTTAGGTCCAGCGGTCTTGCGTGGGCAACTGAAGACGAGGGCAGAATGTACCCGCTTACCAGGCAAGCAAGCTCCATCCAATCATTGCTGCTCAAGCGAGCCCAAAAAGCTGGCGTTCAATTTGCCCTAGGACGAGAAGTCACATCGGTAAAACCCCAGCACAATGGCTTCACCGTTACCTTTCAAGAATGCTTTGCTGGCGAGAAAACCCACAAGGTCCACGCATCATCGGTAGTCCTAGCCACTGGCGGGCTCACAACCACAGAACTTGCAGAGAACCTTGACTTGCAGACCACTTCACTGCGACCTGGGCTCTGCGCGCTCACCTGCACCCCTGAGCCTCCTGCAAGCCTGGATGGCAAACGTGTCCGTGCACAGGCAGCTCTTTTGAGAGATGGCAATGTCCTTAAACAGGAATCAGGCGAGCTACTCTTAAGGTCCTTTGGACTCTCGGGCATCATGATTTTTAACTTGTCCCGCACCGCTCTTCCAGGCGATGTACTTGAGATTGATCTTCTCCCTCAGCTTACAGAAGAAGAGGTTTCAGCAGCTGTAGAAGCTCACACCACCGACGGTCTTCTCGACCCACAAATTGCCGCCTACCTGAGCGTCAGCAATTCAGTTGAGACCACGGTTGCCAAAGCTCACAGAATGGCATTTACCGTTACGGGTACGTCTTCCAAAGTTGTCCCACAAGTCTGTGTTGGTGGTATTTCCGTTGAACAAGTGAGTGCAGACACACTTGAGGCGCGCAGCATTCCAGGTCTGTTTATCGCTGGAGAAGCTCTTGACATTGATGCTCAATGTGGAGGCTTTAACCTCTCGTGGGCGTGGAAGAGCGGTATGATCGCCGGTCTGGCTGCCGCAAAAAGCGCTGGTCAGAATTGCGAAATCTTTGAAAGAGGACAACTAACATGCTGGAAGTATCAAACATTAAAGTTCATGTTGCTCCTCTTCGTAAGCATCCTGCTAAAGAATCAAAGGTGGGGTTTGACGCGCTCCTTCGCGCTCTCCGAGTCTCTGCGGATGAGGTTACCTCATATGAGCTGCATAAACGCTCAATTGATGCACGTAAAAGAAACGATATTGTTCTTATCCTCACCTACCACGTAAACCTTAAAGGTGGGCCTGCAGCGGAACAAAAACTCCTTAACAAGATTCAAGGCAAACCTGCGGCAAAGCATATCAAGCTTGCTGAGGCAAATGCTTTTACGCTTCCTAAAGCGAAGCAACCTGCTCCCTCAGAGAATCGTCCCGTTGTTGTAGGAGCAGGATGTGCAGGCTTGTTCTGTGCGCTTACGCTTGCCAAGGCTGGTCTTAATCCCCTGCTTATTGAGCGCGGAGATGATGCAGCACGAAGAACTGCAGCGGTAGAGCATCATAACCAAACGGGTCAGCTAGATCTTGAGAGCAACATCCAATTTGGTCTTGGTGGTGCTGGTACATTCTCTGACGGCAAGCTCAACACGGGTACCAAAAGTGCTTCTCACCGCTTTATTCTTGAGACTTTTGTAAAAGCAGGTGCGCAGAAAAACATTTTATGGGATGCAAAACCCCATGTAGGAAGTGATGTTCTTCCCGCCGTTGTGACCAACATTGTCACAATGATTGAAGAGGCGGGTGGAACCGTTGCATTTAGGACAAAACTCGCCTCCCTAGAGCGAGCCTCAGATGGCTCTCTTTCTGCAATTCAGGTTGAGAAGACCAATCCAGACGGCTCAACTCAAACTGAAACCATAAAGACTCGCACAATGATTCTTGCGACTGGTCACTCAAGTAGAGACACGTATGTCATGCTCAAAGACAAAGGCATTTCTATGGAGAGAAAAACCTTTGCTATGGGTGTGCGAATTGAGCATCTTCAGTCTCAAATCAATAAATCGTTGTACGGTCCCGAGGCAACTAATCCCGTACTTGGTGCAGCCCCTTACAAACTCTCCGTCCATCTTCCCTCTGGAAGAAGCGCTTTCTCATTCTGCATGTGTCCTGGTGGCTATGTTGTATCTGCAGCTAGCGAGAAGGGCGGCGTAGTCACAAACGGCATGAGCCTGTCTGACCGTGCGGGCAAAAATGCCAACTCCGGCCTGTTAGCCAACGTCTATCCAGAAGACCTACCAGGAGACGACGTACTCGCTGGCATTGAGCTGCAACGCTCTTGTGAGCAAGCAGCTTTTAAAGCAGGCGGCGGCGCTCATGTTGCTCCTGCTCAGCTGGTGGGTGACTTTCTACACAAGAAAGCTTCTACTGGACCGCGCTCGGTAAAACCGACGTATCCACGTGGTGTTACCTGGACCTCACTTGAAGACTGTCTGCCTCCCTACATCCTACAAACCTTGCGAGAAGCCCTTCCAGTTATGGACAAAAAGCTTCATGGTTTTGCTCATCCCGATGCTGTTCTTACCGGAGTTGAAACAAGATCAAGCTCTCCTGTAAGAATTACTCGCGATGAAACAGGACAGAGCATTAACACTCCAGGAATATGGCCTGTAGGTGAAGGTGCTGGCTATGCGGGCGGCATTATGAGTGCTGCTGCAGATGGCATTAGAATGGCTGAGCTTGTAGTAGAGCACTACAACAACGCTTAGTGCTTGCCTCTATAACGTCTACGAGTTGCGTGAGCACTGCCCTTTCTAGCTCCTGTTTTAAGCCTCTTGATAACATCATCTGATGTAGTGCCTTCAAGCTGGCTTCTAATGGCTACAATCTGATCTCTGAGCTCTGCTGCATGTTCATAATCCATTGACGCAGAAGCCTCTGCCATCTCTGCTTCCATACCAGAAAGCATAGCCTCAACCTCTGAGCGCGGAAGATTTGAAGCTCTTCAGCAAGCAATTCTGCAGGCATCTCAAGAATTGATTCTTGCTGCTCTTCAAGCGAATCTTCGTCATCAGAGGCGGTATAGAACTCTCCGTTTTTGCGCTTACGCTTATCAACGTTTTCTGAAGCTTCAGCAATAAAGCCTGCAATATCCGTAATGGATTTCTTAACGGTCTTAGGTATAATACCGTGCTCTTTGTTAAACGCTTCCTGAATTTCTCGGCGCCTTTTTGTCTCATCTATAGCAATGCGCATAGAATCAGTGATTTTATCGGCATACATAATGACCTGGCCAGAAGCGTTTCGTGCTGCTCTGCCCATAGTCTGAATAAGAGACCTTCTGTTTCTTAAAGAAGCCCTCTTTATCTGCATCAAGAATTGCTACAAGAGAAACCTCTGGAATATCAAGTCCTTCTCGCAAAAGGTTAATTCCAACCAGTACGTCAATCTTTCCCTGGCGCAAATCTCTAATGATTTCTACGCGGTCAAGCGTAGCGGTATCCGAGTGCATATAGTTGACTTTAATGCCCTCATCTAGCAGGTGATCTGTAAGATCTTCTGCCATTCTTTTAGTAAGCGTGGTAACAAGAACGCGCTCTTTTTTTGCCACTCTCTTTGACCTCTGAAATAAGATCATCAATCTGACCTCTTACTGGTCTGACATCAATCTTTGGATCGAGAAGGCCAGTTGGACGAATAATCTGCTCAACCTGTTGCTGGGCAACCGTCTCTTCGTAGTCTCCAGGAGTTGCAGAGACGTAAATAAACTGTGGAATACGTCCCTCAAATTCGTCAAATCTGAGCGGCCTGTTATCCAAAGCAGAAGGAAGTCTAAATCCGTGATCTACCAGCGTAACCTTACGAGACCTATCACCCTCATACATACCTCTAATTTGAGGAACGGTAACATGTGACTCATCGATGATGCAAATCATGTCTTTAGGGAAATAATCAATAAGCGTATAGGGAGGCTCACCGGGAGCACGCCCATCTAAATGGCGTGAGTAGTTCTCAATACCATTGCAATAACCCATAGTCTCAAGCATCTCTAGATCATAGTTTGTCCTCTGAGCAAGACGCTGAGCTTCTAGCAATTTATCGTTTTCTTTAAGCTCTTTAACACGAGCTTCCATCTCTTCCGAGATGGTTGTAAGAGCATGGGTAATCTTTGGACGCTCAGTAACGTAGTGAGATGCTGGCCAAATTGGAATAGCATCAAACTCTCTAAGCACTTCTCCCGTTACATTGCTAACCTCTGAAATACTTTCTACTTCATCACCAAAGAACTCAATACGCAGCGGATTTTCTGCATATGGCGGGAACACGTCAACAACGTCTCCACGCACCCTAAACATGCCACGCTGCAGGTCATAATCATTTCTATCGTACTGAACATCAATAAGATCTTTAATAAAATCATCGCGCTCAAGAGGAACGGATTTATCTACATTAGGTGCAAGACCTGCATAATCTTGAGGGCTACCAATACCATATATACACGATACAGATGCAACTACAATGACATCTCGTCTAGATAGAAGCGATGAAGTTGCCTGGTGACGGAGCTTCTCTACCTCTTCGTTGATGGAAGCATCTTTTTCTATGTACGTATCAGACTGCGGTACATATGCCTCTGGCTGGTAGTAGTCATAGTACGAGACAAAGTACACAACAGCGTTGTTAGGAAAGAGCTCCTTCATCTCTGAAGCAACCTGTGCAGCTAGTGTTTTATTGGGCTCCATAATAAGCGTGGGGCGGTTGAGCTTCTCGATAGTTTTAGCCATAGAGAAGGTCTTACCCGAACCCGTAACACCTAAGAGCGTCTGGTACCTGAGCCCGTCTTCAATTCCTTGGGCAAGCTTTTCTATTGCCTGTGACTGATCACCTGCGGGTTCAAAAGGAGATACTACCTGAAGCTTCTCTTCTCCTGCTTCACGACCAAATCGGCGCAGTTCAGCACCTATATATTCTTTATGTTGATCTTCAGCATGAGATGCATCCATGAGATTCTCCTTTTCTTGTGAAAGTAGTATACCCCACTTCTCAAAACTGAAACACCTGTTCTATACTATTTATAAATTGCAGTATAGTTTCAAAGTGTGACGGGTAATAAATACATTACCTATATGCGTTAAACTAGCATTTAAATAAATAAGTTACATCAGATAAAGGAGATACCTTGGGCGTCTCAGATCTTTTCTCGCTAAATAAAGCTTCAAAGCAACCTCAGGGTTCTACCCTAGAGAAGATTTTACTGCGCTCAAATAATGTCATTGCCGCTCTTAAAGACCTCGTTGCAAACAATCAGATTGCAGAGGCTGGCCTTCAAGAGATGCTGATGCGCTCTAAAAATCTCGAGAATACCAATCTGCCCAAGGGCGATGTTCATAAGCTGGACAGAACGGGTCGCTGGTGGTTCAACGCTAACACGATGGAGTGTGCACCAGAAGAGTACGATGCATTTTATTGCAACTGAGGCTATTCTCAACATTTCACAAGATGTTGAAGCCCTAAAGAATACACATGCTTCTGAGACAGATCTTCAGCTTGTTCGTACCACCCTCTCGCAGGTAGCAAGTCTCATGCCCAAGTCAGCTTCTCTTTCTGAGCAAGTTGCTCCTTTTAGCGGTAACGCTGATGGCAGCTCAGACTGGATGAAGCGTCTCTGGTTTGCCAACTATGTTGAGAACACGCCATTCCCTTTTAGGATGGTGTATAACTTCTCCTACAATCCACAACTTGATATTTTGGTATTTGAGTTCTTTGTAGCTCGTCCTCGCTGCTTTAGCTTTCTTATCCGCAGAAAAGGCAGAGCAAATTGCAGCGGCGCGCGCTTACGCGCTGCGTACTTCTCTTTGCGTGGCTCGTATGGCACTTCAAAGCTGCAAAATATCTCGCGTCTGCATCAACGGCAGCTTGCGCGGAGAAGAACGCATTGTCCTATCCATGGACTTAAACGAGGCTGCTCTTGCTCGCCTGCTGCCTACTGCAGCAAACACTCAAATTGACGGCAACAGCTTCCCACAAGATCCAGCGCTCAGAGTTTCTTTTGACTCTGAAGGTTGGTTTAGCGAGGTTGAGCCTTTTATGAAGCAAACAGACGAGTGGGTTTCTCCTCGTAGCTTCTTTGAAATGCCAGACCTTTCTGATCGCCCTTGTTCACCAGCAGTTACTGCTGTTTGTGGAGCCCAAAAGGTGAGTGACCTTGGCTACTCTGAGGCATCTCATCGCATTAGACTTTGGAACACCACTCTCAACAACATTCCAAAAGATGCCTCTACTGCAGATGCAGTTGGTAAATTTGAAGAAGCAAAAGCTTCAACTTCTGATATTTATGCCATTGAAGGCTTTGATAGAGTCATCCATGGCCTGGTTGAGGGTACTATTGATTTCTCGGACAGAAGGTCCATGGCCGAGAAATTCCTCTTTGGTTCGCCTTTGCAAAAACGCTTCAATCCATAAATAACATCATGGATGGAGAGCCAGATGCAGACGCTCTAGAAAAGGTGCTTACAGAGCTTGAGTCTCAGGTTTCACCAACCCTTGATATGGGTCTGTATCTGGATGACTCTGATTCTATCTACAGATATTTTGATTCCCTCTCAGAGCGCGTAGCTTATAACCTTGCATTCCCCAATGAGCCAAGAAAACTGGTGCTTATTCCAGACACCTATTTTATGTCTTTAGCAAGAATGGCTCGCGCCTACAACTTGCTTGAACAGCCAGAAAAAGCAGAACGCTATGCACAAGAAGCCCATAGAATTTCTCCTTTGGGAATTGATGCAACGCTGCTATTGGTAAGAACATTAGAAGATCAGTCAAAAGTTTTTGAAGCTGCAAAGCTGCTCAAAGACCTTATCGAGCACCTTTTCTCCGCATCAGATGTTGCGCTAGTGTACTATCGCCTTGCCTATATGGAGTGGAAGCTAGGACGCTCTGACCTTTGTGCAGCTTGCTATCAAATGGCAATAATTATCGGCGGCAGTGTTTCCCAACCTGCAAAAGAAGAGCTTGAAGACCTTCTCAAGGCAGATGCTTCTGTTAAGAAACTGGATACCCCTCAAGAAGTCTTCTCGTTCCTTAAGCAAAATGGTGTTCCTGTCTTTGACCAGAAAGCTGTGTTTAACAAGGCAGTTGCTATTGGCAGCGCATGTGTTAACGATGGCATTTATTGTGTTGGCCAAAACATGCTCAAGAACTGCCTTGAAATTACCTTTGACGATGCAGCTGCCAAGGTAGAGAGTTCACTGAGGACGCCCTTCTAGAGGCCGTGCGCGTAAGCTATAACTTATTGCTCTGAATGCTGGTTAAACCGAGCGTTTAACCAAAGCTCTACCTGTGCTTAAGATCATCGAGGCCTTCAGAGTTTACAAACACTGTATCCGCCTGATTACGCAAATACGTATCGGAAGGCTGATGCGCTATACGTTGCTCAAACTCTTGGCGAGAAGATCCTCGCTGTTCAGCGCGTTCTGCTCTCAGTTCCAAAGGCGCTACAACAACGACAACTTCATCAACCAGCTCAAGCAAGTCTTCAACGCGGTCAAGCAGCGGAACCTCTACAAAGCAGAACTGAGCATCTGCAGCAGGAGCTTCTTTTGTAAGGAATTGACGCATATATTCCCTGATAAAAGGCATCTCAAGCTCTTCTAAGAGCTCAGCAGATTCTCTAGTGGCAAAAGCCCTACGACCAAGTTCTCGCCTATTAATCTCATGAGTAACGGGGTCTAACAAATCGTTACCAAAAGCCTCTGCCACACGATACGTACACTCGCATCCAGGTCTCAGAAGTCTACGAGAAACCTCATCAAGGTCAAAGCGCAGACCACCTGCTGCTTCAAACATTTTAGAAACAGTTGATTTACCAGACGCCATTCCGCCGGCGAGAATTACCTTGTACATGTAGTTCACTCCTATAACTGCAGTGCTGTATAAGAGCCTAGCAGTTTTACTTCTTCAGGAGTATGAGTTACCCAAATTACAACTTTTGATTCAATGAACGGTTTGACAGAGGCAATAACCTGCTGCTTAAGCGCTTCGTCTAATCCCTTGAGCGGCTCATCAAAGAGCAAGATGTCTGCATCTGCAAAGAGTGTACGTAAAAGAGCAACGCGTCTCTTTTGACCACCGGAAAGCTCAGAAACAGGCTTGTTTTCTGTTCCTTCAAGTCCTACCCCACAAAGCGCCTCTTTCAATACGCTTTCGGGCGCTTTAGTTTTTGCTCCTTTGAGTGCAACTGTATAGAAAGCATGATATTTGCCATAACGCTCAAGTTTTCTAGCAGTCTATCTTCCTGAAACATCATGACCGTTTTAGTGTCAGGCGATTTAAGCACTGTGCCTGAATCAGCCACTTCAAGACCCACAAAGAATACGAAGAAGTGTTGTTTTACCTGCTCCAGAGGGCTCAGAGAGTACGTACACTCCCCTCTCAAACTTGTAGGAAAAATCATCAAGCACAACCGTATTACCAAACGATTTAGTGATGTTTTTTACCTCAAGCAACTGCTCGGTTGCATAGGCACAATTAGTTGTGTTCATACTCATGAGCAGCTCTTTTCTAACCTTGCAGCAGCCCATGAAACTAACCGCATCACGATCTTCTCGCCAAGTGCGCTCATCACAATAACCACAAGCGTCCACGCAAAAAGGGCTGGCGTATCCAAATACACTTTAGCGTTATAGAGGTGCTCGCCAATGGAGAATGCGGGAAGGCCAATGACCTCGGCAGCAATTCCCGACTTCCAGCAAATCCCATGGCAAGTGAGGTGGCTGTCTTAAGCGAAGGCATAAGCTGTGACAAATAAATCGCCTTAATGCGTTGCCAACCGTGAATTTGGTATACGTCAGCCATCTCAATAAGCTGCTGGTCGGTGCTGAAGAGCCCTTCGAGTACTGCAATGTAGATGATGGGAAGTGCCATCAAAAATGAAATTGAAATTGAGAGGTAGGGCGTGCGAACCCAGATTAGTAGCAAGATGACAAACGATGCCACGGGAATTGATTTGATTGTAGAAATAAGCGGCTCAAAAAGGATTTTGATCAGCTTGTACTTAAAACTCAAAAACGCCAGCAAGGAACCAACGGTAAAAGCAAGTGCTCCACCAGCAAAAATACGCAAAAGAGAAAGACCAATAGAAACCCAAAACTCGCGTAGTTGAGCTAGCGAGAAAAGCGTCTGAATGGTCTGAATAGGTGAAGTTAAAACAATATCCTGATTGATGACAACTGCAGCTATCTGCCACACGACAAGCCAAAATACCAGTGCACCTAAACGTGCTCCCCAGCTAGAAGCAACTTTGCGCACAGTCGGTTTGCCTTGCACGCGGCCCGCACCTTGGGTCTGACCTGCGCTTTGGGCCTGATCGTTTTTCTCGACAGAAAAATCTGCCGAGGCAGCGCCTTTCTCGGCGCCACCTCGGGCAGAAATACTATCTTTTATGTGCGGGTTATGCGCCAAAGTAGAAATCGTCTCCAGGAACCTGTCCGCCTACTGATTGAGAATTAGCCTCAGCCAGAATGCCTAAATAACTTGAAAGCGCGCTCTTCATATCTGCGCCATCAATATACGTAATATTACACTTAGGCAGCGCAACCTTGGCAATAGGCTCTGGAACAATACCGTATTTGCCCACAAGTGTGGCAGCATCATCTGGATGATCAACCGCAAATGCAACAGAGTCTTTGTAGTGAGAAAGCAGAGCTGTTACCGCATCTGGAGAATCTGAGATGAGCTTTGAAGAAATAATAGTTACGCCGGCAATCAGCTTGCTCTGAGGATTGACAGCCTCCCACTCAGCGCCAAGGTCGATTGCAACGCGAATCTGGCTGTTCTTGCTTTGTGCCACCGTAACAAAAGGCTGTGGGAGCAGCGCAATTCCCTCTGGGTCTTGAGCTAGAGCAGCAACACACTCGGTATGTTCGCTCTTCCACTCTACCTGGACGTCCTCACCAAGTGTCATACCATTTTTGCTCAACAGGTAGGACAATGTGTACTCTGGGACAGCGCCCTTTACCAGAAGCGTAGAGCGTCTTTCCCTTGAGGTCAGTAAGCTTAGAGATAGCGCTACCCGTCTCAACAATGTAAAGGACGTTCAATACGTTAAGACAAGCTACCTTATAGGCACCCTTTGGTCTTGTTAAAGAGCGTAGCTGCAAGGTTTGCAGGAATAGACGCAACGTCAACATCACCCTGAGCAACCTTAGCAACTACCTGATCAGGAGCATCCAAAATCTCAAACGAGTAGTTGTTATCGGTGATGTTTTGCGCCTCAACCTCGCTCATGAACTTAACCAAGCCCATGGCAGTAGGTCCTTTGAGCGTTGCAACTTTTACCGCAACGGGATCAGATTTCTTAGCCTCATCTTTTGTGGCATCCTGAGACTTCTCTTGGTCTGTTCCCTTGCAGCCAAACAGTGCTGTAGCTGGAATAAGACCTGCAAGCTTAAGGAACGAACGTCTATCCATGAATCACTCCTGACTCGAAAAGTTAACTAAGGCTACCTTATCACGTCTACGGCAAAATTCACACGATATACAGCATATCTTACAAACTATTTGATACATCTATGAGAACAAGACGCACCCATGGCGAGAAAAACTAGTTCTTCTCGCCATATCCAAGGACGTACGCGCGGCACAGATTCTCGGTACCGATGATTGCATCGATGTGGCAACGCTCGCGACCGTGAGTGTTGAGGCATGCTGGACCAAATGCGCCGCTCTTCAGATCGTTGCCGGAGAAATACGCAGCATTTGCATCAGTTGAGAAGTGGAAGGCAACCTGCTGGTTCCACTTTTCTGGCTCAACAACCTCCTGCGCGCAGGCAATAAGCTTGTTGGAGACTTCCCAATCGTAAGGCGAGCGAATATCAGAAACAATGATGCCTACGTGGTGCTCGTTTGAATTGTAGTCAGGACCAATGAGGGTAATGTCCAGCGATACGTACTCATCCACCTCAACAGGCAAGAATGCGCCGCCGTGACCAATCTCCTCGTACATTGGGAATGCGAACAAGGTGTTATAGAGGGGTTTCTCGCCAGATTGCGCAAGCCAACGGAGTGTATGAAGCTGTGCGGCAACACAAGCCTTATCGTCGATAAAGCGAGAAACCATATAGCCGTTGTCATACATCTCAAAGTGAGGATCAATGGCAATAACTGCACCCTCTGAGACGCCCAGCGCACGAGCCTCTTCAGCAGAAGAAACATCAGCAATAAGCGAGATGGACATGTTGTCCTCGTTGCGCTCCATAGTTCGAGCGTCTTCAAAGACGTGAACGGAGTGGTGATTGCAGATTACCTGACCATCAACAACGGAGCCATCTCTGCAGACAACATGGCAGGTCTCGCCCTCAATGCTGTGGTAGTTGATGCCGCCCAGCTGGCGAACGCGCAGTGTGCCGTCTGAATTGAAGCCGCGAACAATCAGGCCAATGGTGTCAAGGTGAGCATTAACGCCCACAGTCTTGCTGGTATCTTTACCCTCTACCAGGACATACGCCGTAGCTTTGTTGTCAATCTGAAGCTCATAGCCCGCCTCGGTGACAAGCTCTCGAAGCAGCTCATGGATGCGCTCGTAGTAGCCAACAGGGCTATCGCACTCAACAAGCTTCTTTGTAGTATCAATCAAATACTGTGTATCAGTTTCAAAATGAGTCATGACTATCTCCTAGTTTTGTGGATGGGTGTAAAGCTCTACCAGGTGCTCCAGCATGTCAACCATACCCTCAAGCTCGGGGACAGGAACAAATTCTCTGACGCCGTGAGCGTTGTAGTAGCAGGCAGAGAGATTGGCGCATGGGAACCCTCTAAAGGAAAGTTGGGATCCGTCGGTGCCGCCACGCATTGGAATGCAGGTCATCTCTACGCCGACCTTCTCGTATGCAGTGCGTGCATTCTCGATTAAGTGCGCATACTCAGGCTTTAATACGATGTCAGCCAAGTTGTGATACTGGTCGTGAATCTCAACGGAAAGTACCTCAGAGCCAATCTGCTTGTTTACATACGCTGCAGCATCAACCATCAACTGCTTACGGCGCTCAACCTTTGCCTGGTCATGGTCTCGAATAATGTAATCAGCGCGAGCAGACTCGCAATCACCGTTGACGCGCTCCAGATAGAAGAAGCCATCATAGCCCTCGGTGAACTCAGGACGCTCCGCAGGTGGAAGCAGCTCGTGGAAGCGCATAATTGCCTCGGATGCATTGATCATCTGGCCTTTTGCGGTACCCGTATGAACCGAAAGTCCGTGAGCACGCACAAACACCTCAGCAGCATTGAAGGTCTCGTAGCAGAACTCGCCAAAGGGACCACCGTCAATGGTGTAACCATACGCAGCACCAAAAGCGTCAAGGTCCAGAAGAGCTGCGCCGTGGCCAATCTCCTCATCAGGAACAAACGCAAGTGCAATACGTGGGTGCTTAAGCTCTGGATGCTCTTTGTAGCGAGCAAGCAAGCTGACCAGCATGGCAATGCCAGCTTTGTCATCGCCGCCAAGCAACGACGTGCCATCAGTGGTAACAAGCTGCCAACCAACCATGTGCTCAAGCTGCGGATTAGTCTCTGGGCTAATATAGACCTCTCTGCCCTCACGATCAGAACCAACTACTAGCTTGCCGCCCTCATACGTAACGACCTGAGGATGAACGGGGTTGCCCCAAGACTGCCAAGCCGTATCAATGTGGCAGCAGAAACCAAGAGTTGGAAGGTCCTCCAAACCCTTGCTTGCCGGCCAGTGAGCAACCACGTAGGCGTGCTCATCAACAACTACATTTCTCTGCGCCAAGCTCACGAAGGTCAGCCGCAACAACCTCAGCCATCTGGTGCTGAGACTCAGTTGAAGGAACGACATCTGCCGTCAGAGGATTAGACTGAGAAGAAACCTTACAATACGCAATAAATCTATCTAAAACGTCACTCATAAAACTCCCTTACAAAAAACTGCGCTAACCAAATAGTTAACGCAGTTTAGAGTATCAATGTATTAACGAGAAGACCGTGAGGCTCGTGAAGCTGTAACAAAGGATTTCCAAAGTTCACAGTCAGCTTTGCTGTATTGCCAACCATACTCTGGATGCCACTGCACACCAAGGGCAAACGTCTTGCCCTTGACCTCAGCTCCTTCAATAATGCCGTCTGAAGCATACGCAACTACATTAAGCTCAGCGGAAACCTTTTTCAGGGCCTCATCGTGATACGAGTTTGCTTGAATGTCTTCAACCTTACCCAGAGCGTTGTACAGCAAAGAATCTTTTTGAACATGAACAGCATGAGCAGGATGATACAAATTTGCTGAATGAGTCCAGAACACATGATTTTCTGTTGGCTCAAGCGTATGCAAATCTTGTACAAGTGTACCGCCCAGTACAACATTCAAAAGTTGAAGACCACGACAAATAGCAAGTAAAGGTTTATCGGCAGCAAGTACCTGTTTTACGAGCTCAAACTCAAGCCTGTCTCTTATGGGACACAGACGATTAAGATCACGTGGTTCTTCTCCCCAATTGCGCGGATCAACATCATGACCACCGGTAAGGCAGAAGCCGTCACACATCTCAACAAACTGAGCAATAATCTCTGGGTCATCAGTCAAAGGCACCATGATAGGAATGCCGCCAGCTGCAAGGATGGCGTCAAATTGGATCTGTCCGACAGAAGCAGAATCAGAAAAATTTTCTTCAGGCATCCAACGAGGAGTTACACAGATAAGAGGACGCTCAGAAGCAGGAAGATCTGGAACATCATTGAATGCATCTTTTACGATATCTGGAATAACCACAAAACCCTCTTATCAATTAGTACTTTTATCCAAACTCACGTTAAAGGTATACCCTTAATGAGTCTATGACTTTATCGCTTTTACGTTCTTCATGCCACCCTGACAACTCTTCCTTCACAATGTTTTTTCACTCATGAAACATTTTTCTGTATTGCATACAATTAATTTGGGTATTAAGAAGCCAGTTCTTACATTTAAACTTCATGTTTTGAAGATACAAACGGAAGGCGCCCTATGAAAGAGCACGTATTTACTAATCTTTCCCGTAAAACATTCTTACGTGGATCTTTGGCGGCTGCCGTTGCTGCCGGTTCTGCTTCACTACTTTCTGCTTGTGGCGGTTCAACTGGCGGAGACAGTGATAAAAAAGTTTTGCGCTTTGGTGTAAATAATCCAAAGGTAACCTTTGACACTCAAAAGACTTCTGGTTCTGTTGGCGTATCTGAAGCAGTTGCAGAATCTTTGCTGGTACTTAACCCAGACACAAAAGAAATTGAGCCAAACCTGGTAACAGGTCTTCCTACAGTCTCTGATGATGGCCTTACCTACTCATATGAGCTTAAGGATGGCATCAAATTCCACAATGGAGAAACCCTTAAGTCCTCTGACGTTAAATACACCCTAACACGTATGTTCTTGCCTGCTACCAAGGCAACCTCAATTGACTCGTATGCGTACATTGAGGGCGCTAAAGACATCATTGCTGGCACAACAGAGGAGCTTTCTGGTGTTGTTATTAAGGATGACCGTCACTTTGACATCAAAGCTGACTCAGCCTTATTCAACCTTTAATGCAATCATGGCTCAGTTCTACGCTGTTATCTACCCAGAGAAGGCTTGCAAAGAAGCCGGTGAGGCTTGGGGCACTGAGACCAACTTCATTGGTACCGGTGCTTACAAGCTTGTCTCTAATGACAGCACCACAGAAGTTGTTCTTGAGGGATTTGCTGACTACCATGAGGGCAAGCCTGGTCTGGATGAGCTCAGATTTGTCTACATTGACGACGCTAACACCCGTATTCTTAACTACAAGAACAATGATGTTGACCTGGTCTTTATTTCTCAGTCTCTTATCCAGCAGTACCAAAATGATGAGTCTATTTCCAAAGAGATTGTCAACTACACACCTGCATCCACGCAGTTTGTAAACCTGAACCTTAAGAGCGAGAACCTCAAAGATGTTCGCGTTCGTCAGGCTCTCTCTATGGCAATTGATAGAGACACCATTTGTAGCACCATTCTTTCTGGTGTTGCAAAGCCTGCTAAGTCGTTTATCCCATCTTCTGAGACCGGCTACAACGAGTCCGCTCCAGAGTTTGAGTACAACGTAGACAAGGCAAAGCAGCTTCTTGCAGAGGCTGGTGTTTCTAACCTCACTCTTAACGCACAGGTCAGAAGCCAGGATCAGAACCTCATGGTTGCCCTTCAGGATGCTTGGTCAAAGATTGGCGTTACCTGTAACGTAAGCGTTATTGACTCTGGTGTTTGGAGCGACGCACGTACTAACGGTGACCTTGAAGTCACTCTTGTTACCTGGTCTACCCTCTCCTTCCAGGGTGTTGAGCACATGGGCTCCTACTTCCGCTCTGACCGCGCCGCAAAGAAGTCTTCCTTCTACAACAGCACCGAGTTTGACAACCTGGTTGACCAGGCTCGCCTTACCGTTAACAACAACGACAAGGTACTTGAGCTCACCCGTCAGGCAGATAGCCTCATGACTCACACTGACTACGCTTGCCTGCCTATCGACTGGCCACAGATGCCTTACGTCTTGAAGCCAGAGTTTACTGGCCTCAGCGTTTCTGGTTAACCCTCACTTCGATAAGGTTAAGAAGAAGTAAGGTTTCCTACACCCAAAAACAAAGGCGAGAAGATCGATTGGTCTTCTCGCCATTTTTGTGTTTGTATGCCGTTTTAAGACACGACAATAAGATGCGCTACTCGGAAATCTTCTCCTCAAGGCGCGCTTCTTCTACGGCCTTCTGAGCCGCCTCAATAGCGTGTGCAACCTGAGGTGTACGGTCGGCATCAGAGAGCGATGTGTCGTACAGGTGGCAGGCGCAGAAATGACCTGGCTCAGCCTCGATGCGATCAGGAATGCGCTCGGAGCAAACCTTCATTGCCTTAGGGCAGCGCGTGTGGAATACGCAACCTGAAGGTGGATTAGCAGGACTTGGAACGTCACCTTGAAGAATGCGCTTTTCCTGGATACGCTCGTGGCGAATACGAGGAATAACATCTAAAAGTGCCTGCGTGTATGGGGATGCAGAGGGACGCTCAAAGAGGGCGTCTTTGGTGGCAAACTCCATCTGGTGGCCCAGATACATGACCATAACAGTATCTGCAATGTGGCGAACAACGGAAAGGTCATGGCTAATAAAGATGTATGCCAGACCGTGGTCCTTCTGAAGCTCTTCAAGCAAGTTGATTACCTTGGCCTGAACAGAAACGTCCAGCGCAGAAACAGGCTCGTCGCAGACAACAATTTCTGGCTCAAGCACAATAGCGCGAGCAATACCAATACGCTGGCGCTGACCGCCCGAGAACTCGTGAGGGTAGCGGTACTTGAACTCAAGGTTAAGGCCAACTTCCTCCATAACCTCTTCAATGCGAGCATCACGCTCTGCCTTTGTCTTATAGGTGCCTGCAATATCAATAGGCTCGCCAATGATATCCATGACCGTCATACGAGGGTTCAGTGAGCTGTAAGGATCCTGGAAGATAAGCTTCATCTTCTGACGAGCACGCTTGAGGTCTTCTCCCTTAAGTGAGGTGAAATCCTCTCCATCAAGCTCAACCGTACCAGAGGTTGGCTCAGTGAGGCGCAGCACGCACTTGCCTGTTGTAGACTTTCCGCAGCCAGACTCACCAACAATGGCCAAGGTCTCTTTGCGCCTGAGCTCAAAACGAAACGTCCTCAACAGCATGAACGGAAGCGTTAGAACGACCAAATACACCGTTTTTGATGGGGAATCGCTTAACCAAGTTCTTTACGGACAAGATGGTTTTCTCGCCAGAAAGGTCCTTTGACGTCTGTGTTCTTCTCTTCTGCCATGACTACTCACCCCACTCATCAGTGTATTTCCAACAGCTGACAGTATGGCAATTGTCTTCACCAACAGCAGTCAAGCTAGGACGACGATTCTTACAAATGTCCTTAGCAAACGGACAACGTGGATGGAATGGGCAGCCAGAAGGCATGTGCGAAAGCATAGGAACGCTACCAGGAATTGCATAGAGTTCCTTGGTGCGCTCGTCAAACGATGGAATGGACGCAATCAAGCCCTGAGCATAAGGGTGCAGAGGGTTAGTAAAGAGCTCTGCAGACTGCGCATACTCAACGCGATGACCAGCGTACATGACAAGAACCCAGTCAGCCATCTCGGAAACAACGCCCATGTCATGTGTAATCAACATGACGGCGGTGCCCCAAATCTTGCTTCATGCGATCGATAATCTGCAGAATCTGTGCCTGAACCGTTACGTCAAGAGCGGTTGTTGGCTCGTCGCAGATAAGCAGTGATGGCTGGCAGGGCAAGTGCCATAGCAATCATGACACGCTGGCGCATACCACCAGAAAGCTCATGTGGATATGACGAGAAGACCTTCTCTGGTGCAGGAATACCCACCAGCTTGATCATATCAAGGGCCTTCTGATCTGCCTCCTGTTTGCTCATGTTGGGATTATGAACAAGGATGCCCTCACGAATCTGAAGACCAGATTTCATAACAGGATTCAAAGAGGTCATGGGCTCCTGGAAGATCATTCCGATGCGATTACCGCGGAAGTCACGCATGTCACCACGAGGAAGCTGCGTTAAATCAGTTCCCTCAAAAATAATTTCTCCGCCAGTAATCTGCGCAGGAGGTGTGGGAAGCAATCCCATAACAGACAAAGCCGTCATGGACTTACCGCAGCCAGACTCTCCTACTACCGCAAGAGTCTCGCCTTTACGCATAATAAACGAGAGGTCACTTACTGCAGGAAGTGCGCCATCTTCGGTGAAAAGCGTAACATCAAGATGATTAACGTCGAGAAGGACGTTCTTCTTGCACTGCTCTTCTCGCTCCTTTTGAGCGGTTTCTTGTGCAAGTTTGCGCTCCTCAAGGCTGCAAAATTGCACAGACTGTCCATTTGGACCCTCGATAACGTGCTCAAATGTTGCATCTGTATTTTCTGCCATAAACGTAACCTCCTTTCTAAGAACGCATCTTTGGATCAAGGGCGTCACGAAGGGCGTCGCCAAGCAAGTTAAAAGACATAACCGTAATGATGATGACAATACCTGGAGCAATACTGTAGAGAGGCTGTGATGCAAGGAATGGCTGAGAAGCTGCAATCATTTGACCCCAGCTTGCATCAGGTGGCTGAACGCCCAATCCCAAGAACGAAAGCGTTGCCTCAGAAAGAATTGCACTTGGAATACCCAGGGTAGAAACAACAATCAGCGTAGAAATGCAGTTAGGAAGCAAATGCTTCATGATGATGCGGAAGCTGTTACCACCAGACAAAATACAAGACTGAATGTATTCAGAATTCTTCAGGCGCATGACGTCGCCTCGAATCAGCCTTGCCGTAGTTGTCCACATCAGAAGACCCAGTGCAATATAGAGGTTAATAAGACCTGGGCCCATAACAAACATAATCAAAATTGCAAAAAGCAAGAATGGGAAGCTGGAGAAAACCTGAATGATAAAGGAAACAACTGCATCAACCCAACGGCCATAATATCCGGCTGCAACTCCCGCAACAAAGCCAATAAAGAGAGCAATAGCCTGCGAAATAATACCAACAGACAGAGAAATCTGGCAGCCATAGATGATACGAGAAAGGATATCTCTGCCGTACTCATCGGTGCCAAGCAGATGTGCAAACGTTGGATTCTGATTCATAATTGCAAGGTTTTGATCCTTGTAGCTGTAAGGAGCAATCACAGGAGCAAGAATTGCAATAATCGCAAGGGCCAAAACAATGCCCTAAGCAGATCATGCCCAGTTTGTTCCTCTTAAAAATGTTCCAGCTAACCTGCCAGTAGCTCTGAGCACGAACTTTTCCCGTGGTAGCCTGTTCCTCTTCTTGAGCCTTGGCGGCATCCTCAAAAGTACAGCTTCAGTCTTTTTGGACCTTCTCGCTATTTTTTTATCACTTGTAAACAAAGCCATTACTCTGATGCCTCCTCTCCAAGACGAATGCGTGGATCAACCACTGCGTACAAAATATCAACAAGCAAATAAATCACAACGCAGATAATTGCCACATACATGACACTACCCTGAATCAGCGGCAGGTCACGAGCATTAATTGCATCAATAAGCAACTTACCCATACCGTTCATATTAAAAATCTGCTCAATGATGATGGAACCAGTAAGAATGTCTCCCAGCTGAGATCCAGCAATGGTAATGATTGGAATCAGAGCATTTCTGAGCGCGTGCTTCAAAACAATAGCGGAGCGCTTTAAGCCCTTAGCTTCAGCGGTTCTAATGTAGTCCTGATTTAATACGTCCAGCATGCTGGTCCTGGTAACGCGGGCAATACTTGCTGCGTAACGAGAGCCCAGCGCAATAACAGGAAGAACGTACGCGGATGGCGTTTTAACACCAGACAACGGGAACCACTTAAGCGTCATAGCAAAAATGATCTGCAGTACTAATGCCACCCAGAATGAAGGGGCAGAAATACCAAAGATTGCCGCTGACATAAGTGTTCTATCAAGCCATTTTCCATGGTTTACTGCGGCGAGAATACCCATCAAAAGACCAAATACTATGGCAAAAAGATACGCAAACACTGCTAAGCGTAGCGTAACTCCCAAAGCCTTAGTCAGAAGTGCAATGACAGGTCGCTTCTGAGTGTAAGAAGTTCCAAAATCTCCACCAAGCATTTTTACAAACCAGTTTGCGTACTGCTCTGGAATTGGCTTATCAAGACCCATGGTGTGACGGACCTGTTGAACAGTAGCCTCATCAGCCATATCGCCCATCATGACTCGTACTGGGTCACCTGGGACAATATTCAAGACAAAAAACGTTAAAGCAGAAATACAAACTACAACGCTCACTGCTTGAAGGATTCGTTTGATTAGAAACGATCTCACTCCTGAGCTCCTCTCCCCTCAAGAAAATGAAGCGGCATCCAAGAATCTTAGATGCCGCTTTAAAGTTTATAGCAAGTTTGCTACTTAGTCCTCTGGAACGGTGTAATCGGAATTAGATGTATCAATATCGACATCAAAGAAGTGATAAATCAAGTTTCCAACCTTAGCGTTCTTGACGTACTTCTTAGCGACAAAGGAGTTCTTTGGCCAATACAGAGGAAGTGTAGCAAAGTCTGTACGAGTCAGCAGGTTATCTGCGTCCTTGTAATCCTCTGTTCTCTTATCCTTGTTAGACTCAGAGCGACCCTCAACAAGGAGCTTGTCAAACTCTGGGTTGTTATAGAAGGAAGACTTCTTTGCAGCGTTAGTGCTGTAGAAGTAGGTGTACAGGTGCTGGTCACCATCGGCAAACAGTGGATACCAAGCAAGGGTAGTAATCTGGAGGTTACCAGCAGCCCAGTCAGTATTCCAGACTGCGTTGTCCTCTACCTGAACATCAAGGGTAACGCCAACCTTGCTCCAGTACTCCTGAACAGCAACAAGGAGTTTTTCGTAAGACTTTCTAACCTTTGCAGAAAGCTTAAGGTCAGATGCACCAGCCTCAGCAAGTAGAGACTTAGCCTTCTCTGGATCGTATTCAAATGCAGGTGCGCTCTTGTCGTAACCAGGTGTTGCAGGAGCAAGCCAACCACTTGCAACGGTACCGTTACCAGAAGCAATGTTATCAACAAGCTCCTGACGGTTGATTGCCAGAGAAAGTGCCTGACGAACCTTAGGATCAGTCAGACCCAGACCCTCTTTGAGGTTAAGGTTGATGAAGTTAACGCCAAGGGTCTGATATGCGGTAATGAGGTCCTTAACGTCAGCATCGCTTGAATACTGCTGATACAGAGAGGATGGAAGATCGCAGAAATCGATGTCGTTGTTCTTGAATGCAAGCAGCTGAGTGTTGGTGTCATCGTAGTAGTGAATACGAATCTCATCCAGTGCAGGCTTGCCGTCATGGTAGTCATCAAAGCGCTCAAGAACAACCTCAGTAGTGTCATCATTGCTCTAATCTTGTACTTACCAGTACCAATGAGGTTAGTACCAGTACCCCAATTAGCGCCAGCAGCCTCACAAGCCTTCTCTGGGAAAATGCAAGCATAGGAGATACCAAGAACGCTTACAAAGACAATGTAAGGCTCAGAAAGTGTAAAGGTGAAGTGAGTATCATCCTGAACAGTCAGGCCCTCAAGCTCAGTTGCCTTACCGGCAAGCATCTCTGGAGCACCCTTAATCTTGTCAAAGAAGCTGGTGGAGAGAGCCTTGGTTTCTGGCTTAAACATACGCTCAAAGGTGTACTTAACATCCTTTGCGGTCAAAGTAGTACCGTCGTGGAACTTAATGCCCTCTTTGAGCTCGCACTTAAGAGTAAGACCGTCAGACTCAAAGGTTGGAATCTCTTTAAGCAGACATGTGACAAGCTCATTATCCTCAGTCCAACGAAGCAAAGACTCGCAAACAGAGTCTGCAACACATGCGGACTGTGAGTTGTTTGCACGCTGCATATCAAGACCCTGCTTAGAATTTGCGGAGCCGTAGCGAAGAATCTTCTTCTTATCAGATGCCTGAGGAGTATCAGTGGAGGAAGGATTGCAGCCAGCCAACATCATAGATGCGCCACCACCAGCCGCTACCATACCTGATGCCTTCAAAAATTACGACGGCTTAGTGAGTTCTCCAGCATGTTAACCCTTCTTTCTTATTAAAACGATTTATAAGACAACCCTGCTGGGGTCAGATAACTATACAAAACAATTACCAGCATCTACCTATATATACCTAGGATGAAATAGACATGAAACATTAAATTGCGACGATAACAGCAAAATCTATTTACCTGCACCTTTTGTCAAATCATATAGGATTTACCTATATACAAAGATAAATAATGACTAAGCATTTTTGGACAGTTGTCCATTATGTCCATAAAAAAAGAGACGCCATCTTTCGATGACGTCTCTTGACAAATCTCTAGATGCGCAAAGTGCTCTACTCTGCAGCCTCTTCGGTTGCCTGTGCGTTAGCCTCAGACTCAACAAGGTGAGCCTCAAGATCAGCCTCAGCCTCAGCTGCTGCTGCCTCTGCTGCTGCACGCTCCTCCTCTGGAAGTGGAGTGACCTCAATGTCAATGCCAAGGGTCTCTGCAGCTGCCTTCATAGACAGGGAGATGCGACGGCGGTCAAGATCAATTTCCATGACCTTTACCTGTACAACGTCGCCAACCTTGCAGACCTGAGATGGAGCGGTGACGTGCTGCTTAGCCATCTCGGAGATGTGGACAAGGCCCTCAACGCCGTTGCCAAGGTCAACAAATGCACCGAAGGTAACAAGCTTGGTGACAGTGCCCTCGATGATAGCGTCAACTGGGTACTTGGAAACAAGTACACGCCATGGATCCTCGGAAGTCTGCTTAAGACCAAGGGAGATACGCTCACGGTTAAGGTCAACGTCGAGAACCTGAACCTCAACCTCCTGGCCAACCTTAACAACCTCAGATGGGTGGTTAACGTGGTTCCAAGAAAGCTCGGAGATGTGAACCAGGCCGTCAATGCCGCCAAGGTCAACAAATGCACCAAACTCAACGATGGAGGAAACAGTACCCTTGAGCTTCATGCCAACCTGGAGCTTGCCCAGGATGTCCTGACGCTCTGCCTTACGAGCCTCCTCAAGAACAATACGGCGAGAAAGAACAACGTTGTTGCGGTTGCGATCCATCTCGATAACACGAGCCTCAATACGAGTGCCCATGAATGCACCAAGATCCTTGACACGACGGAGGTCAACAAGGGATGCAGGCAGGAAGCCACGGAGGCCAATGTCAAGAATCAGGCCGCCCTTAACAACCTCGATAACCTCGCCCTCAACGGTCTCACCAGCGTTGAACTTATCCTCAACTGCCTTCCAAGCACGCTCGTACTCAGCGCGCTTCTTGGAGAGAACCAGACGGCCCTCTTTGTCCTCTTTCTGAAGAACAAGAGCCTCGACGTCCTCACCCAGGGAGATGACCTCTGCAGGGTTAACGTCTTTACGAATAGAAAGCTCACGAGCAGGAATAACGCCCTCAGACTTGTAGCCAATGTCTACGAGGACCTCATCACGCTCAATCTTGACGACGGTGCCGTTGACAAGATCTCCCTCATCAAAGTCGGTGACAGTGCCGTCGATCAGGCTGTTCATTTCCTCATCGGAAATTTCATCCAAAGAGAAGATGGACGAGTTCTGAATCTCACTCAAAGGTGGACCCCCTTCCAAAACGGGGCCCCGGTCAACATGGTTGCTGCCAGAGTGCCAATACGTGGGCTTCTCTACTCGGAAACTTACATGCTCTCGGGGGCCAACAGATACAGTGCATAGCTTGACGCCATACGGGCAATAGGATAGCGCTCTTCGGCTGATTAAACAAGCCAAAGAGCGCTACTTTGCACAGCTATTACGCAAGTTTTACAAAATTTCTTCAAAGTTTGTTTCTTGCGAGAAGATCTTGTTGTGCTTACGCACGAAGACGGTAGCCTTCTTTCTCTACGGCAGCTCGGTACGCATCGACATCAATCGGATTTTTGCTGAGGATACGTGCCTGACCACCAGCTAGAGTGACCTGCGCCCATGTTCCCTCAATACTATCGAGAGCTCGAGTCACATGATTGACGCAGTTCTGGCAAGTCATACCACCAATCTCAAATGTTTGAACATAAGGGTAATGAGATTCATCTTTGTCTTCTGGACCATCTGCAGCAGAAACCTGCTCTGTGTTACAGGTAGTAACGCCTGTTCCCTCATCAGAGCAGCAGCCTTTTTTACCTGCAGCAATTCCGTAAACACGATAAACCGCAAAACCGCAAAGCGCTACAACAGCAAGAATAACAATAATATTGATTGGTGACATACAAACTTCCTTTCTGTTGCTGTTTTACTACCCACCATTTTATAGATTATTCAAAAAATGATGTTTTTCTCGCAAAATTTACAGCAACAGCAAAAATCGTAATGCAGCTTAAGCAGAAAGCTTTGCGCCAAGACCACGAAGAGCCTCAAGAGCATCGTCATCTGGCTCAAGGTTGCAGATAAAAGGTCTCAACAACGTTGACACCCTCTGCTTCAGCATTCTGCTTCCAAGTCTCCATCCAGTCGCCGGTTCCCCAGTCGTAAGAACCAAAGAGAGCGGTTGGCTTCTGACCAAGCTTGCCAGCGCAATCGTTGAAGAGCTCCTCAAATCAGGATCAAGCTCCTCGTCACCCATAGCAGGGCAACCAAAAGCAAATGCATCGTACTGATCGCACATATCTGCAGAGAACTCAGAAGACTCAATAGCCTCGGTGTCTGCAGCACTTGCAAGCTCTTTTGCCATTGCCTCAGTATTGCCCGTCATGGACCAATACACAACTGCTACTTTACTCATACATTTCCTCCTTCTGTGTCCAGGTTCCCCCTGGAAAACTACACATTACTTTCAATACCTCAACAAGAAATCCAAGCACACCCCTTATGCAACCTGACATTTCTTGGTATTGCCATACGATGAGAGAATCTGAGCTAAAGATTCCCCTTGATAAAAACGATGCTTACACTGGTCTTCTGCATCTTTAAGTCTCTCGAGACGAAGGCGAGTTTCTTCCGTGTTGTCATAGACTTTCCAAGCACCAGTAAAAAGCTCAGACTGTCCATTCATAAAGCCCTGAACATCAGCAAGTGGATAGCCCAGTACCAGTCCAATCTCGTGCGGAAACGCAGCTTTTCTTGCATGAAAAGCAAAAATTCTTGAACGCATACTCTTCATCAACGCCTGCACTGACTCAGTGGAATGGCCAAAAGCAGCCAAGAACTCACAGTGCTCTGATTTGGCGAGAATATCCTCAACAAGCTCAGGTCTATAGGCAACAAACGTCACCTTTCCGCCAGAAATAGCAGAGGTAGCAAGGAGCGTTACCCCAAACAGTGAGAGCTCGTGAGTAGCGTTGCAGAGAAATGACCTCAACGTTGGATCAGTGCAGACGAGGCTTGCACAAGAGCTACAAGACTTATGAGAAGCAAATGAAAAGAGCGCAGCCGGCTTAACATGAGCAATAACACCAGCAGCACAGCGAACAAATGTTGTTGCAAAATCGTGACAGAGCTCGGGAGTATACGTTCTCTCACCCTCATTAAAAACAGGCTTTTTATCAGCAGAATAGGTATAGGGAGAAGGAACGTCTAGGAGCGATGAATTCTCAAAAGAAGTAAGACAATCCATACCGTACTTGCTCCCTTCTTAAAAATGCGCCGTCGACTAAAAGGGAGCCGACGGCGCCTGGATTCCGGACCCTTGGAGAGGGGAAAGGTTCCGGGCTGATAAAGCAATTTTGTTAGAACTAGCTCCTGTTATATAAAAACCTTAACAAGTTAACCTCTTCTAACTATTTAAAGTGTAAGCCTTAGCTAACTAAATGCAAGAGAAAACTCAAAATATTTTTTCTTTTTGACAGAAAAAAGCTCCCGCCTCTTACAAATAAGAAACGGGAGCTCTAACGCGATCTAAAAATACTTTGTTGACGCACAAGTGCGTTCTAAGCAATCTGTCCTTCAGTCAAGAGCATCTTTACCTCAGAAGGAACATTAGGGTTATGAGCTGCAGTGGTAAGCAGTGACCTTGTGTTTGCAAGCGTTACCATAAGTGTCAGAAGATTGTGCATATATGCAGCAGTACTTACAGTAATAAGACCTGCTACACCCGCAGCGATGAAAGAGCTGTTCAGCGCAACAATCGTGCGATAGTCAGCATGAATCCTCTTCATTACCTGCTGGCCCAAAAGACGCATGATTACCAAAGATTCAAGCGAGTCATTCTTAATTGAAATATCCGCAACAGCACGAGCAATATCAGTTGCATCAGAAAGCGCCAGTGAAACATCAGATACAGCTAGTGCAGGTGAATCGTTGATACCGTCGCCAACCATTGCAACGGTGTAGCCCTCCTGCTGGAACTTCTTAACATACTCACACTTATCCTCTGGGAGAATCTGTGCTACATAGTCATCAAGACCAAGCTTGTTAGCAACACTTGCTGCAACGTTTTCTGAGTCGCCGGTCAGCATAACCATACGCTTAACACCAAGAGCACGGAGCTGCGTAATAGTTGCTGCTGCATCTTCCCTTACAGGATCGGTAATACAAATTGCTGCAATAAGTTTTGAATCCTCGGACATAAAGATAATGGACGAGGTTGGAGCAATCTGTGCAAGGTCGTCCTGAATTCCCTCAGGCATTGGGGTCTTCTCGTCATCAAAAATGAAGTGAGCAGAACCAATGCAGACCTCTTTGTTGTTAACCTTGGTACGAATACCGTGAGCAACAACATACTTAACCTCTGCGTGGAACTCGTCCTTGTGCTTGAGGCCACGTACCTTTGCCTCGTTCACAATTGCGCGAGCCATGCTGTGTGGGAAGTGTTCCTCAATACATGCAGCAAGACGCAGAAGCTGGTCCTCGGTACGACCACAGAAGCTGACAATACACTCAACATGTGGAACTGCCTTTGTCAGCGTACCGGTCTTATCAAAGACGATAAGATCTGCTGCAGCGATCTTCTCGAGGTATTTTCCGCCCTTAACCGTCATGCCAAACTTGGCTGCCTCATCCATTGCGCTACCCACTGCAACAGGAGTGGAAAGCTTAATGGCGCAGGAATAGTCAACCATAAGAACAGTCATAGCCTTAGTGATGTTTCGGGTGATTCCCCAAATACCAAAGAAGGCAAGGAAGCTGTAAGGAACCAGTGCATCAGAAAGACGCTCTGCCTTAGACTGTGCGCCAGCCTTAAGCTCAGCAGACTGCTCAACCATATCAACAATGTTGTCGATACGAGACATTCCTGGAGGAGCAGTGACGCTTACCATAAGGTCACCGTCTTCAAGAGCAGTGCCAGCATAAACGGTTGAACCAGGCTCTTTGGTAACAAGGCGAGACTCACCTGTCATGGCAGCCTCGTTCATCTGGCCGATACCTTCAACAACTTTGCCGTCAACAGGAAGAACACCACCAGCACGCTGGTGCAAAATCATGCCTTTCTCAACCTCAGAGAGGGCAATCATAACGTCCTTGCCGTCAATACGAGCCCAAACGTTCTCAGAACGAGTGATTAGGCCATCACGAAGTGCAAGACGTGCTCGGCTTGCCACGTGGTTCTCCATAGCAGCAGACAGCTCAAGCAAGAACATGACCGTAGATGCATCTGCCCACTCATTTCTTAGAATTGAAGTGGTGATAGCAGTTGCGTCCAAAACCTCAACGGTCAGCTCTTTCTTAAACAGGCGCTTAACGCCTTCCACGACAAATGGAATGGCGCGGAGAATAACGTAAGCGTAGTTAGCAACTGCAGGCAGTGGCAAAAAACGTATAATCCAGCGGCGTGCGAAATGTGGTCACAACCTCCATCTGGAAACGATTGTTCTCAAGAGCCATCTCAATTGAGCTGCAGAAGTCTTCAAGTACCTGCCTCTTCTTCTCGTGGCAAGTTCAAGACATCAAAAGCGCCAACAGCCGCAAGTACCTGATCTCTCTTGAGAGGATCAAACCTTAGCAAGAGAGAGCCGTTTGCCATGTGAACTTCAGCGTGACGAACTCCGTCAACACGCATCAGCTCATAGGAAATACCACGGGCTTCAGCCTCATCAATATGACCCAGGTCGCATTTTGCACGAATGCGACCTGAGATTTCATTAGTAATTGTAAAGCGCATGAATTATGCCTGTGCGCCCTCTGCGTCGACCTGCTTGGTAACCTCAGCGCGGATACCCTCCTCGAGCTCAGCAAGGCGAGCGCGAACTGCAGCGTCAATCTTGGACTCACGGCGAGCCTCAGCGACAACGTCGTTAGCCTCGTCAACGACGTTCTGAGTCTCTGCGGAAACACGGTCAGTGACGCGAAGACCACATGCAGTTGCCTTGACAGCTGCCTTGTGAAGAGTGCCGTTAGAAGCAAGACCAGCAACAACGCCAGCAAGTGCAGCGCCACCGGCTGCGAGACACCAATTGTTCAGTTTCATAAATCCCCCATCTGCTTTTTGCAAATTAATCGGTTAATGACATATTGAAGATACGGGTTTTTTGACGAGAAAACAAGTGAAAATCATTACTAATTGGTTATCCTAATGAAACAATTGTACACAAGTAATTTCTTACCTGCGAAAACGTTTCCTATGGTTAGCCATGGTGTACATATAAATTTTGTGAAGAAGCTGCTCTAAGGCGTTACTTAAATATTTGATATCATGTTCATTTGGATTAACAAATTAATGAAACATAACATCTCCTCTGTGTCGTTACTATGAAAAATAAATTGTACACAATTTATTTGTGTTAAGCTAATCCAAACGGGGTACACTACCCAATACACAAAACCATCCAATGCTTCGGACAATCCGCGGCTCGTTGAAAGGAACATCATGGCCAACACCAACATCTATGACCTCTCCGTAGAAGAGCGTGACGGATCTCTTACTTCCCTCTCCTCATTTGACGGTAAGGTTCTTCTTATTGTTAATACTGCAACTGGCTGTGGTTTACCCCACAGTATGAGGATCTTGAGCGCATTTACGCTGCTTATAAAGATCAAGGCTTTGAGATTTTAGACTTCCCTTGCAATCAGTTTGCAGACCAAGCCCCAGAGTCCGATGAAGAGATTCACCAGTTCTGCACTATGAAATTTGGCACCAATTTTCCACAGTTCAAGAAGGGCGACGTTAACGGAGAGACTGCAAATCCTCTCTTTGTGCGTCTTGCAACAGCTTTCCCCTTCCAAGGCTTTGGTAAGGGCATCAAAGCCCTTGCGCTAGATAAATTTGCAAAGGCAAACAACAAGAAGTTTGGTGACAAGGCTTATATCATGTGGAACTTCACTAAATTCCTTGTAGACCGTCAGGGAAACGTTGTTGCACGCTTTGAGCCAACCACCGATATGGCAGAAGTTGAGTCTGCAATTAAAAGCCTACTTGCGTAAGGCGAGAGGACCGATTTACTCATGAGTTCTTCTCAAAAAGAAATACAGTCCGTTGCGGCCGCTAGCACTTTTGTTAGCGGCACTTCTACACTCGACAACTCCCCCGATATCCCCGAGCTTCTCCTCAAAAACCAGCTCTGTTTCCCGCTCTACAGTGCCTCAAAAGAAGTGGTGCGAAGGTATACGCCGCTGCTTAAGCCCTTTAATATGACGTATACACAATACATTGCCATGATGGCGCTTTGGGAACATGAATCCTTGGATGTCAAAACCTTAGGTGAGCTTTTATTTCTTGATTCAGGTACTTTGACCCCACTTCTCAAAAAGCTTGAAGAAAAAGGTTTTGTCCTGCGTCAAAAAACAGGTAAAGACGGACGTCAGCTGATTGTTTCTCTTACCCAAAAAGGCAAAGACCTTAGGCGAGAAATGCAAATAGTCCCACATCAGATTGGCTCATGCGTTAATCTCTCGCCCGAAGAGGGCGCTGAACTTAAACGATTGCTTTTAAAAGTTCTCTCTAACGTTACAGAAAGCTAGATTTACTATGACCCAATCACAGGTAACTATAACCTCTTCTGAACGTGAAACCGCCATTATACGCACTAGCACCATTGGCATTGCAGCTAATGTTGCACTTGCGGCATTCAAAGCAGCTGTGGGCATTTTATCTAACTCAATTGCCGTTACTCTTGATGCGGTGAACAATCTCTCCGATGCAATTTCATCAATCATTACCATTGTGGGAACAAAACTCTCTAACAAAAAAGCTGATCGCGAGCATCCTTTTGGTCACGGACGTATTGAATACATCACCACAACAGTAATTGCTGCAATCATTATGTATGCAGGTATTTCTTCACTTATTAAATCTATCCAAGACATCATGGATCCTGTTACTCCAGACTATAGTCCCCTGTCTTTAGTCATCATTGCAATAGCTGTGCTCGTAAAGATTATTTTGGGCCACTACGTCCGCTCTGTAGGTAATCGCGTAAACTCCGACACCCTTATTGCGTCGGGTTCAGATGCACTTTTTGACGCTACACTCTCCACTTCTGTTTTAACAGCTGCGCTTATCTTTATCTTTACAAAAATTAGCCTTGAGGCATATGTAGGCGTTATTATCTCTGTGTTTATCATTAAAGCTTCAATTGAGTTGTTGCAGGGCTCCATTAAAGAAATTATTGGCATGCGTCCCGATGCAGCTCTTTCAACACTCATTTATGACATTGTGAAAGAAGACCCAGATGCTGAGGGTGTTTACGATCTTATTATCCACAACTACGGCCCAGACAGATTTGTAGGCTCATTCCATACTGAGGTTCTTGATACCACTTCAGCTATTGAGATTGATACGATGACTAGGCGTCTGAGTACAGAGATTTACAAACAGACATCAGGCAAAATAATCATTGCTGCTATTGGTATTTATGCGAGAAACACTACCGATAATCGCATTGTAAAAATGCGTACTGAAGTGACTGAAATGGCTTTAGCTCATGAAGGTGTTCTTCAAGTTCATGGTTTTATTGCTGACATTGAAAATCAATTTATGGCCTTTGACACTGTTATCGAGTTTGGTTATGACGGCAAACAAATTGTCCACGATATTATTCATGAAGTAGAGGCAGCCTACCCTGATATGAACGTCTCGGTTCTTTTGGACCGCGATACAAGCGATCTTTCTGAACATGAAGAAGACAGAGACTTGCACTAAAAGCAAGTAAATACATCTTAAAAAGGGGCGAGCCGCTGACACCCAGAGTCAGCGGCTCGTGTTCTACGCTCGCAAGAAAGGGAGAGGGTCTTTCTCCGAGCTACGGGAACCTGAATAAAGCAAGCAAATAAATTGCTTAAAAACATAGTAAGTTAACCGAGGGAAACTTACAAGAATTTTTTCAGTTTTTTTATCTAATTTCGTAAACTCTACAAAAAGTTAGACTAAGTTTACATGTCTATGGATTTTTATCTTATATCAAGAAAGTCCGAGATAAATGTGTATTCTCGCCCTTGTTTTTGAATGACCTTTTCAAACACACCTGCCTCTGATGCGCTTTTTAAATTGGCACAAAAAATCCCCCGCGCCGAATTGGTGCGGGGGATCAGGTCAGCGTACTAATCTAGTAGTAGCTTATGCCTTTGCAACCTCGGTAAGGTTGGTAAGAATCTTATCGTCCTTCTTATCCCACTTTGGAGCAGGACGGAAGAGCTGGAAGAGAATTGCTGCCAAGAAGGCAAAAGCAATAACAGTCCAGACACCGAAGGAACCAAGAACGAAGAACTCCCAGAACTGGTTGATGATAAGACCAACAATCCATGCAAATACGCACTGATAGCCAATAGCAAACCAGAACCACTTAGAGTCATTCATCTGACGACGGATGGAACCAACTGCAGCAAAGCAAGGTGCGTCAAGCATATTGAATGCAACAAATGCGCACATTGCACCAACGTGAAGAATGCCACCAGCATCGGTGAACATACCAGCGAAGCCAGACCACATAGTAACGGACTTCTCGCTTGCATCACCAAGACCGTAAAGAACACCAAAGGTAGAGACAAGGTTCTCTTTTGCGATCAGAGCAGAGATGGAAGCTGCAGTTGCCTGCCAGTTTGCGAATCCAAGAGGAGCAAAGATAACGCCGATGAAACCACCAACAGCTGCAAGCAGGGAGAAGTCCATGACATTCTCAGGAGCGCCCTCAATGCCTGGAAGGTAACCAAAGACGCCGTTTGCGCCCTCCCAGGTTGCCCAACCAAAGTTGGAAAGAACCCAGATACCAATAGCTGCTGCGAAGATGATGGTACCAGCCTTGAGGATGTATGCAGAGATACGCTCCCAAACGTGCATTGCCCAAGACTTGATAGAAGGCATGTGGTAATCAGGAAGCTCCATAACAAATGGTGCAGGCTCGCCCTCAAATGCCTTAGTCTTCTTCAGCATGACTGCAGAAATAACAATCATTGCAACGCCAAGGAAGTAGAAAGCAGGAGCAACCCACCAAGCAGAAGAGCCACCAATAAGAACACCCATAACCAAAGCAATGATTGGCTGCTTTGCGGAGCAAGGAATCATGGTGGTGAGCATTGCAGTCATACGGCGGTCCTTCTCGTTCTCAATGGTACGAGTAGAAAGAACGCCAGGAACACCACAGCCAGAAGAAATCAGAAGTGGAATGAAGGACTTGCCGGACAGGCCAAAGCGACGGAACACGCGGTCCATAACAAAGGCAACACGGCTCATGTAACCGCAGTCCTCAAGGAAGCACAGCATGACAAACAGAACAAGCATCTGTGGGATAAAGCCAAGGACAGAGCCAACGCCGCCGATAATACCGTCAACTACAAGGCTAGTGACAACGGGGCTTGCGCCAGCACCTGCAAGAGCACCGCGAGCAAGATCAGGAATACCTGGGACATACATGCCGTACTGGGAAGCATCTGGCTCAGTAGCAGCGCCTTCAACAGCAGTCTTAAAGCCAGCGGCAGTTACGCCACCAAGAGTCTGGAGTTCCTGACCCTCAGCAAGAATTGGTTTGCCGTCAGCGTCAAGCTTAAGAGGATTGTCGTCAGTATCAACGAAGTTGCCATCCTCGTCATGAACTGGTGCGCTCAGAGCAACAACGTTCTTCTTGGCAGTCTCTGCCTCAAAGCTGGTGATAGCGTCAGAATCCCACTGTTTAGCTTCGATTGCAGCACGAACCTCAGTGGTATCAATACCAGCCTCGTCAGCTGCGTTGAGATAAGCGTCGATCTGGTCACCATAGTGATGAGAGTCAAACTCATCTTTTGCCTCATTGTACTCGGCGTCGCCGATACCCATGAAGTGGAAACCCTTGTCAAACAGGTTGTCGTTGACCCAGTCAGTAGCTCCCGTACCAACAGTAGAGATGGAGATGAAGTACACAAGAGCCATGATGATAACGAAGATTGGAAGACCGAGGATACGGTTAGTAACAACGCGGTCAATCTTCTCGGAAGTGGTCAGCTTCTTTGGAGCCTTCTTGACACAAGCTGCCATGACGCCAGCGATCCACTCATAACGGTCAGAAGTGATGATGGACTCAGCATCGTCATCGCGAGACTGCTCAACTGCAGCAATGATCTTCTCAAGCTCAGCGGTCTTCTCGGCAGAAAGGTTAAGAGGAGCAATTGCATTTGCATCGCGCTCAAAGACCTTAATGGAATACCAACGAGATAGAGTTGCAGGAGCAAGGCCCTCGATTGCAGTTGCAATCTTGCCAAGAGCCTCTTCAACCTCTGGGGTAAAGCACTTAACACCCTCTGCAGGAGTTCCCTCCTGGCCGGCCTTAATTGCAGTCTTTACCAGAGTGTCAATGTTCTTGTTGCGAAGTGCAGAAACCTCAATAACCTCAACACCAAGCTGCTTGGAAAGCTCCTTGGTATCAATGACGTCACCGGACTCCTTGAGCAGGTCAACCATGTTAAGACCAAGGATAACTGGGCGACCAGCCTCAAGAATCTGAGTAGTCAGATAGAGGTTACGCTCCAGGTTGGTAACATCGAGAAGGTCAATAATGGCGTCTGGGCGCTCATTAATGAGGTAGTCACGAGATACCTGCTCCTCAGGTGAATAAGGAGACAGAGAGTAAATACCAGGAAGGTCGACAAAGGTGACGTCCTTATCGGCACGCCAATTTGCCTGCTTCTTCTCAACAGTAACGCCTGGCCAGTTGCCGACGTAGCCGTTTGAGCCCGTAAGCTCATTGAATAGGGTGGTCTTACCGCAGTTTGGGTTACCTGCAAGACCAATAATAGTCTTTTGTGCCATTAGGCTTCCTCTACCTTGTGAACGTCTACTACTTCAATGCTTGCAGCTTCATCCTTGCGGATAGAAAGCTCGTAGCCACGAACTGTGAGCTCAATTGGGTCTCCCAGTGGTGCTACTTTCTTGACGTAAACCTCAGTGCCCTTAGTAAGGCCCATGTCCATGATGCGACGTTTCACGGCGCCTACACCCTTTAGCGCAGCAACCGTGCAACTCTCCCCCACCTTAACTTCTTTCAGAGTTGCCATAACCTTCCTTTCATCGAAACACGTATTAAAAGCCGCGGGTTTTACCAGCAGCGCAATACAACAAAGTGTTTAGAGCGGAGAAACCATGATGTGCGATGACATCTGACGATTCAGTCCAAGTCGTGCACCCTTAACGCTAACAATAACGTCGCCGTTGACTCGTGAAATAACCTTTACCTCGGCGCCCTCAACAAAACCAAGTGTTGAGAGGTGCTGGCGAAGATCAGAAGCACCCTTAACCGTTACAATCAGCGCAGTCTCTCCCTCGCCAAGCATGGCAAGAGGAAGAACTGGACCAGAATTCGCAGGACCCTGTGAGGTCTTTTCTGTATCCATGCATCCCCCAAAATAACGTAGGCAAACTAAGTTTGCTCTTTCGAACTTTTACTTCATTAGTATCAACTAAAAGTTAAGGTAATTCAACTTTCATTTAATAATTAAAGTAAAAATAAGGCGAGAAACTCTGTCTACCAGTGGTTTCTCGCCTTGTAAATATTGCAACTTTATTTCAGGTAATACTAGTTTTACGTAAACATAAACATTTGTTTGCTCAAACTTATGGCAAGCGGTGTGATATCAGCCCGTATTCTGCAGACCTGCGGCAACACCAGACACGGTGCACAAAATCAAATACGTAATGTTTGCACGTTCCTCTGGAGTAAGCATGTCATCCCTTATACGAAGCTCAGACAGGGCATGCACCTGCGTAACCGAGAGAATATTAACAAATGGCAGACGCAGGCGGATAACAGGACCAAGCACACGACGGTTCTCCAACGGCCACTTGTTACCGGTGATAGCAAGGACCCACTTGCGCGTCAACGACATCTCGGAGAGAACCATCTCCGACAGTTCAGGGCGATCACCCAGTGCTAGATAAAGCCTTGCAATACGAGCATCAATTTTGGAGATTGACATCTCAATGTTGTCGATAAACGTAGTGAACAGCGGCCACTCTCTGTATGCCTCACGAAGACGTTCGATATCCCCTACTGCTTCGCAGGCACTACCCAGTCCATACCATGCAGCCAGGTTGATACGAGCCTGTGACCAGGAGAAAATCCAGGGAATAGCACGCAAGTCATCAAGAGACTTGGCGCCCAGGCCACGTTTTGCAGGTCTTGAACCAATGGGGAGAAGACCAATCTCTGTCAGAGGGGTAACAACCGAGAACCACTCAGCAAAGCCATCGGAGTGAATGAGCTCCAAGAAACGCTGCTTAGACGCTTTATCAAGCTCAGAAGCGAGCGAAGCAAACTTCACGTCTGTCTGGGTATTCTTCTGTTCAATAGAAGGTGCCATCTGAAGCAGTGTTGCTCCAGCAACGGACTCTACGTGACGGCGAGCAAGCGTTGGGTCACCATAGCGAGCAAAAATAACTTCTCCCTGCTCAGTAAGTTTAAAGCGACCGTTGACTGAGCCTTTGGGCTGAGAAAGAACAGCACGGTTTGCAGGACCACCGCCACGACCAACTGCACCGCCACGGCCATGCATCAAGATGAGGTCAATGGAGTTCTTCTCTGCCCACTCTGCCAAAGCAGCCTGGGTCTTATGCAGCACCAACGTTGCCGTAGTAGGGCCCTCGTCCTTCGAGGAATCAGAATAGCCCAGCATGACCTCAAGCTTGCGGTCTGTCTGAGCAAGACGTGCCTGTACCTCAGGAAGCTGAATTACCTGTTCAAGTGTAGCAACAGCGTTCTCAAGGTCTTCAATTTGCTCAAAGAGTGGAATAACGTCTAGTACAGGAACGTCTTCTTCGTTTGCAAACGCAAGACGTGCAAGCTTATAGACATTCTCAACATCCTGAGCAGACTGCGTAAACGAAATAATATAGCGACGAGCAGCATTAATGCCGTTCTTCTTTTGAATTGATCCAATGGAGCGGAAGGTATCTAGCACCTCCTGCGTCATAGCATCAAGTTTGGCGGGTTTCTCGGCAGTTGATGGGTGTGTCTCAATATCTGCAAGCGCACGCTTGTGCACCAAAGAGTGCTGACGGAACTCCATCTCCACCAAGTGGAAGCCAAAAGTTTGAGCCTGCCAGATAAGCTTCTGAACAGGACCGTAGGCAATACGATACGCTCCTGCCTGGGCCAGCGAATCCTGAATAACGCGCAGATCAGCAATAAACTCTTCGGCGTTTTGATACATCAGGTCAGCATTACGCTCAATGGTGGCGCTGAGTCGGCCAGAAATGACGCGCATTGCCGCACGGTGCAACTCAGACCCAGCCTTATCAATAGCCCCAGAGGTCAGGGCCTGGCTCATTTCTACCTGCTGTGCCCAAAGATTAGCAAGCGCAGGCGAAGCTGGAGTAGAAATACCATCAAGCGTCAGACCTCGACTGACTTCCTTGGTAGCCCGAGCCAGTGCCTGCAGTACGTGTACACGGTACTTCTCGGCAACTTGGCGAGAAACCAGGGCGGTAACATTAGGGTTACCGTCGCGGTCTGAGCCAATCCAGCTACCTGGACGGAAAAATGGTGGGCAGACAGGCGACACACAACCAGCGTTTTCTCCCAACACCCAGTTATCAAAGCGGCGATATACCGAAGGAACCATCTCAAAAAGGGTGGTATCAAAAATGTTGAGGACAGTATCAGCCTCCTCCAAAGGAGTTGGCTTTTTATGACCGATAGGAGACGTACGGAATAGGCCGTCAATCTCTTGCAGCATGCGACGCTCGTTTTCCACACGAGCAGGACCACCAAGCCTCTGACGCTCATCAAGAAGCTCTGAGATGGTACGGATTCGGCGCTCAACATTTTTACGACGAGCCTCAGTTGGGTGCGCAGTAAAGACGGGGTGGAACTCAAGACGATTAAGACGTGCTTTTGCCTCTTCTTCACCGCACTCGTCAATGAGCTGTCTATATGCAACGGTTATCTCATTGATAGGGTCTTCTGCAGAAGATGGATCAACAGAAGCCTCACGAGAACGCAAGCTGGTAACGCGATAGTTTTCTTCACAAAGATTTGCTAGGTGGAAGAAAGTAACAAACGCGCGCATAAGAAGCACGGAGTCTTCCATGCTTAGGCTGTCAATGGTAGAAGCAAAACGCAGAAAAGCATTAAGCGATTCCTTCTCTGAATCTACTTTGAGTACCGCATTGATTGCCTCAAGCAGCAAAGGTGCGCGAGTTGTAGACAAATCATCTGGTCCAGCTTTAATTGCCTCAACCAACAACGTGTCAAAACTAGTAAGAAGATCTGGATTGTACTCAGCAAGCACTTTTCTTACCAAACGCAAAAAGAAGGTAAGGTTATCGCGCAGAGGAGCTGGCGCTTTAAGCGCCTGAATAAGGGTACGAGCAGCAGCAATCTCATTCCCGCGTCGTTCAAGAAGCGACTGAGCTACTTCAGAAGTTGTTGCACCATCGATGGGTTTCTCGTCAAAAGAAGCATTGCTGGACTCTAGATTTGAATCTTGAGGATTGCCTGCCATGCTCATCCTTTCCCACATGACTCAGAATACGTACTATCTACCATACCCTTTTGTAACAATCTTCGCACGATTGTTTGTCAATCTGTTACCTAATGTACATCGTGGACTACAATCGATATAACAAATAAAAATTGATATATCAAAGTTTCTGGCCACGTTAAAGAAGATTTTAGGTTTTACATGCTCAATCCATTCAAGAAAAGTCGTACTGCGTACAACAATTCTTCCGTACATAAGCAGGTAGAGCGTCTTCGCACACCTCGCTATGAGCTTGATGACTCGCGCATAAACGGGGGTCAACCTGGCATTGTGGTTACATGGTGGACCAGGCTTCTCTCTGCCGTGGTCTCTGGCGATATTGCTAATCAAGACGAGCAATACTTGGCACATCAAACGTCCCAGGATTATCTTTTCAATGCACTTGGACAAGGTGCCTGGGGTGCGCTTTTTCCGCTTTTAACTGTTGTTTGCTCCCAGCTTGTTGGCATTGAACAAGCAGGACTTTTCTCCATGGCATTTGTTGTGGCAACGCTTTTGTTATTTGTTGCCCAATACGGCGTCCGTACCTATCAGGTTTCAGACATAGCTGAACAACGTAGTTTTTCTGATTACCAGATTCAACGCGCAGCTACCGTTGTTGTCATGGTACTAGCAGGTCTTATTTGGTGCTTCTTTAAAGGATATACCGAGCCCATGTTTTCTATCTGCACGGGAGCTTTGCTCTTTAGGGCGGTTGACGGTATGGCTGATGTCTACGAAGGTCGTCTTCAGCAAAAAGACAAACTCTACCTCGCAGGACTGAGCCAAGCTCTTAGGTGTAGTGCCAGTTTTATTCTCTTTACTGTTGTGTTGTTTGTTACCAGAAATCTTGTATGGGCAAGTTGGAGCATGGGTATTTGTGCCCTTGTTACCTTGGTATTTGTTTCTGCTCCCCTAGCCATTCTTGAGACCGATAAAAGCGTGCGCTTCAAGCTTGCAAACATCAAAGATATCTTTGTACAGTGCTGGCCTCTCTTTTTAGCACTTTTCCTCTACAACCTTATTGACTCGCTGCCAAAGTTTGCCATGGAAGGCACGCTTTCTTACAGCAATCAGTTGTACTTCAACGCACTTTATTTCCCAGCTCACACTATTTTGATGATCTCTACGCTCATCTACAGGCCACAGCTCTTCAAACTTGCTAGTTTGCTAGAAACCTCAATTCATAATCCCGCTCATAAGAAACGCTTTGGCGTAATTGTACTTGCAATGTTTGGTGCTATTGCTGTAGTCACCATTGGCACCGCTGCATTTGTCGAGTTCATTGGCATTCCTCTTAACGGCTTCTTGTATGGAGTTGACTTTGAGCAATATCGTGGACTCGCACGCATTATGGTGGCCACGGGCGGACTTTGCGCTGCTATCGACTTTTTGTATCAGCTGGTCACTATCATGCGAGCTCAAAAGGCAGTTACGCGCGCGTACCTCATTTCATTTGCTGTATCCATCCCCATTATCTGGATGATGGTCAGCTTTACGGGCCTTAACGGCGCAGTTATTGGCAGCTTCTCCTCTATCCTTATCCTCTTCTTGCTGCTCATCAGCGAATACGCTGTAGCACGCATAAAAAACTAGCAAAACAATTGATGCTCAAACGTAAAACCCCTCTGCTCCATACGTTGGAACAGAGGGGTTTTAATGCATATAGCGAGAAACCCGTCTGCTAGAAGGGTTTCTCGACAATGAACTTAGAAGGAACAAGCGCCGCCGATAGTGCAAGCAGCTGCTGAAGAACCGTCGTCTGAATCATCGTTTGAACCAGAAACATGGAAGACCTCGGAGAGGTAGTTAATGATGTCGCCGGACTCATACATTGCCTTGCCGTCAATGAACAGACATGGAACCTGACGCTTGCCGCCAACCTCAATGAGGCGCTCACGAGCTGCGTCATCAGCAACAATGTCATGCATAGGAAGCTCAATGTTGTTCTGCTCCATGAAGGACATAACCTTGTGGCAGTATGGGCAGGTTGGCTTATAGAAAAGCTCAAGATTCTGAGTAGCCATAAAAACTCCTTTTGTTAGTAATTACTACTACTTTGTCTATACCCACCATAGCGTAGTTGTTTCACATGGATTTAGATAGGCATAAAAATAGCCGCACAAGGCGGCTATTTAGTAATTGATGGTGCCAGCAACCAGGATCGAACTGATGACCCCCGCTTTACGAGAGCGGTGCTCTACCAACTGAGCTATGCTGGCGTGCAAAAGCGCGCTAACAACTATACGGGGAAGCCCTGTATTATTCAAGCAGAAATACTAAAGAAGCCCGAGAACACCACGAACAAGACGCTCAAGATCATCTGCGTACTTCTCGGATGCCTCTTGAACACTCTTATGCGTAGTTCCGTGAGCACCAGCTGGATTTGCAGCAAGCGTCAGAGCCAACACATTCATATCAAGAGCTCGGGCCATAATAACCTCAAGAGCTGTAGAAACACCAACGTATGAGACGCCAAAGCTACGAAGCATAGCAACCTCTGCTGGAGTCTCAAAGTTTGGTCCCAAAAGACCAGCAAAAACACCCTCGCTGAGCTCAATCTTAAGGTCGTCCGCTACGCCACGCGCAAGCGTTCTTAGATAAGGCGAGAAGGCATCATTCATATCTACAAATGGGGTCTCAACATCGCGAAGGCCTGCCCACTCTGCAAGCGGATTGGTTCCAGTGAGGTTAATCTGATCAGTAATAACGCCAAGGCCAGTCTTTGCGTTTCCAGAAACAGCACCCGTTGCACCTGCAAAAATAATGTCTTTGCAGCCTAGGTGATGAGCATGCTGAACAAGAGAGGTTACCTCAGCGGCGGAATAGCCCTGATAGAGGTGAACGCGGCCAGGATAGACAACTACAGGCACACCATCGATAGTACCAATGGTTGCCTCAAAGCTGTGACCTGCCATAGGAGAAGCGTCAACAGGGAAACCTGGAATGTCACGATAATCAATACGACGAACTGGCTTTACCAAATCAGCAAGGTGGCCAAGTCCGGTTCCCAAAATAAGAGCAACAGGGATGCTCAACAGATGGGCTTACATTCTCAATGGTTTTCTCGGTAACCACGCAAATCCCCTCCTCTAAGAGGTGACGAGTGAGTGTTCCCTCGCCAGAAACAAGCTTTCCTGAGTACGTACCATCATAAATCTCATGCACGCCACAAGACGGGCTCTTTGCCTTCAAAACGGCGAGCGTTATGTCAGAAGACGTAACGGCATTAAGAGCAATCTTAGATCCACGTTCAAAATCTTCCGTTACATCTGAGCCATCCTTGAGCCAAACACGTCCTTCTCGCTGTTCCGCGGGCGGACGAGGTACAGGAAGACCTGAGGAGGTCTCGGGGCAGATCTTTGTGACGTTTACTTTTTCTGCCAGCTTTTGTACTGCAGAAACAGGCTTGGCCCCTCCGTCATATCTGACGGGGAGGCCAAGTAAACAAGCGCTAATAGCAACTTTCATTGCTTTTCAGATCCTAGAGAGCAAGAGAGTAAACAGCAATAGATGCTTTACCAAGAATCTCGTTAATCTTCTGCGACCACTCCTGAGATGCCTTGCTTGCAACAGCAGAGTACTTGCTCATTGCAACCTGATAAGCGGTCTGAGCAGCTGCATAAGAAGCAGAATCGTTGGAGATTGAGTAAGCAGAGAGCTGCTTGTAGTAATCGCCATCCTGGGAAGCCCAAGTGTTGTTCTTAGCGTCCCACTCATCACCAGCAAGACCAATGATGTACTGAGCGTACTCCTGGCTTGTAGTCTCGGAGTTGCCGTCCTCAGGTGCAGTTGGTGCCTGTGGAGCATCTGGAAGGGTTGTAGTCAGAACGCTATCACGATACTTCTTCATGATGACAGCATCATGGATGAGCTTCTTTGCGACGTCTTCAGAGAGCTTGTATGCAGAAGCAACCTGGCTAACATCAGTAGTCTTGAAGTTGGTCTGCATGTAATTGTTGACTTCGTCATCGGTGACGGTAATACCCTTGCTCTGAGCCTCAGCAACAACAAGAGCATTGCGAACATAGCCAATGATCTTATCGGCTGCTGGAACAGCATAGGTGCCGTCAGACTGCTTTGCTGCGTCAAGACCGGAAGTGTTCTCAATAACCTCACGAGCAGTTACTTCTTTGGTCTGACCGTTATAGGTATAAGAAGCGATAGGAGTGTTGAGCTCACCCTCAGAAAGTGTGGTGCGACCGTTCAAAGAACCAGTAGCTCCGCCACCGCCCAGAAGGAAGCGACCGATGACAATACCAAGAGCAAACAGTACAACTGCGCCTACTCCGATAAAGATCTTTGAGTTCTTTTTTACATCAATAGATGGCATATCCTTGCCTTTCATCGCTTAATGCAACTATACGTACATAATACAAACCTGTAGTTTACTCTTATTAGCATGCATAAAACATACAACCAGTAAACTCCCCCGTTTGTACACAGTCGTTTACAAGCAAATCAAATTACTTGGTAGCTGAAACAATCTCTTCCGAATACTGCTTAATGTATCCAGTGGCATTTTCCGCATCAAACTTCATACGCTGCGACAATGCCTTCTTCACGTCCTTAGAAATAGTTCCATGTGCTAAGGCGAGAAGACCCTGGAGCATGTCATGGTACTCAGCATCTCCGTGATAGCACTGAACTGCCTCATCTAGAAGTGGCCAAGCCTCATCAGAATGCTTGCAGAAGTTGCACCGTACTGGCAGAGGAACAAAAATGCTGCTAGACGAACTGTAGCTGAGTCGTCATCAAACAAAGAAGCCTCAGCAGCATCAAATGCTTTAAAGACCTGGTCACTAAAATGCTCGCTCAAATGAGCAAGTGCATCAAGCACTTCCCAACGAGTCTGAGCCTCTGGTCTATACAGTGCATCAATAAGAGAATCGATGTGCTCTTCAAAGGCAAGAGGAGCAACATGAGCAAGCTCTGCAAGCTCATGAGACGCATCTTGACGAGCGCGCCTACTAGCATCAGACAAAGCAATGACCAGTGCATTCACTTTTTTCATCTGCGCCATAGTTGGCTTTTTAGTAGCCTTCTTAGCAGGTTGCTTTTCTTCTTTTGGCGCCTTTGTAGAGCCCGCTTTTGCGGTTGCCTTAGTTGAAGCCTTTTTTGGCTTCTGAGCAGTTTCTTTCTTTTCTGCCATGAAACCTAAATCCTCTCTAAAACACCCTTTATTCTCTAAATCCGTCTACGACAACGGTGCCGCTTTTTTGATCCTCATGAATTTTAATAAATCCAAGGCTCGATGCTTCACGTAAAAGAGAAGTAAACGAACGATATCCATAAGTTGCCTCAGCAAACTGTGGACGCTTCCTTCGCATAGTCTCCTTTAAACGAGACGCATAAATAAATGTTTCGCTTTCGCGCTCCAAAGACTCAATAGTCTCAAATAAGAGCTGATAGCAGTCGTGTTTCTCGACAGGTACCTTCTCTTTAAAGTCTGGAATTCTGCCAGAACTCAAAATATCCTCGTAGAAGATAAACTCGTCGCAAACTTCAGCAAGAAGCGAGCTGGTAGACTCCTTCATACCAACGCCAATGACTGTTTTACCAGCCTCTTTAAGCTTTGCCACGAGTGGTGAGAAGTCCGAGTCACCAGAAAGCACAGCAAAGGTGTCAATGTGGTCTTTAGTAAGACACATCTCAACAGCGTCTACCGCAAGTCTAATATCGGCAGAGTTCTTGCCGGTATAAGCCCTATCTGGAATCTCAATGAGCTCAATACCAAGCTCATGCAGGGGTGTAATAGCATTTGGGAAGCGCTGCCAATCGCAGTATGCACGCTTAGCAGTAATGCGTCCCTTATCAACAAGCCTCTCCATAATGAGCTTCATCTCTGGAAGATGGCCTAGCTCTTGATGACCGTTTCTCTTTCTTTTGCCTGTTCCTAGTGCCAAATTTTCATAATCGATGAAAACCGCAATAGAGCTCTGAGGAGTAGAAATATCACTCATAATCGGGGTTCCTTTGCGGCTAGCACTTAGTGGCAGCAGTGGCCGTCATGACCGTGCTCGTGACCTTCATGCTCATGATGATGTCCGTGACCATGGCACTCACACTCGTGATCACCATCTTCATGGTCGTGACCACAGCAGCACTCGTGCTCACCCTCATCTTCCTGGCTCTCAAGAAGCGACCAGTCAAGACCAGCTGCAGTGCTCGTAGCCTCATCAGCGTAAAGCAGTGAGATTGCCTGAGTACCCTTGCGAGCGCCACCAATCTGGCAAAGCATGTCATACAGGGTAAAGGCGGTCTCTGCACCAGGAAGCGTAATCTCAAGGTCCTCAGACTGAGCAAGCGCAAGCGCAATATCCTTGCGGAAGTGCTCAGCCAAAAATCCTGGTTGGAAGTCTCCCTCAAGCGACTTAGGAGCAAGCTCTTTAAGTGCACGAGAAGAACCCATGCCACTAGCAACAACCTCAAGCATCTGCTCAACGTCAAGTCCACCCTGCTCTGCCAAGGCCATTGCGTCTGCATAGCCAATCATGCAAGAAGCAAGGGATACCTGGTTACAAAGCTTTGCGGTCTGACCCTTACCAGCACCACCCATGCAGAAAATCTTTGCAGAAAATGTCTCGAGAAGAGCGCGTACTGGCTCAACATCGTGCTCAGTTGCGCCGACAATCAGCGTAAGAGTACCGTCCTGAGCACCCTTCTGGCCGCCCGTAACTGGACAGTCAAAGGCATGTTTTCCCTCAATTTCAGCAGCATCGTGAATATCACGAGCAAGCTGAGATGAAGAAGTGGTCAGATCAATAAGGTACGCACCCTTCTTAGCAACACGGATAAGACCATCTGTTGCCAAGTAAACATCTTCAACGTCAGTTGGATAACCAACCATGGTAAAGATAACGTCAGCGTCTTTTGCAGCATCTGCCACACTCTCTGCAGCGTGAGCGCCCAACGAGACAAGCTTTTGTGCTTTCTCTGGTGTTCTGTTGTAAACAGTAACGTCATAACCAGCAGAAATAAGGTGCTCTGCAATAGGAGTGCCCATAATGCCTGTTCCAATAAAAGCAACCTTTGCATTCTTGCTCAATGCCATGTATGAGTCCTTTCAGACTAAAATAAATAAACAAACTGGGGCCGCTCCAAAGAGCGACCCCATACCTTGTACCCGTTAATTAGATTTACGAACCCTGTTAGCAATTCGGTCAGAAAGCGAAAGCTTCTCGCGGCGGTCAGTTCCCCAGAAGACAATAGCCACCATGCCTGGTCCAACGTGAGCACCAATAACTGGTCCTACCTGGCTATGAATAATGGTGAGTCCCTCACAGCCCTTCTCTTTACGAATCTGAGCCTCTAGCCAATTAGCGTCCTTCTGTGCGTCTGCAGAAATAATGCCAACAGGAAGCGAGGTGTCATGAGAATAGCTATCTCTAAAGTCCTGGATAAGAGACTTGAGTGCCTTCTTGCGGCCTCTGCACACTGTCTTGACGGTAAGAGCTCCTGTTGAGTCATAGGTAAGCTCTGGCTTTACATCAAGCTTGCCACCAATATTTGCTGCAGCAGCAGGAATACGACCGCCCGCAGCAAGAGCATCCAAGGTCTCAAGTGTTAAGTAGCCATGTATATAGTTACGCGCGTCTTGTGCCCACTCGGCAATCTCTTTTGCCGAGAGACCCTTTATTGGCTTGATGTACTGCTTCAAGACCCAAAAGCTGAGCTGCGGACGAAGGTGCACCATTGTCGACTACGTAAATCTCAAAGTCTGGGTATTTCTCTCTTACCATATCTGCTGCTTGTTCAGCTGCATAGTAGGATGAAGAAAGTGCAGAGGTAAAGCAAAGATATACCGTTGGAGTGCCCTGCTTTGCAGCACGCTCAAAGACCTCGAGGTAATGACCAGGAGTAATTGCAGAGGTGGTGTAGCGCAGCTTTTTATCTTTGCGCATGCCCTCAAAGAACTCATGTGCACTGATGCTCTTCCAGCCGTCATCATAGTGCTCTCCATCTGGTCCCACATAAGGGAACTGGATGATATCAACACCTAGCTGTTCAGCAATTCCTGGAGCAAAGTCTGCGCAGGAGTCCATGATGATTCGAACGTTACTGGGCTTATGATATGCAGCTGAAAGCTCAGTAGGTTCAAGATCTTCAAAGGCAACCTCGCTGATTTCTTCTTCGGCTTTATCTTTTTTTATTGAACATCCTGTTCCTCAATCTTAGGTTTGATAATTCCATAACCACCATTTTTTTACGATGGTAGATGACATTAGTCAAACCAGTAGAAGAATTAACAAAGACATAAAAATCATGGCCGAGAAGGTCAGTTTGGACAAGCGCCTCCTCTTCCGTCATGGGCTCAAGATCAATGTACTTCTCGCGAACAAGCTGGTCATCAAGATCTTCAGCTGGAATCTCAATGAGATTGGCAAGATCTTCTTGTGTAAGAGCAACTCCGCGCTCAGACTTTACATGATGACGGCGCTCAACAACTTTTGTCTTGTACTTACGCAGCTGTCTGGAGACTTTTTCTGCTGCTTCATCAATAGCTACATACATATCGTCAGAGCTAGCAGTGACACGAACAACATTGTTACGAACAAATACCGTAACCTCAGCTGTCTTTCTATCTGGATTTGATGGGTTTTTGTCTACTCTAAGAACTACATCGCAAGACATAGGAGTGATGTCAAATACTTTAAGAGCATCACCGATTTTCTGATCTACGTGTGTGTGCAAAGCCTCAGAAATGCTTACCTTGCGTCCCGAAATCTTGATGTCCACCATAGGAGCCTCCTATCGGATACACGAGACATCTTCTAACTGATGTCTGTATAACAACAATACCCATTTGTCGGTCAATCATTCCATAAAAAGTTGAATTGAGCGGTAAACGGTTAGAGACTATTTCTCTTTATGTGCGATTAATTTGCTCAGAGGAAGATGTAGCTGAATCAGCGCTGGTAGGTTGCGTAGAAACTTCCACAAGACCAGAAATCTTATTGGTAGTTGAGAGGTGTGGTAAGGTGCCAATCCACTTGTTTCTAATAACTCCCTCGACACCGTTAGATTGAATAGCTGAAAGAGCTTGCTGAATTTGTGTAGCGAGAGCTTTGTTACTTGTTGCTACAGAAATACCAATCGTGGATGGAACGTCAACTACACCAACCATAGAAATATCTTTGTTTGCTGCTAAATAAGCACCAGCATATGCATCACAGGCCACATAATCGATGGAACCATTTTCAAGTGCTTCAAAAGCATCATTTAGGTTAGAAAAACCCTGAACAGACATGCCTGTGAGTACCTGACCCATTGCGCGCTCAGACAAAGAACCCGTTTGAACGCCAACTGATTTTCCACTCAAACTATCAGCGGTAATGTTTGTCTCTGAACCCTTATGGAAAAGAGCTGTTGCATACTCAGCATAACCAGAAATGAGCGTACTTGTTGAGTCTTCACCACTTCTGACATCCATGACAATGTCGCAGCCTGCTTGTAGGCCATCTACTGGTCCGTTAACGGATACAAACTTAACGTCTACGCCTAGCTGATCTGCAATTGCAGAAGCTATTTCAACGTCAATTCCCTGCAGTGTTCCAGCTTCTGAGGCCACAACCATTGGAGCTGTTACTGACTGAGTACGTAGACCTACGGTCAAAGTGCCAGCTGTGTGCAGTGAGGAATCAGGAATCTTCTGCTGACGGGCTTCTCGCTTCTCTTGGATTGCCTCTTGCACTGACTTGACGTGGAACCATTTATCCAGATCAATGTTGATAGGACCAATGGAGCATCCTGTTAAAACAACAGCAAGTGCTATAAGAAGTAACACCTTAAGAGAGTTTTTACCGCGCATCATCAGAACTCCTTCTTCTATTCAGGCGTCTTTTCAGCTGACCTGGTATTTGACCCCACACTCGCATACTGGAACGTTTGCTTTGCTACCGTAGCAGCTCCACTAGTAGTTCTCTCGCCTGCGAGACCCTTTGTCTCTTTGATATAACAGGCGGTATGGCTTACTTCTAGGACGAGCCATGATCGTTTACGTGCGCACACGCAAACTTACGTGGATCCCTTTGACCTCGTCTGTCATGGACTAAAAGCTCACAGAGAACTTCGCAACCACAGACCTGAAAAGACTTATCAAGTATAGCCGTTTGCAACCATAGGTAACTCACCATACGCGAGCTAATGCGCCTACGGTTACAGAATGCACGCCTGCGGCACAAAGTACTCTAGTGGCTTCTCTAATTGATGCTCCCGTAGTTACAACATCATCTAAAAGTAAAATATTTGATTGATTAACCGGCGCAGTACAAGCAATACTTCCTTTCAAATTTATTTGCCTTTGAGCGGATGAGAGTGTTCTTTGGTCCTTTGCATGAGGACGTATAAGCACGTCATACAAAGGTAAGCCTGTAAGCTGGCAAAACGATTGGGCTACAAGTTCCATATGATCAAAGCCTCTGCGCGCGTACGCTTCTGCAGTTGCTGGAATAAAGGAAACGCCATCAATTTTTGAACTATCAAAGCGAGAGGTACCGTCACGAGCTTTCCATGCTGAGGCTTCTTCAAGCGCACACAATATGGCTGCAGCAATTACCGGTGCCAGTCGAAACTCGTGTCCATCCTTAAGCGTCAAAATCAACCGTGCAGGAGGACCCTTAAATCCCATGGCACAAATGACCGCTCTACTCTCCCACTGAACAGGTCGTTTCTTTTTATCTGCACACTCTGAACAAACAAGCTTCCCGTATGGAGCGCCGCAATTAGGACATGCCCACTGCTGAGAAATCCATGGCAGCTTTGCCCGACACTCATCGCAGAGGAGCTGGCCGGGTTTCTCGCACACGACGCAGCGCGTAGGAGCAAGCAGCTCAAGTGTTGAGTTTGCCGTTGCAGTAAGGATAGATGTAGGTTGCATTTTTACCCCCACATTCTGGGGGCTGACAGTGAATACAGTTTAGATCAAAGGTCGCAAAATGGAAGGTATTTTAGGTAAACGGAAAAAGATGGCTTATCTAAAGCTCCTACCAGTGAGATTGTATTTTGTGAGGATTCGGCTAACGGATGTTTGCCATGGAAGCCATAACAAAATCAAGAAAACAAGCGTTGCTACGCCGTGCGTTAGATCAAGCGGAATTGAAGCCGCAAACGCGAGAAGAGCGGATTCAAGTGTTAAAGGATGTACAAATCCAATAACAAAGTATACGTTCATTACAAGGCCAAAGAATGGCCCGGATATAAATGCCCAGATCATAAGCAAGAAAGGTGGAAGCTTGCGGGGTTTCTCGCCTTGTTGGACGGATGTGCGTTTAGAAGATGCAGGGCAAGCTGAAGTCAAAGTTGCAAGAAGGCCTCCCAGATAGCCAACAAGCCCCCACGCATACATCTGCCATGGCGTCCACGAGCCCTGGCCAAAGAAAACGTTTGAAAGAAGCGCAGATAAGGCACCTACCAAAAAGCCCGCATGCCTGCCAAGAAACGCTCCCGCAAAGATAGCAACTGCGGAAACAGGCTTTACGTACGCGAGTGGCGCAAAGGCAATTCTTCCCGCAGCACCTAAGGCGCTAAAGACGGCAGTAGGTACCAAATTGGCAACTGAGGGCTTCTTTGCCTCAAAACTTAACATAAATAATGCAACTGAAATGATCGCTAAAATAATTGAAGATACCGCGGTAAAATCGGGAAATATATCATTTCAACAGCAAGAATAATAGGTGTAGCAAAGAGTGCCACAACTTCTAGAGCTATTGATAACGTGTGCCGATTATCCACAAGAACCTCACGCTTACCGTCAAAATAAAAATATCGAGAAGGTCTATCTTATTTTGGCATAAGATGATTTGAAACTACAACAAGGAGGTCTTCATGATCTATCTGGGAAACTTTAGCTACAACGACGAGCTTGACTCTTCGGACAACTATTGTCTTATGCCTTGTATTGTTGAGGCAGATTCCACAGATCACGCGCTTGAGCTTTTCTCGGAGCACCTTATTGAGGTTGCAAATTCATCTGACCTGCTCGACGGCGCAAAAGAGATTTTCTTGGATTCTATTGTTGAGCTGGGAGAAGTTCCTACCACTCCTCTGATTGCTCAGTGGCAAAAGATTATGCCTGCAGGAGTTGGTCTGTGCAGCATCACCAGCGCTCTTCCTACACTTGAGTTTGATGATGAGACGGCCAGTGCCTACGGCTTCAATGAGCATGCTCACGATCATGAAGAAGATGCAGAGGAGCATGAGCACGAGGAGTTTGGCGACATCAACGATCTTGACGATGAACTTCTTGAGGAGCTTGGCCAGGATGAGGAGCCGTTCTTAAGGTTCTAACCACCTACTCTGCCGACCACACCCATGAGTTCTCAAAGAACTCTGAAGTTGGCTCTGTCAGAGAAATCTGGCCATCAAATACTAGAGAAACGTTATCAGCAACGCGCGATATCAACTGCATATCGTGCGTTGCTATTACTATGGTTGCACCTTCTGACTGTGCACGAGAAAGCAAATTGACAACAGCATCTTTGGTTGGAGCATCCAGGCCTTTTGTTGGCTCGTCAAGAATAAGCAGACGCGCTTTTGTAAGCAGCACTTTTACGAGGGCTAAGAGTTGCTGCTGTCCACCAGACAGATCGTATGGATGAGAAGACATAAGCTTCTGATATGTTGTTCGCGAAAGAAGTCCCGAAGCTTCCAGAAGCTCCTCAACATCCTGATCAGAATAGGCGCCACTCTGCTGCCACTGAGCAAGCTCCTCGCCCACACTTTGGCAGGTAAAGAGCAGCTCAGGATTTTGTGGAATGTATCCTTGGGAATGCTGAAGCTGGTTGTAGATATGTCCGCGCCTTGGACGGAGAACACCTGATGCAAGCTTTAGCAGCGTTGACTTACCTGAGCCGTTGCCGCCTACGAGCGCACGAATTTCTCGCCCCGTGACCTCAAGCGAGCACTTGTTGAGCACCAGCTGATCACTCTGTGGATACGCAAACGTCACGGCGCTGAACTCGAGCACAGGCGAGTTGTCAGCCACGGCGGATGCTTGGTTTGGCGCGGAGCTGCGAGGACAGAGCGCCTGGCGAGAAGAGCTGTCTGCTTGGAGCGCATCGGGTTTCTCGCCACCAAGGCAGACGCACGCGTCAGCAAGGTGCTCAAACGCGGCAACGTCGTGGGTGGCAACAAGCACGGCAACGTTGAGCTCGCGCGCCACTCGCTCTAGGAGCGCGGTGAAGTTCTTCTGCGCAAACGGATCCAGCTGCGAAGTTGGCTCATCAAGCAAAAGCAGCTTTGGGCGCATGACAAGCGCTGCAGCAAGGGCCACTAGCTGCTGTTCTCCCCCGGAAAGCTCGCAGTTACGTTTATGCAAAAGCGGCTCCATGCCAAAGAAGCTGACCGTTTCAAAAATACGGCGGCGCATCTCTTTCTCAGAAACACCTCGATTTTCCAGGCCAAAAGCAAGTTCTTTAAGAGGCGTCTCGCACACCAGTGCACGCGAGGCAGCTTGTGACACAAAAGCAATGGTATCCACAGACTGTGCCTGCGTCATTGTAGAAACCTCTTGTCCACAAACGATAATTGAACCATCACGTCTACCTTGAGGCGCAATCTCGGGCTTGATAAGGCTCAAAATGGTGGACTTGCCTGAACCAGTTGGTCCCAGTAAAAGACTAATTTGACCAGCACAAACCTCACAGGAAAAATCTTCTACGACGTTGCGGTCTGGAGTTAGAGCATACGCAAACGAGAGATTTTGAATAGCAAGAACTACTTCTTTACTAACTGAAGTAGTAAGTGAATTCTGAATATAGGAAGAATGCTCACTCATACAGACTGCTCCCATAAGACAGTATCAATACGCACAAAAATTGCTGGTAAAACGGTAAACAGCACTACGCCCAGATACCAAAAGCTCACTTGGAACTCTGGCATAGTAGGATAAAACTGCCAGGCTTGTACCAGCATATACAAAGAAACCGCAGCTATAACGCTTAAGAAAGTAAATACCAGCAACGCCACAGTATCATAGGCGTCAAGCACTTCAGCGCTCCATCTACTCCTGTGCCCTGCCATCCCCCAACCTCGAGACACGATAGACTGAAACGTACTCATCGACTTCTCCAGCGCGCTCATGCACACTGCGTTAATGGTGGCAGCTGATTGCACAATAGTTTTTCTCGCGCTCAAAGACGGCTTTGACTTGGAACACGGCTTTGCTGATGTGACTGCACAGCAGAATCACACCTTCTAGCTGCGGTATTTGCTGACTGAATTTGACGGGCTGTTGTCAGATCAGAAAGTAGTTGTGGCATAAGCTGCACAGAAAGACTCAAGACCAGCTGCAATCCCGGAAAGCGCACGCTTGATCGCTGTAACATCTCGAGCGGCGACACTACTGCAAACAGGCACTCAAGCCAGCTCAAAGTACTTACAAGCACCAGACCTGAGGTAACTCCGTACACCAGACTTTCTACGTACAGTTGTGTATGTCCAAAAGAATACAAAACGGTAGAGCCAGATGCCGAGAAAAACGGATTGATAACTGCCATCAATATAATAATTGGAGCATACCAAACAAGCTGTTTAACAGCATGTTTGGTATCAAACAACTGGATTGTGCACAGCTGCGCTCCTAGAAAAACAATCAGCGCACAGAGAGGTTGAAAAGAAAATGCGGCAAGCACAACCTCGCATCCAAACAGCACAACCGTAGCAAGTGGATGAAGGCGAGAAAAGCTTGTGCGCGCGGGATTCATTAGTTCACCGCGTTAACGTACGTCCAAACAACCGAATCGCCATCATGCAGAACATATGCATCTGATGTGTAGTTAGGCTGAACACCGTTAACTGAATATACCCAACCGCTCTGTGGACCGTGGTCACGCTCTGCAAGCCCATTAATAGCCGCAACGTATATACCAAACGACGTGCTACGCGCATTTACCCCGGCTCCACTTGCAAGCAACGCGTCATAGACTGACGTACCCTCTTGCACCTGGAGGTTGACGGTAAATGAAGACCCTTTGGCTGCAGAGCCGTCAACCGTAACACTTACAGAAAGCGCACTATTCTCTTTACGAGGAGCAGCTACAGCGTTTGTTGAGTTACCAGAGTTAGAAGGCTCCGACGTTTTCTGATTAGAAGAATCCTGCGTTTTAGACGCATCAGCATTTGATTGAGCGTCTGAACTAGAGCTCCCTTGCGTCTGTGACGTCTGAGAGTCTGCTTGCGTGCCAGAAGCACCTGCTGCCGTCTGACCTTGTGCGGTAGGAGCTTCTTGAGCAGAAGTGCTTGAAGCGGGCGTAAAGAAATACTGGACTAATGTCCATGCAAAGAAAAGCATGAACACAAAAGATACTATTGATGCTGCCAAATAGAGAATCCGTTTGGATTCTCTTGTGAGCTTAACCACTATCTCACCTGGCCTCGGCCATTGGGAACATGGTGAATTGCAGCAGTTTCTTTCTTAAGCAACACTACAAACACTGCAAGAACTGCACCAGAAGCAAAGAAACCAAAGACACTCAGAAGTGGAATGGTAGGTGCAGAGGACACCTGCTGTGGGGCAGCAGCCTGCTTATTTGAGTATTCAGTAGGTGGAAGCTGCTTCTCGTCAGAGTTAGTGTCTGCAGTCTTGTTCTCAGATGGAGCCTTTGTAACCTCCTCACCAGCACTCGCAGCGGTGGTCGAGGAAGTTTCATGCGCAGCTGGAGATGAAGGATCTTGAGCTGGTACATTTGTAGCTGTGGAATCTGTCCTGCTAAATATCTCCAGATGGCTGGGTATTCTCGCCAGAAGGTTTCTGATTAATAAGCGAGAAAAGCGTGCCGGAGTCGTTGGTGTAGTAAAGATTGCCCTCAAAATCTGCAATGACCGACGATGTGGTGTAGTTCTGGTGATCTTTATCTGGAGTGTAAATCTGAGCTGCTCGGCCGGTGCCCAACTTGTATACCCATACGCCACCAGGTAGACCGTTTACTGTGAAGTAGGCATAGGTACCGTTTTGTTGAACAGAAACAAGAGGGGGTGCTCTGAGACTTACCCTTGCCAGCACGAGCCTGGTCAATCACCGTAAAGGTGTCAAGAGAAATCACAGAGATAGTTCCGTAGCCCTCAGCATCGACGCCGTTAACAAAGACGTTAGAACCGCTGATAGTTGGTGTAGAGGTAGACTCTGATGCAAATTTGACTTGCTTCTCCTCAGCAAGAGAAGAGCCATTTCTTCTAATCAGGTGCAGCGTACCGTCATTTCTAGTTACGGCAAGATAGGTTCCATTACCGTTTTGATCAACGGAAACAGGAACAATACCTGCGCGAATTGGTGAGCCAAGGTTAAGCTCAGCCTCAATGGCACCGGTTGTACCGCTGATAAGCCTGACAGAGGAGGACTCGTCGCCAATTATAAAGTCAGAGCCAGAAGCCGCTGCGCCAGACCAGTAATAACCTGAAGGCTGGCCAGAGGTTGCTCCAGGAATATTTGCAGGCTGTGCATTCTGCTTCCAGCGAAGCGCACCAGTTGTAGCGTCAACAGCAACCATGTAGCCACCAGCTGCGTCAAATCCGCTCATCTTAGTAAACTCAGCCAAGATGGTGCCGTTATTAACCGTCAGGCTAGAAACAGATTGCAGCGCATTGGTGGTATCCAGCGGCTCTGTCTTCCAGATGCACTCCATAGTTGTTGCCGAGAATGCGGTAAGACATCCATCATCGGTAGCAACAACAATCATGCCATTAACGTACAGAGGACGTGCAAAGTACGAGACCTTGGAGCCAATCTGTGCCTCGGCAATAAGGTTACCTGTTGCAGCGTCTACTGCTTTGAGAGTAGAACCGCTTACGTAATAGACCGTGTCTTTAACAATGACCTGATCAGAAATAAATCCAGGTGTATTCTGAGTTCCTTCAGTGACACTCCAACGAAGAGCTGCAGAATTAATGGGGGTGCTCTGCGTAGTAGTGGAACCGTTTCCGCTACCAAAACCGCTCCAAGATGCCTCGTGGTTAGGGTGCTCAGCAAATGGATTGATGACTAACTCATTTTGAGGAGTTGGAATGGAGCTATCCTGACCACCATATGTCCAGGTAATGGTAGTGTTTTCGTCCAAGGTAACATTGTTTGCCATCTTGTCCGAAAGCTGACCGTTTACAAAGAATTGCCACCATTTATAGGCGCCATCTACCTGCGCTGTTGCAAGCGTAAGTCCCTGTGAAGGCGACGTAATAGAAGACAAATAACCGCCCGCTGCATCGTAGGTAAGGCCATTATTCTTCAGGTAGTCATACGTTACCTTGTCAGCAGTGGTACCCTTACGAACCTCAATAGTCTGCGTAGGAGCCCAGTGCTGAGGCTTACCGTCTTTATCAAGACCTACTACAGAAAGAGTGACGGAAACAAGCTGACTTGGATCTGGGTCTTCCTCTACAGGTCGAGCGCCCTTCTCGCCTGCCACGGTAAAGGTGGCAGAGACCTTCTGATTAGTAAGGGCCTGGAACTGAGCATTATCTGGATACAAGCTTGCATAGCGAGAATAGCGCGCACTTGAAAGAAGTGCCGAAACCGTAACAGACGTGTTGTACTCAGGAGTCTGTGCGAGAACAAGATTCTCGTTCTGAATGATTGTTGGCTGAGAAGAACTGTACGTGCGCGCCTGATCAGCAGGGCCCATGGGGTCGTATGTTGGGAACTCCGAAGGCACAATACCACTCGCGGTCTTATCGGTATTGTTAACATCATAAGACCAAGTCAAAGAGCCGTCAGCAGCACGATAGAACTTGTTTGGCGTGGCCAGAGACTCAGAAACGCTATCCTGCTTATTCTGCTGACCAGAAGGAGTAGCAAGCGCATCCCAGAAATGAGCCTTAGACTCATTCATCAAAGCAAGCTCTGCATCAATATCAGCCTGATTAAGCGGGTTTACCGTAACCGTAAGAGTCTTAGAGACTGATACCTCAGGATTTTCTTTATCGGTAACGGTCAGAGTGATATCTACCTGCTGCGCGGAAGCAGAAGGCAGAGGCTGGTACACCGTTCCCCTATAGCCATTGAACGTAATAGCAGCATTGGAGGAAGTATACGTAAACTGATAGCGCTTTCCGTCCAAGCCAAAGTTCTTTGGCGTAGGCATCTGCAGGTCGTCTGTAACCGCCTGAGCATTAATGGAGTGATTGCTATACACATCTTTAATACTTGATGCCGAGAAACGCCTGTTAATGCGCCTCAACAGATTATTCTGTGCATCGGTAATAGCCGAAGGATCTCCGGGAACCGTTATGGTAAAGGTTTTCTGATAACTTGTCTGAGGAGCATCTGAGCTACTCAAAGAGACATTTGCAGTCAGCGTGACCTGCTTGTCACGAATGCCGCGGGTAACTGTTGCCTTATAGGGCTCAGTGCCATATCCATCAATGCGAACGACAGAGGTATCTGAGCTAGTCCAAGTAACCTTAGACCATGAAAGTTGGTTTCCATCTGCGGAAACAAGCTTATGTGGAAGGGTAAAGTCTGAAGTTACCGAAGACTCATTTTGTCCTGCAGCATATGATGGCGCAAGGTTTTGAGATACGTCAGCAAGTTGTGCCTGAGATTTTGCCTCATCCCAAGGAATTAAAACATTGCAGGTATATTGGACGGTCTTGCCATCTTTGGAAAGTTCAAAGGTAACTTTTGCCTGACGGAGGATAAGGGTGCTTCTCTGGTTAGTAAAACCGGCCGCATCCATCCAGAAGTACTCAATAGAACCATTAGTCGCAAAATCAGTAGAAATGCCTGCGTGAGCATATGAGGCTGTCGAAGACATCTGAACAGATGCCACTCTAACGTTAACCTCTCCAGCACCAATGCGACGCAGCTCTTCTGCAACCATGGTGTTGAGGTTAGTATCTACACCATAGCGAGGTTTTGGCTTATAGAAGGAATTAGTCAGAGTTTCTACTGCCTGGTCCAGCGTTTTGTGTGGATAGTCAGTCTCATTTGTGGTTGCTGCAACGCCAGGGCCTGTCTCTTCAGAGGTTGTGGTTGCACCACTTGTAGCTTCTACCGTACCGGAAGCAGCTTCCGTACCAGAAGCGTTGTCCTGAGCAGTAAGAGCATTCTCTGCTGAGGAGGTTGCAGTAGCAGTAGTGGTCAACTCCCCCGCTGCTTCTGCGAATGCAGGAGCTGGTAAGAGCGCAAGCACTAAAAGTATGGAGAAAAGGCTATTGAGCGCCTTTTTAAACATGCTTCTAATTCCTTCCAACTTGTGGTGAATTTAGCCTTCTTGCCAAAACAAGCACCACAATTCCAAGTACAACTAAAGGCAGACTGAGCAACTGTCCCATGGTAATAAAGCTGCCAAAAAGGTAGCCAAGCTGCTCGTCTGGAACACGAACAAATTCCACGACAAACCTAAAAATGCCATAAAGCATCAAAAACGTTCCAATGAACGTTCCTTGTGGACGAGGAGGGTACTTCCTAGAAAGGACGTACAAAATGGCAAACATCACAAGGCCCTCGAGAAGTGCTTCGTAGAGCTGAGAAGGATGACGGTAGACCGCTCCTCCTGTCTCAAACATTACTCCCCAAGGCAGATCTGTTGGCTTTCCCCAAAGCTCACCGTTGATGAAGTTTGCACAGCGTCCAAAGAAAAGACCAAGCGGTGCACCAATAACTCCAAGGTCGCAGATGGTAGGGATAGAGAGGCCCGATGCCTTACAGACAATAGAGCCGCCAACAACAGCGCCTACAAGGCCACCGTGGAAGCTCATGCCACCTTGACTTAAGGCAAATGCATCAAGTGGATGAGCCGCGTAATAACCAGCGCCGTAGAAAATAACGTAGAACAGACGGGCGCCAACAATAACGCCAAACGAGATGCCAACCATCAAATTAAGCACGTCATCAAGGGTAACGTTAAGTTTCCAGCGCTGAGCAGTTCTATACATAACTACGCCAGCAAGCACAAAGCCCACCAGATATGCCAGACCATACCACCTGATAGACAATGGACCCAGAGAAAGTGCTACTGGGTTTAATGAATGATAGAAAGCATCAAGCCACACAATACGTCCTACTTACTAAAACTACTTTGAAAGAACATGCGAAGGAGTTGCTCCACGCTGACCCTGATAATGGCTGCCAAGATCTTTGCAGCCATAAGGACGCTCAACAGGAGAGCTCATACGCTCAAAGGAAAGCTGACCAATCCTCATGCCAGGATGCAAAATGATTGGAAGGTTAGCTACGTTAGAAAGCTCCAATGTGAGCTCTCCGTCCCAACCTGGATCAACATAACCTGCAGTTGAGTGAATCATAAGGCTAAGCGACCCAAGGTAGACTTACCTTCAAGTTTGCCAAGGATATCGTCAGGAATAGCAATGCGTTCAAGCGTAGTACCAAGCGCAAACTGACCAGGATGAAGAACAAAAACTTCTCCCTCAGGAACATCAATTGACTCAGTAAGACCCTCTTGAGCTACAAGTGGATCAATTGAGGTGTGCGTAGAATTGCGGAAGATTCTAAAATTTGAGCCAAGACATACGTCAACCGATGCAGGCTGCACATTTTTCTCGCATAAAGGCTCAATAACGATACGACCAGCAGCAATCTCGGCTTTAATGTCGCAATCAGAAAGAACCACAACGTCCACCTTTCTTACGTCATACAAATGTATGGTCAGAAAAACTAATTATCCGTTTATATAAAATATCACGCCCTACGCAATAATGTGAGGGGCGTGATATATAAATTTTGTAATTACGCAGGTCAATTATGGTTCACCACAACTTCTCTGCATAAAAAACACGTTTATGCGCATGAAGCTCACAACCGATAAGCGCCAAACGTTCACTTTTGACGCCGAGCGATAACTTACAGCATTGCAGGCTGAACGCGCTTTACACCAGGAACGTGCTCAATCAGGATGCGCTCAATACCCTCAGACATGTCGTATGCAGACATTGGGCAGCCAGCGCAAGAACCAGTCATCTCAAGCGTAACGGTACCGTCATCGCTTACATCGATAAGCTCAACGTCGCCACCGTCAGTCTGAAGGCTCTGGCGAATAACATCAAGGGTTGCATTCAAAAGGTCACGATTAATGGCCATGTTTGCTCCTACTCAAATCTACTCAAAGCGCGGCCGCGCTCATAACTTACTACAAGGGTATCCTACCCAAAATTTCAAACTTATTTCTTTCCTATCCAATTGGCGAGAAAAGATGTCCAACTGACGCATCTTTCAGACGTGCAGGCAATGATGCACCCGACGCTGTTGCCGCAATCGCAGCAGCCACGCGAGAGGTAGCCTCCTGTGTCTGCTCCGTGCTCAGAAGCGTTGCGTCTACCATAAAGCGCTTCACACCGGCAGAGAGCATCTCGGCCACCTCTGGCACGCCGTCAAAGAGCTTAGGGCTCCAAATCTTAGAGCGACCGTGTCTGTCAGTCCTTACAGGCATGTAATCGTTGTCAATGCCTCTGAGCGTGTGCTCCTCAAGACGCAGCTTGCAGGCATCACAATCGTGGATGCACTTGCCCGTAGACATCAAAATACAGTGCTCAGTTGTCATGATGCGAATACGGCCGCTGACCATATAACCCACAGGAATCGAGGCGTTTCTCGCCATATGGCAAATCTCTTGAAGGGTAAGCTCGGAGTTGAGCCAGACGCCTTCTGCACCCATGTCGGCAAGCGCCTGCAAAGCGTAGTCGTTGTGGACTGGAATGCACTCGCGCACCTCAGGGATGGCTCCGCGCTCAACGGCCAGCGCCAGCTCGGAGATATTTCCCACAGCAACCGCCTTACCTGCAGCAACGTAGGGATCCAGGCGCTTATGGTCAATCTCGCGGCACACCTCATCAAGCCACGGCGTCACCTTGGCGAGAAGATCCTCTGGCCACGAAGTCTCTGCGAGCGCATCGGCTGTTGCGTACAGACGATCTGCTCCCGCCTTGAGCGCAACACGTGCCTGCTCGGGAGACTCAACCAGAACACACACCTCTGCCTGCAACGCATTTGCCTTTGCAGCCGCCTCATCCAAGGCAAAAAGCTTCTCTTTGTCTTGGGCTTCTCGCTCCTTTTGATAGGCAAGACGGGAAAGCGGAGCAATCTTCTGCTCGCGGTTCTGGTACTCCTCAAGAAGTGCGGCCTCGAGCTGCTCACATGCCGCGGCGCGGACCTTGTGGACAGCACTAAAGCTCATGCCGCACGTATCGTCCATCTGGACGTCAAAGCTTACGGCCTCAAACGGCGAGGTTCCCATACGGCCAACGTGCTCAATAAGCTCGTCAGAGGTTACTGCCTTGGTGCGTGCCTCCTCCACCACAAAGCCCTCGGCAGATGCGCTTGCCGCACCGTCTGCGGTAGTAAGCACCACAGTAAAGGGCTGGCCAATGCGGGCAATAATAGCCACGTCAACAGCTCGTTTACGAGGATATTCCAGTGAAGAGATCTGCTCAGCAGCTACGCGCGCCGCTTCAGAGCGAATAATACGTACTGTAGATCCGATCTGCATAACGCGAGAAGTGCGAACGGTAACTGTCTGACCAGGCTCAACATCAAGAGGACAAAGAGCAGTCAGGAACTTGTCAGGCTCATCGAGCGGCCTAATTTCAAGCAAGTCATTCTTGCCAATAGGCGCGTGTGCAATAAGATCAACATCTGCCTGCTTGTAGCGGCGCAGCTTAACACGGCCACCATTCAGACCACTCTTGCGCTCAAGAGCATCCTCAAGTGGGCGTCCGCCGGTGACCTCACCAACAATCTCACCGCGGTTGTTGGAGCGCTCGTAGCTCATCATCTCGTTGCCAGCGGTACCATGCAGGTAAGCGTTGGTTAGGCCACGGTTAAACGAGCGTTTAAGCAAGCGGTGGCGACGTGCCACATCGGCTTGGTTGTCCACGCCCTTCTCGGCAGCATCAATAGCCTGGCGATACGAAGACACTACCGAGTACACGTACTCAGGTGCCTTCATGCGACCCTCGATCTTAAGCGAGCCTACGCCCGCCTCAATCATGTCAGGTACGTCATCGATAGTGCAATAATCCTTGGGACAGAGTAGCCTGTCTATGCCGCCCATCGACACAACTTCATGCTTAGAATTGAGCAGCTCATACGGCAGGCGGCACGGCTGAGCACAGGCTCCACGGTTAGCAGAGCGATCTCCTCGCATAGATGACATGTGACAGATGCCCGAATAGCAGAAACACAGGGCTCCGTGACCAAAACATTCCAGCTCAACGCCAAGCTTGGAAATAGTAAAAATCTCTTCTTTCGTAAGCTCTCTGGACAGCGTAACGCGACCCACACCAAGCTTTTTGCAGGCAGCAACACCGCGCGTATCGTGGATGTTTGCCTGTGTTGATACGTGGCATTCAATCTCTGGCCAGGTCTTTCTTACCTGAGCCATAAGACCCCAGTCTTGGATGATAAAGGCGTCTGCACCAAGAGTCCACGCGCGACGAATCAGGCGCAATACACGCTGCATCTCATCCCATTTAACAACAACGTTAACGGTGACATACACACGAGCGCCAGCTAGATGAGCCTGTCTACACGCACGTGCAAACGACTCGTCATCAAAGTTGTCTGCACCACGACGAGCATTGAAGTTGTTGCCCAAGCCGCAGTAAATAGCATCAGCACCACCAGCAAGAGCTGCGGTAAATGGTGCTGGACCTCCCGCTGGGGCGAGAAGTTCCATCTGTGTTGCGCGAGGGAGCGGCTGAGTTGAGAGCTCCTTGTCAGAAGCTTCCTCTGTCCACTCCGCCTCGTTCATGCGATTTAGCTCGTGAGCTGTGGATTCTCGCTCACGACGATTACGTTCGTTCATAGTACCTAACTTGCCTTCAGCGCTTGTTACTTCTTAAGTGAAGAAAGTGCTGGATGAATCTTATCTTTGTCGGAAAGAATAACCTTTGCTGGATCTAAGGTCTTCTCGCCAAGAAATGCTGGCCACTCAATGCCAAGCTCTGGATCGTTCCACATGATGCCGCCCTCATCGCCTGGATGATAGATGTCGTCACACTTGTAACAGAACTCAGCGGTCTCTGAGAGGACCAAAAAGCCGTGGGCAAAGCCGCGAGGAACAAAGAACTGCCTGCGGTTCTCAGCGGACAGGACAACTCCCTCCCACTGGCCCCAGGTTGGACTTCCCTCTCGCAGGTCAACAGCAACGTCAAAGACAGTGCCGGAGATTACACGCACAAGCTTTGCCTGTGGATGCTCAATCTGGAAGTGAAGGCCACGGAGCACACCTTGAACGGATGAGGACTGATTATCCTGTACAAACGAAGCATCAATGCCGCCAGCAACAAAGTTTTCTTCACGGTAGGTCTCCATAAAGCCACCACGCGCATCACCGTACAGCTTTACGTCCACAACCTTTACACCTTCAATCGAGGTGTCATAAAACGTAAAATTGCCCGATTGAATAGGGTTTTTAAGCTCTCTTGGAAACTCCATAGCGTTCACCTTTCGATTTCTTTAGGTAATCTACTATATACGAGTCAAGATTATTTCGGCTTTTGAGCTATGATATTCATGCAGTTAACGTGTAATTTGCAATTCAAAGGATGCTTGTGAGAATTCTTGCAGTCGTTCCCGCTTACAACGAAGAAGCCTGCATTGCTTCAACTATTACAGAGTTGTGCCAGGTAGCCCCTCAAGTTGATTACATCATAATCAACGACGGCTCCGCTGACCGCACACTGGATATCTGTAAAGAGCGTGGATTTAACTACCTCAATCTTCCTGTTAATGGCGGCCTTTCTGCAGGCTTTAGGGCTGGCATGCGCTACGCCAAAGAACACGGTTATGACGCTGTGGTGCAGTTTGACTCCGATGGTCAGCACAGGCCTGAGTACATTACTCCTATGGCTCAAGCAATGGTAAACGAGGGAGCAAATATCGTCATTGCTTCTCGCTTTGTCACCAAGGCTCGCGGAAACTCTCCTCGAGAGATTGGCTCCAAGCTAATTTCTTGGCTTATTAAGACAAGCACTGGTCAGACCATCACTGACCCTACCTCAGGCATGCGTATGTACGATCGTGGTCTTATTGAAACGTATGCGCGCTCCTTTGATTTCTCCCCCGAGCCAGACACTATCTCGCTGCTGATGCGTCGAGGAGCTAAGGTTGTCGAGATTGAAACTGAAATGCGTGAGCGTCAAGGTGGCGAGTCCTATTTGAGCTTCTATAACTCAATTATGTATATGGCTCGCACGTGTCTCTCGCTTTTGCTCTTCCAGTGGTTTAGATAAGGTGGCGCCATGACTTTAGTTCTCAGAATTTTGCTGCTTATTGGTGCTCTTTTTGCCATGGGCATTGTCATCAATAGCGTCCGTAAATCAAAGATTCGTATCTCCGACTCTGTGTATTGGGTCGTTTCCGCAGGAATCCTTGTTTTGTTTGCGCTTATCCCCCAGCTTGCGTACTTCTTTGCTGGGCTTTGGCTTTATGAGCCCTGCAAACTTTGTCTTGCTGCTGGTTATTGTGATGATCTTGATTAGGCTCTTCCATCAGTCTTGTGCAATCTCCAAGCTCACCTATAAGGTTGAACAGCTTTCAACTGAGCTCGCCCTACGCGACAAAGATGCACGTGACGAGAAAAACCTTGATTTTGTAACTGATCTTAACCAGCGCACTCGCGCGTAAACGACGCGCCGGTCCTCTGGTAGCATGCTCATCTACCTGCTCTTTATTTAAAAAGTCCGCCTATGCAGCGGACTTTTTCTTTTGATCTTTAAATCCCAAGAAGCAGAAAATGCCAAATACCAGAGCGAGAATTGCAAGCGAAGCATCATAAAGCACGCACGCTCCCATAATGCCAAAGCTGCCTACAAACCATCCCCCAGTAAGAGCAGCAAAGCCTGCGCCTGCAGCGTAGCTCACAAATACCGCAACCTGCTTACGCATGGTTACTACCGCATAGTACAAGATAACCGTTAAAGCATTAAGCAAGCCGCCAAAGAGCAGCATCAAAAGCTCAAGCTTATATGGTTCAAAATCAAGACCATAGAGAAGTCCAAGAACTGGAGCGCCTAGCGGCCAAGCCAGCGCCATAGAAACAACAGTAGCTAAAGCAACTACGGCAAAACCCTTAAGAATCAGACCTACAAACTGCTTGTCTTGCTGATTATTCCAATATTCAGCCATCTGAGTAAGCAGCGGTTTAAAGACAAAGTTACTTAAAAGATTGATAACCATAGCGGGCATAGCAAGAGCGGTAAAGAAGGTAAGAAGTTCCTGATTACTCAGACCGCCCAACGCATAGCGAGGAGCACCAACAACGTACGTCAGCAAGAATGAGCCAGCAAACAAAGGAGCAGTAGTAACCAGCAGCTTTGTAATTTGCGTAAAGTCAAACGTAGGCTTAAGCGATGCCATCTTCTTAGTGGGAGGAACAACAAGTGCAACCATAACCACTAACGATGCAACAAATGAAACAGCTGCGCCAACAAGCAGGTTCTTTGTAAGAAGCACACCTACTGCAAAGCCAACAACCGTTGCAAGCACACGATAAAAGAATGCCCTACCAGCAATATCTAAGCGACCATGCTGTTGGAACATGCCATGGAAAACATCTTCTACAACGTCAAATAAGCGCAGCGATGCAATAAGGGCATACAGCAACCCCTCATAGCTCAATCCCTGAGATTGCAGGGTAAAGATAGCAATTCCCGCAATCATCAAAACAGTTGTGATAATTCGTGCAGCAAGGTACACGCCAAACGAGAATACTTCTTCTGTATCGGTTACCTGGTACGTTCTAATCTCAAAGTGACCAATAACCATAAGCTGCTGAGCCACAGCATAGGCAAGCGAGAAAACACCACCGGCGGCAGCTCCCATGGTACGCGTGACCACCATCAACATAAGTACTGTTGAGGCAGCGTTCATTAAAGAACCAAGCGTATTCCAGAAGTAGTTTTTCTAAGCTGCTCTGCAGAGGTATCAATAGTCATAATTAGCTTTTCTGGCCAAAATCTTCAAATGCCTGGCGGCTTCCTTTGGTAACGTCTACCTCTTTCCACTTGCCAAAATCAAGTGCACCAGGATGATGATTTTTACGATCCTTCTCTGGAGGAAGCTGCATGTAATCACCATATCCCCTGGTGAGAAGCTTGTCATACTCCTTAGGAAGCGTAGTAGTAATGTCCTCAAAAGGAACGCGCACCATTGGAAAAACGTCTTCTTTATCCATAGACCAGTTCTCTGGATCAGGTTCAACAAAACTTGCGTAATGATTGGTATTTTCGTCCTCTGCAGTACGAGCTGCCTCATCCCACTTACGCTGAATATATGCAGATGAAACCCTAAAGAGCTTCAAGGTGTGGTGAATGACAAAACATCCCGCAAGGGCAACTTTCTTCTTCCAGCCAGTCAACGGCACGCGTGGAGTTGGAGTAACCAGAAGGAAGTTCAGACGACCCCAGAACCATGTCTGACGCTTAATCTTGGCAAGCTTCTTAGGATCTGCAGGAATCTTATCAAAGGGAAAAATGCCAATAGAAATAGCGTACGTAAAGGGGGCAGGTCATAAACTCATCAGGAACACACACTGTTCCCTTTAAAGAAAGGTTTGTATTTACTGCGGGAAAGTAATTGTTCGTCCTGCCGTTTTGAATGCAAAAATCTGGTCGAAGAAGCGCAGGTGCTTTCTCCAAAAAAATCTCATAATCCTCGCGGAACATCGAGATATCTACGTCATCATCCCAAGGAATAAAGCCTTTGTGTCTCACAGCGCCAATGGCTGTTCCGCCGTACGCCTGATACGAAATGCCAAGTTCCGTGCAGACGCGGTCAAGCTCATCCATCAAAAGCGTAGAAAGAATCTGGATCTTTCTTAGCTCATCGGGGTTCTCGTATGTCTTATATCCGTCAGACTCCACAAAGGCTCCCATTCGCCATCGTCCGATAACATTCTTATAATACTAGACATCGGAGCTAATCGATTGGATGTAGCAATGTATACACCTCAGGATCACACGTTTGCTGTCTGCGCTTATGGCGAGAGTCCCTATCTAGAAGAATGCATTCTCTCGCTCAAGGAGCAAACACTGTCTACGAATATTCTTTTGGCTACTTCAACACCAAATGAACTGATTCAGTCTCTTTGCGAGAGGTATGACATTCAGATGTACGTCAATCCTGGACCGGGAGGTATTGCCGGCGACTGGAACTTTGCGGTAAGCGTTTGCACAACTCCTTTGGTAACCATTGCGCACCAGGATGACCTCTATAAGCCTTCCTATGCAGAGCATATGCTTGAACGCGTCAACAGTTCTTCTCGCCCGCTGATTTATTTCACCAATTACGGTGAGTTGCGTGACGGCGAGGAGGTTCTTGAGAATCGCCTGCTTAAGGTAAAGCGTCGTCTCTTGTACTCGCTCTCAAAGCCAGAAAATGCAGGCAAGTCATGGGCTAAACGTCGTGCACTTGAGCTGGGTTGCGCCATTTGCTGCCCAAGCACCACACTAATCCTTCCCAACCTTGAGACTCCTGTTTTCAAGGCTGGATTTGGTTCTAACTTGGATTGGGAAGCATGGGAAGCAATTAGTAAGCGTGAGGGTGATTTCTTGTACGACACCCGTATACTCATGCTCCATCGCATTCATGAAGACTCTGAAACTAGCCACCTTATTCACGATAACCGTCGTGAAAAAGAAGACCTTGAGATGCTCAAGAAGTTTTGGCCAGCTCCTGTGGCTAAGCTTATCAACCTGGCTTATAAGAGTGGCCAGAAGAGTAACGGCTAGTGATGATAGAGTATGTCAACAACTTATACACATTATCGCAATCTAGTTACGAGCTTTTGCGAAAAACATAAAAATAAGCTTGTTTAAATTTATTCCACTTAAACAAGGGACTTCTTCGACTATGACCACATCGTCAGCCAATAAAAAACTACTTTTTATTCACGGGGCACTCTACACACTTGTGTTAACTCTGACCTGGTGGGCACTTCTGCCAGCAACAGCTCAGGCGTACGTTGACCCATCCGTCATGACCTACACTATCCAGGCGCTGGCTGCGGTGGTAGTTGCTCTTTCTGCCGTGCTTGGTGTGGCATTTAGACGCTCTCGCAAGGTGCTCTTCCGTCTGCTTAAGATTGACGAGAACGCAAACAAGATTGTCGAAGGCAAAGTGCATAAGGTTGACGTCAAAGGTGCAGAAGCTGCAAACGCTCAGATGAAAGAAATCCTCGCAGCAGAAGCCATTCGCCTTAAAGAACAAAAAGAGGGCACCCTCAAGCCTAAGGGCCGCATTGGCGTTGCATTTCTTATTTCATTCTTCACAGTCTTTACTATCTTGGTTGTAGCCCCACTTGAGCTGGTAGCCAGCAATGCAAAGGATTTATCGTTTAGTCTTAATGACGTAGCAGGTCCTGTATTTTTAGCTGGTCTTTTACTAACGCTTATTTCTACTGCAGTGCTTTCATTACTTCGCAAACGCGTATTTAACGTTGCAGTTGCGCTCGTAGGCGCCATCGGCGTAGCGTCATATGTTCAGGCAGTGTTCTTGAACGGTGGCATGCCACTTGCTGATGGTCATGAGGTCATTTGGTCCAACTTTACCAATCAGATGATTGTCTCTGGCCTCATTTGGCTGGCAATTATTGCAGCTGCAGTGATCTTCTCGCTCCTTAAGCAAGGCAGCTTAGAACGGGTCTTTTGGTAACCGCAACAGCTCTTATCATTGTCCAGGCAGTGGGCGTTGCAAGTTTATGGGGACCAGCTGTAGCTGCTTTTACCGACGTAAACACAAGAGAATCTCAGCAAATCTATGCCACAAGAGATGGACTCTTTAACGTCTCTTCCAAAAAGAACGTTGTGGTCTTTGTTTTGGATACCACTGATACAGCCTTTGTACAGCAAATCTATAACGAGTATCCCGAGACATTCGCCCATATGACAGGCTTTACCTGGTACAGGAACTCTGTTGGATCAATGATTCCTACACGATACGGAATTCCTTCTCTTGTCTTTGAAAATCGCCTACAACCCGGTCAATCATTTGGAGACTTTGTTAATGGTTGGGCGGACAACAGCCATTATCTAGATGACATCAATAAACTTGGTTACTCCGTTGGCTTGTATACCGATAACTTCAACTCAATTTATACCGACTACATGCACAACCGCACTATCAACTATCACGAGCTTCGTGGCCGCGGTTCAGAAAACCAGCTTAATGTTCTTGGTGCGCTGCGCATTCTCTACAAGACGGCGTTCTGTAGAGATATGCCTTGGGTGTTTAAGCCCCGCTTCTGGTATTACACCGAGGACCTCAACATGCGTATGATGAGGAAATTTACGTATGACGAGGTTGATATGTCTTCTCAACGCTATAACGAAGATGACCTTAAGTATTATCAGGAACTCCAGCACTATGGTTTGTCTATTCATGATGAAAACGATACAGGAAGCTTCCGCTTTATCCATCTTATGGGATCCCATGGTCCTTTCATTCTTAATAGGAACCTTGAGCGCCCTAAAGATCCAAGCGAAGAAAATGAGATCGAGCAGACACGCGGTGCTTGGAAAATCGTAGATGCTTATATTGCAGAACTTAAGCGCCTTGGTCTCTACGAAAACACCTCTATTATTGTGACTGCTGACCATGGTCGCTGGTATCTGACGCCAAACGACATTACAGAGACTTCTGCTCCAGCAATCTTCTATAAACCTGCTGGTCAAAGCGCAGAAGAAGCGGAGCAACCAATGCAAATCTCAGATGCTCCTGTCTGGCACTACGATATCTTGGCTCAAACGCTCAAGGATATGGGAGCAGATTCTCAGATGCTCTCTAACTACACCACTCCTCTTGATGAGTCTTATGAGGGAGAGAATCGTCCTCGTTACTACATTGAAACTATTACCGAGAATAACCGCGATGCAGAACTTAGAGAGTTTGTCATTAATGGTGACGCAACCGACTTTACCACCTGGAGTTTGACGGGAAATAACTGGCGACTCGTTTCCGATAAATAGCCATTGTAAATGTAGGTTCTTACTTTAGATAAACAAAAACGAGTCATTCTTACCACAGAATGACTCGTTTTTTAAGACATCTAGAATTGCAGAAACAAACTAATCTCTCTTGAGCAGCTCACTCCAATCTGGAGTTGCAGAAAGAACCGTTCCTACAATAATGACAATGCAGCAAATTACAACCAGTGGAGATGGAATTGCTTCAGGCATAATTGTTGGCAGGATAATACCTGCAAGAGCTGCAAAAATGACCGACCATGCAGAGTAAGAAATGTTCAGTGCCATACCGCGAGAAGCGCCAATGGCGTCAATTGCCTTGTAGTAGAAGAGATATGAGGCGGTACCTGCAAGAGCAGCAATAAAGACAACGCCATTAGCAGGAGTGAGTGCAACCTGTGCAGCAAAATCAACGGAACCAGCCAATGGCAAGATGAGAAGACCATAAGCAAACGCAGAGGTGGTTTCTCTAATCTGAAGTGCAGTCTCATTATCAACGGCATCGTCTTGCATACCCCAAGCCAAGATAACTGCCTCGGAACCCCAGCCAAAGACGCAAGCAGCAACGCCCAAGATGCCCACAAGAACGTTTCCGTTACCCTCACCTGCTGCAGTTGAAAGACCAATAACCATGACGCCAACAAGGGCAACGATAAGGGCAATAACCTGCTTAAGCTCATCTTTTCTTTGAGCAAAAGCCATGCTAGAACCGAACCAACGGCTGGATAAAAAGCTGAAATTGCAGCGGTGTAACCAGGTCCAATGGTGTTAATAGCAGCTAGGTAGCCACTCATACCAATTGGTCCACCCAGAAGTGCGCCAAGCATAACTACACGGCCACTCTTTGTTTTTGCTGCCTCAAGGGTGTCTTTAAGTCTGCCTTTCTGAGCCATCATGACTAAAAGAACTGCAGCGGCAAAGAAATCGTGCATGAATGCGCTGACAAATGACGCCTGAGCTGAATCAACATAAGGACTCATACCAAGAGCAACGCCAAGAATAACGGTATCAACCGCCCAAAGAATACCGCTTAAAAGACCGTAATACATAGTTTCTCCTTTTGCTCTTAGTTCTGAGCGTCTTCGTACCAAGAAAGAACACGATCAATATTGTTTGCAGCGTAGCGATAGTAAATGAAGAACCACTCGCCTACGTTCTCGCCCTCTGCTTCCTTAACCAGAGACCAGAGATACCAGCACCAACCAGCAAAGACTACATAGCTCCAGAAGTGTCTGCGCTGCTCAAACGTTGCCTCTTGTCCAAAGTAGTAATCAATAGCAGCATTAGCCTCATCATCAGTAAGCTCACAGCAAACTGTGAAGGTACCAAAGTCATTTGCCTCATCTGACATACCTGCATATTCCCAGTCAATAAGGCTGTAGGTACCAGCCTCATCAATCAAGAAATTCAGATAGAAGAAATCATTGTGTGAAATAACAATTGGATACTGATCTGCGTCTGCAAACTTCTTCAAGCGCAGGACCTTCTCGCGAAGCTCATAGTAGCCAGGAATCTCAATAGGACCCTCTTCAAGCAGGAGTTTCTCGTAATTAAGACCCTCGTTGACAAAGTCAAAAGAACGATCAAGTGACGCGCCGCTATGATGCAGTTTATAACCCATCTCCATTGCGCGCTTGAGCTGCTCAGGGTTATGAGGATCAAGATTCTGAGCGTTTCACAAACTTGGAAATCTTCCAACCTTCTTTTTGGTCCTCGTAAATAAAGGTGTTGTCTAGGCCCAGCTCACGAGCAAGTCGAAGACCAGCCTCTTCAGCTGCACGATCAACGAGTTTCTCGGTACCAACACCTGGATGCCTGTAGACATACTCCTGAGCATCATCACCATATCCCACAATAAAGTGAGCAGATAAATTGGTAAGTCCCTGTTTTAGAGGATAGAAACCGTGGATATCCTTCTTCTGGCAATGAAGCACCGAGACAATGTTGTCAAATCTCTGAGTCGATGTTCTCAATAAACGCCGGGTCAAACTGACGAAGCTCATCAAGGGAATCAAACTCGTAAATAACGCCATCAGGATACTTTCTAATGGTCATAGAAAGCTCTTTGATATGACGGACGTAAATCTCTTCCCAGAGCATATCAACAGTTTCTGGCTTGTCGTAGACAGCCTCAAGAATATCTACAAACTTCTTTGAGAATTGTCTGTCAAAGTAGACGTGGCCCAGCATAATCCAGGAATTTGAACCGCCAATTTCTACGCCGGTAATACGTCCACCACGTCCTTCTTTAAGGCACCACTCATCAGTTTCTCCTGCGACATACGTTGCTGAGTAATAAGCCTCATAGACATAGTGCTCAAATGGATTCTGAGTAAAGTAGTCATCTGACGAGCAGATATACGTATTATCAAGCTGATCTTTTACATACCACAGCGTGGAATTGTTATTTCTTGTTGCATAATCTGGATTAACAACAATCTTGACGCCATACTTCTCCTCCAAATAGAAGAAGTACTCCTTCTTATAACCCACAACAACGGTGATGTCAGTAATGCCAGCTTCAAGCAACTGATGAATCTGACGCTCAATCAGAACTTCTCCACGAACCTTCAGGACACCCTTTGGCTTCTCATATGAAATAGGTGCAAAGCGAGAAGACAGACCAGCTGCCATAATAATGGCATTCTTAACCTCATAAGGTTTCAGAGCTTCAAGACCCTTTGAAGTAATTAGACTATCCTCAATAAGACCCCTGATCCTCCAACGTTTTTGACTGCTGAATTAACTGATCCCAAAGAAAGCTCAGTCTCTTCTGCAAGCTGTCTCTGATTGAGTTTCTCGTCAGAAAGGGCAATGGTTTTTTTAATACAGAAAAACACGTTATTTGTTAGTGCCACGGTTCCTCCAAATGAAGACCAATTAACTGCGAAATAAACTTCCAAACCAATTTACGTCAGTCATAATACTCCTGTGTTCAAATTTTGACAAGTATAATAGTATTTTGAACATACGAGCTTCAGAGGATTGCCAAGGACTGCCGATCTAACAAAAAAAACGGCACCTGAGATGCCGTTTTACCTTTTATGTATTGCTTTACAGGCGAGAAGACCCTAGTAAGGACCAAAATCCAAACGCGCTGGATAGTGGTTTTTACGCTTCTCAACTGGTGGCATTTGCATGTAATCGCCGTAAAGCATCCTAAGGAATTTATCATTTTGATTAGGGAACGCTACTTGAATTCCATCAAAATCAAGCTTATCGACAGGAAAAACCTCATCAACTGGATAGGTATTTACAAACCTATCCGTATCGTGCAGGTAGGCAATTCTTTTTGTCTTAACGTGAGCAAAGCGGTTGCGGGCTTCCTGCTCACGCTCATACATTTTCTGAGTAGAGAGATGCAGCAGTTTGCAAACTCCCCTACCCATAGTAACTGCTGCCTTTAAGAGCTTTCCTTTGATGCCGTCGGCCAAAATAACAGGGCGAGGAACGTCAACGAGGATGCGCATATGTGACCAGAACCACGCATCAAATGCCTGCTTCTGATATTCCTTCTCGTCATCCGAAACATTATCAAAGCAGTAGACATCTAGGAAAATACCAAGGTCAAGAGGAAGTGGCGCAAGTGCTTCTTCGCAGAACTGTGTTCCTTTGAGCATAATGCGCGTGGTTGGGAATGGATAGTTGATGTCCCTCTCAGTATTCATGATTGAATACTTTTCTGACCACTCTTTATCATAGATATCTAAGAGTTTGTTGAAGTCTTCTGCAGGAAGACAAACGTCGATATCATCATCCCAAGGAATAAATCCCTTATGACGAAGGGCGCCAATCGCGGTGCCGCCAAAACCAAAATAGCGGATGTTGTTGGCTTCACACGTGTCTACGAAGTCCTTTAAAATCATCAGCTCAACTTGCTGGAGATGCTTAAGCGTTTCTGTATCGTATGTGCGCATTATCGACCTTCATACATCTTCTTGTAGTAATCCTGATAATCACCGGAAACTACATTCTTAACCCACTCGCGGTTCTCTAAATACCAGTTGATAGTGGTAACAATACCCTCTTCAAATGGAGTTTCTGGATACCAACCAAGCTCTTCTTTAATCTTATCTGGCGCAATACCGTAACGGCGGTCATGACCCTTACGATCAGTAACGTAAGAAATCAGATCCTCAGTAATCTGAGTATCACCGGTGATTCTTGCAACTTCACTAATGATGCGCTTAACAATGTAGAGGTTATTGCGCTCGTTATGACCACCAACGTTATAAACCTCACCCAGCTTGCCACCCTCAAGAACCATAGCAATTGCCTTGCAGTGGTCATCAACGTAGAGCCAGTCACGAACATTCAGTCCATCACCATAAACTGGAAGTGCCTTGTGCTCCAGGCAATTCTCAATCATCAGAGGAATGAGCTTCTCGGGGAACTGATAAGGACCATAATTGTTGGAGCAACGCGTGATTACCGCAGGAAATCCGTACGTATCATGCCAGGCCTTTACAAACATATCTGCAGAAGCCTTAGATGCAGAGTAGGGGCTATGTGGACTCAAAGGTGTGGTCTCACGAAAAAATGCCTCTGGATCATCAAGTGGAAGTGAGCCATAGACCTCATCAGTAGAAACCTGCAAATACTTATGGTCTCCGTAAGAACCCTGACCATCATTCCAGAAAGATTCTGCAACGCTCAGGAGCGCAACAGTACCCATAACGTTAGTATCGGCGAAGGCACCCGGATCTTCTATAGAGCGATCTACATGACTCTCTGCTGCAAAGTTAACAACGTAATCAGGATGATAGGTCTCAAACAACTGCGTAAGAGCCTCTTTATCCCTAATGTCTACGTGGGCAAAGGTGTAGCGAGGGTCTTGATCATATTCCGAAAGATTCTCAAGGTTGCCAGCATAGGTCAGGGCGTCCACGTTCAAAATATGAATGTCCTGATTTCTTCTAAGCATGTAGTGGATGAAGTTTGAACCAATAAATCCAGCTCCACCAGTTACTAAATAGGTCTTCACACTAACCTCTTTCTACCTTCGAAAGATATGTCGCAAGAGCCTCTTGCCAAGGCCTCATACAATTTCCAATGGTACTCTCAAGATGTCCATTTACCAAAGATGAATACGCGGGGCGAGAAGCGCTTTCTGGGTGCATCTCTTTCCACTGAGCAGAGGTTACCCTGGTAACCTTACAGTCGAGATTACTACCAGCCATAATAGCCTCTGCAAAATCAGCCCACGAACACGTTCCCTCGTTGGTTGCGTGGTAGATGCCATAGTTCTCAGTAGCAGCAATGCACAAAATTGTGTGTGCCAAATCATTTGCGCTGGTAGGATTACCTACTTGATCATCAACAACACTAATCTCTGGATACTTTGCACCAAGGGTGCGCATGGTTGCCACAAAGTTCTTGCCAACATAACCATAAAGCCACGCCGTTCTAACCACAAACGTTTGAGCATTTGCGGCCAGCGCAAGTCCCTCTCCTGCTAATTTTGATCGACCATAAGCAGAAACAGGACAAGGAGCATCTTGTTCCGTGCGAGGAGAGCTTTCCTTACCGCTAAAAACATAATCAGTGGATACCTGAACAAGCTTTGTTTGTGTAGAGTTGCAAGCTCGTGCAAGATTCATAGGGCCAAGCGCATTTACTGCAAACGCCATCTCAAAATTGCTCTCGCAACCATCTACATTTGTTGCGGCAGCACAGTTAATAACAACGTCATAGCGTTCATGCTGGTCAAACCATGTATTAACTGCCTCAGCGCTAGTGATGTCAAGCTCGTCTGCGTCGGTATAATCAACATCTGGTTCAACAAAAACCTCTGGGATTGGGCCAATCTCAGAGACACCGGACTCAAAAAGACATTTGAGCTCGTTGCCTAACTGGCCATGCGCACCGGTAATAAGAACGTGCATACTACTCTCCCTTTCCAGAAGGAAGGATACGTCCTTCTGCAACGCTCTTGAGGTGCTCGCCATACGTAGATTTACCGTAGCGTTCTGCACATTCAATGAGTTTTGAGCTATCAATCCAGCCATTCTCAAAAGCAATCTCTTCTGGAACGCTTACCGGCAGACCCTGAGCTGTTTCAACGGTACGGACAAAGGTTGACGCCTCAAAGAGAGACTCCATAGTTCCCGTATCAAGCCATGCAAAGCCGCGGCCAAGTGTGACAACGTCAAGCGTGCCATCATTAAGATAGAGTCGATTAAGGTCAGTGATCTCGTACTCGCCACGAGCACTTGGCTGAACTTGCTTTACCAGCTCAGTAACACGCTGATCATAGAAATAGAGACCAGTTACGGCATAGTTAGATTTGGATGGGTTGGCTTCTCTTCAATTGAAATGGCGTTGTAATTCTTATCAAACTCAACAACACCAAAGCGCTCTGGATCATCCACGTGGTAACCAAAAACGGTAGCACGACCAGACGTTTGTGCCTGTTGGGCAGCTTTTCTGACAAGTCCTGAAAGACCGTTTCCAAAGAAGATATTGTCTCCAAGAATCAGAGCTGCAGCGTCATCACCAATAAACTCTTTACCAATAACAAACGCCTGAGCAAGTCCATCAGGTGAAGGCTGTTCAGCATAGCTGATAGAGATGCCAAAATCAGAACCGTCACCCAAAAGCTTTTCAAAATTTGGAAGGTCACGAGGAGTAGAGATAACAAGAATGTCTTTAATCCCCGCCAGCATAAGCGTAGACAGAGGATAGTAAATCATTGGCTTGTCATACACAGGCAGAAGCTGTTTAGATGTAACGGTTGTCAGGGGATAAAGCCTGGTACCGCTACCTCCTGCAAGAATAATGCCTTTCACAATCTACTCCTCATCAATCGCTGTAATTCTATAAAGTTTATACGGTCCTTCTTCAAGTACCAACTCAAATCCTGGCGCACCATTGTCAATGTTAAGACCGGACCACATTTCTTCATCTTTAGGCATAGTTGGGTACTGGTCATCTGGATACATGTTCAAGCGAATAAAATACCGAGCACCAACAAAGCGAACGGCATCTTGTACTGATTTCTCATAGAATACGCGATTGAGCTTTTGTCTAATCAGTTTACTTTCAGTCGTCTCATTATCACTGTATTTAAATTTATAGTACACATTTAATCCATCCACTGCATAAGCAAGTGATGATCCATCAAATGGATTGTTAAGTACAACTGAGTCACCAACAATTTCTTTGACTCTTTGAACAAACGCCTGTTCAGTGACTGAGTAGGTCTTCCAATCTTGTGGAATATATGACTCACTCATCCAACGCAAGCTCATTTGAAAACGACTTGGCTCCTGTGTCTGGAACTGCAAAGGATCAACGGGAGTCCACAGTGCATAGGCGACAGGAATGGAAAGGGTAACTGCAACTGCACTTTTAAGAAGAGAAATTCGACTACGCGACAAACGTGGCTTAACGCTTGTAGTGAACTGAGCAGGTCTTACTGCATGTTTTACTTTTTGAAGTACAACTAAAACAGCAGAAACAATATCAATACCACCTTGTAAAACTAATGGCGTAGAGGTGATACACATGATGGCAGCAATACGCTCTGGGTCTGTGTACCAAAAGCCAATAAGAAAACGCTTTACATCTACGTTACCCATAAGTCCCACAACAAAGAAAATAGAAACAAAGAGCAGGCTGCAAGCATACCAACGAGATTTTTTAACGAGAAGAGCGTGGATAAAGCCAACCCAGAAAAGCACCGTACAAACTGCTTCTGGGGCATTCATGATGAACGACTGAGTGGCAATATGCATAATTGAGTCAAGTGGGTTTATATCCCAACCCCAAAGAAAATGCACAACAGATTTCATAAAGCTGCTATTCAAAACAATGGTCCACATACCAATACAAAGGACAATACAGAGCGTCTCAAAAGCAACTAAGATAGCAACTTTATTCTTTTTATCTGCGTATTTATTGGTCACCATGCGTGGGATAAATGAAACTAACACGTAAGGGAACACCATAATTGCCCAGAAAAATGCACCATTTGGATGGCAAAAAACAATTCCCAAAAGTACCGAAATGAGCATGAAGATATCTGAAGCCTTCTGGGGTTTCTCGCCATGTTTATGAGAAGACGATTGCGCAATCGAATCAAGGAGTTGCACAAACAAATACACTGCTATAGGAACGCAGCAGAAGGAAAGCATATTTGGAAACGGGCCATGGACTGTGAGCATGCGGACAGGAAATGCCATATTGGCAAATGCTGCAAAGGGTGCAAGTACTGCCGCCTGGATTTTCTTTCCAAAAATCTTTGAAACAAGCGCAAAAAGTCCTAATGGGTACACTAAGCCGGTCCACACCACATTAACGGCATTTTCTGCCATTCCAATTGAACAGTGTGTAAGTAATGTAACTACTGAGGCAAAGTTGTGAAATGCCAAAGGATAATACCAAGAGCCCGAGAAAGGCTGTGGTGTAGAGAGCGGCAAACCGTCAAAAACAGATGCTTTTAAAGTTGAGAAGACACCTGTTTGAATAATTCTATTGATGTAAGAGATATGAGTGTAGTTATCGTCATATTGCAAGAAGTTATTTGGGTTACCAAGACCTCGATAGAAAACATAACTTGCTGCGAGTGCACCAAGACAAATAACAATACAAACTCCCGGCAAAGAGAGCGACAAAGAAGAATGAATCTTTTTGTGTAAAAGTCTCTCTGAGCCAAATCGAGCTGTTGCAATAAGGGCGAGAAAACATGCCGTAAGAGCAAAAAGCGGGATAAGCCCCTTGAGACCAAGAGGATACATTGCAATGCCCGCAACAATATAAAAAACGACGCTTAACGGGCCAGCCACGGCTAGCGAAAGCGCTCGTTTACCACCTGATAAACGAGCGCCCAGATATCCTGGAACAAAAACAATTGCTGTTGTAACTATAAGAACAAGAACAAATTGTTTCCACATGCGTATGCGCCCTTAATTAGTGCTTCTGTTTTAGACGAGCTGAGCCCAACGCTTCTTGCCTGCCTGGAGAAGAGCTCCCTCAAGAACTGCTGGCTCAACCTTATAGGTCTTTGTTGGATGAGGCTGCTGGTTAATCTTGATACCTCCGCCATCAATGAGACGACGAGCCTCACCGTTACTTGAAGCAATCTCTACTTCAACCAAAATCTTTGGCAGATAAATAAGACCGTCTTCATCTGCTTCAAGGGAAATTGCAAACTCTTTGACATCGTCAGGAACTTCATTGTTCTTAAACTGAGCATCAAAAGCTGCTTGAGCCTTAAGACCTTCTCCCTCACCGTGATAAAGGTCAACAATATTTCTGCCAAGAGCACGCTTAAGCTGGTAAGGATCAGCAGTACCGTCTTCAAAGCTCTTATCGATTGCATCAAGCTCATCAATAGAGAGCGTAGAGCAAAGACGGTAATACATTGGAATAATCTCGTCAGTAATAGACATGACCTTGCCGAACATATCGTTTGGCTCATCGGTCAGTCCAATGTAGTTTCCATAAGACTTACTCATCTTCTTAGTACCATCAGTACCCACAAGTAGAGGCATGGTAAGCGCAATCTGCGGTTCCATGTCCATATCACGCATAAGGTCACGACCGGCAAGCAAGTTGAAGATCTGGTCGTTTCCGCCCATCTCTACGTCTGCCTTGATAACAACAGAATCATATGCCTGAAGAACTGGATAAATAAACTCATGGAGGGCAATTGGCTGTTGGTTGTGATAACGATTAGAGAAGTCTTCTCGCTCAAGAATACGGGCAATGGTGAACTTGCTCATAAGGCCAAGCATAGTCTCAAGGTTCATAGGCTTAATCCAGTCACCGTTATGAACAACGGTAGTTCTTTCTGGATCTAAAATCTTCATTGCCTGGTTAACATAGGTCTCTGCGTTAGCATCTACCTGCTCCGCAGTGAGCGGAGGACGGGTAGAATCTCGACCAGAAGGGTCACCAATCAGCGCGGTACCACTACCAATAATCAACGTGACATTATGGCCAAGGTCCTGGAACTGACGCATCTTGCGCAGAGGAACTGCGTGACCCAGGTGCAAATCAGGACTTGTTGGATCTACGCCAAGCTGATGTTAAGAGGAGTGTCCTTCTTGAGTTTCTCTTTTAGACCGTCCAAAGGAACAATTTGCATAGTTCCTGAAGTAATAACACGGAGCTGTTCTTCTACTGAAAGCACTCTGTATCCTCTCAACGCAAGCCTGTTAAACCATATAGTTACTGCTACAAATAGTATCAATCAAATATGTTATCTATCAGAATACAACAGAGTTGTAACTCTTTATTCACTGAAACATAAATATCAGACTATAATAGTGAGAGCTATGACAAGGAGGCTCAATGGGTATTAGAACCCGTCGTGCACGTACACACGCAAATACACATGCCGTAGGTTTTGGCGTTGCTGGATTCTTTGGCTTTATGGCTCTTCTCGCGCTTGCACTTGCTCTTTCTTTGGGTGCAGCTGTTTCTTCATGGCTCGAGGACCTGCCTGATTACAACTCTGCTGATGCCTACCTGGTAGCAGAGCCTACCCGCGTTTATGACTCCAAGGGTAACGACATTGCTGACTTCTATCTGCAGCAGCGCCGTTCCGTTACCCTGGATCAGATTTCTCCTTATGTTATTCAGGGCACTATTGATACTGAGGACAAGCGTTTTTATTCCCACAGTGGTATTGACCCCTGGGGTATTGTCCGAGCATCTGTTGGCTCTCTGTTTGGTGGCGGCGAAGGTGCTTCCACTATTACACAGCAGCTTGTTCGTAACACTGTTCTTTCCAACGAGCAGTTTGAGCGTTCTTTGAAGCGTAAGGTCCGCGAGGCTTACATCTCTATTCAAATGGAGAAGAAGTTTACTAAAGACCAGATTCTTAATATGTACCTCAACACCATTTACTACGGTAATGGTGCTTACGGTATTGAAGCAGCAAGTATTATCTACTTCAACAAGCATGCAAGTGACTTAACTCTTGCTGAGGCTGCAACACTTGCTGGTCTTCCAAACGCACCTTCTGCCTATGACCCAACCGTCAATCCAGAGGCTGCAAGAGAAAGACGCAACACTGTTCTTGAGCGTATGCTTCGCGCAGGTGATATTACGCAGGAGCAATACGATGAGGCTGTTGCTGAGGACTTAGTGCTTAATCCTGGTACTTTGACCGACAACATTGGCCAGTTCCCTTACTGGACTGACTATATTCGTAGTCTGCTTCAGGAAGACTTTGATAGCGATACCATTCTTCAGGGTGGATTGCGCGTTTACACCACGCTTGATCCTGACCTCCAGAAAGACGCTGATGAGGCTGCTACAAGGCGTATTGCTGAGCTTGGCAACCCTCGCCTGGGTGCTGCTTTGGTTTCTATTGATCCTCAAACTGGCTACATTAAAGCAATGGTTGGCGGACAGGATTACTCTAAGAGCCAGTACAACATTGCAACCAGTAGTAACCGTCAGATGGGCTCCAGCTTTAAGATGTATACGCTGGTAGCGGCCCTTTCTGAAGGCATGAACCCAGAGATTGTTCTTAACGGCAACTCTCCTATGCAAATTACGCCAACATGGTTGGTCAGAAACGCTGGTAACTACAGCTACGGAGCAATTACGCTGCGTCAAGGTACGGTTTATTCTTCCAACACTGTTTATGCGCAAGTTGCTGAAGCTATTGGTATCGATAAAATCCTTCAGACTTGCTACGCTATGGGCATTCGCACCCAGCTACAGCCATACTGTCTACCACTCTTGGTTCTCAGGGCGTAACCCCTATTGAACAGTGCACAGCATTTGCGACGCTTGCTGCAGGCGGTGTTCGTCGTGATGCTGTAGCAATTACGCGCATCGAAGACCGTAACGGAAACGTTATCTACGAGCACAAGGACAACCCAGTTCAGGCAATTAGTCCAGCTGTTGCTGCAGCTGCTACAAACGTTCTGAGTGGCGTCCTTACCTCCGGTACTGGCCGCTATGCTTACAACTTGAAGACCTTCAACCAACCAGTTGCTGGTAAGACAGGTACTTCCGATAACTCTGAGGACCTTTGGTTCTGCGCTTATACCCCACAGCTTGCAACAGTAGCTTGGTGCGGATATCCAGATAGTCGTGACCCTGTTATCATCGGCGGTGGAGAGTCCTCTACCTTTGTTACTGCTCAGTATGTTTGGGCGTACTACATGAACGCAGCTCTCTCTGGTGTTGCTCGTGCTGAGTTCCCTAAAACTACTGAAACTATCTCTTACAAGCCTGATAGCTACTGGAAGTTTGTTGGTGGCTCTGCTAATGCCAAGCAAGAAAAGAAAGATGACGACGAAGAGGAAGAGGAAGAGGAGGAAGAGGAAGAGGACGATTCCACCACTACTCCTACTACTCCTACCACTCCTACCACTCCGGCCACTCCTGGTACTGGTACTGGTACTGGTACGGGCACCGGAACAGGAACGGGCACTAGAACTGGAACTGGAACAGGAACTCCATAAACCTCTGGTTTATCTACAACAAAAAGGAGTCTGCACTAAGCAGGCTCCTTTTTCTTTTTGAATGAGGTGTGCTTTTGACGGGCTTCTCGCCAAAAGCTTTGTGTTTTATAGAACGCTCTCTACATTGCCAAGCTGCGTAATGATGCGCACCACGTCTGCAGCGTGCTCAGTCTTATCCACAATCATCAAAACGGTATCGTCGCCGGCAACGGTGCCAACAACGTGGTCAAGCTCAACATCGTCAAGGGCAAACGCAACGGCTGATGCAGTGCCCGGATGGCATCGAATCACAATAAGATTCTCTGCTGCCGTAGCCCCAACCACAAACTCAGAGAGCATTTCTGCAAATGCATATCTTCAGAAAGCACATAGGCGCCCTCAGGAAGCTTTTGCAAATCCATTTCTGCAGTATCACGAGAAACGGTTGCTTGAGTACAGGCAAAGCCACGATTTTTGAGCATATCAACAAGATCGCGCTGTGTGCGGATGGACTCGCTGCGAACAAGCTCACGAATCACGTCCTGTCGAGCATTTCTATGCTTCACGACGCCTTCTTTCCTTATACGACTCGCTAACTTTGAAAACAAATGATAGTGAATAAAAGAATATACTTAATCAACCCTTATGCGCATGCCAAACCGCTAAACGGTGCAAATAACCCGCTCGTCGGTCGGAATATTGCATTCACCGTTTTCTAAAAGTATTTATACACTTCTCGCCGTATGATTCATCATGAGTGAAACTATTTTTACGGCTTGGAGGCCACCATGCCCCTGAATGATTCACCTGATAGAAGACAAGGCTCCTACGGAGATCCTGCAATGCGTCGTCGTCCTCCACAAAATGGCCGTCCTTCTCATGATGGCGGTTTCTGATAGGCAGGCAAGACGTCGCAAGAGAAATACCCTTGGTTCGCAGGCCATTCTTTTTAAGAGACAGTCTCTACTACATCGCATTGATTCTCGTACGAGAACCTATATTGTCATTGGTCTAGCGGTTATTGCAGCACTTTTACTGATCTTTATTGTGTCGAGCTGCGTGCGCGGTTGCGCTAAAGAATCTACTCCAGAGGTAGAGGCCAACTCCGTTGATTCTCGTGTTGCTGTGGGAACTTCAGAGGAGCTGACTAAAGCCCTGGCAGCCAAGCTTGATCAGAACAAAAATCTTGCGTGGATTGCAGAACACGCTGATAAATACAGCGATAAAAGCCTCATTGAGCTGGCACTTGCCCACCCCGAGGCTATTGATTTTGTTGCAAACTATCCCGATTCTGACGGCAAAGCCAAGACCTACGACGATTCAATCACCAAAGGCACAGCTCCTCAGCTTTATACCTGGGACTCCAGATGGGGTGGCGTCTCATATGCTGGTTCTGTAATTGCCACCAAGGGCTCTGGTCCCACTGCACTCTCTATGGCATACATGGGCCTTACCGGAAAGAACAACTGGACTCCAGCAGATATTGCGGGCGCTGTTGAAACAGCTAAAGCAACGGACACCGACTCTGGAATGAACAGATCATTTCTCGAGAAGAATTTAGCTAACCTTGGTCTTACCGCTGAGAGCTATAACATTTCTGCCGACAATATCACCACGCTTCTAGATGCTGAAACCTTCCTGCTTGTTGAGGTTAAGGGCAATAAGCTGAGCTCTGATGGCGATCACTGGATTTTGGTAACCAGCAAGAACGATGACGGCACCGTAAACGTTCACGACCCTCTGTCCCCTGAGGTAAGCGCACGTCCATGGGCGGCAGAAACTATTGCCAGCGCTGCAAATGCCCTGTACACCGTGACGGTAAAGGCTGCCGAGTAAAAAACCCAGCATCCACAAAAGGTGAATGCTGGGCTGGACGGGTTTCTCGCCAAAGGACTGTGCGGAGAAAGACGCTTTTAGAGGTAAAGACGGACTATGAAAGTACCTTCTGAGCGGCCTCGCTGAGCTCTGCAACGCGAGCCTCAGCCTCTTCGCGAGTAGCGCCATTGGCAAAGAGATAGGCCTTGACCTTTGGCTCGGTGCCTGATGGACGGAAGATGACCTTGTTGTCTCCCTCAAGCCTATACTCAATAACGTTGGATGCTGGCAGCGTCTGAGGAGCCTCTTTTTGCAGGCCCGAGACGCGAGGCATTTCTGCACACTCAGCATAGTCTGTTACGCCAACAACCTTGTAGTTGCCCACCGTTTCCAGTGGATTCTTACGCAGGCTGCTCATGATCTGAGCCATCTTAGCGGCGCCCTCAGCGCCTGGATAGGCAGCATTGACAACGCCATTGAGGTAGTAGCCATAGCGCTGATACAGGGCATCCATCGCCTCGTAGAGGTCCATGTTGCGAGCGGCATACCAAGAAGCCATTTCAACGCAAAGCATGGTGGCGACAATAGCGTCCTTATCACGAGCGTGTGTTCCAACAAGGTAGCCGTAGGACTCCTCAAAGCCCATGAGGAAGCGATCCTCCTCACCGGCATCCTTGAGCTGGTCAATTTGGTCGCCAATGTACTTGAAGCCCGTGAGCACACGGCGCATCTCAAAGCCGCGAGCACGTGCCAAGACGTCGGGCATAGCAGAAGATACGATGGTGGAAACGGCTACCTTATCCTGGGGTTTCTCGCCACGCTCTTCAGCCATGGTAAGGAGCCAGTCCATAAGCAGGACGCCCATCTCGTTACCGGAAAGCAGCACGTAATCGCCGTTATGAGGGATTGCAGTACCCATACGATCGGCATCTGGGTCAGTTGCAACCAGGAGATTTGGTTTGACCTTGTCGGCAAGCTTGAGGCCCAGCTCAAGTGCCTCACGGAACTCTGGATTTGGATAGGAGCATGTAGGGAAGTTTCCGTCTGGCTCTGCCTGCTCTGGAACAACGTCAACGTCATTGACGCCAATCTCCTTGAGGATGCGCGTGACACACTCCATGCCTGTTCCATTGAGCGGCGTGTACACAACCTTGTAGCCGTCGGCAGCCTTAAATCCTGGAATAGAAACGCGCTTGATAGCCTCAATAAAGTTGTCCAGAACCTCTTCTGGAGTCCAAATGATCAGGCCTTTCTCCAGGCCCTCTTCAAAATCCATAGGCTTGACGTCAAAAGGATTGACGCGTGCGATGTTTGCAGAAATCTCAGCCGCTGCCTCATCCGTAATCTGGCCGCCGTTATCGTTATATACCTTGTAGCCGTTGTAAGGCGCAGGGTTGTGACTTGCAGTAAGCACGATACCTGCGGAAGTCTTAAGGTAGCGGACGGCAAACGAGAGCGTTGGAACAGGCTCAATACGTGGGTAGACATATACACGGATTCCATTAGCTGCCAAAACACCAGCTGCAACCTTCTGGAAATCCTCACCCTTAAGGCGAGAATCCCTTGCAAGAGCCACGGTAGGATTTTGATAGTGAGCGTTGAGGTAATCCGCAAGTCCCTGGGTTGCCTGAGCAACAACGTAGACATTCATGCGGTTGGTACCAACGCCAATGGTGCCACGAAGACCAGCGGTACCAAATGCAAGTGAGCGATAAAATGCATCGTAGAGCTTATCTTCTGCTTCTGGTTTTGCAAGCTCTCCGAGCTCTTTTACCAGGTCTTCTTCGGTGACGTTTGCACGCCAGGACTCAAATGTTTCCATAACTTTGCATCCATAATGACTCCCAAACCTCAAACAGCTCTCTGTATTTCTTAGTAAAAGATACTACGCGTATTTTAAGCGAAAAATAACAGATGATTTGGGACATTATGTATGAACTATCCGCTCTTCGGTGAGTGGAGGTTGGCGCAAGCTGCGGACGCGCAGCCGAGGGACGGCTCAAGGGAGCACGTACGACCGAGGGTTCTTGATGTATTTTCTTCTCCCCAACCATTTGGCGAGAAAAACATGGGAAAATATAACGCTAGTACGTATTCCATTTCTACGGGCGAAAGGTGTCCCGATGTCTCAAGAACTTGAGTTCTTTGCAACGTGTCCAAAAGGCTTTGAGAAGCTTCTTGCACAAGAGTTAGAAGGCCTACACATTAAAAAGGTGCGTCCCCTTGGCGGACAAGTTGCGTTTTACGGCTCACTTGCCGATGCTTACCGAGTCTGTCTTTGGTCTCGCCTCACGTCTCGCGTCATTTTGGTGCTCGACCGCGTTGGCGCTGCAACTTCAGACGCTCTCTACGAAGACCTTTCCCACATTGCTTGGGAAGACCATATTGGTCCACATGCCACCATTGCAGTCAGCGCTCACGGCACAAATGACCAGCTCAGAAACACCAACTTTATTGCTGTCAGAACAAAAGACGCCATTGTAGACCGCCTTGCAGCAAAGCGCGGAAGCCGTCCTATGGTCAACACGCTTGCGCCTGACGTAACTATTGTCGTGCGCGTATCACGCAACCGTGCCACGGTTGGCATTGACCTTGCTGGTGAGGCGCTCTTTAAGCGCAGTCTGACTGGCGGTCGAGGGCCGGCACGTGAGTTTGCGCCGCTCAGGCTAGACTACGCCGCCGCCCTTTTGTACCTGCAGGCGCAAACTGCTGCGAGTGCATCGCTCTTCTCGCCAGACGCGCCGCTGCCGGCGCTGCTGTTCCCGGGAGCAGGCGCGCTTGCACAGGAGGCTGCGGGCATGGCGCTGGACGTGGCTCCGGGCATCCTGCGCGCTCGCTGGGGCATGACGGGCTGGGCCGGCCACGACGACGATGCCTGGCAGGATTTGCTTGCCGAGGCAGATGAACGTGCCGAGAAGGGCCAGGAGCGCCAGGTCACGCTCTATGCAGCAGATCCTCGCCCAAAGGCTAAGGAGGCCGTGCTCTATACGCTTCGCGCAGGTGGTCTCAAGGCAGACGTGCAGTTCTTACCTGCATCTGAGCTCCTCGAGCACGCGGAGCACTTCACGGGCGTTGTTGCCGACCTCTCATGGACCAAGGAAGAGCCTACACTTCAGGGCTCTGCTTACTCCACGCTTGGACTTTTTGCGGGACAGGCAAGCACGCTTCTTACCAGCGATACAAATACTGATACGGTACTCAGAGCAACTCCATCGCAAACACTTTCTGTCTACGTGGGCAACTCCATTGCCACCATGCGCTGCTACCCTGCCGCAGTCGTTGAGGAAGCAGGTGGCGGCGAAGCTGATGCCACTGCACCAGCAAGCAACTCTGAGTCAACCTCGGTTCCTGCAGGTCCCACTGTCATGGTCAACAACCAGCCCGTAAGCGTGCTGGTTCCTGCATCAGATCAGTTTGCTGCGCGCCTTGCTAAGGTGGCCAAGCAGCGCGCTAAATGGGCTCGTAAAAACGACGTCTCGTGCTACCGCGTCTATGACGCTGACCTGCCCGATTATGCCGTTAGCATTGACATTTACAAGGGTGCTACAAAGCCAACTACCTGGCTGCAAATCTCCGAGTACGCAGCTTCTAAAGAGATTGACCCAGACCTTGCAAAACGTCGCCTTCTTGACGTCCTAGCTTTGGCTCCTCGCATTCTAGGCGTACCTAGCTCAAACGTAAATCTACGAACAAGAACGCGTGCAAAGGGTGGCTCTCAGTACTCTGACGAGGGCAGCGCAGCCGACAACTCAAGAAAAGAAATGCTGCTCATCGATGAGGGCGGCCTACTCTTTGAGGTCAACTTTGCATCCAGACTGGACTGTGGAATCTTCCTAGACCACCGCGATACGCGCGCAGAAATTCGTGAGCTCATGAAAAGCGCTGGACCTGCTAAGAGCTTCCTCAACCTCTTTGCCTATACAGGTACCGCTACCTGCTACGCAGCAGACGGTGGCGCACTCCACTCTACAACTGTTGACCTCTCCAAACCTTCGCTCGAGTGGGCCAAGCGCAACATGAAGCGTAACGGCTTTTGACGGAGAGGAGCACGAGTTTGTCCAGGCAGACGTCCTGTCTTGGATTACCGAGATGCGTCACACCAAAAACCGCTGGAACGTCATCTTCTGCGACGTCCCCACCTTCTCCAACTCATCGCGCATGAAGCAGAGCTCGTTTGATGTCCAGAGAGATCACGCTGAGCTTATCATTGGCATTTCTCGCCTTCTGACTCGCGGTGGCGTTGCCATCTTTCTCGTGCAACCTGCGTACCTTTAAGCCAGATGTCGAGAAAATCCAGCGAGCTGGCGTCATCATCGAAGACATAACAAGTGAAACTATTCCGGAGGACTTCTCAAGAAATCAGAAGATCCACCATGCATATAAAATCTCGAGAAAACCGCGGGAAAATGAGTAAATTTTTCCGCTTGCAGACAAAATAAGTACGTTTGTACATTCGTCTAGTTATAACTAGGTATATGGACTAACATATGATGACGAACTGTACTAATCATCTGTTGAGAGGATTAATAGATGAATACAAGTAAAGCTGCATTTCATGCGCTTTTCTCTAAGGACAAAGCCAAGAAATCAACTGGCATTCCTCTAAGTGCTGGCATGGTACTTGTTACCCTTGGCATCGTCTACGGTGACATTGGCACTTCTCCAATGTACACCATGAAGGCAATTATCGCTGGTAATGGTGGACTTCTTACCATGAGCACCGATGTTGTTTTGGGTGCTCTGTCCCTCATTATCTGGACGCTGACACTCATTACAACCGTTAAATACGTCATGGTTGCAATGAAGGCAGACAACCACAATGAGGGCGGAATCTTTGCGCTCTACAGTTTGGTTAAAAAGGTGCGCCAAATGGCTGATTATTCCTGCCATGATTGGTGGCGCAGCTCTTCTTGCTGACGGTATTTTGACCCCAGCTGTTACAGTAACCACCGCTATTGAGGGTTTGCGTACTATTCCTGCAGCTCATGCCATTATTGGTGATAATCAGCACATTGTTGTCATGATTACCATCATCATCCTCTGCACCCTCTTTGCCTTACAGAAGGCAGGTACTTCTACCATTGGTAAGGCCTTTGGCCCTGTCATGACGCTTTGGTTCTTGTTCTTGGGTGCCATGGGTGTTATGAACATGTTTGCTGACATTAGCGTTGTTCGAGCTCTTAACCCAGTCCGCGGCATTCTGTTCCTCTTTGATGGCAAGCTCAATGCAGCTGGCCTCATGGTTTTAGGCAGTGTCTTCCTTTGTACCACTGGTGCAGAGGCACTTTATTCTGACATGGGTCACGTTGGCAAGAGCAACATTTACGTAAGCTGGCCTTTTGTTAAGGTCTGCTTGATTCTGAACTACCTTGGACAAGGCGCATGGATCATCACTAACCACACCAACGAGAGCTTTAACGCTATCAAAGACCTCAATCCTTTCTTTGAAATGCTTCCTGGTCAGCTTAGACCATTTGCCGTTATTCTCTCTGCTCTTGCTGCAATTATTGCCTCTCAGGCACTGATTACTGGCTCTTATTCCATTGTCTCTGAGGCAATTAAACTTGATCTTATGCCTCACATTAAGATTAGCTACCCTTCCACAACTAAGGGCCAGATTTACATTCCACTTGTAAACAACATCATGTGGGTTGGCTGCATTGGCGTTGTACTTCTCTTCCAAAGCTCTGAGCACATGGAAGCAGCGTACGGTCTTGCAATTACCGTTACCATGCTCATGACCTCAATCTTGCTCTACACCTACCTGGCTGTTATCAGAAAGCGCCTATGGGCGGCCATTCCATTCATTCTTTTCTTTGGTGCTATCGAGGCTATGTTCTTCTTCTCAAGCCTTACCAAGTTCTTCCACGGCGGCTACTTTACCGTTCTTATGGCTACCGCAATCTTTTGTTGTCATGTTTGTCTGGCGTCGCGGTACCGCTGTTGAGAGAACGCAGAGCGTTTATCTCCCCGTAGATAAATACATTGACCAGCTCCGTAGCTTGAGCCACGATGCAGACTATACAACCCTCGCTGATAACCTGGTCTTCTTGACCAATGACTCTTCATTTGACAAGCTAGACCGAGATATTCTCTATTCCATCTTGGATAAGCGTCCAAAGCGTGCTAAGGCCTACTACTTTATTAACATCTCGCTGACAGACGATCCAAATACCCGTGAGTTTATCGTCAATGACTTTGGTACAGACTTCCTGTTCAAGATCACCCTGCGTCTTGGCTTTAGGGTAAACCAGCGTATTAACACCTATCTGTATCAGATTGTTGGTGACCTGATTAAGAACAATCAGCTTGCGCCACAAAATCACAAGTATTCCATCTACAAGGAGCACTCTGAGATTGGTGACTTTAGATTCTGTCTGCTGCGTAAGGTACTAGCTCCAGAGACTGACATCAACGGTTTTGACGCTCGTTGCCTTGAGCTTAAATACTTTATTCGTCGCATCTGCGGATCTCCTGCTCGCTGGTATGGTCTTGAGAACTCCAACATTGTCTTTGAGTACGTTCCTCTGTTCTCCAAGGTTAAGCGCGGGCAGAAGCTTACTCGTATCACGCTTGATGACGCAGCTCAGACGGGTTCTATGCCACTTGTTGAGGCTCCTATGAAAGAGCGTATTGCAGAGATTGAGGAAGACGAAGATATCTTTGCAGAAGCGCTGCACAAGGAGCGCGTTGAAAACGCAGCTACCGTTGCAGACTACGTTGGTGGCGATACCGCCAGCTTCCGTCCTCTTAGCTTGATGAAGAAGAGGTTGATGAAGATGTCTTTGAGGAGCAGCAGGACAGTAATCACTAATCTAGTGCCTAGTACTTTCTACTAGTTACAACAAAAGCCGGCAGATTGTATCTGTCGGCTTTTTCATTAACATCGTGTTGCGAAAATCTCTAAAGCGCTACTCCTTCAGCACCAAGTGCTTACTCCCCCAGTGCCCACGTTAAGAATCGCGAGAAACCCGCCTGATCGTTAGTGAGTGTGATATAGGTTGCTGCCTCAAAATCTTCACGACGAGCGTTGGCAACTGCTGTGCCCATTCCCGCCGCAGAAAGCATAGCAACATCATTAAGCGAATCGCCAAAAGCTGCAGCATTATCCGTTGAAATGCCAAGATGATTGCAAAGCCACTGAAGTGCAGCACCCTTAGAAGTCCCTTCAGCCAGGATTTCCATTCCCATGCTCATGGAAGCCGTGCCACTGAGCCCTTTTACCGAAGCTACAGCATCTGCTACAAGTGCCTGGTACTTCTCGCCTTCTGAAACAGACCAATAGGAACCAAGTCGCTCAATGGTAGTTACACTATCAATAAACTCCTCAACGCTTTGGTCAAAGGGAGTACGCGAGCGTTGCATAAATGCCGCATGATCTGCGGGAATACCCAGCTGAGAGATAAGATTGTGCCTTGAGCGCTCCAGATAAACGCCACCGTCTGCAAATATCAAAAGTGACAGGAAGATCTTTAAGCTTTTGATACAACTCAAGTGCCTGCTCCTTGGTAACAGTAGACTCGTGCAGTACCGTCTGTGTAGAAAGATCTCTGATAACGGCACCGTCACAAGAAACCACATACTTAGAAGCAGGATGATTCACAACCTCTTTTGGCAGCACGTTAAACGCGCGTCCAGAACAAGGAACAAAGGGAATATCTAGCTCAGCCAGGCGATCCAACATTGCCATATTTTTGGCATCAAGAGATTTATCAGTATGCAAAAACGTCTCATCCATATCGGAAAAGACAATATCTACTTTCAGATTTGATACATCTTGAGTGAGCCAAGACTGCTTTTGAGCAATGAGTTCTTCAGTTGAAAGCTCTGACAAAACACTACCCCTTTAAGGACGATACATAAACGTGAAGACCTCTTCACGCTGCATGTTAACCTGTACACCAAGCTTTTCTGAGACGATATCAAGACGCTCTTTGAGGCTCAAGAAAGACTCAGCATCCTGAAGTTCAACCAACATGGTCATGGTAAAAATGCCAGATAAAATTGTCTGAGCAATATCAAGGATATTTGCGTTTGACTCAGCCAAAGTAGAAGAAATTGCTGCAACAATTCCAGGAGCGTCGCTGCCCAAAACAGTGACAACAGCACGATTTGCAGATGTTTCTGAAGCCATAATTTCCCATCTCTTGAACGGATGGGTTAATTATAAGCTACGCCTTTCCAATTTCTACGCCATAGCGCGAACTAAACACCTTTTGAATCTCGTCAACGGTGCAATTAAGTGCCGTAATAAGCTCGTAAAGACCGCGATTACTGGCCATCTTAAAAATTCTCTCATGAGAAACAGGCGGTTTCTTGTTGAGCGAACGCGCCTTATCAATACGAGCTCTAAATGTTTTAGCAATACTAATGGAGTCTTTACAAGAACCTTCTCTGATGGCATGTCTAAAGTGAGATTCTTCAAGAGAGGCGTTGTGGATGTGAAAGGTAATGAGTTCAATTTGAGGATATATATCAACAAGATTTGTAGCCTCATCACGCGTCATAAGATCGCGTAGTCTAAATTCTTGATCAAGAGGAAATACAATCTGAACAGGATGTTTTTGCCCAATAGGAGACAAAACGTAGGCCGGAGTAGGCTCCGAAACTACATTTTCAACAAGACATACGCCCTGACCTGGGTGAACGCAAAACTCGCCAACAGCTCGCATAACACCACTCCTCTCGGATAACAATAGTATACCATGAGAAGCGTATTTTAAGCTAATGACCTGCAACTTTATAACTTGTCGCAGGTCATTCAATAACATAACAATATTTTATATAAGGAATCTAATCAATCATTGTAATGGATTCAATGACTGGTTGCTCTGAAGCAGGGATAGTTCCATTTGAATCGGTTGGGGTTACGCCTTTACAAATTGCATCGACAACGTCCATTCCACTTGTTACCGTGCCAAATGCAGCGTAATTTCCATTCAGAGTTGAGTTGTCTGCCTGCATGATAAAGAACTGTGAGCTTGCAGAGTTTGGATCTTGGGCGCGTGCCATGGAAATAGTTCCACGTGTATGCGAGATGTTATTCTCGACACCGTTTTTGGTAAACTCGCCCTTGATTTTATTCTCGGATCCACCCGAGCCATTGCCCTTAGGATCTCCACCTTGAATCATGAAGCCGTCAATAATGCGATGGAACGTAAGGCCATTATAGAAGCCTGACTCGGCAAGATGAGCAAAATTGGAAACCGTAATAGGCGCAACGTTTGCGTTAAGAGTTGCCTCGATAGTGCCGTAATCCTTCACCACAATACGAACATGGTGAATGCCCTTTGCATACGGGTCATCCGCTGCTACAGAATCAATGTAGCCCTTATTTTGTGAGCTCTGAGACTGCGTCTGTTGCGTCTGTTGCGTCTGTTGTGATTGCGAGCTTGCTTGTGACTGAGACTTATCAGCACCCTCTCATAAGAGAGAAGAATATTGCTCCTACCGCAAGCACAACAATAACAACAACACCATACAGTCGGCGGTTCTTTGTTTGAAACACGCTATGACCTCCCTCTTTAAGCAGACGCGCACGAAACAATCCAAGACACCAAGTTGGCAGTTGCATTGCCCTGTTCTCTCGGCAAGAACGTGGCCCTTATCCCAAACAAGCGTGTAATCAACACTGCTCACGCCCGAGAAAATGCTTTAGAGACAGGCCCAAATTGAACGAGGTGCAAATTGAAGTATCAGTATTCTGAGCGCCCTCATTAATGCGCCAATAAGGAGCAACCGATGCTGTCTGATAGCCCTTTGTAAGATGCGCTGGTAAAGTACAGTGGATTGAACATATCAACACGAGTTGGAATGTCATTCTCCAGCGTATCAGCCTTATTCAGATCAGAGGTCCAATCATTAGCGTAGCTGGACTTCCAATCGGCAAGCTTCATGTAAGTATCAAGGTTCTTTTTAATGAGGTCAGCAGTCTGCTCATCAAAATGCAGCGTACTTTGCTCTCCAACACCAAAAAGCTGATTAGCGCGGGTGCTTCTATCAGGAGCATCAAAAGCTCCAACTGGAAGCGACGCGCCTCTTAAGGCTCGCGAGAAACCCCTCAAGTTCTCAAGCTCAACGCTCTGACGACGAAGGTTATATACAACCCAAATAGATTCTGAGTTCAGAGAGCCAAAATAGTGCTCAGCAGTATCGTAGATAGTAGATTGAACCTGCTGAGTAGCAGGAGCTGCATTATCTGTACCACGAACCGTCGCGAGATTTGGATCACCTGGGAACGTAGGCTCTTCCAGTCGCTGAGGCGTAGAGGTATAAGGGAATGCATTGTCCTTAACAAAGTTGTTCGCAGAAGTCTTAAGCTCGTTGATAAGAAGGTCTGCATATGATCCAGCGGTATAGACGCCAGAGTTAGTCTCATCAAGACTGACCTTACTGTCATTGCTGTCGAGAAGATCCATGTTGTTGACAAATGAAGCATATGCACCAGCAAGATCTTGCGAGAGAGGCTGGGTCCATACACCCTCAGCACGAGAATCTGTTGCATCTGCATACTGACCGGCCGACCACTCATACGCTGCGTCTGCGAGGTCGTATGAAGTTGCAGGACACCATGAAGCGCTGCCGTAAATAGAGTCTGAAAGCTGCTCGCCCTTCTCGCTATGTGTAGCAGCACCAACAGCCTTAAGATATGGCGTATAGAGCGGAGAGTCTCCCGAGGTTCCCAGCACCGCGCTGAGGCCGCCGCCAGCTGCAAAGCCAAACACAAAAATCTTTGATGTATTGCATGGGAGCAGCTCGTTGTTGTAGCGCAAATACCTGATAGCAGCCTTAAAGTCTACTGCTGGCCAAGGAGATCCACCAGCGTAAAGCTCGTCCGAGCCGGTAGTTGAATCGTAGCCGGCGCTTCTACCGCGGAAACCTGCGTATACGTACACAAATCCAGCCTCAAGGTACGGTGCGAGGCCTTCGTATGCGTAGCTTGTTGGAGCGCTCTGAGGGAACAGTGTTGCCGTGTTAATAGGCATGACGATTGGCGCGGTACTTGCGGTGAAGCTGCCTACAACGGCCTTCTCGCTTACTTCGCATTCGTACGTCGAGCCCTTCTTGGTTCCCGAGAAATACTTTCCAGGTACAAAGACCGAGAGAGTGTTTACCGACTTGCTTGCAGGCTTAGTGCAGTACTGAATGCCCAACTGATAGTAGCAGTCGTTATCCTCGTCATAACTCCACTGGGTCATGTCCAGCTTAAGTGACTTGAACTCTTCAAGGTCCACGTTAGATGCAGGCTGATTCGTATCCTCAGACGTCCTTGCCTGTGGAGTACATGCAGCCAAGGTACCTGCAGCTCCCAAAGCAGAAAGGGACAAGAATTCTTTTCTCGTAAAGGCCATAATTTCCCCTCGAATAGTTTATTCAGTGGAGGCAGCAACGACCGCTGACCTAATTCAAGCTAGACAATCTATTGTACCAATTTGCAAACGTGTATGCTTAAGAGCAAGCGTTTAGAGAAACGAGTTAGCATGCCAAAAGTTGTCAACTTTTTTTGACCTCATTCATCTCAATGAAAGGCTTGCTCAGCAGGGCCTTTCGAAGCAAAATCCACCTGCGTGACACATGTGGTAAGCAAACTCTCTGGATAGAACTCCCCTCTGGCGAGAAAACCGATGAGCGCGAGAAAATCGACGGTCAAGAGCTTGAGAAAACAAAGGAGCAAATTGAGGCGTTTTTTGCAATAAAAGGCATGACCGTTGAATTTGACCTCACTGGCGGAAAAAATTTCTGGATTGTATAAATTGCCCGCTTGACGAAGCGCTTGAGTCTGTTATAGTAAATAAGCTTTTCGAAGCACCAATGGCTGGGTAGCTCAGTTGGTAGAGCAGGGGACTGAAAATCCCCGTGTCAGGGGTTCGATTCCCTTCCCCGCCACCACGACTTGAATCGGCTCAGAGAGAAATCTCTGAGCCGTTTTCTTTTATCTTTTGATGTAGACGTGGCAAGTAGTAAACAGTAAAGGACGCACCTCTTTTAAGAAGCACGTCCCACATAAAGTTTCTTATATTAAAAAGGAATCTAAAGCTATCGATACGTACGCAACGCTTCGATAAGTTCAGAAGCTTCTATACCTAAGAGCTTCAGCAAAAGAAAAAACTTCTCCGAGCTTTAACGCCACGCTCGCCTGATTCAACCTTTGATATGAATGCTTGATCTCCAGCAAGGTGCTCAGCAACCGCCTCTTGAGTAAGACGTTGCTTCTTTCGCAAATCGCGAAGGCACTGGCCCACTAATCTGTTAGATATCTGCTCCATAAGTGCAGCGTAAAACTATCAACTCAAATATGCCAAAATCGCATATTTTTAAAAAAGAAATTCTCCCCGACTAGTTCACGGGGAGAATTAAAGACCTTTAAACGTAGCTTCTTGCGAGTGTTTATTGAAGCGCTTTATGGCATTAGAAACCGCCACCGCCACCGCCACCGCCGAAGCCGCCACCGCCTCCGCCGGAGAAGCCGCCACCAAAACCGCCGCCAGAACTTGAGTTAGAAGAAGCGAGCGCTGCTGTGGAGACAGAATGAGCAGCTGTAACACTCTTGGTTACGCTCTCAATTGCATTGGTTCGCATGCCATTTCCATAGTAATACCAGCTATAAACAGGCATAAACTGAGGATCTTTGAGCATCTCTGGCATTGCAACTTTCAGCTGCTCGATAACCTTATCCGCAACACCAAGCGCAACTGCCATAACCAGAAGCCTATTCCAAAGAATGACATCGGTTGGAATTGCTTCGTGCAGATTAGTGAACTCAGTAAGCCACTTTCTTAGCGCACGAGTCTTAGCAAGCGTCTCAACACCCTTCTCTGTTCATCAAATCAAACGAGCCAATGTTTACAAGTGCAACAAGACCGGCAATGACAAGAATGAAACAGATGTAGTAGTAGATTGGCAAATGAAACATCAGCCATAACACCCATGAAGAATGCAGCAGCGGCAACAAGAACATCAACAGCAATCAGAGCACCAAGAATTCCCTTACCGTGGAATGGAATCTTATTTGTTCCATACTTAGCAGCATAGCTAAGCTTGATGGGGCTCTCCCAAGACTCATATGCCTTATTAAAATCTTCTGGATGTGATGAAGCATATTTACCAATTTGTTTCATGGTAACAGTAGTATTTACCGCTCCAGATTCTCCGGCCTTATCAAAGATTAACCTCATTGCCATGATATCAATCTTATTTGACAGTGAACTGCCAGGGTAGAAAGGCTGCTGGCTTTCTGAAAGGTCTTGAACCTTTGTAAGACAGTAATCAGACTTCTCCATACCAAGGAAGTTTGTACTAACCGTCTTATTCAAGCTAATGTACTTTGAATCCGAAAGGTGCATAAGGGTTGCTGTCAGAGCGTCTCCCTTAATCAGCTCACCGTTGTAAAGCATAGAAAGAACTGCCGGGTGATCATTAGATGGAACATCTCTGTAGTAAAGGTCATTAAACTGAGGAGCCATTACCTTTTTGTATTGAATACGCAGCAAGATTACTGCTACAACGGTGATAGCTGCAAGTACTAATGGCGCATAAAGAATAAGAGCTACCTGAGTTTTTGCAACATCACGCTTGTGATTTGCTTCATCCGCCCACGCTTGTTCCTCAGACAAGATGCTGCTCAGTTTATTCTGCTGAATAGGAGCTAGCCCAGAAACCCAATCGCTTGGGAATGTAATACGAGCTTCCGCAAATTCATCAGTTCCTACACCAGGAACTTTGTAGACAACTGCATTGTTGGTAATTTCAACATTTGCATCTAGTGGACCATGTCCCCAGGCGCGAACAGTATCTCCGGCAACTATAGACTGTCCTGATGGGACAGGAAGATGAATAGTAGCAGTGACATTTCGAGACTCAGAATCCCAACCATCAGATACAAACTTCCAGTACAACTCCGCGGTATCCGACCAGTTTGTTACAACATTAGTAATGTCATACTCGATAGTGATATGTGCTGACTCATCATCATGCGCTGAATAAATCTTTAAGTTCAACATGTTGTTTGATTGAGTTGGAACATAATACTCATCTGAGCTGGAATTATTTCCACTAGAGTCTTTACTATAAATCTGACGAGTTCCTTGCCTATCCTGAACCTTAACTGAAGTAATGTTTACTTCAACGTTCTGTCCATTGTATTTATTCTTTCCAACTGGAAGATTCCAATAGACACCATGAAAACTACCATTGAAATAGAATGTACGAGTTTCTACGACATGCAACGTTCCGTCTTTTTGAACCGTCGCATCAATATTTACCGTATCTATTGAAAGGTCACGCGCAAATGCTCTTGCCGGTGCAATTAGAAACGCAACAGCCAAAAGCATTATGCAAAGCGCAATCTTTACAAACTGGCTCTTTTTAGAAGAGCGAAGCGAGACTTTATACATGGAAACTCCTTTATGTTACTTTCGCAACTCTTCTTAAAGGATACCACGTACTGTTTAATCTGCTGGTGAATATGAGTTATCCAGTTCAAACAAAGCAGGTGGCAGGCCTTTATCCCACTCCTCTCCTACTTCCTCAGAAAGCAAATACTCATCAGTTTCTATAAGAGGAAGGTTAGCAATTCTTTTATTTCTTGATACTTTCGAGATTGCATACAAGCGAGCTTGGGACCGCTGAAGTCTAGAAGGCACCCGTAACAAATTCTCATGTCCTGAAACAGCTTTTCTCCGCATCTGGGGCAAATTTTTACGGAGTAGTTTTCTATAGCCATAGCGACTCCTTCTTTCAACGTTGCTTTCTTCAGTACTTATTTCTTGAATGAGCACTTTCTGACCAACCTCAAACCATGGGAAATCATCAACTGATGGTCTTTCAAATGTGCAATAGGCGCCTGCGCAGCTATGAATTTGTTTAGGCTGTACTCGTCTCCGAATTTTTAGAATTTCTCCATGATCATCTGCAAATGCAATATCAATCGGATATGTCATTCCAAAAGTATGAACTGAAGAACACCTCAGAAGTAATACTGGAGGAGCTGTTATCTCGGTACCCAAAAGCCCAACGAACTTTTCGAAGCCCCCTTGTAACAATTCAAAAATCTGTTCAGAATTAGGGACTTCTTCTATCGACACTTGTACGTTCATTTTCAAATCACAACTCCCGACTTATAAGGACTAACAACAATTGAGGTTGTATGGGTAAGACATAGAGGAGACTCTAGTGACACTAAAGGGAGACGCAGGGTATGTGGCCAAGGCTTGTACTTAAGAGTTACTTGGTATTTAGGAAAAATAGAGACCATGTTCCCAATCCCCTCGCTTTCTCCCTCCAATGAGACAACAATGTCGCAATTGTCATCACAATTAAGAGCAGTTCTTATTTTCTGAGTTAGGTTTTCTAGTGCTCCTCCATCTGTGGAATGACTAGAAGAAATTCCATGAGCAATAATTTGATCCGCCGCAACACGGTCAAACTTTGAGCACATATCTGCAAACTTAAATAAATTGATTGCAATTAGAGCAACCACTAATACAACCGGAAGAACCAATGCAGTCTCAACAAACATTTGCCCTTTTTGGCAACAAAGAAATTTCATTTTTCTCATATGCCACCAAAAACTTTCTTAACATCAATTTCTAAAGGAATCTCAATATCAATGACAGGAATGGTCAGCTTTGCAATTGTGATTTTGTCAGGCAAATACTGGAGAGAAAACGCACCAAGTGAACGAGCTAAAGCAATTGGATCTGATGTATTAGGTATTTTCTGAACTAGTTCACGAATCGTTGATTCTTTCTCAAAGCCAGCTTGTTTCAAAACACTTCTGTATTAACAAGAACAGGCTTCATTTGTCTTAAATCACTTGGCTCTAATCCAGCGTCAATAACTATTTGTTTCAAAGCACTCTGTAATTTGGAGCCGACACTTCCACCTGTTATTCCGTCAACGTTATCAAGAAATTCCGACAGCTTAGAAGACCAAGAAGTTACACCATCCCCATATGAGATTAAAAGAGATCCCCACAAGCTCATTACCTTATCTATGGTCTGTCCAATAAACCCTCCCCTCCTTTCAACCTGATCAAAAAAGCTTGAAAGAACGTTGTTTGTAGAAGAGCTGTCTGGAGCAAGCGTTGCTCCGGATATTGCATATCCTTCTGGGAGAAAAACTGACTGCTCAAGTGTTCCTAAACTTCCTTGAAATTCTGGAGATGAACCTCCTCTTCTCACAAATGAAATACATCCCCAAGCTCCTGGAGGACATAATCTGGGCCTAGCAACCTTTAGGGCATCAAGTGCTTTTTGAAATATTCCAGTTGATTTATCTGCAGCTTCAGACAACTTTTTTCGCAAATCTTTTATTTGCTGACGTGATGATTCATAAACTTCAGACTCTTCGACTACGATTTTCCAGTAATACTCAAACCCGTTATCAATATTTGTCGAAGCAGAAGCCACTCTTCCCACATCGCTGCTCGTAAAATGACAATGTTGACACTCATGAACCGCTCCAGAATCTAAATCTTGTAGCGATGCAAATCCCGCGTTTTCTCCTGTTGCTCCTGGACAAGACCTATGAGCATGAATGGTTTTCTCGCCATTTTCATAGGTGCAAGGCCAAATAGGCTTTAGATACAGGTCTGTTTTCTTTGTCTCCTCTAAGTTATGTGGCAATCGAGGTAAATTCATATCGACCTCACCATCAGCTGTTTCTTTATAAAATCCTTTAGAAAGTTCCGTAAACGCAAAGTTGTAAAACGCTTTTCGTATAGCAGAATCACGTAATTCTTCTGCAGTGCTTCCATTGACAATTTCTTGATCATATCGAGCTCTGTAATATGCTCTAGCTCGCTTTAAAGCGATACCGAACGTCCAAGAAGTTGGCGACGGGATAGATGGATTTATATCCCCAGAAAGACCAGCGAGATGCTCTGCTCTTTCACGCATAGAATACGGACCTCCACCGCAGTCTGCCTCCCACGCCCTCTTTTTAGATGTCTCTGCTTTACTTTGTAACTCTTCAATTTCTTTTGCTATCTGCTGTAATAGCTCGCTCTGTTCTTTTAATTCATCTGACGAAACGTCGCTATTTAAATGTCCAAAATCAGATTGTGACTGAGCGGGAAATAAAAGAGCTGATCCCACGAAGTTACCCGCATCAGTAGAGTTCTTTTGTATACAAGAGCTCGCCGCCATTGCTGCAAAAACTGGAAGCATTTTTTCAGTTTCCTCTAAGCCTTCACAAGCTGAAGTAGCAAATTTTTTACGCGCTTCAAGTGTCTTAAAACCTGCATCACACAATTTAGAACCCGCTGAAGCTAAACCTGGAACACATGAAGCAACCAATCCGGCTCCAACACATAACAATCCTGATAACCCAAGACTCAAAATGCTTGCATCAATTACCTGCGCAATAGTTGTGTATTTAGCTACGACATTTTCTCCTGCCATAGAAGCCGCATCTGCTATTGACTGAGTTTTGTATGCTCTCGATGAAACCCAAGCGACCGATACCAGTGCGAATACAAGCGCTAGACATACTAAAAGCGCACTTGCAAAAGCGATTGACGTAATACCGCCTTTATCGTCTATAAACATGGAAAGTCCAAGCTTTATTCTCTTATGTTTATCCTTTCCAAAAGGCAATCCAATCCGCATAAGAACCCTCAATCCAATCTGGATACGTACTAGCAGATAAACTTGAATGCAAGACAATCCCTTGGTTATCCGTCTGACCTGCAAGGAATAAACACCAGCCTATTGGCGGCATCGCTGCCACATGACCCGTAATTTCAATCAAGACATCGTTTTCTTTTTTATCAATAGAGATATTCCAGTCCTCATCTCCACCCTTATGAAATAGAGGTATCTCTGGTATAGCCTTAAGTCTGCGTTTGATATAGGACTCTATTAACTCAGTGTCAGAAGACGTTGTTGCTACTCTTAATCCTTCTGCACAGGCTCCATCCATAACTGTCTTTGTATAGAGAATGCAGATAGGCTCTACAAGCAATGCAATAATCATCAGAATAACTGGGAAATAAACAGTGCCGCTTCTACTGACGCTTGACCAGCATTCTGTTTAAAACGAGAGAACATCTTTGGCTAAATCTAAAAGAGAGTCATGCATAGTATGTGAAGCAGCTTGAGTAGCCAGTTGAACAACTGCTCCATTTTGCACAAAGTGATATATCACACCAAGAGACGTAATGACAATTAAGCACGAAAATAAAACTAGAGCATATTCAAGCGTTGCTTGTCCTTGTGTATTCTTAACACCTAGTTTGATTGCTCTAATAGATTCTTCGCATCTTGAGTGGATATGTGACATGTTGAGACCCTCCTTATCTCTCCTTGATCAGAAACAGTCACAAGTTCTGACCAATTTCCACCATTAACTAAACAGCCCCATACATTGCCAGCTATGTCTAAATATCCGGAATAAACAAGCACACAATCAGCTCTTTGCTGATAGCCCTCTAAAATACTCTGGGCTTCGTTTTGAATAGTTTCTTTACTATCTCTTTGCACGGAATTCTGTTTAAACAAATCTTCTGCTGCTGCATATGAGATTGGCTGTTCATTGGCTTTTTTGTCGTCTCTATTTTCATGAGTCTGCACATAGTCTGAGCTCGTATTTGATGAATGGTCCTGTTTTCTTGGTAATACGAGAAGTGCAGCAAATAGCAAACATACAGTGACAATAATGAACACAGAATAAGCAGCAGTGCTCTTTCTGCTCATAGAGAATTAATTCCCGATGTAATTGCTTCCCAAAGCTCAGAAATTTTACCTTTAAAAGCAATGATTGCGACAATCGCAATAACTACAAGTACGCCAACTAAAATTGCATACTCTGTAGTTCCCTGTCCAGATTCATCCTCTTTTAAGCCTTGTAGATACCTAAAAAATTGATAGAAGAACATCATCGGCTTTCCTTTCTCTTAAGAAGAAAATGCAGGTCCAAGCAAGGGACCTAAAATTGCAAGTAACATTGCTGGAACAATCAGCGTTCCTAGAGGGATGAGCATTTTAATTGGGATCTTTTCAATTTCCGTTTCTAACAGCGAACGCTGCTCATCGCGAAGAACTGAAGCTTGTCTATCTAATATTTCTGCAAGAGGAGTTCCAAAAGTAAGCGCTTCATTCACAACAGTCGCAAAGCTTTTAAGCGATGGAACTCCTACTTTTGCCGCCATCTGATTGAGTGCTTCTTCGCGAGTAGTAGCACCAAGCTTCCAAGTCATATGAGCATTTGAAAGCTCTCTCGATAATTCTCCAGATTCTCGCAAACAATACAGATCAAGCGCTGAATCAAAAGATAGCCCTGATGACAGCCCAAGAATCAAAATGTCAATCATTTCTGGCATCTCACGTAGGCATGATTTTCTTGTAAACTCAGACTTTGCCCGGAGGCTCATTCTCTTGTGACTTTTTATGCCTCTTATAATTTGCTGATAATAGCTATGGACATCAAAATGATTCAAATTGACGGGAACAACTAGGGCGAGAATACCTATGCATGTTGCAAATAATACGGAGCATAGTAAATCCATCACTTCATTACTCCTTTCATAATGCTTCGAATAATCAAAAGAGCAACGCAATCCATGACCATTGCAATTGATGTGCATATAACGCCCGATGGCGTAAATAAACCCTTTTGAAAGTCCGGCGATAGAAGCGACAAGACAATCAATAAAACAACTGGGAGAAGACATACAATTCGAGCAGATAATCTAACTTGAGCAGTCTTTGTTGCTATGAGCCTTTGATTCTTCTCTTGTAATTCAACTAACTCGGCAGTTTTCTGTAAAAGACTCTTAAGCGGAGACCCTGTTCTATGTGAAATTACTAAGGCGCTAGCCAGCAAATTAACACCTGGAGCATCCAACCTTTCTGCCAAGTCCTCAATAGCTTCTTCGATAGGAAAACCGCACTTGATTTGCATGTCAGCAATATAAAAATTTTCTGATACGACACCTTCTGTGTGTTTACTGACATATTCAATAGATTGTGAAAGTGTGAGACCTGATCCAAGAGCAACGGCGATTGTTCTAAAAATCGAAGGCATCATATGGGCGATTTCTAAAGCAGATTGATGCTTGGCATGTTCATATAGAAAATAAGGAACGAGAAATAACGAGAAAACACCGCAAAGCGTACCTATTGCAGACTCAAATAGAACACCAAGCAAGATGGATCCAGCTATGCCACTAATAAAAAACAGTACGAAAGCATCAGTGACTAAGGTAATCCCATATTTGTAAAGAAAACGATTACGTAGCTGCATTGATGTATAAGAAAAAGGTTCCCATTTGAGCAAGCGCTGGACAAAAGTGCTATTGCGTGCAAATTGAAAAAACTGAACTACATAACCTGTTACTCGTGCATTTATTTGAGAAACAGTTTTTTCCTCACCGTTGCATACAAGAAAATAAATAATTACTCCAAAAACACCTCCTGTGATTGAGGAAGTAAAGACATCCATGAAGTAACCTCCTTTTTATTGAGTATTCCTTCTTGTATTGCACGATTGATAAAAGAAGGAACTTTTACAAAAAGCCAACTTCTTTTCTGCGCGTCAAACGACACCACCTCTTGCACTTCAATTGATCCTGACGAAGACAAGGAGATTTCTGAAACGCTGGTCACATATCGTTTTCCATCAGGAAATCTTTGAGACATAACTATCAGATCAAGTGCAGTGGCAATCTGCTTTTCTATGATTTCTGCAGGTAAGTCCATTCCAAAACGAGCCATCAACACTAGGCGCAATATTGCCTCTTGAGCGGTTCCGGCATGCAATGTAGTTAAAGAACCGTCGTGACCTGTATTCATAGCCTGCAGCATATCAATGCACTCTTCACCTCTTACCTCTCCTACTACAATGCGATCTGGCCTCATTCGGAGCGCGTTTCTCACCAATGATCTAATGGTTATTTCTCCTGTTCCTTCTATTGAGGCGGGCCGAGCCTCTAGCCTGACAACATTTGGATGCGAATCGAACTTAAGCTCCGCTGAATCCTCAATAGTGACAATTCTTTCTGACTTTGAAATTTCACATGAAAGTGCATTTAAAAGCGTAGTCTTACCGGATCCTGTTCCTCCAACAACCGCGATTCCCTGTCTGCACTTCACAGCCCAAGACAAAAATCTTGCAAGCCATTGAGGCAGCGATTTCATTTCCACTAACCGGTCCAAAGAAGTAATTTTTCCAGTGAATCTTCGGATAGTTACTGAAGTGCCGTTCACTGCAACAGGGCTTGCAACTGCATTGACACGGTCTCCATTCTCAAGTCGTGCGTCAACAATAGGACTTACCCTATCCAGCCTTCTTCCTAATGGAGATAAGATACGATCCATAACAATCAAAATCTGCTCTTCAGAGTCAAAGACTGTTTTTGATTCAAATAGCTCGCCGTTTTTCTCGTAAAACAAATTGTTGCAGCCATTAATCATGATTTCCGTAACATCTTTATCATTCAGTAGTGGCTGAATTGGACCAAGACCACATACTTCATTGATTACCTGTTCGATTGTTTCCTCATAGTCAACTGAACTAAAAAGCTCGTCCTTCTCTTCATTAACAATTGCTTCACAGGTAACTCTTAGTTCGTCTCTTACACGATCGATATCACTGCCTGTAATGAGAGAAGAAACTGTAGAAAGTCCTAATCGAGAAACAAGTTTTTCTTTTAACTTTTTTCTAGCCTTCTGAAATACTTCTTTTTGGAGTAGTGAGTCATTCTCATCTTGAGCCTCAATTTGCTTAGCAACGCGTTCAAAGACAAGCATTAACCCACCTCCTTCCTCCTATTGAATAAGCTAAATGGCTTTTTCTCAGGAGTTGCTTGCAGGGCAATTTGAGCCTCGCGCAGTTGTGGAAGAATGCCTAACTCGTTAAGGAAAATGCGCAAGTACAAAAGAAACCGACTGTGCAAATGAAGTTTCCTCTTGTAACAGCACAGAAAGCTTTCCTTGCTGAATAAGCTCTTGAAACCCTGGTCCGCCTTCAAAAATCCTAAACATCTTTGCAGCTTCAAGACCAACCTCTGCTTTTCCAACAGAGAAGTCCTGTTTAACCCTTGGATTTGCTTTGTTCTCAAGTCGGATAATGCGAGTCCTTGCCACTCCAAGGCGCACTGCAAGTCCACTTACTTTTGCTAAAGAGTTAATACACGTAAGAGGGTTCTCTGAAACAATAACCAGCCTATCTGCACATTGTGCTGCCTGAGCATAGCAATCCGTTGATGCTGTCGTAGTGTCTACGAGCACCAAATCAACCAAACCAGAAACAGCTTGAAGAAAATGACTCACGCAAGGAAATAGAAGCTCTGCCATTTCAGGTTTTACACAAGGGCCAAAAAGATACAAATTTCTATGGACACAAGTTGCCTTTTCAAGAAGGCTCTCTTTTTCTGAAGGTACATCAGCGACAAGATCAGAGAAGTCTTTTGGCTGCCTAATTCCAAGCTTCTCAAAAGCATTTCCATAAGACAGATCAAAATCAACCAACGCAACCTTCAAGCCCCAAGAAGAAGCAAGCAGTGCCATTGAAGAAACAAGTGTGGTCTTTCCCACTCCTCCTCTTCCTGAAGTGAACGTCAGAATCGGAGCTTTTAAAGTCTTATCAAGAGGAATAAGAGATTGTAGATAGGTATTTAGCTCTTGGATACTGGCAACATAATCTGAAGCTTCTGGTAAAGGCTGAGAAAGCCTGTCAGCCCCGTATGATTGATACCCTCTTCCAACCTTTACCAGATCCCCCAATTCCATAGGGTCAATAACTAAATCAACTCCTGCTTTAGCTGCTCTAGAACGAAGTGATCCAGAAGCGCCAGATCTTACAAGCACTACACAGCGAGCATTTCCATCTTTAACAATTGCAGCCGCTAGATTTATATCCGAAACATCGGAGCCGGTATTACCAATTAAGACTGAATAATCTTGAGGAGTTGAAGAGGCTACAATTGATCTAAGAGATGCTGCTGAATCGGCAAATTCACACCTATTGCTAATTCCCAAGTACGTAAGAATGGCTCCAATTTCAACGCGTGCGTCAAGACCTACGTATGAGATCCACTTTTCTAACATCACGCTTCACCTCCTGGATTAGTAGACGAGTCTACTTGTGACGCACTGTCGCTGTTTTGGTTGGTTGTTGAAGAAGTAGGGTTCTCTGGATGCACATCTTCACTTACATCAGATGAGCTTGCTTGATCTGTCTTGTCAGAAAGATCCTTTGAGTCTTCTTGTTCAACGAAGGAGTTGTTCTTTACTAAGTCCTGAGCGTTAATCTTTGACCCAGGAAGAGTAAATCGAAGTGTTCCTCGAGCGTATGCAGAAAGCACGGCAGGAACCTGTTCAGGAGTCAATCCAAGCGTTACGGAGGAGGAAGTGTAAAGAGTGCCTTCGGTGTCATCTGACAACACCGCAATATCCGAAGCAATACAGGTAATAAGAGAATCAGTAACCTCATACGCTGCAAGCTTTGTGCCAGCACTGAGCCTCTCAGCTAATCCGTACTTCTCGCCATGGGAAATAGTGAGACCAACAAGATTTTCTGGAATAGAAATTTGAGAGGCAACTGATCGTAGATGAAGAGAAACAACAGGCATTCCAACTCCAATAACTGATGAAACCGTACGACCCATAACACTTTCTGGATTAGTAATTGCGCCTTCGGGAATCAAATCAGAAATCCAGCTTTTTATCTGGGTATTAGAAGATGAGAGAGTTTCTCCAGGTTCTATTTGTTTTGTGGCCACCAGAATTGACGTGAGTTCTCCACCGTATTTGTATTGCCTCTGCTCGTGACTTCTCTGCATCAGCGCGAACGCTTTGTACGTATGCAAAGAAACAAAAACTGGCCAAAAGTGCGCTTAACACAGAAATTAAAATTCTTGTTTTCTTAGTCACTGTTTGTCCTCCCTCCATTTGCGATACATAGATTGTGCACTTGGCATGAGAGAGAAAATACAAAAACAAAAGATTTACCTGCACAAATATGTCCGATAGCTGACGCGAATCTGACACAAAGTAATGTATCAACAGGCAGCAACGACGCAATGAAAAATAGGTAATTTAAATTTTTATCTAATTTGATATATAAAAATTTTTAGAACATCATAACTGCTACATTTTTAGAGGGATTGTAATAAATGATTTTCTAAGTGATTTGCCTGACTCATGAACGATGGTTGACCCTCCCCATTACTGGGCGGGACCAACCCTCGTTGATTTCAATATAGCATGTTTCCTGCTGGTTTGACAAAAAAGCACCCTAGTCAAGCCAGAGTACTTAGAGGATTTACGCTGTTAAAGCTTAAAGCACAACATCAGGGTCAAGCAATTGCTGGCTTTCTCGCATTTCTTTTGCCAGAGATAAATAAGCCTTTAACTGGGGTTCTGTAATCTGCCCCTCATGCAGAGCGTCTTGAACGCTACATCCTGGCTCGTGAGTATGGGTGCAATCCCTAAACTTACACGTCTGAGCAGCTTCAGAGATGTGAGGGAATATCTTCTGTAATCCCCTCTCATGACCCACAATAGGCAAACTTCTAAGTCCAGGTTCGTCCACAATAACGCCAGCGTCAGGAAGCGCTACCATACGGCGAGCAACCGTTGTATGACGTCCTGCCTTATCGGACTCACGAACTTCTCCCGTTTCAAGTGCTTCATGTCCCAAAAGTGCGTTAAGAAGCGTAGATTTACCAGCACCTGATTCACCAAGCACGATGGCTATGGAACCGTAAGGAACAAGGCTACGAACAGCATCAATTCCCCACGCAGCTCCAAGATCTTGGGCGGTCCGCGCAAGATCTACAAGTGCATCGGTTTTCTCGCCCTCAAGCTTTGAAGCCGTTGCAACAATCTTTACCGTAGAACCAAGAGCTGCGGTGATAGAAGAAATCTCTTGAGCCAAAAGCTCTGGTCCAGCTACATCTGACTTAGTAAGCACCACGGCACAGGTTGCTCCACAATCTTTAGAAATGACTGCCGAGCGCACAATACGATCAACCGAGATAGCCTCGCCATCCAAAGCCTGTACCACAAGCACAAGGTCAACGTTTGCGGCCAAGGTCTGCTTTTGACCGCGAGCGCCACCCTTCCAGCGAGCAATATCGGTCTCTCTCGGTAGAATCGCCTCAATGATGCCCATATCGTGCGAGTCCGGAATGCGTGCACATACCCAGTCGCCAACGGCTACCGTAGAGTTCTGGCCCTTGGTCACGCGCGCAGCATACTCGGCGCGAAACACTCCCTGCTCTGACACAACCGCAGGAAATCCCCTATCCAAGCGGACCACGCAGGCCATGGTCATCGTCTGGCGAGAAACCCCTTGAGCTTCAAGCTCAGATACGATACCGTCATAGGCCTTCATCTGATCCGACGATGGAGTCAGCTGCTCAAACGCTGGAACGTCCAGCAATGAAGAAAGGGCCGGCAGAGACCCTTGAGTCCTGCCGGCTCCTAGTTTTTTGGAACTTTTTGTACGCTTAGCGGACAAGAGTACTCCTCTACCTTATGCCTTGTTCTTTTGAACAGAACGCATAACAGCCTTATAAAGCTCCATCAGAGGAATAATCGATGCAGCTAAAAGCATTGCCATGGCGTACTCTTCAAAGCCAATCTCAGCAAAGCCAAATGCCTGAGAAAGCGGTGTCTCAATTACCACAAAGGTGAGAATCAAAGACATAACAAAAGAACCCCACAGCCAAATGTTTTGGCTGGTTAGCTTAAAGATAGAACCACGCAGAGAACGCATATTAAAGGAGTGGAACATCTCAACCATAGAAAGCGTCAAGAATGCCATGGTCATACCCTCAACACCAGCCTCTGGGTTAGTAATAACCTGTGAGATATCAAAGGTTCCATACTCAAAGTAATGGCCAATGAAATAGCTGGCAAGGGTAAGAAGAGCAATGATAGAGCCCTGAACAAGACAGTCAAAACCAACGCCACCTGCAAAGATGCCGTCCTCAGGGTTACGAGGCTTACGCTTCATAATACCTGGCTCAGCCTTCTCGGTTGCCATAGCAAGAGCTGGCAGAGAGTCAGTAATCAGGTTAATCCACAGAAGGTGGGTAGGCTGAAGGATAGTAAAGCCAACCAGGGACGCAATAAAGACGGAAATGACCTCAGCTAGGTTGGAGCTCAAGAGGAACTGGATGCACTTACGAATGTTGTCGTAGATGCGTCTTCCCTCTTCGCAGGCGCTAATGATGGTGGCAAAGTTATCGTCAGCCAGAACCATATCTGCAACGCCCTTGGTAACGTCGGTACCAGTAATACCCATACCAATACCAATATCAGCGCGCTTAATGGAAGGCGCATCGTTAACGCCGTCGCCCGTCATGGCTGTGACCATGCCCTTCTTGCGCCAAGTATCAACAATGCGAACCTTGTGCTCAGGCTGGACGCGTGCATAAACGCCAATTGTCTCAATGCGCTGGTCAAATTCTTCATCAGAAATCTTATCAAGCTGTGCGCCGGTAATTGCTTGAGAGCGATCGGTAATAATTCCCAGCTCAACCGCAATAGCAACGGCTGTATCAATGTGGTCACCTGTAATCATAACGGTGCGCATACCAGCTTCATGGGCCTCAGCAACAGCGCCTTTAACCTCAGGACGAACTGGGTCAATCATGCCAGAGAGTCCCACAAAGATCATGTCATGCTCAAGGTTAGCTGGATCATAGCTCCGAGGAGCTTCTGTTCCCCAATCACGACGAGCAGATGCCATAACACGAAGTGCCTGGTCAGCCATAGACTTGTTCTGAGCCAAAATCTCAGAGCGAGCCTCATCGGTGAGGTCAATAATGCCATCGCTTGTCATAATCTTGGTGCAGCGAGCAAGCACCTCATCAGGCGCACCTTTGGTGTGCTGTACAACCTTGCCAGAGCGAGTACGCACCACAACAGACATCATCTTACGAGAAGAGTCAAAGGGCGCCTCACCAATACGAGGGCGAGAAGAAGCAAGGTCACTTGTGGTGTATCCAAGTTTTGCAGCGTCTGCAACAAGAGCAGCCTCAGTAGGCTCACCCTTTGCTACCTGTTCTGCATCATCCCAGGTAGCATCACAGCACAGTGCCATGGTACGTACATGTGCGTCAAGGTTTTCTGTCTCATGACGGACAACAGTCATCTTGTTTTGGGTCAGAGTACCGGTCTTATCAGAGCAGATAACCTGAGTACAACCAAGGGTCTCAACTGCGGTAAGTCGACGAACAATAGCGTGACGCTCGCTCATTCTGGTAACGCCCATAGAAAGAACGATGGTAACAACAGCAACAAGACCCTCTGGAATTGCAGCTACTGCAAGAGAAACTGCAACCATAAACGTGCTGAGGATAAGGTCAAAGTTGCCAAGCATCTCGGCACCGTGCTTAATAAAGCCTGTTGCAAAAACAAGCAGTGAGATGACAACAACAAGAATGGTAAGTGTATGTGAAAGCTTATCAAGCGCAATCTGAAGTGGAGTCTGTCCCTCTTCTGCCTGAGAAATTGCATCTGCAATCTTGCCCATCTCGGTGTCCATGCCTGTTGCAACAACAACTGCACGACCGCGTCCATAGACCACAATAGATCCGGAGTAGCACATATTCTTTCGGTCACCCAAAGGAATGTCATCGGTGTCTTCAGCAAGACTGAGGGTCTCCGCGTGTTTCTCGACAGGAACTGATTCACCCGTGAGCGCCGACTCCTCTACCTTCATAGAAGCGCTCTCAAGAATGCGGCAATCAGCTGGGACAGAGTCACCTGCCTCAAGAAGGATAATATCTCCCACGACTAGCTCGGTTGAGGCAACCGTCTCAAGACGACCGTCTCTGATAACCTTGCTCTGAGCTGCACTCATCTCTTGCAAAGCAGCAAGAGCTTCCTCAGCCTTGCCTTCCTGGACCACGCCAAGCACAGAGTTGATGACAACAACAAACAGAATAATGACAACGTCCGCAATTCCACCTTCACCGGTATAAATTCCTTCAGCAGCGGAAATAGCAGCAGCAATAAGAAGCATGATGACCATAGGGTCAGCCATCTGTGCAAAGAACCTTTTAATGATTGATTCTTTTGGTGCCTCTTTAAGCTTATTAAGACCGTGGGCCTCAAGACGAGAAGCTGCTTCTACATCAGACAATCCAGCTTCAACATCAGTTTTTTGCGCACTGATAACATCAGACGCACTTGAAAGATACTCTTTCAAAGTTCCTCCTGGGTTTCTACCTGACAGATTGATGCCCGATCATAATTCCCCAGGAGAGGGGCAAGGGCTCACCAAGGTTGCCGTGTCAGGACCTTACAACGTCCTATCATAGGACCTTACAATGCTCTATCATTTTACCGTATTCTTTCTTTTTTCAAACCTTATAAATATTTCTTAAAACTCCTGTTATGCGGCGAATAATTGTTATTCAAGGGGTACAATAAGCGCAGAACATAACAACATAAGCCAAACGTTAGTTTTGGCAAGGAGGCAGTTATGAAAATCCTGTTTTATGGTGCTCAAAGTTACGACAAGGATTCTTTCAACCTTGAGCTTCCAAAGTATCCAGACATTTCAATCGACTACATCGAGTCAAACCTTACGCCTATGACCGCAGGCTTTGCCAAGGGTTATGACGCTGTCTGCGCTTTTGTTAACGCAGATGCCTCAATTCTGACCCTTGAGATTCTTGCCGGCTTTGACGTTAAGCTGCTGCTTATGCGCTGCGCTGGCTTTGATGCTGTTGACGTTAACGCTGCTAAAGACCTTGGCATTACCGTTACACGCGTACCTGCTTACTCCCCTGAGGCAATCGCAGAGCACGCAATGGGTCTTGCACTTGCTGCTAACCGTCGTATTCACCGTGGTTACATCAGAATTCGCGAGAATAACTTCTCGCTTGTTGGCCTTGTTGGCGATACACTTCACGGTAAAACTGCTGGAATTGTTGGAACTGGTCGTATTGGCGCAGCACTTTGCCGTATCTGCAAAGGCTTTGGCATGCACGTCCTTGGCGCAGACCTCTATCCAAATATGAGCCTTGTCAATGACGAGCACGTTGTTGATGAGTATGTCAGCTACGATGAGCTCTGGGAGCGTTCGGACTTTATTTCACTCCACGCTTTCTTGAATGATGAGAGCTATCACATGATTAACGATAAGACCATCGGAAAGATGAAAGATGGCGTCATTCTCGTTAATACTGGTCGCGGAGGACTTATTGACACCAAGGCTCTTATTCGCGGCATTCTTTCTGGCAAGATTGGTGCTTGTGGCCTTGACGTTTATGAAGAAGAAAATCCAAACGTTTATAAGGACCGTGGTGCTGAGGTCTTTGACTCAGTTACTTCTACCCTTTGCTCCTTCCCTAACGTAGTCATGACAAGCCACCAGGCATTCTTTACTCATGAGGCTCTCTCACAAATTGCTCAGGTTACGCTTGATAACGCAACTGCTTTTGCTGAGGGCACTGACTACGTTGATAAAAGTGTGGTTTGCTAAGCGCCAGAGAAACAATCGCTTCAAAAACGGTTACTATTGATATCTGAATGTGATTTCAATTCCTATGAAAAGGAGAGATATGGCTCGCAAAAAGACCAAGATTGTTTGTACTATGGGTCCTGCTACAGAAAGTGATGAGGTCCTTCGTGAGCTCATTCTTGCTGGTATGAACGTTGCACGTTTTAACTTCTCGCACGGTAGCCATGAGTATCACCGCACTATGATTGGTCGCGTTCGTTCTATCTCTGATGAGCTTGGTATTCCTATTGCTATCATGCTTGATACAAAGGGACCTGAGGTTCGCACCGGTCTTCTCGAGGATGGCAAGAAGGTCACCCTTACTACTGGTGATTCCGTTATTGTCACCACTGATGATGACGTCATCGGTAACGCTCAGCGCTTCTCACTTGACTACAAGAACCTTCCAAAAGAGGTCAAGAAGGGCTCCATCATCCTTATTGATGACGGTCTCATTGGTCTTGAGGTTGATCACGTTGAGGGCACTGACATGCACTGCAAGATCATCAACGGTGGTGAGCTTGGCGAGAAGAAGGGCGTAAACGTTCCTAACGTCAACATTGGCCTTCCTTCCGTCACTGAGCAGGACCGCGCAGACATCATGTTTGGTTGCGAGCTTGGTATTGACGCAATTGCTGCTTCCTTCATCCGTGATGGCGCTGCAGTTGAGGAGATTCGTAACATCTGCCGTGAGATGGGTACTCCTAACGTACAGATCTTCCCTAAGATTGAGTCTGCTCTTGGCGTAAAGAACTTTCGACGAGATTCTTGCAGCTTCTAACGGCATCATGGTTGCCCGTGGTGACCTTGGCGTTGAGGTTCCTGCAGCTGAGGTTCCTCACATCCAGAAGACTATCATCAAGAAATGCAACGATGCTTACAAGCCTGTCATCACCGCAACTCAGATGCTTGATTCTATGATTCGTAACCCTCGCCCAACCCGTGCAGAGGTTACCGACGTTGCTAACGCAATCTACGACGGCACTGACTGCGTCATGCTTTCTGGTGAGTCTGCAGCTGGTAAGTACCCTGTTGAGGCAGTAAAGACCATGGCTTCCATCTGCAAGGAGACCGAGAAGTACCTGCCAGTCAAGGATGTCTATCACCAGCGTGAGGGTCTTAAGAACGTCAACGGCGCTACAGGCTTTGCTGCAGTTGATATGGCAATCCGTGTTGACGCTAAGTGCATCATCTGCCCAACACACTCTGGCCGTACCGCTCGCCTTGTTTCTAACTTCCGTCCAAAGCGTCCTCTGTATGCAATGTCTCCATCTGATGAGGCAGTTCGTCGTACCTGCTTCTATTGGGGTGTCTATGCATTCAAGACCTCTGAGCAGGGCACGCTTTCTAACACCATGTACAACGCACTGAACGTTGCTAAGGAAGTTGGCGTCGTTGAGACCGGCGACATTGTTGTTCTGACTGCTGGCGATCCTCATACCAGCCCACGTCTTGGTGACTACACCACTTCAACTAATGTTGCTATGATTTGCCAGGTTCAGTAAACCGCATTTCAGCTTTAACGTTATATGCACCCAAGCACAAGCTTGGGTGCATATTTTTTACGTGGGATATTTTTAGCGTCTTACCAGCAGTTAGGCAATTTTCCAGCCGACGGTTTTCTCGCGCATGTTAACAAAATCAGCGTAGATGCCGCCTTCTGCCATCAGTGATTCGTGAGTGCCTCTTTGCACAATACGGCCCTTATCCAGGACAAGTATCTGATTTGCTTTACGCACCGTCTTTAGGCGATGGGCAATCATAATAACGGTCTTAGAGTTTGTGAGCTCTGCGATTGCACGCTGGAGTTCAAGCTCGTTTTCTGGATCAACATTAGCCGTTGCCTCATCAAGCACCACAATCGGCGCATCTTTTAAGATAGCGCGCGCAATAGAAAGACGCTGGCGCTCGCCGCCAGAAAGCATTGAGCCACCTTCTCCTAAGCGTGTTTCGTATCCGTCAGGTAGTGCCTGGATAAACTCTTCACAGCAAGCACGCTTAGCTGCGTCAACTACTTGCTCATGAGTTGCGTCTGGATTGCCAAACTTGATGTTGTTCTCAATGGTGTCATCAAACAGGAAGACTCCCTGGAAAACAGTAGAGAAGTTTTGGAGCAGAGCGTCAACCTTATAGTCGCGCACATCGCGTCCACCAAGTGTCACTTGACCTGTATTCACATCCCAGAAGCGTTCAATCAAACGGACAAGCGTTGTCTTGCCCGAACCGCTTGGACCTACGATGGCACAAGAAGTACCTGCAGGAATCGAGAGGCTTACATCGTCAAGAATTTGCCTGTCGTCGTAGCCAAATGACACATGAGAAAGCTCTATGTCGCAAGAATCCGCTTTCTCCAAACCTTCTCCCTCGTCCATTGCAGGAGTGGCGAGAATGGCATTTGTTTGTTCCATTGCAATTTCAAGATTGCGCAAAATAGTTGAGAATCGACCAGCAGATTCGAGACGACTGACAACATAAACGACATAACTACCACGGTTAAACAAGTAGCTGTATCAAGTGTTCCCGATAGCCATAATCCAACTGCCACAAGGCACATGATAACGCTGGTAGCCTTAGAAACAACCATTTGCAAAACTGAGAAACGGAGCGCCTTAAACTCAAGATTGAGCGCCTGAACACGGCAATTATCCACTGCCTTGGCATATTTTCCCTCAGCATCATCAATAAGAGAGAATGCCCTCACCACACTAATGCCGCGAACATACTCAAGAACGGAACTAATTAAGATAGTACTAGCAGCAACATAATCATCTGAAGTATTGCGAACGTACGTCTGGAGTAACTCCATGGTTACGCAGAAAAACACAAACGTAGCCGCAGTTATAAGACCTAGTTGCCAACAAAATACAAACAAGAATACAACAATAATTGCTGTTAAAGCCAAGCCTCCAACAACCATCATATAGAGCAGACCGCCAAGACTTTGCATTACATCTAGCTGGTTGGTCATAACAGCTGTTACTTCTCCAAGGCTATTCTCGTTAAAGTAACCCATGGGTAGACGGCGCAACGTGTCGCCAATTTCCGCACGCTTAGCGCCAGCCATACTGAAATTAGCATCACAGAAATTCTCGCTCTTAAAATGAGCGCAGATGAATGTTCCCATGATGCTCAAAAGCATTACTCCCAGTGCAGAAAATATCGTCTGGGTTGAGAGCGTATTAGTAGCAAGAGCTGTAAAAACAATCCAAAGCGCCGTTATTTGCACACCTTCAAAGAGACAACTAAGCACGGTGAAGAATAGACCTTTATTGAGTTTGTAGCGATAAGAGCTTCCAAACTGAAAGTACATTTTTAAGACAGATAACATTGCTACTCCCCTCCTTAAGCCTCATCAAGTGCGCCGATATGAGCGCGATACATGGTTGCATAGAGCGGACATGTCTCCATTAGCTGCTCGTGAGTACCCTCAGCTTCAATGGATCCATCATTAACGACAACAATTTTGTCGGCATTTTGTACGGTCGAAAGACGGTGCGCAATAACCACCAACGTTTTACCAGCCACCAGCTTTGCAACTGCAGATTCAACCTCTGCTTCTGATTCTGGATCTGCGTAGGCTGTTGCTTCATCGAGCATGATAATAGGCGCATTTTTGAGCATAGCTCGAGCAATTGCTACGCGCTGACGCTCGCCACCAGAAAGGTGACCTCCCGAGCCTCCTACAACCGTTTGATAACCATGAGGAAGAGATTGGATAAAGTTGTGGCATCCAGAAGCTTTTGCACAAGCAATTACCTCTTCATCAGTAGCGTCTTTTTTGCCCATCCTGATGTTTTCCATAATGGTCTCGTCAAAAAGGTAACTATCTTGATCAACGTAAGCTACAAGGTCTGCGAGTTGAGTTGGAGTGCAGGAACGTATATCTTGTCCTCCAATAGAAACAGACCCTTCATTTGGATCCCAGAAACCTGCGATAAGCCGTGCAACAGTAGACTTACCTGATCCACTTGGACCAACAAGTGCTGTAACCTGCGCGGGTTCAATGTCTAGAGTAATTCCGTGAATTACCTCATTACTTCCATACGAAAAACGAACATCGCTTAACTTAATTTCAGTCCCTTCAAGTGTGCAGGGAGCCGTGGCTCTCATCTGATCAGGGTAATTCAAAACCTCAGAAATTTCTTTAACAACAGAGCCAACCTGTGCAAGGGAATCCATAAAGCTCATCGCTTCAAAGAGCGGCTGAAATTCCCAGGGAAAGCACGGCACACATAACAAAAGTAGAAGGAGAAAGAGTTCCCTGAAGCACGAACAAGCACCCAAGGGGCAATACCGTTACTAACGTTGCAGGAGCAATTGACAACATGGCATCCTGCCAGATTTGGCAATGCTTCATCCAATCAATAAAAGCATGGGCAGATGCATAAACAGCTTTTGAGAACTTCTCGTAAGAGCTAGCGGACTGGCCAAAAGCCTTAATTACCTCAATTCCTGACACATACTCAACTGAGGCATTATTCATCTCTTTACCAGTTACGATAGTATTCTGATACCAATACTCATAGTCTTTCATCATGCCTGATAAACAGGCAAGTCCCACAATAATAGTGAGTAGAGCAGCAAGAGCAAGACGCCAGTCTAAAACAATGAGGTACACAAAAACCGCAAAAGCAGCTGTAAGGTTTGAAGTCAGCTCAGGAACTGCATGGGCAAGTGTGGTTTCAATACTATCGATCTTCTCGACTAACAAGCGTTTGAGAGAGCCGGATGGCGTATCAAGCACATATCCCATGGGAATAGTTGTCAGCTTCTTTGCCACTCGGGTGCGCATGTTTGCAATTGTCGCAAACGTTGCCTTATGAGAAACGATAGTTGAAAGGTGGTGGAAGATAATCTTTATCAAGTAGCTGAGACCTGCTATAAGTCCCCAATGCAGGTAAAACGGCCATTCTTGAATTCCATTAAAGATACCAACCACCATGTTACCTGCGGCAACGTAGGGAACCATTCCTCCCAAAACACCAATAATGGCAAGGATGACAGACAATGCATACATACTTGCTCTGTCTGACCACTCGAGCAACACTGCAACAGGATTTACTTCAGATTGCTGAGGATCCTGTTTTGTATTTTGGTTGGACTCAGTAGCTTGAATACTTTGGTTCTGACGATTTGCCATACCCACACCGCCTCCTGCCACAAACTCACAATGTAGTGTCTGTTATTCAGGCTGGCTTTGACAGAGAAAGCAAGGTTTCAACTGCCATAAGTTAGCTATATATAACTATATAATAGTTTCAAACTGCTGAACTGCTAAAACAAGCTAGTTTTATAAGTAATCGGTAAGTGGTAAGCAAGCTGCCTGTAATTGAGACGTGTAAACAATCCCATTAAAATACTTATGAAAGCTTAATCTAACCTCAATAATTGGTTAATCTTTATAAGAGACCATGTATCACGAAGACGAGAGGCGTCTTTAACATCTCGAAAGGAAGCTGATCATGGAAAAGCTAGAAAAGGTTGAGGTAATTCGCGAGAAGTGCGGCGTAAGCTACGAGGACGCAAAGGCAGCACTTGACGCTTGTGATGATAATGTTCTTGATGCAATTATTTGGCTCGAGAAGCAGGGCAAGTCCACTAAGCAGACTGCAAACTATACTACTGAGTCAGCTGCACAGTCAGACGTTTCTCCAGAAATGGAAGCAGCTCAAATTGCCTACCAAGAATCAAGCAAAAAGTCTGATTTCTCAGAGAATATGTCTTCTCTCTGGGAGAAGTGCAAAGAGCTGTTCCATAAAAGTGTGGAAACGAAATTCATTGTTACTCGTCGTGGTGAGCAGTTCATGGCCATGCCAGTAATTATTCCAATTGTTGGTCTATTCCTCTGGGGTGCTACATTCTGGCTGCTCATCATTGGTCTGTTCTTTGAAATGCGCTATCACATCCAGGGAGCTTATCCTATTGTTGTTGATGTAAATGAGGCAATGGATAAGGCTGCAGATGCAGCGGGTTCCATCAAAAAAGATGTTATCGACAAAAAATAAAATGCAATTGGTTCCAAACCTAAAATAGAAAACTTCGATATTTAGGCGAGAAAATGATTAAGGTTCTTATCGTTGAAGATGAAGAAAAAATTGCACGCTTTATAGAACTCGAGCTTAAACATGAGGGCTATGAAGTAGACAAAGCTCTTGACGGAAGAACCGGAGCTGAAAAAGCACTGTCAAATGACTACGACCTTATCTTGCTTGATGTACTTCTCCCCCAGCTTAACGGTCTAGAAGTTCTTAGGAGAATTCGTCGCGAGAAAAACACGCCAACTATCATGCTCACTGCTCGCGATTCGGTCATGGATAAAGTTGCTGGTCTTGATGCAGGTGCAGATGACTACCTCACCAAGCCTTTTGCAATAGAGGAGCTTCTCGCTCGCATTCGAGTGGCCCTCAAGCATCACGAGGCAGACAGTCCAAGTTCTGCAGCAATTTCTCATACAACTGCCACAAACACTTTTACAATCAAGAGCGTCTCGCTTGATGTTGACCGAAGAGAAGTCTGCGTTAACAACAATCCTATTGAGCTTACCACTAAAGAATTTGAAGTGCTTCGTATGCTCATGGAACACGCAGGTGTTGTTATGAGTCGTGAGCGTATTGCATCTGAGGCTCTCGGATATGAGTTTGCTGGAGAAACAAACAATGTTGATGTCCATATAGCCCATCTACGTGCAAAAATTGATGATCGTTACAACATCAAGCTGATTACTACCGTTCGTGGAGTCGGATATGTCATCAGAGAAGTATAGTCAGTCTACCTCGCAAGAGCATAAAAAGCCTTTCTTTACTCCCTCTGATTCCTCAACCGCTGGAGTTATTACCTGGGGATTTTGGTGGCGTAAGCTGATGAACTACGTTGGCTTTAATCTCTTTTTGCTGGTGATTATTGCGCTGGTCTTTATTTATACGTATAACCAGCATGTTCCACAGGGCACTTTCTACCTGGGATTTTTTCCTACCGAGACTCATTCCATTTCATTTATCGGTTTTACTTTTTTACACGGACTCCCAAGCCTTAAGTACCTGGTTCATGGACCCACCTTTGGTGCCAAAATATTTGATTTAGGTGTAGACTTAGCCCGTTTCTGGCCCCTGTATATTGCAATTCTTATCTGGGAAACTATTGATCTTTTATCATTCTTCGGTGATATGCGTCGCGTCAGAAGAGCTCTTCAGCCCCTTAATACACTTGCTCTTAAAGCAGATCAACTCGTTAATGCAGATGTACTTGCTGCTGATAAAACAACAAGTGACACCCTGGTTAAAAGCGAGAAAATCAGAAGTCTTGAGCAGGCCATCGAAGAAGCTAATATTAACGCTCCTAAGATTCAAACAGGTGACCAAGACCTAGCAAGTATTGAGATCGCCTTGAATAAACTGCTCCGTCGTATGCAGGAAGCAAAGCTACAGCAGATGCGTTTTGTTAACGATGCTAGTCACGAGCTTCGTACGCCTATAGCTGTTATCCGAGGTTATACTGACATGCTGGATCGCTGGGGTAAGACAGATGAAGCGGTACTTGACGAGTCCATTGCTGCCCTCAAATCCGAGAGCGAGCACATGCATGACTTAGTTGAACAGCTCCTCTTCTTAGCACGCGGTGATGCAGGAAGAAACACCCTCACCAAGACCCAGTTTAACCTTGCACGAATTACGTCTGAGGTCTGCGAAGAATCAGAGATGATTGATTCCAGCCATCGCTATACCCTTAAGTATGATCAGAGTGCGCTGACGGACAACCGCTATCAGGTACTTGCCGATGCCGCCATGATTAAACAGTCCATACGCATTATCGTTCAAAACGCTGCTCGATATTCGGCTGCTCAAACTACCATCTCTTTTAATGTCTCGTGCGACGAGAATACTGTTCAGATATCAGTTGAAGATGAAGGCATGGGCATGTCTGAGGCAGCAGCTACTCATATTTTTGAGAGATTCTGGAGAGCCGACAACGCTCGCATTGAAAGTAACGAAGGCTCCGGACTTGGCCTATCTATTGCAAAATGGATTGTTGACAACCATGACGGTTCTATTGAAGTGCTCTCACACGAAGGTGTAGGCACGCGCTTTACCATCGTCTTGCCGCGCATGGATTAGCAAAAATACACATCCACACGTAAAAGGTCCTTCTCGCCAGTCGAGAAGGACCTTTTGTTATAGTAGCAAAACTCTATGTACTAATTATTGTATCGGCTCTGGTGCAGCTCAACGAACCTCTGCAGCTTTTGAACAACCTCTGGCGTGAACATGTCCTTTTTGACCTGCCAAGACCAATTGCCTTCAGCTTTACCAGGAATGTTCATACGAGCATCGTCAGAAAGACCTAAGACGTCCTGTAGCGGCAAAATAACCACTGCATTAGAAGTGCTAACTACTTGCTCCATAAGATGATCAAAAATCTGGTGCGATTCATCAGTTGTCTGGCCACCTGTAAAACGAGCTTCTACAAAACCCATAAGCGTTTGCGTATCATGGGTACCGCTGTACACAATAGACTCTTGAGCTGGTGTAAAGGAATATCTACAGTCTCCATCAGCAAACTGGATAACACTCATACCCGGAAACCTGTCTGAGAAAGCAATGCTCGGACCGCAGGAGTAACTGCTCCTAAATCTTCTGCAATAAAAGGAAGTGGGCCAAGCTGCTTATAAGCAACATCAAACAGCTCCAGGCCGGGACCAAACTTGAATGAACCCTCAGCAGCAGTCTTTCCCTGCTCAATAGCATAGTAAGACGTAAAGCCAATAAAATGGTCCAGCCTTGTATAGTCATACAGATAGAAAGACCTGCGGAAACGTTCAATCCACCAGCGATATCCTTCGTCTTTATGAGCCTGCCAGGTATACGTTGGATTACCCCACAGCTGACCATCTTGAGAAAACGCGTCAGCAGGAGCTCCAGCCTGAAGCTCTGTATGACCTGTATCATCTAAAGCAAAAAGTTCTGGATGTGCCCAAACATCAGCGGAATCCTCTGAAACAAACATAGGCATATCGCCAATAATCTGAATGCCTTTAGCACGAGCCTCCGCTAATGTCTGACTCCAAATTACGTCAAAAGCAAATTGCTGCTTTCGATGAAGCTCGATTGCCTGAGCAAGCTCAGGACGCTCAAGAAGTTCTTGTGACCAGCTGCGATACTGCTTAGGCCACTCCTGCCACACTCCCTCACCCAACAGGTCTTTAATAGCACAAAATGCTGCATACGAATCAAGCCAATATGAGTTTCTCGCCAGAAATGCCTGGTACTCAGCAGATCGCTTGCCTTGAGGGTCATTGCACTCAGAAATGACTCTCTCCATTGCCGCTGGATTAAGTAGATTGATGTTTCCTGCAAAAGCGGAAATTCCCGCGTAAGGAGAACCGTACTCATCGGTTGGACTGACAGGTAAAATCTGCCAATACTTCTGGTCAGATTTGGCGAGAAAATCGATGAACTCGGAAGTCTCGCGACCAATAACACCAAGCTTCTGACCTGGCGTAATTGCGGAGTTCTCATCGGCAGGCAGAGAGGTAATGTGAGCAAGCACTCCCATACCAAGCTCAAGAGGCTTTGTAACCTATAAGCTGGCTGAACGTTTAAAACGGTACAGCCAAGCTGCCACAAAAAGACCTCTGCTTTGCCGTCCTTAACGGGGACTGCTTGGCCGCTAATAACGTCAATGACCTGCATATTTTGAGGTACAGAAACATATACGGTTTTAGCATCTGAGCGACTCTTATTTACTAGAACACAGATACCAGAGGCATCCTCACCCAGAAGCTGTGTCTGAGTATCTTTTTGAAGAGGCTTACGCCAAAATGCCAGAACGTCATCAGATCCACATTCTGGGACAAATGGCTCAAACGAACCATCTACCAGTAGTGGCAGCGTTTTTCTGAGCGCGATGGCATTGCGATACATGTGCAGGTAATCCAAGTCTGCACGAGGACTGCTTTCAGGCCATGGCATAGTTGCGCGATTTGTCGGATCAACAAATCCCTCAACACCCATTTCATCGCCGTAATAGATAGACGGAACACCCGGAAGCGTCATCTGAAGTACAGCTGTCTGCCACATACGAGCCTTAGAAAGACCTCGCTGATCAGCAGAAAGTCTATACGTTACCTGCTCATGAGCAGAAAGAGAATCGGGAGCAGGAGCTCCAGCAACTACGTTAATCAGTCGCTCTTTATCATGTGTTCCAAACACATTCAAGCAAGAATAAAACGCCTCGTGAGGATAGTTTTCCCACAGTTCCTCAAGAGCAGAAGTTGTTGATTCAGCACCAACTTCATTCATCAAATGAAAGAATAGATTTACGCAGAGGGTAATTCATAGGACCGTCAAGCTCAGAGCCCTCAAGATACTGTCTGAGTTTTCCATACGCTCGCTTATTGCTTGCGTCCTCCCAGACCTCTCCAATAATGACCGCATCGCTACGCTCGGCAAGTGCAGCCGTACGAATCTTCTGGATGAATGAGTCAGAAATCTCGTCAGCAACGTCTAAGCGCCAACCGCGAGCACCTCGGCGCAGCCACGTTCTAATAACGCCATTCTCGCCACAAATAAACTCCTGGTAATCAGGATTTTCAGACACAATCGTCGGAAGAGCATCGACACCCCACCAACTCTCATATGTTCCATCCTCATGGAACGTAAACCACTTATCATAGGCAGAACCAGCCTGCTGAACTGCTCCTGGTTCGGAGTAGTTAGAAAATTTATTAAAGTATTTTGAATCAGCACCACAATGATTAAAAACGCCATCCAAAATAATAGAAATACCATGCTCAGCAGCTTTTGCGCAGAGATGCTCAAAATCCTCTACAGTGCCTAACACGGGATCAACTTCAAGATAATCCGCAATATCATAGCGATGATTACTGGAAGCAGTATAGATTGGATTCAAATAAAGCGCAGTTATTCCAAGGTTTTCCAAGTAGGAAAGCTTCTCTTCAATACCAGCCAAAGAACCGCCGTAGAAATCCCACTGAGTCACGCGGCCGTTGGCATCGCGCTGATACTCAGGGGTCTTTTCCCAGTCATCAACTAGCTGGCGAGAAACCCCATTTCTTGGAATGGCAAGTGCTTGCTTGGTACGTTCATACCAGTTTGCATCTCGTGCAAACCTGTCGGGGAAAATCTGGTAGACAACTCCCCCTTTATACCAGCTAGGGTCTTCTACACCTGCAAAGCTGCCACGAGACTTATAGCAAGTAATCTGAAATGATGGTGGCTCGCCATAGGCAAAGCTACCAACACCGGTGCATCTATTTTCTTGAACACCATATGACCAAACTGCTCCGTCAGAAGCCTGAAGCTCAAAACGATACCAAATAAGGCCCGTAGCAGCTGGTTTAACAATTGCCTCAAAGCACTGCGCATAGTCAGGTACGCCAGTCGGAAGCGCGCCAGCAAAATCACTCTTTTGCATCACCACGCGTTTCTCGCCAGACAGAACTTGGGCCTCTGAAGACGATTCAGGGCCATACTCTTGCCAGAGACGAAGCGTTACTGATTGAACATCATCGTCCCAAGCAAATATTCTGATTGTTGCTGAAGTACCTAGTTCTACCGCGCCTTTTGGATCTCTACAAACAATGTTTGAGGTGTTGTGAAAAGCCTGCATTCTTACCAATCTCGACGACGTACATACCTAATAATCTCAGGGTGTAGTAAATGATACACGTCAAGATATTCATTTGCAGCATTATGCCAACTAAAGTCCTCTGCCATCGCCTGTTTTACAAGATTTGCCCACGCTTGTTTATCGTTTCTATAAACATCGGCGGCGTACAGAATAATATCTGCCATTTCATCTGCGTTTTGATTGGCAAAACTAAAGCCGGTTCCTTCTCCCGTAAACTGGTTGTACGGTTTTACAGAATCTGCCAGACCGCCCGTCTCGCGAACAACAGGAAGCGTGCCATAACGCATAGAAATCATCTGAGAAAGGCCGCAAGGCTCAAACTCTGATGGCATCAAGAACATATCCGCACCTGCGTACATACGGTGAGAAAGCGCAATATCAAATTCAATACGTGCAGCCATACGGTTGCCATAGTGCTCATCAAAGAAGCGCATAGCATCTTCTTGTTCAGCGTCACCAGTTCCTAGAACAGCAACCTCAATACCTGCACAAATAAGACGGTCCATCGCATAGCGAATCAGGCCCAAGCCTTTCTGGTTAGTCAGGCGCGTAACCATTACCGCAAGAGGTACATCTGGATTTACCTCAAGGCCCAGCTCCTCTTGCAGCTGACGCTTACACTCAGCCTTGCCTTCCATATGACGTGCCGAGAAGTTCTGTGGAATATAAGAATCACTTGCAGGTGACCACGCACCAATATCAATACCATTCAGGATGCCGCGCAGTACACTTTGACGGCGACGGAAGATATCATCCATTCCCTCTCCGAAGTGCTCTGTCTGAAGCTCTTGGGCATACGTTGGGCTAACAGTGAGCAGATAATCGGAGTAGCAAAGCGCACCCTTCATAAAGTTGATGGAGCTTGCGTCACACCTCAGTTGATCAACTGCAGCAGGAATATCAGCAAGACCAAGTACGTCGCTGAGCATCTTGTCAGTAAACTGGCCCTGGAACTTGACGTTATGAATGGAGAAGACCGTCTTAACGTTTTGGACCTCAGGGACGCCCTGATACTGCTCACGCAGAAATACGGGTGCCAGTGCCGTTTGCCAGTCATTGCAGTGCAGAACGTCGCAGGAGAGCTCTGGGACGTGTGCAATCAGCTCACACAGAGCCTTGGAGAAGAACGCATAGCGCTCTCCATCATCAAAGTAGCCATAGAGGCCATCACGAGCAAGTAAGACTCGTTATCTACAAAGTAAAAATCAACGCCTTCATGAACCAGATGCCACAGCCCACAATACTCAAAGCGCCACGAAAGAGGCACCTGAAGCTCGTAGACCTTCTTCATCTTTTGTTTCCACTCGGGCTTAATGGAGCTGTAGAGTGGCGAAATAACCGCCACTCTAGCTCCTACTTTTTTAAGTGCTTGTGGCAATGAACCCGAGACATCTCCAAGGCCGCCCGACTTGGAAAAAGGCGCCACCTCTGAACTTGCATAGACAACGCGAAGTTTGCGACGCTTGGAGACTTGGGACATTATTACGCCACCCTCTTATTGTTTTTACGCTGAAGAAGAATTTCTTCGCTGGTACCACGAAGCTCAGTACCTGCAGGAATAATATTAGAACGGTCTACAATAGCGTGCTCGACTACAGAACCTTCCTTAACAATGCAACCTTCCATCACAATAGAATCGCGTACTACTGCGCCACGCTCAATGATGACGTTACGACCAAGGATGGAACCGGTAACAGATCCACGGATACGACAACCTGCAGAAATGGTTGAGTTGCTAACTTTAGAGCCAATCTCAAATTTTGCAGGAGCGGTATCGTGAGCCTTTGTCTTAATGGAACGCTCTGGGGTAAAGAGCTCATTTGCTGGCATGGGGTTCAAAAGCTCCATGTTAGCCTGATAATAAGAGTTCTTTGAGAAGATAGATGCTACATGGCCCTCAAAGTGGAAGGTACGGACCTTAACACGGTTGTAGTCAGCATGAAGCGCCTCAAAGAGGTCAAGATAATCAGTAGCTCTATACCAATCAAGCATATCAATAAGCAGGTCACGCTTGATAATAAAGCAGTCAAGGGAAGCTTCATCTCCGCGCTGGACACCATTATGTGTCTTGACTACGCGGTCACCTTCAAGCTCAACACCAACAACATCTCTATCGTTATAACGAGTGGTGTAGGTCATCATGGTAATGTCCGCGTCAGACTCTAGATGCTGATCAAGCAGCTCGGTAAGATCAGCGTTGTAAACAAAGTTTGAAGTGGACAACAGAACATACTCTGCGTCAGTTCTCTCAAGATAAGGTCTGTTGGAAATCAGATCTCTGAGCAGGAAACGAGCGCCTGTGTGAGAGGTACCAAAAGCGGATCCTGGCAAGATAAACATGCCACCGCTCTTGCGGTCCAAGTTCCAGTCTTTACCAGAGCCAAGGTGATCAATGAGTGAGCGATAGTTAAATGGCATGATGACACCAACGGTACTAATGTCCGAATTAACCATATTTGAAAGAGGAAAATCCACCAGGCGATATCTTCCCAAGAAAGGCATGGATGCAATTGGGCGTACATCATTGGCGATTTCCATGTTAGTAGACGCATAATTGCAGGTAATAAGACCAATTACTCTATTCATTATTGCTCACCTCTTTCGACTACTACATCATTTCCAACAACAGCAATCTCCTTGTTCAAATCAGAGCTGCCAATATGGACGTTCTTCTCGACCACAGCGTTCTCGCCAAGAATTGCACGAATAACCACCGCACCAGGTTTAACTTCTGCGCCAGGAAGAAGTACGGAGTCAATAACGCGCGCTCCCTCACCAATAACGGCATCGGTAGACAAAATTGAATGGCGAGAATAACCAAAGATCTGGCATCCGTTGCTTACCAGACAGTCGTCTACCTCTCCAAAAGCGCCAATGTACGCTGGTGGACGGGTGGAAGCATTAGACAAGATAGGGAACTTGTCCGAGAAGATGTCAAACTTAGGCTCAGAGCCAAGCAGATCCATGCTGGTCTCATGATAGCTTGCAATAGTACCTACATCACGCCAGAAGCCCTCAAAGCGATAAGCAAAAAGACGTTTACCATCATCAAGCAACGTCGGAATAATATCGCCGCCAAAGTCATGAGAAGATTCAGGGTTCTTTGCGTCCTCACGCAAAGTCTCAAGAAGCAGGTCTGTGCTAAAGATATAGATTCCCATGGACGCCAGGTTGGACTCTGGCTCTTTGGGTTTCTCGGAAAACTTGGTGATCCTATCCTCATCATCAATGGACATGATGCCGAAGCGAGAGGTCTCTTCCCAAGGAACAGGCATGACGGCAATCGTAAGGTCTGCGTTGTTCTTCTTATGGCAGGCGAGCATCTCGCCGTAGTCCATACGGTAAAGCTGATCGCCAGAGAGAATTAGTACGTAATCAGGGTTATTCTGCTCGATGTAGCCTATATTCTGGGTGACGGCATCTGCGGTTCCCGCATACCATGCACCACCAGACTGTGTTGCGAAGGGAGGCAGAATTGAAATTCCACCACCGCGCTCATCAAGGTCCCAAGCACTACCTGATCCCACGTAAGAGTGCAGCAAATACGGACGATACTGTGTCAAAACACCTACCGTAGAAATTCCTGAATTTGCGCAGTTGGATAATGCAAAGTCAATAATGCGGAACTTGCCACCAAACGAGACAGCAGGTTTAGCTACTTTTGAGGTCAGAGCACCTAAGCGGCTTCCCTGTCCTCCTGCAAGTAGCATTGCAAGACATTCCCTTTTGCTCATATCCAAATCTCCTCTCTCCCCAACAGAGGTCTATATTCTCAACGTCTTACGACGATTGAACCTAAACGCAGATCCTTACACGTGCCAAATATCTTCCATGTACTCCCCTGATAGTTCTATCAGCCGAGAAGAAACCAGAGTTTGCAGTATTGTGAAGTGCGCGAGCATTCCAGCTACGACGATCTGCATAGGACTGAATAAGCTCTTCCCATGCCTTCACGTAGGCGTCAAAGTCAATAAGCACCAGGTCAGGATCATTGTTGATCAGCAGATAGTCGTGAATTGACTCAAAGTTGCCAGAGAGTCGGCTCAACGAACCATCGGTCAGCATATTTACAATGCGAGCCAGCGTTGGGTTCTGGTTAAGCAGGTTTTGTGCAAAGTAGGTGCCGGAAGCATATACCTCTTGGACCTCGTCTGCACGAAGACCAAAAATCTTGATGTTCTCTGGTCCTGCAAGCTCAGAGATCTCAATATTTGAACCGTCATAGGTTCCAAGGGTCAGAGCCGCATTCATCATAAGCTTCATGTTTGAGGTACCAGAAGCTTCTGCGCCAGCAACTGAAATCTGCTCTGAAATATCAGATGCAGCATAGATAAGCTGTGCATTTGAAACAGCAAAGTTTGGAATAAAGACAATCTTCAGACGACCCTCAATGCGCTCGTCGTTGTTAACCACGTCTGCAACGGAGTGAATAAGTCGAATGACTTCCTTTGCAAAGGTATAGCTCTGAGCAGCCTTGCCCGAGAAAATAAAGGTTGTTGGAGCTGGCTTATAGCTTGGGTCATCAAGCATGCGGTTGTAGAGATACAAAATCTTAAAGACATTAAGCAGCTGACGCTTATATGCATGGAAGCGTTTTACCTGCGTATCAAAGATGGTATTGGTATCCATCTCAACACCGGTTGTCTTCTTGACGTATGCAGCAAGACGCTCTTTTTCTTCTTTCTTTGCAGCGTCCATCTTGTCCAAGAACTCAGCATTGTTCTCAAAAGCAGAAAGCTTCTGAAGCTCATTGGCATCATCAAGCCAGCCGGTACCAATAGCCTCAGTAATAAGCTTTGCGTAAGCGGTATTTGCCTGTGCCAAGAAGCGACGGTGGCAGATGCCGTTAGTCTTGTTATTAAAGATTTCTGGACGAAGCTTGTAGAAGTCCTTCAAAACACTCTGCTTCAAAATGTTAGTGTGCAGATCAGATACACCGTTAACCGAGTGGCTAAACAAAATAGAGAGGTTAGCCATACGAACGGTGTTATCCCACAACACAGCTGTTGAGGCGAGAAGTTCGGTGTTGCCGTTAGAGTCAACAAGCAGCTGCTCCTTATAGCAACGATCAACCTCGTCGATAAACATATACAAGCGAGGAAGCAGCTCACGGAAGGTGTTAATAGGCCACTTCTCAAGAGCCTCAGGCATAACGGTGTGGTTGGTATAAGAAATTGCGTTTCTCGCGATATCAAATGCCTCGTTAAAGTCAACGCCATGGTCATCGACAAGAAGGCGCATAAGCTCTGGTCCGCACATTGCTGGGTGCGTATCGTTAGTGTGGATACAGACGTGATCTGCAAAGTGTTCCCAATCCTCACCGTACTTATCCTTATAAGCACGAAGAATGGTCTGAAGACCAGCGGAAACAAACAAATACTCCTGCTTTAAGCGAAGAATGCGTCCGTGCTCACCAGAGTCATTTGGATACAAAATGGTTGAAATTGCCTCAACGTCAGAGCGGAACTTATTAGCACGTGCATAATCGCCGGCGTTAAAAGCATCAAGATCAAAGTCTTCCTCTGCTGGTTCTGCAGACCAAAGACGCAGCTTATTTACGGTTTTTGCGCCATAGCCAACAATAGGCACATCGTATGGAACAGCCCTTACTACCTGGCCACCCTCTTGCGAGAACCAGAAAGTTGCCATTCTCGTCCTCATGCCTTACAACGGTGCCACCAAAGCGCACCAGTACGCTGGAATCGTCTTTTCTGACTTCCCATGGATATCCATTTGCCAGCCAGTTATCAGTACGCTCTACCTGGCGTCCATCCTTAATTTCCTGACGAAAGAGGCCGTAGCGGTATCTCATGCCGTTACCAAAGCCAGCCATTCCCTCATGTGCCATGGAGTCCAGGAAACAAGCGGCAAGTCTACCCAGACCACCATTGCCAAGGCCAGGGTCTACCTCCTGAGCGGCAAGCTCATGAAGAGAGGTACCCATCTCTTTAAGGCCCTCTGCAACAACGTCGGTGATACCAAGATTGAGCAGGTAATTCTCAAGCAGTGGTCCAAGCAAGAACTCAAGGGAGAAGTAATAGACCTGCTTGTTAGCATGAATATAGGAGGTTGACTGAATTTCTCGCGCCTTTTCTGCAATGAGGTGAGCAAGAACGTTATAGCGCTCCTGATCAGTGCACTCTCCATAGTATTTGCCAAGAATCTTGATGAACTTATCGCGATACTGCTCTTCAAAATCTTGTTTATCGGTAAAAATGTTTTGTCCGTTATTTACGGCCATGCTTCCCCCTCTTTGGAAGTTCTTTCTCAAACGCTAAAACAATGCCACCAAGCGGAGGAACAGACAGTTCTACCGAATAATCTCTTCCATTCCATGCCACTGGCTTAGTGGAAAGTTTCTTAGTATTCACAATACCCGAACCGCCAAATTCTTTTGCGTCGGAATTAAATACTTCTTTCCACACACCTGCAGAAGGCATGCCTAAACGGAATTTCTGATGGGTTGCAACGTCAAAATTGATGAGAATAACCAGGTCCTCGGAAGGCTTTCTTCCGTGACGAACAAACGAGATGATTGATTGCTCATTATTGTCTGCATCAATCCAATCAAATCCACGGTTGTCGTAGGCATGCTGCCAAAGTCCTGGATGATTCTTATAGAAATGATTAAGGGCCTTAATAAATGCCTGCTGATGAGCGTGAGTTGGATACTCCTCAGTCAAGTAATACTCAATACCCTCGTAGTAGCGCCACTCAATAAACTGCGCAATCTCGTTGCCCATAAAGTTGAGCTTAGCGCCCGGATGAGTCATCTGATGAAGCGCCAAAGCCCTCATGCCAGCAAACTGTCTCCACCAATCTCCCTGGCATGCGCTGAATAAGACTGCACTTACCATGAACAACCTCGTCATGGCTGAGTGGCAGCACAAAGTTCTCATTGAACTGATACATGCTGGAGAAGGTCAGAAGACGGTGGTTACCTGGTCTATAAGGGAAATCAGTCTGACAATAGTGCAGCGTATCATTCATCCAGCCCATGTCCCACTTAAGGTTAAAGCCAAGTCCTCCAACCTCAGGAGGATAGGTAACTAGCGGCCACGCTGTGGACTCTTCTGCAATCATCAAAATATCGGGATGTTCTTTTTGAGCAGTCTCGTTGCAGAGACGCAAGAAAGCGCTTGCATCCAAATCTTCCTCTGTGCCCTTATGGTTAAAGCGCTTCTGAGAAGGATCGTCGATACCAAAATTCAAATACAGCATGCTACTGACACCGTCAACACGAATGCCATCAGCGTGATAGTCATTCAGCCACATGAGCAGGTTAGAAACAAGGAAGCTTCTAACCTCACCACGAGTAAGATCAAACTTAAGAGTTCCCCAGTTAGGATGCTCTTTTTCTTCAAAGAGCTTGGTACCATCAAACTCTGCAAGACCATGAGCATCTTTACAGAAGCCTCCTGGGACCCAGTCTAAAATGACGCCAATACCAGCCTGATGGCAGCAGTCAATAAAGTGTTTGAACTGGGCAGGATTGCCATACCTTGAGGTGGGAGCAAAATAACCCGTTACCTGATAACCCCAAGATCCATCAAAAGGATGCTCCATAACAGGGAGAAGCTCAATGTGGGTGTAGCCCATATCTTTAACATAGGCTACCAGCTCTTCTGAGAGGTCATCATAGGTGTAGAAGGCATCTACGTTGGTGTCAAAATAGTCCTTGGGTTCTTCGGCCTGCTCTACATTCTCTGTATCAGCAGAATCTTCCTCTTGGGGCAGTCAGGTCAGTATGCTGCTTCCAGCTCCCAAGATGAACTTCAAAGATGTTAAGAGGACTATGCAGGAACTTAAGCGATGCACGTCTCTTCATCCATGCTTCGTCTTCCCAAACGTACACGTCTGGGTCAAACGTAATAGATGCCGTATGTGGTCTGACCTCCGCATAGGTACCATAGGGGTCAGCCTTAAAAATCTTCTGTCCAGAAGCGGATACAATCAGGAATTTATACAATACTTCCGAGGTGATTCCTGGAATAAAACCTTCCCAGATTCCGCCATGTTTTGAGCGAGAAAGAACGTTGACGGTATCATCCCAATTATTAAAGTCTCCAACAACAGAGACAGAGGCTGCATTGGGGGCCCAAACCGCAAAATGATAACCTTCAACTCCATCTTCTTGAACCGCAGGGTGTGCACCTAATTTCTTGTGGCTCTGGAACCATTTACCTTGCGCAAACAAGTATGCATCCTGGTCACTCACTGCTAACGATGCATTTAACTCTGCCATGCTCACCCCCGCGCTAATCTATGAAATCTACGCATTTTATAGATTTGTTATCCATCAATGCTCGTAGTTGATAGTAACTAAGATAAACCATTACAAGGTAAAACACGGTGACAAACAGTCAATATAACTTTCACCGATAAAAAACGACCGTACGCGTTATTTTTTGTTTTTACCGATTTTTGTTAATAATAGTGAATAAAAATTGTAACTAAAAGAAATGGCAGCTTATCCAAATAAACTGCCATTTAATACATAAACTTTTTATATAACCGTGAAGCGACTTAAGAAAGCTGGCTCCTACAAGTCCTCTTCCTAAAGTGATTTTTCAGGTTACTTGCAACTACATCTTACGTGGTACAGCCGTCTCAGCTGAAGGAGCATGTGCAGCAATTACATCAAGAGCTGCTGCCTCTTGGTCCTTCTCGCCAGAAGCAACTGCCCTACCGTATGCGTCGGTATCAAGAATTGCCTGGCGGAAGCGATCAGTGGTAAATCCATAAGGAGCGCGACCCCACTCGTTGGTCTTCTGAGCTCGCTCAACAATGATGTCCAGGTCAGCGTCAACTGATTCTGGAGTAATGTCCAGATCGGCCAAGGTGGTTGGGAGACCAAGCTTTCTGTTAAGCGCCACCTGCTCCTCAAGTGCTTTAAGGTTGCCGTCAAAGGCATAAAGAACGCAGGTACCAAAGGAAACAACCTCACCATGAAGGTGTTTCTCGCCACGCTCGCCCAGAGCAGTAAAAGGCATTGTAGAAGGCATGAGCGGTTGAGGAATTAAAGTAATACGCGCCGCGCTCTGCGCCAAGATTGGTGGTCATATTAGACACAATACCAGCAGTAATGATGATGTTAAGAACAACGTTTTCAAATGCTTCAGAAACAACGCCAGCGCGCTTGTCTGCCAGTGCCTGCTCTGCATTATCAAACAGAGGCTCAATGCAGGCACCTGCAGCAAGAGCTCGTCCCATAAGAGGGCTGTGGAGCAGCTCAACTTCTCTGGAAGAAAGTTCAACCTCAGGACCCTTAGAGAAGGCATCGCCAATTCCTGCCCAGAAGTACTCATCAGGGCTCTCTGCAATAATCTGCGTATCAATAAAGGTATGAACGGGCAGCTCAGCAGGAATGAAGTACGTATCTGCAGAACCATCCTCTTTATAGAAAACAGCAATTCTTGTTACAGGAGCGCAGTTAGAAGCAAGTGTTGGGAAGGTAAAGTATGGCTTGTCCAGAATAGTCGCAATCTCTTTACCCTCATCAATTGCACGACCGCCGCCAACAAGGAAGAGCATATCAGCAGCAATAACCTCAGGCATTGCTGCAATCCTCTTGGCATTTGCGTGCGTAGAGTTAGTGCCGTAAGAAATCCAGGAGGAGATAGAAACCTCAGAACCGGCAAGTGCAGCCTCAAGCTTTGGGCGTGCCTTCTCCATTGCAGTTGGTCCACCAATGACTACGGCATTTTTGCCAAAGCGCTTAACAATGTGCAGTACCGACTTATAAGCATCAACACCAATGGTGTATGAAGGCAGATACTCCGTAAATGTTCCGCGAGATTCCATCTTTTCCATAGCGTCCTCCAAAACCTATCTCAGAAAAGCGAGAATATAACTTTACCTGAACTAGTTATGTTTTTGCAGCATAAATCCTTGAACGAGCGTTTCCTCTGCCTCTTTATAGGCTGACGAGAAAAACTCTGTATCAAGCATTTGATACTGCGGAGAGCTCACACTATTCTGGCGATTCTCCTCTGCAATGCGCTGTATAACCTGAAGTGTTTGCTCAACATCTGAATGCGTAAACCCATACTGTGGATGAGCCGCGGCAACTGCAAAGAGCTCATCAGATGTTTCTGGCAGACGATTCATATCAAGCGAGCGCCCGTAAACATCAAAATCTGCTTGCTTACGAATACGTGCATCTTCTCCTGTCGGAATATGATGAGCACGCAAAAATGCCCGTGTATGAGCGTTATACACGTGGTCGCAAACAAGGTGGCACCAAATGCCCACGATAAGCTCTCTGAGCTGGCGCTGATCTACTAAGATGCGCTGCTCAGGTGAACAATACGATACATTTGGCTGAATGAAGTCAGTCTGTAACAGATATTCGGCTGGATTAAGACCACCCATAAAATTACGCTGATAGCGCCTGTAACTTGGAATAGGCAAACGTTCCTGGGTATGACTGATGGCTTCGACCGTATCTCACCTTGTGAGAATAGTCTGGAACCATAAAGCCAATGTGCACATCAGGAGCAACGTTTCCAAGCAGAAATGCATCAGGGTAGTGAATATCTACGTCCAAGCAACCGGCTCCTTTCTCAAGGAGCCGGTCAGCATGAGCAATATGTACGTTCCAACTTGGCACTACAATTACCTGCTTATCCGCGAATTTCTCCGCCGGTAGAACGAAGAACCTTCTCCACAAGCTTTGTGTGGGTCTTCTCGACCTCTTCTGAAGTAAGCGTTCTGTCGTCTGCGCGATACGTGAGCGAGAAGGCCATGGACTTCTTGCCCTCACCAACACGCAGCGGATCGCGGTACACGTCAAAGAGTCTGATGTCGCAGAGGAGCTTGCCACCAGCAGACTTCAAACGCTGAACCAGCTGCTCAGCAGTAACGCTCTCGTCAACAACAATTGCCAGGTCAATGGAGATGCCTGGGTAGGTTGGAGGCTCAACAATAGGAAGGTCTTTCTGAGAAAGACGCAAAGAGCGACGCAACAGAAATCTCAAAGGCAATGACTGGAACCTCAATGTCAAAGTTCTGGAGCGACAAAGGATGAATGTTTCCAACCCAACCGATTGTCTCGCTACCTGCAAGAATCTCAGCAGCGCGACCAGGCTGCAGCCAACCGTATTGCTCTGGCTCAGCTACACGGAAACGAACCTTAGGGATGCGAAGTGCCTCAAGCAGACCCTCAACAATACCCTTGGCATCAAAGAAATCGTAGGCTGGATACTTAGCATTCCAAGCGTCATCTGCTGGACGACCAACCAATACGCCACAGACATAGCTTGGCTCATCTGGCTGGCTCTTATCCTTATGTCCAAAGAGCACGCGACCCAGCTCATACATGGCAATATTAGAGACACCATGAGCAAGGTTGTATGCAATAGAGCGCAGAAGACCTGGAACAATGGAGCGACGCATCTCAGACTGGTCAGCAACAAGTGGGCTCATAACCTTTACAGGGAACGCCTCTTCCCTCTTCGCTCATGCCAAGCTTAGAGAGGTCATCTGGACTTGCAAACAAATATGACTTTGTCTCGTTGAGGCCAAGGGAGCGCAGCGTACGGCCAATCTTTCTGATCTGACGCTGATCTGAAGTCAAACCGCCTGCATGGTTTCGAGCAGCAGGAAGCGTAGCCTCAATATCGCCTTCACCCCACAGGCGAACAATCTCCTCAATAAGGTCAACCTCACGCGTAAGATCTGGGCGGTTTGTAGGAGCAATAACGCTCAGCTCTCCGTTGTCTGCTGGAGCAACCTTGCAGCCAAGGCGCGTAAGGCGAGAAACCATAAACTCTTCTGGAATTTGAGCACCTGCAAGAGCGCAAACGCGCTCTGGGCGAAGCGTAATAGTTACTGCCTCTTTTACCTTTGGATATACATCAACAATACCAGGGCAAACCTCAGCACCACAGCACTCCTCAAAGAGTGCTGCTGCAATATCTGCAACAGATGCGCAACCGTTTGGATCCACAAGACGCTCGTAGCGAATAGAAGCCTCGCTCATCAGATCAAGGTTTCTGCTGGTACGGCTAATGTGGCCGTTATCAAAGACAGCGGATTCCAAAAGGACATCAACGGTATTCTCGGTAATCTCAGAATCCAGGCCACCCATAACACCAGCAAGTGCAATAGGAGTTTTACCGTTATCTGTGATGACCGTCATATCGGACGTGAGCTCGCGGTCTTCTCCGTCAAGCGTCACAATGTGCTCACCGTCTTCTGCAGCACGAACCACAATGTGGTACTTGCCATCTTCCTTGGTAAGTTTTCCGAGGTCAAAAGCATGCAGAGGCTGGCCGGTCAGGTACATCACGTAGTTAGTAACATCAACAACGTTGTTGATTGAGCGGCCACCACAAGCCGTAACGCGACGAGCAAGCCACTCAGGGCTTGGGCCAATCTTGACGTTTCGAACCACGCGAGCAGTGTACCTTGAGCAGAGCTCAGGATCAGCAATGGTAACATCAACCTGCTCAGATGCATCTGCGCCAGACTCAGACGTAACACGTGGAAGCTCAATATGGGTGTCAGTGTCATACATTGCAGAAACCTCAACAGCCATACCAGTCATAGAAAGGCAGTCGGGGCGGTTAGGGGTAATCTCGCAATCAAGAACTACATCAGACATGCCCAGGTAATCGGTAAGAGGTACACCAATTGGAGCATCCTCGGGAAGAATCATAATGCCGCTCTGGTCATCGCCAAGACCAAGCTCGCGAGAAGAGCAGTTCATGCCGCAAGACTCAACGCCACGCAGCTTGGACTTTTTAATCTTAAAGTCTCCAGGAAGCACTGCACCAATCATTGCGGTAACAATGTGGTCTCCCTGATTAAAGTTCTGGGCACCGCAAACAATCTGTAGAGGAACAGGATTTCCGTCCTTATCCACATTGTTGTTGCCCACGTCAACAAGGGTGACGTACATGTGATCAGAATCAGGGATGAGGCTCTTTGCTCACTACCTGAGCTGTAACAACATGGTCAAGGTTAGCGCCAACACGCTCTACAGCTTCAACCTCAGTACCGGTGCGCACAAACTCACGCTCAAGGTCTTTTGGGTCCTGAGGAAGATCAACGAGCGTCTTCAGCCATTCATAAGATACACGCATGTGATTGCCTTTCTAATAAGACGCCGATGATTAGAACTGACGCAGGACTCTCTGGTCACCAGAGATGAGCATACGCAGGTCAGGAAGGTCATAACGGAGCGCTGCAACACGCTCAACACCAATGCCAAAGGCAAAGCCTGTGTACTTCTCGGAATCAATACCGCAGTACTTGAAGACATTAGGATCAACCATGCCGCAACCAAGAATCTCAAGCCAGCCCGTGTTCTTGCAGAAACGGCAGCCCTCACCGTGGCAAACACCACAAGAAACGTCTACCTCGCAGCTTGGCTCGGTGAATGGGAAGAAGTGAGGACGATAGCGGGTAGCGCGGTCCTTACCAAAAATCTCACGAGTAAAGTGATCAAGGGTACCTTTGAGATCACCAAAGGTAATTCCCTCATCAACAACAAGACCTTCCATCTGCGTAAACTGTGGCAGGTGGTTAGCATCTGCTGTGTCAGGACGGAATACCGTACCAGGGCAAATCATGTAGATAGGGAGGCTCTTTTGTCTCCATGGTGTGTACCTGAACGCCAGAAGTCTGCGTACGAAGAAGCACGTCAGACTCGCCCAGTACGTGCGATTCCTTTCCTTCTGGCGCATTGTCCACTACGTAGAACGTATCCTTACCAGAACGGCTTGGGATGATCTTCAGGAGCGTTCAGCGCTGTGAAGTTGTAGTAGGTGGTCTCAACATAGGGGCCCTGTCTCAATGGTGTAGCCCATGCTGATAAAGATGTCTTCCATCTCCTCACGTACCTGCTCAATGAGGTGCTGAGTACCAGGGACTCAGACGACGACCTGGAAGGGTAATATCAGTTGCCTCAGCATTAAGCTGGGCTTCAAGGGCTTCTCGCTTTAAGGCAAGCTGACGCTCACGAATAGCGGTCTCAACGTTAGCACGAACGGTGTTGGCAAGCTGACCCATTTGAGGGCGCTGATCTGCGGGAACCTGACCCATCATACGCATAATTGCCGTAAGAGAGCCCTTTTTACCCATTGATGCAACGCGCACCTTCTCAAGTGCTTCAAGGTTTGTTGCCTTAGCAATTCCTTCAAGTACTTGCTCGCGAATTGCCGAGAGTTCCTCAGACATTCCCATGTAATTACCCTTTCAATAGAAAACCGTCCCTGAGCATATGCCCAAGGACGGAAAATTTCCGCGGTACCACCTCGGTTGATTGCGCAGTTTTCTCTCTGTGCAATCCACTTAAAAGCCTAGTCTCGTTAGGCGGACGACTTCCCTACTAAGCAATGACGCCGTTCAAGTTGTAGCTCGGGAGTGAACTCTACCAGCGCTGTGCAGGTGTTTCTCAACCACGAACACCCTCTCTGTTCACAACGTGCTCCGGCAAACCTCTCCGTCAACGCACTTTGTTCAGAGTATCACACTGTGCGAGTTTTGAGCAGCAGCACAACCCTTTTTACCAGAAAGATAAACAAAAGCGTAACAACCGCGAGAAGAACGATGGTTCCTCCAGGTTTAAGGCCAAGCTCATAGGAGACAACAAGTCCACCAAGTGAGGTCAGCATACCCACCGTGCTTGCATACAGACAACATTGCTTCCAGCTGCGGGAAATCTGCAGAGCGCAGGCAACAGGAACCACCATCATGGATGAAACAATAAGTGAGCCAACCGTTCTTGCTGCTACGGCAACCACCAAAGCTACTGCGATAACAAAGCCAAAAGTTAATAAGACTTACGGGTACACCAACACAACGGGCATGACGCTCATCAAAAGACATCAAGAAAAGTTCTTTTCTAAGGAAGAAGCAGAATGCGACTGCAAGTACACTGATGACCACAATCATCTGAACTTCTTGCTCGCTTACCGTCAGGATAGAGCCAAACATAAAGCTGTTGAAGCTTGATGAGTTAGGGAACAAAACCGGACAAAACACCTGCTAGACCAATACCAGCTGCCATAACAATAGCAACGGCAAGCTCTGACTGGTCTTTGAAGTGACGACGCACTCCCTCAACACAAAGCGCACCACCCAAACAAGCGGCAATTGCTCCGGCAACAGGATTAATACCTGCAATCATGCCGCCTGCAACACCTGCAAGAGAGGTATGTGAGAGAGCATCGCCAATCATAGAAAGGCGCTTCAATACAACCGTAACGCCTACCAGCGGAATAATTGCTCCCAGAAGAATTCCCACAAGAATTCCTCGCTGCATAAATACGTATTCAAACATTTATGCCCTCCTCTCATGCGAGTCTTGGGCATCTTGAACAACGTCGGACGCAGGACCAAGGGACTCCGTTAAAGCAAAATCATCTAATTTTCCGCGATTGTGGTCGTGGACATGATGAGAGTCAAGGTCACAGTGAGCTCCATGAACTGCACAGTGATCATGACCGTGACCCCTACCTGCAATTTCTGTAGCTTTGTGGTCAGCAACTTCAACAACTCGACAAGCCAGCGCATCAAGAGCTGCAAGATCATGCGTAACAATAAGTACCGCAAGATCTCGAGCTGCATGGGCTTCTCGCACTAGGCTATAGAAATGATTGCGACTCTCTTTATCAAGACCAGTTGTAGGCTCGTCCAGGATAAGTAGTGATGGGTTTCCTACCAGCGCGCAGGCAAGGCGAACTCTCTGGAGCTGTCCTCCAGAGAGTTCCCTAATAATACGCGTGGAAAAGTCAGTCATACCTACAAGGTCAAGTGCCTCAAGCGTGCGCTCGCGACGCTCTTTTGCGCTCATCTTTACCTTTTTGGCACGAGCATACTGACTTGCATCTACTAGCTCGACGACGCTTGCAGGAAAGCGATTAACCGATTCTGAAGGCAGCTGTGGGACATAGCCTACACGCTCCCAGTCTTTAAACCGAGTCGAGGACGTTCCAAAAAGAAGTGACTTACCACTTGTTGGTTCAAGCTCACCCACCACAATACGAGAGAGCGTAGATTTACCAGCTCCGTTATCACCAATAAGCGCGCAAATCTCACCTTGATGAACGTCTAAATTTACATCGCTTAAGACGCGCGTCTTCTTGTAAGAAAAACTCACGTCTTGAAGCGAAACGGCTATCTGACTTTCCTGCAACACATCCTCCAAACATCCAGCCTAAGCTGGCAACACACTATGCGAGAGCGCCCTTAAGAGCCTTGAGGTTCTCGCGCATAACAGAGAGGTAATCCTCGCCTGCCTTGAGCTCCTCGTCAGTAAGACCCTCAAGTGGGTTGAGCTCTTCAACACGAGCTCCTGTTGCTTCAGCAATTGCCTGAGCAACCTTAGGGCTTACCAGTTCCTCCGTAAAAATAACCTTTACATTATGCTCTTTTACGAACTCAGTAATCTCTTTCATTTCCTGAGCATTTGGCTCTGCATCTGCCTCAACACCCTCAATAGGCATCTGAGTGAGACCATAAGCCTCGCACAAATAACCAAATGCCTGGTGAGAAACAACGATGGTCTTGTTAGGTAGTGAATCCAGACCCTTGTGGAACTCATTATCAAGCGTATCAAAGTCTGCATTTGCTTTATCAAGATTGGCAGCATACTCTGACTTGTGCTCAGAGTCCTTCTCGGAAAGGGCTTCACAAATATTCTTCATCTGAATCTTTGCATTCAGAGGGCTCAGCCAAACGTGAGGGTCAGTTCCGCCATGGTCGTGATCGTGATCATGGTCGTCTTTCTTCTCCTCATGATCGTGATCATCGTCCTCTTCAAGCTCAAGAAGTTTAACGTCTTTGCTGGTCTCAACTGCTGTAAGTTTTGTGCCAGAACCAAGTCCATCAAGTACGTCCTTGACCCAGTGCTCCATACCAGCACCGTTGTAAATCAAGAAGTCTGCTTCCTGGATAGTCTTCATATCCTTGCTGGATGGCTCCCAATCATGTGGCTCAGTACCTGCTGGAACGAGGCATGTTACCTCAGCATGATCGCCAGCGATGCGCTTTGCAAAATCGTACATAGGATAAAAACTTGCAACAATGTTGAGCTTCTTCTGGTCTTTATTATCAGAAGCTCCTTCTTGCTTTTGAGCCTCAGGCTTGCAGCCAGCAAGAATAGCACTCACGCCAAAAGCGGAAGCTACAAGTGCGCTACGACGAGAAACGGTTGGATTCAAATTCATGTTACATCTCCCAAAACTATAAAAACCAATACGGTGTAGTGCCAAATTCTTCAAACAAAATCGTGCGATTGTCCTCGCTACCAAGCATAAAAACATGGCGAGAAACCCATGTTTCTCCTCACTTCTTTGCCTTTCTACTCACTTCTCATCATCTGAACATGCATTCATGCTTCCCCTTTAGCACGAAAGCGGGCTGTCTTCCGACAGTCCGCTTTCTAAAAGTTAGCCTTAGTATACATATTCCAATTCAAGTCAACGATAAATTTCTTATCTTTTCCACAAACGGAATTGGAATAAACAGGTTAACTGTTTTATCTCTTGCTAACCTACTGATCTTTCTCCGCATACGGAGTAATAATCAGATCTCCACTATTATACTCACCCAAATAAACCTCTGAAGCAGACTTATAACCTTGATGCTCAAGTTCTCTTTCAAGCCAATTCTCTTCCAGGTCCAGCGTCTCAAGAATATTTGTCTGAACTTGTCCGTCAGTAATAAGCGGGAATCTAACGTTCTCTTCTCCTTTTTTAACAATAATCAACTGTCCATTTTGCTCAAGAATGGCACGCTTAACGTCTGAGATATAATTCACTCCTGCCTGGCGAAGCTTCAGCGACACATCGTAGGCAGTGAGACCCATAGACCTACAGTTGTCTACAAGCAGCTTGCCCTTATCAATAACAATAACAGGACGTCCATCAATCAACTGCTTGACCAGCATATTGTTTGTTCTCAACCATTTGAGAACCATAACAATAATGAGCCAAATAAGCAGGACAAGGGTGAACTGCAAAATGGTAATTGAACTGTTGTAGATCATGCCGCCAACAATGCCGCCAAGTACAAAGTTTTGAACCTGGTCAATTGCTGCAGTTGGTGCTAGGTTTCCTTTTCCGCTGACGTTAATTGCCAGAACAAGCGAGAAAAGACCGATGCACAATTTAATGGCAACTTCTAAATAAAAGTTCATCGATCTACTCCTCTACATGCTTAATATCATTACCAATGAGATTGATCTGTTCAATGACATAGTCATTCTCGGTATTTTTCAAAACGTGATAATACTTACCGTCAACCTCAAGATACGAGGGATTTCCCTGGCTATCAAAGGCAACGTACACGTGGTCAAAATCAACCTCAAGACGTCGAGCGAAGCTTTCTTGTGAGGAAACAATTGACTCATAGTGCTTACTTGCCTGATTAACCTCTAGCACACGATCAAGCTGTAGAAGTCCAAGAAAGATTAATGAGAACAGCGCAATAAGCGCCAGCTCACGATACTTAGAATTCTTTCTATCGCGCATGTAATGCACAAGCGAGAAGATCATCAGAAGTGCAACAAGGCCAAATAGAACAAGCTGAGTCCAGTCAAATACTGTCGCATGGTGAATTAAATAATTATGGGAATAGAACTCCATAGGCTTCCTTTAGTTTGCATTACTCAAGATCTGCTGCTTAAGCCTTGTAAACGCTCTTTCCTCCAAGGAACGTCTCTTCAAGCTGAAGATCTTTTGTAACAACAATAAAGTCAGCATCATATCCAGGACGGATGAAGCCACAAACATCATCAATTCCACAAGAGCGAGCTGGGTTTTCTGAAGCCATACGAACCGCTTCTTCAGCAGAAACAATACCCCAGTCAAAGACGTTCTTCACGCCTTCAAACAGACGAAGGATTGAACCTGCAAGGCTGTGAGACTCATCCATCAGACGAGCAGTTCCACCTTCAACAACAACAGGGAAATCGCCTAGTTTGTACTGTCCATTAGGCATACCACCTGCACGCATGCAGTCTGTAATAAGAACGGTATGGTCATATCCCTTTGCATTTACCAGAGCACGGACTGCAATAGGATTAAGGTGATGGCCGTCGCAAATAGCCTCTGCATAAGTACCGTGGGTGGTCATTGCAGCACCAACCATACCTGGCTCACGGTGGTGAAGACCGCTCATGCCGTTATAGGTATGAACAAAGATGTCTGCACCAGCGTTTACGCAGGCAAGAGCTTCCTCATACGTTGCATCGGAGTGACCAAGTGCAACATGAACACCGCGGTCTGCCATCTCTGCACAGAACTCTGGAGCGCCATCGCGCTCTGGAGCAAGAGCAATCTTGGCAATCCAGCCGTCGGCACGCTCCTGCCACTCATCAAAGACCTCTACATCTGGATCAAGGAAGTACGCAGGATTCTGGGCACCCTTGTGTTTCTCGGTAAAGAAAGGTCCCTCTAGGAAGATGCCCTGGATGCGAGCAGCATCAATACCGTTTGCCGCAATTCCCTCTGCTGCATCAGCAACGGACTCACAAGCATCACCAGTTTGCTCAACGCTTGCGGTTAGTGTTGTTGGAAGCCAAGAAGTTACGCCGTTAGAGAGCAGACCCTGGGCAATCTCAATGACGCCATCAGGATCGCAGTCCATAATATCGTGGTCCAGAAAGCCATGGATATGTGTATCAACAAGGCCAGGTGCCACCCAAGAACCAGTGCGGTCAATAATCTCGCAGTCTGGCTTCTCTTTAGTGAAATGACCAAATACACCGTCTTCTACGAGCAAATATCCTGGACCAGAAGTTGCTCCTGGCAAAAAGAACTTATCTGCTTTAACTGCAAATGTACTCATACGTACCTCAATCATTCTCAAAAGGACGCGCCATAGGCACGTCCTTCTTAGTAATTCCTATAGTGAGTGAATTGTAACACCCTTAACCACTCGATTAACCTGACCAGTTGGAGAAGGTGTGTCCGGTTTGTTGTTAACACGGACTGAGTTCAAGAGCGCCACCACCTGAGCAACCATTACAAAAGGCAGAGCCAAATAAGGTGCTGGTAGAGGCTCTGTAAATACTGGAAGACTAAACGTTCTTCCCGTAAAGTTTGTTGCCCCCTCTTGCTCAATACCAATGGTCAGAGCAGCAATCTGGTCTCCCTTAATCTCGTCAAGAATATCCAGATCATATTGACGCGTATAAGGGTTATTGGAAACAAAATCAAACACCAGGGTGTGCTCGTCGACAAACGACTTTGGTCCGTGACGATATCCCATCGAGGAATCCCACGACGTTGCATTAATACCAGCTGCAAGCTCCAAAATCTTAAGCTGAGCCTCATGAGCAAGACCCACAAAAGGACCAGAACCCAGATAGGTAATGCGGTTGAAATCGCTCTTGAGCCACTCAGCAATCTCTTCCTCGCGCTCAATTACCTGCCTACCCAGCTCAGCAGCATCAGAAATCCAAGCCTTCTTCTGTGAGTCATCAGCACTATCAAATACAAGAGTTGCAAGAAGTGTCATACAGCTATAAGAGCCGGTCATGGCAAAGCCCTGGTCATTTGCACCAGGAATAAGAAGCAGCAATGTATCGTCTTTACCTGCGGATTCAACGGCAAGTTTTCCTTCAGGAGCGCAGGTAATATTGATGAGCAAAAGATTTTTAACAATCTTGCGAGCAATATTTACTGCAGCAAGACTCTCTGGACTATTACCAGAGCGCGCAAAAGAAACCAAGACCGTTGGATCATCTGGATCAAGGCTGCCATAAGGATCAGAAACAATATCAGTAGTTGCAACAGACGCAAACTCAAAAGAGCTCTTCTCGCCATGAGAACGAAGATACGGAGTAATGGTATCGCCTACATATGCCGAGGTACCTGCACCCGTAAAGACCACGCGGGTACGACGACCCTCGCCAAGATTGCGAGCACGCTCGACAAACTCTTTAATTGCAGAAAGGTTCTCCTGATAAATGCCAAAGGTAGATTCCCAAAGCTCAGGCTGCTGCTTAATCTCTGCAGTTGTAATATGAGCGCCTAGTGCCTTTAGCTCTTCTTGGCTCTTCTTAAACATTGATATCCCTTCTCACAGTTATTTAACTGCGTGTATGTACAATCTTGTATCTAAACTGATCCGCACGAGCCACGCTTAGTGTGAACTCAACAATGATATTTCTGTCGTTGTAGGTTGTGCGTGTGAGACTCAAAACAGGCGAGCCTTCAGAAATTTGCAATAAAGTGGCGTCATCTGAGCGAGCAATTGAAGCCTTGAACTCCTCTTCTGCTACGCCAATCTTTATGTTGTAGTCTTCTTCAAAATTTTGGTAGAGAGATTTTTGCTCAACATCATGAGCAGTAAGCGAGAAAAACTGTGAAACTGGAAGATACGTTACTTCCAGCATCATAGGCACGTCATCGGCACTTCTTAAACGTTTGATGCGGAAGAGTTTCTCGCCAAGAATAACGTGCATATGCTGGGCTAAGAACTTATTAGCCTCAATAGTGTCAAACTCCAGAATAGTTGTCTTAGGGACTCGACCTAACTGACGCTGCTGGTCAGTAAAGCTATAGCCTCCCATAAGGTCTGTTGCACGTTCAGAGACGTCTGCAACAAAGGTACCGCGGCCACGCTGACGATAAATGAGCCCCATGTGTTCAAGCTCTTGCAGGGCAAGTCTTACCGTGGTGCGAGAAAGTCCGTAGGAATCGGAGAGTTCACGCTCAGAAGGAAGTGGATCGTCTGGATCCATCTCGTTCTCAATACGATAGCGCAGCATGTTTGCTAGCTGCTCGTAGAGTGGCTGTCTTCCCATAAACGCTGTCATCAAAACTCTCCTATAAAAGACGGGTGCCCACTAAGTGGACACCCGTCACACTTACTTAACCCCAAATATATGGGAGAACGCCAAAGCCAGAACCAAGAAGTGCAATTACCAGAAGCAGGCAGATGCACATAATTGGAGTCCAGTTACGCTTTGCCATGAGATAGTACAGGCAAAGGGTAAGAGCCAATGGGATAAGCTTTGGGCAAACGCCGTCGAGGATCTTCTGGATGTCAATAGAGACAGGAGAAGTAACTTCCTCGCCAACAGTTACCAGATTAACGCCGTTACCGACTGGAGCAATAGCAGTGGTGCCGTCCTTGCCATCAGCAGTCTTGCCGCCGATGAACATAACGGACTCAGGGTCCTTCTTGTAGTCAGCATAGGAACCCTTAGCAAAGAGAGCCTTGTCATACTGACCAGAAGCAAGCTGCTCATCAGAAAGAGTTACCTGAGAAAGAACAACGCTGTGTGTCTCACCGTTAGGGATGTTTGCGCCAGCGCCAAGCTTGGTTCCGCCGTAGCAGACAACCAGGCAGCCAACAACAAAGACGCCCAGGATAGAAGCAGCACGAGTGAACTCTTTTGCGTTCTCGGTGAGCAGAGTAATTGCGTCAGTACCCATCTTGTAGGAAAGGTTCATCAGCCAATAACGTACAGCAAACTGTGCGATGTTAAAGATGATGAGGAACAAGAATGGTGCAAAGACATTGCCGGAGATTGCCATGTTAGAGGTAATACCAGCAGTAATTGGAACAAGGGTGAACCAGAACAGTGCGTCACCAATGCCGCCCAGAGGGACCCATTGCAGAAACGCGGACTGCACGAATGGTTGGGATATCCAGCTTGTTCTGCTCAAGGGAGAGAACAATACCCATAACAAAAGTAACCAAGAATGGGTGGGTATTGTAGAACTCAAGGTTGTGACTCATGGAAGCAGCAAGGTCATCCTTGTTGTCGCCGTGAATCTTCTCAAGACCAGGAAGGATACCGTAGAGCCAACCAGCTGCCTGCATTCTCTCGTAGTTGAAGGAAGCCTGCAGGAACAGGGAGCGCCATACCATCTTGTTGAGCGTCTTCTGATCAAGTGGCTCAGCAGGAGTGGTGTTCTGATAGGTATCAGGAATATTAAATGCCATCTTCGAAGTCACCTCCAGCAACAACAGCAGGAGCAGCATTCTTCATCTTGGTCTGGAGCTGGTAATCCCAGAATGCGATACCAAAGCCGATGAGAGCAAGAAGCAGAAGTGCTGGACCAGAGAGCTCAGGAATGCTGATAAATACGATTGCAGCTGCAAAGCCCATGAGGAAGAAGCCCCAAAGCTCGCGAGAAACCATAACCTTCAGCAGGATTGCAAAGCCGACGAAGCGCATCATGCCACCAGCGACGGACAGTGCATTCATGAGCCACTTTGGAATTGCCGTGGTGATCTGAGTTCCAAATGCAGCGCCACCCAGGAAGAACAGGGTAACAATGACACCAAAGAAGAGACCAAGAGCAGCCATTGCACCATAGTTGATACGAGCAATTCCCTTAGGATCAGCCTTCTCGGCGTATGCATCAGCAGTTGCCATTACAGGGGACATAATGGTAAAGATGATGGTTACTGCATACTGACCAAGCAGGGAGAATGGAATTGCTGCAGCTACAGCAGCCATTGGCTCAAGCTTAGTAGTGATTGCAAAGACTGCAGACATAATGCCGCCGATAACAGCATTAGGTGGCTGTGCACCACCAACAGGCATGTTACCGATGGTCATAAGCTGATAGGTACCACCAACAATGAGACCAGTCTGAACGTCACCAAGAATCAAACCAACCAAAAAACCAGTTACGATTGGCTGGTAAAGAGACTCGAGGAAACTAAACTGATCGATGCCAGCGATAAACGCAACGATGAAAATTAATAACACCTGAATAGGGCTAACATCCATCTTAACTCCTCCTTTCAAACACACCATAACTACCGATGACGATGATCGGCAGACTATCCGAATACCTTTGCCAACCTGCTAGAAACGTTGCACCATTGCAACTTTTTGTAATCTCTACCAGGAAGTTGCGCGCAAAACTTACTCGAATAGCTTTGAGATATCCTCGACCGGGGTCGTAGGAACACGCCTAATCTCTAGAGTCACCCCCAATTCCTGAAGCTCACGGAAGGCAGCGACGTCCTTATCGTCTACCGCCACACTTGTGGCGACCTGTCGCTTTCCCTCAGCCATGTGCATATTGCCGATGTTCACCTTTTTGATTGGAACACCGCCCTTGACCAGAGTGAGGACATCCTCTGGATTCTCGGCAACTAAGAAAATGTGCTGGCTTGCAGAAGCCTTATGAATTACCTCAATAGTCTTCTGAAGCGTAAAGTACCTGGTTGCAACGCCACTTGGAGCAGCCATATCCATGAGGCCCTGGCGCATCTTATTTCCTGCAACCTCGTCATTAGCAACAAGGATGAGGTTTGTTCCAAGGGTGCCGTTCCACTGAGTAGCAACCTGACCATGAATCAAACGATTATCGATTCGAGCAAGCTTGATATCTGGTTCTCCCATAACAAGTTCTCCTCTCTTTACGCGCACACTTGTGCGTGCTATCTGCGATTTTCATCGCACTACTCGCAACTTGCGCTGCGTGTTTTACTGCAAATTTATTTATTGTTGGAAACGCTGATTACCGCCCAACGATCCAACGTGATGACCACATTTGGAGCAAACTCAACATCTACTGTTTCTTTTTTGACGTTTTTAACTACGCCATACATTCCGCTATTAGTCTTAACTTTCTGACCTGCATGAAGATTCTTCAGAAACTCTGAAGTTGTTCCCGCCTTTTTAGAAGAGGCTCTCCAAACAAAGAAGGAATAAACAAGGCCCAAAATTACCAAGAACGCGAGAAGAACAATGGATGAAGCAAGAATGTTCTCTGCTAGATTTGCCATGTGCATCTCCTTAACTCAACAACAAAACGCTACTTAAATACCATCGTCTCCGAAGATGTCATCTTCTGGCTCAACCTCAAGCTCAAGACGCTTATGAACAACTCCCTGGCTACCAGCTAAAACAGCAGTATCAACCAGCTCTTCAAGAGAGGTATCTGCCATGCGGCTACCAAGTGTTTCAAGAAGCATAGGAAGGTTTGTGCCGGTAACAACTTCTACGTTTGAATAACTCTGAGCAATAATCATTGCCTGATTAAAAGGTGTTCCGCCAAGCAGATCGCAGAAAACCAGCACACCGTCAGTAGTGTCAAGAAGATCGGAAATTGTTGCAGCAAGAGTTTCTGGGTATGTTGCAGCACCGGCTTCAATAAAAGGAACGGGAACAAAAGCTTCTTGCTCACCAGCAATCATCTTTAAGCATCAGCAAGACCGTTTGCAAAAGTTCCATGACCAGTTAAAACGCAACCTACCATGTCAAACTCCTTTCGAAGAGTTGGAAACTATCTGGGGAGCTACGCGGAAAACTAGGGGTGTTGAAGTTTCTCTCTAAGTGGTAGATACCAGATAACAACCTAACATAAGTATAGTCTAGTGAGCATCTTGAGATGTGTACGTTAACAATCGACGGCTTAACGGTACTATTTTTACCGTAAACGGTACACACGTTGTTATTTTCGCAGGTAGATATATGGATAAATTGTGACGATGCACTAAAAAATTTAGAGCTATCCTTGAAAAATGAGAAGTTCTTATAACGCACCTTTATACGTAATAAATGTAGTAAACAACCCTAAAATCCTGCTCAAATATGATGAGAAAATAAAATTGGTATTAAGAAATTATGTACTGGTATCTTTTTTTAGAACATCTAAAGAATAGTTTCTTGATGGCGCTTTGGTTAAATAGATTCAACTCAATTTCATTTGCAGTGGCGCTGTTCCATAGTGTTTCTCGCCCCTGCTTTCCTCTGAGCACTTTGGTGTGCACTGTCTTTTAGACGAGGTGATATGCGTGATTGTTACCGTAACACTCAATGCATCCATTGATAAAGCGTACTACCTGGACTCTCCTGTTGTAGATGGAACGGTACACAGAGTCTCGGTAGTAGATAACAGCGCGGGCGGCAAGGGTCTTAACGCCTCACGAGCCATTACCACCCTTAACTACCCCGTTTGTGCCACAGGATTTGTTGGCGGTAATAACGGAAGATACCTTGTTGAGCTGGCTCATAAAGATGGTATTACCAGTGATTTTATTTATACTGAGCAAGAAACTCGCTCATGCATTAATATCCTGGAGCCAAGACGGGCAATCAACTGAATTCTTAGAGCCTGGACAGCCTGTACTTCCTGAAGAATTCCTTGCTTTCAAGGCAAAACTTGTGCAGCTTACCAACGAAGCCGAAGTTGTTACCTTTAATGGCAGTGTTCCCAAGGGCATTTCTGCCGAAAATTACAAAGAACTTATTGAAGAGACCATGGCTGCGGGCGTGCCTTGCATTGTAGACGCATCCGGTGCACTGCTCACCTCCTGTATTGATGCCCTTCCTACCATGATCAAACCAAACACCGATGAAATCGGTCAACTTCTAGGAAGAGAAGTAACTACAGAAGACCAGGTCATTGAGGCAGCTCAGGAGCTGCACAAACGCGGCATTAAAATTGTAGTTGTCTCGCTTGGTGCAAAAGGTGCGCTCATGGTTTCTGATGAAGGAACCTTTAGAGCAAATCCTCCAAAAATTGAAGCTATCAATCCTGTTGGTGCAGGAGATACCCTTGTTGGCTCATTTGCTGTTGCACTTGCTCAGCAAAAACCAACTTCAGAGTGTCTTACCTTTGCGCTTTCATGTGCTACCGCAAGTTGTTTATCTGCAGGTACCGGTCGCTTTGATCAAGATGTTGCAACTAAGATTCAGAAGCAGGTCACAATCAAAAAGATTGCTGAATAATATGCAGCAAGACGGGTTTCTCGCCAAAGGTTACAAAGACAAAACTATTTCTAGAAAACTTACGTAACAGAGTAAGAGAAACGTTACAATTTTTTCAGTCAATCAAAGAGCCCTTTGGGGCGAAAGGAGCAATAGATGTTCGTTACTACTAAGCAGATGCTTCTTGACGCACAGGCTGGCCATTATGCTGTTGGCGCCTTTAACGTTGAGAACCTTGAGTTTGTAATGGCTGTTGTTAGGGCAGCAGAAGAGCGCCGCTCCCCTGTTATTCTTCAGACCACTCCTGGCACCATCAAGTACGCAAGCCTTGATTACTTTGCTGCCATGGTTCGTTGTGCTGCTGAAGAGGCAACTGTTCCTGTTGCTCTTCACCTAGATCACGGTGACGGCTTTGACCGCTGCATCCAGGCAGCTCGTGCCGGTTACACCTCCGTCATGATTGACGGCTCTCACGTTCCATTTGAGGACAACATTGCACTTACCGCATCCGTAACCAAGTTTGCTGGTCCTATCAACCTTCCTGTTGAGGCTGAGCTTGGCAAAGTTGGCGGCAAAGAGGACGACGGCCCAGCTGTTGAGGGCGAGAACCCCTACACTGATCCAGACCAGGCTGAGGAGTTTGTCGCTCGCACTAACTGCACTTCTCTCGCAGTTGGCGTTGGTACCGCTCACGGCGTCTACCACGGTACACCTCACATTGAGCAGGGTGTCCTCAAGGCTATCCGTCAGCGCCTTGATATTCCTCTGGTTCTTCACGGTACTTCTGGCGTTCCAGATGACCAGGTAGCAGAGGCAATTCAGAACGGTATTTGCAAGGTTAACTACGCAACCGAGCTCCGCCAGGTCTTTACCGCAGCCTTCATGAAGTACATGTCAGAAAACCCTGGCAACTTTGATCCAAAGAAGCCTTCCGTTCCTGGTATGGAAGCAATCACTCAGATTGTTGCAAGCCACATGGATAACCTGGGTTCTTCCCACAAGGCATAAGCGTCAAGGCATAGCCGTCGCACGTATCCTGCTTTTGCAGATAAAAATCAAGGCGAGAAGATCGATTGATCTTCTCGCCTTTGCGTTAAAAGCAAAGCGTTGTTGAAAACGCAAGCCTTAGCAAATCTTGCAAATCCAGTCTGCCTCTGGAGCCTCAATCTCGCCAGACTGAATGCTGGTCAGCGTGTTGCGGAGCTTAGACATAACTGGTCCAACAGCCTCCATACCAGCGCCAAAAGACAATCTCTTTCTGGCCGTCAACAACTTTGCCAACAGGAGAAATAACAGCAGCAGTACCGCACATACCGCACTCAACAAACTGGTCAAGCTCGTCAAAGCGGACAGGACGCTCAACAACCTTCATACCAAGCAGGTCTTTAGCAACCGTTGCCAGAGAGCGACGGGTAATAGAAGGCAAAATGGAATCTGTGTAAGACTGTGGAATAACCAGGGTTCCCTCTTTATCAACAAAGAGGAAGTTTGCGCCACTGGACTCCTCAACATAGGTACGAGAGCCAGAGTCAAGATACATACTGTCTGCAAAGCCCTGCTCATGTGCCCAGGTGGTTGGGTACAGAGACATAGCGTAGTTGAGGCCAGCCTTGATGTTGCCGGTTCCGTGAGGAGCAGCACGGTCATAAGGAGAAACGGTCAGTGCAACAGGAGCAACGCCGTTAGAGTAATAAGCTCCAACTGGAGTGACCATAATACGGAACTCATAGGTAGGAGATGGCTTAACACCAACAGTATTTCCGGTACCAATCATAAATGGACGAACATACAGCGTAGCGCCCGTACCAAATGGTGGAACCCATGCTGCGTTTGCAGAAACAACCTCTTTAACAGCAGCGACAAATCTATCCTCAGGAAATGGTGGCATGACAAGGCGAGATGCAGAGTCAACCATACGCTGAGCATTGAGGTTAGGACGGAAGCAGACAATATCGCCAGAAACTGTGGTGTAAGCTTTTAAACCCTCAAAAACTTCCTGGCAATAATGGAAGATGTTTGCGCACTCAGACAGTGTAATGCTGTGGTCGGTGGTAAGGCCACCCTCATCCCAAGCACCGTCTTTGTAGTGGGCAACGTAGCTGTAGTCACACTGCGTATATGCGAAGCCAAGCGCTGTCCAATCGATGTCTTTCTTCTCCACTGAGTTTGCCATGGCTTTCCTTTCTCCGTGGGTTTTAAAGAATGAACTTCATCATAAACATGCGGATATGAATACCTAGTCCTATTAAATAGTTTGTAACCGAATAGATATTTTGCGGTATAACGTAGGTGTGTCGAGAGGAACATGTATGGATTTCAAACTTAAACGAACCTACGATGCACCAGAAGCTGACGATGGGTATCGCGTGCTGGTAGATAGACTGTGGCCTCGTGGTATCAAAAAAGAGAACCTACACGCTGATGAATGGGCTAAAACCATTGCTCCTACTACTGAGTGCAGAAAAGCATTCAACCACGATCCAGAGCGCTTTGATAGCTTTGTGTCTACCTATACAGCTGAACTTGACAGCAATCCTGACGCAGATGCCTTTGTCGAACAGCTTAAAAAGCTTGATCAATCTACCGTGACACTGCTTTTCTCGGACAAAGACACTACGTACAACAACGCAGTAGTGCTCAAAAAGTGGCTTGAGACTAAGCTTAAGTAATACGCTTACCCAGCCACGCTTACATATCTTGCGAGAAGAACTCCTGGTAGAACTTCAATTCTTCAGGAGTATCTATGCTTGATGAGAATAAAATATCAGGCTCTACGGCGCTAGTGTTCTTGTCAGCAGCGGCATCTGCAGAAGCAAGCAAGTTTGCCTGTCCAAGCAAACGCTTAAGCTGATGAGCGGCGCCTGCCCCACCGTCAAAAAATTCTACGTCTCCTAAAACAGAGCTGATTTGCTTCTTGATAAAGGGATAATGGGTACACCCAAGAACCACGGCATCTACCTGGCCAGTATAATTTCCCAAAAGCTCGGTCAGTCGTTTATGCATCTGTTCTGAATCAGCCTGACCAGATTCAATAAGCTCCACCAGGCCTTCTCCTGGAATAGAGATAACCTTTGCAGAAGGATGCAGGCGCGACTCAAGGTTGTGGTACTTCTGCAAAGAGAGCGTTGCTTTTGTAGCCAGAACAACCACTGTTCCATGGGGATATGCAGTTACTGCAGGCTTAAGAGCTGGCTCAACACCCACAATAGGTACATGAGGATAGGTTGCCCTCAGCTCGTCTGCAGCAGCAGCTGTAGCAGTATTACAAGCTATAACCAGCGCTTTAGCACCCTCATCGATAAACTTTTTAGCAATAGCGTGAGAGCGCTGGGCAATCTGCGCTTTTGGTTTAGTGCCATAAGGAGCAAATGCAGAATCGCCAAAATAATGAAATTCCTCGTGAGGCATTTGGGCAACAAGGTGTTTAAGCACACTCATGCCACCAACGCCCGAGTCAAATACACCAATAAAATTATGAGGAGCTAAGCGAGCTTCCATTACAAACCTTTCAAACTGAATGTAAAGTATTTTATACCTTTATCATTCAAAGGTTGATTTGCGTCACTCTTGGGTAGAATGCCAAAGATATGTTTTTAACGATTGGAGTTTCATGAGCAACGAAGGTAAAAAGGTAAAGGTCCACTACGTAGGCACTCTTGATGACGGAACTAAGTTTGACTCCTCCCGTGATCGCAACGAGCCACTGGCATTTACCTGCATGGCTGGTCAGATGATCCCTGGTTTTGATGAGGCTGTCAAAGATATGACCGTTGGCCAGATTGTTGACGTCCACATTCCAGCAGCAGAGGCATATGGTGAGCGCCATGAAGAGGCAGTGCAGCCTGTTCCTGTAGCTCAGCTTCCAGGCTCTGAGAATCTTGTTGCAGGTCAGCAGGTTACTCTTGGCACCCCTGAGGGATACCCTGTTATGGCAACCGTTGTCTCTACGACGGCACCACTATCGTCTTTGACACCAACCATCCAATGGCTGGTAAAGACCTTAACTTCAACATTGAGCTTCTCGAGGTTGAAGAGTAATCCACTCCCCCTTTATAGGGCGAGAAGGGCGTAGATGCTTCTGGCATCTACGTCCTTCTTTTTTCCGGCTTGAATTCTCATTGCTAGTGCAACAACAAAATAGAAGGTAGTGACCCATGGGTCTACAATGGCGCTTACGACAACGTTCATTGAAAGGATTTCCATGGGTCACTATAGCCATCTTAGCATTGAAGAGCGCGAAGACATTATGGTCTGGTGGAAAAATCATGAAAGTATAAGCCAGATTGCTCGTAAGCTCGGACGAAACAAATCAAGTATTTCACGGGAGATTAAAAGAAACGGTTGGACAATTATTGGAGTGGCGCATCTTTGTTATAGGGCTTTGACCGCCCAGAGAAAGACCGATGTTCGACGCCAGGCTTGCAAGAAACGCACCCTACTCGATGATCCAAGCCTTCGTGCACGTATTGTCTTTCTTATCTGTAGTCGCCACTTCTCACCTGAGCAGATTGCAGGCAGACTACACTTAGAACTTTCCTACGCTCCTGTCAGCTGTAGCACTATATATAGAGCCATACACTCAGGAAAACTAGACTGTGAACTTCCAGGTGTACAGTCTGTACGTAGAAGACTTAGACACCGAGGTAAACGATGACATACAAAACACCTCATAGAGCGCAGAGGAAAAATACGGATAACTCATGAACTTGTCGAAAGACCAAAAGAGGTTGCAGATCGCCAACGTATTGGAGACTGGGGAGAGATACCGTCATCGGTAAAGCTAAAGGGCCACGCCTGGTCACACAAGTTGACCGTATGAGCGGCTACCTTGTTGGTGGCAAAGCTGCATCAGGGTCTAGTGCCGATGTCAATGTAGCTATACAGCAAGCTTTGAGAGGTGAGGTAGTAAAAACCATAACGCTTGATCGTGGATCTGAGTTTGCTCGAGCAGCAGAACTTCAAGAAGCTATTGGGGTAAGTATCTACTTCTGTCTTCCACATCATCCCTGGCAAAGAGGTACCAATGAAAATACCAACGGTCTCATCAGGGAGTATTTCCCAAAAGGCACAGACCTCTCATCGATTAGCGATAAAGAGATTGAGGCAGTATATAATGAGCTCAATCTGAGACCACGTAAGCGTCTGGGTTGGAAGTGCCCTTGGGAAGTCTACCATCACCAAACGTTGCACTTGCTTTGAGAATTCAAGGTCATAAAGGATGTCTTTTGCGATGAAATCTCCGGCTGAAAGTTCTTCCAGAACAGAGTTCTCCGTTCTTCTCGCAGCGGATTCATTTAAGGGCTCGGCATCAAGTGAAGCCATAGAGAAGTATCTTGAGGCTGGTGTGCTCCGTGCATTGCCTCATGCGCAGATAAAGAAAGTTCTTATCGCCGATGGAGGTGAAGGAACCGTTGATGCGTTTGTCTCTGGATGTGGTGGCAAGGTTAAATCAGTGCAGGTAGAAGATCCCTTTGGACGCCCTATTGTTGCTCGGCTTGGCATGCTTCCCAATGGGTGCGCCGTGGTTGAGACGGCAGAAGCTGCGGGCATAAGGTTTTCGAGCTGTACTGATGAGGATGCGAGACGAGCTTCAACGTATGGAGTGGGGCAATTACTTCGAGCGGCTCTAGACCTTGGTGTCCATCGAATATATGTTGGCCTTGGTGGAAGCGCTACTTCTGATGGCGGATGCGGGATGGCTGAGGCTCTCGGTGCGCTGTTTAGATACGTCGGGAAAACAGGTTATTCGAGGTCTAGAAGGTCTGCCGTATATTGCTCATGTTGATATGAGCCACTTTGATAGGCGCGTGTATGATACTGAAATTATTGCCCTGAGCGATGTCAATAACCCGCTTTCTGGAAAACACGGTGCCATTTATACCTTTGGACCACAGAAAGGACTTCTTTTCTCGCGTCTGCGTGAGTATGACGACCGGATGCGGCACTACGCTCACACGGTATCGGCTGCTACAAAAGATAATCATGCATTGTCAACCGGAGCCGGTGCGGCAGGTGGACTTGGTTTTGGACTTCTTTCATTTGCGGTGCTGCGGCGATGTCGGGTATTCAGGCTCTTCTCGATGCCGTTCACTTTGACGAGCAACTACAAGGTGTCAACTTGGTAATTACCGGAGAAGGTCGTATGGACAACCAAACGGCGTATGGAAAAGCGCCGGTAGGGGTTGCACGACGTGCGGCGCTGCAAGGTATTCCAACGTATGCCGTTGTGGGATCACATACAGAGGATATCTCCAAAGTACATGAGGTCGGTATTCAACAAGTTTTTGCGTCAGCACCAGCGGGTCTTTCGTTAGAAGAATGCATGAAAAGGACACCGGAAGACGTTTCGACTGCGGCTGAACGTGCAGTAAGGTCTTTTATACGGAAATTTTGACCAACATCGCTTCATTAGGGTTTGATGTGCACTCCCGAAACAACATTAATCGCAAGCCATATGTCAAAAAATGTTAGCGCAAGGGCGATAACGGTAAATGTGGCCGGAAGGTAAAAACGCTTCTTCGTTATCACGTGGTTCTTTCTGTCCTTGAGCCACCAAATAAGTGTGCGTATAAGACTGATTGCCACGATAACCCACGCAATAAAAATCAAGATAGCGATAGGAAAGGCCCAAGAATTAACTAAAGCCTCGAGGGATTCGATCGTATAGCCAAAAATGGCCGCAACGAATATGACGGGAAAATAAAAAAGCAGAAGTAACATCCCCATGACAAACCTCCTTGTGTATTGCATTTCTGGCTGCTCTTCTAAATAGTATAGTTCGCTCGGAGTGTCGTTTTCTTAAGAATAGATTAAGAGTTAATGACGTTATGGTGAGTTTGTCATGTGCTGTTTATATCAGTTGTATGACTGCTTACGAATCTGTTTGAGCCATTGCTTTCGCTTCTTTTTTATATTCAATTTAAGAAGTTTCGGTATTTACCAAGTGTGGCAGAAGAGGTTTTGTGGCCCCTTCTGCCAATGGTACGTGCGGTAAGGATATCCTTACGAGAATCTTAATTTTTTGATGGTTATGCACCTAAAGCTGCGCGACCATATGCATCGGCGGCCAAGAGAGCATTTGCAACCTTCTCGGGTGTGACTTCAAACGGCATGTTATGAAGCGTGTCATTTTCAGCGCATGCAAGCGTAGCCACTTCAAGTACGCGCTCATAGGTAACATCCGTTACGCCAAGCTGCTTGAAGGTAACGGGCAATCCAATCTCAACGCAGAAATCAAGAACATCGTAGAGCTCATCAGCATTCTCAAGAACGAGCTGTGTAATCGTGCCGAAGGCAACCTTTTCTCCATGGTACATGGCATGCGTTTCGCTCATGGCAGTCAGGCCGTTGTGAATGGCGTGGGCACCTGCGAGACCTGCTGATTCAAAGCCAAGGCCGGAAAGCAGCGTATTTGCCTCGATGATCTTCTCGACAGCTTCCGTACAAGCACCTGCTTCAAGTGCAAGCTTAGCTTTAACGCCTTCGTCCATAAGGGTCTCATAGCAAAGTGTTGCCAAAGCCATTGCGGCATTGGTAACTTTGCCGCCAGCGCATGTACCTGCATCGGAGCGCTGGCATGCGCGAGCTTCAAAAAATGTGGCAAGTGCATCGCCCATGCCAGAGACGGTCAAGCGAACGGGGCTCTTGGCAATTACCTCGGTGTCCATAAGTACCAGGTTAGGATTTTGCTTAAAGAATTGATACTCTTTGAATTGACCTTCGTCAGTGTAAATGACAGAAAGGGCAGAGCATGGTGCGTCCGTGGCTGCAATGGTTGGCACGATAATGACAGGAAGATCTTTTGTAGCGGCCACGGCTTTTGCGGTATCAAAGATTTTACCGCCACCGACACCGACTACCACTTCGGCGCCACAGGCATCAAGCACCTGCACAAGGCGGTCAATCTCAGCCTGTGAGCACTCTCCATTAAAATTGTCATAATGAAGTTCAACTTTTGCATCCTCAAAACTCTTTGAAATCACATCGCCGGAGCGCTTAAGTCCACCGGCCGTGATGATGACAAGTGCGCTCTTTCCGTAGGCTTGAGTATATTCTCCCAGCTTGGCAAGCTCCCCCGGACCTTGAATGTACTTGCTTGGACTAATAAAGATACGTGCCATTTCCCACTCCTTTCAGTTGAGACATTCCGTATGCCTCAAAATGACTATAAAAATGATAGTTCTTCTTCTTCGATTAATTCGTGAGATATGTATAACGTCCATATTGCAAAAGACTCTGTGCCATATGGTTATGTCAACCTGTTTTCCCTCTTTTGCTCCTTCATGCGATAATAAAACGAGAAATGCGTCCGCGTGCCTACCATGTATGTTCTTCTCGACACGTCTGTTGCAGTGTCGATGGTATGGTCAGATCAAAGGAAATATACCATGGCAGAGTTTGTTTATCAAATGTACCAAGCACGTAAAGCAGTCGGAGATAAAGTCATCCTCGATGATGTCACCGTCGGTGTATATCCTGGGGCAAAGATTGGTGTTGTCGGCCCTAACGGTATGGGTAAGTCTACACTCCTTAAAGTCATTGCCGGTCTTGAGACGCTTTCCAATGGAGAAGCCCGTTTGACACCGGGCTTTACGGTGGGACTTCTTCAGCAGGAGCCTCCGCTTGATGAAGATAAGACCGTCAAGGAAAATATTGAGCAGGCGTTTGGCGAGCTTCTTTCTCAGATTGCCCGTTTTAACGCAATAGGCGAAGAAATGTCTAGCCCTGATGCGGACTTTGATGCCCTGATGGTAGAGATGGGGCAGTTGCAGACAGAGATTGATACCGCCGACGGTTGGGACTTGGACAGTCGGCTTTCGCAGGCGATGGATGCACTACAGTGTCCGGATTCGGACGCCCCAGTGGCACATCTTTCCGGTGGCGAGCGTCGCCGTGTGGCGCTGTGTCGCCTGTTGCTTGAGGCTCCTGACTTGCTGCTTTTGGATGAGCCAACAAATCATTTGGACGCAGAGTCCGTGCTCTGGCTTGAAAAATTCCTCCACGATTATCCCGGTGCCGTTATGGCTGTAACGCATGATCGCTACTTCCTTGATGATGTTGCGGAATGGATTTGCGAAGTTGATCGTGGGCAGCTCTATCCCTATGAGGGCAATTATTCAACGTATCTGGAGAATAAGGCCGCACGACTTGAAGCACAAAATCAGCAAGATGCCAAACGTGCCAAGAAAATGCGGGCAGAGTTGGATTGGGTCCGCTCGTCTCCCAAAGCCCGCCAAGCAAAGAACCGTGCACGACTTGATCGCTACGAGCAGATGGAAGCAGAGGCCCGTGCGTCGAAGAAGCTTGATTTCACTGAAATTCAGATTCCTGTGGGGCCACGCTTGGGACAAAAAGTCCTGGACGCTAGTCATTTACATAAGGCGTTTGGCGATCATGTGCTTATCGACGATCTTTCCTTTAGCTTACCGCGCAATGGTATCGTCGGTGTCATTGGCCCTAACGGCGTGGGAAAGTCAACGCTCTTTAAGATGATCGTGGGGCAGGAGCCTCTTGATTCCGGTGCACTTGAAGTAGGTGAATCCGTCAAGCTGTCCTATGTTGACCAGCTGCGCTCCGGCATTGATCCAAATAAGACCTTATGGGAAGTGGTTTCCGACGGTAATGACTTTATCAAGGTGGGGGATACGGAAATCCCCAGCCGCGCCTATGTGGCAAGTTTTGGTTTCAAAGGTTCCGATCAGCAAAAGCGCGCCGGTGTACTTTCCGGGGGCGAGAGGAACCGTCTGAACTTGGCTCTTACGCTCAAGCAGGGGGGAAATTTGCTGCTTTTGGATGAGCCTACCAATGACCTTGATATCGAAACCTTGGAAAGCTTGGAAGCGGCTCTTGAGCGTTTCCCGGGATGCTCGGTAGTTACCAGTCACGACCGTTGGTTTTTGGATCGCATTGCCACACATATCTTGGCGTGGGAGGGCACGGACGAAAATCCCGGGCACTGGCATTGGTTTGAAGGCAACTTTGCATCGTACCAGGCTGATCGCGAGAAACGCCTTGGGCCTGAAGCCGCAAGTCCGCACCGCCTTCACCGCAAACTTACGCGCGATTAGAGAGCTTGCGTCACGGTTTACGTGCTGTTATGTGACTGGAGTATATACAGCTTTAGGCGGCAGCACTCTTATATGAAACTCTGCGGTGTGCTGTCTAAATCAGTATGGCGTGGGTATCGTATACAACGGATGGCGAGCGCATACAAGTACTTCTCGCCAAAATATTTGCGTTTGAAAGGGGCATATGATGGCACTTGATTCTAAAGTTGGAGAAATTCTTAACAAACAGACTTGAATTCTCATTGCAAGTGCAACAACAAAAGAGAAGGTAGTGACCCATGGGTCTACAATGGCGCTTACGACAACGTTCATTGAAAGGATTTCCATGGGTCACTATAGCCATCTTAGCATTGAAGAGCGCGAAGACATTATGGTCTGGTGGAAAAATCATGAAAGTATAAGCCAGATTGCTCGTAAGCTCGGACGAAACAAATCAAGTATTTCACGGGAGATTAAAAGAAATGGTTGGACAATTATTGGAGTGGCGCATCTGTGCTATAGAGCCTCGACTGCTCAGAGAAAAACCGATGTTCGACGCCAGGCTTGCAAGAAACGCACCCTACTCGATGATCCAAACCTTCGTGCACGTATTGTCTTTCTTATCTGTAGTCGCCACTTCTCACCTGAGCAGATTGCAGGCAGACTACACTTAGAACTTTCCTACGCTCCTGTCAGCTGTAGCACTATATATAGAGCCATACACTCAGGGAAACTAGACTGTGAACTTCCAGGTGTACAGTCTGTACGTAGAAGACTTAGACACCGAGGTAAACGACGACATACAAAACACCTCATAGAGCGCAGAGGCAAAATACGGATAACTCATGAACTTGTCGAAAGACCAAAAGAGGTTGCAGATCGCCAACGTATTGGAGACTGGGGAGAGATACCGTCATCGGTAAAGCTAAAGGTCCACGCCTGGTCACACAAGTTGACCGTATGAGCGGCTACCTTGTTGGTGGCAAAGCTGCATCAGGGTCTAGTGCCGATGTCAATGTAGCTATACAGCAAGCTTTGAGAGGTGAGGTAGTAAAAACCATAACGCTTGATCGTGGATCTGAGTTTGCTCGAGCAGCAGAACTTCAAGAAGCTATTGGAGTAAGTATCTACTTCTGTCTTCCACATCATCCCTGGCAAAGAGGTACCAATGAAAATACCAACGGTCTCATCAGAGAGTATTTTCCCAAAAGGCACAGACCTCTCATCGATTAGCGATAAAGAGATTGAGGCAGTATATAATGAGCTCAATCTAAGACCACGTAAGCGTCTGGGTTGGAAGTGCCCTTGGGAAGTCTACCATCACCAAACGTTGCACTTGCTTTGAGAATTCAAGACTGAAAAGCCCTTATCGGCCAGTTTTTTTAGAAACTGATTTTCCAAAGAGTGCCACATCTTCTCCGATTCGTATCCTGTATAGGAGGGTTAAGCAAGTGCTGTATGAATTTCATTATATACAAGACAGCTTTATTTAGAATCAGTTGAAGGACACACGTAAGAGGGAGAAGTTGGAGTTTAAATGCACTTTACTCGAATATTCCTCCCCACAAGCTCTTATGCCCCCAAGGTATCGATCGGAATAACATATATCCCATCCGAGCGCCGTCTACGCGCCATCGTCCCTTTACCGAGCAGCACAGCCATAAAGCTAGGCTTAGGATTTCTTGCTGCAGGATTAGCAGCCACCTTTCTCGCAACTCTTATGAGATTCGCAGCCGCATCTTCCACTTTTAGATTCCCCCATCTTGATTTCAATGGCTGCCCATCGACCATCCGTCAATTCAATAATGGCGTCAACCTCAAGCCCATCGGCGTCCGCATAATATCGTAAAAGATCCCCCATACGACTTAGGCAAAGCGGAAACGTAAACGGACAAATCATGAATGCAGAGTGACTCAATCAATAAACCAAAAAGCTGTCCGTCTTTAAGTAAGCGTGAAGAGTCGACACCTAATAAACTGGCCACGAGAGACGTATCGCAGAAATATCGTTTTGATTTCGTGCGCAGCCTTGACTTTGACCTGATTGGCGCATCCCAGCCCGAGAGCTCCTCAATAAAATAGTTGCGTCTAAACTCTTCAAGGTATGATGATATGGTCCCATCCACCGGAGCTATATTGTCAAAGGCAGCAATATCATCTCTCACGGTACCCAGCGTTGCACTCGTTGCTACATTTCGTGCAAGAGATGCAGCTATGCGGCGGGACAGAAGTGGACTTTTCCCCGCGCGAGGCATGCTTACATCAAAAAGTGCATTAAGATACTCATCGGTAACGGCCCTTGGATCCGCCAATTTTTTTGTTTGAAGAGCCGGCCACCCACCGCGGCATACAATATTGGCTAAATCGGTGAGATCAATATGAGATTGCGCCGGCTGGAAGGAATCTTCAAAGAGTCCCAAAAGAGATACTGCTCCCGTAGAATCTCCAGTCTCTGCAAGACTCATAGTATGCATACGCAACCGTGCAATGCGTCCTGCTCCACTATGTCTTTTTTCATCCTCGGGAGGAGTGGAGGAGCCTGTCAAAATAAACTGTCCCGGCTTATTTGCACTATCATCAATCCTATGACGTACAATATTCCATATAGCAGGTATATCTTGCCACTCGTCAATAACATGAGGGGTATCACCAACAAGAGCAAGCTGTGGATCATCCATATAGATCTGTTCGGATTCATCCACACGTGTCACACTCTCGCCAAATGACTGTGCCGTCCAGGATTTCCCCGACCAACGAGGACCACAAAGTTCTATACCACCAAAGGTATCCAGAAGGACCTGCACCTGTGAATCAATAATACGAGGAATGTATGTTTCCGGCTTAAACTTTGAATATCTCATAAGACCCCCTTCCTCGTAAGAACTATTGTAATGCCTGATGATAGCACAAATTCAACTCTTCATTTATGATTTCGAGGATTTCCATTTATGATTTTCGAGCTAACTCAACTATGTTTTTCGAGCCATTACATTGATGATTTTCGAAGGATTAACCGCAGTGAGGGTTCACTGAACACCATTGCTCTTTCTAAAGTCCACCGGCGAGAAGCCCTTGTTCCTTCGAAATGCTTCCGTGAACGCACCCGGTTTGCGGTAACCGACCGCCTTACCGACGCTTGCAATCGGAAGATCGGTTTCCTTGAGCAGCCGAACAGCCTCTTCCATTCGTTCCCGTATGACATACGCAGAAGGTGAAAGCCCCGTCGCGGTTTTGAACAGCCTTTTCAGCTTGGTTTGCCCGATGTACAGCTCTGAGGCAAGCCGTGCACAGGAGAGGTCTCCACTCAGGTTGTCGGCAATGTAGGCACTGATATGGCAGATAGCGCGTGTATCATCCTGAGACAGAGCCTTATGTTCTTCGCTTCCATCTTCTCGGGTAGCGTATTCCATAACAAGAGCGACAGCCTCTGCAATCACGCCCTCATAGAACAGCACCGCGGCAATTCCCTTGCCCTGATACGCACGTGCCTTGCGGAGCAGATCGACAAGTTCGGGAAGATCATGTTTTCCGTCAACTTTGATAAAGGCTTCCCGGACATCTCTGATATCCCCAAACCTGCTTTGTAGATAATCCCGATAGTAGTCGGGAGAAATAGTGATAGACGAAGCCCTTGCTACGGCCCCTTTTGAGAATCGCATCTCATATTCTTCATTCTCACCCCCAAGATATACCATGATGGCCCCCGGAGCGAGCGGCGCACCCTGACGTTGCACCATACCCTTGACATCATCGTAGCATCCCAGGCAGATGTGCTCGGTACAGCGGTACCGCATGATCCCGCTTTTTGCAAAGTTCATCCTGAATGCATTCACGGCAAAAAGACTTCCGCGAAAGTACGCCCAGTACTCACCGGATCCCAGCTCATTTTCAAAGGTGTGTAGGACGCCTTCAGGGCCATAACCACGAACTTCCTTCAAAGGCTTGAGATCCCATCCCTGAAACGCCCCACGGTAAAGATCTGTCTCAATACTTTTCATCTTCCTTCCTTTCCGCTCGTCCGGTTCCCAGGCTTCTTCCTTGATCAGGCCTTCTCATTCCGTATAGGGACGCATCTCATCAATGCAGTTGTCAGGAACATGCTGTTTATCCATTATAAAGCAGAGTTTCCTATAGCTAACAATTGATCGGCGAATCGATCGATGTGCATCGATATAAAGAGTCGACAGTAAGGAGGATCATCTATGAAGCAGAAGTTGAAAGCTCCAAAAATACCAGGTGGGTCATGCGCGACGTCCTTACATTTGTAATATTCAATCTCATCATCATGATACTTATCACGGTGGCAAAAGTAGTCGAAGACATGCTGTTGGCACCACAAAATACGTTCTTCGTCGGATCATGGCTGTTTCCGTTACTGGCAACACCGTTCTATCTCGTCATGGCCGATCGCATCGGCAAACGTGGCGTACTTTCCGGATCGATCCTCATATTTGGTGTCCTCTACACCTTCATGGGCGGACTCTACTGTGCACCGGTCGCTATTGTGGGCGCAGTCATAGGCGAGCTGGTTATGTGGGGTAAAGATTCTTATCACGATATCAAACGCGTCATCGGCGGCTATATCGTCTATTGGGTGACGTTTGGTTTTTATGGAATCATACCGTATGTACTGTTCAGAGAAGCCTACATGAAACAGTTGGAAACCTACTACAATGCCGCCGACGTTACCGCGATGATCGCCCAATATACCGAACTCCCCTGGATCCTTCTGATGATGGCTTTGTTTGCAGCGGGAACGATCGTTGGCGGCCTTATTGGATCAAAATTCTTGAAAAAACACGTCCGTAAAGCGAAAATCGCATGAACGACATGGAAGAGACGGACATCAAGTGCGGTCTTCTCGGCCTTGATCCAAGAACACATCTGTTGTCGTTCTTTCTTGTGGGGATCGTATCCATGCTGATAGTGAACCTCCTTGAGACGGTGCTTTTACAGGCATTCGCTACAGCTTATCTCGCCGCAAACGGACGGACGAGAAGTGCGACAAGGACCTGTGTGAGCTTCACAGTCATATGCGGCCTGAGCTTCCTTCCCCTCCCAGGGCTGTACGGAGTTCTTTTTGTAAGCATGCTGCACATGATTCCCCCGTTTACGACCGGCTGCGCGTTCTTCTCGCTTTCTCCTTCGGCGATCATGTGCGCACTCGACCGGTGGCATCTCCCGCAAAAATTCCTCGTTGGGATCTGCATGATATTCAGATTTGCCTCGATCCTTCCGTTTGAGATGCGCTCAATACTTCGCGGAATCCGCATGCGGGGCATCTTCCCCAGCTTACTGGGTATTGTGAGACACCCCGCACTCGCATACGAATGCTTTTACACGCCGCTTGTCATGCGCTCGCTGAGACTCTCAAACGAACTCGCCGCATCGGCCGAACTGCGAGGGATTGGGATAGGTACAGGACGAACGTCGGTATATCACGTGGGATTCACCTTGCGCGACGCAATGTGCGCTCTTGTTGTAACTGCAGCCGTCGCCGGCATATATGCGTTGGAGGCGGTTTTGTGAGAGGTACGGAAACCGTCGCTTTGAAGAACGTTTCGTTTTACTACCTCGACGAGTCTGAGCTTTCAGATGAAACATCAGCTGATAGTGAGGTATCAGCCGGCAGATACGAATCTACGGAAAGCTGTGTACAGGATATCTGCCTCAACATCCCGGCAGGCTCATGCACCGTGCTCTGCGGACGCTCCGGCAGCGGAAAATCAACGGTTCTGCGCCTGATCGACGGCCTCGCAGGAACCTTCTTTCCCGGCGAGAAGAGCGGAGTGGTCCTTGTACACGGAACGGACGTGTTTGATCTGTCCCCGCGCAATCGCACGAAAAGCATAGGCGTAGTCACACAAGATCCGAGAAGTCAATTCTTCATGGGGACGGTAGGCGACGAAATTGCATTTTCCCTGGAAAATCTGGGTACTGATCCCTCAGATACGATCAAGTTTGTCCAAGAGGCGGCAACACTCAGCGGTGTCAGCCGACTTCTTGCCGAGAAGCTCACCGAGCTCTCAAGCGGACAAAAACAGCGCGTCGCTCTTGCGGCTGCAATAGCCAACCGTCCGCAGATCCTGATACTTGACGAACCCACTTCGAAATTTGGATGCAGAGGGGTCTCAGTCGCTTATCAAGATCCTCGGAGAGCTTAAAAGAAACGGCGTGGCACTGATCATCTCCGAGCATAGACTCCATCAATTTTTGCCTGTAGCCGATGAGTTTGTATATCTTCAGGAAGGACGCATAGCCGCTCGGTGGGATGTCGAGAAGTTCACGTCTCTTTCCGAACACGAAACGGCAAAGTTTGGGCTTCGACACCCCGACATGAAATCCGACTCTGAAATCAAATCCTATCCCGCAAAGGATGCGGACGGTTGGCACATGACAGATGTGACCTATCTATACCCTTCAACAAAACGCGGAATCAAGGGCATTACCGCTGAATTTCCATTCGGATCCGTAACGGTCATATGTGGTGAAAACGGAACAGGCAAAACTACGCTCGCAAAAGTCCTTGTAGGAGCCGCTCGAGAGCAGAGAGGCATCGTCGCCAGAAACGGGAAACATCTTTCCCGTAAAGAACGCCGCCTCCTCAGCTACTTTGTCATGCAGGACGTTGACTATCAGCTGTATGCCGGCAGCGTAGCGGACGAAGTGGTGCTTGGCCGACAGGTGGATGATGCACTCAAGGCACGCGCCTGGGAGGCACTGACAGCTTTTGGTCTGACGGATTTGGCCGACCGACATCCGGCCAGTCTTTCCGGCGGGCAGAAGCAGCGCGTCATACTTGCGACGGCATACTGCTCAGATGCCGAGCTTATTGTACTTGACGAGCCCACAAGCGGACTTGACGGACACGGGATGCACGAGGTGGTGCATTGGTGCCGCAAACTTGCATCCGAGAAAAAAGCAGTTGTGGTTATAACGCACGACGAACTGTTGGCGCAACTGGCAGGCGATTACATCGTTGACTTGTCATTGCAGAAAAGAGGTTGATGTCTCCATGAGTCACATTACGCCAAAAGACCGGACGGCACGTCCCAGTGCATTTTCAAAGCTTTTCTATTTTATGCGGCCCGACAGGAATCGAATGCTCTTCTCGCTTCTTCTAGCATGCATAGGCGAGGCGGCAGGCATGGTTCCTTATATTGTCGTTGCCTTACTTGCCGCGGGATTGGCGGAAGGGACGCTCACGCTTGAGTCAGCTGCTCTCCTATCAGCCGCAGCAGCAGCGGCCCAGATTGCAAAGTTCCTGTTCACCTGGCGCTCTTCCATGATCAGCCACGGGATCGCCTTCAAGGCTCTACGCACCATGCGTGAGCAGATGGCAGAGAAGATGGCTCGTGTGCCCATGGGGACCATCGTCGACACGCCGACGGGCACGTTCAAGAACCGGTTCGTAGACAACGTGAACCAACTTGAGGACGCCATTGCGCACTTCATGCCCGAGCTTCCAAGCACGGTATTTGCGCCGCTTTTGGCAATGATCATCGTATTCGCCATCAACTGGCGTATGGGACTTGCCGGGATTGCCACGATCCCCTTATGCCTGCTCTTCTATCTTGGCATGATGCGGGACTATAAGCCCAAAATGGCCCGCTATATTGCGAGCGAACAGCGGATGAACTCAACGCTGGTAGAGTATGTCAACGGTATCCAGGTGATCAAAGCGTTCGGACGCACCGCATCCTCATACGGCTCGTTTTCCGAGGCGGTAGCCGAATATCACGACTCCACGCTTGCATGGTTTCACCAAAGCTGGATATGGATGGCGGCGATACGGGCTATCGTCCCCTGTACGCTGCTCTTCTCGCTACCGCTCGGCGTTTGGCTGCTTTCGGTCGGACGGATCACATTACCTGCCTTCATGGTGTGCATCACCATCCCATTGGGATTCATCGGAGGAATACTCAAGTTCTCCCAGGCGGCAGGCCAAATTTCACGTATGGATACCTGCCTGAACGTAGTCTGGGACTTTTTAGGAGAGCCTGAGCTCTCACGGCCAAGTGAGCGCGTAATGCTTGACGGCAAGTCATTCACTTTTGAGAACGTCTCTTTTTCTTATCATGAGGGTACGGAGGTGTTGCACGATATCAACTTTAAGACGGAGCCGGGGCAGATCACGGCTATCGTAGGACCCAGCGGATCGGGCAAATCAACGGTAGCTAGCTTATGGCCGGTTTCTGGGATGTACGTTCCGGATGCATTTCATTCGGCGGTACCGATGTGCGAGACATTCCCTTCGAGCAGCTTATGGAGCACGTCTCGTATGTGGCACAGGACACGTTTTTGTTTGATAGGACCATCGCCGACAACATCCGCATGGGCATGCCGGATGCAACCGATGAAGAGGTCGAGACTGCTGCACGTGCAGCCGGCGCTCATGAGTTCATCAGCCGGCTTCCTCAAGGGTATCGCACTCCTGCCGGTGAGGCAGGTGCAAGGCTTTCCGGCGGCGAGCGCCAACGCATCACCATTGCCCGCGCCATCTTAAAAGATGCTTCCATCGTCATTCTTGATGAGGCCACTGCCTATGCCGATCCTGAAAACGAAGCTCTGGTAGAGCGAGCCTTGAGCAAGCTTGTAGCAGGAAAAACACTTGTTACTATCGCCCACCGCCTATCAACGATCACAGGCGCCGACCAGATCCTCGTCATGGACGGCGGACGCATCGTTGCGCGCGGACGTCACGGTGAATTGCTGAAAACCTGTCCTTTGTATGCTCGCATGTGGAAAGAACATATGAGCTCTACCGTCAACGCAGAAGAGGAACCCTCATGTTTGCAATAATGAAACGCATCCTTGACTTGGCCGGAAGCTTCTCACCGGCATCACGCCGCAGCCTCATGGCAGGCATGGTCTGTAATGTCATTAAAGCGTTCTTCATGTCCGGAATGCTCATAGCGGTATGGTGGGCCCTTGAGATGCGAAGTCACCTGAGCGCAGGAGTTGCCCTGCAATGTTTAGGGATCCTCGCCATCAGCGTAGCGGGTCAGTTTGCCTTCCAATATCTCGTGGACATACAGATGGACGCCGAGGGGTTCCACATCTTCCGTGATCTGCGGCTACGGGTGGGCGACCGCTTAAAAGGCGCTCCCATGGGCTACTTCTCAGAGCAGCGTCTCTCGGCGATAACCACCACACTCACTACCACGGTGCACCAACTCGAAGAGTTCATGACCATCTGTCTCACGGGACTCTCGGGCGGCGTAGCCATGGCAGTGATCATGAGTCTGTTCTTCCTGTTTCAAGCGCCACCGGTTGCCTTCATTACCTTTGTCGGCATTGCCGTAGGCCTTATTGTTTTGGATTGGCTGAGAAGACGCTCGACCGCCGTCACACGGGAGGTCACTGCCGCACAGGAGGAAATGACTGACAAGGTGATCGAATACGTCTGCGGCATGGCTGTATTGCGGGCATTCGCGACACCCGATGACGCACTTGCCGCAGCAAAGGCATCCTTTGAGCGGAAACGCCAGGCAGATTACGATCAAGAGCAGGCGGCACAAGGTATCCTCAAGCTCTATGCGCTCGTGTTCAACCTTGCAAGCTGCGGAGTTCTTCTCGCCGCATGCGCACTATATCTGACAGGCGCTCTGTCTCTCTCGTGGGCGCTCACGCTGCTGGTTGCCGCTTTTATGATCTACGGAGAGCTTATCAGCGCGAACAACAGTGCGTTTCTCACCAAGAAGATCGAAGGAGAGCTTAACCGCATTGACGAGGTATGTTCAGTGCCAAAGCAAGACCTTACGGATGAGACGCTCTCACCCGACGGATTTGCCCTGGCCATGGAAGATGTCTCATTCGGCTACGGAGACGGTCGTCGTGTCATAGACGGAGTAACGCTTTTTATTCCCGAAGGCTCAACCTGCGCACTTGTCGGCCCGAGCGGCTCGGGTAAAACGACGCTGGTGAATCTGCTTGCGCGCTTTTGGGATGTCGATAAGGGTCACGTTACCATCGGCGGCATTGATGTCCGCGAGGGAACGGCGGAAAGCCTGCTTGCAAACATATCGATGGTGTTCCAGAGCGTATACCTGTTCAATGACACCGTCGAGAATAACATTCGCTTTGGTCGCCCCGATGCACCGCGCGAAGAGGTCATCGCCGCAGCAAAACGCGCACGCTGCCATGATTTCATTATGGAACTTCCTGACGGCTACGACACGGTGCTTGAGGAAGGTGGGGCAAACCTTTCCGGTGGAGAGCGCCAGAGAGTATCCATTGCACGCGCCATCATGAAGGATGCGCCGATCGTCATCCTTGACGAGGCTACGAGCTCGGTCGACCCGGAAAACGAGCACCTGCTTATGCAGGCAGTAACGGAACTGACACGAGGAAAGACCCTTGTTACCATTGCACATCGCCTGAACACGGTGCGCGATGCTGACCAGATCCTTGTGATCGACGGCGGGCGCATCGTTCAGCGTGGTACACATAATGAGCTAATGAAGGAGGCTGGTATCTACCGGCGCTTTATCGAGATGCGCCGGGAAGCTGCTGGATGGCGTATCATACGCTCTTAAACTTCATGGCTACAACTCTATTGTCACTTATAACTTTTCGTCACAGTGGCAATTGCCGCATCCGTCTCTCCAGCAACTGTCTGTAAGAGTGCACGGTCTGCTTTGGCACCTCCACGGCGAGACCATTCGCACAAGGTTTCAACCCAGTACATTACCATGGCTGACGCCTTAAGGTGCATTGAGAAAGCATCATCATGTGCCGTACGTAGTGAAATTTTGGAAGTTCTTCTCTACATACAAGCTTCTCAAGAATTTTCTCAAGCTTTTCAAGGTTTTTACCCTGCTTTTTTGCGCCAAATAGACAACAAAAGAGCTTGGTTGCATGCAACCAAGCTCTTTTACATAGCAAGTTATGACAGGGCCAATACCTTAGCTTAGGACAACGCCGCCAAGCCAGCCCCACCTTGGAGTACTCAAAGCACCAAGCTGAGAAATCCAAGAACTCAAGCTCTGGCTTCTTACAATACCAGAGAGGCAGTGCCTGACCATGCCGCCACCAATGTAAATGCCAACGTGGCCGTAAATCAGAGCTGCAGCAGAACCACCAAGGGTTGGAACAGCAATAATCATGCCAGGCTCAATAGCGCTCTGATCAGTAGAGTAGCACCAGGAGTAGTACATATCACAAGCGTTGCCATAGAAGGTGCCAACACCTGCGTTTGAGAAGACATTAGAAACCCAAGCAGCACAGAAGCCAGCACCGGTAGATCCGGTATAGCCTGCAGCATTAACAACTGCAGCAGCAGAACCGGAACCAGCAGAAGAGGTTCCTCCGCCGCCGCCACCGCCATAGTAGCTACTACCACCACCGCTGTCGCTTGATGCAGCAGCACGTTGAGCAGCAACACGCTCTGCCTCCTGCTGAGCAGCAAGAAGTTCAGAATCACGCTGAGCGATAAGCTCTTTGACGTTGTCATCAAGATTTGCAACAACGTTTGCAGCGTCCGCCTGACGAGCAGAAATATCATTAAGCTGAGACTCCTGAGAAGCACGGAGATTCTCAAGTTCAGCCTTCTTATTCTCTAGCTCGGTCTTCTCGGACTGAAGAGCAGCCTTATCAGACTCAAGAGCGGCCTTCAGGTTCTTAACTTCCTCAATCATCTTCTGATCGGACTCAGAAATCTTGTCGAGGTAGTAAATATTAGAAGTGAGCTCCTCAAAGCTTGCAGAAGAAAGAATCATCTCCAAAGCACCAGCTGGGCCAGCCTTGTAGTTGCTGGACATACGAGCGCCAAGTTCTTTTCTCTTCTCGGCAATCTGAGTTTCCTTTTCAGAAATCTCTTTCTGCTTAGCATCAATCTGATTCTGCTTATCTGCAATCTGATCAGAAATAGCGCCAATCTGAGAGTTAGTGTCATTGAGGCTTGCCTGCATGCTAGAGACCTCATTAGAAATCTCATCAAGCAGCTTCTGAGCAGCATCGTAATCGCTACGAGCAGCATCAATCTGAGCCTGGGTAACACCAAAAGCAGGACGGGTATTAATCAGGGATGCAGTAACGGCAGCGGCAGCAATGCCCATGCCGGCAAAAATCTTAAGAGCATCACGACGGTTGAAAAGAGCAGCGCTCTGCTCCTCAATGGTTGTGCCTTGCTGTTTCTTTAAACTCATAAGGGTCTCCTAGAACGTTTAGTAGTACGGTGTGACCTTTGAGAGACTATTCTACCCGAGATACACGATGATATTCAAAAAGATACGTAATTTACAAACTTCCCCAAAACGAATTTCGGGGAGTTTTTGCTCTAAATTGTGAGGTCAGAGATAGGATTTAGCGGTTTTCAATATGTGCAACATTTTTTATTGAAATGGTAATCCTACCGTCAGACTCGTGAGAAAATTCTAGGTAACCTGGACGATCCGTTAGGTTTGAAGGGAATGAAATCTCAATTCCCGTATCGGTGCGGATTTTATGATTCTTTGCAATTCTGTTAGCAACACCGCGTTTAACAGGAACTTCTTCGGGGAGCTCTCTGCTTGCCACCTGAGCCTCGTACTTTTCCTGAATCTCAGGACGCTCCTCAAAGATACGCTTACCAACCTTGATAGGGTCTACTACCTCTTCTACCTCTGCTGCTTCTGCAACGGCAGCCTTAGCACGAGACACCTCAACAGCAGGCTCAAGTCCATACTCTTCAGCCAAGTCTTGAACAATAACGGTTACCTCGCCAATAACCTCATGGCTTGATGCCTCTGACGTGCACTCAAGGAAAGAGCTCTGGGATGATGAACTTTCCCTCTCCTGCTACAGAGCGGTCATGATCGTGGAAATCAATGGCGCCTGTATCCAGGTCAATGACTGCATATGAATCAACCTTTTGCGTAGGAGATGGCAGCGTTGCATCTTGGCGCAAAATCTCGTTTGCCGAGCCGTTTACATCGTGGATAAAGGCCTGCTTGCGTGGGAGAAGCACAATGGCAAAGAGACGTCTTCCCTCACCCTCAAATGCCTCAGCCTGAGCATCCTCATCATCTGCAGCAGCACTGGCAAGCGCCTGACCAGCATCGGTATCAATGTAGTCCGCTACAAGAAGATCGCACTGCTCAACGTCATCTGCGCGACGAAGCTCTTCCCAGAACCACTGAGCAATCTGATGAGAAAACTCTACAAACTCAACGTCTCCGTGAGCATACTCCTGAAGACCTCCAGCAAAATTACTGGTAGGAGCAAACTCTCCATGTCTAGACTCTGGATTTGCCGTAATTTTACGCAGTCTACGCTGTACGTATGACTTTGTCTGACGATCCTCTAAATCCAAGGTAGATTGAGAGAAGTATTTAGTTCCCGTCTCAAAATCAAAGACGTGAAGAATTGCCTTAGTAACTCTAAGCATGTAAAACCTCGTTTATTGCAGATGTTTTAGCTGGCGAGAAACCCTAGTGCTTGACGCACATCAGAGGATCGCCAATCTTAACCAGTGGACGACCACCAATCAGTGTTCCGGACTCACCAATCGAGATCAATGCGCTCATACTGATCTGCATTAACAACGGTAACAACTACAACGTTCTCATATCCTGCTTCTTCAATAGCAGCAGCATCAAATGAAATCAGTGGAGTACCGGCCTTAACCTCATCGTTGGCATGAACGTAACGGGTAAAACCCTTACCATTCATCTCGATGGTGCCAACACCAATGTGAATCAAAATCTCAATACCAGTATCAGTGGTAAGGCCGATTGAGTGATTAGTTACGTTAGTTGCGGTAACGCGAGCATTGCAAGGAGCATAAACGCAATCAAGACCAACGGGCAAAATGCCATAGCCCTGGCCAAAGAGACCGCTTGAGATTACCTCATCGTGAACCTCTTGTACGCTTACCAGGACACCAGAAACTGGTGCATAGATAGTGTCTTCCCTGGTAGCAAATGTAGCCTTCTGAGGCTGCTCTGTTCCGTTAGAAGGAACAAACACATTTTTAACCTTTGACCAAAGACCCATGATGCCTCCTTGAGTATGTGCTCTGCACAGATACCATCTGACATAACATTTCTATTTTACCTAAGCGAGAAGGACGAATGCCCCACAGAGGAACATCCGTCCTTCTTTCACGAATTTACAACACGACAACGCAACTTACTGCATTCTCTTGGCACCTCTAAAGATGATTGAACGTGCAGCAAAATAGGTAACCAAGAAGTATCCACCATACAAAGCAGCTGCTACTGCAACCACTCCACCAATGCTGCTAGCTACATCAAAGTTGCCAATCGACTTAATGACAGAAACCATAATAGACATTGCGCATGTTGCATGTGCAGCTGCCATAAGCAGTGGGAACAGGAAGTACACGCCAATCTGAACAAAGAGTGCACGACTTGCAAGGCCCTTCTCGGCACCAAGCTCTGCAAGAACTTGATACGCACGAGCATTGTCAGATGCCTCGGAGAGCTGTTGAAGTGCCAGAATAGCAGCGCACGCAATGAAGAGTACCAAACCAATATACAGTGCCAAATACGTCACAATACCAGAGAGTCCAACAGTAGATTGAATGTACTGAGAAGCAGTGACCACAAACATTAAAGAATATGGGTCGGAATCGTTGCCAGTTAGGCCACCATCGTCAAAGTACTGCTTCATCTGATTTCGGAACTGAGCTCAGTAGCATCACCTGGAGTTTGGTAGTTACCTAAGATATAAGAGTTGGTCAAAACGGTGCTTGAAGGGAAACTTTGATCAGCAACAACCACAATTCCAGCTGCTGGCATAAGTGCAGGACCGCCTTGTGTCTGCGCAATGTCGAGCGTTCCGCCAACAGCACGAAGCTTGTGGCCCTCAATGGTGAGCTCGGGATTGTTTGCAAGAGAATCCTGCCAGTATTTTGTGAGATTAGTATCTAGCGTCCAAACCATATAGCCGTCAGTACCAAAGTCAACAGGCTCAAGCCCAGATGCAACGCGCAGTTTGTTGTACTGAGAAGCTCGCATCAAAGTTACGTTTTTCTGCGCAGGATCTTCCTGGCCACTATAGCCGGTAAAGTAATCACTAAAGCGCTTGCCTGTTACAGCATCAATAGAGCCATACGTAAAACTAGGCGTTGTTGGATCACTTTGAGCGTAGTACGTATCTACCTGGAAGGCGTTTTTGATAGTTTTATCCCACTCTGGATCTAGCTTCTGCACTACAGCAAGGTAGTCGTACGAATCTGCTGGACCAGGGGTATAACTGCGCTCTGAGCCTGGATTAATTGCCACAGAAACATCGTACGTTTTGAGCTTAGAGAAGCTGGCATTCATAGAGTCAACAAGCGAGAAACCCGTACCAAGTCCACAGACTGCCACAAAGAGCATAGCGCAGACTAGAGAGATAGAAACCCAAGCAGTATTAACGCGGGCGTTAAACTGACGCAGGATAAATGAGTGAAGACCCTTGTAGTAGAAGCCCTTCTGCATCTGCATAAATCTGAGCAAAAAACCAGAGATTGAGAAGAAGAAGAGTGCTGTGCCCACCGATACCAAAGCAGTGGCCATGGCAAACTCGTCATCTATCTGTTTTAAACCATTGTGCTGAAGCAGGATATAGGAATAAGCAATGATTCCAAGAGAGGCCAAGAAGAGCAGTACTGAAACGGTAAGGTTTCTTACCTTGACGGTCTGAGTTACTTTGTCTGCGTTAAGAAGGTCAATAAGCTTATAGCGGGACACCGTGGTGACGTTAAAAATCAGCGCAACCACAAACATAACCACAAAGTAAATAACTGTTTGAATCAACGCAGTTTGCGAGAACACAAATTTAAATGAATCAAGAGTCGTGTTGAACATGTGGGCCGTTGCAAACATCATAAATTGAGAGATAAAAATACCTGCAACAAGTCCAACTACCAGGGCGAGAAAACCAACAAGCAGTGTCTCAATACTCATAATCTTAGAGACATTTCTCTTGGTCATACCCAGTATCTGGTACATACCAAATTCTTTTTTTCTACGGCGAATCAGAAATTGATTAGCGTAGACAACAAGAAATCCCATAATAACGGCGAGAAAAACGCTTACTCCAGAGATGGTATTACTTAAGAGCTGAACAATGCGTCTCTGGTCTTCAGAAAGATTCAACACCATGGATTGCTGAGTAATTGAATTGAAGGAATAAAACAGTGCAACGCCTACTGCCAATGTCAGAAAGTAAATGCTGAAATCGCGCAGTGATTTCTTGACGTTACCAAGCGCGATTTTACTGTACATCAGCACCCTCTCCTCCCAGGAATGAAACAACGTCCATGATCTGGTCAAAGAACTGCTTACGGGGTTTCTCGCCACGAACTATCTCGTTAAAGATGCGACCATCTTTAATGAAAATAACGCGATGAGCGTAAGAAGCTGCATATGAATCGTGAGTAACCATGGCAATGGTTGCACCATTACGATTGAGGTTCTCAAAGCTCTCAAGAAGTGTGCGGGCGTTCTTTGAGTCAAGTGCGCCGGTTGGCTCGTCTGCAAGGACCAGCGAAGGATTAGTGACAATTGCTCGAGCTGCAGCAACGCGCTGACGCTGGCCACCGGACATCTCGTAAGGGAACTTATCAAGCACCTCAGTAAATCTGAAGCAGCTTGGCAACGTTTTCTACGCGCTCCAAAACTTCCTGCGCGCGGACGTGACCAATGGTTAAAGAGAGCGCGATATTCTCGCGAGCAGTAAGGCTGTCAAGCAAGTTTGCGTCCTGGAAAATAAAGCCTAAGCGGTCACGCCTAAAGGCAGAAAGCTCTGCTCCACGCAGGCTGGAAAGCTCTTGGTCATCAATAAAGATGTGGCCTGCAGATGCCTGGTCAATGGTAGAGATGCAGTTCAAAAGCGTGGTTTTACCAGAACCAGAAGGTCCCCATGATGGCAATGAACTCACCGCGAGCTACAGAAAGATTAATGCCGTCCAGTGCCTTTGTGATATTTCCACGAGTTCCATAGTACTTCTCGAGGTTTTGGCAAACCAAAACGGTGTGAGGGGTAAGTGCTGAAGATTGTCCAGCCACAACAGTTGGCTGAGTTGGAGTTACTTGAGTAGCTGCCATGTTGCGTCCTTTCATTGGGAGCGAGTAAATCTTGAGATATATACTCCGTCACTACCGTTTCACGTTGCCATCGATTGACCTTACGGAAACCTTACGCTTTTCTCACTTTGATGTGTCAAAATATCACTATCAAGCATACGGGAGGGGCATGCTATGAAGTTGGTAATTAAAAGATTTGGGCAGCTTACCGCTAAAGAGTTATATCAAATTCTTTCTCTAAGAGCAGAAACGTTTATTGTTGATCAGCAGATTATGTACAACGATCTTGATAACGTTGATCAAGTTTCTACCCATGTCTTTTATCAGGATACTGACTCGGTGGCTGCATATTTGCGCATCATTGATGCAGGACAGTCATACAACTCCCCTCTTATTGGTCGCGTATGTGTCAGCAACAAAGGCGCTGGTATTGGTTCAAAAGCTGCTGCACGATACCCTTGATTACCTGGCACAAGAAAGTAGTGCTTCCAAGGTGTTAGTTGAGTCGCAACTCAAAGCTCAGCCCTTCTACGAGCGCGCTGGATTTACGCAGGTATCTTCTAAGGTACTTGATCACTTTGGCGTCCTTCACCATGTGCTCTCCTTTGACCTTGATGCATATCGTCAGACGAGAAATGCGGTCAGTATTGATGATGCTACTGTGTCTATTCGACCTCTTGAAGCAACCGATTTGCGCTCGCTGCAGAAGCTTAGCGTAGAGACATTTGTAGACACTTTTATTGACTCAAATACAGCAGATGATTTAGCAAGTTGCATTGACTCGCTCTACAACACAGAAAAGCTTGCCCGTGAGCTTGCTGCTAAACACTCATATTTCTATTTTGTTGAAGTAGAAGGTCAAGTAGCTGGTTACCTGAAGCTTAATACGCGTTATGAGCAAACCGAGGGTCAGCGCGATGACTCACTTGAAATTGAACGCCTGTATATCCTTCCGCGTTACAAAGGCCTACACCTTGGATCAAAGCTCATGAAATTTGCCCTTGATTTAGCAAAAGAGAAGGGTAAGAAGCGCGTGTGGCTGGGTGTTTGGGAACACAATGAGCCTGCTAAGGCATTTTATTCACATTGGGGATTCAAGCGTTTTAGTCAGCATACCTTCCCAGTAGGAAGCGATCCTCAAACGGATGAATTGTGGGAGCTCATGCTGTAAGCTATGCCTTTATCGCAAATCCGTAAAAGACTGGTTGAACGTAATAGAAAAGGTTGAACCTTTACCAATTGTACTGCTTACAGCCAGCTTAAGGCCCATTTTATTACAGAGCTCATAGCAGAGATAGAGACCCATACCGGTAGATTTTGCGTACTTACGTCCATTTTGACCGGTGAATCCCTTATCAAAAATACGAGAAAGATCCTCTTCAGGAATACCGATGCCATTATCTTTAATGAAGAGAGTAGTTGAAGTTGTTCCTTCACGTGGCTCTGAGACAGAGGCAGAAATCCAAACGTTCTTCTCGCCAGGTGAAAGCTCTGGATTTGAATACTTTGCAGCGTTAATGAGGAGCTGTCGCAAAATAAACTCAAGCCACTTTGGGTCAGCCTTGACCACGTGGGCCAAGTCATCAAAATGCGGAGAAACGCCAGCGTCAATGAAGACGCGTGCGTTGTTTTTAAGAGCATCTTTTACGATGGACTGCAAATTGACGTCTCTGATAGAAAAATCTCGATCTACAGATGCACTGCGAGCATAAAAGAGCGCCTGTTCTACCAGCGATTTCAATCTTGGTGAGCTGTGTTTGCACGTCATCCATAGGTAGCGATGGATTATTTCTGAGCAACCAAATGAGCTGCAGCGATGGGAGTCTTAATCTCATGCACCCACATCTCAATGTACTCGCGATATTCCTTTGATCGCATATGCTCATCAGCAAGCTGGTCCATCATAGACTTTGACATGCTTGAAAGCGCGTCTTTAAAAAGCCGTTCTTCCAGCGTTGAAGGGCGTGTCCAGCATGGTAGGAACCAGATAGCTTTCTTTATCAGTTGCCGCTAAATTCTCAGCAAGCTGCTGGTAGAAACCAACGACGATGAAAATAATCGGCTAGAAGTGCCGCCGCTCCTACTACCCACAAGACCAGGATACAGTAGGCAATAGCAAACGCGTTAAGTCCAACACCCTCAAGCATAAAGCCAATTAACGTGCTGCTAGCTATAAGCGCAAGAAAGAAAATAGTTCGATTTTTTAGATACTTGAGAAACGACATAACAGCCTACTCAATAACGTAGCCAAGTCCGCGGCGTGTCATAACAAAATCCTCAACGCCAATGCTTGCAAGAGTATTTCTAAGGTGGCTAATGTTGACCGTCAACGTATTGTCATCAACAAACTCGTCCGACTGCCACAGCTCCTCTTGAATACGCTGGCGAGAAACAACCGTTCCCGCATTTTGCATCAAAAGCGAAAGTATCCTGAGCTCGTTTTTAGTCAGCTCAACGCTTTTCTGATTTGCAGAGACCTTGCATGAAGAAGAATCAAGTGTCACGCCTGCATGTGAAAGCTTTGTTCCTGTTGTGACATCGCTATTTGCACGCCTCAAAACCGAGGTTATGTGCATAAGCAAAATCTGGGTGTTATAGGGCTTGGCGATAAAATCGTCCGCTCCTAACGAGAGCACCATAAGCTCATCAAGGTCAGTGTTTCTGCTGGTAACTACAATGATAGGAACGTTTGAGAGCTGTCGTACTTCTCGACAAATCTGTTGTCCGTCAATACCAGGAAGGTTGAGGTCCAGCAAACACCAAGTCTGGATGCGCAGCAACAATCTGTTGAGGTACAGACTCAAAAGACGTGAGCGCCTGAGCCTCAAAGCCGTTTCTTTGCAGCAGGAGCACCAACTCTTGCTGAATCTGATGGTCATCCTCTACTACCAGGATTTTTGTCATATGTGCTCACCTCCTGCTGTGCTACGCAAGTCCTACAAAGCGCTGGGCGTTTTCCCACAGTATGGTATACGTCTTCTCTTTGGGGATATCAAGTCGCTGCCAACGAAGCTCCGCCAAGCGCTCAACCGTGTGCACCACCATCGCTGGCGTGCACTCCCCTCCACGTAAAGGCTCTGGCGCCATGTAGGGGAAATCGGTCTCTGAGAGCAGTTGTGCCTCTGGACAGGAAATCATTGCAGCTCGAATATCATCGGAGCGCTTAAACGTTGCTGCGCCACCAAAGGCCACAAAGCAACCAAGGTCTGCAAAAGGCTTCATGACCTCTAGGACCATCGGTATAGCAATGCAGGTCACAGACCTGCCTTAGGCACACCCAGACGGTTCAGTATTTCAAGCGCCAAATCATGAGCATGTGTATCATCAGCACCATCACGTAGGTGTAGCTCAACGCGTTGATTATGCTCGTGTGCAATGGAGAGCTGGCGCTCAAATGCTTGGCGCTGGACCTCTTCTGAAACCTCACAGTACGGTCCAAAATCAAGGCCAATCTCTCCCACGCCAACACAAAGAGGGATGCTCAAGTAACTCAAACAAGCGCTGTTCAGCCTCTTGGTTGTAGTCTGGTGCACTATACGGGATGTGCACCAACTACAAAATACGTGTGCTCAAACAAATACTCTGCAGGTAAATCGCAGGGTACGCAGAGATTTGCCTCAGCCAGCTTTGTATAAGCAGCGCGAGCCTGGCTCAGAGTATCCTCAAACCATGCAATAAAAGCGCTGGTATCTGCCCACTTACGAGGGAACTCCGTTGCAATGTCTACGGGCACAATAAGCATGCGAACGCCCGCTGCTGCAGCGCGAGCAAGAGACTCTGCAGCGCTGTGCTCGTGGAGACTGCCCAAATGACCATGGGTATCGGCAACAGGCGCCAAAACACGCGGTGTCTGGGCGAGGCGTACCGTAAATATCGTGGAATAGCTGACCGTCAGAAAACGAAAGTGCTTCCACTTCTTCTGCTGGTAGATGATGCTTTTTCTTACTCACTCAAAGGCTCCAAAGCAGCTGCAAGACAAATAAAATCTTGGCTGGTCAAAACTTCTGCGCGCACGGTAGGCGCAATTCCTGTGGCGAGAAACGCCTGGTCTAGCTTGTCTTTATCAAAACCAGAGGCGCTCATTGAATTACGAATGGTCTTTCTGCGTTGTGCAAAAGGCAGCGTCAATGACCCTCATGGTATGCAAGAGCTCTTCTTCAGAAAGAAGCTTGGAGGTCACCGGGTTTCTCGCCTGGGTGCGATCAAGACGGACCACAGCAGAGTTGACGCGTGGTGGAGGCATAAAGTTGCCAGGGCCCACTTCAAATCTGCCAGTAACCTGCGCAAACAAAGACAGCTTTGCGGTATAGGCACCATATGCCTTGGTAGAAGGCTTGGCAGCAATTCTGTCGGCCACCTCAGCCTGCACCATGACCACCGCTCGCTCAAGCGAAGGAAGCTCCTGGAAGAACTTGAGGATCAGCGTAGCTGCCACCTGATACGGCAGATTGGATACAAACTTTGTTGGCATCGGAGCGCTCGTCGCTGCATCATGAGCAACGGTCGGAAGCGTGCTGTAAGCCTCAGCAAGCTTCTGCGGCGTAATTGCCAGAGCGTCTCCCATAACCAGCGCAAACGAGTCTGGATGAGGCTCTTTGCAGGTTACCGCTAAGACTTGCTCAAGCTCAGAGTCTGCTTCAAGCGAGCACACTGCACGGGCGCGGTCGAGCAAGGCCACCGTAAGGGTACCCAGACCGGGTCCCAACCTCAACAACCACGTCGGTAGGCTGAACCTCTGCAAGCTGAACGATCTTCTCGATAACATGGTCTTGTACCAGGAAGTTTTGACCCAGCCTGTATTTGGTGGCAAGGCCAAAACGTTCCAGCGTTTCTTTAGTGGCGCGCTGATTAGCAAGCCACGATGTCTGATGCGATGCGTGCTCCGACACGATTACTTGCTTGCAAGACGTGGGAACAGAGCGTCTCCCTTAGAGACAGCCAGGCCACCCTGAAGCTTGCCCCATACGCACTCGCTGCGGGTATCGGTAGAGGTAATCTCTGCCTCGTCAAGGCTCATACGACGAAGAACCTCTGCGGATGTGGTAGGCATGAATGGCATAAAGAGATGTGCGCAAATGCGGATAGACTCAAGCAGCGTATAGATAATCTCTGCAAGCTCTGATGCGCGCTCTGGGTCTTTTGCCACCGTCCAAGGAGCAGCGTCCTCAATGTAGTGGTTAGCTGCGTGGACAAGCTCCATGATGATGTTCTTAGCGCCCACGTAGTCCATCTTCTCCATGCACGCGGCGTAGCGGTCATAGATGCCCTCAGCCAGCTTGCGCAGAGGATGGTCTGCAGCAACAGAAGATCCATCAAAAGTTGGAGTGACGCCCTCAAAGTACTTATCGCTCATATTAAGGGCGCGAGAAACCAAGTTACCCCAGCTATTTGCCAGGTCAGCGTTATAGACCTGCTCCATGCGCTCGAAGGAAATGCCAGAGTCCTCACCAGGAGTGACGTCGGTCATGAAGTAGTAGCGGTAGCCCTCAACACCCAGCAGGTCCAAAACGTCCTTAGGTGCAATGGCGTTTCCGCGAGATTTACTCATCTTCTCAACAACGCCGGTCTCAGAGTTGCGGACGTTAAGGAAGCCGTGAGCAAAAGATGTGCTCAGGAACTGCCTCACCAAGAGCCATAAGCATTGCAGGCCAAATGACGCAGTGGAAGCGAATGATGTCCTTGCAACAACGTGCATCTGAGCTGGCCAGAAACGCTTTCTCATGGCAGCAGCCTCTGGACTGTCATCACCGTAGCCAACAGCGGTGTAGTAGTTGAGAAGAGCATCAAACCAGACGTAGGTTACGTGAGACTCATCAAAAGGAACTGGAACACCCCAGTCAAAGCTGGTACGGGATACAGAAATATCCTGGAGGCCAGACTCAACAAAAGCTGCGGACCTCGTTTGCACGGAAATCTGGCTCAATGAAATCTGGGTGCTGAGCATAGAGCTCAAGCAGTTTATCCTGGAATGCAGAGAGCTTGAAGAACCAAGACTCTTCAGAGACACGCTCAAGCTCACGATGGCAATCTGGGCAGAGGTGTGCGCCCTTGCAACCAGCCTCTTCGTCTGCCTTCTCTACCTGAGTCTCGGTGAAGAAGGTCTCCTCGTGGATGCAATACCAACCATCGTAAGATCCCTTGTAGATGAAAGCCTGCCTCACGCATGCGCTCCCACAGATACTGGACAGCTTTTACGTGGCGCTCATCGGTAGTACGGATGAAGTCGTCATATGAGATATTCAGCTCTTCATAGAGTCCCTTGAAGAAAGGAACCTGCGAGTCACACCATGCCTGTGGAGACAAACCGTGATCAGCTGCAGCAAGAGCGACCTTCTCGCCATGCTCGTCCATACCGGTGAGGAAGAAGACGTCGTAACCAGCAGCGCGTCTAAAGCGAGCCTGGATATCGCAAAGCAGGGTGCAGTACGCAGTTCCTAGGTGTGGCTTTGCGTTGACGTAATAAATTGGGGTGGTAATAAAGTATGACGGCTTGGCCTCGGGCATAATGACTCCCTTTGTGTAAGTTGCAATAACTTATCCAGTATAGAGCAAATGCTGGGCGTTTCTTTGCGTTGGTATGGTGATTATGCCTCGTGAGCAAGAATTGCCTGGTATGCCTCATCACGCGCAATACCAAACTTCTGAGCAAGCTCTTTGGCCAGTGCTGATTTTCTGGTACCAGCAGCAAGACCAGCCTCTATTGCATCTTCAAGCGAGAGCTGAGACTCTCCTGCTGCCTGCGATGATGCAGAGGCAAGCTCTTCTTCTGTGGGAGCTGCGATAACCAAAACACACTCGCCTTTGAGGTTTCTCTTTTGCAGCAAGTGTCTCAACAAGGCAAGGAGCCACATCGCGCACTACTTCTTCGTGCAGCTTAGTGAGCTCTCTGACAAGAGCCACCTGCCTGGTTGGAAACACCTCGGCTATGGCCTCAACCGTTGCAAGCACCCTAAACGGAGACTCATACAGCACAATAGTGCCAGGAATTGATGCAAGCTGCTGCAGGCGCTGAACAATCTGCCCGTGCTTTCTGGGCAAAAAGCCTTCAAAAGAAGAAATGATCACTTGCCAGACCCGATGCAACAAGCGCACAGGTTACCGCAGAAGGACCCGGAATAACCTCTGTTGCAAGGCCTTCTGAAAGCGCCGCATCAACCAAATGCTGACCCTGGGTCAGAGATGCCTGGCATACCCGGCATCTGACACAAACGCAACACGCTGACCCAGCGCGAAGCCTCTCAAGCGTTGGCTCAATTTGCGACTCAATAATATTTTGATCACAGCGCTGCAGTGGCACATGAATGTCAAATGCCGAGAGGAGCTTTGAGGTCACGCGCGTGTCCTCACATAAAATGACATCTGCTGCCGCAAGCGTTTCTTTAACGCGCGGTGACGCATCCGAAAGGTTACCAATAGGCGTGCCCACAATAGACAGTTTACCTGCTAAAAGAGTAGATTCTGTCATTACTCGAGCATTCCCCTCTCAAACGTTGCAAGCGCAACGCGTGCGTCCCATGCAGCCAAAAATGCAGAGGTCTTCCAGGTCTGGAAGAACCATGCAGGACACGTATTGTACACTTTGAGCTGGCCGGAAGTGTAAATGCGCTCAAGCGCAATTCTTCCCTCTGCCGTCATAGCGCCGTCAATGCTTGGAAGTGATGCTGACCACTTGCCCACCATGACCGGCAGACCACCTGAGGCAGAAGTCTTCAAATACGCTTCGTTTTTATCAATGAGCTGCTGTACACCCACGAGGACCCTGAGCAATCAATTCCCTCGCAGGGTTTATCAAGGTGTGCATCAAGCCAAACGTTTTGATAGGCCTGCTGGCTCATAAAACGCTAAATCCCTGAGGCCAGCCACCATCTGGAAGAATGACCACAGGCTCTTCTCCTGCCACAGATCTAATGGTCTCATAAGCACGGCGATAATAGTTTCTAAGCGAGTGACCAGGAATACCATCTGTGAGCTTAAAGCCCTTGCGCACACGAGGCTTAACCTCATCGGCTACTTCAATGCCATAAAAACCACTGCGGTGAGCGTAGTGAAGGGCAAGCTTATGCAGAATAGAAAGGGACTTCTCCCCAGAAATTCTGGTGCGTGGAGCACCACCTGGCTGGTCATTTAAGCCATCAGGCAGGCCTGGATTTACTGCTAGCACAAAAATAACGTGTAGACCAAGCTCTTCTGCCCATTCAAGAGCCCTATCAAGCTCAGTAATGCAGCTTACATACGGTGTACCTGCGGCTTCTTCGTCAAAAACGTACCAAGGCACAGAAATTCTTACCGCATTAAAACCACGAGCGGCAATGCTGACAAAGTCAGAACTCTGAATAAATGAAGAACGATGCGCTTTAACAAGATTGTGGTAGTCCTCAACGCCCAGCGCTTTAATGAGCTGAGCCTCATCAACGCAGCCTGTGCGTGCAAACGGCTCAGGAGTTACCCACGGTTCAAGCGTAAGCCAACCAGTTAAATTGACACCCCGCAACGCTCCGTGAGCCATGAAATTCCACCTCGCCAAAAGATAAAACCTCTACATACGTAGAGTATACCCATCGAGGTTACGTTGCTCGCACGAGCTTTAAAAAACAACAGGTTACTTCATATTTTTTGAATAAATGGCGCAATTGTTAGGGGTCTCATCAACCTCAACAGAAGAGACGGGCAAACCTTCTGCCTCAAGTTGCTCAAAGAGATACTTAGCCAGATTTTCTGCTGTTGTTCTAAACGGCAAAATAGTGAGCGAGAAACCCTCTTCTTTGAGACAACTCAGTGTCTTTTCAGAAAGAGAACCCTCTTCAATCAAAAACGTATGATCAAGGGAATCACACAGCGCACGGACCTTGCGCTTAAAGACGCCAAAGTCCATAACCATATCTTTTTCTGTACCAGACTCACCAAGCTCTGCAGTTGAAATGCAGGCAGTCACATGCCAGCGATGCCCATGCAGATTCTCACACTTGCCGTAGTAGTTTGGTAAGAAAATGCGCTGAGTCAAAGGCATATTCAGTCTTAAGCGTATACATTACGCGTTGTCCTTTGAACCGCGTCCGCGATCATCGCGTCCAGCTCTTCTATGTCTACGACGTGCAGCGTTTTGTGGCTGAGCGTCTCTAGATGCAGCGTTAGATGCACCGTTAGAACCAGAAGCATTCTGTGGAGCGTTCTGGGTCTTCATGCCCGCCCTATCACCTGGACGACGAGTCCTCTTTGCACGAACTGGTGCCTGTGCCTCATCAGCTTTCTGTGGCGCCTGAGGAGCATCTGTCCTTCTAAAACGCTTACCCTGAGGCTGCTTCTGCGCAGGAGCTGTACCCTGCTCATTCTTTCTGAGGAGCCTGAGTATTTGCAGTGCCCTCTTCTGTTGCGTGATGACGGCGGCGGGTACGACGCAGTGTATCTGTTGCAGCATCAAAAGTACTAGAACCAGGGTTGACCTGAGCATTCTTTGAAGTTCTTACACGACGGGTGCGAGAAGAACTTTGAGCTCCCTGCTCTTCTCGGGCATTTCTTGCACCAGAATTCTTGACGTTTTCCTGCCTATTTGCAGAGTTCTGCTCGGAGCGATCACGCTTGCGCCTTGGAGTCTCTGTGACAAAGAGATCAGGTTAATCTCTGGCTCTTCATCAACAATCAGACCATTTGCCCTATCAAGCTCTGCCAGCGCCATCTGAACCTCAACAGATTCAAGGCGCTCAAGTGCAGCGCGAGAAACGCTGTCTGGCCTGCAAGAACAGCCAAGGTCTTCCGACTTCTGCTGAGCCGCAGGAGATGTGTCCATGTCAGCAAGAGGAATACGTACCACCTTGCCACTCTCAAGACGAAGCGCAATCTCCTCTTTTGGCGTGTTGTACTCAACAATTTTTGCCATGCCTAGAGGAGTTTCAATGACAGCATTGCGCTTTGGAGCACGGTTCTTAAAGTCACGATAGGCTTCAAACTCATAGCGCAAGCAGCACATTAAGCGGCCACAAGCACCAGAAATCTTAGTTGAGTTCAAAGGCAAATCCTGCTCTTTTGCCATACGGATAGAAACTGGCTCAAAAGAGAGGCCAAACCTTCTACAGCAGAGCTCTTGTCCACAGTGACCGTAGCCACCAATAACCGCTGCTTCTTCCCTAACGCCAATCTGACGCATATCAATGCGCTCGTGGAGCTCATGAGAAAGCTCACGAACAAGCTGCCTAAAGTCCACACGATCATCAGCCGAGAAGTAACACACGACCTTCTCGCCATCAAAAAGGTACTCGACGCCAATAGGCTTCATCTCAAGTTCTTCTTGAACAGCAAACTTCCTGAACACAGGAAGCGCAGCCTCGCCCTTAGCGGCAAGCTCTTCTGCGCGAGATAGGTCCTCTTCAGTTGCTACACGAACAACGTCTTTGAGCTCGGCTTTGTTTGTCTTGTACTCAAACTCCTCCTGAGAAATCTCACGAGGATCAGCAACAGCAAGACCAATCTCTAGACCGCGCTCGGTCTGACAAATAACGTGGTCACCTTCAAGAACGCCGGACTCCTTTGGATCAAACCAAAGGTCGCGCGCGGCGTATTCAAATTTCACCGGGACAACGGTGGGCATGTAAGTGCCTCCTTGATATGCAGCAGCATAACCTCAAGGGTTAGCTGGGGAGAAACAGAGCGATCCAGGTTGTATTGAGCCTCTTGCACCGCAGCAAGAGCCCCCAAAACACCCTGGGTATGAGTTTGAGATGCAACGCGGTCAATAATGCCTGCTGCATCCGTATTTACTATCTCTTCATCAACCGCTTCGCAACATAAAAGTACGTCGCGAAGAAGCGATTCCAGAATTGCCAACATTTCTATGATACCCGAACGCTCGCGCGCTGTGAGTTCTCGCTTATTTGCCGCCTCAACCTGCTTTAACGCAGCGCTGGTAAGAAAGTCTTCATTTTGAGCGAGGGCCTCTTCTTGAGCTCGTCTTACATCCCCTAGAGGAATTTTTGCAGCTTCTATCAGCTCTTTTGCGGAAGTGAGTACATCCCACGAGTCATTTCTGAGCAGATTGCCAAAAACATCAATGAGCTGTCTGCGAATGTTTTTTCGCGTAGAAGACTGCAAAAACTCCACAGCTCTACCAGGGGTTCCTGTTGCTGCAAGCGCAATACGAGCTTCCTGCTCTGTGGCGGAAATCTCTCGCATAATAGCGGCTTTAGCAGCAGCGTCAGTGAGTGTTCTAAACGCAACTACCTGACAACGAGAAACAATGGTGGGAAGCACCGCAGAAGAAGAACGTGCAGACAGAATAAAGATGGTGTCTGCAGGTGGCTCTTCAATAGTTTTGAGCAGTGCATTTGCAGAATTTTCTCTGAGCAAATCAGCGCGGTCAATCACGTAAATCTTATGAGTTGAGCGCATAGGCGCCAGACTAACATCAGCGATGAGCTGACGAATCTGCTCAATGAGGTAGCCATTTGCGGAAGCTGGAGTAAGTACGTGAACGTCAGGGTGAGTACCGCGAGAAATACGAATGCAGTCGTCACAGGCAGCGTCACCGCCCTGAGCGCAAAGTACACACTGCGCCAGAGCTTTGGCTGCAAGACCTTTACCGGAACCAGGAGCTCCTACAAACAGATAGGCGTGGCCAAGCTTGTGCTCATGCAGTGCGCGTGCAAGCAGATTTTGAACTTGAGGTTGATCCTGAAGACGGGTAAGTGCCTGAGGAAGTGGATAGGTGCTATGAGTAGCATGTGTGCTCTCTTGAGTCATAAACGCATCACTCACCAAGCTCACAAATACCAGGAATAAGATCTGCTAACAGCTGACGAGTACGTGCGCGAACCTCATCAATTGCTGCCATCTGCATCTACAGCTTTTACACGCTCTGGCTCATTTTGCAGAAGTTGCTTATAACCAGCAAAAACTCGCTCCTGGAAGGCAACACCTTCTGCTTCTAGTCTATCGGCGTCATTTTGCGTAGCACGCGCATGAGCAACTGTTGGCTCAAGCATAAAGACAAGGGTTCTATCAGGAGAAACCCCACAGCTTCCCAAACGATTTGCACGGTGCACGAGGTCTGTATCAAGACCGCGACCAGCTGCTTGATAGGCAAAGGTGGAGTCATAGAGCGATCACACAAGACAACTTTACCCGCAGCTAGAGCTGGTCGGATAACCTCTCCTACCAACTGGGCACGACTTGCTTCATAGAGCAACAGCTCACATTCATCGCACATCATGCCGTTTTCTGGATTAAGCACCACGCCTCTAATCTGCTCAGAAATAGCAGTTCCACCAGGCTCACGAACAAAGACCACATCAAAGCCAAGAGCTTCAAGATCTTCTCGCAGAAGAGAAGCTTGTGTTGACTTGCCACAGCCATCAACGCCTTCAAGCGTGATAAACAAGCCTTGAGATGTACGTGCGTCTTTGTTCATGCTTCCCTCCCTCTTAACTATCTCACGATACAGGCAGATTGTGTTTCTCGCCATGAATATTCTAAAGGTTTTGCGCATTTCCACATGAAGAGCGCTCAAAAATGGGTAAAAATACGTATGGAGCGGGCGTTGGAGAGGGACGCTCGTTCTTCCGAAAACGGTGCACCTCTCGATGCACCGTCATACGTTTACTTTTTTGCTGCCTTGGTGGATTTGGTGCTCTTAGTACTCTTACGAGCGCCTCTACGCGAGGCAGTTTTCTTTTCTTTACCAGGGCAATCGTAGTTTGGACAGAGCTTCCAAGGACCCCTCTGGGTAGTAACAACCACCATAGGAGCGCCACAATCTGGGCAGACCTCATCGGTCTTCTCGAGCTTTCCACGAGCAGGCAGAGGATAGCTGGTCTCGCACTCCTCGTAGTTGGTGCAGCGAATAAAACGCTTGCCCGTACGCTCTGACTTGTGGGCCACCAGGTCCCCGTGCTTCCCATTGGCCTTGCAGGTTGGACACTCACCCACAATAAGATCTGGCTCTGCGTTTGTAGGACAAGCTGGATTAATGCAAGTCTCATACGCACGCTGTCTAAACGGCTGAACCTTTACGCGAGGAGCACCGCACTCTGGGCAGACACCAGCCTCTCCCTCAAGCGGCTCAACGCGTCCCTGAGGCAGTGGATAGGTAACATCGCAGTCTGGCCAACCCATGCAGCCAACAAAGCTTCCACGAGTCTTCAGAGAGCTCTTAGCAACCAAGTCTTTGCCGCACTTAGGGCAGGTTCCCACCTTTGCGTCAGCAGTAACTGCATCAGCAATGGCCTCAGACAGGTCTTCTTTGTGGTCAATAAGCGTATCAATCATGCCTGCAAGCAGAGTTCTTGAGTGTGTAACAACGCCATCACGCGTGTCTTTGCCCTCAGCAACGCTTGTCATATCGGACTCAAGCTCTGCTGTCATATCAGGCGAGGTAATGTGTGGCGCAAACTGCGAGAGCGCATCAACAATTGCCATACCAAGCTGACTTGGCTCAACAGGATCATTCTTGAGGTATTTACGCTGGTAGAGCGTATCAATAATGGAGGCACGCGTGGACTTTGTACCAAGACCTCGCTTCTCCATCTCTTGAATAAGCTTGCCCTGGCTATAGCGAGCAGGCGGCTCTGTCTGCTTAGCGTCAAGCGACAAAGACTGAATAGAGACAATCTCTCCCTCGCCGACATCAGGAATCTGATCGTCTTTTTTAAGGCCGAAGGGATAAATTTCTCTAAAGCCTGGCTCAGCCAGTACGGTTCCATTTGCAACAAACGGCTGACCAGCAACATCAAGCGTGATCTTAGTGCCGCTCATAGTAGCTGGACCCATAAGGGTTGCGAGGAACCTTCGAGCAATCAAGTTATAAAGCTTCCAAGCTGCAGGCTGCAAAGCATCTGGATTTGCAGCTGCTGTTGGATAAATTGGTGGGTGGTCAGTAGACTCCTGCTTGCCACGAGTAGCGTGAAGCTTTGGCTGACCCAAAAGCTTTTTGCAGGTAGGAGCATACTGAGGAACTGCAGACAGCGTACGGACACAGTCCTTCAAGTCAAGCGAACTTGGGTAGACCGTGTTATCAACACGAGGGTATGAAATCAAGCCATCCATGTACAGAGACTCTGCCAAACGCATAGTTCTAGCTGGCGAGATACCCTCTGCAGCTGCAGCTGCCTGCAGCGACGTGGTGTTAAACGGAGCTGGTGGCTGCTGCTTTCTGCTACGAGACTCAATCTCGACAACCGTTGCCTGCGTCTGATCTTTAACAACTGCGTAAGCTGCATCTGCTTCAGCTTGATCCCAGAACCTTGCGGTCTGATGAACCATCTTAAAGGTTGCATCCGCATCATCTTCTGGAGCAGCAACACCAGAAATAACCCAATAATCTTCTGGCTTAAATGCCAGACGCTCACGCTCGCGTTCAACAACAAGTGCCAGCGTAGGAGTCTGAACACGACCAGCAGAGCGCGTATTACCCAGACCACCAAAAGCGTGCGGTGGTCAGATAACGGGTCAGTACAGCACCCCAAATGAGGTCGATATACTGCCTGGACTCGCCTGCCGCAGCCAAGTTGTAATCAAGATCCACCAGGTTATTGAAGGCAGTCTCAATCTCTGTCTTAGTAAAGGCAGAGTAGCGAGCACGAAATACTGCCAGATTAGGATTAACCGAGAGAACCTGTGCCAGCGCATCAGAGCCAATAAGCTCACCTTCGCGGTCAAAGTCTGTGCCGATAATGACAGACTCTGCCTTCTTAGCAAGGTTCTTGAGAGCTCGAATAATCTCTTTTTTTCTGCAGGTTGTTTATCTACAGGAGCCCAAATCAAATAGGGCAAGCTAGGGGATTTTTCCAGCCCCTTAAGGTCAACGCCATCTGCCATAAAAGGCTTGCGCTTAACCTTATAAGGAGGACGCTCAAGGCCATCTGGAACATCTGCAGGAAGGTGCTCCCCTTCTGCAGTTTCTCCGTACCAGCCCTCTTCCTTGTCAAACTTGAGAGCCAAAGGAAAATCCGGCTGCAGAATATGACCGCGAAGACCAATAGCAACATGGTCTTCTCCGCCACGTCTAAAACGATAAACAGGAGTGTTGTATACCTTGTCTGTCTCAGGCTTACCCGATTCAGACAGAAGGCGAGCAATCTGCTGCGCTGCGTCGTTTTTCTCGGTAACAACTAGAATCAAAGAACAACACTCTCCAAAGTAAAAATGAAACTATTAGATTTTGTCCAGCTCGTGCTGCTCGTAGTCCTCGCGGCTCCACTTAAGAGCGGCCTTGCCATCGCGGGCAATAATGACGTAACGAGCAACGGCCAGAGCAACTTCGTACAGCAGGATAAGAGCTGCAAACATCAAAATCATGGTGACAGGCGATGCGTCAGGAGTAACTACTGCAGAAAGAATCATCAGACCAACATAGACGTAGCGCCACTGCTCACGCATGTCCTTGTAAGGAACAAGGTGAAGAATAGCCAGGTAGAAGATGACCAGTGGAAGCTGGAACGCAACGCCAAAGCCAATCTCAAACATCATAATAATGTTGAGATAATCGCTTGCCTCGTTAATGGTTCCTGCAAACTCCTGCGACTGACCAATCATCCAACCAATTGCGGTGTTCAAAATGATGAAAGTAGCAGAACAGCATACCCAAGAAGAACAAGGTAATCATGGCTGCTACGGTAGGAACAACCCACTTGCGCTCTTTAGCGTTAAGCGCAGGCAAGAAGAAAGCCATAATCTCCCAGATGATAATAGGTGTGCAGATAATCACCGAGAAGAAGAAAGCCACCTTAAACCTGATACTAAAGCCGCCAAGGACCGAGATAACCGTAAGCTTACCATCGGTTAAAAACTCCCTGATAGGGTCAATCAAAGATCTCAATCAATGCAGGTGTAGCAAAATAAATAATGATTGCGGTAACAAAAAGCGATACCACCACAATGGTCACACGACGACGGAGTTCTCCCAGGTGATCAAAAAGTGGCATACGAGCTGGAGTAATAGGCATTACACGCGAAAGCTGGACTTATGCGTCCTGGCTTTCTCCCTCCTCTCCAGCAACTTCTTCTTTCTTGTCTTCTGCTATGGAGCGAGAAGAACGTGCAGATCCAAGGTTATAGAGGTCTTTTGCAGATGGAGCGGCAGCAGGAGTTTCTTCTGCGGCCTGAGGTGCCACGTGCTCAGTTACCTCTGTGGAATCATCGGAGAAAGCAACAGAAGAGGTAGCTTGTGGTGCAGATGCAGGAGCCTCGTCAGCAGAAGCGGTCTCTGCCTGCTCAGCCTCCTGGGTCTGCTCAGCCTGCTTGCTCTGCTCAGCTGCCTCAGCAGCAGCCTTCTCAGCTGCCTCACGCTCTTCCTTGAGGCGAGCACGACGCTCAGCAAAGGTCTCCTGGTGGTCAGTATCCTCGCGGTCAGCATCAGATGCAGCATTTTTGAGCTGCTCGGAGCGCTTGGGCTTCTCGTGAAGTGCATCCGCTGCAGGGTCAAGTAAGTCTGCACGGACAACTTTATTAAAGCCTTCTTGCGCGTTCTGGAACTGTCTAAGAGCACGACCAAGCGTGCGACCCATACCAGGTAATTTATCAGGACCAAATACTAAAAATGCAAAGAGCAAAATTAGTACGAGCTCTGTTTCTCCAATGCCAAACACAAGCAATACCTTTCTGGAACAAACATAAACAAGCTCTTTGAACCGTTTCTCAAAGAGCTTGCAAGTTACCAAACCTACTTGCGAACGTTAAGGTCTTTATCGACCCCAAGAAGCGAAAAGACACGCTCCACGTTTTTCTGAGGATTTGCAACAACAAGCACAGAACCACTCTCTTGTGCTCGATGTGCGGCACCCACTAAAACGCCAATGCCCGTCGAATCAATATAAGCTACCTCAGCAAAATCAGCTTCAACTTCTTTTGCTCCATCGGCGAGCGCAGTATCCAAAGCATCACGAAGCTCGGAGGCGTTTGATACGTCTACCTCGCCCTCAATGCGAATAATGGTCTTTGTATCTGTAATTTCAGAGCTTATCTCTAGTGCCATAACTCCTCCTTACTTGGTGTTATTTGAAGAGGTAGAGGTGTTTCCGTTTAATGCATCAAGAACTTTCTGTGCATTATCCCTCACACCGGCGCTATTATCGGAATCTTTCTCAATTGCCTTCTGCAGTGCCTCTTTTGCAAGATCTACTTGATCAGTAACACGATACATCATTCCCAAATTAAGCCAACCGTTAGCATAGTCTGGAGAGCGATCTGTTACTGCCTTAAGCGCCTCAACAGCACCTGTTTGGTCTCCTGCGTAGAACTGCGCAATAGCCCTATCAACACGGACCTCATCAGAATCATTTGAAGCAAGATACGTATCGTACTCGGCAATTGCCTTTGTTGATCAGCTGCAAAGACTGCTTCTGAACAGAGTCATCTTGAGAGGAACTCTTAAGCGCCATTCCCCAACCTAAATAGGTACGAGCCAAATCAAGATGTGCTGGCAGATTATCTGGATTGGACTGAATAGCAGACTCTTTTTCTTCTGCCTGTTTCTGATAGACCTGGTTAATAGCCTCAGGAGAATTCTGCTGAGTCTGATGCTGCTTTTGCGAGTTAGAGAAAATGCTGGCAAGAGAAGGCAGCATCATAGAAATAGCAATAAAGAGCGAGAATACGCCAATAGCAATCTTCATGCCTGTAGAAGGACCTGGCTTTTTAGGAGCCTCATCGGGCTTGCGGTCCTTTGCCTTCTTTTTTGCTGTCTGGTTTGCCATGGCAACCAGCTCTTTTTCTGCCTTCTGTTCTGGTGTAAGTTCTGGCTTTGAAGTATTAGTTGGCATTCAACATCCAATCGCTTTTTCTAAACATAACTAATCAAGATACGGCAGAATGGGCTCTACTTTCAAAGTAAATACCAAAGTTACACAAGCTATCCCCAGACGCTCTGACCACGATCAACTTTTGCTAGTCGAGCACTTACCTGTTTAACAGCAACAATAAAGACATCAAGCGCTGCATCAAGCTCTTCCAACGTTGGGTAACTTGGAGCAATTCTGATATTAGTATCAAAGGGGATCCTTGCCACTTGGCCACGTAGCACCTGCAGGTGTCATAGTAACGCCAAGCTCATGTGCGCGAGAAACAATTGCACGCGCAGAGCCAACAGGACCATCAAACGAGACAAAGTAGCCGCCCTTAGGATGAGACCAGGTTGCAACAGCTAAATCGCCCAGACCCTCCTGCAGTTTGCGTTCCACCAGATCAAAACGTGGTCGAAGCAGCTCAGCATGCTTTTGCATATGAGCTTCAATGCCGTGCGCATCTTTGAGGAAACGTACATGCGCCAGCTGAGAGATCTTCTCGGGAGAAACTCGAGCAACCTTGAAAGCGCTCTGGATTTCTTTAATGTCCGCAGGGCTTGCGGCAACCCATGCCATGCCTGAGCTTGGGAAGGTTACCTTTGCCGTTGAGGCAAAAGCAATAACCAGGTTCTTTTGAGCATCGTCTGCAGCAACCTCTGCAAGTGCATCAAAGATATTGAGGAGCTGAGGAGCCTCAGATTCTGGTACAAAGGCGTGAATTGCGTAGGCGTTATCCCAGAAGATTCTAAAGTCAGGAGCTGCAGGGTTTGAGGTTTGCAAACGCACGGACAACCTCATCTGAATAGGTGATGCCGGTTGGGTTTGCAAAACGTGGTACGCACCAAATTCCCTTAACAGAGCTGTCGTTTTCAACAAGCTCCTTGACCACGTCCATATTTGGGGCCGTCATCGGTCATAGGTACTGCAACGTTTTTCAAAGCCCGTAATGCTGTGTAATAGCAAAATGACGGTCATAACCGGGAGCAGGGCACAGGAACTTGAGCGTGGTACCCTGAGCCTTTGCAGCCGCCATCTGCTCTGCCCAAGAAGGCTGACCAGCAAGACCGTGGGTTACGGCATGAGAAATAATGTCGTGCATAAGGTTAAGGCTAGAAGAGCCATTTACGATGACCTGATCAGCAGGTACACCTGTGAGCTCTGCAGCGAAAGGCTCGCGCAGAAGGAAGACCCCAAGGGTCTCCGTAGTTGTCTGCAAAAGAGCCGCTGTCAGTCAGGTCAGAAGTGGAGTTCAGCTCGTCAAGCATAGGCTTAGACAGCGCCGTCTGTGCAGGGCTTGGCTTTCCGCGAGCCATATCAAGCTTGAGGTTTTTCTCGCCAAGTGCACGAGCTTCTTGTCCAATAAGCTCAAGAGCCTGGTTAAGCTCAGCATCGCTCATCTTCTGATAAGCGTTTTGCTCAGAGGTTGACTTTTGGCTGGAACAGCTCGCGAGAAACTAGCTCAAACATGACACTCCCCTTTTCGGTCTCTGCGTGATACAAAGTATAGGTGATTTGAAAAATCAACGCGACAAGGAGAATCATGGCAAATTCTGCACAGCCTGGCATGCGCTCGGAGGCATATGGCGAGCTCCAGCACCTTGTTGATAATCTTTATAAGCGCAAACCCTTCGGGCACAGTCACTAAGGTTGACGTGCTGATTCAAGCTGAAGTAGACGATCTTGAAGAAGATTTGCAAGAAGTTATTGAGTTGATTCCATCGGGCACATATGTCCGCGCTCGCCTCTGCGATCAGATTAACTCAATTGTTACGGCGCACGGTTGGGGCTTTACCTACGGCACCGTCGAGTAGCCATAGCTTATTGATTTTATATAAGTGATAAAATTGCATATATACGGCGGTCTTTTTCTCACAAGTTGGAGGCTCGTCATGTTTGACTCTTGGAAAGATTTTTTCATTAGCATCTTTAATAGAGGTATATTTTTTGATGCTTCTACTCCAATAGCTTATCTTATTAATAAGATAGTCAATATTTGTTTACTTCTTATATGGCTATTCACCATTGTCTTGATGTGTCTCTCTCCTGCAGGACAAGATGCCTCAATAGGCGGAGTGAACATTCTACATGCCAGTTTTTTAATAACTTCTGCGTATTATTTTGTGGGGCTCTGCATTTTAATAGTCAAGGATAGAAAGAGTCGTACGTCTCATTAGGTTCATTCTTGTACGGCGTCTTCCCTTAAGCCGCTCTGCCTTTGGTGCTTGTAAAACTCTGCGATGTGTACAAAGAGTAGGCCCAAGATTGCAGAAGCAAACGATGCGGCGAGAACAGCTACCTTAGCTGCAAGAATCTCCCCTGCGTCTGGGAATGCAAGGTTAGAAATAAGAATTGACATGGTAAAGCCTAAGCCACCCATCAGACCAACGGCTGTAATCTGAACCCAGTCAACCTTTGCAGGAAGTTTGCAGATTTTAACCTTTACCAACAGGAATGTCACAAGAATAATTCCCAATGGCTTTCCAAGAACGGCACCAAAGAATACGCCGTGAGCAATGTTACTGCTAAGAAGCGCACCAAAATCAGCACCTACCAGCGTAATCTGCGCATTTACAAACGCAAAAGATAGGCAGAACAACAAAGTTTACAAAGACAGAAATGTAGTGCTCAACACGCTGAAGCGGTGGAGTTACGTGGTGCATGACCTGCTCGATGGAGTTAGCACCATGTGTAAAGTCATGCTGACCCAAAACGTGATGCTCATCGTCGTAGTGATCGTCAAGCTCACGAGCGCGTCTTGAAAGCCAGCTTCCCAGCTTGCTCAAGCGAACATCAGAGTGAGATGGCAAGAAGAAGGCAAGAAGAACGCCTGCAAGGGTTGCATGAATTCCCGAGTGGTACATGCAGACCCAGAGAACCAAACCAACAAGCAAATAAGGACCAGAAGAATAAATCTTCAGGCGATTCATTCCCCACAAAATAACAAGTACTCCAAGAGAAGCTGCTAACCAGGCAATATTTGGCGTGTGACCATAGAAAAGCGCAATGACCACAATAGCCAGGATATCGTCGGCAATAGCAAGTGTCTGGAAGAACACCTTAGTCTGCGGACTAATTCTGTTTCCTAAGAGCGACATAACGCCAAGCGCAAAGGCAATATCGGTTGCAATTGGTGTTGCCCATCCATGAGGGGCAGTGCTTGCGTTAAGCGCCAGATAAATAAGGGCAGGAACTGCAACGCCACCAACAGCCGCAAGCATAGGAAGCATTGCCTGTCTTGGCTTTCTAAGCTGGCCAACAGTTACTTCATACTTGAGCTCAATACCTACCAGCAAGAAGAAGATTGCCATAAGGAAGTCATTCACAAAGGTTTCTAGAGCCATATGTGCATGAATCATTCCAAGCGAGAAACTCATTTGCACTTCAAGAATTTCTCGAACCACCTCATGAGCAGGTGAGTTGGCAACTACAAGCGCAATAAGAGCCGCAAGCACCATGACTGCTGCTGCAATAGTGCTGTTAGAGGTGATTTTCTTTAGAGAAGAGCGCTGACTAATTCTTCTTACAACTGCGGGCTCTCTATAAATACTAGACATTATCTGCCGTTCTCTCTTTATCTAAATGGTATTGACCGTTAGCTATGAAAGTTTTTCTCGATGTATATGCCTAGTGTACCGTCTACCTACCGTTGAGGGCAACTTGTCATATCTCAAGAAAACGGGGTATATCTCTATGTAAAATGTGGGTAATAGAAAGTCAACGTTTAGCTACTTGTAGCACGTATATATTTGGAGCGGATAATGGACACTAAGCGAATTGCCATCATCACAGACTCAGGAACTAATGTCCCACCTGATTTTGTTGCTGAACACAATATTCGTATCACCCCACTTCGCATTAACTATTCTGATGGCTCTTCCTACGAGTCTGGTATTACCATCACGCCAGCTGAGCTTGTTGCTCGCTTTGAAGAAGAGGTTCCAAAGACTTCGCTTCCTTCTCCTGAGGGCATTAAAGCTGCCTTTGATGATGCAAAAGCAGCAGGGTACGAGGGTGCTGTTTACGTTGCTATCTCCTCTGGACTTTCTGCTACCTGCGATACTGCTCGCATGATTGCAGAGTCCATTACAGACTTCCCTATTTATGTTGTTGATACCAAAAACATTGGCATTGCTTCCGGCCTTATTGTTATTGAGGCTCAACGTCTTATTGAGCAGGGCCTTTCTCTTGAGGAGATTGGCGCCAAACTTGATCAGGCTTCTCTGAACACACGCGTATACTTCTCCGTTCCAAGCCTTGAGTATCTACGTAAGGGTGGCCGCATTTCTGAGGCAATTTATCGCATTGGTTCCATGTTGAACATCAAACCTGTTCTTACCTGCGATGAGAACGGCAAATACACCATTGCCAAGAAGACTCGCGGTTGGCAGAAGTCTCTTGCAGGACAGATTGCTCTAGGAGCAGCCTTTGCTCAGCAATTTGACCGCGTCCATGTGGGAATTTGCTGCTCTGCGCCAAATATCATTTACTCCGAAATGGAAGCCATGATTAAAGAGCAATCCCTAATGTCACCGACTTTAGGTATGTCGAGGCTGGCTCGGACCTTGTTGTCCATACGGGACCAGGCCTTGTTGGCTATGCCGTATTTGGCTACTAACAGTTAATCGCCTCATGCAACTAAGAACAGCCGCCCACTCAGGCGGCTGTTTTCTTGTAGAGAGCACGTAGGGCGAGAAGGGCTTCTCGCCCTATGCGTCTAGGGTTACAGCAATGGCTGATCCGCGAAGAAACCTTGGTCGTCAAGAAGATTGGAGCCGTCAGCTGCTTCAGTGGCCAGCTGATCGCAGCGCTCGTTAAGCGGATGACCTGCGTGGCCTTTGACCCACTTAAAACTTACCTCATGGTCTTCCATGGCAGCAAGGAGACGCTTCCAAAGGTCTACGTTTTTGACAGGCTCTTTAGAAGCCGTTTTCCAGCCTTTTCTAATCCATCCCGAGACCCATTTTTGATTAAACGCATCAACTACGTACTTGGAATCGGAATAGAGCTCTACCTGGCAGGGGCGCTTAAGAGCCTCAAGTGCAACAATGACGCCAAGGAGCTCCATACGGTTATTCGTAGTGGTTTTATAACCCTGGCTGAACTCTTTTGTATGCTGCTGGCCGGAGGGATCGGTGTATAGAAGCACGGCCCCGTAGCCACCAGGACCAGGGTTTCCTCGAGACGCACCGTCTGTATAGACTGTGACGTGCATGTATGAGGTTGCAGCCTCCATACCAAATCTCCTCTAGAACGTGCGTTGAACGTGCCTACTTTGCCTCAGCCCAATTGGAACCATAGCTGACATCGGCAATCAGAGGAACACGCAGAGTAACAACGTCTTCCATGGTCTCTTTTACCAGCGTAGAAACTGTCTCAATCTCTGACTCTGGAACTTCCAAGTCAAGTTCGTCGTGAATCTGAAGAATCAGCTTTGACGCAAGACCCTCATCACGCAGGCGTTTCTCGACATTAATCATTGCAATTTTGATAATGTCTGCAGCACTTCCCTGCATAGGGTGATTCATAGCAGTACGCTCGCCAAAGGCAATGAGCTGGCGATTTGACTGATTGAACTCTCTAATGTGGCGCTTACGACCGTACATGGTAATCGCATAACCAGTCTCGTGAGCAGTACGGACGGAATCGTCAAGGTATGCACGAACGCCAGGATATGCGTCAAAATAGCGGTCAATCATCTCTTGCGCTTCCTTGCGGGAAATCTTCAGAGACGTTGCCAGACCAAAGGCCTGCTGACCATAGACAATGCCAAAGTTAACTGCCTTAGCACGGCTACGAAGTGCTGGCGTGACCTCTTCAACAGGCACGCCAAAGACGCGTGCGGCAGTTGCGGCGTGGAAATCGGCACCAGAGTTAAATGCTGCTACCAGGTGCTCGTCAGCTGAAAGATGTGCCAGCAAGCGCAGCTCAATCTGGGAGTAGTCGCAGGCGAGAAAAACGCTGCCCTCGGGAACGGTAAAGCGGTGCGGACACGATGTCCCAGCTCAGAGCGGGTAGGAATGTTCTGCAGGTTTGGATCAGAGCTGGAAAGCCTTCCTGTTGCAGCAACGGTCTGATTGAATGTGGTGTGGATGCGCTTATCGCCACGAATAAGCGCAGGAAGCGCATCGAGATAAGTTGATTTGATCTTGGCACGCTCACGATACTCAAGAACATCAGCAACAATCTGGTACTCCTGCGCCAGGTCTCCAAGCACCTTTGCGTTGGTGGAGTAGAAACCAGTGCGCGTCTTTTTGAGGCCATAAGTTGGAAGCTTGAGCACGTCAAACAGGATGTGTGAAAGCTGGCTTGGAGAATCCAAGTTAAAATCCTCGCCTGCTGTCTGGTGAATGCTTGCCACACGCTGTGCAATATCTTCACCCAGCTCCAAAGACTGCTTAGCAAGCTCTTGAGGATCAACGTAGAGACCACGACGCTCCATCGCAGCAAGGACCGGTAGAAGCTGCATTTCAAGCGCAGCAAACAGCTCATATGAGCCATCATCTTCAAGCTTTTTAGTCAGTACAGGAACAAGGTTTCTTGCAGCTACTGCTCTTAATGCTGCAGCGGGAATCTCATCTGTAGGCTCAGGAAGCTCAGAGCCAAAGTACAGCTCAACCAAGCCATTAATATCAAAACTTGAACGATCAGACTCAAGCAGATAGGCAGCAACACCTGTATCAAAGAGACGATCAGAATCAATAGTCTCAATATCCATCTTCTGTGGCTCAGACGAATCAACAGGGCTTACCTCGTGCAGCAACGCCTTGACATCGTCTGCAGCAACACGGGCTTCTCGCAAAATACGCAAAGAGTGCTGCGGTTGCGTTTTCTCCCTCAAATTTGAGGAGTGCCTTTTTCTGTAGACACCCAAAGCGTGCGAGAAAGGCTAAAGAGCGCTCCAGCATCCGCAGCAGAATCCTCAGCAACGCCAATCCACTCCTGGTTCTCAAGAGCAGCGGTCAGAGCGGCAGATGCGTCTCCTGCCTGCAAAAACACTGATGGAATAGGAAGTGCAGGTGTAGCAGAGGCGGTTTGTGCGACTGCGCCAGCGGCAGAGCCACCGGCCATGCGAGCAAGCCTTGAGGTCATACCGGTAAAGCCCAAAGCCGAGAAAGCCTTGACCACGTCATTTGGATCAAATGTTGGGAACTGAGCGTCGTCCAGGTTGATATCAAGCGGCGCATCAGTGCGAATAGTAGCAACCTTGCGGGAAAGCAGCGCGTCATCAATGTGGGCGCGAAGGTTTTCTCCCACCTTGCCCTTGACCTCGTCAGCGTGAGCAATGACCTGGTCAAGCGAGCCATACTCCACAATCAGCGCAGCGGCTTTCTTGGGGCCAATTCCAGGAACGCCCGGAATGTTGTCGGAAGAATCTCCCTTAAGGCCATAGAAATCTGGGACAAGCTCAGGCGTAATACCTGCATAGAGATCTGCCACAGTCTCTGGCGTCATAATTGAGACGTCAGAGACGCCCTTGCGCGTAGAGACAATCTTGACGTTTTCTGTGGAGAGCTGGTACATATCGCGGTCACCCGTGAAGAGCAGCATCTGGTAGCCCTCAGCCTCACCGCGGCGAGCAAGGGTACCCAAGATATCGTCGCCCTCCCAGCCTTCAAGCTGGCAGACAGGAACATCCAGCGTCTTGAGCAGCTCCTTGACTATGGGAAACTGTGCGTGCAAAGCAGGGGTCCATAGGAGGACGCTGAGCCTTGTACTGAGGCAACATATCAATGCGAACCTGTGGTTTTCCCTTATCAAAGGCACAAATGACACCATCTGGCGAGAAGGACTCAACAAGCTTTGATAAACATGTTGAAGAAGCCAAAGAGCGCTCCAGTTGGCGTTCCATCTGGTGCTGCCATAGGCTGACGGATTGCATGGAATGCTCGATGCATGAGCGAGTTTCCGTCAATAACGGCAATGGTTCTACGTGGTTTAGCTGCACCTTCTTTGAGCTGATGCAGCCTCGTTTTGATCTGTAGTATCAACTGGCATAGTAGTATCAGACATACCTGCTCCTCTTTGTTTGTGTACTTCTATTGTACTAAGACTTTCCTCTCGCTTATGCGCGCCAGAGCCCATGGAAACAAAGCCCACATCTCATTTGGGCAGCGGCTAAAATTTTTTGTAATCGTTATGTTTCTGTTTGCATCCTCGCCACCCTCTCAGTGGCAAACGTGCGAAAATAACAACCAACATAACGTGCCTAGCATGCGAGAAAACAGACTAACTGCCAGCATTTACCCACAAGGAGGGGCTGTGGCTCACGACAAAGTTTCTCAGAATTTGGCTCACTTCTCTTTACCGACGCAGACATGCAAGAACGCCTGCCAAGGCCAACGTACAAGAAACTTCGTAGTGTCATCCAGGACGGCAAGCCGCTTGACCTCGACATTGCAAACGAGGTTGCGCATGCCATGAAAGAGTGGGCGCTAGAAAAAGGTGCTACTCACTTCACCCACTGGTTCCAGCCTCTCACAGGCATTACTTCCGAGAAGCACGACAGCTTTATGACTCCTCAGGGAAACGGCACTATTTTGATGTCCTTCTCGGGAAAAGAGCTGGTACAGGGCGAACCTGACGCATCAAGCTTCCCTTCTGGCGGTCTGCGTGCCACGTTTGAGGCTCGCGGTTACACGGTTTGGGATCCTGCAAGCCCAACTTTCATCAAAGATGAAGTCCTCTGCATTCCAACAGCATTTATTTCATACACCGGAGAAGCTCTAGACAAGCGTACTCCGCTACTTCGCTCCCAGGTTGCCCTTGAAAAGCAGGCTAAACGTGTGCTCGCTCTCTTTGGACAAGAGCCTTCTCGCGTTGTTACAAACATTGGCCCTGAGCAGGAGTACTTCCTTATCAAAGAGGAAGATTTTGAGCAGCGTCCTGACCTTATTCTGTGTGGTCGTACCCTCTTTGGTTGCGAACCAAGCAAAGGTCAGGAGCTTGACGAGCACTACTTTGGCGCCATTCGTCCAACCGTCAACAACTTCATGAAAGAGCTTGATGACGAGCTCTGGAAGCTGGGCATCCCTGCAAAGACCAAGCATAACGAGGTTGCTCCTTGCCAGCATGAGCTTGCACCTGTCTTTGAGCAAGGTGCACTCGCTATTGACAACAACCTCCTGACCATGGAGAAGCTCAAGCTTCTTGCAACTCATCACGGTCTTGCCTGCCTTGAGCACGAGAAACCCTTTGAGTACGTCAACGGCTCTGGTAAGCACGACAACTGGTCGCTTTCTGCAGACAATGAGAACCTGCTTGAGCCTGGTGATAAACCTGGCGAGAACCTTCGCTTCTTGGTCTTCCTTGCCTGCCTTGTAGCCGCTGTTGACTCACATGCAGACCTTCTCCGCATGTCTGTTGCATCTGCTGGAAACGATCACCGTCTTGGCGCAAATGAGGCTCCACCTGCAATTGTTTCCGTCTTCTTAGGTGCTGCGCTTTCTGTAATTGTTGATGACCTCATCACAGGTTCCGACGTCCACGGTGCAAAGCGCACTCGTATGGATCTGGGCGTACCAACACTTCCTGCAGTTCTTAGGGACAACACAGACAGAAACCGTACCAGCCCCTTTGCGTTTACTGGTAACAAGTTTGAGTTCCGCATGTGTGGCAGCCAGCAGAATCTTTCTGACCCTAATGTTATTTTGAACACCATTGTTGCCGAGCAGTGTGACCGCTTTGCAAATGACCTTGAAAACGTTTCTGGGGAGAACTTCACTAAGGAAGCTTTGAGGTGGGTTATTGACACCTTTAAGGCTCACGAGCGCATCCTCTTTGAGGGCAATGGCTACTCAGGCGATTGGGAGAAACTTGCCGAGGAGCGCGGCCTTCCAAACCTCCGCACCACCCCTGAGGCACTCCCTGCAATGGTTGCTCCAGAGAACATTGAGCTCTTTGAGCGCTACGGCGTTCTTTCTCAGGCAGAAGCACAGGCTCGCTACATTGCAAAGGCTGAGCAGTACACCAAGGTCCTTAACATCGAGGCTCGTACCATGCTGTATATGACGCGCCACATGTACCTGCCTGCCCTCTTTACCTACTCAAGTGATGTTGCCTCTTCAGTTGCTGCTAAACAGGCTATTGGCATCAAGAGTGCAGCAGAGACAGAGATTGTCGAGAAACTCACCGCAGGTATTGACGAGATTTACGCAGCTACCAACAGTCTTGATGAGATCAACACCACAGCTCACCAGATGAAAGATCAACCTCAGGAGCAGTGCGAATACTACTGCAATGAGGTTCTTCCTGCTATGGCCCGCCTGCGTAGCGCCGTTGACTCCATGGAGCTCATCTGCGGACATGACTGGTGGCCAGTTCCTAGCTACAACAAGATGCTCTTCTACGTCTAGTTCTTCATCAGAGCTTCTTGGCGAGAAAACCGGTCTTCTCGCCACTCCATCTTTAAAGCAAAACGGCTCAGTTTACCTGGGCCGTTTTTTGATGTTCAAATGCTTAACGTATGGAAAGAGCTATGCGTTGACCAACTTACTGTAGGTAGCGTGGACGTCTTCAAGCTTGATGAGATTGCCTTCTGCATCGGTTGGAGCAGGAGCTATCTGCATTGATTCACTTACTGCTGTCAAATTCAGACGACTCTGCATACCAAGGCGTTGGTGTTCCCTCAATAACTGGCGAGAAGAACGAGTCCATTTCTCCCATGTGTTCAGCAGAATCTCGCTTAGTAATAAATTCCTGCCATAAATACGCTGAATACGTATGTTTTGACCCCTGACATACAATGACCTTATCGTAGAGAAATAAGAAGTGCCTGGTAGAATAACTGAAAGATTATCAAAATCGTCTTTAGTAATTGCCCTATAAGCAGCGCTCAGCGGACAAACACAAGCCCTATACCTGCCAAATCCTGTGTCTCTAATAGCTTGATGGGTACTCTCAGAAAATGCGTCAACATTTTCAAACAAACTTTGGATAATTTGAGCGCCTTTATCCAGACCATACTGTCCTAAAAAGAGCGATTCAAACTTCTTGCCCGTATACGTAAGTGCGGGGTCAGGAATAACATACCTTCCACGCAGGCCATCTGTAAGAAGATCGGTCCATTCGTGAGGACGCAAAATCTTTTTCTCATTAAGGCGTTCTTGATTTACCAGTAAAACCAATGGATCTGCAGCGTAGGCATACCAGTCTCCCTTGGCGTCAAAAAACTCAGAGCGCACGTACTGGTCTGTTGAAGAAACTTCGAACGGTTGACAATATGCGGAAGTCTCAAAATTTTGCATAAGAACTTCGCTTGCCAAGAAAATGACATCGGGTTTCTCAAAACCCCAATCAGTACCAGATTTGGTATCAGAAGTTTCAGACTCCGAACTCTTACCAGAAGTATATGTTTGCTGAATAAACTCCTGAATTTCTTCCTCCGTTGCCTCACCCACCGTAACAGGCATAGAAAACATTCTTGAATATGTTTCTACCAGGGGCTTTACCGCTTCTTTGGAAGTACATAAAAGATTGAGGGAGCCCTCTCGTTGCGCAAGTTGAATAAGCGCTCGAGCGTAGCCTGGAACTTTTGAATTAAGCTGTGGAGGAAGAAGCTCCTGCTGAACATAAGAAATTCCTGGACTCAAAACGTTTGCTACCGTAGCTATTACAGGTGCAGCAACCGCCGAGACAGCCAGGATAATAAATGAGGTTCTTGTAACAGAAGTGGCAGTTGGTGGAGTAATCTTCTCGTCAGGGTCTTTTGGTCCAAAAGTTTTATGCATCTTCTGGCGCAGACAATCTGGGATAAACTTCACGCTACCTCCTTACCTGCTACATAATCCGTCTGGTCAAACAGATTTTATCCAAAAAAGGCTTTTAGTCCAATCAGGATAAGTACTATACCGCCCACCATCTCGGCACGGTCGCCCAGAAGAGAACCAAGTTTTTTGCCAATGAACAGAGCAATGGTGCAGAGAATTGCAGTAATAATGCCAAAGAGCGCCGAGGCAACCAAAATGTCTACACTATGTGCCCTAAAACTTACACCCAACAGCAAATGCGTCGATTGCTGTAGCAACAGCTTGAAAGAGCAGCTTTCCATAAGAGAGCGTCGTAGCGCCTTGCTGGGCTTCTTCTTCGTCTTCCTCAGAAGCGTCTTCTTTGAGCGCCTTATAGCCGCTGTACAGCATGTTTGAACCGATGAAGCCAAGGATGACTAAAGAGACCATTCCTGCATACTTCTCAATCAATTCTGCTGCAATGCCGCCAACAAAATAACCGGCAAGAGGCATACCAAACTGAAAGAGGCCAAAGAAAAGAGGCATGCGCATGAGGCGAGAAACCCTATGGTCATCAAAGGCAAAGGTGTTAGAGATAGTGACAGAGAACGCATCAGTTGCAAGCGCCACACCCAAGCATTAAAAATTTCAAGTAGACCCATGTGTCAGTTCCCAGGTATCATTAAATCTTGTAACACAAAGGAGAAATTTTAACGCCTATGAGCGTTTTTCAGCTACTCTTATACTGAAAAACTACAAGGAGTGTTATGCCTGCTTTAATAACCCACTATCTGTTTGGTGCAGAGGTGGTTCATGATTTACCCCAAGAGCTTGTTGCCACTGAAGCTGAGGTTAATGCATTTTTGCTCGGAAACCAGGGGCCTGATCCCTTCCTTGCACGTCATCTAGCCTGGCCAAACCACTCACTTGCCTGCAATAGGCTGCATCGTCGTATGCACGCAGGCCATATTGTTGACGCATATTTTTATCCATTCGCGATGGGGTTTCTCGCCTCCCGCAGAGCGACATGCCAGCTGGTCGTGCGTTTGCGCTTGGCCTCTTAGCACACTACGCACTAGATAGGATTGTCCATCCGTTTGTGTATTCCCAGCAAGATGCGCTGATTGAGGCGGAACCATCTCTCAAAAATGCCTACAGAGAGCTCCATCCTATTATCGAAACGGATTTGGATTCATATCTTCTTTGGCACATGCGCCACACTACCGTTGAGACGTTTCCACCAGCTGAGGTGCTTGAAGCCATTGAATCCACCAAACACGTTGGTGGCGCGCTTTTCTCGCAAGTAGCGCTTCAGGTATTTGACCTTAATGTTGGCGTTGGTGAGTACGAGAAAGCCCTCCAGGACTACGCTCGCATTTACCACACGGTAGAGCGCACTGATCCTAAATACACTACCAAGCTTCCTGACGTTTTATACAAGACCGAGAAGTTCATGCGTCCTTCAAACAATTCGTACGTTGCCGCAATGGCTCACCGTATTGTTATGACTGAGGACTTCCCTACCGCTAATCTCAAGCGTCTTCCTTGGAAAGAGCCTTACACAGGAGAAATTAAGACTGAAAGTATTCTTGATCTTATGGATGAAGCTCGTGAGTTCTACAAAGAGCTTGTTCAGGCAACTATCTTAGGTCAAAGAATCACCCTGGAAGAGCTGGTCGACGGTATCAATTACATGGGCAAACCCGTTGTAGAAATGGTTGATGACGAGGACTAACTCGCAGCAAAATACAAATGCGTTGAGCATTCAAACACGTAAGAGAAAAGCGGCTACTTGAACTGCGTCCCATATCTTGGACACGAGAAATAGGAGGCAGTTCAAAACACACCTAAGTCGGATAATCTGTCAAAAAGACGTATACATGACGCTGAAAATACCCTCAATCATGCAGATTATCGTCATTAGATGTGTAAAATGCCCGCAATTGAGCAGAATATCCGACTTAGGTGTGTTCCGTAGATACAGAATTTATCGATAGTTAAATTTCTTATATAAGTCTATTCATTTTTAAGCATATTAGATGAAGTTTATGCATAGAGATGCATATCAGGTAGTGCGACCGCCTAGCTGCCTGGCTATCTTGATTAAGAACATGTCGATTCTTCGGCAGAACCTACCAAAGCTGCGCTATTTTGTGGGCCAGGCCTAAAAGCCGACGCTAACACGCTGCAGAATCATAATCACCCGCATATGAACTGCCTCCCATTTCTTGGACATAAGAAATGGGAGGCAGTTCACTTAGTAATCGCCTTTTTGCTAACGCTTATCTACAAACTGATGCATGCTGAAGAAGCTGGTTCTACAGAAGTGCTTCTTCCCATGCAGGCTCTTTAAATCCAAGAAGAATGGTATTGCCTGCAACAACCAATGGGCGCTTGACCAGCATGCCTGTGGTGGCAAGCAAATTATAGGCATCACTATCGCTCATACCTGCATCAAGCTGCTCCTTGATGTTATTATCGCGATATACCATGCCTGAAGTATTGAAGAACTTTCTGATAGAAAGACCGCTCAGTTTGTGCCATTCAGCAAGCTCTTCTGCAGTTGGGATTCTCCTCTTTAATATCACGCAGTGTATAAGAAACACCATGCTCATCAAGCCATTTGAGGGCTCTCTTACACGTAGTGCAGCGAGAATAGCAGAGAACCAAAATGTTTTTATCTGCCATAGCTTTTCCTTTTGGATAGATTATCGATTGCATAAACGCAAACTATTTTGAGTAGAAAGCAATCCTAAAATCAATATTCCTAGAGATATGCCATAGAGCATACCAACAAATAGATCATTAACGTTTGATGCCACACTCAGGATGATTGCTAAAATCAAAAACATCATTCCAAGAGAAACATACTTACTTTTTAGTAGGTTCATTTGGTCGTCTCCTTTTTACTGATAGTAACAAGATAGTATACATCATCACTTTGTTACTGAACCATGCACATTTATGCAGGTACCTGACCTGTTTCAAGAATTTGCTGGAGCGCAGCCTCATCAAGTACAGGAACACCCAAGCTCTCAGCCTTTGTAAGCTTAGATCCCGCGGCTTCTCCTGCTACTACAAAGCTAGTCTTTTTAGATACAGAGCCAGAAACCTTTGCTCCCATAGCTTTGAGCTGAGCACCAGCCTCATCACGTGTGAAGTGCTCAAGAGTTCCCGTTAAAACAAACGTAAGCCCAGCAAGTGTCTGAGGAAGCTCGTTTTCTGGCTTCTCTTCCTCAAGCACTACACCTGCCTGACGAAGACGCTCAATAACGGCAACATTTTCTGGTATCGAGAAGAACTCGTGTACAGATTCTGCAATCTTGGGGCCAATACCTGGGATTTCAGCGATTTTCTCGACAGGAGCTGTAGCAAGCGCCTGAATAGAGCCAAACTCCTGGGCAAGCAGCTCTGCGACGTTAGCACCAACGTGCCTCATGCCAATACCAAAGAGCACGCGTCCAAGACCGCGCGTCTTTGATTCCTCAACCTTTGCCATAACCTTCTTGGCAATAGTGTGACCCACAGGAATACTATCGCCAGAAAGGTGATCTGCAGTATCAGTATCGTAGACACGACCTGTAGGCATGTTTGCCAGCGTTTCTTCAGTGAGCTTATCGTAGAAGTCGGCAACGTCAGAGAGGACGCCCTCTTCAACCATACGGTTAATAAGCTCGTCACCAAGGCCGTCAATGTCCATGGCCTTACGGCTGCCCCAGTGAATCAGACGCTCAACTGCCTGAGCAGGGCAATCAATAGAGACGCAGCGGAAGGCCACCTCTCCCTCTTCCTGAATAACAGGGCTGCCACAGCTTGGGCAGGTAGTTGGCATCTGGAACTCAACAGCATCTGCAGGTCGAAGACTCAAAACTGGTCCTACAACCTCTGGAATAACATCTCCTGCCTTGTGGACAATGATGGTGTCACCCTCGCGCACGATTTTTACGACGAATCTCGTCAAGGTTGTGGAGGTTGCACGCGCAATGGTAGAACCCGCAACAGTAACGGGATCAAACTCAGCAACAGGTGTAAGCACGCCCGTACGACCAACCTGAATACGAATTTCTCGCAAAACGGTCTGCTTTTCCTCTGGTGGGAACTTAAATGCAATAGCCCAACGAGGAGCGCGAGAAGTAAATCCTAGAGCTTCCTGGCTAGCAAAAGAGTCAACCTTTACCACCACGCCATCAATGTCGTAGTTAAGGTCTCCTCGCTGCTCAAGAGCTTGCGCACAGAAATCGTGAACCTCCTGAGCGCTCAGGCAACGACGGGCATGAGGATTAACATTAAAGCCGCAGCTACGAAGCCAGTTTAAGAACTCCCACTGACTGTGAACATCAAGAGGACCCTCATCGGCTACTGCGTAGATAAAGGTCTCAAGGTCTCGATGAGCGGTAATCTTTGGATCCTTCTGACGCAAAGATCCAGCAGCTGCATTTCTTGGGTTAGCAAAAGGCTGTTTACCAGCAGCATCCGCATCCTCATTCAAACGAATGAAGGAATGCTTTGGCATATAGACCTCACCGCGCACCTCAATGCTCTGGTTAAGGCCCCTATTTTCAACCTGCTCAAGACCAGCAAGTGCAAGCTCTCGTGGAACGTCAGAGATAGTCAAAACGTTTGCTGTAACGTTTTCTCCCGTGCTACCGTCACCTCGTGTAGCAGCGCGTACAAACTGACCGTCACGATACGTGAGCGCAACACCTAAGCCGTCAATCTTAAGCTCACAGGTATATGCCACAGGGTTTGTAGGTGACGCACCAAGAGCCTCATCAGTTCTGGAAAGCCATGCATCCAGCTCTTCTAGGTTCATGGCATCGTCCATGGAATACATGCGAGCGGCATGCTGGACAGGCTCAAACTGCTCAGAAACGTAACCACCTACGCGCTGGGTATAGCTATCCTCAGTTACAAGCTCTGGATATGCTGCCTCAAGCTGCTGAAGCTCAATAAGAAGGCGGTCAAACTCAGCGTCAGTGAGCTCTGGATTATCAAGAGCATAGTAGGCATATGCCGCATGGTTCAAGATTCTATTAAGCTCCGCTGCACGAGCGGCATCTTTTGGCGAAAGTGCTGCCATTACTACTCCAAACATAAAAACGTAGGTGCAAGAAATCTTGCACCTACCAGGTATTTATTTGCGTCCTCTTAAGGTTCTACCAAGGGCCTTAAGGGCTTCTCGACTTGCGCTGCCATATGGTGCAATAGGGGTCAATAATCTTGCGCAGAGGACTTGCATCAGAAAGCGCACGCTCGTGGAACTCCGTGACGTCTGCGTCATTTCTAGCGCCTGGCACCATGTCCTGAATAATAACCTCGTAGAACGGAGTGTTGCGCGCGTACTTCCAGAAATAGGAAGCCATGTCGCAGCTGGCGTTCTGCCAAGGCTTAATAGCACCAGCAAAGTGAACAATCTTTGGAGCGCGACGTGCTGCTTGATAATCATCAAAAACGCTGTTTGGTGCCATTGGATAGAGTTTCTCGGCACGTCCAAAAATGTTATGCGTAACGTTCCAGTCAGCTGGTAGATAGACAACACGACCCTGGCACTCGCTGTTCAGAATATCTTGATCGTTGTAGATAAAGATCGGATTGGATGCAATACGTAACCACTCCGGAACAGTGTGATAACGGCGCAGCTCAGCGGTATTGAAGACCATAACTCCCGCCTGGAAGTAGGCATAAGGATTCTTAAGGTTAAGCACGTCAAGGCTGTACTTCATGCGGTCTCCGCCGCGAACGTTGAGGTTTGCCAGATAGTCAATATCAAGCGTTGCCGCAATAAGATTGTTGCCCATTCTTACGTCATACAGTTCAGCAACATTACCGTTAACCACAAGGTCAGAGTCAAGATAGACAACCTTATCGTAAGCAGAAAGAATGTCTTGAGCCAAGAAGCGGAAGTACGTTTCAACACTAATATGAGCGTTATTAGTGTCTAGCTTGTAGTCTTTGACCATGCGCCACACGTTATAGAACGTAATACGAGCATTCTTATAACGCGAGAAGTGCTTCTTAACCAGCTCCTGCTTTGATCCGCCAATATTGGTGTTGAGAACGACCACATCGTAGAAACGGTTAGGATCGGCGTTTTCAAGCATTGAGCCCATAGCGCAGGTAAGAATTGGAACATAGTTGTTGTCTGCTGCAAAAACAACAGGAACAACGTTCTGGCTTGCAATCTCAGGCTTCTCTTCAAAGAGAGGAATAAACTTCTGACGAGGCTCTGGATTAGTAAAGTGAATGCACTGCAGCTCTTTTACCTTCCAGTTTTTGCCCTCTGTACGCAGCATATGCATACGCCAGATATTAAAGAGGCGCTCAGTCAGATGACCTGGGGTTCTTAGGGCCTCTTTGCTATAGGTGGACATATCAGTACGGGCAGTCCACTCGTCAACAAGTGGGAACACCCATGCTGCATAGCGATCAAAGAGCTCTTTACGCATGATATACATGTTGCAGAAGCACTGCTGATGACCGTTGAGAAAAGCGTTTACGTCCTCTGCATACTCTGGATGACGCTCAACGATAAGCGCAGCCATGGTATCCATATCCTTTGGATGGAGTAGCGGAGCGGAATGGTACTGCTCAAGAGGTGTATTAGCGCTTCCAGGGAATTTGCTAATATCCTTTACCCCAGTGGTAATGAGGTCATAGCCCTCAATGCACTGAGCAATGGTCTGATCATCAAGACCATATTTCTTGATAGCATCCTCATCAATGAAGTCATCCATAACCTCACCAAACGGATTTTCTGGATAAACCGTATCGGTAAAGTTGAAGTAGCGACGATAATGACCAAAGCCAACATAGCGAGCATTGGTGATGTTCTTCCATGCCCAATACTGTGTAGTCATCTCACAGTACATGGGGTTTTTCTCGGTAATGGTATCGCCCTCATCGTCATGGAGCATATACGTAAGCGATTGGTCTTCTGGCCTGGTCCTACCTGGATAGGCTGAAGGTAGTTACTTGCGGGAACATCAACATCTTTGTGAGAAGTAATCAGAATGCGAATAGGCTGCTGCTCAAACATCTTTACCATGTGCTTTCTCTCTAGATACTCCATGTGCTCATCGGCAATCTGTTTCATGCGAACTGCCCTATCAAACGACAGTCCCTCATCCTGATGCATGAGAGCGGCATATTTCTTTGCATATGTCCTATAGCGATATGCATCGCTGTCTTCTGGAAGCTCTGTACCAGTGGCAATGGCCTCGTATGCTTTATCTCTTACAAAGCGATAGAGCTCTCGAGCAGCTACTGATGGTCCAAAGAGAATGGCAAACGGCTCAAGGGCTGCCTCTTGATCTTCAGGAGCAAGACGAGACTTCCAGTCTCCAATCAAAAGCTCCATCAGTTTGTGCTTCATACCTTCAAAAGACCTCACGTAAGCAGCATTGTCTGTTTTGCCAATATAAAGCTCTGTCTGTTCAATATTGTCTAAGAACTGATAACAGAACTCACCAAACTTATCTAAAGAAATGCGAGAAGCTCCTGTTACACCAATACCAAAGTGGTAGAGAAGACCTCTGCAGGATTCAAATCCATCAGCAGACTGAGCCTTATCGGAAAGAACAAATACCTCATAGGCATCTTCTGCTCTTACTAGACGCTCTGAAGTCATCTCTGTAAAAGCAGAACGGAAAAGCTCTCCACGATATAGACGCTGTGTAGTACGCCAATCAATCTTCTGGCCATAACCTTCATCGTAGATAGCACAAAGGACTTCTTCACCCTGTGTTAAGTGGGACTGCTGGTTGATGAAGTTACCAAAGCCTTCTGCCTCAGCTTCACTTACACCATTTTCTGGAATAACAGTAATGCCCAGATGAAGAATATCAACAGGGTTCTGATCAATACGAGCAACTACCTGCTCAAGAAAATCAGGAGTAACCTCATCATCACCGTCTAGGCAAAAGACCCACTCGCCTTTTGTATGAGCTGCAGCAGTTTTACGTGCAAGATGAAGTCCCTGGTTAGTTGCATGAGTAACAACTTTGAACCTTTTGTCATCCCCTACTGCCGTAACGATTTTCTCTGGAGTGGAATCTGTTGAGGCGTCATCAACAATAATTGCTTCAAAATCACCAAACGTCTGATTCTTTACACTTTGAATACAACGCCCAATGTACGATTCGATGTTGTATGCAGGAATTACAAAAGAAACCTTAGGCATACCAACTCCTTATAAATAAGCAATCTCAACTATCTTCTATCTTATCTAAAATATGCCTCTCTTGGGCGTGCAAAAGATGTCTACTCGACGCTCTTCAAGCTCTCCACCATATCAATATTTTTGAGCTTTGGCCGCATGGCAACATACACTAACAGCGAGAAAACAAGCGTGAGTCCAAAGGCAAACCAATAACTTGGTGCATGGATAGCTCGACCAAACATAACAAGGTCAATCTCAGCAGTTTGAACTACAAATCCCTCAAGATACGTTCCTAGAACAAGTCCAAAAAGCGCTCCAAAGATGGCCAACAAAGCAATCTCTCTAAAGACATAGGCATCAACTTCATGACGCGTAAATCCAAGTACTTTGAGGCTTGCAATTTCTCTAATACGCTCTTCAATATTGATATTGGTGAGGTTATACAGGACGATAAAAGCCAGCAGAGCTGCAGCCACAATAAGAATAGCTACAACACGGTTAACTACGGCAAGTGATTCTCTATAGGTACGGATAGCCTCATTGACGTCATCAACAGTTGCAACTCCTGTCTGGTTAATAAGCTTTTCTCCAAATGCATCTCTCGTTGTTTGATCTTCGGGAAGCGTTGCATACCAGCCATCCGCTGCGTCGTCTTGAATACCTAGAGAATGCCATGCTGAAGGTCCCAGATACAGATACGACCCAACGTAATTCTCGGCAACTCCTGTAATAGTAAGCGTACTTGGCTCACCTGAAGCGTTTCCGATTCTGTCTTGAGCATAGACCTGAATGGTATCTCCCACGCCTACACCCAAGTCGTTTTGCAAGCTTTTCTGTAATTACAACCGAGTCTTCTCCAAGCTCTATTGCCTGACCAGAAAGACGATTACGCAGGGTTGCTAAACCGGTGAGGTCTTGAAGAGAATTGCTGGTCATAATAGTTGTTCTTGTCAGTGAGCCTGCCTTTTGTGTAGAAGACTCAAGAAGAACGTTTTCTCTGGTTATGCGATGGATATTTGTAGCACCCACCTGATTAAGCTCTGCATTAATCTGATCTGCTTCTTCCTCAGAAACATCAGAGGTCATTCCCACTATGTAGTCATAATGCGAGATAGCTGGCCATTGGTTATCAATGATGTCGCTAATGGAATCTCTAAGACCAAAAGCCACCAATAAAAGCGCAGTACATCCAGCAATTCCTACCAGCGTCATAATCAAGCGTCGCTTATAGCGGACAAGGTTTCTGATTGTAACTTTCCACGAGAAAGACAATCTGGACCATAGAGGCTCAACGCGCTCAAGCAAAAATCTTTGAGCCCGCTTTTGGAGCTTTTGGAAGCATGAGGCTAGATGGCTCTTCTTTCAATGAGGATAAAACGGCAGCCATGGTTGAAAGAAGCGTGATGCCTATACCGGAAAGTCCAGAGAGTAGCGCACTATCAAGCTGAATAGGATAAGGAGCTCCCCCATTTGGGATGGTATAAATTGACCCGTATGCAGAGATAATAACGCCTGGCAACACTTGACTTAAACATGCTATGCCAATAACAGCACCCAAAAGTGAGGCGAGCAAGGCATATAACAGGTACTTTGCCGCAATCTGAGCGGTTGAATAACCAAGCGCCTTATGAACACCAATAAGCGTACGCTCTTCAGAAACCATACGCGTCATACTGGTAAGTGAAACCAGAGCTGCAACCAAGAAGAACATCAGCGGGAATACATTAGCAATATCATTGATACGCTCAGAGTCTGCTTGATAAGCTGCAACACCAATCTCTTTTGTGCGATCAAGTACATACACATCAGGTTCTTTAAGCTCGTCAATCTTCTTCTGAGCTTCATCAAGCTCTTTCTGACCGTCAGCAAGTTGTTTCTCGACCTCAGCGCGTTGCTCCTCAAGACTCTGTCTTCCCTCGTTAGTCTGAGCTTCTGCACTTTGGAGGGCTGTTTGTCCTGCGCTCAGGCGGCTAAGCGACGCAGCAAGTTTTTCTTGAGCCGCAGACAGCTGATCTGCAGTAGCACTTCTCGCCTCACTCAAATCCTGACGCGCCTGAGCCACTTGTGACTCTGCCTCATGTAGTTGAGCTGTGCGCTGATCAAGCTCTTCCCTCGCAGCCGCAAGAGTCTGCTGCTGGGTAGCCAATTCTGTCTCTGCAGCCGTAATCTGTGCTTGTGTGGCGAGAAGGACGTCTACTTGCGTAGTTGGCAGACCTAAAGCACTGAGCTGTTGCTGCGCTTCTTCAAGACTTGAAGCGGTGATGCCTTGCGCAGCAAGCCCCGCAAGATACGCATCTCTACCCGCTTCAAACGCACTCTTTTGCTGCGTAAACGTTGCTTGTCCTGCATTGAAAGCAGCAAGACCAGCCTGATACTGAGCCTCTCCTGCACTGAGCTCAGCTGTTCCCTGAGCTATCTGAGCCTCTGAGGCTGCAATCTGAGCTTCCGCTTGGGCAAATTGCTGCTCAGCACTGTAGCGCGAAGCTGTAAGCTGCTGACGTCCCGCATCATATTGGCGCTGACCATCAGCCAGCTTTTGCTGCTGAGCGGAAATTTGTGCCTCCGCATCGTCAAGCTTCTTCTGGGCATCCCCTAGTTTATCTGCGGCCTCTTGTCTTGATTGCTCCAGCTTTTGACGAGCCTCATCAAGCTGAGTCTTGAGCGTCATCTTTGAGCTCTTGCAAACGAAGTGAAGCAAGTGACGGATTCATCTGTGTAATGCGTTCTGCAACGCTATCAACAGCACTCTGATACGCCGATGAGCCGCTCTTATACCTGGTAGCACCCTGAACCGTCACATACACTTCGGTATAAGGGTCATCATTTGCAAAAGCATCTTCCGTGACATACACAAATTGCTGAACAATGCCATTGCCTAACGATGTGGTACCAAAATTGCTTACATACGGATACGTTGGCGCATTTACAAAACCAACAACCGTGTACGAACCACCCTTTAAATGAACGCCGTTTGAAGTATCTGGCAGCTCAATCTGTTGACCAAGGCTAATATCTGCACGTTTCTTGGGATCCGTGCTCATCACGCACTCGTAAGGCCCTTGAGGAAGCCTTCCCTCAACAACTATTGGTTGATTAAGCTCACCAGGTCTAAAAGAACTCACACGAGCAGTAGATTGCGAAGATGTCAGTGTAGCCATAACGTCTACCGTGCGAGAAGGCATAACCGCCTCAACGCCCTCAACTGACGCAAGGGCATGAACGTCCTTCTCGCTTAATCCCAAGCGTAGAGATGACGCGAAGGTCGTAGAGATGTTGGTTTGCGTAAAACGTATGAGCCGCTTCTTGCATGTCAGGGCTTGCCATTTTGAGGCCTGCAAAGAAGCCGCAGCCCAACGCAACAATTCCTGCAATTGCAAGAAATCTGGCGAGAGACCCTTTGATGGTCCGAGTAATCTCGGTGAAAAAGAGCGTGTGGGCATAACTACCACTCGACGGTAAGCGCGTCAGCTGGGTGCTGATTAATTTCTACCGATTGAGCCTGGCCTTCTTTAACGTGGATAACCCTATCGGCAATTTGAGTGAACGCAAAGTTATGCGTGACAATAGCCACGGTCTTATGCTGCTCTTTGCACATATCCTGCAAGAGCTTAAGAATTTGCTTTCCTGTTTTATAATCCAGCGCACCTGTTGGCTCATCGCAAAGCAAAAGGCGTGGGTTCTTTGCCAAAGCACGCGCAATAGAAACGCGCTGCTGCTCTCCACCAGAGAGTTGAGCTGGGAAGTTATCCATACGATGCTCAAGACCAACAGCGCGAAGTGCATCTTCTGGCTGCATGGGGTCAAGACAAATCTGAGAAGCAAGCTCAACGTTTTCTTTTGCGGTGAGATTAGGAACTAGATTGTAAAACTGGAAAACAAAGCCAATATCATGACGGCGATAGAGCGTTCTTTCTTTTTCTGAAAGCCCGCCAATTTCTTTTCCATCTAAATAAATAGACCCGGAGGTACAGGTATCCATACCTCCGAGCATATTTAAGACAGTTGTTTTACCGGCACCTGATGGGCCTACAATTACGCAAAGCTCTCCCTCTTCTATGGAGAAGTTCATGTCATGGACAGCGTTTACCTTGACGGAGCCCATGGTATACGTCTTTGTTACCTCTTTAAATTCAACAAAAGACATACGTTTCTCCTATGAAAAGAATTCTCCAAACAAGAAGAGAGTGCGTGAACAGCTACTCCTGTGGAGCCTCAGGTGCTGCTGGAGCTGCTGGAGCTGCAGGAGCTACTGTTGCCTCAGGTGCGACGGCTGTGACGGTTGCTTCTGGAGCAGGTGCTGCTGCAGCCTCTGCAGTTACAGGAACTACAGGAGCAACCTCTGCGCCCTCGGTAGCAAGAGGCATTGGAGAAACAACAACCTCTTCCTCCTCAAGATCAGCCTGACGCTGGTCAAACTCTTTCTTAGCACGAACCCAAATGAGAAGTGCAAGAAGAGCTGTGAGGAACAAGAAGCCCACAATCATGATGTTAAGAATAAGGGTGGTGAAGTTTACCGCCTGGCTGATAGAAATCATCACAGAGAGCTCGGTAAGTGCGGAAGTTAAACCAACTACAGAGAGAATGGAAAGACCCCACCTAAGACGAGGACGGAAGCCCCTCAAAAGACCTGAAACCGCAGCAAAAAGGTAGCACAGGAAAATAATGTAGGTAACACGTGCAAGTATCAGGGAAATAGGATTTGTCTGACGAGTTGCAAAGTTAAATACCGTGTGGAAATAGCTGAGATACTGAACAGGTGCAACAAAATCAATGACAATAAAAATGAGAGCCACAATTGCTGGAATGGCAATTTTTGCTTTGGGGTTCATGAAACCTCCTCGATTTCTTTATACGACCTGTCTATTTTATCGTATAAACCTATGACCAGTGCGGTAAGTCATGAAAGTCTTTTATATGGTCTTGAGCTTCTTGTTCTCTTTCTGCTAAAGCCTCTCTTAAACCCTTCAATGCATCAAAAGGCATGAATATTTTTGCCCTGTTTGCTCGAGACATGCGAGGATGTCCGTAGTGCATCTGCGATGCAAACGCGTCCTCTTTTGCACTATCTTCCGCTGGCGAGAAACCCTGTTTAGAGCCTCATTGGTTTCTTCTCCACTACGGTGTCCTCCAATCTGAGCATTTCTCTGCCGTGCAGTTGCTTCGGGAAGCAAGTCCATAGCTTTGAGCAAAGAGTTCTTACCAAACTTCTTCTTTATGGCATTGATAGTATCTTGACGCTGGCGTTCTCTTTCTAAAACAGTATTGTCCTGGAAAAGCGACGTCTGAATACCCTGAGCCCGTTTCTTCTTGAGTGTTTCCAAAGGTAAGGCCAACGCGATGCACGCTTTCTGAAGGTATTACGCGCTCGTCAAAGAAAGACAAAACCTCTGCCATAAGCTCATCTCTAGAGTTAGTAGGGTAAGAGAGTTTCCTAGTACCACTGCTGGAGGGAATATGTCTTCTCCAGCTCCTATAATCTCCCTGTTTGCCTCAGCTCTTCCATCTGGCTCTCTGTTGCCGAGTAGCCAATATAGATACCAATAGAAGAGCAAACGAGCTTTTGTGTTACAAGCTCTAAGGACAACGCCTCAACCATCTCTTTAAAGATAAGACGCGCACCCTCTGTGTCTCTGTTGTGATCAAAGACCTGTGCCGTTGAGACAGAATGACTTTGAGACTTATAGGCCTTAATATCTGCAATAGTAGTTGGTTCAATACCCCACGCGTGATCAATAAGAATCTCTGCATCAACACCAAATTCTTTATACAAAGGCTCTGTAGGAGCCATGGCAAGCTGTCCCATGGTATGAATATTCATTGCCGCAAGACGCTTTTGAATACCTGCACCAATATGCCAAAAATCAGTCAAAGGTTTATGGTTCCAAAGTTTAAGTTTGTATGACTCTTCATCAAGCTCACCAAAGAAATTTGGGCTGTGCTTTGCCGTAATATCAAGCGCAATTTTTGCCAGATACAAATTTGGGCCCAAACCACAAGTAGCAGGGATACCAGTAGTTTTTGCTACGTCTGCACGAATCTTCTCGCCCAACTCTCTTGCTGTGCATCCGTAAAGCGATAAGTACGGTGTTACATCGATAAATGCCTCGTCAATGGAGTAAACGTGGATGTCTTCTGGGGCAATGTATTTGAGGTACACCGAATAAACGTCTGCAGAGCGCTCCACATACAAAGCCATGCGAGGAGGTGCTACCTCGTAAGTAAGGTTTTTGGGAATCTCAAAAACGCGACAACGCCCAGGAACACCCAACGCACGAAGCGCCGGTGAAACCGCCAAACAAATTGTCTTTTCTGTCCTGGTAAGATCAGCCACAACAAGCTTAGCCTTCATGGGATCAAGGCCTCGCTCAACACACTCAACCGATGCGTAAAAACTCTTTAAATCAATAACCAGGTACTGTTTTTGAGAAGGTGCCATGGCTTAGATAAGCACAATACCTTGAGAAACTTTTTCTGCCACGTCATTACCTACAAGATAACGGACAATCTCTAGGCCAAACTTAAGAGCGGTTCCTGCACCTTGGCTGGTAATGAAAGAGCCATCAACACAAACCGCATCTTGCGAAAGATTGGCGCCATTCTCTGAGAGAAAATGCTGGAAACCTGGGTTGGAAGTGGCCTTCTTACCCGCAAGCAATCCACGCTTTAGCATAAATTGAAGGAGCAGCACAGATTGCGGCAAGCGCACGACCATCTGCCGCAAACGCATCAACTGCCTGCATAAGTGGCTCACAAGCCTCAAGATTAGTGGTTCCAGGGAAGACCTCCAGGAAGCACCAACATGCTGTAATCATCAAACGAGACCTGACTGAGCAGCTTGTCTGTTAAAAAGGTAACCTGGTGAGAAGAAGTCACGCTCAAAGAATCAGAGATAGACACTTTGTCACAGGGAATACCTGCACGATACAGGACGTCAACAACGCTCAGTCCCTCAATCTCTTCACAACCATCAGCAAAAAAGACAGCAACGCGCTTGTCAGTACATGGTGTAAACATCTGACTCCCTTCTCGACTAAAACTAGTACAAGTGTACGCCTTTTTACACAAAAAAGGACACTCAAGTTTGTGCTTGAGTGTCCAAAATTTTACCCAGTTAAACTGTTGCAGAAAGTACCTGTCAAGCCCTCTATAACCTGGCGAGAAACTCTACTCCTCGCTAATGCCCTCGTTAATAGCCTGAGCAATAGCTTCCTGATCATTAGAGCCACGAAGTAGAGACTTAAACTCATCTCTCATCAGAAGAACAGCGGTCTTAGAAAGAAGCTTGATGTGAGTGGTGCCAGCCTCTCCATCTGGAACAAGCAGTGCAATAGCAACATCAACGGGCTTCTCGTCAAAAGAAGGCCACTCAAGAGGGGTGCTGTTCTTGAAGACAAAGACAGCTGCGTCCTTGATAGCAGCATCTTTTGCGTGTGGAACTGCAAAACCGTCAGTCATGCCGGTCTCGCCCATTTCCTCACGAGCCAAAAAAGCATTGTAAACAGCGTCTGCATCGTCAGTTACGCCAGCTTCCAGTGCTTTATCGGCAATAAAACGCAGGACATCATTACGGCTCGCTGCGTTCTGGTTTACAAAAACATTGTCTGCCTTAACAAAACCGCTCATGAATCTTCCTTCCGTATGTTTGAGCTTTGTGGCTCAGTAACTTCGTATGTAGTAATAATACCCGCAATGAAACAAAATTTACCTTGAGAAACTTTACTTTAGGGCCATCCTTAAAATCTGTTGAACATCTGCTGTTTTAAGCTGCATAAAGTTGCCTGCATGATCTCCACCGCGAGCGTCAATAGTGCCCTTCAGCCATCTGAAGAATATCCTCTTCTGAAGGGTCTACTCCAAGCTCGGCAAGGGAGGTTGGCATACCAATTGCATGACACCACTGATTCCAAGCTTCAATTCCTGCAAGGCCTGTAGCAGTTGGGATTATGGAAGTTGTTTTGAACTCCAAAAACATTGACGGCAAACTGCGCAAAGCGCTCTGGATCTTGGCCCATAACGTAGCGGGCCCAACTTGCCCAAATAGCCGTGAGTCCAGCACCGTGAGCTACGTCATACTTTGCGCTGAGCTCATGCTCAATTGCATGAGAGGCAAAATCGCTTACGCGACCAGTGCCGGTAAGTCCGCAGTGAGAAAGCGACGATGCCCAGAGCAAATCTGCTCGTGCAGCGTAGTTCTCTGGCTCTTTGACAGCAACCAGAACAGCTTCTTTTACGGTGCGCAAGAGTCCCTCGGCAAGCTCGTCAGTGAGTGCCACGTCCTTCTCGAGCGTAAAGTAGCGCTCCATGGTGTGCATCATGATATCTGCGCCTGTTGATGCCGTCTGATAAGCGCTCACAGAGTAAGTGAGCTCTGGATTCATGATGGCAAAGCAAGGACGACCGCTCTGATGGTGATAAGAACGTTTAAGCACGCGACCATCAGCCAGCGTAATGTTCATGACAGAAGAATCTGAGGTCTCAGAGCCAGTTCCTGCGATAGTAGAAATGACGCCAAGAGGAGCTGCCTTTGAAACACTGACCTTATGCAAATAGAGGTCTTCAAGAGAAACGTCATTGGCCAGGCCGTATGCAATCGCCTTAGCAGAATCCATGACAGATCCGCCACCGATGGCCAAAATAAAGTCAACACCCTCGCGTTTGCCCAGCTCTACAGCTTCTTCTGCAAGCTCTAAACGAGGGTTAGGAACAACTCCACCACAGTCAACAAAAGCAATTCCAGCATTGCTTAGGAAGCTGGTGAATCTGGTCAAGCAAGCCACTCTTTACCACGTGATTGCCACCAAAATGCACCAGCACCTTGCTACCTCCGTGAGCAGAGACAAGCTCTGCCGCACGAAGTTGAGTATCTTTTCCAAAAACCACCTGAGTAGGTACAACGTACTCAAAATTAACCATGACTAAAGACCTTTCTTACCTACTCGAGCAACATCTTAAGCGCGAGGCTCTTCTCCCCACCAGAACGTTGCAACAGTTCCAGGACCAGTATGAACGCCAATTGTTGCACCAATAGTAAAGATGTTGATATCGCCTGTCTGAGGAAGCTTCTCTTTAATAAGCTCTTTAACAGCCTGAGCATCAGAAGCGCACTCGGAGTTAGAGATAAACACCTTACGCGCGTAAGCATTTCCCTGCTCAGCGGTTTGAGTCATAATCTCAACAACGCGAGCAGTTGCCTTCTTTTTGCCACGTGCCTTCTCTTTAACAGCCAAAGAGCCGTCGGCCTCGACATCCATAACAGGACAAATGTTAAGCATGCCGCCAAGCAGGCCAGCTGTCTTGGAAATGCGACCACCACGAACAAAGAAGGTCAAATCTGTTGAGAAGAACCATCCATACACACGGTGACGAGCCTCTTTAGCCCATGCAACTGCCTCGTCAAAAGACAGACCCTCATCGCGCTTATCGGCAAGACCGTCTACCAAAAGACCATAGCCAGAAGATGCCTGCAGAGAGTCAACAACCTCAATCTTTCTGTCAGGGAACTCCTGCTCAATCTCTACCTTTGCCTGGCAAGCAGACTCGTATGTTCCAGAAACGCCCGAACTCAACGAAACATGAAGAACATCTTTGCCCTCTTCCAGGAAAGGACGCCAGAAGGCCATGTACTCACCAATTGATACCTGTGAAGTGCGGCACTCAGCACCTGCAAGCATCTTTTTAAAGAGATCAGCTGGTGCATTAGTGCGACCAAAGTCATCCTTGCACTGAACACCATCAAGTTCGTAGTTGAAATATACGTATTTCACATCTCGTGACTGAAGGTACTTCTCACTTACATCGGCCGTAGAACAACAGGTCAAAACGTAGTTGGACATACAAGTCTCCTTGAAATATCTTCTTGCATAAAACAATCGCACACACTTATTTTTCTTGCAGATGTGAGTATACTTCTAATCTCATTTTTATGCTGCTTGTGGGGCGTTCCAAGTGCAAAATCACGTATACTTGCACGCGTTTGATTTTCTCAGAACACTACCTATACCTTAACTTTTATCTTCGACGGGAATGGATAGCGCGTGGCATTATCAGATCTTTCTACTAGAAACTCTTCCAGACTCACACTAGATACTTCTTCTACGCTTGTATGGAAGTTTGCTCTTCTTGTCTGCGCACTTATCTGGGGCGGGATCATTTTGTCGTTATCAAAGATGCAATTAGTTACATCTCGGCAGCTTGGCTTATGACCTTACGTTTTGTCTTTGCTGTAGGTATTGTTGCCATCATCTTTAGAAAAAACCTTAAAGAACACTTGGATGCCACACATATCAAATACGGCGTGCTTTTAGGCGTTCTTAACGGTTTAGGATATCTTTTCCAAAATGGAGCTCTTGCTTATACCACTGCAGGTAAAGCCGCTTTTATTGCATCAATTTATTGCGCGATGATTCCGTTTGTAAACTGGCTTATCGCAAAGAAAAAACCTCATGGAACCAGTATTTTTTTGCAGCCTTTTTTTATGCGTAGCTGGCATTGGTCTTATCTCACTGGGCACTGATTTTTCGTTCTCGTTTGGCTTGGGCGAGCAGATGACATTGCTTTCAGCTATTATTTTTGCCTTTGATTTTTGTGCTTATTGCCGAGCTTGCTCACAAATACGACATCATCACGCTTACGGTGGTGCAGCTTGGCGTGAGTGCCCTTCCCTGCCTTGCCTACGCGCTTTGCTTTGAAACGGTTCCCAATTTTGCGGTATTGCCCACAAATGCCTGGGTTGCTCTCGCCTACATCACTCTTATTGCAACCGCACTGACCGGTGTTTTGCAGAACCGCGCACAGAAGTCAGTTGCTCCTGTTCAGGCCTCACTAATTATCTCTCTGGACAGCATTTTTGCAGCAGTTTTTGGCGTCATCTTCCTTGCCGAGGTTATTACCCCCACAATCTTCCTGGGCTTTATTGTTATCTTTGTTGCAATCTTTATCAGCGAGGTTGGCGAGAAACCCGCAGAGCCCCAAACCTCTTCAGAAAGCTAAGGCTCTCTCCATAAAACGTACCTAAGAAAAAAGCCCGCAGATGGAGTGTTCAGTAAGGGATTGAAGAAAACCGACTGAAAGCCTTTAAGCGAGAACATAAGAAATAACGACCATACAAGAGTAGAGATACTCTGTGTGGCCGTTTTCTTATATTCAAATACCGAAACGGTATGTGAGGTTGTTATTCTTCAACAGTGCTTTCATCTGTTGACTCTTGTTCTTTTATATATTTCTCTATTTCTGCCATGTCAGCTGTATCTCTTGCTCTGTTAGTGCATTGTCCATTTCTTTGATATATTTTTCAATACATCATTTATTTCGGATATTGAAAGTTCTGTTATGTGCTTTTTAAAGAAACTCATATAGCAATCCGCGTCATAAAACCCATTAAATGTTGGAATAGATTTAACCATTATCAAAACAAACTCCGCCAAATCAAAAATCATCACAATCTTTTTACTGTCTCGTATAGCATTTCCGTATAAACTGCTTCATGAACTGATGTGTTTTTCTTTGAAATAGCAATAAATACTCTTGCTTTTCACGAGGGAAGAATACTTTATATAGATTTAATCCACTCGGTTTTTGTTAATACTCGTTTAACGATGTAATCAAAAACTTCTTCATTATCTCTTACAATATCCATAATGATTGGATAGGAAGTGATAAAGGGAAATAAGTGCAGTTGCTCGTGGTGAACTATCTTTTAATCCTTCTACATTTACTTTTTGAATAGATATCAATTATTGTTTCTTCAGAGAATAAAGCTGTATAGCCATTTTTTTATTGCATAATCAGTCATCGTAAATACAAAAGCATATAAACCATAAACGTTTTTTTACATTCATCTGCATCTGACACCAACAACAAACGTACAAATGTTTTTGTATGATTTCCTGAAAGAATCATACGTCATTCGTTTTAAATATTTTTTTCAGCAATACTCTTTTTAATTGAATTATCAAGACCATTGTTAGGAATATGCAATATAGATTCAGCATATTCTTCTACATCTGGCTGAGCAATGGAAAAATAAATCCATAATGAAAGGTGCCTTTACTGAAAGAATATGGTCAAACATTGAACAAATAAGCATTCTTGCATGATAGTCACTTGGTACATATAACGTATTATCGTTTACCTTTAGATGAGCACATTTATTCCTGCAGTTTTTTTCAAATAATCTATATCTTCAATAAATCTATCAAAATATAGCGGGCAATTATCTTTGAAAAAAATTGAATGATCTCATTTTCCACTTTTGAATACTTCTCATCATCCTCAATCATTGCATTGATTTCTTTTTAGCTTTTTATCAGCTTTTTTTATCACCTTCATTTGTCATATTTTGTAGTTTTATAAATAAGTCGTATATGACAAATGAATAGAGCAAAACTACAGTAGCACGATAATTCTGGCTATAATATGATTGAAGTATTTCTTTAAAAGTAATTTCGAGAATCTGCATTATCAAATACCCTAAAATCTTTTTCATCAATTAGCACTTTATTCACCATCTTTCTTTCTGCCATATAGGGTGCTATTCTCAGCAAACATCATAAGTCTTTGTGTAGAGCAGAATAATAAAAGGAACGATCTAACTTTTCTGGAGTTGTTTCGGAATACTCCTCAAAATTTTCTACCTGCTCCATTACCTTTGTGAACACTTCAGGACTGTACTGTGGCGGGTAACCGTTTTTAATCAAACAAATCTTGATATAAAGTTTTAACTGATTACGCACGTTCTGATTGTTGAGCCAGTCTGCAAATGAAGACTTAGTATCGATGATTTCCTTAACCTTTTTAGCAAGTGACTTGCACTTGTCATTTACAACAACACCGTCAACTTTTTTGTCAGTGCCATATTCAAACTTATGCTTGTCACGAAGGGCAATCAAAATATCATAGAATGCCTTTTCTTCAAAGGTTAATCCTATTTTACGGAAGCTCTCACGATTTTCGTTCATCTGACGAAGTATCAATAAAGCTTGTTCAGTTGCAGCCTTAATAATATCTTCTGAGGCAGCATCCTGTGTTTCCCCGGCTTCTTCAGCAGTAAGGTGCTTACGTCTTTCATGATATTCATCAATAGTTTTTTCAAGCATTTCTTGGAAGGCTTTTGCTGCTAAATGGTTGACCCTGCCATATTCCTTTATTTGCTTACGTAGCATTTTGATAAGTAATTCTAACTTTGTAGCAGGCATTTTTACATCTGATAATTTTTTTCAAAGTATTCAGGAGAGAAGATATCTTCTTCCTCACCACTTTCAAGAACACTTTCTACCTTATTGTATTTTAATGCCTCTTCAACCATCTTTGATACCGCACGATTCATAGTTTCGGCATCAACATCACTGATTCCGCTCATTTTACGAACAAAACCTGCTATGGCCATAAGGCACTGCGCAAGTGCAGATTCTTCTTCGCCCAGATATCCGGAAGGCTGGCAAATATCAAAAGCCCCGCGCATTCTCTTAACGGTGTTTAAGAAATATGTTTTAAATGAGACCTGATTAGTTTTTCCGTTTCCTTCTGTCTGCAAAGTCTGTGTTGATGTAAAGACATATTCGGCTGCTTGGGAAAGTAATTTATATCTTTCAACAGGGGCACATTCTGGGTTAAGGAATGGCGTTAAGTCATAATCTGTAAACAGTACTTTAAGTATTTCAAGCTCTTCCCTGAATGCAGAAGTAGCCTGCTCAACATCATCTGATGTGGGAGCAACTGATGTATCACCACCGTAAACCTTCATGGCTTCACGCATATTATCGCGAATGCCAATATAGTCGATAACCATACCATACTCTTTGCCGGGATATTTTCTGTTTACACGACTGATAGTCTGAATCAGCAAGTGTTTCTTCAAAGGCTTATCATTATATAAATATGTAAGTGACGGGACATCAAATCCCGTAATCCACATATCAACTACGATAACAATATGGAAATTAGATTTTTCCTGTTTAAAGGCTGCATCCAGTTCTTCAGAACGTTTATCATTTTTAACGCCGCCAAGATAGTTATACATCTCAGCTTCATCATTACTTCCAACACTCGATACCATAGCCATAAATGGCATAGGTTTTAATTCTTTAAGTTCTTCATCTGTTAAAGTAACTCCGTCAGGAGTTTTCTTTTCTACAAACCATTCCGGATATTTATCCTTGAATTTCAAAAGAAGTGAATATGCAATTTTTCTGCTAGAACAGACAATCATTGCTTTCTGGATTCTATCCGGGTCACTATCACAAGATGAAATATAATGGTCATGAATATCTATAGCAAGCCTGTCCAAGCGAGAAGACTCGGCAAGGATAACTTCCATAGAACTCATTGCATGTTTACTGGCTTCAATATCATCATACGTTGCACCATCATCGGCACACTTTTTATAGTAATTTTCAATTTCTTTTTGCCTTGTTCTTATCAAGTAATACTTTCGCAATACGAGGGTGATACTTAATAGAAACAGTAAGCCCATCCGCAACCGCCTGATCCATAGTGTATCTATCAATTTCATCACCAAATGTCTGATATGTTTCAGCAATAGGAGTTCCTGTGAAACCTACAAACGTAGCATGCGGAAATGCTTCTTTTAATACTTTTGCATATGGCTTTGATACCATAGCTTTCATATTTTCATCAGCATCTTTACTGAACTGAATCTTTTTAGAATGTTCAAGCTGAGTTCTGTGAGCTTCATCAGAAAAACATATAATATTCTGACGGTCATTGATAAGCCCAATTTTATCATCTTCGCGGTCACAGAATTTCTGAATTGTGCAGATATAGAAACCACCGCTTTGTCTTGCTCGGAGTTCCTGTCTTAACTGTGCTCTGTTTTTAACAACAGATACTTCACCAAGATTTAAGAATTCCTTACTTTTGGTAAATAGCTTTGCACCCTGCTTCTGTAATTCTTCTCGATCAACAATAAGAATAATTGTCGGTGAACCTACTTGAGGAATATAAGAGCAACGAAGTGCAAGTTGCCGGGCGAGGAAAACCATCGTATATGTTTTACCACAGCCAGTTGCTCCAAAGTATGTACCACCTTTACCATTTCCGGTAGCGATAGAATTAACAATGCTTTGCTTTAATAATTTTGCAGCAAAAAATTGTGGATATCTACATACAATTTCAACTTCGGCACTGTCATAAATACTATCTTGGAAATAAATATAATCTCTAAAAATCTCTAAAAACCTTACAGGAGAATATACACCCTTAATCATTGTTTCGGTTTCAGCAAATGGAAGAGTAGAAACTTTATCATTATCATTCACGCGTCTCCAAGCATAAAAATGCTCGTAAGGAGTGCGAACTGTTCCCAACCGTGTCTTCACTCCATCAGAAATACATCCCAATGGACAGTAGTGCAGTAAGTTTGGAATATCTCTCCAGTAACGAACATTAATCTGTTCCCACGCATCATAAACTGTTGCATGAGCGTCAGCTGGATTTTTAAGCTCAATCACACATAAAGGCATACCATTTACATACAGCAATACGTCTGGTCTGCGATTTTCCTTTTGTCCATTGTTTGTATATTCTACAGTAAGCTGGTTGACAACATGGAAGATATTCTTATCAGGGTTTTCAAAGTCGATAAGAGGTACCATCTTTGCCAAACCATTCTGTGGTGTAAACTGAATACCATCAACCATCCAACCATAGACTTTATGTAAGGTTGCAAAATCACTCTCAGCACCTACAAGACGAACATTATCAAATATCTGTGTTACTTCATCTTCGGTAAGTTCCGGATTCGTCTCGGCAATGAATTTTTTGAAATCCTCGGCGATCAACACATCTCTTTTGTCGTTGCGGTTGATATGATTGCCGGCGATATAATTCCAGCCTTCAGCCTCCAAGAATCCAATGAAGGCATACTCATACTCTGATTCGCAGTAGTGGCCGTTATATTCTTTTAACTTTGCCATAGATTATGCCTCCTTTGTGTTTCTTCCTTCTTCGATAGAGCCTTTGATTAAAATAGGGCAGATAGTTTTAATTTGGGCTTTTAGCTTTTCGTTGATAGATTTTCTTTCTTTATAAACTGTGTAAATATCAACGATTGATTTCTGAGTTGTAATCGATGGTATTGGTATTTGCACATTTGTCATATCTTCAAAAGAAAAAAATTCTCTCTTGCAGTACCCCATGAGTGAAATCTTGCATATCTATCGAACTCTTGTCTTGAAAGCCACATGGCAAGATACTCTGGAATTAGTTTCTTTGTATCCACACTAAACACCTCATAAATTGGCGATACAACTAAATCTCGTTTAAATGTATTTAACGCGAACGCTAATACTTTCCAGGTATCCGTTGTCGGCACAAATGCAAAATCTCCATGATTTACTATTTTGTAATTTCCCAATTCATCCCTATTCACACGACTTTGGGCTTCACGAAATTCCTTTTTTGTACTTAGTCCCATAACAAAATCAATGGTTTTATCATTGTTCTTATCACTTTTTTGAGTAATATAATTACCAATAGCCTCACAAGGTATTTGTCTTCTTAAGTCTTCAATGTAAGCATCGCATACAAGCTTCAAATCTTCCAATCCACGCTCATAGGCTTTTTTTGATTAGCCACCATGGCATTGTAGGCATCCACATACTTTTGCTGGATGGCAAGAGGCGGAAGGTCGATGTTCATATCACAAAAAACATCCCAATCAAGATTTGAACGGATGCTCCCATCACTGCAAAATGCTCCAAATCTATCTTTTTCTTTTGTTAAGAATTTCATAAAAAAATATAGGGGAACTACTATATCACTGGATGTAATCTCAAAAAGTTGTGTATGCAGGAGAAACAATTATTGGATCTTCATCTAATTGCATACCTATTCTTATACACTTATCTCTACCTGTTTGCATTCCACTATAAACGAAGCATCCTTTTTCTAACGACTTTATATTTGGTTTCATCTAAACCATTGGTATTCGCAGAAGTAGGCATAATTTTTTTATTAATATTAATCCCACAAAATTTGTGTATACCTAAATTATTTCGTTCATCAATAACAGATATTAAATCACCAATTTTATATCTACTCAATCCCATAGCCGATCCCCCTGAAGGCGTCCTCAAGCATCTTTTGCGACTTTTTTTCCTCATGCAAAAGGTCTTTCATCTCTGCTTGAATACGTGCCATTTCCTTGTCGTAGTCTATATCTAAATCATGATCGATAAACTCGATATATTTGCTCGGTGTAAGTGCCCATCCCTTGCTTTCAATTTCCGCCATCCCGACACTGCGATAAAGCTCGGGTGCGGCATAATTATTACCGTCTGTGCCTTCACTTTGCCAGGTGTGGTAAATATCGGCAGCACGCTGAATCTGTTCGGCACTAAAGCGTACCTTTTTCTTGTTTTCACCTTTGACAGCATTTTCCGTCCAGGTGCGTAAATCCATGAACAAAATTTCATTCTCTCGATTGCGAAGATTTCTATCGTGGTATGTACCGCCTTTTTTATTCTGATTTAAAATCCAAAGTGTTACGCTGATGGTCGTTGTAATAAACAGCTCTCGCGGAAGAACAATAATTGCTTCCACCTTATCATTTTGAAGCAGCCTTTTACGAATTTTTAATGTATCACTGTCACTGTCGTTTAATGCACCGTTTCCAAGCAAGAAACCGGCAACCCCGTTAGAAGGCTTTAAGTGTGAGAGTATATGTAAAATCCACGCATAGTTGGCATTGCTATCAGAAGGAGTGCCATAATCTGCCCAACGAGGATCATTCTTTAAATTTTCGTCATACCAGCCCTTAAGATTAAAAGGTGGATTTGCCATAATGTAGTTGAAATATAATCCCTTGTGTAAATCATGGGTAAATGAAGAGTCATTTGTGCCGCCTAGGTTATGGCTAATACCACGCAGCGCCAAATTCATCTTTGCAAGACGATATGTTGCAGCTTCCTTTTCCTGGCCATAAATATTGATACTATTTAGATTACCCTGCTTTGATTTCACAAGCTCGGCACTTTGAATGAACATTCCGCCAGATCCGCATGCGGGGTCGTAAAGTGTTCCTTCAAACGGTTCAACCATAGCTGCAATAAGCTGAACCACATCGTGAGGAGTATAAAATTCTCCTTCTTCCTTTGTTGCATTAACTGCAAATTCCTTAAGGAAATACTCATATACATAGCCGATTAAGTCTTTTTCTTCACCAAATGCTTTGTGGCTGATTTTATTAACTTCATCTACAATTTTCTTGATATCATTGGCTGCTAAATTTCTTGTAGTGAATGTACCTTTAATAAAGCAACCTTTAAGCTGAGGATCTTCCTCTTCAAGTCTTGTTAAAGCAGCATCAAGCGTAACGTTAAGTTTTGGGGCAGGTGTGTTAATAATTGTTGACCATCTTGCTTCAACAGGAAGGTTATATGTCCCATCTGCAAAAGTAGCATCATCAAAAAATGCGGCTCTAATGTTTTCATCATCAGGGTCTAGCCCCTGTTCAATTAAAGTCTTACGGAGTGCTTCAATACCATCTTCGTATTTCTCACCGATAAAACGCAAGAACACAAGCGTGAGCATCATATCTCTTTTTTCGAAAAATGAACCGGAATTACGTGCCGCACGTAAGTAATCTCTACAATTGAAAAGTATACTATCTATATTTAGAGCTTTATCAGCAGTTTTCTTCTTTGCCATTAGTTCTCATCCTCCATTATAAATTTAATAATATCGCCGGTCGTTCAGCGTAAAGCACTGTAGATACTTTCAACTTTTTCTAGTGGTATATATTGTCCCGTGCGTAGTTTCGAAATAATGTTAGCGAAAAATATTGCTCATTCTCATTAAGTTCTGATTGAAAATATCTTCTTCAATTATGCGATGTAAAAGTTTTTTATAACTAACGGCCATAATTCCCTCCTTATTCTATTAACTAAATATTATTGCGATTCTGTGAGTATATCAACGATATAAAGAATCAATTGAGTTACGTCTCAAAAAGTGGAGTAAGGCTAATTTTAAGAACACACACGAAGCAATTGTTGACCAGGAAACTTTTAATATTGTTCAACGTATAAGAGATAGTAGGCGAGTGAGTGCCACTCTTGGAGAAATGCCGGTGCTATCAGGAATGCTATTTTGTGCGGATTGTGGTAACAAGCTTTATCAGGTTCGAGGAAAAGATTGGAGGCGCGATAAAGAATACTTTGTCTGTGTTAACTATCATAAGCAAAAAAGCCAAATGCTCATCACATCAAATTAGAAATATTCAGATCGAAGCAATCCTGCCTCACGAGCTACGAATGATTACTTCATTAGCCAAACGGCACAAAAAAGAGTTCGTGGAGCTTACGATGAAGAAAAGCGAGAAAGAACTAACCTAAAAGTTAAAGTCCTATAAAAGGAACTCGAGCAAGCAAAAGCAAGAAATAGCAAACTTGACACAATTGTTCAACATCTCTATGAAGACAACCTAGATGGTAAAATTTCTGATGACGATTTAAGAGCATGTCTAAGTCCTACGACAAGGAACAAGTTGAACTGACAAGCAAGATTGAATCCTTTGAAGCCTTTATTTCTAAAACGCAATAAAAATGTTTCAACGTAGATTCTTTCTTGAAATTAGCATGGCAGTATACAGATATACAAGAACTTGATGCAGAAATCATTCGACCCTTTGTAGATAAGATTTATGTTGAAAAATCTGAAAAGGTAGCAGATACAAGAACCAAGAAGCAAATCATATGGATACAGTGGAATTACATAGGTACAGTTGATATTCCTCCCCATAAGTAAAATCAGCGTAGCCGGTAGAACTACCGATTACGCCGATAATTTTTAGGAATTAAATCTCTAAGTGAATATCCGCAGATGCGGGCTTTTTTGAATGCGATAAGCAGCTTTTACATCTCACGAGAGCTCAGCATAGGCCCGTCAGACCAAAGGGTAATCTCTCCTGAAGCCAGTGTTTTAGGGACATCAATAAGACGCTGGTTGGAAGAGCCTCTAAAACGCAAAGTAATATCGTGAAGGCTCTGAACCCATGGACCATCTACCAGAACATCAATACAAGACAGAATGCGATCAGTGTACTCTGTGTGCCACTTTCCCTCGGTCAGCTGATCCCAGGTGTGACCCGAATACATCCAAATGCTCTTTTGTGGATAGGTAGCTCTGACCTTCTCGACAAACTCAACAAGACCTTCTTGGTTTTCTGGCTCAAAAGGCTCTCCACCAAGGATGGAAAGACCGTTGATATAGACAGGTGCAAGAGAGTCAATAATCTCTTGCTCAACTTCTGGAGTAAACTCTCCGCCGCTCTTGAAGTCCCACGCCTCGTAATTAAAGCAGCCTTCACAGTGCAGACGGCAGCCTGAAACAAACAGAGTTGTTCTTACGCCAACACCATTTGCAATATCTGAAAACTTAATATTTGAATAGTTCATACATAACCTTTGATGGGTAACTTTCACATATTGTGGATGTTACCTGATAGAGATAATAAAAAAACGAGCAGAAGGGCCAAGGCGCTCTTCTGCTCGTTTGTCTAGTACATAAATCTTAGAGGTGAAGGACGCGGTCCTTGATCTCCTGGGTACGGCCCTGGTTCCAGAACTGGGTACCAATGTAGCCGCAGGTACGACGAGCAACATTCATCTTGGTCTGGTCACGGTTGCCGCAGTGTGGGCACTCCCAAACCAGCTTGCCGTCCTCCTCGACAATATGAATCTCACCGTCATAACCGCACTCCTGGCAGAAGTCAGACTTGGTGTTGAGCTCTGCATACATGATGTGGTCATAGATGAACTGCATGACGCTGAGAACAGCCTCGATATTGTCCTGCATGTTAGGAACCTCAACGTAAGAGATTGCTCCACCTGGGGAAAGACGCTGGAACTCAGACTCAAACTGGAGCTTCTGGAATGCGTCAATCTCTTCTGCAACGTGGACGTGGTAGCTGTTGGTGATGTAGCCCTTATCGGTGATGCCTGGGATAACACCAAAGCGACGCTGAAGTGCCTTAGCAAACTTGTAGGTAGTGGACTCAAGAGGAGTTCCGTAGAGGGAGTAATCGATATCCTCTGCTTCCTTCCACTCGGTGCACTTATCGTTCATGTGCTGCATAACCTGGAGTGCAAATGGAGTCGCCTCTTTGTCAGTGTGGCTGTGACCAGTCATAGCCTTAACGCACTCGTATAGGCCTGCATAACCAAGGGAGATAGTGGAATATCCGCCGTAAAGCAAAGGATCGATAACCTCACCCTTGTCCAGGCGAGCAAGTGCGCCGTACTGCCAAAGGATTGGAGCAGCATCGGACAGGGTGCCCTTCAGGCGATCGTGACGAGCACGAAGTGCGCGGTGGCAAAGCTCAAGACGCTCATCAAAGATCTTCCAGAACTTGTCCATATCGCGACCAGCAGAAAGAGCAACGTCAGGAAGGTTGATAGTTACAACACCCTGGTTGAAGCGGCCGTAATACTTAGGCTTGTTTGGCTCATAGTTCTTTGCGCGAGCAACGTTGTTGAAGCCATTACCAGAACGGTCTGGAGTCAGGAAGGAACGGCAGCCCATGCAAGTGAAGGTATCGCCCTCGCCTTCCTTCTCGCCTTAGAAAGCTTGTACTCCTTCATCTTCTTCTCAGAGATGTAGTCAGGGACAAGGCGGCGAGCGGTGCACTTTGCAGCCATCTGAGTGAGGTAGTAGTACTTGGAATCCTCGTAAACGTTGTCCTCTTCAAGAACGTAGATGAGCTTAGGGAATGCAGGAGTAATCCAGACACCCTCCTCGTTCTTTACGCCCTGGTAACGCTGACGGAGCATCTCCTCAATGATGAGTGCAAGATCCTGCTTCTCCTGCTCATTCTTTGCCTCATTGAGGTACATGAAGACAGTAATGAAAGGAGCCTGGCCGTTGGTGGTCATCAAAGTGACAACCTGGTACTGAATGGTCTGAACGCCACGAGAAACCTCATCACGAAGGCGCTTCTCAACCATCTCGTTGAGCTGCTCAGCAGAGAGCTCAACACCGACGGAGTTCATCTCCTCCATAACGGTCTTGCGGATCTTCTTACGAGAAACATCAACAAAAGGAGCAAGGTGAGCCAAGGAGATGGACTGACCACCGTACTGGCAGGATGCTACCTGAGCAATGATCTGAGTTGCAATGTTGCATGCAGTGGAGAAGCTGTGTGGACGCTCAATCAGAGTACCAGAGATAACAGTGCCGTTCTGCAGCATGTCATCAAGGTTGATGAGGTCACAGTTGTGCATGTGCTGTGCAAAGTAATCGGAATCGTGGAAGTGGATGAGACCCTCGTTGTGAGCAGCAACAATATCCTCTGGAAGAAGCTCACGCTGAACGAGGTCCTTAGAAACCTCACCAGCCATGTAGTCACGCTGAACAGAAACAACGGTAGGGTTCTTGTTGGAGTTCTCCTGCTTGACTTCCTCGTTGTTGCACTCAATCAGAGACAGAATCTTGTCATCGGTGGTGTTCTTGTGACGCTTCTGGTTCTGGATGTAACGGTAAATGATGTACTTACGAGCAACCTCAAAGCGGTCAAGAGCCATGAGCTGATCCTCGACAAGGTCCTGGACCTCCTCGACGGTGACGGTGTGTCCAGCCTTCTCGCACTCATCGGTAACGTTGAGAGAAGCAAACTGAATCTCACGCTCAGTCAGGCGCTGATCCTCAGGGACCTCTGCGTTAGCCTTAGCGATTGCGTTAACAATCTTCTCAACCTCGAAGGTGACCTCTGAGCCATTGCGCTTGATAATCTTCATGTGCAAACTCCTTGAACAAACGTTGGTGAAAGCAACGCTTTCATGCGTGTTTAATTGGATTATCACTGCGGTTCCTAAGCTTTTGCCTAAGCGAAGTAGTTGGGAACCCGCTTGTGTGATGGAAACTACTATGCCACAACTTATAGTGTTTGAGTTCGAGAACTATAACAATATATTGTGAAATTTCCACACGAATACAAAATTATGTATTGACACGTTGCGGCAGCCAATATCTCTGCAGGTAGAAAATTAGCTAGAAACTTCGCTAATTACAAAATTTATTAATGGTCATAAAAATAATTCGATTTTTTTGTAAGTAGGCATTCGTCGCCTTTCACAAATGCGCCACAATTCGTCCCTCAGTACTCACTTGTGTTGAGCATTTGGGGACTAAAAAAGCCGACACAAAATGCCGGCTTTGATGGCTAGTCTAGTGGAGGCTGTGGGCGCCAGGTTGCGTCTTTATAGATAAGGCGTGCATCCTTCCAGCCCTTTATAAGGCGAGAAAGGCCAGACGAGAAGTGCGCTCTGTCTACCAAAATGAGTCGAATAATCTCTTTTGCAAAGGTCAGAGCGGTACCAACACCAAAGAGCACAGGGTTGTAATCACCGTGAACCTGGAAGTAACGGGCAATATAGCCGCGGTTACGTGTGATGTAATAGCGCGTCATATCAGAGGTTGAATTAAGCTGACGCACAGAACCAATACTCTGACCAGGAACTTCTCGACATCTTGAAAGAACAAAGTCTGGAATCAAAATAGGCTGCGTTACCTTGCTGGCCAAATAGCCATATAAGGCGTCATCCCAATAGATAAAGAAGCGCGCGTCAGGTAGGCCAATCTTCTGCACTACAGAGCGCTTAAAGCAGGCGCCCTCAAAGCACATCACATTGCACTCGCGATAAGGCACACCGTCAAAGCCAGCCTTTGCCAGCGGATTGTAGATGCCCAGGGCGGTGCTAAAGCGATACTGCCAGAAGAAAGGACCACCATCAAAGTCGTAGCGCTGACCTTGGATAACCTCAGCCTTATCTGACCATGCGTCAAGCTATCAAGACCATCAGGCAGCACAGCTACGTCATCGTCCATAACCCAGAACCACTCGGCACCCAGCTCATAACCTACGCGCACACCCTCAGAGAAGCCGCCGGAGCCTCCAGTGTTTTGCTCCATAGGGACGTAACACACGCGATTAGTGCCACCGTGAGCGTCGGGATCATCAGTGGTTTCTCCCCACGTGGTTTTGACCGTCTCCGAAAACTCCGACACAAGCGAGGCTGTCTCAGAGGAGTTTTCGTTGTCCACAACAATGATGCGCCATGGAGCCTGCGTGAGCTGCGTAATGGAATTGAGCAGGTTGGAAAGCAGTTCCTGGCGTTTAAAGGTGACTATGACAAGGGCGGTGCGCTTCATATTTCCTCAAAATGTGACTTCGTGAGTGAGTTGATGCCTATATAGTATAAAGCAGCAATCAAAAGGAGTTTAGATGAGTCACGCTCAAAACCACCAACCTTTGGTTTCTCTTGTTGTGCCCATATACAACGTTGCAGACTATCTGGAGCAATGCCTGGCAAGTATTCAATCACAGAGCTACACAAACCTGGAGATTATCTGCCTCAACGATGGCTCAACTGACTCGTCTTTAGCTCTTTTGGAAGCATACGCTGCCCGTGATGGTCGCATTGTCATCATTGACAAAGAAAATGAGGGTTACGGAGCAACGTGTAATCGTGGCATTGCCGCAGCTCACGGCTCATGGGTGGGTATTGTTGAGCCTGACGATTACCTTGAGCCAACCATGATTCAAGAGCTTGTTGATCTTATCCAGGCAAACGGCGGAGAAGACCAGGTAGATATTGCCCGCTCTGCCTATTGGCGCGTATTTGGCAATCAGAAAAATGGCCGTGCGGGAGCAAAGTCGCAGTTTAAAGCTGCTGCCGGCGCTGCCGAGTACAGAGTTCCCTGCGCATATAAGGGCCGCGTCAAGCCCAAGCAGCAACCTTGTTCAATTGATCAGATGGCACAGCTTCTGCTGCACCATCCTGCCATTTGGACGGCGCTCTATCGCAAGGAATTCTTGACCCAGAACCACATCAATTTCAAAGAAGTCCCCGGTGCAGGCTGGGTGGACAACCCCTTCCTCATTGCCTCGCATTGCTGCGGAGCTCGCATAGTGTACACAGACTCTGCGCTCTACAACTATCGCGAGAATGGCTATGCAGAAGCCGCTACCTTTGCGCAGCGTCAGCCTAAAATTCCGCTTGAGCGCTGGAACGACATGATGGATGTTGTGGACGCACGCAACATTACCTCAGACGTGGTGCTCAACGCGCTCACGCTACGCGGCATCAACTACGCGCTGCTTACAAAAGACGCGCTTACCTGGCGAGAAGAACATGATGCTGCAGGTGAGACTGACTCAGAAGTGCACGATCTTCTCGCCAAGAGCTTTGAGCGCATGGACGCAAAGCGCGTGTTTGAAAACCCAGCAATCTCAGGCTCTGGAAAAGCTTTCTTTGCGCAGGTGAGAGGTATTGCTCTGCCAAAAGATAACAAGTTTGCACGCTATGCATATCTAGCCAAAGAGGGATTTTTCCGTGTCAAAAATGACGGCATAGCACAGACGTTTAAATCGCTCATGGACAGGCGTTAAGACTGGCTCCTAAAGACTGGCTCTAAACACAAATCGCCAGGCTACTCTAGAATCACACACTTAAATTTGATGCTGCTTATGTGTCACTGCAGCTTATACAAGTGGAATGCGCATAAAACGTGCATACCATACGGCTCTACGTACATAGGCATAACGAGCTCGTGTTGTAGTAGACAAAATAGCACCAAGCAAGGCATGAGCTACCAGTCGCGGAGAAGTTGCTTCAGTGACAATAAGGTGCGCTACAGGATTAGAAAGAATCTTGACAATAAAGTTTTCTTTTTCCTCATGGCTGAGCTGGGATTCTTCGTTGAATACAGGATACATGTTCATAAGAAGTTTGCTGATCAGGTAGCGACTAATCAACTTTTGAACTTTTTTGGAGTTTGCAAAGCCAAGATGCTTTGGCAAGAGCCATGAGCGCCTGACGCTCCTGAGTAAGTTCATCCATAGAAGCAGCAATGGTTTTTTCTTCCTCGGAAGATTCTGCTGGTACATCAACAAAAATTGCTTCTGGGGCGTACGTAACATGTTTTGCAATCTCAAAACAGTAGCCAACAAAATTGCACTCGCCATCAGTCTCTGGCTCATGCTTAATCTCGGTCAGAATACGCGTTGAGCACAGCTTTCCGCTCATAGACGTCAAATAAGGAAGCTGCGACTCCTCAAATACCTGCAACAATGCAGAAGCTTTTGCACCAAAAAGCTTTTTTGCATTCCATAGGTGAATTGGCAGTTTTCATATGCGCAATAACAATATCAGCCGCTTTAGGTGAACCAACAGGACCCAAAGCGGTAGCTGCAGAATAAAGCTCCTGCAAAAGGTGGGAGTTAAACCTATAAGAAGGCTCAGTGGTAAGCGTATAGGCTCCGCGAGCACGACCCTGAGCAATCTCAAGCGCAACAAAATGGCTAATGCCCGATTGGCACAAGACATCTAAACGAGGCTCTTGATTGGCAAGGTTATCTAACATGCGAGCAATCTGGGGATCGGAACTGTTGTCAACGATGATGAGCTCCCAATGAGGGTATGTCTGCTCTTGAAGTTGCCTAATTACCGTTCTAATAGCATCAGCATCATTATCAGCGGCCATGAGAACCGAAATCATATGTGGATTGTATGAGCGCTCGTGCATTCCACATCCCCCAAACTGGTCCTAAATTTTAGATACCAGTTTACCCATAAAAAGTGAATTAAAAAGACATTTTTATTCTATCAAAATCTCTCCACACATCGTGTTTAACTGCTGTTATGTGGACATCTGACCTGTTTTGTAGGAGCGGCGCTACACACAACGCCCATAACGTCTATACGAGCATGCCAACAAGCTTTCCTAAGGCCGTAGGGTCAACGGTAGTGCCACTTGAACCTTCAACAACAGGAGCTTCATCATGCTCAAGATTAGACACGCCAATTGGCTGCACAATCTCTACAAGCTCAAGAAGCTGATTGGGCTTCATATCGGTAATCATTGAAGACAACAAACTAGAAGCATTGCTTACCAGTGAACGAGCGCCCGAACCAGAAAGTGCCGAGATTTTCTCCCACACATCATCTGTGGCAATGATAACGTGCGTAATCTTGATGTTGGTGACAGAAGCAAGTGCGCTAACAAAAGCGCTCTGACCGTCATCTTTGTAAATATCTGCCAGTGTTTTAGCGTTTGAGTCTACTTCTGCATACACATCAGTAGGAATAGACACTATATGGCCGGTTCCCTGCGTGCGATCAATGACCAAAAGCCGTACAGACTGAAGAGTCGAATCCCCTGCCTTAAGCGAATTTGTGCTGATAACGGCATAGGTAAGAAAGTCATCATCAGATTGTGTAGTGCCATCCGGATTACCTGAAACACTTTGGCTCTTTACAGCCTTGTTAAGCCCATGATCTCCCAAGTGAGACTCAAGCTGCGCGCGATCCCAAAGAGTTACAACAACAATGCCTACAAGAACAGCAACAATGGCAACAACAGCAAGGCCAATCACGTTGGTATAGGGATTCTCACGCGGAACATCGCTGCGCTCAAATCTTTCTCTTTTCCTAAACATACTGGCTCCCTGCCTCACTGTTCATCAGTTCTGCAAGAGCTCCTAAAAAAGACGCTCTCTTCTATGATGCTATTTCTTTGCGAGGGAAACCACCGCACACAATACAAGTGGTAGAAAAGACTTCGTAAACGGCGCGAGAAGACCGATGAAGCTGGATTGGCACACAGAAACTACGACGCAATCAAGGAACCGAAAGCGCTACCAGGGTTGCAAAACGCCCTCTGGATAGCGAACGCTCACAAACGTGAGGCCCTGAGCAGGCGCACAACTGCCAGCAGCAATTCTATTCTGAGCAGCTAGAACCTCGTCGATCCACTCAACAGGCCTGTGACCTCGGCCAATCTCAACCAGCGTGCCCACAATCGTGCGCACCATGTTATGCAAGAAGGCGTTGCCCGTAATATCAACTGCAATGAGCTTTCTCGCCAGCCTCTTCAATTTCTTCAACGGTAAGGCGCTCCACAAAACGATGCGTTGGCTTGCCCTCGGCAGAAATTGCCTTGCAGAAGCTCTTGAAATCGTGCTCTCCCACCAGCGCCTGCGCCGCCTTGTCCATAAGCTCTGCGTCCAAGTGACCGTTGTACCACCACACGTGGTCCCAGCCCAGCACGGGACGAGCGCTACCTGCACAAATGCGATAGCGATACGAGCGAGCCTGGGCATCAAAGCGTGCCGAGAAACCCTGTGGGGCACGGAAGAGTTGTCGGATAGAGATGTCATCGTCGGTCAGAGCGGTGAGCGAGCGGACGAGTTTCTCGCCAGACAGCGCCAGCTCAGCGCCGTACACAGGAAGGCTCACGTACTGGGCCTGGGCGTGCACGCCGGCGTCGGTTCTGCCCGCGCAGGTGAGCTCAACCTCTCTGCGCAAAACGGTCTGAAGCGCGCGGCGAAGGTCGCCCTGCCACGGTGCGCTGGGTGGGCTGCTCGGCAAAGCCGCAGAATGCAGCGCCGCGATAACCTAGCTGGATAACAAGTGTAGCTTCAGGCTCAGAAGGGAGCTTCAGCGAGAGTCTCAGGAGCTGAAGGCTCAGCCGAAGCCTCCTCGCATGCATCAAAACTGCAATTTGATGCAATATTCTGTGATGTTTCTGAGTTCATGAAGCTCCCTGAAATGACTTGTGCCCACTAGAGTGATTGTATCGTAGGCTCAAAGTTGACGCACGTATTGTAGCTGCTGGACGCAAGACTGCTACAGCAATGCAAGGCAGTACCTGCAATGCAAGATTACTACAGCGTTGCTAAACCAATGCACAGCGCCGTCCACAGCAGCAACACTACCCAATCAACAAGCTGCATTTTTGCGGAGATACGCGTACGTTTTGCTGCACCAAGACAGCGATCTGTCATTGTTTGCGCCATCTGATCTGCGCGCTGAAAGAGCGAGACGGTCAGCGGTACCAAAAGCGTAAACCACTTTTTGATGCGCTCAACAATACCGCCCGATTCAAAATTAAATCCACGCGCCCTCTGAGCTGCTCTAATTCTATCGAGTTCTTCTAAGGTAAGCGGAATTGCCCTCAGAGCAATTGAGAGCACAATGCTCAAACCATCAACGTCAACACGAATAAGACGCAACGGCAGCAATAGTACAGAAAAGCCATCAGCAAGCTGCGTAGGCGTAGTTGTTGACGCAACCGATAAAACCAGCGCCAAGGCAAGCAACACGCGGGCAATAGCTACGGTGCTTCTGTAAAAACCCGCCACAGAAAGACCAACTGATCCGGAGAAAATGATATCGGGATGTCCAATAAACACCAGCGTATTGGCAACAAATGATATAAGCAAAATGAACGCTGCAGGCTTTGCTACGCGCAAAAACTCCGGCAAGCTTACACGAGCACTCCACAAAAGGCTCACGCAAATCAAAGCGAAATACCACAAAAGGCAAGTGGCTGTTGTACTGAGAAGAGAGCAACAATACCCACAAAAGTGGCAACGATTTTTGTCTGCGCTGTCAATGAAGCAAGCGAGAAGCGCTTAAGCAGAGCACAGGGGCACTTAGACATAGCAGGCCTCCAAAAGCTCATGCAATACGCTTACAAACAGTGGGCAATCAAGCTGCGCAGCCTCGTATATCTCTGGGGTTGTCTGTGCTTCTTGCACATTGACGTCTGCAACAACACAGCCCTTCTCGAGAAACACTACTCTGTCAGCAAAAGGAAGCCATTCGCTTACGTCGTGTGTGATTGCAAGAACCGCCTTGCCCTCGTTTGCCAGCTCACGAGCAAGATGCAGCACCTGCGAGCGCGCCTCGCCATCAAGTCCAGACGTTGCCTCATCAAACACCACCGCGTACGTTGCGCAGGCCAGCGTTCCTGCAAGCGCTGCGCGACGAGCCTGGCCACCAGAAAGCGTCAACGGAGACGCGTCCATGACCTGCTGGTCAAGACCCACACGTGCTGCCGCATACGCGACAAGCGCCTCAACATCATCTGGCGAGAAACCCTTGTTATTTGGACCAAACGCAATATCTTCAGCAACACTTTGGGCAAAGAGTTGATCCTGAGGGCGCTGAAAACACATGCCGACATCTCCAGGGACGCACCAGTCGCGCATCGATTGTTGCGTGACCCGGTATCAGCCTCTATGAGGCCAGCAGCTATGCGGGCGCAGGTTGTTTTTCCAGAGCCAGAAGCGCCTACCAGAACAACAAGCTCTCCCGTAGAGGAAATAGTTACGTCATGCAGAACGGGCTTGTCAAACGCATGAGACACGCCACAAACTACCAGCTCGTGCACCTCTCCAAGCGCCTGAATTCCGTCATAGTTGTTTGCTCGCACCACCTCAAGGGCACGCTGATACACAAGGGTATCCAAAGCATCAAACGCAAGGTTGTTCTGAACAAGAAACGCAACAAACTCTGATGCGTTAGAGTGCACATCAAACTTATAGCCAGCCTGTGCAGCTATATGCGCTGTTGCTGTGAGTGCATCATCAAAACCAGCGTTTGCGATTACGTTTGCATCCAAGAGAAACTCTGTGGGAGTTCCCGACCAAACGAGCTGGCCTTTCTCCAAAACAAGTACCTGGTCAGCCCCGGGAAGAGACTCAAATGAATGAGAAATCTCAAGCACACCCATCCCGTTTGCAACAAGAGTGTTTACCAGGTTAGAAAGGTGATTTCTGAATCGAGTATCAAGCTGAGCAAATGCCTCATCAAGCACCAGATAACGTGGATGCACTGAAAGCGCTGCTGCAATAGAAACAAGCTGCTGTTGGCCTCCAGAAAGCGTGTGGGTAGGCGCATCAATCAAATCGGCAATGCCACAAAGCTCCAGTGTTTGAGTAACGCGAGAAACTATCTCTTCTTTTGGCAAACCAAGATTAGCAGGGCCAAAGGCAACTTCATCAAAGACAGTTGCACAAACAAGCTGCGCTGTTGGATCTTGGCGAACCATTCCCACAACGGAAGAAATCTGAGTAGACGGCACTACAGTCACTGAATTGCCGTCTACTAAACCTCTCCGGATAGAGGAAAAAGTGATGCATTACAAAGATTTGCAAGCGTTGACTTGCCTGAACCATTGTGGCCAAGCACAACCGTTCTAGAGCCCGGCTGTAGGGTAAATGAAACGTTATCAAGGGTTAGTGCCATTGAGTGCGGAGATTGGCTCTCAGTGGCTCCTGTGGCATCTTCTGAAGCAGAGAAAGTCATGGATTGTGTAGCAGCTAACGTACCGTATGCGAAAGATACGTCTTTGAACTCAATCATGACAACCCTCCTTCATTTGAAAAAGAGGTCCCAGCAAAAAGCCAGGACCTCTTCAGATTCACTTTGACAGAAGTTACTCTGCAGCCTCTTCGGTCTGCTCGGTCTCCTCTGCTGGAGCCTCGGTCTCCTCTTCCTTTACAGGAGCAGGAGCAACCTTGGTAGCCTTAGCCTTCTTGTTAGAAGCCTTTGGCTGAACTGGCTCGGTAACGAGCTCAAGGATAACAACCTCAGAAGCATCGCCCTTACGAGGACCAAGCTTCATGATACGGGTATAGCCGCCGTTGCGGTCAGCCCACATACCCTGAGCAGCCTTGTCAAATACCTCACGGACAAGCTCTGCGTTACCAACCTTGGCCATAGCAAGACGACGAGCGTGAAGGTCGCCGCGCTTTGCCCAAGTGATGACCTTGTCGACCTCGCCGCGAACTGCCTTAGCGCGGACGTCAAGAGTCTTAATACGATCGTTAGTGAAAAGGGCTTGGATCAGCTCTTCTTGATGGCCTTGGTGTGGCTAGCATCAGTACCAAGCTTCATGCCCCTCTTCTTATTGTGCCTCATAATTTACATTCTCCTATGCGTGACAAGGCGCGACTAAGCCTTAAGGGACAGGCCCATGCTCTCGAGCTTTTCCTTGACTTCTTCAATAGACTTAACACCAAAGTTTCTGATGTTGAGAAGATCGTTCTCAGAGAAATCAACGAGCTGACGGACAGAGTGAATTCCTGCACGCTTGAGGCAGTTGTAAGAACGGACGGAAAGGTCCAAATCCTCAACCTGCTTCTCAAGCTCGGAATCGTCCTCGACGTCTGCCTTAGCAAAAATCGAAGCCTCTTCCTGAGTCTCGTCAAAATCAGTAAGTCCCATGAATGCGCTCATGTGCTGGTTAATGATGTTTGCAGCCTCAACGACAGCCTCGCGAGGGCTGATTGCACCATTGGTCTCAACCTCAAGCACCAGACGATCATAGTCGGTGTGACGGCCAACACGGCAAGGCTCAACAGCCTTAGCGCAGCGGCGAACTGGCGAGAAGATCGAATCAACGTGAATGAATCCAATTGGGATCGCTCTCACGCTCGTTATCCTCACCGGAAACATAACCGCGACCATTACCAAGGCGAAGTCTCATGGAAAGATGAGCTCCCTCAGCAAGGGTGCAAATGTGCTGAGCTGGGTTAACCAGCTCGTAGCCCATAGGAACATCAAGATCAGCACCAGTGACTTTGCAAGGACCATCAACAGAGATGGAAGCCTCAGCCTCATCAGAGTTGTTGGTGTTGCGGAAAACTAGGCCCTTAACGTTCAGAACGATGTCAGTAACGTCCTCATAGACGCCTTCAACCGTAGTGAACTCATGCTGAACGCCATCAATCTGGATGGCCTCAACCGCAGCTCCCTCAAGAGAGGAAAGCAGTACGCGGCGGAGGGAGTTGCCAAGCGTGTCACCATAGCCACGCTCAAGCGGCTCTACGCTCACACGAGCGACGTTTGCGCCGATTTCATCTACCGACACGTTTGGTCGGATAAATTCGGACATTGCTACCTCCAAAACGGGTCGGGCTTACTTGGAGTAGAGCTCGACGATCAGCTGTGCGTCAATCTCAAGGTCGATCTGATCGCGGGTTGGAAGCTGAAGAACAGTGCCCTGCAGCTTCTCAATGTCAACCTCAAGCCATGCAGGAACTGCCATGTGCTCGGAGGAAATGAGAGCTTCCTTGATTGGAAGAAGATCCTTTGCCTTGGAAGCAACAGCGATAACATCGCCGCTCTTTACGCGATAAGAAGGAATGTCAACGCGCTGACCGTTAACGGTGATGTGACCGTGACGGACAGTCTGACGAGCCTCTTTACGTGTACGAGCAAAGCCAAGGCGGAAGATGACGTTATCAAGACGAGTCTCAAGGATGCTCATCAGGTTGTCACCAGTAATGCCTGGGTTCTTCTTAGCCATCTCATAGTAACCGTGGAACTGGTTCTCAAGGACGCCGTAAATGAACTTAGCCTTCTGCTTCTCACGGAGCTGCATACCGTACTCGCTCTCCTGGCGACGACGGCGACGTGGCTCACGGTTAGAAGTCTTATTGATCCCCATCACAACGGGATCGATGCCAAGCTGACGACATCTTTTAAGGACCGGGGTCCTATCAATTGCCATTTGCTTGTCCTTTCGTGCTAGTTGCGACGGCGCTTTTTAGGACGGCAGCCGTTGTGTGCAATAGGTGTCTTATCCTGAATACCCGAAACCTCGAGGCCTGCTGCCTGAAGGGAACGGATTGCGGTCTCGCGACCAGAGCCTGGGCCCTTAACAAAAACAGCTACCTTGTGGAGACCGTGCTCCATTGCTGCCTTTGCTGCTGCCTCTGCTGCAAGCTGTGCAGCAAAAGGAGTGGACTTACGAGAGCCCTTGAAGCCGACGGTACCACCGGACTGCCAGGAAATTACATTACCCTGGGGATCGGAAATAGAGACAATCGTGTTATTGAATGTGCTCTTGATGTGGGCCTGGCCCACTGCAATGTTTTTACGCTCGGAGCGGCGGACGCGTGTAGTGCGAGCGTTCTTTTTCTGTGCCATTAGCTACTCCTCGCCTACTTCTTCTTGCCGCCCACCTGACGCTTCTTACCCTTACGAGTACGAGCGTTAGTGTGGGTACGCTGACCGTGGACAGGGAGGCCCTTGCGGTGACGGAGGCCGCGGTAGCAGCCAATCTCCATCAGGCGGGCAACATTTTGACGCACCTCGCGGCGAAGATCGCCCTCGGTGGTGTAATTTGCGTCAATAAAGTCACGAATCTTGGTGACTTCTTCCTCTGTGAGGTCCTTGACGCGAGTATTTACATCGATACCAGTCTCGTTGCAAATCTTGGTTGCACGAGTCTGACCAATGCCGTAAAGATAGGTGAGTCCGACCTCAACACGCTTATCGCGTGGCAGGTCGACGCCGTTAATACGGGCCAACTTGGTGCTCCTTCCTTAGCCCTGACGCTGCTTGTGGCGCGGGTTCTCGCAAATCACGTAAACCTTACCGTGGCGACGGATGACTTTGCACTTGTCGCACATCTTCTTTACCGAAGGACGTACCTTCATGTGTCTTCCTTTCGGTTCTGCTGATACGAACTATATACTCGCCCAGCCGCTGGCGTGAAATACCGACTGTACTTACGTACATATGCCCTTGCAACGTGCGCAAAGACACAGATAGCCTCATGCCTGGCACAAGACTTTTGCATTACTTACTTATAACGGTAGGTAATGCGACCCCTGGTAAGATCGTAAGGAGAAATCTCTACTACAACCTTGTCACCAGGGAGAATTCGAATGTAATTCATTCGAATCTTACCTGAGATGGTGCAAAGGATGGTCTTGCCGTTCTCTAACTCAACGTTAAACATAGCGTTTGGCAGGGGTTCTAGTACCTTGCCTTCAAGCTCAATCGCGTCTTGTTTAGCCAACTTTCATCCTCTCGACACATCGACAGCGGTTATCAATAATACATAAAAATGTGCCACTCGTCTATCACTTATTTTTTCAACACAATTAGATAGCGAGAAGAACAATGTATGTGTTACTCAAGACCGCCTTGCATCTCGCACCATGGACCAACTTCATCTTCTGAAACGATAACGGGACCATCGGCAGTAATAGCAACTGTGTTCTCATAATGTGCTGATGGCAGGCCATCATCGGTAACAACGGTCCAACCATTTTCAAGAACGGTGCAATCGTAGGTACCCATAGCAATCATAGGCTCAATTGCAATTACCATTCCCTCACGAAGAACAATGCCGTTACCTGCACGACCATAGTTTCTGACCTCTGGGTCCTCGTGAAGATTGCGACCAATACCATGGCCAACAAAATCACGAATGACACCATAGCCGTTATCCTCAGCAAGCTTCTGAACTGCATGTCCAACATCGCCAAGGCGAGCACCAGGAACAGCAGCTGCAATACCTGCCTTAAGGCAATCGCGGGTAACCTCGCAAAGTGCCTGGGTTTTCTCGTCAACTGTTCCGCAGTAGAACGTCCAAGCGTTATCTCCTGCCCAACCGTTAACGGTAGCACCCGTGTCAATGGTCAGAATATCGCCATCTTGCAAAATGACGTTTGCTGATGGAATACCGTGAACAATCTGCTCGTTAATAGAAGAGCAAACAGATCCAGGGAATCCACCGTAGCCCTTAAAGGTAGGGGTTCCGCCATGAAGTCTAATAAAAGCTTCAACAGCGCGGTCAATCTCGAGCGTTGAAACACCAGGTCTAATCATGGATCCAGCACGACGAAGGGCTGCCTTAGAAAGGGCGCCCGACACCTTCATTGCCGCGATTTGTTCAGGTGTTTTTATCGTAATCATAGTGCGAGGAGTGTCTTTACGTCGGCGAATACCTCGTCAACAGGACGATCTCCGTTGACCTCCTTCAGAATTCCATGACCCTTGTAGTACTCGATCAAAGGAGAAGTCTGGTTCTCGTAAACATCAAGACGCTTACGAATTGTCTCTGGCTTATCGTCATCACGTTGATACATCTCACCAGAGCAATTTGGGCAAGTCTCTGTACCAGCAGGTGCAGTATAACCACACTCTTTGCACGTACGGCGAGAAGAAAGACGCTCAACAATAACCTCTGGCTCAACAGCAACAAGCAGAGCTGCATCAAGCTTGAGGCTCATATTCTGAAGCTCAGAATCAAGGGTTACTGCCTGAGCAGTGTTGCGTGGGAAGCCGTCAAGAATAAAGCCTGCTTTTGCGTCATCTGCAGAAAGACGCTCTTTTACCAGGTCAATGACAAGCCGATCTGGAACAAGCTGACCAGCATCCATATACTCTTTTGCCTTAATGCCAAGCTCAGACTGAGCTTTAACAGCAGCACGAAGAAGGTCACCGGTTGAGATGTGAGCAAGTCCATACTCTGCAACGAGCTTCTGAGCCTGTGTACCCTTGCCAGCGCCAGGTGCGCCGAGAAGAACAATGTTCATGCTTCGCCTTCCTTTCAAATAATAAAAGGGGCCTGTTTCCAGGCCCCTTTATGCTACGTATTAAGAACTACTTAAAGAAGCCCTCATAGTTGTGCATCTTAAGGTGGGACTCAATGGAAGAGAGTGTATCCATTGCAACACCGACCATAATCAGGACGGAAGTTCCACCAAACGCCTGTATCAACGAATCGCCTGTGAACCAGAAAATAATGGTTGGAACGATTGCAAGAACTGCCATAAAGATAGCACCGGGGAGGGTGACTCTGTCAATAACAGTCTTGATATACGTTGAAGTAGCAGTACCTGGACGAACACCAGGAATAAAACCACCCTGCTTCTTAAGCTGGTCTGCTGTCTCCTCTGGATTAAACACCATTGAGGTGTAGAAGTATGCAAAGAAGACAATGAACATAACTGAGAGAACCCAGTTAACCCATCCAGAAGAAAGTGAAGTAGCAAGATTTTGAATCCACTCTACTCCTGGGAAGAACACAGCAACCTGAGCAGGAAGGTACAGGATTGCAGATGCAAAGATGATTGGTACAACGCCTGCAGTGTTTACCTTAATTGGAAGGTACGTTGACTGACCACCCATCATACGACGACCAACAACGCGCTTGGCATAGTTGATAGGAATACGACGCTGACCACGCTCAATGTAAACAATGAGCGGAATAATAGCGAGCATAACCACAACAGTAACAACGGTAAGAACAATGTTTCCACGAGTAGCTACTGAAGAAATAAGGGCTGTTGGAAGTCCAGCCATGATGTTTGCAAAGATGATAAGACTCATTCCGTTGCCAACACCCTGCTGGGTAATAACCTCACCGAGCCACATAATAATGATGGCACCAACTAGCATGGTAAAGACTACCAGGAAGTTTTCAAGTGCCTCAGGCACGCCCTCCATAGATGCAAAAGATACACCATAGCTCTTAAACAAGAACAGGTAACCAACTGCATTGAGCAGAGCTAAGCCAACCGTAAGATAACGCGTGTACTGCGTAATCTTACGCTGGCCGCTCTCACCATCTTTAGCAAGCTCGCCAAGAGATGGAATAACGGACTGCATCATCTGGAAGATGATCTGAGCCGTAATGTAAGGCATGATGCCCAGACTGAAAACAGACATGCGAGAAAGAGCGCCACCCGAAAATAGGTTAAGCACGGCCATTGCGCCATTCTTAGAAAGACCATTCTGATAAACAGAAAGCATCTGCTGGAATGGAGCACCGGGCACAGGAAGATACGCACCAAAACGGTACAGAAGAAGAATCAGTACCGTAAGGAGAATCTTTCCCCTTAGTTCCGGAACACGAAATGCGTTGGCGATTCCTTTACTCACTACTCGGCCTCAACCTTTCCACCGGCCGCCTCGATCTTAGCCTTTGCGGAGGCGGAAACCTTGTCGACCTTAACAGTGAGCTTCTTAGAAAGCTCGCCATCACCCAGAACCTTGACTGGGATGAAGTTGTACTTAATAACTCCCTTAGCAACCAGAGCCTCTGCGTCTACGGTCTCGCCGTCTGCAAAGAGTGCATTCAGACGAGCAACGTTGACTGGAGCGTACTCAACACGGTTGTGGTTAGTGAAACCAGGAAGCTTAGGAAGACGCATAGCCAGTGGCTGCTGTCCACCCTCGAAGCCAGCGCCCTTACCGCCACCAGAGCGGGAGAGCTGACCATTCATACCGCGGCCGGCAAAAGTACCATTGCCTGAAGAATTACCGCGACCTACGCGCTTACGATTTTTGCGCGAACCCACTGCGGGGCGAAGATCATTGAGCTGCATTATTACTACCTCTAGTTCTCTTCAACCTCGACAAGGTGCTTAACCTTGAAGATCATTCCACGAATGCTTGGGTTGTCAGGCTGCTCGACGGTATCGCCGATCTTGTGGAGGCCGAGGGCCTTCACCGTAGCAGTCTGGTCCTTCTTGACGCCTGCAACAGCGCCACGGACAAGCTTGATGCTAAGGTTCTTAGCCATCGTTAGTTCTCCTTTCCGACGAACATATCGCCGACGGTTAGGCCACGACGCTCAGCTGCTTCTTCTGGGCTGGAAAGCTCCTTCAGACCCTCAGCTGCTGCCTTAATCATGTTCAGAGCGTTGTCGGTACCAAGGGACTTAGAAAGTACATTGGTGATACCTGCAAGCTCGAAGAGTGGACGAATAGGACCGCCAGCAATAACACCAGTACCCTCGAATGCAGGCTTAATAAGAACAGAACCTGCACCGTAGTGACCAGTGACTGCGTGTGGTACGGAACCAGTCTCGGTCAGTGGGACCTTGAACATGTTCCTCTTTGCGTCCTCGACGCCCTTCTGAATTGCCAGAGGTACCTCAGCGGAACGACCCTGGCCAATACCAACGTTACCCTTACCGTCGCCAACGACTACCAGAGCAACGAGTGACATACGGCGGCCACCCTTGACGGTCTTGGAAACGCGGTGAATATAAACGACGCGCTCCTGAAGATCCGTATCCTGCTGGCGCTTACGATCACGTGCCATTGAATCCTCCTAGAACTTCAGGCCCGCGTTGCGGGCGCCATCTGCCAAAGCCTTGACGCGGCCGTGATAGAGACGGCCACCACGGTCAAAGTGACCTCAGTGACGTTCTTCTCGGCAGCGCGCTTACCGATAAGCTCACCTACGAACTCAGCTGCCTCCTTGTTGGAGCCAACCTTGCCAGTAGAACGGAACTCTGGGTCAAGCGTAGAGGCAGAGCAGAGAGTTCTTCCAGAAGCGTCGTCAATAAGCTGTGCATAAATGTTTGCGTTTGTGCGGTGAACTGCAAGACGCGGACGCTCAGGTGTACCAAAGACCTTGGCACGTACGCGGCGCTTGCGGCGTTCAAGACCCGCCTTTTTCGCCTGCTGCTTGTTCATTCCTTCTCCTTAGAGACATGCCATCACCTAACGGGGTGATGGTCTTTTAGCCTAAAAGTAGGGTTGCTTTACTTAGCAGCCTTACCGAGCTTCCTGCGGATGTGCTCACCTTCGTAGTGAATGCCCTTGCCCTTGTAAGGCTCTGGTGGACGCTTCATACGAATCTCAGCTGCAACCTGACCGACCTTCTCCTTAGAAATACCCTTAACGGTAAGGTGAGTGTTATCAGGTACCTCAAAGCTAATGCCCTCAGGTGCAACATAGAGAACTGGGTGAGAATAACCAAGGGAAAGGTCAAGATCCTTGCCCTTAAGTGCTACACGGTAACCAACGCCGGTGAGCTCGAGCTTCTTCTCGAAGCCCTCAGAGACACCAACAACCATGTTGTGGATAAGGGTACGGACAAGACCCTGCTGAGCATTGGACTCAGTGGACTCGTCAACGCGAGTAACAAGAATCTCCTCGCCCTCCTGAGCGATAGCAACCAGCTCAGAGAAAGTACGAGTCAGCTCGCCCTTAGAACCCTTAACGGTAACGGTGGTGTTATCAACTGTCACAGTGACTCCAGCAGGAATCTGGACAGGCTTCTTACCAATACGAGACACGGCTGTCTCCTTTCATTCCTGTCAGATTTACCAAACGTAAGCGATGACCTCGCCGCCAACGCCGTTCTTACGAGCGTCGCGGTCGCACATCATGCCCTTAGAAGTGGAAACCACTGCAGTACCAAGACCACCAAGAACGCGTGGAAGCTTCTCAGCGGTGGAGTAAATGCGCAGACCAGGCTTGGAAATGCGACGAATGCCGCGGATAACCTTAGCGCGCTTCTTACCATACTTAAGGGTGATGTGAAGAGTCTTCTGAGGCTTGGTGTCCTCAACGGTGTAACCCTCGACATAGCCCTCTTCGGTGATGACGCGAGCAATCTCAACGAGCACCTTGCTCGATGGCATGGATACGGAATCCTTGCCAGCTGAGTTTGCGTTACGAATACGCGTCAGCATGTCTGAAATGGGATCGGTAATTTTCATTTGATCCTTCTCCTTCGTTAATGATGAAACTGCGTGTCTGGTTCATCTACACCCATGGCGCAGATGCCTTGACGCCAGAGCCCTGAGTCCTACCAGCTTGCCTTGCGGACACCAGGAAGCTCGCCCTTGCTCGCTAGCTCACGGAAGCACACACGGCACAGACCAAACTTGCGGTAAACGGAGTGGGGACGTCCACAACGCTGGCAACGGTTCTGTGTGCGCGTAGAGTACTTCGGCTCACGCGAGGCTTTGACGATCATCGAAGTCTTAGCCACAAATCCTCCTTCAAAATGCAACTTGGCGAACGCCAAGATGACTTCAAACAATAGTGCTGGTGACTATGTCACCCGGCATCGAAGATGCCAACAGGAATGCGCTTAATTTAAGCGCAGGTAAAAGTTAGTCCTGCTTGAATGGGAAGTGGAAGGCGTCGAGAAGTGCCTTACCCTCCTCGTTGGTGTTAGCAGTGGTGACAATGGTGATGTCCATACCGCGGGTGTGGTCCATCTTGTCAAAGTCAATCTCTGGGAAGATGAGCTGCTCGGTTACGCCCATGGAGAAGTTACCACGGCCGTCGAAGCTCTTAGCAGAGATACCACGGAAGTCGCGGATACGAGGAATTGCAACTGCGATCAGACGATCCAGGAACTCCCACATACGATCGCCACGAAGGGTAACTTTAGCGCCGATTGGCATACCCTGGCGAAGCTTAAAGGTTGCGATAGACTTGCGAGCGTGTGTAACGAGTGGCTGCTGACCAGTAATGGTACGGAGGTCGTTTACAGCGCCGTCAATTGCCTTAGCGTCTGTAGCTGCCTCGCCAACACCCATGTTGACAACGATCTTCTCAAACTTAGGAATCTGGTTAACGTTGGTGTAACCAAATTTCTCCTTCAGAGCATCACGCACGGATGCGTAGTAAAGCTCTTTAAGGCGAGGTGTGTACTTCTCGTCTGCCATGGTTTCTCCTTAACTCTTGGGGTTTTAAGTGCGGGGATCGCCTCGCACCTCCTAGTTTGGCGAACTAGGAGCCATCTGCATCCTCGAGACATACGTGTCCCATAGAAAGACGCAATGAACAATATTAGACCTTATTGAGCAAAAAAATGGGGACGAGAATTTCAAGCTAGCTGATATTTTTTCATGTCATCACACGACTTCCACATGACACCGCACTTCTCGCCCAAAGAAAAACCCCGCTATCTGATGATAACGGGGTTTGAAGTAGCTCTGAGATGTTTCTACAAAGCGAGAAACACGTGTAACTTAGAGCTCAGCGCCTGACTTCTTGGAGACGCGGACCTTAGTGCCGTCCTCCTTGATCAGGTAGCCAACACGGGTTGGCTTGTCGGTCTTAGGGTCGATAAGAGCAACATTGGAAGCGTCGATTGCTGCCTCTGCCTCAACGATGCCACCCTGCTGGTTAGCTGCGTTTGGCTTGACATGGCGCTTTGCAATTGCAACGCCCTCAACGACAACCTTGTTCTTCTCTGGATATACGCGAAGTACCTCGCCGCGCTTACCCTTGTCCTTACCAGTGAGGACCTCGACCTTGTCGCCCTTCTTGATCTTCATCTTAGGCATGTCGTTCCTCCTTAAAGGGTCTCAGGTGCAAGTGAGACAATCTTCATGTACTTGTGGTCGCGCAGCTCGCGAGCGACTGGTCCAAAGATACGAGTACCCTTGGGCTCACCCTCTTTGTTAACAAGAACGCATGCGTTCTGGTCAAAGCGGATGTAGCTACCGTCCTTGCGACGGGTGTCCTTAGCGGTACGAACGATGACGCAGCGAACAATGTCGCCCTTCTTCACCGAACCACCTGGAGTAGCCTCCTGGACAGCGCCAATGATGACGTCGGCAAGGCCGGCGTAACGACGCTTGGAGCCACCAAGGACCTTGACGCACTTTACGCGCCTTGCGCCGCTGTTGTCAGCGACGTTGAGAATGGTCTCCATCTGAATCATGTGACGTTCCTCCGGAACCTAATTTCTCAGAGGTGCGCGTATTTGCGCACATGAGAAATAATGATAGATACAAAACTAGGTTGAGCTAAAAGCTGTTTCCTAGGTGCTAATTACTTAGCGCGCTCAACGATCTCTGCGAGACGCCAACGCTTGGTCTTGGAAAGAGGACGAGTCTCCATGACGCGGACGGTATCGCCCAGACCAGCCTCGTTGTTCTCATCGTGAACGTGAAGCTTCTTGCCGATGGTCATCATCTTGCCATACTTAGGGTGGTGCTTACGGTACGTAATCTCTACCGTAATCGTCTTCTCGCCAGAGATGGAGACGACGAGTCCGGTACGAACCTTACGCGCATTTCTGCTTTCGGTCTCTGCCATAACTTATCTCCTGCGATCTAGTTCTGCTCTGCGGATGCTTCCGCAGCAATTTGACGGGTGCGCATCTCGGTCTGAACGCGAGCAATGTCACGCTTTAACAGCCTTGACACGAGCGGTGTTGTCCAGCTGGCTGGTTGCCATCTGGAAACGAAGATTAAAGAGCTCTGCGCGGCCTTCCTCGAGTTTCTTAGCGAGGTCTGCATCGCTCATAGCCTTGATTTCGGTGTACTTCATTAGTTCTCACCGTCCTGATCGGCCTTGGAGACAATCTTGGTCTTAATTGGAAGCTTGTGCTGAGCAAGACGGAGAGCCTCACGAGCAACTTCCTCTGGTACGCCATCAATCTCGAACATGATACGACCAGGCTTAACAACTGCTACCCACTCTTCTGGGTTACCCTTACCGGAACCCATGCGAGTCTCTGCAGGCTTCTTGGTGATTGGCTTATCTGGGAAGATAGTAATCCAAACCTTACCGCCACGCTTCATCTCACGGGTGAGAGCAATACGAGCAGCCTCAATCTGGCGGTTAGTAATCCAGTGAGCCTCCTCTGCACGGATGCCCCAGGAACCAAAATGCAGCTGGGTATTACCCTTTGCCTGGCCCTTCATGGAACCGCGCTGTACCTTACGGTGCAATACACGCTTTGGAGCAAGCATTAACGGCCCCTCCTCTCATTGCGAGCACGACGAGGACGAGCGGAGCCCTCAAGAGCTGGGTTAGGTGTTGGCTGTCCAGGCATCTTCTCGCCGTAATAAATCCAAACCTTGATACCAACAGCGCCCATGGTGGTGCGACCTGTAGCGGTACCATAGCCGATTGCAGCACGAAGGGTGTGCAGAGGCACGCGACCCTCACGGTACCACTCACGGCGGCCCATCTCAGCACCGTTCAGACGACCGGAGCACTGGATACGAATACCCTTAGCGCCAGCCTTACGAGCGGACTGAACAGCCTTACGCATAGCGCGACGGAAAGCGACACGCTGCTCAAGCTGCTCTGCGATGGACTGAGCAACAAGGTTTGCGTCAAGCTCAGGACGCTTAACCTCGACAACATCAACGTTGACCTGACCCTTGCCGACCTTAGCAACACGCTCAAGATCTGCACGGAGGCCGTCAATCTCTGCACCCTTCTTGCCAATGACAATACCAGGACGTGCGGAGAAAATAGTTACCTTGACCTTATCGCCAGCGCGCTCGATGTCAATGCGAGCAACAGCTGCCTTCTCAAGGCGCTTCTCGAGATACTTGCGGATAGCAAGATCGTTGCCGAGCTGCTCGGCGTAGTCCTTATCGGCGTACCAACGAGAACGCCAGCTCTCGGTTACACCAAGACGGAAGCCTGTAGGCTGTACTTTCTGACCCATTCCTACGCCTCCTTTCGAGGTGCAACGACAACGGTAATGTGGCTCATGCGCTTGTTAATGCGGGAAGCCGAACCCTTTGCACGAGGGCGAATACGCTTAAGCGTTGGGCCTTCGTCAACAAAAGCGGTCTTGACTACCAGGTTGTTAGCGCGGAGTCCATTGTTGTTCTCGGCGTTAGCAACTGCAGAGCGCAGAACCTTAGCAACATCAGTAGCGGCAGCGCGAGTCGAGAACTGAAGAACCTCAAGGGCCTTCTCGACAGACTTACCGCGGACAAGCGCGACAACTGCGCGAGCCTTACGAGGAGCAACGCGAACATACTTAGCTGTTGCGCGAACCTCAATAGAATCGGTGTTCTTAGCCATTTACTACACTCCCCCCTATTTGGCCTTGTGACCGCGGAAGGTACGGGATGGGGAGAACTCGCCCAACTTGTGACCAACCATGGACTCGGTGACGTACACAGGTACATGCTTACGACCATCGTGAACAGCGATGGTGTGACCGACCATCTCAGGGAAGATGGTTGAGGAACGTGACCAAGTCTTGATAACGTCCTTCTTGCCAGCCTCGTTCATTGCAGCGACACGCGCAAGGAGGCGAGTCTCCACAAAGGGGCCTTTTTTGAGACTTCTGCTCATTTATCTACTCCTACTCGTGTCTTACTTGGACTTACGACGGCGAATGATCAGGCGGTTAGAAGCCTTCTTCGGGTCGCGGGTCTTATAACCCTTGGTTGGCTTACCCCATGGGGTGACGGAAGGACGACCAGAAGTGTGGTTCTTACCTTCACCACCGCCGTGTGGGTGGTCAACAGGGTTCATGACAGTACCACGGACGGTAGGACGGACGCCTGCCCAACGGGAACGACCAGCCTTACCAACAACAATGTTGGAGTGCTCAGCGTTACCAACCTCGCCGATGGTTGCACGGCAGGTCAGAAGAACACGACGGAGCTCGGAGGAAGGCATACGCAGAACTGCATAGCCGTTGTCCTTACCCATGAGCTGGACGGAAGTACCAGCAGCACGTGCCATTGCAGCACCCTTGCCAGGCTGGAACTCAACTGCGTGAACAAGAGTACCTACTGGAATCTGCTCAAGAGTGGTGCAGTTACCAGGCTTGATGTCGATGTCCTTGGTACCAGAAAGAACGGTGTCACCGACGCTCAGGCCCTCTGGGCAAAGGATGTATGCCTTTGCGCCGTCTGCATAGTGCAGAAGAGCAATACGAGCGGAACGGTTAGGATCGTACTCAACAGTAGCGACCTTAGCTGGGATGTCATCCTTGCGACGCTTGAAGTCGATACGACGGTACTGGCGCTTGTGGCCACCACCCTGGTGACGGGTAGTGATGCGGCCATTGTTGTTGCGGCCAGCCTTCTTTGGCAGAGGCTCGAGAAGGGACTTCTCGGGCTTATCAGTTGTAATCTCAGCAAAGTCTGAGATTGTCTGGAAGCGCCTGCCTGCGCTTGTTGGCTTTAGATGCCTAACTGCCATAAACAGTATCCCTTTCTTCTCCGTTGGCTAGCCCGCTTAAGGGAAAGTCGAGCTAACACCGGATTACCACGGTACCGCGCGTATCTACTATGCGCGGCATACGAACCCGTACCTCAAAAGAGGCACGGGAGAAAAACCTTACTCAGCAGAGTTATTACCGAAGATCTCGATAGTCTCACCAGCAGCGAGGGTAACAATAGCCTTCTTCCACTGGCGGGTCTTGCCTGCCTGCTGATAACGTACACGCTTGTTCTTTGGCTTAACAGAAAGTGTGTTTACCTTGGTGACGTGTACAGAGAAGAGCTTCTCTACAGCTGCAGCAATCTCTTCTTTACCTGCGTTACGAGCAACCTCAAAAGTGTACTTGCCCTGCTCCATCAGATCGAAAGCACGCTCTGAAACGATAGGACGAATGATGACCTCATAAGGAGAGTTCATTATGCGAGCACCTCCCCAAGCTGCTTAGCGACATCAGCGGACATAACAAGTGCGCCGTTGTCGATCAGGAAACGAGTAGTAACCTCAGAAACGCCGAAGATCGAAACCTTAGGAAGGTTGCGGAAAGAGAGGTAAGTGTTGACGTCGTCGTCTGGGACGATGACGGTAACGCGCTTACCCTCAATACCGAGGTTCTGAAGTGCAGCCTTTGCCTGCTTGGTGGAAGGCTGAGCAAACTCGAGAGAGTCAACGAGGACAAGCTCGGAGTCTGCAACCTTGCCGGAGAGGACGGACCTCATAGCAAGCTTGACCATCTTGTTGTTAATACGACGTGCGTGGGAACGAGGGGTAGGTCCAAAGATGACGCCACCACCAGTCCACTGACCAGCACGAATAGAACCCTGGCGAGCACGACCAGTACCCTTCTGACGGTAAGGCTTAACGCCACCGCCGGATACCTCGTGACGGTTCTTTGTAGAGTGGGTACCCTGACGTGCGGATGCGTCCTGGCAGACTACAACCTGGTGCACAACAGGGATGTTTGGCTCAATGCCATAGACGTCAGAGGAGAGCTCGGCGTCGCCGACCTTCTTTCCCTCTACGTTCTTAATCTCATACTTGGACATGTTGTCTCCTTGTTAGCCTAAGTGTTTGCCTAAAGGCCCTTAGGCCATGCGGACCTGGACGAGGGCATTCTTGCCGCCAGGAACAGCACCCTTGATAAGCATGAGGTTCTGCTCAGCATCAACGCGGACAAGCTTAAGGTTCTTGACCGTAACGCGCTCTGCGCCCATGTGACCATACATGTGAAGGCCCTTACGAACGCGTGCAGGGTATGCGCACTGACCAATGGAACCTGGACGACGCTGGTTACGAGAACCGTGAGTCATTGGACCGCGAGAGAAGTTCCAGCGCTTAACGGTACCCTGGAAACCCTTACCCTTAGAAGTGCCTGTTACGTCAACAGCGGTGACCTCAGAGAAGTCAGCAACTGTGACAACATCGCCGGTCTTGTGCTCAGAAGCATCCTCAACGCGGACCTCGCGGAGGTAACGCATTGGCTCGACGCCCTGTGCCTTGAAGTGACCAGCCATTGGCTTGTTGACATGCTTCTCGGAGATGTCGCCGAAGCCAATCTGTACGGCATTGTAGCCGTCCGTCTCAACAGTCTTTACCTGTGAAACGGTGCAGGGGCCAGCAAGAACGACGGTAACAGGAACGACGTTGTCGTTCTCGTCCCATACCTGGGTCATGCCCAGCTTGCGGCCGAGGATGGTATTAACCATGCTCTTTCCTAACCTTCGGTGGTCATGGGACCTTGAGAGCACATCGGGTACTCTTCCCCAGCGGACCACGTCCTGTACATACTGCCTTTAGACATAATTGTCCTGTTTGAGCAGCCCGTCTACTTTACACTCATTTTTGACAAGAAACAAGCCTAAAATCTCTAAAAGATGAACGCTTTGTGAAGAGCGTTTGATACCTTCTAGCTGCGAGATCTTTCTTCTCACCTATTTTGCGAGGTCAAACCGCTGACCCGGGCGTATCCATTGGCGAGAAACCCAAGGAATTTTGAAAAGTTTTTTCAAAAAATTTTGCAAAAACAATCCGCGATAACAACTTTTGCCAAAATCAGGAAGCCGAAATTACCTTGCCAAAAGTTTCTTGAGCAATGCTTCGCAACCCTCAGTGACATCGTCATACGTCAGATCAAAATTTCCTGAATACCATGGGTCCGCAATGTCGCGAGGCTTCTCTGTCCAATCAAGGAGCAGCGAAACCTTTCCAAGCGGATCATCTCTTTAGTATGCGCATCATGTTGCGCAGGTTATTATGGTCCATTCCAATGAGGTAATCAAAGTTCTCGTAATCTGCGCGGGTCATCTGCCTCGCACGATGATTGCCGCAACGAATCCCCTCTTGCTGAAGCTTGCGTTGCGTACGAGGGTCAACTGGATTACCAATCTCCTCTGTAGAGGTTGCGGCTGAGTCGATGACAAACGAGTCTGCGAGACCATTTTTCTCGACAAGGTCCTGCATAACGTACTGCGCCATCGTTGACCTGCAGATATTTCCGTGACACACAAAGAGAATTTTTGTCATGCGGGAGTAATTTGGTCGAGCATTTACCGAGCAGTCGGTGTTTAGCTGGCTACTTGCATTCTGCTGACCACTTGCGTTCTGCTGGATATGTTTCATCTTTTCTCCTGCGCTTTGTGCGAGTATTCGCTTTCTAATTCTACGGGTTTCTCGCCAAGTGCAGATGTGAGTTACGT